>ERZ1034980.1-NODE-1-length-455791-cov-138.401283_pt1 | contig 455791 bp, 405 predicted proteins | sample MGYA00520622_ERZ1034980 | MGnify/ENA primary metagenome ERZ1034980 (study PRJEB33766, sample SAMN09781791) | gut metagenome | biome: gut microbiome | host: Homo sapiens | place: Madagascar | study: EMG produced TPA metagenomics assembly of the PRJNA485056 data... | reverse complement strand
AAAATTATATCTTAAAACATTGTTTTATTCTACTTAAAGAATAGGATTCTATAAAAAGTTATAAATACAATGTTGCAATTTAATCTTACACAAGAATATTATTAATAAAACTTTAATAAAGCAAAATATAATAAACCACTCACAGCTCCAATGAGATATGACATATAAAGTCCATATTAGGATTAGTCAAAATGATAAAATTAGAGAATATACACAAAGTTTATCAGCTAGATAAAAATCATAGTTTGCATGCATTAAAAGGTATCAATCTGACTATTAACAAAGGTGAAATCTTTGGTGTGATTGGTCTTTCTGGTGCAGGTAAATCAACACTTATTAGAATCATCAATATGCTTGAAACTCCAACCGAGGGCAGGGTAATTATTGATGGTGAAGATATAACTGACTACAAAGAAGTTCAGTTAAGAAAAGTAAGACAATCGATAGGAATGATCTTCCAGCAATTCAACCTATTATCTTCAATGACTGTAGCTCAAAACGTTGCCTTTCCACTTGAGCTGAATCCTCAAAACGATAAAACGACCATAAAAGCTAAGGTTAAAGAATTGCTTGAAATGGTTGGTCTTGCAGATAAAGCAGATGTTTATCCTGCTCAGCTCTCTGGAGGTCAGAAACAGAGAGTAGGTATTGCAAGAGCTTTAGCAACAAATCCAAAGATCTTGCTGTGTGATGAGGCAACTTCAGCCTTAGATCCGAAGACAACAAGCTCAATCTTGAAGTTACTACAAGATCTTAAAAAGAAGCTCAATCTTACTATCGTGATTATTACTCACCAGCTAGAAGTAATTAAAGAGTGTTGCGACAGAGTGGCCGTTATTGACGATGGTTTAATCAGTGAGATGGGTAAAACTATTGACGTTTTTGCAAATCCTCAAAAGGAATTGACTAAGAGATTAGTAAGTGCCGTAGTAAGAAAGGATCTGAATGACCTATTAGAATATACAACTCTTAATGTTACTTATAAGGAAGGTTCTAAAGCTTGGTTTGAAGTTTTGTTCTTAGGAGATAAAGCTGAAGATCCTGTGATCGTTGAAGTTGCTGAAAAACTTGGTGTTAAGATTGGTATTATGGCAGGTCAAATCAATCATATTCAAAATGAGCCTCTAGGTGTTCTAATTATTGCTATAGAAGGCAGTGAAGACATCATAGAAAAAGCAAAAGTTGAGCTGGAAAACAGGGTATACAGAGTTAAGCTTTTAGGTTATCAGCTAAAGGAGGCAAAATAAATGGTAGAGTTTTTAACTTCTCTAGGACTGTCATCCTATGCAGCAAAGATTTCTGTACTTTTGTTTGACGGTACCATCGAGACTTTCTACATGGTGTTGTTAGCAACAGCAATCTCAATCATTGTTGGTGTGCCTTTAGGAGTAATTTTACTTGTAACCTCTAAAGGCTATTTCTGGTATTCACCAGTGTTTTACTCTGTATTAGGCTCAATTGTTAATGCCTTAAGATCAATTCCATTTATTATATTAATGGTGGCAATTATTCCTATTACCAAGTTCTTTGTAGGAACCAGCATTGGTACAACCGCAGCAATTGTACCATTGACAATTTCAACTATTCCTTTTTTAGGAAGACTAGTTGAAACATCATTAAGAACTGTATCTTATGGTCTTATTGAAGCAGCCCAATCAATGGGAGCCAGCCCATTTAGAATCATCAGAAAAGTATTATTGCCAGAGGCTCTGCCTGAGCTTATTCAGAACTTTACTCTAACCGTAATTGTAATCATTGGCTGTTCTGCAATGGCTGGTACCATCGGTGGTGGTGGCCTAGGTGACATTGCAATTCGCTACGGTTATCAAAGATTCCAAGTATCTATTATGGTTCTAACTGTAATTATCTTAATTCTGATGGTGCAGTTAACCCAGCTTGTAGGTGATTACCTAACCAAGAAAGTCGATCACAGATAGTATTTTTAATGTCAAAAATTCAGAAAGAAGAACTAGTTGTAGCTCTTCTTTTTATTGTAATTATAGCCGTTAGCTATAAGCGTTAATTCAAAAATAGTATTATTAACTTGTTGATCTTCAAAAGTAATAGGGGCATATTATTACTAACGAAACAAATCTGGTAAGAATCATTTTACGGAGAATAATATAATGAATAAGATTAAGTCACTTTTAGGTTTAGCCGCATTAACTGCAGCATCATTCTCATTTACAGCGCAGGCTAATGAGACCATCACCATTGGAGCAACTCCTGTACCACATGTAGAGATCCTTGAAGTTGCAAAGCCAATTCTTGCAAAAGAAGGCTTTGATCTAAAAATTACAGAATTCAATGATTATGTTCAGCCAAATTTGGCAGTTGCAGATGGTCAGTTAGATTGTAATTTCTTCCAACATCTACCATACTTAGAGTCTTTCGTTAAGGATCGTGGTTCAGACTTAGTAAACGTTGGTGGTATTCATATTGAACCAATGGGCGTTTACTCAAGAAAGATCAAAGACTTAAAGGATCTAAAAGATAGGGCAACAGTTGCAATTCCTAATGATCCAACCAATGGTGGTCGTGCTTTATTACTTTTACAGTCAGCAGGTTTAATTACTCTTGAGGATCCAAAGAGTGTAACTTCAACTCCTTTAGATATTAAAGAGAACAAGAAGAACTTAAACTTCAAAGAATTAGAAGCACCTCAGCTACCACGTTCTTTAGATGATACCGATATTTCAATCATCAATACCAACTACGCAATCGGTGCTGGTTTGAATCCATTAAAAGATGCTTTATTTATTGAAAAGTCAGATTCTCCATATGTAAATATTGTAGTTGCTAATTCAAAGACTGCTAAATCAGAAGGTGTTCAGGCATTAGTAAAAGCTTTGAAGTCACCTGAGGTTAAGAAATTCATTCTTGACAAATACAAGGGTGCTGTTGTACCAGCATTCTAATTCAAGCAATTTTGATTAATAAATATTTAAAAGGGCAGGATCTCTTAAAAGAGGTTCTGCTTTTTTATTATTTAAAACTGCAAGAAGATAACATTAAAAAGATAATATCTAATTGATCGTAGAAGTTATGAAGACAGTCAATTAGGTTATATATAACCAATTCAAACAAAGTGATAGAAATGACAGATACCCAGAAATACAAGTTGTTACTAGCAGGTGGTGATACCTATTCAGAAATCAGTACCAAAAATAAATACTATGTTGATATAACTTTATATCTGAGATCTGTTTTTGCTGAGGATGGAAGTTCAGTTCTTTTATTTACACGACCACGCAGATTTGGCAAAAACTTACTTATGGACATGTTTGCCGATTTCTTTCGCTTAAACTATCTAAATCCTTCAGATACTACTTTTCAGCAAAAACGCTTTGCAGATAAAAAATCATGAAAGATAAAGCGTTTGTTGATAAGTACATGGGACAATTTCCCGTTATTTTTATTTCATTAAAAGATATTAAAGGTATCAATTATGATATTGCAAAAGGTGGTCTTATTAATCTTGTAAAAGAACTTGCAAGAACCTTCAGTTTTCTTCAAAAAAGCGAAGTTCTCTCAGAAGATGATAAATTAGACTTAAAAAATCTGTGCAATGATGCCTACCTAAAAGATCCATTTAACCAAAATAACCTTACTTCAGCATTAAGTTATCTGAGTTCTTGTTTATATAAACATTTTAAAAGACAAGTAATTCTGTTAATAGATGAATATGATGTGCCATTAGCAAAAGCAACTGCAGGTAAATACATAAAGAGATGGTAGAACTTATCAGTTCTTTTTTAGGAGTACTAAAAAGCACACCTAAAAATACCAACGAAGACACAGCTCCAATTTTGAAAGTTGTAATGACAGGCTGTTTAAAAGTAGCTAAAAACTCAATTTTTACAGGTGTCAACAATGTTGTTGTAAATACAGTTCTGAATACCAGACTAAATTTACATCAATCATAGGATTCAACAAAGAAGAGACAAAAAAAGTCTTAGAAGACTATAACCTAAGTGACTATGAGGGGATGGTCAAAGAAAACTATGATGGATAGAGATTCTATAATGAGGAGATGTTCTGTCCATGGGATGTTATCAACTTCGTTGCAGAAAACTATGAGCATAAATTAAATGGAACAGAATCTGATATAAAGCCAGGCAACTATTGGAATGCAACGTCATCTTCTAAGATTTTACAGGAATATTTAGGTTACCTAAACAAGAGTATTAGAGAGAGTCTTCAGGATTTAGTGGATGGAAAGAGTATTGAAGTAAAAATCAATGATTCTATGAATTATGACGATTTAAAGCTTCATGATCCTGACGATTTCTTCTCATTATTACTGCATACATGATATTTAACAGCAGTAGGCAATCCTTCAAAGAATAACTATCTTGTAAAGATCCCAAATAAGGAAATATTAGAGTGTTTTAACTCTAATATTACAGAATGTTTTAATGACATGGTAAAAGAAGGTCCTCATTTTAAAGCAGTTAACATTGCAAAATCCTTATTAAAAGGAGATGAAAAGAAAGTTGAAGACTTGCTTTCAGAAGTTATCTTAACTAATGTATCAACAAGAGACTTTGCCACAAAATCAAATCCAGAGAACTTCTATCAGGGCTTTTTATCAGGAATATTCGTAAATTGCAAAGATGTAATTTCAGACTACAGGTCAAATGCAGAAGCAGGTTTAGGATATCTGGATTTTTCTTTTAAAGATGATCCTGGCAAAACAGCTGTAGTTATTGAAATTAAATCCTGTACAAGTACAGATGAACTACTAAACGCTCAGAACATATTCCAATAATCATGAGTAACTACTGATGGATATTTGTTAAATTATAGAATTTAACATAATATAAATTATGCGAAGTTGTATAAAAGGACTTACAACAGCTTGATTTGCTTTAATTTTTTTAAAATCTCAAAATTGAGTTTTTTTGAGAATTTTTAAAATGCACATAATATTTTATATTTTCCTTTCTGACCTGTGCTAATCAGTGATTTCTAATATGAATTTTTTAGATTAATAGATCAAGTCTATTTTTGACAAAAATATTAATAACTTCAAATTCCTCATATTAATCACATTTCTTCAATGGCTCTTTTTGGAGCATTTTATCTTCAATCTCATGAATGCTCTTAAGCTCAACATAGCCAGTTTGATTTTGCTTCTTATCAGAGTTGCCAATGTATGTATAGAAGGCTTTATAGTCCTTTGAATATTTGAGCCATATTCCTATTGGTTCATCGTCTACAAGCAAAACCTCCTCCAACATTAAACGACAAGCATATAAAATGTCATTGATGTTAATGTTTTTCAGGTTAATGTGATTACCTATGACATTCCATGTCATCAGCAGACTTTCTAAGTCAAAAGCCTGATTCGGATCTTGTGGGTGAAATCTTGCGTACAGGATTAAAAACTCATTTATATAGTACAAACAGCGGTTTGATTTTAGATGATAGCTAGATAATATCTTCTCTTTCTTAGCTAAATTCGGATCATCTTCCATGATGGTTCTGTTAATCATTTCTGTACGGATTTTTCTTATTGTTTTATCGTTAATGTTGGTAAAACAAGTGATATAAGAAAACGACAGATGATATCTTAAAAGAGTCTGTACTTCTGTTACGTTGGCATTGATCCTCATATTGTGAATATTCGCAATATTGAGTGGTTTAGATGAAATTGGCTCTTCTGTTACCCCTGCTGGTAAATTATGTTCTTTGCTTGTCATTTATTCTCTCCTCCGTATTTATGACTTATTCAAGCTCTTAATCGAACATCTTGTTTTTTACTAAGAAAGGCATCTTTTTCTTAAATAAATCCATATCAAGATTTTGACCTGAAATAATCTGTAAGTACTTAAGCTCCAGCAGGTCTTTTCTGCGTTTACTGTCTTTGTCTGAATCTAAAATATTTGCAAGTAATTCAGAAGTAAAGCGCAATTCCAGTTTGATTGGATATTTTGAAAGAAATGACATTACCTGTGTGTATGAATTAGGTGTTCTTAATATTCTTTCAAATTCTGGAATAATACCAAGCTGAAAAGCTCCTATGTGCTCCTTGGTTGGACGTACGTCAAGGATGTGTATAATCGCAGCCCAAAAAGTTGTTGAGTCTGAAATTGAAGATGACTGATTGTCTTTTTGTACCTTAAAGTCATTTATCAGATTTTTCTGATAACTTAATGGTATGCAGAAAGATAAAAAGTATGGATCACGAAGAACGTCAAAGACGGAATAATCTGTGACATGGGTAATTATGTTTCTTATAGAATTACCAAAACCGAATAGATTGAAGATAGCTTCTGCCTCTTTTGGATTTTCATACATTGAAGCTTTTTTGAGAAGCCCCCATAATTCTTTTTCCAGTTCATACAAATCTATATGAGAGACTTTTATGTTTTTAGCTAAGGTTCCTATAGGATCATATATCAGTTGATCAGAAACCAAATCATGCTGGGTAAAGGTTTTTTGGAGTTCATTACGGATTCTGCTGTCATCTCTGCCCATTCTACGAGTAAGTAATCCATGAGGGGCCTTATTATACTCAGTCATTATAAATTCCCCTTCTTAAGATTCCTGTATACAGCGATTACCCTTTCTCCATAAGCCTTAGCTCTCCAAGCTGTGTATGAATGGTATCTTCCAATACCTACAGACTTGTTATAAGGAGCTGAATCCATAGCATTCTTCAGTATTCTGCTTGCAACCTTTACGTTAATTTCAGGATTTAAAAGTTCGCTAGGATCTTTAACTTTTGAAAAATGAATTCCATTGATCTGCATTAACCCCACATCTAACTGTTTTTTATCATATTTTCTAATACAGTAAGACAACCATTTCTTGGCATTTCTAAATGTAGTTGGGTATACAGGGCCATCTGGAGTACGAATTACGAACTTGTGAGGAGTAACAAATGAGATGTTGTTCTGTTTTGAAGCTTTTGCAGATTCTACCAGTGAAATGGAATACAAAAGCAGTGGATCAACATTTTCCGTAAGACCGACTGTTTCATATACAGAGCCTTTTAAAAAACTTGTCGACTGTTCAGCATGTGCATGTGCGACAAGAGAACTCGCCACAAGAGTCATGCACGGGATCTTAAAAATTATACGGACCGTGCAATACAATAGTTGATTAATCTAATGAAAGAATGGATCTAAAAAGACGAGCGTTGCGATAACGGCTAAGTTTCTATATGATTTTAATTGCAAAAAAAAACATCAACTAGGAACCGCCGTTATGCAAGAAACATCTTACAATAATATCCAACTTTCATCAAATCAACTTTTAACAAATTTAGGCTCAGTGTTATCTGATGACCAAATTAACCAACTGGCTAAAGACAAAAAACTTGTTTTCAGAAGCCGATTGTTTTCACCAGCAATCTTTTTAAGAACTGCTGTTGAGATTCTTAACAGAGACAAGGAATATTCCTTGAGAAGCATTTACTACAAATACGCTGATAATTCAGCTAAAGAAGGCTTAGAAACTCTATCATGGGAGCCATTTTATGACTTCATTGATAAGAAGCAAATGCCTATATTCTTAGATGCCATTAAAGGTTCTTTAGATGCTCAAGCAACTAAAGGATCTTTAAGTAATTCTCAACGTCTCGTTGAAGTATTAAAACTAAAAATCCCATCTTTAACAGACATAGCTATTCAAGATGGCTCTGAGGTTGCTTGTAACTGTAAAGTGTTTAAAGGCAAAATTACTAATGAAGCAAAAATTCATAGACTACTAAGTCTAAACTCTTTTACCGAGCTACATTCAACCACAACATCTGGAGTATCATCTGAGCGAGCTGAGATTGATTTATCTAAGCTTGCTAACAAACTATTCCTCGCAGATGCAGGTTATCCTAAGATGACCTTATTCAAAGAGCTTCATGATAATCAGAGTCTATTTATCATCAAACTTAAATCAGGCTCTGCTCTTAAAGCTCTATCTTACAAACAGTACAATGCTGATAGCACTGTAACTGATGTTAAGAGTCCAGTTAATAAATACGGAGCTCCATTAAAACTAAAAGATGAAGCGTTCAAAGATGGTCTCACTAGAGACTTTATCGTAGACTCAGATGAATTCCCATCACTACGTGTTGTTGCTGTTTTCAACAAAGATGAAAAGAAGTACGTGTACTTTGCAACTAACATTGAGCAACATCTTTTAGATGCTTTTCAAATTGCAGCACTCTACAGAGCTCGCTGGCAAGTTGAAATCTCTTTTAGGATCCTTAAAGGATTCTGTTCTCTTAAAAAGTGTAATACCCACAAAGAAGGTATCGTACGCTCTTTAATTACCTTGAGTCAGATCGTTTATCTACTCAAAATGATTATTGGTCAGCAATTGCAACAAGCATTTGCTGTTGAAATATCACCAAAGAAACTAGTTCAAAGAATTAAATGCCATTTTATGGACATAATTCAATTTGTGCGGACTTTAGATTCTGATGGATTGCTCTCTTACTTAACTAGTCGAGAAAAACTCTTTAGAACCTATGGTAAATCAGCACCTAGCTTAATCAACCGCATAAGAGGTAAAAGTCTCAGTCTGATAATTGATGAAATTAGGAGACCTTCTTATGACTTTTCTTAACCAACCATGCATGATTGGAAAACTAAAAAAAACTATTTAGTATTTGATTTTATAAATATAAAATCTTTATCAAAATTATCGTAATAATCCTGAATAAGAGTCTTAATTACACTTCTTTCCTTATCTGTTATTCTTGTTTTTTCATTAAAATAAATATCTACAGTAATTTTTGGAATCTGTATTTCTTTTTCTAATTTTTGGTTCTCTTTGTCAATATTTATTCCAGACAATTCTTCTGGAACATCATAAACACTCTTTTCTCTAAAACCTTTAGTTTTTAAGTATTCTTTTACATTATTTGATTTATCACATAAAGCGCAATTTGTTTTAGATTCTTTAAAGTTTAAGTAATCATCAGAAATTTGTTCATTTATCACAACATCGACTGCGTTTGGCATACAGTTAATGATATCCTTCTTTACCATTTCAGCTGGATTATGAATGTTGAGCTTATTAAATAATTTGATATTAGTATTGTAATCATTGTTGTATGAATTTATTAACTTTTTAAAGTCGTTTAAATAATCTTGATGAATAAAGATGGTTAATTCTGCATCATTGCTGATACATTTGTTTTTACTTAACTCAGAAATTTTTATAGGTGATGATTTTTGAAGTTCATGTTTGTAACGAGTTCTTCTTGGACAAAATTGTCCTTCAGATTCAAGAATTTCTTTTACTTGTTTATATTCATTTCGAGTAAAAATTCCCACATTCACGTAATCGGTGTCAAAAGATTTTAATAAAGAATTTCTCAGTTCTTCGTTTTCTTTAATTTTGTTCTGAAATTCTATTTTTGCCTGTTCATTTTGTTTTTCAATTTGATACTCGTTGTATTTGTCATATAGATACAATCCTAAAAAAGAGCCTACTGCAAACACAACTAACAATAATATTGAATAGATCGCTATTTTCTTCATATCCAATTCCTATTTCATAATTAAATTTTGAACAAACGGAGCAATCAACTGTACTATACAAATGACGACAGCAACAATGATAGCTCCAACAGCAAACTTGTTACTTTTCTCTGACAGCATTTTTCCTGTGAGGTATTCATTAAACATTGAACAATCGTGAATTTTATCTTCGATTTCAGCGATGGTTTCAGGAAAGTTAAATGCACATGAAATATAATTCCAGATTAAGGGAACTTCATCTCCTCTGTGTGCTGTCAAAGGATTTCTGTAGAGTTTAGTAATTTTAAAACCAATAATTTCTTTATAGAAGTTTTCCTGTTCTACCGCAGAATGAGTTTTTAGTTCGGCTAATTTATCCAAGAATCTATCCATGGTAATAACATAAGCTCTGTAGATAATATACAGAACTAATGCTCTGCAAGCATAAAACTCAACCCATTTGAAATTATTAGGAGTAACGGGGCCGACCTCAATTTGAGTATTGTATATTGAAAGTGCATATCCGTAACTCTGGCTCGTTTCATTCCAACTTAAAACAATTACAATATGATCTTTAACATTTTGTAGAATAGAGGAATTACTGGTTTTAATAATACTAAAAGTAGGTTTTCTGTAGCCTGTATCGTTTGAACCTACATATCTGTCATAGATATCAAAAGAACAAGTACCATCTAAATATCTTCTTCTGACAATAAATTTACGCCCTAGGCACAGAATATAAAGAGTGTCCCAATTATTAAAGATACCTCTTAAGTCGATTACTGGTCGTTCTTTTGTTTTATTTTTGTCTGATGCAGGATTATTAAAGGTAACAAGATGGCTGTTATCTTTATATGGAGCAATAAAGAAGTCTTTAGCCAGAATATCCTTAACAAACGATAGCCTTGCTGTGTCTTTATCAGTATTCAAGAATCCTGCCTGCCACAATGCTACAGAATGTTTAAACAACTCTGAGTTTTTATAATCAAAACTGTCTTTAAAGTAATCTTTATCAATCATAACGATAAATACTAAGCTTTCTTATGTTTTAAACCTTCTTTAAAGCTACCGTATGCGTTCTTGCTATAAATAAGAGTAGAACATGCCGTAGTTAACTCTGTAGGTAGATTAAAGTAGTTTGATACAACGATAATGATAAATACTAAACCTAATAAAATATACCAGCTATTGAAAGCAATGTGTAATAACTTAACTAATAAATCCGTTATGAAGTGACCTTTGTCAAGTACCTTTTTAGTGATTTAGATAAGACGCTCTTCTCAGTATAAGATACGGCATTGGCCACTCTGTTATACGAGGATTGATTACCCCAGGTCAATGGTTTCGCCGCGAACTCTACTGTCTATTAGCGAGGATCACGTTTAACGTGCCATCATAGATTGTTCGTAGATAGTTCAAACCTTCTTGATAAAAAACGTCTTACCTAAATCACTTTAAAATACTTGAGCCTACTTCTTTTCCTTAATTAAACTCTAATCTAACTCAGAACGGTATACTGAAGCTTCTGCCTGAGCTGTTCTTGAATGATGACCGGTCATCATTCCAAAGATAAAGCAACATAGCTCTCTAGCTACAGCAGCTACCGCCTGATTTGAATTCTTTCCTTTGAACATCATACGTTGGTACTTTCTTTGGCAACGATTAATAGCCTTATCAGCATATGCAACTACATCTTTTGGCATATCCTTCTGACGTTCCTTTAAGGCTGCCGATTTACGACCTACAGTGCCTCGTCTGTAGGTATTTGATATTTCTACTACCAGTCGTCTTAAATGTCTGTTTCCTGCTTTTGTAATACCTAACATTCTCTCAGTATTACCACTTGAGCATTCTCCTGGTACAAGTCCTATAAAGCCTGCAAACTTGTCTGCCGATTTGAATCGGTTAAAATCTCCTATTTCACAGACAAAGGATAAAGCTGTATGAGTCTTTATTCCCTTGATGCACTTGAGCTTATTAACCTTTTCAGCATATCTTTCTTCAGAGGCTATGTCTTCTATACGGATATCCAGTGCTGTTATCTTGCTTGTAAGTGTCTCATAGGTTGCAAGATACTCTTCTACAGTCTCTCGTTGGAGCTTACTCAATTCAAGCTTTCTTAACCAGTTTAGATGGAGTCCTGTCCATTTGGTCTTATCATAGTGATGTCCATGACGTAAGCAGAAAGCATTTAGTTGCTGTTTAATCTGCTTTAAAGCTGTTTTATGATCATCTCTCATCCTGATGAAATCTCTTACATCTTCGTCTTTATCATCAGGTATATATACAGCCTTATATGCTGAGCTAGCTAAACATTTAGCAATGGTTATAGCATCTCTATAGTCATTCTTTTTCTTACTACTGTTCCTTGATACCGCCATAGTGGTAGGTGCTAAGATCACACTCTCAATTTCCTTGGCTTTTAGCTTTCGATGCAGGTTATATCCTAAGCACCCTGCCTCATAGCCACAGACAACATCAACATCTGGTCTCATGCTCTTGAGCTTATTGATATATTTTACTGTACTGTTAAATATGTCTTCTTTAATCTGTGTTTGTCCAAAGATCTTATCAGCTTCAAAGCCTTATCCAGGCTCAAAACTGCATAATGTGAAATTTGTGCTATGGACATCCTTTCCAATATAGATTATCTTATTCATAAGTGACCTTACTAATGTATGCGGTAAATCCGTTTCTGTTAAATTTTTAACATCTACAGTTTACACGGTAAATCCACGAATTTACATTCGCGGAGGTCACTTCATATTGTCTATATATACTCAACCTATCACATCATACTTTCAGCCATTGATCTAGTACTATCCATGATATTTTGATCTATTGAGCTTTTAATCATTACATTGTAGCCTTTTTCAGGATTATTCTTGTTCCATTGTGTGTTATATCCCTTTATTGTTGCCTTATAAAGATTGATAATTCTATCGATTGTTTCTTTATCTGTAAGTTTTTTTGCTATATTTGTGCATTTTCTTTCACAATCATAATTACCAAAGCAATCAATAAGATATAAAGGAATTGGCATTCTTCCATCAGGGCTTTTTTTCTTTTCCTGTTCTGCTCTTAAATATAATAAATAAAGGCTTAAAATATCATTCATAGTACCTTCACCCATTATAAATTCAGTAACTAATTTATTTTGAGCAGTTGAAGGTTTCAATAAATAAGACTTTTTTGTAATTGCCTCATGACCTGACTTTGCAAAAGCTAAAATTACTTGCAACAATTTCTCTAAATCAATTTCATAATCTCTGGTCTTAGATACTTTTTCCAACCCAAATTTTGCAACTAATTCATTATTAAGCGTTTGCAGTTTTGTAACAGTTTTATACTGCTTTGAAAATTTATTTTTATCACTCTGCTTTATACATAGAAGCCAACCTTTCTTTTCAAACTCTGTTTGAACTCTTAAAAATGCTTCTGTGTTTGCAGTAAATACTTTTTGATTAATCGCATTTTGAGAATTATTGTATGTAACGATATTTCTTGATAACTCTTGTAATTTAGCATCTTGAGATGGAATTTTAAGAATTTTTAGCATTACATATGTATCTTTAAATTCCTTTTCTAGAGTTTGCTCAGGTAAATTTGATAATGTTTCATATATAGTGCTAACTGTTTGACATCCATTAACAATTTGAGGATTTTCTATACTTAACCTTTTAAAACCACTACTTGTGCTTTCATTAGAAATATCTTCTGCTATTATAGTAATGCCATTGTTGTAATAAAAAAAGTTAACTCTTTCCAATTGACTCTTTAGAGTTTCTGCAATTTTTTTGTTTATTGAACCTGTTATGCCTAAATACTCTCGTATGTTAGCTTCAAATAAGGGGTAATGTTCCTCTTTTGACTTTTTATAGATCTCGTACATATTAATTACAGGGACTAATACATATTTAGCATCAAGAGGTACTGTCATCTTATAGGCTTCAGGATCGATGTTAAGAATAGTTCCTTTATTAATTGTTCTTATTTCAAATGACATTTTTTTCTTATTTACAATAGGTTTATCATAATAAAGACTTTCTATGTCATTTAGGTCATAAATTACTGCTTCTTGGCGTTGATGTGATTCATTAAATTTTTTTAAACCATCAACTATAGATTTAGTTTTTGCTGTGGTATTAGTTACATACAAAACAAAATGGACTGTAAATTCACTTTTACTACTATGTTTTGTGTAAATTTCTTGTAATTCGGAACTTCTTGTATAGGTTCCCTTTTCTAAGGCTCCTATAGCTCTTGTCAAAAAATCGTTTTGTACATACTCATTAGTTAGATTTGTACCTTCTGCATAAAACTTATTTTGAATTAAATACAAGTCTAAGGTATCCTCATGCCAAACAAAGCAATCTATTCCCTTGTCATTGTAATCAACTATTTTGTCTTCTATGACTTGCTCATCTTCTTTATATAACTTATCTAAAACCCAGAAATTAAATGCCCATTCATCTTTTTTCATATTTTGACAATGTGGGTACTTACTTTGGTACTCTAAAATATCTTCTTTAATTTGCTTTAAAAAGTCACTCATAGTATCACCTGTACATAACACAAACACGAATTACGCAATGTTTTTGATTTGAAAAGCAAAAAATCAGAAACTCACCCACTAATACTAATGAAAGGAATTGTTGTATATAAAAATGAATAACTTTCTGACTTTAAACAAACGATTCAGGCATATTATAATTCTTTTTCAGTAACTAAAATTAAGATTTCTGGTTGTTTCAGAACCACTAATGGAGCAGAAAACTACATAAAGATTATGTCCTACATTGGCACCGCCAAAAAGAATGACATCAATGCAGTTAAAGCATTAAAAGCTCCTTTTGACGGTACCCCAGACATTATCTTTGGATAGTAGGTTCTGAATAGTTACAAAAATTTGATTTTTTATATTTATTCTAATATATCCTAATAATTGTAAAATTTTTATAAAAATTGTTTAATTATCAAGAACTAAATATAAATTAAAAATTAAAACGTATACATTGTTTATTAAAATTTGATTAGTTTTTTATTGAATAGTGCACCATATAGAGCTTAGTTTAATAAAATATTTAGTCAGCTTGTAACTTTTCTTTCAACCTTATTAAAGACAATGTGAAAATAATCATATTCAATTATCTTCTTAAACTAAGCCTATTTGCCCTTAACCGTTTACGGCATTTACATAATATTGTTTAATACATTCAACAGATAATAAATTAAACAATTTATAAGCGTTTTAGAGTTGATCTTGCTTACGAATGTGATTATTATAACCTTTAAAAGGCTTTTATTTTATGACATTCATAATACTAATTCTTACTAATTTTAGAATGTTTATAAAGTTGCATTTATAATAAATTGTGTGCTTTATGTTAAGCTTTCACTTATTATAACTATATAAAGATAAAGTTCTTATCTTGAAAGAATTTGATAATAAATAACAATATGACTACTAAGAAAAGCAACGATGCTACAACAGCGGATATTTTATCCGAGTCCTATCTGGATGGGGAGATTCAGTCTAGTCTAGACTTTGATAACCTGGATGATGTTGTCTATAACTCATCTAGTTCCTTTGATATCAGCGAAATCGCAGATTTACTATTAGATAACATCGATCAGTATGTTTTCATTACTGATGCTACTACTAAGAATATTGTTTATTTAAATAAACCATTAAGTGAAGCTTTAGGTGTAGAGGGATGTTTTGTTGGCACCTGCCATGAGTTGTTACGTGGATGCAAATCCCCTTGTAAAGAATGCAATTGTAACCATTCTATCGGCGACAATTTTTATGTCACCTCATTAGTTGAATCCAAATTAAAAAACGGTTACGTAATCAAATCTAAGAATATTGAGTTATATAACCGAACTTATACTATTAACGTTGCGCTAATAGATAACAAAATTCACGTTGTTCAAAATCAAATTTCAGAAAAAACTCAAGAAAAGGCTAGTTTAAACGATACCATCGCTCCTTTTACAGAGATTTATACTAAGAATATTAAAGATCCAGATGTTCAATTGTATCGTTTTATTGAGTATCTGGGTACTCAAACTAACTCAAATTTCTGTTGTATCTATGAGCAGACAAAACTCTCAATGGATCTTGAACCTGACTCAAAGTCAGCTACTTTAGCTTCAACTATTCCTACAACTCATGATACAGATGTAGAGAATTCTGTTAAGACTAAATTCCACAGATCGCATTTATGGATTTCTGATGCATTCAAACATTCTCAGGATTCTGTACAGATCCCTGATAAGTTTTTAAAGAGAGCTGAAGTAGATCAGGATTGTTTTGAATTTGAACATAAAGGATTCAAGTTCTTCTGCTTTCCTTTAATCTCAGATGAAACCTATTTAGGAGCCGTGTTCTTTAAATCTCCTGATGAAAAAGTTTTAAAGACTTTGCAACCTGCTTTAAATATTATTTCAATTCTGATGAGCAGTTCTCTTACTCACAGAATTATGCATGCCGAACTTACAAACATTACCAATATCGATCCTTTAACCAAATTAAAGAATCGTAATTCATTATTAAGCGAGGTTAATACCCTATCAGTAAACTACAACATTGGTGTTATTTACCTAAATGTTAATGGATTAAAACAGATTAACTCAAAGATGGGTGTTAAGACTGGTGACACTATCTTAGTTAAGACTGCTTCATTATTAAAACAGTTATTACATGACAGCGAATACATCTACAGAATCAGTGGTGATGAATTCGTAGGTATTTATCCTAATATTGAAGAGCATGACTTCTTAATGGTGTCAGACATGCTAAAAGCATTTATGACATCAGATAAAGGTTTCTCTGTCTCTGTTGGTACTAGTTGGGTTAAAACAGGTGTTTTGATTCAGTCTGCCATAAATCAGGCTGAGTCAGATATGTATTCTGAGAAAAAGAAATACTACAGAGTACATCCTAGTGATGAGAGTAACTCAAGATACCGTTCTCAGAATGATTCTTTGCTAACTATCATTGAGCCTGCTAAAATTCAAAAACTGATTGCTGATGGTTGCTTTAAAGTAATGTATCAGCCTAAGTTCAGAATTCAGGGGGATATAGCAGAGATTGCTGGTGCAGAGGCTTTAGTAAGGCTTATCATCAATGATACTTTAATTCCACCTGATGACTTCATTCCTGCATTAGAATCTGCTCACTACACTCATTTGATTGATTATTATGTTTTTGAAACTATTTGCAAGAGAATGAGAGAAAGATTAGACAGTAATCAAAAGATCTTGCCTGTCTCCTGCAATTTCTCAAGACATACTATCGTACGTCCTGAGTTTAAATCAAAACTTAAAGAGATCATGAACAAATACCATTTATCTTATGACATGATCCCTCTTGAGGTTTCTGAACATACTAACACAATCCGTCACAAAGAGCTTGTTGATGTAACCGATGAACTATCAAAAGAAGGATTTAACATCTCTATTGACGACTTTGGAACCGCTCATGCAAATATCTATTCATTAGCAGATTTAGCTGTATCTGAGGTTAAGTTCGATAAAAAACTTATCGATAACATTGCTAAAAAGAATAATGAAAAGTTGACAACCATCTTAAGTGTTCTTATCACCATGTGTAAGAAACTTGGAATTAAGACCATCGCTGAAGGTGTTGAAGATAAAGAGCAGAGTCAGATCCTAAAAAACTTAGGTTGTGATGAAATTCAGGGATATTACTACAGCAAACCTATTAAGGATGAGGATTACTACAATAAGTTAAGCTAGTACCCTTCATATACAATTAGATACAAAAAAGCCCAACGTTCTTTATGGAGATACTGTTGGGCTTTTTGATGGGCTATAACTAGATAGCCTTATTAAATTACTTAGCTTCTTTAGCTGCCTTTGACTCAGCAATTAAATCCTCTAAGTGCTCTTTCTGAGCTTGTAATTCTTCTTCGCTTAACTCTGCAGTATTCTCTGCCTTTGAGAACTTCTTGGTTACTGAATCAAAAGAGTTTAAGATCTGTTCTTTGTGATCCTGGAACATCTTATAACCTACAGCACCAGCTACGATACCAGCAGCTAAACCTATTAATAAATCTGTCTTATTAGTAAACATTTCTCTTCTCCATAAAAACATACTTAATATTAACAACCTAAACTGTTATAAGAGAATTTATTTAGGTTGCTATTTGGAAAATTACTTTTCCAAATCCTGATTACGTTTGATCTTTTCGAAAGTAAATTTCTTATCAAACAGAATTCTTGCTGAGTTAATAACCACACCAATAGTTGCAGCATTGTGAATAGTAGCTGCAATTAATGGATTGATCTTACCTAAAGCACCTAGCATCATCGCAGCTGAGTTAATGGTAATAGTAGCAGCAAAGTTCTGTCTTACTAATCCCATTGTAGCTTTTGACAATTCCATTACTTTAGCTAACTTTAAAGGTTCATCAGAGGTAATGGTGATATCAGCTGATTCCATAGCAATATCAGTTGATTTGCCTCCTAAAGCTACACCAATATCAGCATAAGCTAGAGCAGGAGCATCATTGATACCATCTCCTACCATCAAAACCTTTGAGTAGCTCTGTTTGCTTGCAACAAACTCCGCTTTCTCATGAGGTAGAACATCTGACTTAAAGCCATCAAGATCAAGTTTAGCTGCTACATATTCAGCTGTAACCTTGTTATCGCCAGTTAACATTACGATCTCATCAACACCGTTTCTTCTGATACGGTTGATAGTCTTCTTAATGTCTTTTCTAATAGGATCTGTGATTACTAAAGCACCTAATAACTTTGAAGATCTTGCAACATAGATGATGTTACACTCTTTAGAATATTGTGATCTGTCAAAGCTCTTAATGCCTCTTACGCCACGCTCAGTCATAAAGACAAAGCTACCAACTAACAGTTCACCACCTTTGATACCATCAAAGTCATCAACTGATGCACTAATACCACGACCTACAACAGTTTCGATCTTGGCATTATCAGGTACGACCCACTGCTTCTCATCAGCATAGTTAATAATAGCTTCTGCTAATGGGTGAGATGATGATTTCTCAGCAGCGGCTGCTAACTGAACTAATTCTTTTTGCTCTACGCCCTTGCATGCAATAGTATCAATTAAGATTGGGTGACCATTAGTGATGGTACCAGTCTTATCTAAGATAACAGTATCAATATCAGCTAAAGTTTCAATAAAGTTTCCGCCTTTTACTAAGACACCCATTTGAGCTGCCTTACTGATAGATGCTGAAATTGCAGTTGAGGTTGATAACTTCAAGCCACAGCTAAAGTCGATAAAGAACATATTGAGTACACGCTGAATGTCTTTAGTTACAGCATATACAACAGCTGCAGATAAGAATGAAATAGGAACTAATGCATTAGCCATTCTGTCTGCGAAGTTCTGAATAGGAGCTCTTCTGTTCTGAGCGTTTTCAACCATGTTGATGATACGTGCTAGATTGGTCTCATCACCAACCTTTGATACTTCAATAGTGATTTCTCCAGAACGTACCACTGTACCTGCGTATACATCTTGACCTACAGTCTTATAAGCAGGAATAGATTCACCTGTTAAAGAAGACTGGTCAATTGAAGCTCCACCTTCAACAATCGTGCCGTCAACGCAGATCTTTTCGCCTACGTAAACTACAACTCTGTCATTTAGTTTTACTGAATCGATATCAACTTTACGGATATGACCATCAAGATCTTTTAACCAAACATATTTCTCTTTCATATCAAGTAAAGTTGAAATATGCTGTCTTGCTTTTTCAGCAGCACCTATGGTTAACATTTCTGCAAAGTTTGATAAAACTAACAGAGACAAACTTGACTCAGGTTTGCCAGACAGCAATGAAGCTAATACAGCAGTTGCGGTAAGAGTATCAGCATTTGGAGCTTTATCGCGAATTAAACCTGCAAAACCTTCTTTGAAGATATCTTTTGCAATTAACATAACAAAAGCGCTTCTTGCAAAGGATAGCCTTGAAAAAGTAGTAGGAGCCATTCTTTTAGTGATTTCTAAAAGTCCAAAACCTACTAAAGATATTAAGGCCTTTAACTTGTAGCTCTTCAGCTCGTCAGCTGCGTTCTTAATCTCAGTTTCCTGCTCAGATTCTTTAGCTTTAATCTTATCCTTTACTGATAAAAGCTCCATCTTATAAAGAGCATATGACAGTGTCTTAAGATCATTTGTGTATACGCTCAAAGAGTTATTTGGCAATACACATGCTGAAACGACACCTTTTACTCTTCTTAAAGAGAACTCGAGCAAGGCAGCTTTTTTCTCGCTGTAGTTTTGCTCAAGTTTAATAACTTTATGATATAGGCCAGACATTTACTTGCTTACACCCTCTAAAATCTTATAGCCCCACCAAACTAACTGAGGACCATTAGGAGTTTGTTTTTGTACAAATACTTTGTATGTGCCCCAAATTAGGCAAATACAACCTAAAATGATAGAAATATCAGCAACACCTGACAGAGCAGTTCTTACGGCTGAATTAGCATGACCTGCATAGTGACCGATACATTTGCCAACAACTGTTTTAGCTCCGGCGCTCTTTCCTAACTTAGAAGCTCCTTTACCTACAGCAACAGCAGATGATGCAGCGACAGTACCGTTTACAGATTTAGTTAACAAGCTCTCATCATCTCCGAACTTATCTTCATTTACCTTTCTAGTCTGCTCGTTGATGTGATCGATTACCTCATCAACTAATTCTGCTTTGCACTCATACTCTAAAAGTACGGTACCTGTTACAGTGTTTACGTTGATCTTTTTGAAAAGATCTAAAGATTCAAATTTCTCTTTTAAAGCATTAGCAAAAACAGGATCTTTTAGAAGAATACTCTTGTATCTTCTGCGGCCTTTAATTGCATGTACACACGCAAATTCAGCCTGTTTTGCAGAAGCAATCATCTTCTTTTTCATTAAATTATTTACATACACACCGATTAAAGGCTGTGCAGCTGCAATACATAAAGACAGAACTGTTAAATTCATATGTGTTCCCTACTTGGATGCCTTCTTTTTTAATTCTTCTTCAATTTCACGAAGCTCAGGATTTCTTGTAACTTTATCTGCATCGTACTCGATGAGCACAGAACCTGTTACCTCGTTAATTTTAAAAGTATTCAGTTCATCGAATTTTGAAAAGTAGTCTTCTAAGATCAAAGCATTCTCATGATTGTTCTTAATCAAAGAACTGTAGCATCTGATCCTGCCTGGAATATAGCTTGATACTTCTACAGTAGATAAGAAGTACTTCTTTTCATCAAAAAACTGAGTTAAAAATTTAAACATTTATCTTTTCCGTATTACGATATTATTTTTATTATATAAAACAAATAAATCGTAAGCATAGACAAATTTTTATTAACAAAATGCAACAACTATAAGTTACTGCAAAATAATTTTAGCATAGGCTAATTAAAGTTGTTTATATATAACTAAAAATTTTTATTAGTTTTCGTAATGAAAAAAAACGACTTTAGTATAGATTGAGGTTACCTCTCTAACTTAGATTTCATGTTCTGTAAAAAAACGCTGCAGATCATTAAAACAACGCCAATATAGAATGAAAAGTTAACTTCATTGGCCTCGTTAAAAAGGATCATTGCAATGATAATGGCAAAGACAGGTTCTAAATTGAAAGTGAGCATTAAGGTAAAAGCTGATACCTTTGATGCCAGTTGCACAACCATTAGATACAAAAGTACTGTGAATACAGTAGCAAGTAAGAACAGGTATATAAGATCTTTTAAATCAAAATAGATTGATGCTGTGCCATACCCTAATAGGTAAACAGGAGACAGAGCTAAAACCAAGAGAAATCCACCTAGCATCTCATAATTAATAAATGTATAAGGATCTTTTCCATAGGAGAATTTCTTATTACAAACTGTAAATAAAGCTGCTAAAAAAGCTGAGATGATACCTACAGAAATACCAAGTCTGAACTTAGTATCAAAATTAAAGATTAAAAGAAGACCTATAAGGTTTAAAGAGGCATAAATCAAGCTCGTCTTATCAAACCTTTTATTAAGTAATTTTGGCTCTAACAATGAGGTAAAGAAACTAGATGAAGCTAAAGTTACCGTACCAATAGAGACATTAGACAGTTTAATTGACAGATAGAAAAAGATTAAATGAAATGCAAGAAGAGCACCTACAAACAAGCCCTGCAATCTGCTTCTAAATGAAATAGCTTTGATTTTTCTAAAAGCTTTTAATATGACATAAGCACTTAATGCGGCTATAGAAAATCTTATAAAGACCAAAACAAAAGCGTCATAGGAAATTAGTCTTCCAAAGACTCCTGTAAAACCTGCAATTAAAACTGCTAAATGTAATTTTAAGAATACTTTCCACATTAAGAATTATTCCTGTGGATTTAGTACTTTAAGCCGAGCTGAGGCTCCTTTTCTTGATAAAGCTTTATAAAGTTCATCTACTACTGGAGACAGCATCTCATCAATACCGTAAGGATAATTTAAGATGAGCATTCCAGAGCCACACATACCAAAAACTTCTTCCTGTTCTTCAATACAAAGCTCAACCTGAAGCATAGGTATATTTAAACGTCTTATATCATTGGTTAAATTCTTTGAATGATCACGAAGCTTTCCTAAAACAGGATACCAGATAGCAAAAACACCTGTATTCCATTTATGAAGTCCTGTTTTTACAGCTTTAATTAACTCTACGTATTCGTTTTTCTCTTCATAAGCAGGATCAATCACAACCAAACCGCGTCTTGGTGTAGGTGGTAAAAGCGCATTTAAAGCCTCAAGGCCATCTCGATGCTGAATATTACAACGTCTGTCACGTTTAAAGTTATTTCTTAAATTCTCAAATTCACTAGGATGTAAATCAATGAAGGTAAGTTTATCTACATCTCTTGACAATGAAGCTTCAAATAATGGAGAGCCAGGATAAGTATTCTTTAATTCAGCATTTAGATCGTCATAAACTTTGTAAAACTCAGGTACTAATTCACGGAGCTTTGCGTTGTCTTTTATCTTTTCGATGCCTGTTTTGAACTCTTGATTCTTTTGAGCCATAAATCCGTCTAATCTATAAACTCCAGAACCAGAATGAGTATCGATAACAGTATAAGGTTTTTCTTTCTTATTTAAGCACCTAAGCAAAAGGCAGATGGTCATATGTTTGATGATATCTGCATGATTACCACTGTGAAAACCGTGTTTATAACTTAGCATAGGAGCTTCCTGTATTCTTAAAACCAATAAATCTAACGTTAGTTAGACCTGATTCTACATTTTACTATAAATATAGCTCAAATAAAGTTCAAACTTGCTATACTTAAGGTATATAAAAGATCGAGGCTATTTTATGAAGAAATTATTATTGTTGCCTTTAGTTATTTTCGCCTTTACTGCTGATGCATACATCATCGACTATAACGCAATTAATGATGACGACAAAGCTATCAATTTTGGAACTAACAGTGTTAACTATTCTATTGATGGTTACAAAAAGGATGATCAGAACGTAACTAGCGTTAAGCATGATCCTCGTCGAGGTATTTATGACGACAGTGAAGATGATTCTGGACTTAAGCTCAAAGGCGTAAATAAAGAAGATCTTGAAAGCTTAAGTTATGGAAATTCTCTGTATGAAGATTAGAAAAGGTTTAGAACACTACGCTAACTTCTAAAAGATTAAAATTTAGTAGCGTTTTTGATTCATCATAGTGACAAATGATGAAGTCCAGGTAATAGCGTTTTCGTAAGAGAACAGAATGTCGTGACGACCAAAAACATCAGCCATCATAACTCCATCAATATATTCTAAATCAAGGCTATCTAAAGATTTGGCAATCTTGCATGCCGTATCAATGACTGGCTGCTCATCAAATAGAACCATTAGTCTTGCTTCAATTTGAGTTAAAAGTTCATCAATGATGTTATTGGTATAAGCATAGAGACTAGATATAGCTGTACTCAGACCTACAGTAAATCCCCATGAAACATCAACCTCACCTGACTTATAAGTTAAAAGCTCTTCAACACACTTTGCTCTGATAAGGATTTGTTTTACAGGCTCAAAACGCATGTAATGTACTTTTTCAGCATCAGGCATATAGAATTCTTCTAACAACATCAGACAGATAATACAGATTAACTTATGCAAGGTTTCTGTATCAATATCATATAAAGAAGATTCAATATCAGTGTAGATGTAATCAGGAGTAATATCTGACTGTAAGAAATCTAATAAGAATGGGATTTGAACTTTAATATCATTTCTCATTGAAATTAGATTTAAGAACAGATCATAATTAGGTCTGTCCTCTAACAATTCCAAAATGACCGCTAAGATCTTGTTATAGCCTAAACGGTTAGCCTTAAAGTGATAAGGATTAAGATTCTTTTTAATGATGTCTTTTGAGAAAGTTGGACAGCATACATAATCAGCACCAGCTTCAAAAGCAATTGAGGCTAAATTCTGGTTATCACATCTGTCGCAAATAATCTTAATCCATGGAGCTTTTTTAACAATATTTTTAGCTAAGATGAATTGCTCTTCAACGTCCTTGGTCATGTCGATTACAGCATAACTAATAGAACGTAATTCTCTAAACCAGTTAGTGTAAACAATTGTATAAGCATCTGCAGCAATCGTCATGGTATCGCGTTTTAGCTTATTAACCTGATGCTGATATGAAGCAGATGAGTCTTGCCTGTCCTGTAAATGCAGAATAAATCTGTTAGCAGGAATAGGTTTTGAGAACTTTGTTATCTCAGGGCTTAATGGCAACTCTGTCATTGCCAAAGCATTGTCCTGAGTAAACTGCTCGATATGACGGCGAATGTAAAATCCAATTAAAACATGTTTTACGTGTTTTCTCTGTAGTTCATCTGGTCTGAAACTGCCTTCACCTGCTGTATATCTGAAGTTATAGGCCAAAAGATTTCCCTTCGCATCATAGATAGGAGTTCTAACAATAATATGACACCTATCTTTTGAACGAATAAACTTTGGAGCCTTGTCAGTAGGAATATTACTTAGCCTACTGATTGGAGAGGCGACTGTCAAACTATTTGGATTATTCCCAACCATATTTTTATTATGAACATTTATTGCATCACGACATTTTTAGCCGACGACAATGCATATATTACTACATAACGACTGAAAAAAGATAGTTATAGCTGACAAATAGAGAATTCTGTTATCAATTAACTCAGGTATTTAGTCGCGTATCATGAAGAAGACCTTGAGAATAGACAAACATAAAGCATCTAATAATGAATATCACAGTATGTAATAAGAACAATATTCGTGAGTTATATGTAAATTTGTGGTTGAAACTATGATTCATTATGCGCCCACAAAATGATGCCGATCGTTATCACAAAAATTATTAGCAATCATATACTGTAGTTAATCTGTAACGTTAATTTGCAAGTTTATATTAACTTGTTTGGCTTCAATTGAACCCAAAAATTATGTGTTGTTGATAGGTTCGATTAGTTTGCCGTAGAACATCTTTATTAAGAGCAGACGACTACTTTGAAAAGTGCAATGGCAAACTCTCAAAGATCTTATATTGTGCAAATACCAACTTACTACGGTTCGTACATCTGATGATATATAATCGATGCACTTAAGGGATAAGGCTTATAACAAAATGTTTGAATTAAGACAGTATCTATTACTTTTTATAACAGCTACTATTTGGGGCTCAGGTTTTGTAGGACAGAAGCTTGGTATCAGCCACATATCTCCTTTTGCTTTTACCTTTTATAGAACCTTAATTGGTGGTTTATTTTTAATACCGGTAATTTACTCTTTAAATAAGATTAACTTAAAGTTAGGTAAAGGAACTAAAAAGAACTCACCTAAGATGCTTCTATTAGGTTCAATCTGTTGTGGTTTCTTCTTAATTTTATCAGAATCATTCCAGCAGTTTGGACTAGTCTATACAGATGTAAATAAGGCAAGTTTCATTACCTCTTTATATATTGTATTTGTTCCTATTATTGGTATCTTCGCTGGACACAAATTAACTGTAAAAATTGCCTTATCGGTAATTGTTTCATGTGTTGGTCTGTACTTACTTTGTATGCATGGAAGTTTCAGTTTGCAATTAGGCGATACCTTAGTTATTCTTTGCGCTGTGGGTTTTGCTTTCCATATTCTGGTAATTTCATACTTTGTAAATTATGTCGATGGTGTGATCTTATCCTGTGGTCAGTTCTTTGCAGCTTCTTTCATGGGACTAATCATGATGCTAATTACAGGTGTACCTAGTCTCGATAACCTGTATTTAGCTCTGCCTGCTCTTCTTTATGTAGGTATCATGTCAAATGGTGTTGCCTATACTTTACAGGTTGTAGGACAAAGAGGTATCAATCCTTCTATTGCGTCTTTAATCATGTCATTAGAATCAGTAATGGGTGCAGTCTTTGGTGTACTGTTCTTAAAAGAGGTTATGACTCAAAGAGAAGTTACAGGCGCAGTTTTAATGTTTATTGCTGTGCTTTTAACACAGATAAGCATTAAGAAACACCGTAAATAATTTAATTTTGACTTTAAATAGCAATCTCTTTTAAAACTAAAGATAGAGCAATACTATTTTTAGTTTTACGACCTTAAGTTTTGCGCAATAAAGCTCTAAATATAGTAAAATATTGCGCATTGATTTTTTAGTAAGTCTCTAATTAAATCTTTCTTAAAAGAATTTTAATTAGAACTCGATAATTGGCAAATAGATTTAAGACTAAATCTAAAGATCCCTTAATAGGCCTTAGCAATCGATTTTGTCACATATATATTTAAATATCAATTATTTATTTCAAAGTTGCACACAAAGTTACTGCATATATTCAATTCATAGTTTTAATTTCAGAGGGTAAAATGACAAAGAACAAGACCCTGTTAGTTACTAACGCACTACCATATGCAAATGGTCCTATTCATTTAGGTCATATGTTAGAGCACATCCAATCAGATATTTTTGTTCGCTTTAACAGAGCAATTGGTAACAAAGTATTCTATGTTTGTGGTGATGACTGCCACGGTACACCTGTAATGATTAAAGCAGGTCAGATGGGTATTACCCCTGAGCAGATGATTGAAATCACCTCAAAGGACCATGCTGAGGATCTAAAAGGATTCTTAGTTAATTACGATAACTACTACAGAACACATTCAAAAGAGAATCATGAGATCTCTTCATATATGTATGAAAAGGCTAAAGAGAATGGTTATATTAAGACAGAAACCATCTCTCAGCTTTACGATCCTGAAAAGAATATGTTCTTGCCAGACAGATTTGTAAAAGGCACCTGTCCTAAGTGTGGCGCTAAAGATCAGTATGGTGATAACTGCGAAGTTTGTGGTGCTACTTACTCTCCTACAGAATTAAAAGATGCTTACTCAGTAGTATCAGGAGCAAAGCCTGTATTAAAAGAGTCTTTACACTATTTCTTTGATCTTCCAAAGGCCAAAGATTTTTTACATGATTACATTAAGAATTCAGGTGTAATTCAGACCGAGATGGCTAATAAGCTCGAAGAGTGGTTCACACAGGGCTTAAAGCCATGGGATATTTCTCGTGATTCTCCTTACTTTGGATTTAAGATCCCTGGTACTGAGGATAAATACTTCTATGTTTGGATGGATGCTCCTATGGGCTATCTGGCTTCATTGAAGAATCTTTGTGAAAAGACTGGTGACAATTACGATGATTTCGTAAAAGAAGGTTCAGAAATTGAGATGGATCACTTCATCGGTAAAGATATTCTTTACTTCCACTCTCTGTTCTGGCCTGCTACTTTAAAAGCAGCTCAAATGCGTCTACCTTCACATATCTACGTTCATGGATATGTAACTGTAAATGGCGCTAAGATGTCTAAGTCAAAGGGAACCTTTATTAAAGCTAAGACCTTCTTGAAATTCTTAAAACCTGAAACATTACGCTACTACTTTGCTTCAAAGATGAACTCATCTGCAGTTGATATAGATCTTTCATTAGATGATTTTATGGCCAAGGTAAACTCAGATATCGTAGGTAAGGTTGTAAATCTTGCATCACGTACCGCAGGCTTTATTGCTAAGCGTTTTGACGGTAAGTTATCTTCAGCTCCATATAATGCTGAGATCTTAAAGAAAGCAGCATCAATACGTGAAGATGTAATCAAAGGTTATGAGAGTCGCAACTATGCTGAAGCTATCAGAACCATCATGGCTTTAGCTGATGAAGCTAATCGCTACATCGATGCTGAGGCTCCATGGGTTATTGCAAAGCAGGAAGGTCAGGAAGACAAGTTACAGAAAGTATGCTCAGATGGTATCAACCTCTTTAGAGCTTTAATTACCTACTTACAGCCTGTTCTACCAGAAGTTGCTGCCCATGCTGAAGAGTTCTTAAATACTAAACTTGATTTCTTTACTCTTGATAATCCTTTAGTAGATCATCAGATCAACAAGTTTAAGCCTTTATTCAATCGTATTGAGAAGACTCAGATTGATGCAATGATTGAGACTTCAAAAGAGGATTTAAAGCAGGCTCAGGCACAGACTAAAAAGACTGATGAGAAGAAAGCTGACGATAGAATCGAACCTTTAGCTCCTGAGATCACTATTGACGATTTTGCTAAGATCGACCTTCGTGTAGGTACCATTGTTGAAGCTGAAGAAGTTAAAGAAGCAAGAAAGCTTCTAAAGCTAAAAGTAGATATCGGCTTTGAAACAAGACAGGTATTTGCTGGTCTAAAGCAGGCTTACCCTGATGCTAAGTCTTTAATTGGCAGAAAGGTAGTTTTAGTAGCTAACTTAAAGCCTCGTCAGATGAAGTTTGGTTTATCTGAAGGTATGGTTACAGCAGCAGGTCCTGGTGCTACTGAGGTATTCTTACTTAGCGTAGATTCAGGCGCACAAAACGGTGACCGTATTCATTAACTTATAATTAAGTTTATAGAGCCGGTCTTAGGACCGGCTTTGTTGTCTTTGGTAAGATAAATGTCTATTCTAAAATTTTTACAGTCAGTAGCTTACAAAAAGGAATTACGCAGTCAATTAAGACTTTTTATTCCATTTTTATTAGGTCAGTTGTGTGCTACTGGTATGGGTACTGTTGATACTGTGATGGCAGGTCTTGCTGGTACTACTGAGATCTCAGGTGTTGCTATTGGTTGCTCTTTTTACTGGCCTGCATACCTGTTCTTAGCTGGAATGGCATACGCAGTAACTCCTACGGTATCTCACATTCTGCCTAGCAAAAATTTTAGCCTGATGGAAAAGAGCCTGTTTAATGCATTCTTATTCTGCACTGTAGTGGGCATGCTAGTAGCTGTTCTGTTGGCTTTATCTCACCTTATCTTTGCATACGTACCATCAAATGAGAAGATGATTGAGGTAGCTACTGGTTATCTTTACTTTGTATCATTATCATTACCAGCTACTGTAATCTACAACGTTTTAAGATCTTATGCTGAAGGTTTAGGCTACACCAAGCCAACCATGTACTTTGGTATCTTAATGTTAGTTTTAGATATTCCTCTAAACTACATTTTTATCTTTGGCAAATTTGGCATGCCTCAAATGGGTGGTGTCGGCTGTGGCGCTACTAGCTGTTTTATCAATATCTTATGTGCAATCTTACTGTATGTGTATATCAAAAAAGGTAAGTTCTTTAAGAGCTTTAAGCCAAAAGAGCATTTATCATCACGTTTTGATTACAAATTACTAAAGCAGTTTGCCAAGTTATCATTACCAATCGGTATCTCAAGAACTATTGAGGTAGCCTGCTTCTCTGTGGCAGCAGTGATCTTAAGTCCATTTGGCCCTACAGTGGTAGCAGCTCACTCAATTACCCTGAATGTATCAGGACTTATCTTTATGATACCTATGTGTTTAGGTATGACTATTACCATAAGATCTGCTTTTTGTATGGGCACAAAGAACTGGGCTAAAGCCTATATCTCAATTAAGACAGCTCTTACACTGAACCTGTCTTTATTTATTATCTATGCAACTTTAGTGTTTATATTTAGAAAAAATATATCTTCACTATATACAAATGATCCTTTAGTTCTGGCAATGGCATCAAATCTTATGATCCTAAATTGCATCTATATGCTGCCTGATTCTTTACAGTGCTTCTTTTTAGGTGTTCTACAGGGATTTAAAGACTCTAAGGTGATCTTTATAGGAACAATAGTTTCCTATTGGGTAGTTGGTATTCCTGTTGGATTTGCCTTAGCTTGGGGCTTGCTTACAGATAAGCTAGAAGCTTATGGAATTTGGATAGGCTTTATCTTTGCTCTTATTAGTGCATGTCTTATTTATTCAACAAGGGTAAGACATCTATTTAAGCATAAGAAGTTTCCAAAGCTTTTGGCTCAAAGTTATATGTAGTCGACATTACAAAAAGCTCTTCAAAAGATAATTTAGAATCAAAATATATGATTGAAACCAATTATGCTATACAATCAAAAGTATAACATCTGGGGTTAATAGGTATGAAAGATATCAGTTCTACAGGATCATTTAAAAATTTTTATCGAAATAATTGCATTTATGTAGATAAAACTAAATTTATCAGTGAATTAGTAAAACTAGAAAGAGTTTTTATCTCAAGACCTCGTCGTTTTGGCAAGTCTCTAACCTTAGATACAATCGCTACATTGTTTGAAAATGGAGTAGAACCATATTTTAAAGAAACCTATATATATGATAAGTGGACTGAGCCTACCTACCCTGTTTTAAGATTAAATTTTTTGAAATTTGATAAGAAATCAGTAGAAGTATTCAAAAATAAACTTAATTCCAAAATCACTGAATTTGCTAAACGCATTGACGTCAAAAATTACATTGAAAAGTCAGAACCTGAGGACTCTATAGATTATCTTTTAGAGCTATTATCTTTAGAAGATCGTCAAATCGTGATCTTGATTGATGAATACGATTGTCAGATGACTGCTAACATCAACAATGAAACTCTTTATAAAGAATTTCAAGAAAAAATCAAAAGTTTTTATGCAAATATCAAAGATCAAGATTCTATAAGGTTCTTAGGCATTACAGGCGTCACCAGATTAAAGGATGTTTCAATTTTTTCTGTAGGATCTAACATCAAGGACATAACCAATTACAATGCCTATTCTCAGATGATTGGCTTTACACGTGATGAGATTAAGAAGTACTACATAGATTATCTAAAATTAGCCGTAGCCTATGAAAGTCACTGTGATGTTGAAAGTGTCACTGATACTCAAATTGAAGCAATGCTAGATAAGTTAGCTCAAAACTACGACGGCTACTGTTTCGATGAATTCTATAAAAAAAAGGTCTTCTGTACATGGTCTGTAAATAATTTCTTTCAGAGCATTGTAGATAATCACTTTGTGTACTTTGGTGAGTATTGGTATGACAATGGCGGTTTACCATCTATATTAGCTAACTACTTACTAACTCATAAGCTAAATGCGTTTGATTACCTTGATAAGGACAATCTTATCAACGTTCCAACTAATGATTTTATCAATCCAACCTCATTAACGACTATTAATCAGAACGTATTGATGTGTCAGACAGGATACCTAACCTTACGTTCTGAGGTAAAAGTTCTAAAATCACGAATCTATTTGGGAATACCAAATGGTGAGATCCATAAAGCTATTACTCATTTATTAGCTCTAAAGGTCTTTAACAATGACATCAATGTTGACAATGAAAAGGGAGAAAATCTTTTTGAAATTGGTTCATTTGAAGATATCATTACTCTCTTAAACTCAATCATGCATTCAGTTCCATATGACAACTATCCAATAGTATCGGAAGCTGCTGTGCAGAATTCTATAAGACTGTATTTAGCAGGTGCTGGTATGGAAGCCAAAAGTGAAGTCCATGAAGCAAAAGGTCGAGCCGATTTAATTTTAGAAACTGACAATAGAAGAATAGTGTTTGAATTAAAGTTTGCTCAAAATGATGAAGAAGCCAAGATCAAGCTAAAAGAAGCCGTAGAACAGATTAAATCAAGAGATTATGGCAATATCCTTCCTGTAAAAAAAGAGCTTATTAGAATCGCAGCCGTCTTTAATGCTGATACGAAGGTAAGAGCTTTTAAAGAGTTTGAAAATGTAATGTAGATATTTCTATACGAAATAATGCATAAAAAATCACCATGATCGTGTTACCAACCATGGTGATTTACTTTTTTGAGAGCTACTTAAATAGCTTCTTCATTTTCCTCAGATGTACGAATTCTGATTACTCTCTCAACATCTGATACGAAGATCTTACCATCACCAATCTTGCCAGTATGAGCTGCATTGATGATTGCCTGAATACACTTATCAGCCTCATCGTCTGCAACAACTACTTCAAGTTTGCACTTAGGTAGAAAATCAACTACATACTCAGCACCGCGATATAACTCAGTGTGACCTTTCTGTCTGCCGAAGCCTTTTACATCTGATACTGTCATACCTGAAATACCGATGGTAGCTAAAGCTTCACGGACATCATCTAATTTAAATGGTTTGATAATTGCAACAATACGTTTCATAGTAATTTATCCTTTGATTATAAGTTGTAACCACGCTCGCCGTGTGATGCCAAATCAAGACCCTCGGCTTCCTCATCAGCGGTAACTCTTAGACCAACTAGTAGACCTGCAATCTTGAAAGCAATTACTGATACTACAAGTGACCATACGATTGCTACAACTAGTGACATGGTTTGACCATAAACCTGGCCTGCAATTGAATCCCAACCATCTTTGAAGCCTGTTCCACCTAAAGATGGAGCACAGAATACGCCTGTTAAGATACCACCTACGATAGCACCAATACCATGAACACCAAATACATCTAATGAATCATCAACCTTAGTGAACTTCTTGAAGCCATGAACACCCCATAAGCAAGCCAAACCAGAAGCAATACCAATCACAATTGCCCCCATAGGACCTACGAAGGCGCATGCTGGAGTAATTGCAACTAGACCTGCTAGAACACCTGATGCTGTACCTAATGTTGATGGTTTCTTGAAGATGATCCACTCTGCTACCATCCATGTCATTGCAGCAGTTGCTGGACAAAGAACAGTGTTGATAAATGCTAGAGATGAAATACCATCAGCTACTAACTCAGAACCTGCGTTAAAACCTAACCAACCGATCCACAGTAAGCAAGCACCAATGTAGGTAATACCTAAGTTATGTGGAGCCATTGCAACTCTGCCTAAGTCATGACGGCGACCTAAGATGAATGCACCTGTTAAACCGCATACAGCAGCGTTAACATGAACAACAGTGCCACCAGCAAAGTCATATGACTTGAAGACAGAATCGATGAAACCGCCACCCCATACTTGATGAGCTAAAGGTGCATAAGATAGAACGATCCAAATACCAACTGCAATTAAGATTGCAGAGAATTTAACACGTTCAACTGTTGCACCAACAATCAAGCAAGCTGAGATTGCGCAGAAAGCACCTTGGAAGATAACCCATGTATACTCAGCTAATGTTCCTGATAATGAATTAAAATCAATACCAGCTAAGAACATGGTACCAAAGCCACCGAAGAAGTCGCCTAAGACACCTTCAACAGGACCGAAAGCAAAGCTGTAACCTATAATAACCCATAAGATAATGGCCATACAGAAAACGGCTAAGCACTGCTCCATGGTAGATAGAACGTTCTTAGAACGGGTTAAACCACCATAGAATAGACCAATACCTGGAATAGACATTAACAGTACTAACATTGCAGACATTAAAATAAAGCCGTTGTCAGCTCTATCTAAAGCTGCAGTTTCATCAGCAAAAACACTAGGAGCAAAGGCTAGTGCAGATGCTAATAATGCACTTTTTGTAACTCTCATAAAAAATTCTCCTTGAACTCAAGCCATCATTGACTTTGTTACAAGATACGATTTCAAATTTTGAGTATCAACAAAGAAAAGCTATTTGCCCAAGAATAAAGCGTAATTTTGGTGCATGCACATAATTAGAACGCAAAATCACAAAAAAAATGCATCAAAATAAAGCAATAAAATTATTGTATGGAAAAGAAAAGATCTGAGAAAATTCAGATCTTTCATATAAAGAGAGGATAGTGAGAATTACTGAACAAATTTATATTGGGTAAATGCTCTTACTTTAGGATCAGCATTGAAGACAGTTGCAATTCTTAGCAACTCATCCTTTCTAGGCACAATATTGCCATAGTCTCGTGTTTTAATCTGCTCTATAGCTTCACTAAGCTTTGCCTTAGCTTCTGTCTCATCTTTTGCATACTTAAATTCAATGACGATTCTGCGTTTATTGGTCTCAATCATTAAATCAGCTCTACCTTTAGCCTGATGAATTTCTGAGAATACGTTCTGTTTTGCACCTAGCAGATAGGCTTTAACATAATTCTGTACAGCTGATTCTGAATTTAATGGATAGGCATCATAGGTTACTGTGTTGACCATACTATTAAGTAAACTAATAACGTATTCAACTGTAACTACATTTAGGATATTCTCACCATTTGCATTTGAAACACTGATATTACATTTGAAGAATTTTGTAGCTAAAAGCTTGTTTAACGCCTTATAAAGTTCACCATTGGGAATACCTAATGCTACTGTGGAGGTTTTATTACGATCTGATCTTAAAGTTAAATATCCTGTCTGACAAATTGCTTTCATATTGACTTACATAAAACATCACTATTTCAATTATATAGTGAATTGCTATATTTGGCATATAAAAATTATATTTACTGTCTTCAATTTTATTTTCTGAAAATTCAAATAAAACAACTGCCCTAAAATAAAAAAGCCAGAGCTTTCGCTCTGGCAATAATGTTAACAAAGATTATTAAGCAAATGGATTTTCTGTAGGATACAGAACGCCTGCTGGCTGGTTGTAATTGATTGTCTCAATGCCTAGCATGCTAAATACATTAAATAGAGCCTTACCAACATGGCTGAATGCAACGGCGCCATGATGAGGATAACGCTTCTCAATCAGAACATGACGATAGAAACGACCCATCTCAGGGATTGCAAAGATACCAATACCACCGAATGAGCGAGTACCAACAGGTAGAACCTCACCTTCAGCTACATAAGCCTGTAACTTGGTATCAGGAGTTGTCTGTAATCTGAAGAATGTAATAGGACCAGCAGTTAAATCACCCTCTAAGGTACCACGAGTAAAGTCAGGCTGTGAACCTGCTGGCTCTAACAGACGGTGTTGAATAATCTGGTAATTAATCTTACCTAACTTCATGTTGCAGCTTGTAGTATCAGTTAGCTTGCATAATGGAGTATTACCGCAATGGAAGCCCATGAAGGTATCTGTTAACTTGTACTGTGGGAACTTAGGTTTGATATCTTCAGCAAATAAGTCTGCTGGTACTGAGTTATTGATATCAAGTAAGGTTACAGCATCATAAGTTACGCATGCACCTATGTACTCAGATAAAGCACCGAAGATATCAACCTCACATGCAACAGGCATACCACGTGAAGCTAAACGTGAGTTTACATAGCAAGGCTCGAAACCGAACTCCTCTGGGAATGCTGGCCAGCACTTATCTGCAAATACCACATACTTACGAGCGCCTTTATGCTGTTCTGCCCAATCTGTTAAAGTAAGTTCGAACTGAGCCATACGCTCTAACATATCAGGATATGTGTTACCAGCACCAAGCTCTTTAGACATATCAGCTGCAATATCCTTAATGCGAGGATCACCTGCGTGCTTGCGGTAAGCAACTAATAAATCTAACTCTGAGTTTTCCTCAATCTCAACACCAATGTCATATAAGCCCTTGATTGGAGCGTTACATGCAAAGAAGTCCTGAGGACGTGGTCCGAAGGTAATGATCTTTAATGATGATAAACCGATTAAGGTACGAGCAACTGGTACGAAATCCTTTACCATTTGAGCGATGTCTTCAGCAGTGCCTACTGGGTACTCTGGGATGAAGCCCTTTAACTTACGTAAGCCTAAGTTGTATGAGCAATTTAACATACCACAGTATGCATCACCACGACCATCAACTAAGTCTTTACCTGTTTCTTCAGCAGCTGCTACAAACATGCAAGGACCGTCAAAGAACTTCTTGATTAAAGTTTCAGGAGTCTCAGGGCCGAAGTTACCTAAGAAAACAACTAAAGCATTGCAACCTGCCTGTTTTGCTTCTTCTACAGCTTTAACTGCATCATTCTCATTTTCAACGGTGACTTTGATTTCGTTGACATTGATGCCTGCTGTTGCACAAGCTTTTACTACAGCAGCGCGACGACGCTCCGATAGTGATCTGATAAAACAGTCTCTTGATACAGCGATAACGCCTAGATTAACTGTAGGAATATTAGGTAGCATGTTGTTCTCCTTAAAGGTAAAACTTGATTATTGTTACTACTTAGAGTTTATTTTTTACAACCCCTCTAAGTTTTTATCTGTATATATTTATAATGCAGTTTTTAGATTTTTGCAAAGAAAACGTAAACGTTTACGATAAAATAATCCAAATATGTCATTAAGATCACAAAATTAGATAAAATAAAGGATATTTGTATATTTTATTAAAGAGAAATGCGTCACAAAATTCGCAAATTACCTTTTTATAATTCGCAAGTCCGTAAATAGATTTACAATTTTATTAAGGATTATTACTAACAGAATGTTCGTCTTCAAACGCCTCACGTTGAAGTAAGGCGCTTTTATAGATAAGAAAAAAAATTGACTAGAGAAGCTTACTTAGATTTGATCTATCAATAAGCTCTGGCTTGCATAAGAAAGTCTTCATATCCATAACACCATTATTATAAGTTGAGGTATCATTTATGGTTGCTTCTTTACCCTGACTGATAGCTTTTACCATCTCTAAGACAGCATTTTGTAACTGTTTACCATCTTTCAAAATGGTCATAGCCTGGTATCCTTCTTGAATATTCTTTAAAGCTTCAGGAGTTGAATCTTGACCTGTAATTACAGGGATGTTGTCTACTGTGTAACCTTTTTTCTTTAAAGTAAAGATAATGCCAGAACTAATGCAATCGGCAGGAGACAGGATACCATCTAACTTTTCTCCTGAATCCGGTGCATATCCAACCTGTTCTATTAAAGCATCCATTCTCTTACTTGCCAGATCAGTTCTCCATGATGGGATGCTAGTATCCTCAGGCTTAATTTGACCTGATTTTACAACTAGTGCACCTTTATCAATATAAGGCTGTAAGATCTTCATGGCTTCACCATAGAAGAACTTGGCATTGTTATCATCTAAAGATCCGTAAAAGATTTCAATATTTTTAGGATCATCAACTGTAGGATGCAATTTTTCAATTAAAAACTGACCTTGAATCTGACCCACTTTACCATTATCAAATGTTGCATAATAAGTAACAGCGTCAGTACCAGTAATCAAACGGTCATAACTTATAACCGGTAATTTTTTACTTTTAGCAACGCTTAAAGCTTCTTTTAAGGCATTACCGTCAATAGAACCAATTACTAAAGCATCTATATTGCTGTCATCTGATAATCTTTTAATTTGTCTTTGCTGCAGAGAAACATCAATATCGCCACTAAAGAAGAGATCAACATTAAAACCGTTGTTTTTTAACTGTTGTTCAACACCAAAACCTTCTCTATACCATCTAGGCTCAATTTGAGTTGGCATTACAACACCTACTGTAAAAGCCTGAGCTTGAAAAGAAAATAGAACTGGTAAAATAGATAAAGCCAATGTACCTTTCAATTTCATGATGTTCTCCTAGCTATATATTTTAATGTCCTTTATATATATTTAATGTAATTGTAAGTATCAGCTTACGTAAACGGTTACAAATATTGTAATGTGAATTATTACTCTTTATTTATAAAATGTTCTTCAGAATTAAGACTATTCTTTTGTTTTTGTTGCTTTTTAAGATTAATTTTCTTCATCTCTTCACGCTTTTTTAGAACGTTTTTTAATATTCCATCCTCTAACTTCTTTTGTTCCTTGATGGCATTATATGTAGTTCCAATAACAAATAATATTGGAATTGCAATTACTAAGACTAACCAAAAAGACATCTTATTTTAGAAGTTCCTGCAAAGCTTGATAACTTGTTAGAGCTCCTCTTACTTCTTTGCCATCAATAATTAGATAAGGAGTACCAGCAATCTTAAGTTCAATACTGTCTTCAATATTTGAAGAGATCTGCTTTTGTGCTCGACCTGAGCTTAGCTCATTTTTAAAGTCATCAAAATCGATGCCAATCTCATCTAGATATTTTCTAATAGACTTTTCATCAGAACTTATTGATCCTGGCGTCATAAACTTTTCGTGCAGTTTAAAGTACTTTTTCTTATCAAGATTGAAAACAGCCTGTCCTAAAAGAGCTAATTGCTTTGAATTCTCTTTAATTACAGGAATGTTAACAAATGAGATCTGCACGTCATAGTCTTTTAAAGCTCTTTCAAACATTGGTTCTAAGACTTTGCAATATCCGCAGTTATAATCATAAAATTCGATGATATAGTGCTTAGCATTCCTTTTACCAAGATGTGGGATGCTATCTGACTTCCTTACTTTTGAAGCAATGTTAAGCATATTCTCTTCAAGATTTTTCTTTTCATCCATTTCTAGCTTTTTCATAGCTCTTAGTATAACTTCAGGATGATTAGAAACATACTCATCGATAATGCTTTCTATCTTAGCCATTTGCTCACTATCAAAAGTTGCAGCATTGCTTGTAGCCACAAGGCCAACAGATATAAATATTGCCAAAAGAGTATTTTTTAAATTATTAAGCTTCAGAATTGTTTTCATCTTTAATCCTAACAGCAAAGTATAAAAAAACGATTGCTAAAATAGCACATACAGATAGGTTTATTCCAAATGGTATCATGGATAGTTCCCCCATTACTCCCACAAAAGGAGAAACTAAAGAACCGATTAAAAAGTACATCACACCAAAGATACCAGAAGCAGAGCCAGCTCCGCCCTTTTTAAAACTAATTACCACACCAAAACCTGCTGATTGAGATAACCCCATCATGGCACAGTAGATAGCAAGACATCCTAAAATCGGCACAAAGCTCTCAGGTTGTACAAGTGAAATTATTAAAACACCAATACCGGATATTAAAAGTAATACATAAGCAATGATTACAACTTTTAACTCAGATAATCTGCGAGATAGGCGACCAGCTGAAGATGCAATAATAGAGATGCATATTGCAATAAATGCAAAGGTAAAAGAGTACTCAACTGGAGTAAAGCCATATACCTTTTGAAAAACAAACGGGGAAGCTGCTAAATATGAAAAGAAACCGCCCATTACAAAGGATAAAGAGAAAACTGTTAACATAAATTTCAGGTTTAAAAGATCAGTCTTCATCCTTAAAATTGAAACTAAAGCATTCTTTTCTCTTTTATCTACAGCCAATGACTCAGGTACATGGAACTTGGTTAAGTAAATTAAGATAAGCCCCCATCCTACTAGGATAAAAAAGATCACTGGCCATGTAAAATAGGTAACCACCAAAGAGCCTATAATAGGACCTAAGATTGGACCTAAGGAATTGATTGCCATTAAAAATGACATGAATGAGGTAAGTTCATTACCCTTAAATTTGTCACAAGCAATTGAACGAGTAAGAACAATGCCACCGGCAGCTGACAGTCCTTGCAACAATCTAAAGAACACAAAAGAGCATATATTAGGAGAGAGCGCACAAGCTAGTGATGATAAGGTAAATATTACCAAACATACTAATAAAGGTTTAATTCTGCCATAAGCATCAGAGACAGGCCCAATTACAATTTGACCTAGAGCTAAGCCTAAAAAAGATGCTGTAAGTGAGAATTGCACTTGAGCAGGATTTGAATCAAAATAAGTTACAATCTCAGGTAAAGAAGGTAGATACATATCAGAACACATTGGTGCAAAGGCACAGAGCATTCCTAAGGTAAATACATAGAGTGCATATTGTAAGCGACTATTTGAATTCTTAGGCATAGTTAAAGGTGATTAATATATTTTACTAAACTAAAAAATAGTACAAAGTGAAAATAATCATGGATGATATGAAACATAAAAGCCTCCATTTAGGAGGCCTTATTCTACTATTTATCCATTGATGCAAGGATATCATCAATCTCTTTTTGATTTACTAGGGCTAACTGTCGCTCTTCAGGAGGAAGTTTTCTGTAAGCTTGAGTTAAATGTAAAGCTCTTACAGCATAAAAGAGTAGTGCTTTTTTAACCTGATGTTTTAAAACACCGTCTTTTGGCAAGCCATAATCAAGTTCAATTGCTCGTCTTGCATTCTCTGGTAACTCAGGATTTGCCTGAAGTTCTAAGGTAACCATTTCATTCCAATCAAAATCATCCTTATTGCCTGTACCTACTTCTCTAAAGCCGTTGCCAATAGGATCAGAGAATCTGTCATTAGGAGCTTGGGTCTTTGGATGATCTGCACTTCTTATTCTTGAAAGAACGTAATCTCTAAACTCGTGTCTGTCATAGCAGTAAGCACGGATATGCCATCTAAAACCATCAAAAGCAAATGAATGAGGTGCAATTAAGAAATCCTCATTACTATCTGAAGATAATGACTTATAAACAATATGCAGAGCCAAATGACCGCGAATGGCATCTAATAAGTTTGATAAAACAGATTCATCGATAATTCTCTTAGGTGGCTGTAAACAAGCTAAGCCAACATCAGGAGTAAAGCCGAAATAGTTCTTGCTTTGAGGTAATTCATTCTTTGCATACTGAATTAAATCATTGAAGAAATTTGAACTACCGCACTGGTCTGGATAAACAGGTTTGAAATCCTCAGTTCTTAAATACACCTTTTGATGCATGTCGTAATGAAGATTCTCTCTTGGAGGGTTACAGTTAGTTACCAAATCTCTATAGTAAGATAGATCTAAAGAAGCTTGTGGAATGGAAATACCGAAAAAATCAACCAAGTCTGCTCTATTGATCTTTCCGTCAATACTTAATCTGAAATCAATAAATTCAATGCGACGCTTTCTGCTCCATTTGTTGGATGCATTTGCAGATAAATCAGATTTCTTTGTTGTATCCTTCTCTGGATTTTTGTTTTTAGCCATGATACTTACCTTACTTTGATAAATCTGAGAGACTGATATTACATACTAAATATGTCAATTTAGGAATTGTGAAACTGTTTAATAAAAACTAAAGCTGAGCTTTAAATTTCTACTTTTAATAATTGTTGTTATATACCTAAGGATTGATTACTTTAGTTCAATATATAATTCAACCTTGATTTCCTCATTTTGATATCAAAAATATATAAAACGACGTAACCTCTCAAAGTGATAAAATAATACTACCATAAATTTTACTATTTAGATTAAATCGATAAAAGAAAGTAACTTTTTTTCTTTAAAAAAAATCTCTTAAAACAGAATAAGTTATCTAAACTTAAAGTATAAATACTGCCAATTTTAATCTTTCAATAAAAATGACAACTTTAATTTCACAAGAGATATCCTTAATCAAGTGCATTGAAGCGGTTTTGATCCTTACTATCAGCGTCACCTTAAATTTTAATACTGAGATTTTTTAAATTTTGTTTAACCATTCTGCTCAATTTTTTTCAGACACAAACTTACCATACCCGATACAGTGTCTTCTCTTAAATTGTCAGTAATTTCTATTTTAGGGAGTAATGCTTCTTCTGCAGCTGTTGAGATTTGCTTTTTTAAACGTTCTATAAGTCCTGGTTTTAAAGTTTCTGAATAGATAGCAACATATCCAGGATTTAAAACGCACATCACCGCTCTAATTGTTCTTATAGCCAGATCGTCTGCCTGCAACGATTCTGAAGGCAAAACACCTACATCGTTATACATTGGAAAATATCGGATCTCACCTGCCATGCCGTCTTTTCCTCTTAAAACAGAACCGTTATAACAAAAGCCACACCCTGGAATTTTACCAGGCACTAAGATAATGCCACTTACATACTCCTGGTTTTTACATCTTTTATAGCAACCTAAGGTTGCAGCATTGATATCAGTTTCAAAAAAGATTGGAATGTTAAAGTGTTTTTCCAAATGGCTAGACAGTCGTTTAGACTGACTGTCATGGCGAATTGCACTACCGACACGACCTCCAACATCATCTGACGGCATTGAAACACCGATAACAGAGATCTTAGGATATCTTTCTACATATCGTTCCATACCAATCTTAAATTCATTGGTTTGGATAGAATCTTTCTCGTCAATTAACTCTTCTCGTCTTTCTAAACATTCACCAAAGAGATTATGGACTGAGTAACCTACATATTTATTACCTGATCTTATATATATTGAAAGGATCAGTATTAACTTATTCATCTCATTGAATCTATAAGTTGTAGCAGGTCTGCCATTAGGAATAGATGATTTGCCTCCTTCTAGAACTTCACCTGAGGCTATTAGTAAATATAAGATCTTATTTAAAGTAACAACAGATAATCCTGTCATCTCTTTTAATTTTGAAGCTGTGCAGATTTGCTCTTTATGCAAAGCTCGTCTTACAAGTTGCAGATTTTGTTCTCTAATTTGTTTAGAGGTAATAGTGACCGAAGATTCAATCATAAGAAGAACTTATAAAATTAATGATATTAGTAGCAAAAGATCAGTGAATTTCAAAAATCACATTAAATAATGAAAATTAGAAAAACTGATCACTAAAATGACAATAGCGATATAATCAAATTATATCATTTTACAAAAATAAGTTATTAAACTACCTTTAATAATAAGAAATTTTTTTATGACAATCAATTTTTTTGAAAATATTAAGCTCTTGTTAGAGTATGCTTACTTATATAAATAGCATGTTTATCATTAGTCATTTTAATTTTTTTATTCTAATATATAATTTATGCTTATTTGAAAACTTTTAACAAATATCACTATAAATTTACACAAAAATCTCAAAGTTTTACCTATTTCTGACATTTTAGTATTAAAACAATCCCTTATATATCCTACATTTTTAAGTCACATTGTTCAAATTTTCATTTTTAGACAAATTTTCATGAATTCTGATCAAAATATTTCATAAATTTGTCATTTTGAAAATTCCCACTAAAATTATTACATCGGTTTTTTAAACCTTTTTAAACACACACTGCAAACGAGGAGCCTTAATGCTTCAGATTAGATTACATGGCCGTGGAGGCCAAGGTGTTGTGACCGCTGCAGAGATGCTGACTTTAGCCGCTTTCTACGAAGGCCACTATGCACAAGCTTTCCCAAGCTTCGGTTCAGAGCGTACAGGTGCACCTGTTGTTGCCTATGCTCGTATTGATAATAAAGAAATCCGCACTCATGAGCCTATTCAGGAACCAAACGTTGTATTGATTCAAGATAAGACCCTGTTAGGTGCAGTTGATGTTTTTGCAGGTCTTGATAAGAATGGATACGTTGTTATCAATTCAAAAGAAGATCCTGAAAAAGTTGTTCCAGAGATTGTAAAGATGTTACCAAAAGGACATGTATTTACTGTTCCTGCAACTGATTTTGCTATGCAGAAGATTGGTAAGCCTCTACCAGGAGCTCCAATGCTTGCTTCTTTAGCTGCTGTAACAGGCATCTTAAAGTTGGAGTCTGTACAAAAAGCTTTCCAGGCACGTTACCCTGGCAAAATTGGTGATGCTAATGCTGAGACTGCAACTTTAGCTTATAACTTCATTAAAGAGGAGGCAAAGAATGCTTGAGCAGATCGAAGGATCATTAGGTGTAGCTAAGGCTGTAGCCCTATGTCGTCCAGGTGTTGTTTGTGCCTACCCTATTTCTCCACAAACTCACATTGTAGAAAATGTTGGTAAGTTTGTTAAAAACGGTACCTTAAAAGATTGCGATTTCTTAAACGTGGAATCAGAGTTCTCAGCAATCTCTGTTGCAATCGGTTCTGAAGTAGGTGGTGCTCGTACTTATACTGCTACTGCTTCACAAGGTCTTCTATACATGACCGAAGGTGTTTATTCTGCTTCTGGTCTAGGTCTTCCTATTGTTATGACTGTAGCATCACGTGCTATTGGCGGTCCTATCAATATCTGGAATGACCATTCAGATTCACTGTCACAGCGTGATTCAGGCTGGTTACAGTTATTCTGTGAATCAAACCAGGATGCTGTTGATACTCATATTATGGCTTTCAAGATCGCAGAAGAAGTTGGTCTTCCAGTTATGGTATGTATGGACGGATTCGTTCTAACTCACGCTTTTGAGAGATTAGACATTCCATCACAGGAAACAGTGGACAAGTTCTTACCTGAATATCAGCCACGTGAGTACTTAACTCCTAAAGAGCCTGTTTCAATCGGCGCAATGGTAGGTCCAGAGGCTTTCACAGAAGTTCGTTTCTTACAGCAGCGTAAGATGGCTAAGGCTTTAAAGGTTATTGAAAAGGTAACAAAAGAATACCGCGATCTAACCGGTTCTAAGTCAGGTGGTCTGTTAGATTGCTACAACTGCGAAAATGCAGCTCTTAAGTTAGTGATCATGGGCTCAACTGTTGGTACTGCAAAAGACGAGATCGACAGATTGAAGGCTGAAGGTATCAATGTTGGTATCATTTCATTGAAGTCATTCCGTCCATTCCCATATGAGGCTATGGCAAAGGCAATTGGCGACACCAAGAAGGTTATCTGCTTAGAGAGAGCTTTCTCATTTGGTGCTCGTGGTATTGTTTGCCCAGAAGTTAAGAGAGCTATGGAAGGCAAGAACTGCGATGTTAAGACTGTTGTTGCAGGTCTTGGTGGACGTCCTATCTTCGGTACTACTATTAGAGGTATCGTCAAGGATGCATTAGCAGACAAGTTCACAGAAGAGTTTACTTGGTTTGATGTTAATGCTGACGTTCTGAACAGCTACACAGACAAGACTGAAGGTGTAACCTTCAAGAATGGGCCTATCGCTCAGTCTGTTCTAGAGAATTCAGTTAAGGATTAGGCGGAGTAAACAATGTTAGAAAAGATTAAATTCTATCAGACAGGTTCTAATACCGTAGGTAACCGTCTGTTAAATCCTGCAATGCGCACCATTCAATCATCTGCTGACCGTCCTAATGGCCTTATTTCAGGTCATAGAGCATGCCAAGGCTGTGGTGAAGCATTAGGTACAAGATACGCAATTGATGCTGCTATGAAGGCAACTAATGGCAACATTATGGTTGTTAATGCTACTGGCTGTTTGGAAGTTTTCTCAACTCCATATCCTGAATCAGCATGGAGATTACCATGGGTTCACTCACTATTTGGTAACACCGCAGCTGTAGGTTCTGGTTTAGCTGCTGCCGCTGCAATCCGTGCTAAGAAGAACGGCGACACCAATGTTCCACGTATCATCGCACAAGGCGGTGACGGTGGTACTACTGATATCGGCTTTGGTCCACTGTCAGGAATGTTTGAGCGTAATGATGACGTTCTATATCTTTGCTATGACAACGAAGCATACATGAACACCGGTGTTCAGAGATCATCTGCAACACCTCCTTCAGCTCGCACTGCAACCACTCAGTTAGTTGGCGATAAGCCAGGTGCGGATTGGGGTAAAGGTAAAGATGTACCTCTAATTGCAATGGCTCACGGTATTCCTTACGTAGCAACAGCAACTGTAGCTGATCTTCGAGATCTTGAGTACAAGGTTACCAAGGCAATGCAATTCCATGGGGCAAGATTCATCCAGATCCTAGTTCCATGCCCACTAGGTTGGGGTCTGACCTCAAATTCAACAGTTACTGTAGCACGTATGGCTATGGAAACTGGTTTCTACCCTGTTTATGAAGCTGAATACGGTAAGATCACATCTGTAAGAAAGATCCGTCAGAAGCAGCCTGTAATCAACTATCTGAAGATGCAGCGTAGATATGCTCACTTAACCGGTAAGAAAGCAGATCCTAATGTAGTTGCAAGACTGCAGGCTCTTTGCGATACCAATATTAAGAACTTCGGTCTGTTAGGTGATGAAGAGCCAAATGGCACACCTGTAGCTATTCAGGCTTACGAGCGTAACTCTGCTGTTTAAGGAGATAGTAAATTATGTTACAAAAAGCTTTTGCTGTTACCCTTGATCCAGCAACATCTTTAAGAAACCACACTGGTTCATGGCGTACATTGCGTCCTGTTAATGTGTTTAAGCTACCACCTTGCAACAATCAGTGCCCTGCTGGTGAGAATATTCAGCAGTGGTTATTCTATGCTGCAGAAGGTGACTATGAGCACGCATGGAGAATTTTAACTGAAGAGAACCCACTACCAGCATGTATGGGTCGTGTTTGCTATCACACCTGTGAAGGCAAATGTAACCGTGGCTTCTTAGATGAAAGCGTAGGTATTAATTCAGTTGAGCGTTTCTTAGGTGATTATGCTATTGAGCACAATCTATCATTCAAGCGCCCTGCTCGTGAGACTGGTAAAAAAGTTCTAATCATCGGTGCAGGTCCTGCAGGTCTATCAGCAGCTTACCAGTTACGTCGATTTGGTCACACTGTTCACATCGTTGAGATGGGTAAAGAACCTGGCGGTATGATGCGTTATGGTATTCCTGTATACCGTCTGCCAAGAAACGTTTTAGACGCTGAAATCAAACGTATCACTGACATGGGTGTAACCATTGAATGCGGTCGCAAGGTTGAAGATATCGAAGCTGAGAAGAAGAACGGCAAATATGATGCTGTGATCTTAGGTTTAGGTGCTTCAATTTCGACAAACGTAGATATTCCTCAGGGTGATACCAACCACGTTATAAACGCATTAAACGTTTTAGGTCAGATTGAGACCAACGGTGACATTGAGATTGCTCGTAAGGTTGCTGTTTACGGTGGTGGTAATACTGCTGTTGACGTTGCTCGTTCATTACGCAGAATTGGTGCTGAGCCTATCATTGTTTATCGTCGTAACCGCGACAAGATGCCTGCTAATGCTGAAGAAATGGATGCTGCTATTGCTGAAGGCATTCAGGTTAAGTGGTTATCAACCATTGCATCTGCTTCAAAGGGTTCTCTAAAGATTGAGAAGATGGAGTTAGATGAAAATGGTAAACCACAGCCAACAGGTCAGTATGAAGAGTTACCAGCTGATGCAGTTGTTTTAGCTATCGGTCAGAATGTTGATAAATCAGTTTTAACTAAGTTATCAGATCTGAAGATGGATAAAGATAACGTAATCATCGATGAAGAGACTAAGATGACTTCAATTGAAGGTATCTTTGCTGCAGGTGACGTTGCAACTAAGGACAGAACTGTAACTCATGCTATTGGTATGGGTAAGAACGCAGCTCGTAGCGTAAACGCATACTTAAACGGTCAGACTTACAAGAAGGCTGAGAAGCATGAAATTGCAAAGTTTGAGGATATGCACCCTTGGTACTACACTGATGCTCCTAAGACTGTACGTCAGGAATTAGAAGTAGCTCGTCGTTCAAATACATTCGATGAAGTTCAGTTTGGTTTAACAGAAGAGAATGCAATCTTTGAGGCACGTCGTTGTCTGTCATGTGGTAACTGCATGGAGTGTGATAACTGCTACGGTGTATGCCCTGATAGTGCTGTCGTAAAACTAGGTGCTGGTAAAGGCTATGAGTTCAACTATGACTACTGCAAAGGTTGTGGTGTTTGTGCTCAGGAATGCCCTTGCGGTCATATCAGAATGATCCCAGAGCAGATCTAATAAGTTTGTAATCTAATCGCAAGCGGTTTACGTCTTTTTGAGGTAAGCCGCTTTTTTGATTTATTACATCTTATAAGATGTTTCTAATTCTTTATCAACGGATGCAAAAAGGCATGCACTTTAAAGTTATGATTCTTAATGTATGTGCCACAGTAAAATAAACTATAGCAACATTATCATGAAATTTGATTTACATTATCTTAAGTACGAGCTGAAAGGATATTTAATTTCAGACTTTAAAAGCCGTAAAATCATGGAGCTTTTAAATGATTTGGAACCTGAGAAGTATCTTCAAGAATATGTTTTGTCTTTAAAACTGCAAGATGAGAATAAAGAAAAAGTATCTTTACGTCTAAGGCACATTCTTGAGAATGCTAAAAAAGCTAATATTCCTTTGGGTATAGAATATGAACCTTATCCTAACGAAGAAGAGGCGTATCTTGCAAGACAGCGTTATATAAACGTATTAGTTCAAAAAGAAGAGTATTTATCTTTCATTAGAAAGTCAGTTTTTCTGGTCGTCTTAACAGCAATCTGCCTTCTAATAGTTATAGTTGCCAATTCATAGTAAAGATTATTCCTTCTAAAAATCTCTAACGATGCTTCTTAAATAAAAGCCATAAATATGCCATATTCCAATTAGGTTTAATATTGAAGGGACAAAAGCACATAAATTTTAAAAGTCAAACAAAAATAACTGAAATTTCACTTTGCTCACACTTTAAATAGATTGTATAACTTATTGATCTTAATAGATGAATTTAACGTTGACAGTAATAAAGTATCTGTTAACATAATTACATGGTAACAAAGTTACCAGAAGAATACCCTGGGGTGACATCTAGCGTTTCTACCCTGAGCCGATATCTTTAGACTTTGGTATCTTCCTGATAGTGGTGAGTAGGCCCGTTTAACGTGGAAACCTAAATTATCATCTGATGCCATACTTGAACTTACTGGTTCAAGGAGTCATGAACAGCGGATTCATTACCGGGGTCTCAAATCCTCTAAAAATAAGCATTTCAATATTTATAATTTCAAGCAAAATTATCGCAATCTGTGAATTAGCTCAATTCAACATAAAATTAAAATTCAAAATTGTGTTTAATTCGGCATTTTTCTGAAAAAATGTATATAATACCTTAGCTTCGTATTTTTACGGAATTTTGTATTGGCGATTTATGAAATGATCGTCAAAAAATAATAAGACATGAAAACGATTAGCTTGATCGTTTAGTTAATTTAGAGTTTAAAAATGCCTTCAATCATCAAACCTCAGACTGACACTACAATTAGCTGGTTCTTAAGTCAGTGTCATATTCATAAGTATGCAGCGAAAAGCACCATTATTCATTCAGGAGAAAAAGCAGAGACTCTTTACTATATAGCAAAAGGTTCTGTTGCAGTTTTGATTAAAGATCAAGATGGTCATGAAATGATTTTAAGTTACTTAAATCAGGGTGACTTTATTGGTGAAGTTGGTCTATTTGATGAATCAGAAAATCCTAAGCGTACAGCTTGGGTAAAAGCAAAGACTTCATGTGAAATAGCTGAAGTTTCATATAGCAAGTTCAAACAGCTAGTTCAGGTAAACCCTGAGATCTTAATGAGATTAACGGCTCAGATTTCAAGACGTTTATCAGCTACCTCTGCAAAGGTTGGTAACTTAGCATTCTTAGATGTTACAGGTCGTATTGCTAAGACCTTAGTTAACTTAGCTCATCAGCCCGAAGCAATGACACACCCTGATGGTATGCAGATTAAGATCACCCGTCAGGAGATTGGTCAGATTGTTGGCTGTTCTCGTGAAACTGTGGGCAGGATCTTAAAGATGATGGAAGAAGATCATCTGATTACCGCTCACGGTAAGACAATTGTAGTATTTGGTACTCGATAAAAGTTTTGTCAAGGTAAGTCTTTCTGAAGTAGAAAGACTTTCTTTTTTGTATTAATATAGCTTCCATACATTAATCTTTTGTTTATTTAAGGAGCGAAAATGGCTTCATTATTAGAGCGTGATATCCACTCTTTTGATAAGAATGATCTTTTAGCATGCAGCCGTGGAGAGTTATTTGGACCAGGAAACAGCCAGCTGCCTGCACCAAACATGTTAATGTTTGATCGCATTACAGATATTCAGGCAGAAGGTGGAGAGCACGGCCTTGGTTTTGTTAATGCTGAGCTAGATATCAATAAAGATCTTTGGTTCTTCCAGTGCCATTTCCCTGGTGATCCTGTAATGCCTGGTTGCTTAGGCTTAGATGCAATGTGGCAGTTAGTAGGCTTTTTCTTAGGATGGAGAGGCGGTCCAGGTAAAGGTCGTGCCCTAGGCGTTGGCAAAGTTAAGTTTAAAGGCGAAGTTTTAGATAACGCCAAAATAGTAAGATACGAAATCAACTTAAAGAAAATCATTGAAAGAGGTCAGCTAATCATGGGTATCGCTGACGGAAAGGTTTTCTGTGATAACGAGCATATCTATACCGCTGAAGATCTTCAGGTAGGTTTAATTCCTCCTAAGAAGAACTAATCTTCACTTAATCTTTTTCAAAGCGCACTATCATCTTATGTGCGCTTTTTTATTTTAAATTCTCTATTATCACTTCCACCAAACTGTTCATTGAGTGAATAAGAGCTAAAGTTAAAGCCATTCTCAAATACAGTAAACCACACCTTTGAAAAAATAATTTGCATGAATTTGCATAAAAAATAAATTTTTTCATACTGAGTATTTTTACTTTTCAGATTCTTCAAGCCTTATGTATCAATAATTAGACAATGATAGATAAGTTTAAAGCTATTTGGCTTTTTTAAGCCAAATTTACTTGCACGAAGTCAAAATACCGGTATAATAAGCCGCTCAAAATTGTGATCTTGTTCACAATTATTTAATATAGGATAAACCTATGAAACATACATCAAATAATCCTTGGATTTACTACTCAAGGTTCAAAACTGCTACAGCAAACGATATCAACTTAGTGCAACATGCCAAAGATTGTGTGGCCTCTCTTTATGAAATCTCTACAAGAACAGAGTTAAAGATTTCACAAGCATACAACCTCATCTTCAATCACATTCCTGATGAATTAACTTTATGGATGGCAAAAGCAGCCAGAACTGATGCTCATTTATTTGGAGATTATTCTCTTATTTCAAAAGTTAGCGTAGATCATAAGCTAGACTTTTTAAGAATGACAGAATCACCTATTGCCTCTTTATCAAGACTATCCGGATTTTCTATCTTCGACATTGTTGAGAATTTAGAGCTGGCTACACGTTCTGAAAGTGAATTTGTTTCACATCTAATCAATACTTCAACTCCTACTTTGCTCTCCTGTTTAGAAGATCTATTACAGTTAAAGCTTGCTACCAATAGTGACTTATCACCTCCACTAAAGGCCGACTCGATAAATCGACTAACTGCCTACCATTTAGCTAGTGCCGGCTGTTCTAAGTCTTTAAATCATGAAATCACATCTTTACATTACAGAACATTATCCGAGTTCTATGAGGCATCACCTAAGAAAAGCTACAAAAAAATGCGTTCTATTTTGCCTATTCTCTCTGATAAAGAGCTTTCAGGCTACATAATGTTGATGATCGCTCTTTATACAATCTGCTGTCGTGTTCTTACTAATAAAGATGCTTCAACAATGCACTTTGACACAAATTCAATACCAGACCAGATCTCAAATATCTTAGCAATTGGCATATACATTGTCTGTTCTAAACTTAATGTTAATTATCAGAACTGCTTTACTAAGAGCAAGAAGCTACATAACTTTCCATCGTTTGACAACTTCTATGTGATTTTAGAAATGTATGTAAACAAGAAGGCAGAACCTGTAGCATGTTTAGGATGCAACACTCCTTATCTTGATTTAAAAGATCCTAAATGTGCTCAAGAGTATCTGTCTGTCATACCCTGCCCTAAATGCAAAAAGAATGCAGAGTATGACATCAATGAAAACTAAGTCTAGTTTTTGATACATCATTACTTCGTTTTTGTAATAGTAACCAGATTAAATTAGATAAGCCTTAGTAATTCCTAAAAATGTGGAACTCGCTTAAAAATCACTTTATAAAGATGATCATATTTTTATCAGTTACAATTAACTTAGTAAATTTGCCACAACCTGTGGATATGCATTAGCCTGCATCATCATCTGAGAAGTGGCATTTTCTAAGATATTAGCTGAAATCAGTCTTGAAGACTCAACAGCATAGTCAGCATCAGTAATTCTTGCACGGGCATCCGACTCATTTTCGTGCATGTTTTCCTGATTGCTGATAGTACTATTCAATCGATTTGAAACAGCTCCAACATCAGAGCGTTTTGAATCGATAAAGGCAATATAGTCATCGATACTCTCTAATACCTTTTGAGCATTCTCTGTGGTAGAAACATCAAAGGTTTTGTTAGCATCATTATAGCCATTACCATCAGAAACACCCCCTACATGAGCCTGCATTGAAGACATGGTAAAAGATACAGACAAATCGAGATCGATGGTAGTGTTTGCATTTGCTCCAACTTGCAAAGAGAGTTTGCCATCGTCATTGATTAGACTGTGCTCAGACTTACCATTTAAGATCTGAGCTCCACCATATGTAGTCTTGCAAGCAACACGTGTTATCTCATTACACAACTGATTGACTTCAAACTGTATAGTTTGTCTATCCTGTTCGTTATAGGTTCCATTAGCACTCTGAATAGCTAACTGTCTGATGCGCTGCAATATTGTAAAATCCTCAGCTAAAGCACCTTCAGCTAATTGAGCTACAGCCTCACCTTCTGATGAATTTCTATTACCCCTATCAAGACAATTGATCTGAGAGGTAAATTTATGTGAGATCTGCAAATTTGCAGGATCATCTTTAGCACTATTGATTTTTGAACCAGAAGACAATCTTTTGGTTGCATCAGCAGATGTCAGATTAGATTTTCTTAAATCAGCCTGCGACGTGATTGAGGCAAGATTTGTTTGTATCGTGATTGACATAATTCTTCTCTCCAGAAATTATAATTTTCTGAAAGCAAGATATATGCCATAAATACATTCTTCTTAAAGATCAGTGAATTAGAAAAATGCAACAAATTCTTTTGACAAGATTTTGCCGTCAGTCTATTGCAACTGACGTAACTTTTTTAAGATCTCTCCGGCAAAAGACAGATACTCTCTAGAACCTAAAGATGTTCTGTCATACACAAGTACTGGACAGGCAGCACTTGAGGACTCTGAAATTTTAGGGTTATAGCTTATCTTTGTTGCAAACAAAAGATCTTTAAAAGATTCTGCAAGCTCGTGACTAATTCTTGAGGCTAATGGTTGCATTGGATCATAGATTGTTCTTAGGATACCTAAAAGATTACATTTTGATAAATGCTTTTCTTTTAGTTCTAAAAGATTGTCAAGCAGTGTCTTCATGGAGTCGATAGCAAACATGTCACAACATACAGGAAGCACAAGATAATCAGCGGCACACAGAGCATTAATAGTGATTAGGTTCATGCTAGCCGGAGTGTCTATGATTAGAAAATCATATTTATCTTTTATATTTGCAATGACTTTTTTTAATCTTGAAGCAGGTTCTGTATCCTCACGTAAGACAGTAGGCAGTGCCACTAAATCATCAGATGACAGGATCACATCAAAACCGCCTTTTAGGTAAGGTGTTATACATTTATCAGCACTTACGCCATCTAGTACGGCCGTTGCTATATTGTGTTCAACATCAGTGTACTCATAGCCTAAGGCTACACTAGAACTTCTCTGCGGATCAAAATCGATTAAAAGAACTTTTTTATTAACAGTTCTTAATGCGCAAGACAAATTCACAGCTGTTGAAGTTTTTGCTGTGCCACCTTTAGGATTGCTAATTGTAATTATTCTGCCCATTGTTGACTCCTTATATGTATTGTAGAGAATTTTTGAATAGACAACAAATGAAATAGGCAACGAACTTTATCTTACATTTTAGCATGTGATTTACTCAACGTTTATCAATTTGATGCAGTCTATCAGACACGATAATTCTCAAACTTGTGCAATAAAAGGTATATAAATAAAAGTGATTATTCAACTACTCAAAAGCTGGTTAAGTCCAAGTTTAATACAATGTTTGTACCGTTAATAAAATCGGCATTATTCAAAGCACCAATACCCTAGATTTCTCCAAGATGCATTACCAATAATAGCAGTACTAAGTATCATGCTTCTAATAGAATTTGGCACTGGAGTTCAAGATACACTATTTGATCAAATATATTGAAGTAGTAGCAAAGACTGACTCATGATCATAGAAAATTTAAACGAAATCAGGTCAACCTGAGCTTTGATACTGTATGACTTTAATTGAAGGAACACTCTATAGGGTAGGACTTTCTCTTTAGCTGAACTTAAAATAAATGTGGATTATGTTCCACTAATTATTTTTTACCCAAAATAACCTTATAAGAAATGATGTAATTCCTTTATAATAAAGGAGTTAGCAAAGAATTTTGAGAAATATTATGGCGACAAAAATAGTTCAAAAAGCAATTGACTTGTTCCTTGTCACCATATAGTCAGTAAAAACAGTATATATGAAGGTAAATACTTTATAATTTAAAGTAGAAGTTACTTATTGAAATAGAGATTGATTAATGAGCAATAAAGAATTTTTACTACTACCAGATAATCCTGGCTGTTATGAAGAACTAAAAGACGGTAATTGTTACTTTGTAGATAAGACAGAGTACTTAAAGACTGTTTTTACAAGTTCTACAAAAGTTCTGTTGTTTACAAGACCAAGACGTTTTGGTAAGACTTTGCTCATGACCATGTTTGAGTCTTTCTTAAAGATAAATTCTGAAAAGCCTTTTGATACCTCATTACAGCTTAAATACTTTCAAGGCACCAAGATATTAGAAGATAAAGAGTTCTGTTCTAAGTTCATGGGACAGTATCCTGTTATCAGCATTTCTCTAAAAAATGTTGATGGTGTTACCTTTGATATTGCTTATAAAAATTTTGCAGCGGAAGTAAGCAAAATCGCTGAAAACTATAGATATCTTTTAAGCAGTACAAAATTAGATAAAGAAGATAAAGACAAATTAAGCAAAATTCTTAAGGTAGAGTTTTTAAGAGAATTTGAAAATTCAGATTACCTGACAGGTTCATTAAGTACCATAGCTACAGCTCTTTATAAAGAGTACGGCAAGTACCCAGTACTCTTTATTGATGAGTATGATGTACCTTTAGCTAATGCTTCATATCATGACATACAGAATGCAAAGCTAAATGATGGTGATAAGCCTTACAAGGCCTCCTACCACTATAACATGGTAACCCTCATGAAAGTCTTTTTAGGTATTTTAAAAGATCAAAAGACTCTCACCAAAGTCATTATCACCGGTTGCTTAAAGGTTGCTAAGAACAGTCTTTTTACAGGTGTTAATAACCTTAAGGTAAATACAATCCTCTCTGAAAACGAAGACTATACAGGAATCATTGGTTTTACCAAAGAAGAAACCTATAAGTTCTTAAAAGACTATAAAATGGACAACTTTGCTCAAAAAGTAAAAGAGCATTATGACGGATACAAGTTTTATGACAAAGAGATTTTCTGTCCATGGGATATAGTAAGTTTCATTAGTGATTATTACAAAAAGAATCTTAAGGGAACCTTAAAGTTAAACAGGTTAGAAAACTACTGGGAAGGCACAACCTCAGATAAATCCTTATCAGGCTATATTGGTTATTTAACTGATAAAGACAACCAAAAAATGCAGGATTTAGTTGATGGTAAGTCGATTAGCTTTATTCTAAATGAATCTATGAACTATGACTGTTTGTCACAGCATGAATCTGATGATTTCTGGTCACTACTTCTACATACTGGTTATCTGACTGTAGATTGGGAACAGACAGATGAAGCAGAGTTATCTAAAGACAGTAAAACCAATAAAGAAATCTTTGCAAGAATTCCTAACCTAGAGATACTTGAGTGTTTTGAACACAACATAAAAACACGATTTAGTTCTGAATTTGTAAAACTAAATCTACATAATAAGTTAGTAGATGCTTTGTCTTGTGGCAATCAAAAAGAAACTTATGAAATCTTCTTTGATATGTTACAAAAATATGTCTCAATCAGAGATACAGCAACTAAAGCTCCTCTCGAGAATTACTACCATGGCTTTATCAATGGTATTTTTACCTGTTGTGAAAATATCATCTCTGACTACCACTCTAATTATGAGTCTGGTAGCGGATATCCAGATATTACCTTCAAAGTAGAACGTAATACCAAAGCTGTAATCATCGAGATTAAAGCTACCTCTAATGAAGCGGATATGGATGAGCTAGCTTCTAATGCTTTATCTCAGATTGAAGAGAAAAACTATGCTTTACCATTTGTAAAAACGTCAAAGATTACTGAGATCTACGCTTATGGCTTAGTATTTTGTAAAAAGGATTGTCTTGTAACTGTAAAAAAGTTGAAATAACAAAATTAGCATCAGATAAAACAGCTCTGATGCTCTTATATATGACTGTTTATCAAATGTCACTTTTTAGCTCTAATACACAATTATAGAATCATAAAATGTGCTCATTGTCCAACTTACCTTTCTTAAATACATTTCAATTCTATAAAACCTAACCATTTAAAAAATAAGAAGTTATTTTTAGAGCTTCATTTTAACAAAAAGTAATTTTCAAAATAGACAATTTTTTTTGTTGTATCTCATGAAGAAATATTTATAATTCACGAAAATGAAAAAACTTTTTATATTTATTTGTTCTTCAAATTTTAGGAATTGCTTATGAAGAATCTGTCAAAAACTATTGTTGCATTAGGCATCGCTAGCTTTGCAACAATTGCTCAGGCTAAATCTGATATCAATATCTGGAACTGGAGCGATTACATCGGCGAAAACACTGTTGCTGATTTTGAAAAGGCATCAGGTCTTAAAGCTAATTATGCTGTTTTTGACAGTAATGAGTTAGTAGAGGCTCGTCTATTATCAGGAAAATCAGGTTTTGATGCAGTGATGATGACAAGCTACTATGTTCCAAGACTTGCCAAAGCTGGTGCTCTACAAAAGATTGACAAATCTAAGATCCCTAATTGGAAGAACTTAGATCCTGTAAGAATGAAAGCTCTTGAGTCAATTGATCCTGACAACAGCTATGCTTACCCATATACAGAGATCTCTGTTGGAATTGGTTATAACAAAGATAAAATTGAAGAGATCTTTGGAAAAGACTTTAAGTTTGATTCATGGGACATTCTCTTTAAACCAGAGAATGCTAAGAAGTTAAAGCAGTGCGGTATAGCTGTTTTAGATTCACCTATTGAGATAACCTCTGTTGTAATGCATTATTTAGGTAAAAATCCAAGCTCAGAGAAAGCATCTGATTATAATGAAGCTTTGGATATCTTAACTAAATTTGCTTCAAATGTATCATATTTCCACTCATCACGTTATATTAACGATTTAGCTTCAGGTGAAGTTTGTGTAGCTGTAGGTTACTCAGGTGATGTTCTGCAGGCAGCTCAAAGAGCAAAGGCCGAAAAGATCAACATTGAGTACACTATCCCAAAGGAAGGTTCTATATTCTGGTTTGACTGCTGGACTATTGCTGCTAACGCAGATCACTATGACAATGCTCTAAAGTGGTTTAATTATCTGCAGGATCCAAAAGTTGCAACTAATGTAGCCAACGAGATCCGTTACCTGCTACCTGTTAATGCTGCTATTGAAAATATTGACCAGGATTTAAAAGATAATCCTTCATTTAATATCCATGAAGACAAGATAAAGACAATGTACTTTGTAAAGCCAACATCATCTAAGATGACTAAGATCACCAACAGAATTTGGAACTCTATGAAACTAAATTCTGGTAAAAATGAGGATGATCAGGATAGTGGCAGCGGCTGGGATTAAGCTAAAATGAATTAAAAAATCCCGTAATAAAATGCGATTACGGGATTTTTGTTTTATAAGATTACATCAAAACACAAAGGCACAAGCTTTTAAAGATTAACTTACTTCTTGGTTAGAGCCTTACTATCTTCTTGCTTGTATAAGCTCAAATTCAAGGTTCTAATATCTTCCCCTAAATGCTCTAAAAGAAGACTTACATTCTTATCTTTAGACATCTTTTGACGTGTATCTTCAATTTCTTTTATATAGAAGTGTCTTGCTAGATCTTCAGGACAGCCACGAGGTATTCCCTGCACCTTTTCAATTTTTAGTTCTACAGGATGCTCCTGTTCAATGGAGAACTTAGTTCTTAAGTTATGATGGAATTCTGGTGAGATGAACAAAAGCTGGAAGTCTGATGAGATCTGCAAAACCCAGAAATAAGGATCATCAGGGCTTACAACTCTATTGGTGTAGCATAAAGCAGAATAAACTGGACCATCGTTGTAGCCTGCTTTAACAATATCCTGATACCAGGCATCATTCTTATAAACTCTGTCATAAAAATCGCAAGACTCAAGTCTTCTGCCTAAGCGCTTGTTCTCAAACTGCTGATCTTCTTCTATGAGTTTTAAAGTAGATTCACGGAATTTTGCTGGATTTCCATCTGCATTAGTACTGTTCTCATTAGCACCAATGTAATCAAATTTAAGATCACTACCCTTTACTCTTGCTCCTTCAGAGAACTCATCATTATCATAACTTTCATCGACAATTGAATTATCTACAGGATCAATATCTGACTCGTAAGCATCAACAGGAATTTCATAAAAATACTCTGAAGGCAACTCAGATGAAGATGAGACACTATTATTTTCTGAAATTTGAGTATTCTGTGCTGTTGAGGTCTTGTCCTGTAGCACAGATTGATGCTGGACTAAGACTTGAGGCTGGATTGAAGCGGTCTCAATTACCTTGTTTTCATTTATAGATGAGAACTCATTTGAAAATACTCCAATTGAATTACCCTCAACTGCATTGTGATTAGAGCCTAATTGACCATTTAAAGTCTCTGTAATAGCCTGATTTAAAGACTGAGAGTAAGTATGAGCTTTAATTACAGGTACAGAGTCAGTATAACTGCCCTTTTGAAGTTCAAGAGCTAAAGCTTTTGTTAATGACATGAATTCCTGTACTTTAGATAAATCAGTATCAGCTCTCATGTCATCTGTATTGGTGAGCTTTGTATTGTTATTAGTTACCTTAGCAGATCCTATTACAGAGCTTTGTGCAATGGAATTTACTTTTACTGTATCAGTAGAGACTAAAGTGTCATTTACCTTTATTACAAGCCCTTTATCAGTACTCTCTGCAATACCATTTGTTGCTGCCGTGCGAGTTGCATTCGTGGCAGTATTATCAGTTGATGCATTAAGATTAGAAGCTGCAGGAGTAGTTTCAATCGGAGCTGATACAGAACCTTCACTTACAGCATCGGGCAACTCTGCATTTAAATTTGCCTTATCATCTTCTATAAAAGACTTGTTATCGTCTTTGGGCAAATTTGAAGCATCAACATTCTTATTTAATGCTGCAGCTTCTTCTTTCAACTTCTGGTTTAAGCTCTGATTGCTTTGCAATTGAGCTAAAGCTTCTTCCTGAGCTTTTCTTAAAAGCTCATCAGGAGTAAGCTCTACGACCTGAGGAGTTAAAATCTCATTATTATCAGTTTTAACCTCATTTTTCTTATCTTTTGAGTTATCAGAAGATAACTCCTGAACAACTTTAGTAAAGTCATCAGCTGTAACTTTATTTGAGTTTGAAGGTACATGAACCAAAGAAGAGTCAGAAACAGAATTTTCAATAGCTACATTTGTATTATCTGCATTAGTAGCTTTTATTGCTTCAGGATTTAAATTACCAGTAGCACCTATATAAACAGGTTCATCATTTGCTGGTGCAGTCTCAGCATTGTTTACATTGCTCTTAACTTCAGTGTTATCAAAAGAACTGTCATTTACAGATTGAACAGAAGGCTCAGTCTTAACCTCACTGGAATTGTTGGTGTCAGGAGCAATTGAGCTTGATGTTACAATCTCTCCATTTTCATTGAATGATGGTAACTTACTGATAGAATCGGTAATTGAAGGTGTTTCATCATTTGCGGCACCATTAACAGAGTCATTAGAATTTTTGCCATATGTCATATCAGAAATGATTGATGACATACCTTCAATATGAGATGACTTTGATTTACCTTCTTTTAAGGATTCCGCTTCAGTTTGATAACCTTTTAGTACCCCATAGATATGATTGATATATCTGCTGACATCACTGATAAGACTGAATTTGTCCTGAAGTTCCTGATTGTTTCGTAATGAGGATAACTTTGTAAATGAGGAGTTAGTCTGTAACTCTTCATTCTCAGGGACAATTGAGCTGTCTGTGCTCTTTGGAGTAATGATATTAGTTAAGACCTTCCTGTACTGACCTAAATGAGGATTGTTGTTAGTTACAACCTGATTATTTAAAGTCTCTAAGCCATGAATTAAAACATTGAGATCTTCTGACTTTGAACCATAAGTAGAACCAAAGTCAGGTGCGCTGTTTTGCGGATTTACTGAAAATACCTGGCTTTGTGGATTGATATCAGGCGCTGGAAATTCATTTATCTCATTTGGATCTGTAACTGATGGTATTTCATCATTAGAAACGGTGACTGTATCAGTAGCTTCAACAGCTGGTGAAGCTTTAGCTGAACTAATTGATATTTTATCTAAAGTGCTCTTCTGCGCAAAAGCTGAATTAGCCTCAACACTATTACTTTGAAATGTTGTGCCATCAGTATTAACAGACAGAGGCGCTGATACATCATTATTAGTAGTATCTGCAGTCTGTACAACAACGTCATGATCTGTAACTGTATCTGATGGTAAATCCGGAGCGTCTGGCGCAGTTTCAGTTGCAACGTTTATGTCTGAATTTTGTTTTATTTTGTCAGTTTCTGTTATTAAAGCTATCTCTTCACCTGTCTTATTTAAGATGGCCCTGCTATTAGTAATAGCATTAGCTTCAGCTACAAGAGCACTGGTAATATCAGGATTCAAGGTAATGTTCTCAGATGCTACCTTATCTACAAGTTCAGAGTTTACCGAACCATCAGCTTTAAGATTAGCTGCAACACTTGTACTTACAGCTCCAGTTGTTTCATCAGTGAAGATTGTAATTAAAGAATGATTATTCTCTGCTGGTATTTTACCTGCAACAATGCCGTCTACTGCCGAATTTATTACAGGATTAAGATAGATGACCTCGACAGAATTATCTTCACCTATCCAATCTTTTTTTTTTCGGGTGTGAAGGCCAGCATTCTTAAGATGGTCATCTCAAAGGCTGTGGCACCGTCTGATGAAACTTTGTACTCTTCAATACCCTGCAAGGCTATCTGATAGTAAAGCTGCAGAGCCTGTGAGCTAAACAACGGCCCATATGTAGTAAGAGTACTTTGGGGAATAGAAAAAATATTGATGTTCTGCGGATATCCAATCATCTGGAACAGAGCTAAATCATGAAAACACAAAACTAAATCATTTAAAAGAGTTCTGTAATTAGGACTTATAGTTCTAATTTCATTTAAAACATCTGATAAAGTCTTTTGTGGTTGTACTGCAACAGTTGCAGTATCTTGTACTGTAGCTGATGGATTCTTTAATAAATCTAAAACAGAACAAACAAAGCCATCACCTGCTGTACCTAACATTGCCTGAACATTATCATTGGTAATAGAACCATTACCTAAAGCTACTGCCTGATCACATAAGGATAAAGCATCACGCATACTGCCACGAGCAGCACGAGCTAATAAATTTACAGCATCATTTTCAAAAGAGATATTCTCTTTGGTGGCAATTTTAGCAATCTGCGCACTTATCTGATTTACGGTTAGAGATTTTAACTGGAACTGTAAACATCTTGATAATACAGTAACAGGGATCTTCTGGGGATCAGTTGTAGCAAGAATAAACTTAACGTATGCAGGTGGTTCTTCTAAAGTCTTTAACAGAGCATTAAAACTGCTCTGAGATAACATATGAACCTCATCGATGATATAGACTTTAAATCTGCCTTTTAAAGGAGGATATTGAGTTGACTCTAGAAGCTGTCTGGTATCATCAACCTTGGTCTGAGAAGCACCATCGATTTCAATTACATCAGGAAAGTTGCCATCAGCAATAGCTTTGCAGGTATCACATAAAGACTCACCGTTTACATGAGGGTGAGCGGTAATACCGTTCTCACATTCAAGACATTTGGCTATGATTCTGGCAATAGTAGTCTTACCGATACCTCTTGTACCAGTCAGAAGATAAGCATGATGAATTCTCTGCTGTTCAATTGAATTCATCAGAGCATTGATTACATGCTCCTGTCCTACTACATCTTCAAAAGTCTGAGGTCTATACTTTCTGGCTAAAGCCTGATACTGACCCTGTAATTCTATTGCCATATTTTATTTCTTAATGTCCAGGGAATTTCACTAAAGATTGTACATTTACGCCATAGGTATCTTCTAAAAGCTTAGCTCCACCTAAATCGAATAACTCGATGATAAAGCCAAATGAAACAATCTCTGCTCCACTCTTTCTTACTAATTTTATCATGGCACCGGCAGTACCGCCAGTTGCTAACAGATCATCTAGAAGTAAAACTCTATCACCTTTATGCAGAGCATCTTTGGTGATCTCAAGTGTGCTTGTACCATACTCTAAAGAGTATTCTTCTGAATAACACTCACGAGGTAATTTACCTTTTTTTCTAACCAAAACTAAGCCTACTCCTAAAATGTAAGCTAAGGCAGATCCGAATAAAAAGCCTCTGGCATCAGCTGCAACGATATAATCTAACTTACAGTCTTTATAAATTTCATATAAAAGATCAATTGAATCTTTAAAAGCCTTTGCATCTTCTAAAAGAGTTGTTACATCTCTAAATAAGATACCCTCTTTAGGAAAGTCTTTTACAGATGCAATTGAGCATTTTAAGTAGTCAATGCGCTTATCGTAGTTTAAAATATCCTCGGGTGAGTGAATTGTACATTGAGTTGAAGTAGCATTATCACATGAGACAGTATCACCTGAAACAGCATTGCAATCAGTGGTATTATTGTTAGTCATTTTAAGCCTTGAAATAACATTTCATTTTAATTCAACGAGCAATTTTAACAAATTTTGACAGGAATTAGTCTTTAAATTTCAAACTAATTTCACAATTGTTAGAAACTTAGCTTTCAACTGCAATCATGGTTCAAACAAGCAAAAAAAATCATAAAAGAGCCCGATTTCAAGAATATGGGCATTGATTTTGGCAAGAACAATTTATTTACACAAAATATAAACAGTACAGATTTTTATATGAAGTATAAAGCCGTTTTATTTGATCTTGATGGGACACTGTTAGATACAGCACTGGATATCATGAACGCCTGTAACCATACATTAGAAAAATATGGTTACAAAGCATTAGATGAAAAACTTTTAAAAACTAAAGTTACAGCCGGTATGCGTGAGATGTTAAAGTTGGGTGTGCCTAAAGAAAATCATGAAAACTCAGGTATCGAAACTTATATGAGAGATGAGTTTGCATCGTTTTATAAAGAACATATCTGTGACCGTACAAAAGCTTTTGAAGGTATTCCAAAACTTATTGATGATTTAACAAAAAACAGGATTAAAACAGCTGTTATCACCAACAAATACCATGATATGGCAACTAAGGTTTTATCAAAATTCCCTTTTTCAAAAGACTTTTCTTTAGTTTTAGGCTGTGATTCATTAACCCACTCAAAGCCTCATCCTGAACCTATACTAAAAGCTTTGGAACTGTTAAAAGTTTCCCCAAAGGATGCCTTATACGTAGGTGATCATTTAAATGATATTAAAGCTGCCAATGCAGCTTCCTGTGACAGTGCGGCCGTTTTATGGGGCTATGGTACTAATGAATGCATCGACGTTAATTTATGGAATGCTACATATTGTGTCAAAGATATAAATGAGCTAAAAAAGCTCATTTTTTGATAAAATAGAGAAAACGAAGTAAGTTGAATTTAATTAAATTAATCCATAAGTAAACGTATAAACGTAGTTTGACATATATATATTCTTTTCAAGAAAAGAATCAAAACGGATGCATAAGTTTTAGATAGTTTCATTTTGTGTGCTTTAAGATGTAGCTTCAAGCTTAAAACACCGCAAACAGCAGAGTATTTTATTACACCTAATATTTATATGAATAAGTTCATGAATAAAGAGTTTCTTTTATCAATACTTGCAATCAGTATTGTTCCATTTAGTTCTAATGCAGCGACTGTCTACAGTAAAGATAGTACCTCATTAGATGTTTTCGGCTCTGTAAGTGCGATGGCTATGACCGATAAAGCTGCCCGTACCATTAAAAGTTCTACAGAGAAAAAGAACAGCGACAATACCTTACTAACCTCTGTTCATGCTGGTATTGCAGGCAGAAGTAAAATAACCGATGGTCTATATACTCTTGCTTATTCAGAATGGTTAATGCCTACAGGTAACAACAGTGTTGATACCTTTAAGGCAAGATCACAATATGTAGGTGTAGATGCTCTGGAGTTAGGTACCTTAACCTTTGGACGGGGAGACAATGCCTACTACGCAGTAGCAGGTGTTACCGATGTTTTTACTGAGCTTGATCCCAGAGTAAATGATCACTATGCCTATGGAGATCAGATGCCATCACTTATCATGTACAGTCTTTCATCAATGAGCTGGGATTTACGCTTGTCCTTCCAAACCGCCTCAGACGACATCAACGATAATAAGGTCAACATCCACAATGGAGCAGCTTTTTCTGTTGCTACAAGATTAAAGTCAGGTATCTCTGTAAGCTACGGTATGAGCTACTATGATTTCCAGTACAATCAAGATCAGGAATCAGTAGCTGCCTTTGCTCCAATTGTAAATAAGATGCACTATAAGTCACTGAACGATACATTTAGTGCAAACTTATTTAAACCTTCATGGAAGATTGATAAAGGTGTATCAATCTCATATGGTACCTTTGGTGAAGGCTTATATGCAGGTGCTAACTTTACTGTATCAAAATATGATAACTTTACCCATAAGCTCTACAGCGTTGATACAGTTGTAAATTACACCTTTGATAACGGTTTAGGCTTTAGCGCAGGTTACGGTATAAAACGCTTTAACGGAGCAAACATCATTGCTGATGTTGAGTTAGGTGCATATTATCAGGTATGCCCTACCTTTAAGTTTTTTGCCGAAGGTACCATTGATGCTTCAAGTAAGCCTGACAGATTCTTCTCAAAGAGCTTAATTGAAGATCTGTCTTTAGATAAGAACCGTGCTTTAATTGGTGCAATGTACTCATATTAAGCACTCAGTTGTTTTAGAGGTTACCGTTAAAGAGAATTTTGCTTTAATAAAATAAGATTGAACTTTGTAGGATAAACAAAAGTCCAAACTAAAGTTATCTCTCAACATTACAGTTTTCGTAATAGAATTTAACGAAGGGGTAATAATTAAGTGTTAATGTAAAGCTCTATTGGTGCTAAGATTTCAAAAGATTTATTTTTTTTAGGAAAAAAGTATGTTATCAAAGAATTTAAAGTTTTCTGTATTGGCTGCAGGTCTTTTATTTAGCATAAATGCAATGGCTGATACCGGTTTTAAGGTACCTGTTCACTACAACGTTGAATTGGTTGATGGTGAAAGTGATCCTGACAGCTACAGCCGTTTTAGCCGTACAGTAACCTTAACTCCTGGTAAGCATCAGGTTGTTTTAACCTTTAAAGACAATTTTAAGAACGGTTCTGATTCACGTATTGTCCAGTCTATCGATCCTTTAGTTATCGATATCAACAATCTAAAAGCAGATCAGGTCGTAACATTCCAATATGCAAAGCCTGCTAATGAAGATCAGGCCAAGCGTTATGCTCATCAGCAGAAGATCACCCTATCAGATACCACTGGTCGTGTGCTTCCAAGTTCTGAGGCTTCATACTTTATCTTAACCTCAGATAAAGGCTTCTCTTTAATGCGTGACTACCGTCAGGAATTAGACAGCTTGGGCAGATTATATGCTCCTGCTTACGTATCAAATGCTGATAAGGGGCTTACCATGACTGAGTATGGTGCTCCTACTGTAAGAGCCAGCTCTGAGTCTAGTGCAACAGCAGATCAGCAGGTTCAAGGTCTAACCCTAGAGCCTATGGGCGTTGATTCATCAGCTATGGCTACCTCAAGCACCGGTACTTCAGGTAAGGCTGATGCTGCTACCTACAACAACTTAGTTAAGATGTACAACAGTGCTGATGATGCAACTAAGTTAAAGTTTGTAAAATACGTAATGTCACACTAATAAAAACAGCAGTTCAAAGGGTGCCCCTTTTTGTTTTTTTAATGATAAAAGATGAAACATAAGATGACATTAAAGATTTTCTTATCTTCATCTAAATATAATGACGTATTAAACAAGCCTAATCACAATTAGGCTTGTTTTAAGCAAAGAACCACAAAACATCTTTATCTAATACTAAAAAAAATCTATTCCTCATGCTAAAGACTCCTCTTACCATCATCGTATTAGCTCATAATGAAGAAGATAATCTTCCGGACTGTCTTAAAAGTGCCAGTTTTGCAGACGAAATCATTGTTGTAGACAGTAACTCTACAGATAGAACAGTAGATATCGCAAAATCTTTTGGGGCAAAAGTACTGCAAAGAGATTTAAACAATGACTATGGTGCTCAGCGTAATTTTGCAATCTCTAATGCAACATATGAGTGGATCTTTATGCTCGACTCTGATGAGAGAATTACAGATGAGCTTGCCCATGAAATTAAGATCTGCGTTGAGAGCAACCGTGACTGTACCTATCAGGTATCCCGTGAGAATCACTTTATTGAAAGAAAAGTGATTCATGGTGTCATGAGACCTGACAGGGTTGAAAGATTATTTAAAAAAGAAGGTTCTTTTTACGAAGGTGTAGTACATGAAAGACTGCACTCACCTTATGATAAGAAGCTTTTAAAAGGCAGACTTATTCATTTTCCATATAAATCATGGGAAGCACATCTTGAGAAGATGAATCGCTATACCACCCTACTTGCTCATAAATATTATGAAAAAGGCAAGAAATGCCATTTTGTAAATGATATTCTAATAAAACCGCTGTGGGCCTTCTTTAAGATGTACATCATTCACGGTGGTTTCTTAGATGGTAAATTAGGTTTTGAGTTTTGTTTAACACATTACTTCTATACACTAGAAAAATACTTAAAACTAAACAGTTTAAACAAATATAAAGGAAGGATCTGATGTTAATTTCAGTCATTATCTCTACATATAACAGACCTGATGCCTTAAAACTAGTCTTAAGTGCATTTGATATGCAGTCTGACCGAGAATTTGAAGTAATCGTAGCTGATGATGGCTCAAAGGATGACACTAGAAAAGTTGTTCAGCAAAAGATGATTGACTGCAGTTATCCAATCACTCACGTCTACCAAAAAGATGAAGGGTTCCGTCTTGCAAGAATTAGAAATTTGGCTGCTACAAAAGCTAAAGGCGACTACCTTATCTTTTTAGATGGTGACTGTGTACCTAGGCCTTCATTTATTGCCTGTCACAGAAGACTTGCTCAAAAGAACTTTTTAGTAGCCGGTAACAGAATTCTTTTAAAAGAAGAGTTCACCAAATTTGTACTAGCTAAACAGGATCCAATCTATGCTTACTCCTTCTTTAAGTGGGTATCTGTTTACCTAAAACATGGTATTAACAGGTTGCATCCTTTAATTGTTTTCCCTTACTTTCAGCATTTAAGAAACTTAAAACAAAAGTGGAAGAAAGCTCGAGGTTGCAACTTTGCTCTTTTTAAAGACGACTACTTTAAGGTAGACGGTTGTGACAGCGACTTTAAAGGCTGGGGCTATGAAGATTCTGATCTTGCAATAAGACTTATTCATGCAGGTATTTTAATTAAATCTGGTCGCTATGCCACAGGAGTGTTCCACCTTTATCATCATGAGAATGACAGAAGCCGTGAGAAAGAGAATCTTGAAAAACTAAATGAGAGATTAAATTCTGACATTGTAAAAGCTGAGAATGGAATTTCTAAGCTATAAAATCAATTTAGTAAGGCTAGAACTATTTTCTAGCCTTTTTTCTACATTGTCTTGTCGCTAACTTGCTTTTTTAGGAGCAAAGAATTTAGCGTAAAGTCTCATCTGTATTTCTGTTGCAATTATAGTTATTCCAAAACCTAAAATTAAGCTTATCAAACAGACGTAGGTCAAGTGAAATTCATTACATTCAACACCTGGTAAATGGTAATAGATAACGCAAGATATCTAAATACTACTAAATGAATCAAGAAGGCATCCTGTTCCAGTTTGCCTTTGGAGAACTCATAAATTCATACATGGCACTCTTTTTAGCTGGAAGGAGAGTAGAAGCAAAGGATGAACAGGACTGAGAGAAATTGTTTCCCAGAAGACAGGAGTTGATAACTCCAGACAACATCTCTCCGGCACTAATGGTCTGAGACTTGTATTTGGAAGAAATAGAGCCTGACTTAGGAAGTCTGCATCTGTATGCGTTCCAGTTAAGGTTTAAAGCCTCCTTAGCAAATTTTCCTGGGTTAAACTGTAGTAATTCTCTACCTTTAGCTGATACAACATCCATGGCGTTTTCCCGTTTATGGTTTGCTTTTGTTAACACCTTGAATTATAATAAAAAAAATGTCACTAAATCATGTTAATCTATTGATTTTACTACATTTTCTCTCAATTTTTTTCTTTCATTGTATTTAATCGGTTGTTAAAGAGCACAACCGCAGTAGAATGCGGTCTATCATTAAATTTTAACCGTGGAAAGTAGAGATTTACATTAATTTTTATCTGAACTACTTTACAACTTTGTGATGTAGTTCAATCGTGTGGTCGCCATAGTAAAACAATTCTTCGATATCATTCAATACACTTTACAGACATCAATTATCTTGCAAATGAAATTGTGATTTTTATACAAGATTTAACAAAATCTTAAAAAATTATGATTAAGTTCAATATGTAAGTGTAACATTTAACATTTTCTTAGCTATAATCAGATAGTAACGTTTAGTTAGATAAGGAAGAATTTTAATCTAGGCTGAGTTGTAGCAATACATTGAGCTTATCTGATACTATTAATAGTATTGGATCAGCAAATATGTTTATCTACAAAATTAGTTTCAAAAAACATTAAAGTTTTTCTTTATTTTGCTGATACTAGGTTATTGTAAGTAGAAGTTTGAAAATAAGTGACAGCTATGAATATATTACATTCTTTAGGCGTTAAAGCTAAACTTGCAGCAGCATTTGCCTCTGTGATTTTTCTTTCACTTGTAATTGCAATCATTTCAATTACAAGTATCACCAATTCTCGTTCTGTAGCTAACTTCGCAAAAGAAGTTATTGAACAGCATTACAGTAAGATTGTTCAGATCTCAAGAAATGTTAATACATTCCGTGATGATATGACCATGTTTACAAATAATGTTGCTACATACAATAAAGAGAGTGCAGCAAAAGCTGATGCTGACATCGAGAAGTTGATTGCATCAATGTCTGATATTAAGTTATTAGATCCTACTGATGCAGCTGACTTTGAGAAACTGAAAGGCTTCATCAACTCAGCTATCGATGTTTACAAAAACAAGATGGAACGCATGGTTGATAGAGGTTATTCTGTTGACGTAAGAAACACTTACAATAACGAATTGTTCCCTGTTTTAAATGACTCTATCGCTGAAATTGACCGCTTAGTTGGTTTGTACCTAGATAGAGTTGACAACAACGTCACCTCAATGACTGATGTAACCCCTATCATCATTATTCTTGTAACCACTTTAATTGCTGTAATCTTCTCAGCTGTAATTGCTTACAAACTGCCTAAAGCTTTCATCGGTGTTCTACACTATGCTGTATCACATGCTTCCGTGATGTCTCGTGGTGACTTAACACAGACTGTTGAGAACAGAGGTCGTACAGATGAATTTGGTAAGTTATTAGACTCATTGGAAAAGATGCGTTTAGACTGGCAGAACAACGTTAAGGTTATTAAGTCTGCAACAGATAATGTTATCCAGACATTCAACAAAATTGATGCGGTTACTTCTGATATGAATGATATTGCTCATGAGGCTCAGAACCGTTCAATTACCGTTGCAGCTGCTGCTGACGAAATGGTTTCCACTACATCTGACATTGCTAAAAACTGCGAATCTGCAGCTGCAAATTCAAGTCAGTCAAATGATACTACTCAGCAGGGTGTTCATAAGGTTCAGTTAACCATTGAGGGAATTCAGAACCAGGTTGTTAAATCAAAACAGGATGCTGAATATGTACAGTCTTTGGTTGATCAGGCCCAGAAGATTGGCACTATTGTTCAGACAATTGATGACATTGCTTCTCAGACCAATCTGCTTGCTCTTAATGCCGCCATTGAAGCTGCCCGTGCCGGTGAGTACGGTAAAGGATTCGCTGTTGTTGCAGATGAAGTTCGTGCCCTTGCATCAAGAACTTCAACATCAACTCAGGAAATTACCAAGATGGTTACTCAGATTCAGTCAAATGCTAATACAGCAAATGAGTCAATGCAGTCATCAGTTAAGAACATGGATAACTTAGCTGTTGAGACCAGCACTATCGAAGAGTTATTAAACAATATTACCGAGCAGGTAAGCTCTGTAAACGCACAGATCACACAGATTGCAACTGCAGCCGAACAGCAGACTACAGCTACATCTGAAATTTCTGGCAATATGCAGGATATTACACACTCTTCACAGTCTCTATCAAAAAACTGTTCTGATGCAAAAGACGAAGTTAAGCGTTCTATGTCCCTGTTACAGGATCTGGAGGAGAGTTTAAACAGGATCAAGATTTAAATTTTTGTTACCAATTCAGCTGACAGGCAACCATTAAGCGTTGCCTGTTTTTTTTTGTTTTGTTGAATTACAGAAAATGAGGACTGACTTTTATTAACATGATTTCAGTAATTGTCTTTATAAGACAGAGATGATGGTAACGTGAGTATTATTATGTTACTTTCACAAATTTAAATGCCTTAAATTTAAACACTAATTTACAAACTGTGAATGGTCTCGTAGATATCTTCTGCCATCTGCGCTGATATTCCAGGCACTTTTTTTAACTCCTCCACACTGGCATTCATAACTTCTCTGATACCGCCCAAATGCTTTAATAAAGCCTGACGTCTCTTTGGACCAATGCCTTCAATATTCTCAAGTACACTGTGGGTTCTGGCTTTCTGTCTTCTGTTTCTGTGCCCTGTAATTGCAAAGCGGTGTGATTCATCACGGATATGCAGTACCAACTGCAAAGCAGGATCATCTAGTGTCAGGTGATACTCCTCTCTTGTATAGCCACGAATTAAAGTTTCTAAACCTTCTTTTCTACCCTCGCCTTTGGCTACAGCAACAATTAAAGGAGGTGTTTCCTTAAATTTTGAAAAGATATCTGAGATTACCTCTTCAGCCTGTTTTAACTGACCTTTACCACCATCAATAAAGATAAGTTCAGGGATAATACCTTCGCGAGGATCTTTAAAACGACGAGTAAGAACCTGATGCATCGCTGCAAAGTCGTCACCTGGAGTAATACCTTCAATATTAAAGCGTCTGTAGTTGGCACTATCAGGACCTTCACGATTAAAAGATACACAAGATGCTACTGTTAGTTCACCTTGTGTATGAGAGATATCATAGCACTCCATATGATTTACATTAGAGATATGTAATACCTGCTCTAAAGACTCTATTCTCTTTTTAGCTGTGGTCTTATCAGCTAATTTAGCCTGTAGTGATGCCTTAGCGTTCTCTTTAGCTAATTTTAAGTATTTTGCTCTCTCAGCTCTTACTGAGGTTAAAAAATGAATTTCTTTTGAGCAGTGTTGTTTTACAGCTTCTGTAATCACATCAGGATCTTCAATCTTATCATCTAAGATAATTTCCTTTGGATACATTGATGCTCTGCTCTCTGATAGGTAAAACTGTGTTACAAAAGCAGTCAGTGGATCATCACCTTCAATCTCTGACAATTTTGAAAAATATGAACGCGTACCGATGATCCTGCCTTTTCTGATAAAGAGCACATGAGAGCAGCAAAGCTCCTGAGCACATTCATGGGCAATTACATCCATATCAAACATTAAATCGCCTGATACTGACTGAGATTCCTGAACATGTCTTAGAGCTAGCAATTGATCTCTTAATTTGGCAGCCTCTTCAAATTCGAGTTTTTCTGAGGCATCTTCCATTCTTTTAGTCAAATCATTTAGAACATCCTGATTTTGACCTTTTAGAAACAACCTGATGTAATTTACCTGCTCCATGTAGTTCTTATAGGCACTTTCACACATGGGAACGCATGGCGCCAGACACTTACCAATTTGTGCCATAAGGCAAGGTCTTGAGCGGTGTGCATAAACGGTATCAGCACATTGCCTAATAGGAAAGAGCTTTTGTAAAAGCTTTAAGCTCTCTTTAGCAGCACTGACATCAGGATACGGACCAAAGTACTCACAATCAAGCTTTTTAGCTCCACGGTAATAAAAGAGTCTTGGATGCTTTGATTTTGAGAGGACTAAGTATGGGTAGGACTTATCATCACGTAAAAGGATGTTGTAGTGAGGTTGATACTTCTTAATTAGATTGTTCTCTAAGATTAGAGCTTCAGCCTCAGAGAAAGTAACTGTAAATTCAATATGATGGATATGATGAATTAGTGCATTTGTTTTAAAGTTAACTTCTTTTAGAAAGTACGATGACAAACGCTTTTTAAGATCTTTTGCTTTACCTACATAGATAACTGTTTCATCATCAGAATACATTCTGTAAGAGCCAGGACGATTAGGAACTGTCTTTAAAAAACTTTTATAATCAAATTTAATATCAGGCATGATTTGTATCAGAATCAACCAAACAGCATGAATTTAATTTTTTAAATTTAAGCCAAATTTAAAACAAAAACTCATATGGATAGGACATGATGGTAACCTGTACCATAACAAGTCGCCAACAACAAAGCTAAATCACTAATTGATATTGCGAAAAAGCTCTTACCTCAGGATCAGCATTAAACACAGCAGCAATTTTCAAAAGTTCATCCTTTCTAGGCACAATATTGCCATAGTCACGTGATTTTATCTGCTCGACGGCTTCTGTAAGTTTAGCTTTAGATTGAGTTTCGTTCTGAGCAAATTTAAATTCAAAAACAATTCTACGTTTATTTGTCTCTACTATTAAATCCACTCTACCCTTAGCTTGATGAACCTCAGAAAAAACTGACTGTTTTGCTCCTAGCAAGTACATTTTTACATAATTTTGCACTGCAGCTTCTGAATTTATAGGATATTCATCGTAGGTTACAGTGTTTACAATGGTATTTAACAGACTAACAATGTCTTCTACAGAACCTACATCTAAGATATTTTCATTAGCTATGTTTGTAACGTCTATTTTTTCTTTAAAGAATTTTGCAGCTAAAAGCTTATTTAGAGCTTTATACACCTCTCCATTCGGAATACCTAAAGCAATGATATTAGAATCAGTTATTGATGAACGTAGAGTTAAATATCCAGTCTGACACATCAAAACACTTTGATTGATATATGTTAGTGCAGTTGGATTTTCAAACTCATCATCAGTTACTTTTACAATAATGTCTTTATTTAAAAAATCAAAAATATTAAGTTCATGAGATGTTAAGTAATTAGCCAGAATAGAGGGAACTCCTCCATTTGAATACCAGTATTCACCGAACTGAACTTTTTTCTTTTTATATACATTTTGGAAAAAATTATTAACAGACCATGTAGAGAATACTTTTTTCTCATAGTCTTCATCAAAGCAGTAGCCATCATAATTCTGAGCTAATTTATCAAGCATAGATTCCAATTGCTCATCTGTTACATTATCTTCATTGATATTATATTCATAAGCTGTTGCAAGCTTGAGATAATCAAAGTAGAACTTTCTTATCTCATCTTTTGTAAAACCGATTAACTGAGAGTAAGTGCTATCATTTGTAATATCATTAATGTCAGAACCTACAGAGAAAATTGATACGTTTTTTAATCTGGTAACACCAGTGACCCCTAAAAATCTTATAGCAGCTTTTCCTTTGATTGCTCCATAAAACTCTCTTAAACAATCTTTAAAATCACCATATAAATCAGGATTATTGATGTTTGCTGTCATCTGACAGTCATATTCATCAATTAAAACCACTATTTTCCTTTTAGCATCATTTAAAGAATCTAAAAGATTTTTTATGGCAACATTAGGTTCACCACTTGCAACATACCCTTCAACATGATTCTTGTAGGCAAAAGCTGTAATGTAATCTGTTAACTGCAATTTAAACTTATTAAGATCTTTAAATGCATAATTAACCAAATTTATCCTCAATACAGGATATGTGGTGTCTTTCCACTTATCATAAATCCAAGTTCCTTTGAAGTAAGGCTCTATACCTGATTCAAATAAAGTTGCTATTGTATTTAGTGTTAGAGATTTTCCAAAACGACGAGGACGAGAAATAAAGATCCTGTTTGGGAGTTTTGCCAAATTGTAAATGTATTCAGTTTTATCAACATATATGCAGTCATACTGAATAAAATCAGTAAAATTCTCGGTAGAACAAATTGGTTTCATTTGAAATATCCTTTTACCACTATATATATTGATATTACATAAGATCTATTAAGGTTAATAGACAAGAAAAACAGAGCGATTATATTTCACTGCTCACTCTGAGAGTGAAGATCTTACAACAAAATTTACTAGCACCTAAGTAGTCTAAATACTCTTTACAGACCGTTAATGATTTGGACGACTTACTAGCATCATATGTAAACTAGTTAATTGTAAATTCTATATTCAAGTCAATTATACAGTAAACAGATCTAAATTACTCTTAGCTAAAGTTTATTCTCAATTCCCTCAAGATTCAGATTAAACCTGTCATAGTACTTAGGTAGTTTTGGCAAGGAAGCGTCAATTTTCATGATCATCTGTGGCATGAAAGGTCTTGCTCCTGTGGTAGGATTGTACATCTCTAAGATCTTGTAAAGCTCTGGATAAAGTAGAGGTTCGCCTAAAATAGTAATATCCTCGCTCTTATCAAAGGTCTCTACATAGTTAGCTCCTAAAGATTGTATAAATGAAGAGTCAAATCTCTGTCTGTCATCTTTTTGAGACTTATAGTATGAAAGCGTGTTCTCATTTTTAGCTTCAAGATATTTAGTAGCCTCAGGGGCACCTTCATTGAAGGCAACTTCTCCTAAATAAATACCTCTACAGATCATTAAAGCCTGATTGAAAAGTTTTTTGGTATCAACATACTTTGTGTAGGTAAAGTAACGCAGGAGTGAGTTTACAGAAGTTACTGAACGATTCTTTAAATCATAAAGAATAGAGAAAGCTGTAGTCTCATCAGTTGCTACACCTTCACCATTCATCAACATCAGAGAATAAAGAATAGCTCCTGTAGAGTCACCACAGTCATAGGCCTGTTTAAAGATGTCAGCTACAGCTTTGATAATTTTTTGGTTATTTCTATCCTGAGATAAAGCGAGTACTCCTACAGCTGTAAGAGCTGGTCCATAATTCTTTTTAGCAGCATTCTTCATGAGCCTCAGACCTTCATCATACAGATTAGAACTGCGTCTAAAATCAATTAATCCTAATGAGTAGTTAGCAACAGGATCACCCTGGTTAGCAGCATCATTGTAAAGCTCAAGTCCCTTTTCATAATCTCTTTTAACTCCGTAGCCATGCCAGTAGAGACCTGCCAATCTGCTTTTAGCTGCAAGAATACCTAGATTTCTGGCCTTTCCCCAAGACTTAGCTGCACTTACAGGTGAGACATCATTTTCTTCACCTAAAAAGTCTATGTCACCTCTATATAAAAGAGCATTTTTTGACCCATGATTTGAAGCCTCATTGACCATACGGATATAGTCTTGAGTATTCATGCAAAGTTCAATGCCGTACTCACACATCTTTAATAAAGGATCATGTGTCTTTAAGTAATCCTCTGAATAATCTTTTAAAGCCTCATTAAAATAGTAAATGGCAGAGCCAGCCCCCTGTGCATTGCCATAGCCTAACAATGCTAAATAGCCCATCAGCTCATACTCGCCATGAGTATCATCAGATTTAGCACATTCACGGGCATAATCAAGTGCTTTTGAAAAGTTACCTGATTTAGCGCTGATCCAGGCTAAATATGGATAAGCCTCTGAGGCGCCATTTTGACCTGCCTGCAAAAAATAGGTTTGAGCTTTATGGAAGTTACCTTCCTGCATGGATTTTACACCTGCGACTACATAAGATTCTTTATTGGCATTAGCGTACTGAATGTAACCTGAGATAATAAGATATAAGCCCAAAACGAACATCAGGACTAAAGCACTTACAATTAGAGGTGTTTTATGTTCTGATATATAAGTTTTGCCTCTTTTTACAAGGCTTATTTTTGGTCTTTTAGCTTTTTTCTTCATCTTATCTTAATCTTTAGTAAAGTTGAAACCTTGTACTGTCCAAGAGTTAATATTCTACGTTTTTACTTTACCTAATTTAGGTTAATGTATTATTTATTTTACCTTTACACTAAACTAAAACTAAATGTATAAAAGTGTAAAATGTGCAGATAAACAAATTTAACTAATTTAATCTACTCATCTAGTAGGCACCACTGTCAGCACCTACATCTGGCGCATCCACCTCAAGATCTTTGTTAATAAGAGCATTGTCTCTGTCTAAAGTAATTAAAGCGTTTCTTGAGGTGACAGATTCATCTGCTAATGGATTGTCATCCTTAGTATTTAAGGTTAAAGCATTAAAAGGGACAATAGTGATGTCATCTTCTTTAATTCCCGCATCAAGATAGGCCTTTTTAATAGCTTCACCTCTATCTTTTGCTAATGAAATGTTATCAGCATTCTTTTCCATATCGTAAGCATAAGCTCTTATGGTTACCTTATTGATTGATTTATCAAGTTTTATATACTCTAACTGCTCATTTAAAACCTGCTTTGATTTAGCGGTTAACTCATGAGATCTTACTTTAAAGACTAAAGGAGTCATCTTTACATCATTAAAGTTAACTCTGATTAGATTTTCCTGGCAAGCAAGGTATTTATGATAAGCAGATTTAAAACCTAAGGGGCTGATAGCAGGAATTATGTTCTGTCCTGCAGCTAACTTAGAATCTGTATATGGCATTAAGATCTGATTACCGTGAGACAATTCAGACAGGATCTTCCAGGATAAAGTTGGACCTACATATGGGTTAAAGCCAGGATAGATTTGAATTCTACCTAAACGTCTTTCAGAGCTTGCTGTATGCCACTCAGGCTTTGTAGCAATAAATCTCATAAAACTTGACTGACCGATGCCTAATCTTGGGTGAATGGTCATATTAGAACGCAAGGTACGACCTGAATAAGTCATAAAATTGGCAAAACCATATTCAGGTATGTCAAAGATAAGTGAACAGCTTAATCTGTCACCGTTATTTGACCACAATTTCTTAGATGACGGATCAATAGATGCCTGATATCTTATCTGAGCAGAAGCTGACATTGAGACAACCGCTACAGCCATTGCCATTATCATTTTTAAAACTGTAAGTTTCTTCATATACATATCTCTAAGTATCTTTTACATCTATTGAAATCTAAAATTCTGTAAAAAATGTGGTTCAGTACAGAAAATGTTAGACAAACTAAAAATCTCAAAACAACTGTAAAGCAAATTAGTTGCACATTACTGATTTGCAGTTCATTGTGTAAACAGTAGTGAACGTTTTATGAACGTTGCTCTAAGTGGTAAAATTTGCCTTTAAATCAAATTATTGCCAAAATTCTATAAATACAAAGCTTTAAATGTTTTATGCAATTATAATGCCTAATGTTTACCTATATTCATATAGTGAAATCATTTGACAACATTGTCAAAACAAAGGGTTCATTCTAGTTTTATTCAAGCAAATATCAAAAATCATGGCATAATGTAAATAAACATAATGTTGATTTATTACTTAATAAAGTAGGAAGTATTATCCTCTTTTATAAAGAGTAAAAAGATATTCTCAAAACAACTTAAACACATTTCTATCTATTTAATTGTAATATGAAAAGATTAGCTATATTCGCCTTTTACAATGGAAAAGGTCTTATAAATGATTATGTTGTGACATACCTAGAATATCTAAAAGAAGTAAGTGACAGCATAATCTTTGTAGCTGATAACGAACCTAATATTAAAGAGCTCAGCAAGATCTACCCTCTAGTTTCTCATATAGAATCATATCATCATGGAGAATATGACTTTGGTTCATATAAGATAGGATTTAATTATGCTAAAGAGCATTATCTATTAGATGATGTTGATGAAATTATCTTATGCAACGACAGTTGCTTCTGTGTAGATTCGTTAAAACCTGCCTTCGATAAGATGGATACAAAATCATGTGACTTTTGGTCAATGACTGCAAGTAATGAGTATGAACTACATCTGCAGAGTTTCTTTTTAGTAGTTAAAAAGAATTTATTTAGTTCAGAATTATTTAGTAACTATTTAAATAACGTAAAACACTTAGATAACTTTTTGGAAATCGTTAAAACTTATGAAATTCCATTGAAAAAAACTTTTGAGCAGAAAGGTTACAAAGGAAATTCTTTTATAAAAGCCCCAGAAAAGTTTAATCCGACTTTTTTCCCTATTAAGTGCATGAAAGCTAAGATGCCTCTTGTTAAGAGAAAGATCTTTACAGAAATCTATGCTTGCAAAGAATCATTACTAGAGGTCATCCTCTATCTAAAAATAAAACATAATGCTAAATACAAAAATATTTTGAATTACTTTAACGTAAATAGTCTTATACCTACATGGTTCAAGTTCTTCAAACCAAAATTCTTTGCTTTTCTATTTAGAATTGAAATAAGTTCCAAAGGTTTAGTAAAAATTAGAATTCTTAACATCCCTTTTATCATCTTTAAAAGAAAAAATAAGAATCAATAAATTGCATCACACAGAAACCATAACTCCAATTAAGGATGACAACATCTGATATCTATGCTCTATTATTAAGTTGCTTAAAGAATGGATAAGCAAATACAGGCATAAACACAGCTGTAATAACAGATGACTCAGAAATACCGTAGAGAATAACCACAAAAAAGATCAAGACAAACTTATATTCAAAATTTCTCACTGCTCTAGCGATTGTCATGAATAGCATTCCCAAGAAAAATATTGAAGCTAAAATACCATTATAAAGTGGGAGATAGAAGTATGTGCAATCGACCCACAGCCACCAATCAGCCTTATTAGGAAATTTAATAAAATCAGCATAGATCTCATTAAATTTACCAAATAGGCTTACCCCATAAACATTAAATGCCTTATTTCCAAGCTCAAATCTAGCCCAAATTTCACCAGGCATATTTATCAATAAATCTCTAAAAGAAAACGTAAATGCAACATAGTATATAAGGATGAGAAATACAACGAAAAAAGACAACAATAAAACTAATAGAACCTTGTTGGATCTACTTGAAATTTTGAAATTTATTAAGTAATTGCCACATATACAGCAAAAAGCTAAAACTACAATTACAACCGTTGATGTGATCGAGTTTGGAACTTTATAACAAAAATAAGATAACGATAGAAAAACAAAGAGATAGATAAAATTTACTTTATCTTTATACAAAGACAAATATATGGCAATAAGAAATGCACATAAACCTAGTCCATTAGGATGGATAAATCCCAAAGTATATCTAATTTCTCTGGCTCGATAGAAAGTAATGGCACTTTTTAACAAACCAAATTCATAAGATAAAATAGTAATAATTACAAAGATAAAAATCGCAAATAATATAGATTTATAAAAACAATTTTTATCTAAAAATCTACACAAGAATAAAGGTATAAAAAAAAGATCAAAAGCAAACGTCGTATTTGCATATTTTTTTAAAATAAAAGAAAAAATAATAAAGACAATGCAACTACATAATAAAAAATAATCTCTAGACTTTTTATACCAGTTGAAAAAGAAAAAGCCTACAAATAATACAAACAAAAGATCTGATAATTTCTTTTGAAATGAGAACAAGGTCTGATAGGTATATATGTAAGTGGTCAAATCAAAAAATCTAAACATCATCCACAGACCAATCAGTACGCAAATTGAGCTATGAATAATTCTTACAAAAAGATCTTTTTTTAAGATTTGTAGACGGTTCATTTTGATAAAGTTACTACACTGTAGACAATGTCAGCTATTCTATAAAAAATAGCTGACTATATATTGAATTGAAGTTGACAATCAAATAATTAAGCTTTGTACTTATTTAAATACCACTCAACAGTCTTGATGATACCTGTATCAAAGGTCTCATCAGCTTTCCAACCTAACTCTGTGGTTAACTTGGTTGCATCAATTGCGTAACGTAAGTCGTGACCTGCTCTGTCCTGAACAAAGGTAATTAAGTCAGCATACTTACCACCGTCTTTTCTTGGACATTCTTTATCTAAGATTGAACAGATGGTGTTAACAATAGTGATGTTATTTCGCTCGTTGTGACCACCAATGTTATAGGTCTCACCTGATACACCTTTGTGGAAGATTAAATCAACTGCTTTACAGTGGTCTAATACATATAACCAGTCACGAACATTTAAACCTTTACCGTAGATTGGCAGTGGTTTTAAAGCTAGAGCATTTTCAATGATATGAGGAATTAACTTCTCATGGTTCTGTTTAGGACCATAGTTGTTTGAACAGTTAGATGTAGTTACATTCATACCATAGGTATGGTGATATGCTCTTACGATTAAATCAGAGCTTGCCTTAGATGATGAGTAAGGGCTGTTAGGAGCATATGGAGTGGTTTCTGTAAAGTAACCTGTTTCACCTAAAGTACCATATACTTCATCAGTTGAGATATGGTGGAATCTAGCATCCTCGTAACCAGGCTTTACCTTAAATGGAGCATCCATCCAGTGACGTCTTGCAGTTTCAATTAAAGTAAAGGTACCCATGATGTTGGTTTCCATAAAGATTTTTGGACCTTTAATAGAATTATCAACATGGCTTTCTGCAGCAAAGTGAATTACACCACGGATATCATATTTGATGAATAAATCTTCGATTAACTTATCATCACAGATGTCACCTTTTATAAAAGTATAGTTAGAGTCGTTCTCACACTCTTTTACATTGTTTAAGTCACCTGCGTAAGTTAACTTATCTAAGTTAATAATGTGGTACTCAGGATATTTCTTACAGAAATATGGTACAAAGTTAGAACCAATAAAACCTGCACCACCGGTTACTAGAATTGATTTTGTCATGATATGTATATCCGATTAAACCTACTTTTTTAATTGAAACTTGTCTGTTGTTATTTTTGCATTATAAAGAAAAGTCAGGTACATCCTTTAGAGAATGTGTAATTCTGTCTTTTTCAGAGGTTAATACTTTGTCTGCAGGGATTTTCCAGTCAATGTTAAACTCTGGTGCATCATATCTCATTCCCCACTCAGACTCTTTGTTATAGAAGTTATCTACTTTATAAGCAAAGATAGCTGTTTCTGAAAGAACACTAAAGCCATGTAAGCAGCCGTGTGGCATGAATAACTGTCTGTGATTCTCATCAGAGAGTTCTACTGCTACATGCTGACCGAAGGTAGGAGAATTCTTTCTGATATCTACGACTACATCCAGAACTTTACCAACTAAAGCACGTACTAGTTTTGCCTGACAATACTCGCCTCTTTGGCAGTGTAAACCACGGATTACACCATAGCTTGATTTTGACTGGTTGTCCTGTACGAAGTCACAATCAATACCGTATGCTTTAAACTCTTTTTCATTGTAGCTTTCAAAGAAATATCCACGAGGATCATTGAATACTCGTGGTTCTACAATAATGACACCTTCAATTGGAGTCTTAATAAAGTTCATGTTTTTCCTCTAAAACTTTAACTAAATAATCTCTATAGTTACCTTTCTTTAATTCATCAATTAAAGATTGCATCTGTGCATCGTTAATAAAGCCCTGCTTATAAGCAATCTCTTCAATACATGCAATCTTTAATCCCTGTCTCTTCTCTACAATCTGTACAAAAGAGCCTGAATCCATAAGTGAATCAGGAGTACCCGCATCAAGCCAAGCGTTACCACGTCTCATTGGTACTACTGATAATCTACCTTCTTTTAGGTAGATGTTATTAAGGTCAGTTATTTCGTATTCACCACGAGCAGATGGCTCTAAAGTCTTAGCTTTATCTACTACATCTGATGGATAGAAATATAAACCTACGGATGCGTAGTTTGATTTTGGATGAGCAGGTTTCTCTTCAATTGAAACAGCTTTTCTGTTCTCATCAAATTCAACTACACCAAATCTTTCTGGGTCGGTTACGTGATACGCAAAGATAGTTGCATTAGTGCCACTATTCTTCTTTACCTGGTCATTGAATTCACCAAACTGGCTTCCCATATAGAAGATATTGTCTCCTAAGATTAGACATACATCTTCTTTTGAATCTCCGATAAAGTCAGCTCCTAAGATAAAAGCCTGTGCAATACCATTAGGCTCTTTCTGTACTTTATACTGAAGATTTAAACCAAACTTTGAACCATTACCAAATAACTTTTCAATATTTGGTAAGTCTCTTGGGGTTGAGATTACTAATATATCCTTGATACCAAACAGCATCAGTGTCGATAATGGATAGTAAATCATAGGCTTATCATAAACAGGTAAAAGCTGTTTAGATGTTGTCTTAGTTAGTGGATATAGACGAGTACCACTACCACCTGCTAATAATATACCTTTCATATAGACCGCCCTAGTTTGTATCTTACGTTATTATATACGAACAAAACTGACTATTAAAATAAATCTTATTTGCATATGACAAAAAGCTAGATTTTATGAAGATTTAGTCATATTTTTCTTGTCTAGATTTTTTAGTTTCATTGAAAACACAGGAATCTTTAAGACTTTAATGAGCAACTTATTTTTTTTAGTTATTCTTACTGTCAAAATTGATGTCATTACAACTTTTCTTAAGTTTAAAAGAAAATATATGAATTGAGACACAAAAACATTTGTAGTACAGTCAACGATTTTATACCCCTGGCTTATAACCGCATAGCCACAAAATCTTTCAAAGATATGAGCCATTTGGCATCCTTCATGTGTAATATCAGGACTTTCAAAATCATCTTGATTAAGTTTTAAACTCTTAATTAGTTCTAAAAGCTCAGCCCTAACCATAAACATGGTTCCTGCTACGAATTTATACTTTTTTAGAGGGAGGTTGTGGGACTGAATAAACTTATTTGTTTCTCTATAAGCATCATGCTCATCACATCTTTTATTGAATGTAGAAATATTTGCTCCATGCATACCAATAGACTTGTTGCATTCAAGTCTATTTAACACCTTATTAAATGTTTCTTTATCCTTTATAAACTTTAATAATGCATTACGCCATCTAGAGCCAGCAAACCAAGCAAAAGATTCCCTTGTAGGAATATCTCTTTTTGTATGTAATTTGATTACATAGCTGTAATCTTTCAAATTCACTTCATTTAACACATGAACGAAAGGGCCTAAATCAAAACCTAGATTTTTGACGACTTCAACTTTTGAATTTGGAAATGTTTTTTTTATGTCATCGATTAAATTTGAATTATTTTCAACAAGAGTAAAAAAGTAATCACAATCAAGATCAGATAAATTTAAAAGACAACTCTTTAACTCGGGATAAAGAAATTCATAGTAAATATGAGTATGAACTAAAATTCGTTTCACAGAATAACCTATTAAAAAAAGCTCGTATCTAAATTGCTACATTTAAAGCAAAGACATTTTAACTTACTAACTATCAAGATAAAAGTACAAGCAATAAATATGAACTTTATACAGATATTTTGATAATCGTAGTTTCATGAAATTATTTTCCAAATGTCGACATGACCAAAAGTTGCACAAAATTGACATTCGATGATGATATAATCACCGCAGAATTTCACAAGATCAAGAGAACATAAAAATGAAAAGAGAACAACGTAAAGATATCAATGGATTAAAGGGTATTGCCATATTAGCAGTCATCTTTTATCACCTATTTGATATTTTAAAATCATCACATTTATCTCAATCTAATCTATTTAATGGTGGCTTTTTAGGTGTTGATGTTTTCTTTGTTGTGTCAGGATTTTTAATTGCGAGTTCAATTTATGAAAAACTGTCCCTTAATGAGTTTTCATTATGTTCATTCTATAAAAAAAGATTCTTTAGAATTGTACCTCCACTGGTAATAGTCTGTTTTTCTACACTCATTCTTGGCTATTTTCTCTTGCTTTCTGATGTTTACTGTGAACTTAACATTGAAGTAGTTAATGCTCTTTTAGGAATAGGAAACTTTAGATTTGCTAATGTTGGAGGATATTTTAGTCTAGATTCGTCAGACAGACTCTTGTTACATACATGGTATCTTTCAATTACTATTCAGTTCTACATATTATTTCCTTTATGTTTAGTACTCTTGAAAAAAGCTCTTGGTACTAAGCATATTCCATTAGCAACATTGACTCTTTGTGTAGCGATGTTAATTATATCTTACTATGTTTCTAATAATGGTAAAGGCTATCTTTTAACACAATGCAGAATCTTTGAATTGTTCTTAGGATCTGTTTTATTCTTCTACAAAGATCATATATTTTCATTAGTCTTTACAAAATTCAAAGCCTTACCTGCTGTTGGGGAATTAGCAGGAACAATTCTTCTTATTACGTCGATCTTCACTGTTGAATTGTCTCATGGAATATGGACTCCAAAAAGTTCAGCTTTAACAATTGTTGCTACTGCATTAGTAATTTTATCTCACAATAAACACTCTATAATTGGATTCAAACCGTTATCCACACTAGGTAAAGGTTCATATTCACTATATCTATGGCACTGGCCTTTATTCATATTTGCCTTGCGTTGTGATTATTTAAATTCTCCCTTAAAACTTATTGCTGTTTTCGCAATCATTGCTTTAGTTTCTGCGTTCTCATATAAATTTATAGAAAAGCATAACTTTAAGATCTTAACAGTGCTCATAATGTACGCAGTTTGCTTTGCAAGCTATGCTTATTTTCATTCTGACAGCAGACCAAACTACCTATCAAGTTTTACTGTTGAAGATCTTAAATTTACTCAAATCGCTCCAGAATACACACCAAAAGCAATATTGGCTGAACACGACAAGGTTGTGTGGCATTATGGTCTACAAAAAGAAACTCCTCATATATTCTTTGTTGGCGACTCTAACGCAGGTCACTATAAATATTACTTAATGACACAAAATAAAATACCTGTTTACTTCTTGTCTGTTCCGGCGTCATTAGCTTATGGAAAAGAATTTGCTTCTATGCAAACAGAGTATTTTATTAAAGGTCAAGATAGAGCAGACTTTTATGAACTTTACAAAAAGACGCTATCTATTCTAACTTCTGGTGATAAAGTTATTCTTTCAAACAGATGGGATATTATGTTTGACCTTTATGTTGCAGAAAAACACATCAATAAGACTGATGCAAATTTTGAAAAGTATATTGATGACATTCTTCATGACTTGGATGAACAGATCGCATCTCATCCACAACTTCAGTTCTACATTGTAGGACTAGCAATAGTAACTGATAAAGCACATTTAAACTTTTCAAAGCTTAACTTAACAGGTTCTTTCTTATCAAAGATAGTCAATGTCAAAGAGTTCTATCAGAGTTATGATTACGTTGAAAGAAATGAATTAGTTAACAATAAGCTTATAGCTTATGCAAATTCTCATAGCAATGTAAAATTCATTAACAGAAATGTACCAATAAACCAAGGCAATGGAATTTACTCCATTTTTGAAAATGGTGGTCCTATTTTCTTAGATGCAACACATTACACTAATCGCGGCGGTTGTGTTATAGGAAAATACATCATGGATACAGTGGTAAATGACAAATAAATCAGACTTTTCACTGCTGGTACCAATTGAAACAAGATTAATCAATAAAACAGAATACTAAAATGAAAAGAATAGCTGTTGTTTACTTTGCTTATATCAATAAAGATAAAAATTGGAAAAGAATAATTTCTTCCCAGCTAGCAGATCTGAAAAGATCAGGTATTTTAAGTGAAGCCGATCTATTCATCGAAGTAAGTGATCCTAACAATTTAAATTCTGTTCACTGTTATTTTGATAATCTAAAACTAGATTGCAAAGTTGCGTACCACAGTAAAAATACTTTTGAATACTATGGACTTCACAAAGTTTGGGAACTATCAAAGTTAGATTCTAATTATGATTACGTGGCCTACTTTCACACAAAAGGCATGAGTTATAAAAAGAGATTTTCATTAGGTCTAACTTCTGGAAGAAATCCAAGAGAAATTGTACTAACATACCTAACCTTCAAAAACTATAAAAACACAATTAACGTATTTGATACTAATAAAGGTATAGTTAAAATTGGTGCTTTTCCCAAAAAAGATGATGACAGTTCTGATAAGAGTGGTTGCTTTATTTGGTTTAACTTTTTCTGGCTGCGTTGTTCTTATGCCAGGACATTAGAAGAACCCATTATTACAGATAATAGGTTCTACTATGAAAACTGGAGTTCTAAAGATGTCGGAGAAAGAGGTGACGCTTACAAGAGACTTTCGTTTTCCTTATATTCAAAATCTAACAAAGGATACACTATTCACGAAGCATCAGATACATTGAAGCACCTAAATAAGTTATACAAATATTTATGGCCTCTTTCTGCATTGTATTTGAGAGTAACTTACAGATAACAGTAAGCAACAGCTCAGATAAACGAAATTTACCATTCAATCAGACTAATGCTTTTTGTGACACTTAAATTTCATCTTTAATCCTAATAAGCAGAGAACAAAGTGTTCATGATAATATGTTAAAGATAAAATTCTTTGCACAAAGGATAACTTTTGATGCTCAACTCCATCATACTTTATGCAATATTTTCTATCTGATTTAAATAGCTTTTTAATAAACTTTGAGCTATGAGAAGTCAGTGATTCAAGGTGCTTTACTGATATATTTGTTATTTTGTAATTTACTCTACCAGCTTGCTGATTTCTTCTAAAAAGGTAATGATCTCCATAGAATACTTTAATTTCTTCAGGTATTACGAAATAATTCCTTTTTAATCCAAAATAAGCAGATCCCCAAAATCCTGTCATTTTATCCATTACTTCGAAATTTACTTCACTATCTTTAGGATATTCATCGAAATCTGACTTTGGAGTGTTTGTTGCACAGTCAATTCCTGCCAAACCTACATTTTTATCAGACTTAGAAAAGAAGTCATCCACAGCCTTAAATAAATTTTTTGGAAGAATTAGATCATCATTTAAAATTCCAAAAGTTTTGTATTCTGGATTTGAGAGTTTTATGCCAAGATTCCATGCAGGATTTACAAAGAGATTTTCTTTTTGAGTAAAAACTCTTACCTTGCTAAATTTAGAGTTGAAGCCTTTACAGGAATTATCAATAACAACAACTTCGCCAACAACATCAGCCCCTTCGAGTTCACACAGAAGTTTATTCAATACGTCCAAATCTTTTTGCATTGTAGGAATAATAATTGATAGCATTTCACCCTCTTCATAACTTCTGTATATATATATTTTGACTTACAAAAATCAAAAAAAACTAAATACTCAATTTTCTTTTGAACGTTAATCTTTTACGGATCTTTCAACGTTTATGAATAGAACAAGATCTGGATTTTCCTCTTTTAGAACATTCAAAATTTCATCAGGAGCTGATGTTTGCCTGTGCATATGGACAACAGTTCTAAAATACTCAATTGCATATGGTGTAAAGTATATGCCATAAGAATCTGTGATCAGCATTATTTTTCTTTGATCATGAGCTGAAATGTTTACATATTTTGATCCGAACTCTTCAATCGAATTTGGGTCATACTTTAATGAATAATCTCGTTTAGATTTTAAGTTCTGGACTTTAATCTCTGGCTCATTAGCATTTATGATCAGTGCTTCATCCATAATATTCTTTTGAGGATTACTTATATTTCTTATCAAATCACCATTTTCATGTTTAGAAAATGAAAAGTTATATTGTGTCTTTTGATAATCTTCCAGTACTCTTTTCATTACATTATCAAAAGCGATATTTGCACCATATCGATTCCAATGGGTATCGTCGGCATAGTAAAGTGATATATTAGCTTTTGGATCTTTATTAGCACGAAGAACATCATAATTATCAATCACATTAATACCTTGAGATTCAAGATATGGTTTAATTTTATCGAATAATCTATACTTACCTGGTTCTCTAATGTATGGATTCATGTACTCAGGATAAATTCCATGCTTATCTGGGCCAATCACCAAATAAACAGGTGCTGAAGTTGATGATTTGATGGCATTTAGCAGAGCTAATTTCTTACTTACCATGTAAGGAGAAAAACTCATATCTTCACAATGCTGAGAGTATACAGAATCTGCTGAATTTCCAACAAACAACCAGCCTTTAATGCCGTGTACTGTAAATTGAGAATTTGTAAAATTAAAATCAGTAAATACAGACTGCATTGGCTTGTATAAATTCTCAGTCACCGGTAACTTGAACAATAGTCTATCATTATAAAAATTTACTAAGTTCTGAAAGTAAGCCTTATCACCAATTGTTGGAAAATGGTTAATAACTCTGTTTTCGCTTTTAACCACATAATCATTTGGGGTGATTATAAAACCGGCTATTGGGACAATAAACATTGAAGCAATAAGAACCTTTTGTAATATCTTTATCATCATATTTGCCTCAACTAAAAATTAAAGTAAATGAATGGGTTTTGAGCGCCAAAGAAAAGGACAATTACAGATAAAATCATCAGAAATGAATTAACTGCAAAAGCACCATTGTGAGTTACAGCTTCTTTTGCATTAGAAGAGTCAAAACTCTTTAATCTAAAGAAAACTAACAGACATCCTATGATGAGAGCTAGGTAATTAAGAATTTCTCCATTACATACGCTTTGATTGTCTGTATTAGATAAAAAGAACATGACAGATAAATAATCAAATGCTTGAGATATGTTGTCAGCTCTGAAAAGGACCCAACCAATTAGAACGACTAAAAGTGCATATGTATGGGTTAAAATCTTAGGAATTTTGTTTAAAAGATCACCTAAGAAGATTCTTTCTAAAATTAGAAATAAACCATTATATAAGCCCCACAGCACGAAGGTCATATTTGCTCCATGCCATAAACCACACAAGAAAAATACCACGATTAAATTTAAGTAAATTCTGTGAGTAGGAACTCTAGAACCGCCTAATGGGATGTATACATAATCTCTTAACCATGATGATAGAGATATATGCCAACGTCTCCAAAATTCTTTGATTGAACAACTGCTGTATGGAGCCATAAAGTTCTCAGAGAACTTAAAACCAGCCATTGCTGCTAATCCAATAGCCATATCAGAATAAGCAGAGAAATCAAAATAAATTTGAATCATATACGCAATAGCACCAATCCAAGCATCCATAGTTGAAAGACTATGAACGTTATAAATAAACGCCATATTAGCTAATGGAGCAACTGAATTAGCAATTAAGATCTTTTTATTTACACCTAAAATAAAACGGTATAAACCATAGGTAAATAAATTTGAATCTAAGCTTCTAGAACAGAGATCGTCTTTTACCTGCTTATATCTAACAATAGGACCTGCAATCAAATGAGGAAACATAAAGAAGTATGTTAAAAAGTTAATTACATTACTTCTTCCATTAAGTTCCCCTCTGCTAATATCAATCAGGTAGCTCACAGCATGGAAAGTAAAGAAACTGATACCTAGAGGTAATACTTGTTGCTTAGCATGCAGATTTTCTGCAATTCCCCCATCATGAAGCAAAGATACTAACCAGAAAGAATACTTATAAAATACTAAAGCTAATATATTGATAGCGACGAAGAACAATAATGCAATAACTTTTAAAGTGTCATTTTTTCTTTTAGCTGCTTCTAAAGCATATCCAAAAAAGAAATTTAAAAATCCATATGCTAGTAGGACTTTTAAAGAATGAGTACCACCGTCAAAAATATAGAAAAATAAACTAATTAAAATTAATGCTAAATTTCTAATCACGTTCCATTTCTTAGACAAAAAATCTAAGACAAGGAATAATGGTAAAATAAAAAATATAAAAGGAAGACTTGCAAATACCATATTTTATCTTTACTTAATCAATATTAGTCTTAGTACAGTACGAATGGCGTATTCTACAACAATACTAAAAAATCACAACTTATCAAAACTTCTAAAAAAGCAATTGCCTTACAAATTTATCAGCAATGAAAGTTAATATACACAACTACAGGATAAAACCAGCTGAATATATGACTATCGATTTGATTAAAAGTAATCATAATCATCTGATAACATACTCTTTTCATTCTCTAATATCTCTTTTTGCAGGCTAGAAATATCTCTGCTTAATTTGCTTTTAATTTTAGCTTTATTCTTTGCTCTCGTTCTCGAACAAGATGATAAAAACTCAGATCGTTTTTTACTAAAACTGTCAATTGAAACAGTTGCAGGATCTATTTGATATTCTTGGTTATCATCTAATGACATATCAAATGAAGTAATAAGATCAATATCAAAATTATCAACTACTGACTGATATTGTTGGATTAGATTTTTAACCTCTTTATTATCATATTCATTCATGATTTTAAAGACTGAATCGTCATGATCTAAATAATCTAGACAGATTATAAAACCGTAAACAAATCTTATTGAGCCTCTATCATAAAGTGATCGCCAAATACAAGATCTTTTATATGCTCCTTGAACAATAAAATTAGAATCAGAGAGCTCTACAAAAAATGACTTTCTAGGATAATTTAAATTAATATCAAAAGATTGTCCGTATGATAAGAAATCATCATTATAAAGAACTGATTCTTTGCATGATCTATACAATTTTTCAAAAGATGAATGTGATAGGTCTGAGAAAGTATTACATTCATCAAGAATTGCAAAGTAGTAATCAAAGGCTTTTAAAGTTGATTGATATGCTTTAGAGCCTTGTTCAACTACATAGCCACCGTTAATTTTGTAAAAGCCTGGTTCAGATATATCCAAAAATCTAGATCTAAAAAGAAGTGTTAAATAGCATCCTATCTCATACATTGGAGAAAACTTATTTATTGATGTTTTGCATGCATAGATATCAGCAACTTTAATCAATTTATAGATATCATCTTTTTCATCTGACTTAACTATAGAGTTTATTGCTTTTTTACATGCTCTTTGAGTTAAAAAACGACCAATTGCACTTTGTTTATATAGTAAGAAAGGAAGAGCTTTTACAATAATATTTTCATGATTTTTGCTTCTACTCTTATCGAAATAGATCTTCACAGGTAAATTTGAGTTGCCTGAAAGATAATCATCTAAAGTATTTTCTAAGTCACTTTCATCATAATTAAAATCACTTACACCATTTGATAAAGTAATATCAGAAAACACCTTGCCAACATCGTGAAGAAGAGCTAAAAAGATTATCAATATATGAAGTTCTTCTACATTTAAATCTTCATATTTAAAATTTGTGTACTTTGATACTTCAATCGCTTTTAGAGCAACTAATAAGCTGTGTCTTAAAAGTCCCCCACAATCACAGTCATGAAGACACTTTGATGCGGGAGCTATAGAAACAACTTTCGCAAATCTGAAAATAAGAGGATCAATAAGATCAATTCTACTATCTGTAGATATAGATGATGTAGTTTTTATAAGTTGCAAAATTACTTTGTTTTCAGACAATAACTCACTAACAGTTCTATAAGAAAACACTCTAGAACCATCTTTTCCAAGAACTAAGAAGTTATTTAGAAGATTCAATATAGATATCGCTCTATCTTATAAAAGATTGAACTGTTTTCTTAAAACTAAACAATTCAGTAACAAAGACATTAAAACTCAAAACAAAAATTCAAACAATTAATTCTTATGAGAAAATCAATGTTCCTATTAAGCAGATTGCCAGAAGAACAATAGCAATTGACTCTAAAATACATATCTTCTTATACTTTTTAATTTTCTTATCCTTTTTATAGAAATTAGCCTTATATTCAGGATCAAATATTCTTGAAATACATTCTCTGCTGTCGGCGTAAAGTTTTGTATGGTGTAACAATAACTCACGTCTAGCAAAATAAGGATCTTTTGCATTTAACTGAGTTCTAGATCCATTTTCAAATTTTCTATAGTTAAAAAGAACTTCATCAATTCTATAAGGAAGCAACCCCGCCTCTACAAAAGACAACCATAGATCGTAATCCTCAGTCAAATTGTACTTGTAAGACTTGTATTTACCTAGTTTGATAAAGTCCGACTTTCTATATAATGCGCTGTTTACAATACAATTATGGAAAATGAAACTCTCTTTGTTAAATTTTGGAAGATTCAAATCCTCGTTTACTGCGCCGAAAATTCTAGTTTTACAGTAAACAAAGCCGACGTCAGGCTTTTCATCAAAGACCTTAACAGCTTCTTCAATATATGTAGGCTCAATAGTATCATCACCATCTAAAGGTAGAATATAGAAACCTTTGGCAACGTCAATAGCTTTATTTCTAGAATCTACTACACCAAGATTAGTCTCATTTTTTAAAACAACAATATTGGTATACTTTTTCTTTAATTCGTTCACTACTTCAAGGGAACCATCTGTTGAGCAATCATCTATAAAAACAATTTCGATATCTTTATAGGTCTGATTTTCAGCTGACATAATTGCATCAGTGATGTATTTTTCTTGATTGAAACAAGGGATAATGATTGAAACTAATTTAGTCATATTTATTATAGAAACTTTAATCTAATTAATTCAAGCAAATAGTCCTAACATCTGATAATTTAAAAATAACTGAATTATTTTTATAAATTTCAAACAACGGTGAAAATTGAATTTCTTTGTATAAACCTTTTTTAGGTGAATTTGTTTTACATTTAGGCTGTTCTTCAATAGCAGAACTATTGATTGATTCATAAAGCTCGGTGTTACAAAAAACTGATACAAGAGGGGTACCATCTTTTTTATCTAATAATTTTTCTATGACAAGAAAGCATACGTACTTTTCTGTAGACATAGCATCATTATCCAAATACAAGTATAAAAACATCCCTTTGTACACAGTATTGTCTAACAATTCAACAGTTAAAACTCTGTTATTTTTTGCGGCTTCATACAAAGGTTGTATAAAACCATAATCTTCAGCATTTATTGAAAGAGAAGATAAAGCATACTTTTTGCTTTTATTTTGATAAAGAACAACTAATAGAATTAGAATCAAAAAGATCAAAGGGACAGATAAGAAATATAATACAAATGGGTCATAATTTATCTCTTGAATTTTGCAGTAAAAAATATCACTTGGTTCTAAAGAATGACTTGAACATTCAGAATCTGGATGATGTGGCGACGACATAAAAACAGTTAAGAAAGCTGATAGCAATATAGAAAGAAAAAACAAACATATAAGACAGATCAGTGAACTTATAACTTTAAATCTGCTACAAGATTTAATAGAACATCTCGATTTTAAAGGTGAATTTGACATTAAAATGTATAAACACAGAGTAAAAATTGAGACAAACGGTATTATCGGAAATATTACTTTAATTAAGTCGGTTATCATTAGCTTTGTCCTGTTCACTAAAATTTGAGCATTTTGCCTTTAAAGGTTCATGATTTCTTTCAAAATAATTCCTTATCTTTTCTTTATACACAATCATTTTTATCAAATTATTTGGGTTAATAGTAAAGCCTCCATTTGATAGCACAATAAAATCATCTTGAGGTTCAACATTATATATTGTTTTCACAGACGTCTCCTTCTAAGACTAACATAGTATCCAAATGAATAAGACTGTTAAATCAATCCTGTGTTGTGGCTTATTTTATTAAGCCACGACCAAAAGCCTCAGTTGTTACCAACAAAGGCGTTCTTTAACAATGTGATTCAAAAATCAAACTCTAACGGAGTTTTCTTTTGCTTTTAATCTTGCTACTTCGTCTTACTAGATTATCTTGCATGAATCTGTCATCTACTTGGTTCTCATGAACTGTAACTTCAAGGTTATCAAGTACATCATTACCAGTAGGTTCAGGCTCTTTGTAAAAGATACCAATGAATCTTTCATCGTTCTCTATTTCTGACATATCTTTAGTAAAGAATGCTTTTAGGAACATGAAGTTGGTTTGAGCTTTTCTAGCTAAAATCTGTAAGCTTTCAAAAGACCATGGCTTACCATTGTAGTAAGGTACATGCTCTCTAATGTAGCTTAATACATTGCAGGCAATCTTGGTGTAGACAGTTGAGTTATCGATGTACTCTTTATTTCTTAAAGGTAATGCATCCTGACCAAAGACTACATCAATCACCCAGTGACGACTTTCAATCTGCCATCTTGAGAGAATGATATCTTGCATAGTAGCTGCAAAAGAATCATCTAAACCATCAGGAGTAATAGAGCTAATAAAGAACTTGTCTTCTCTGTCTTCAGTCTGGACACCAGAACCTTTATAAATTCTGCTGGTTCTTACTCTGATTACAGAATGAACATGAGGCCATTTTCTTTTTAACTCTGTGCTTAAGATATCTTCAGCATTGAGAATAGAAATCTATTTAGTCTCAATTCTGCCATGGTCATTACTGGTTCTAGATGAGGATAGGACTTCAGCTTGAAACTTATCAACATCTAACCAACTAAATGCTTCTTCAATTACATCAAAGAGTTCACCTTGGTTAGCTTTAAGGCTGACTAAGAAGTCTGCTAATGCTTTTACTACTACAGCCTCTAAGGTTGTAGCTCTAGTATTGATAGCATCCCAGGTGAGAATACAGTTTCTAAGGTTTAAAGTTGCTATCATCTCAAGGATAGCCTCTGCTTCATGGTTCTTCTTATCTACAGCTCTCTGAAACATGGTTAAACCATACTTGGTTGAATATAGCCTGACCAAATCATAACATGTGCTCTTACGGGCATCATTACCTTTCTTGGTCTGTCTTGTAGCTCTGATATTCTGTCCGTCAGCTGCTATGACGTCTCTTTTAGATAATGGAACTTCATCTTCTGATGATTGTGAGTTCTTCTGGTATACAGCAAAGTACTCAGTCAAGAACTTGATTGTTTCCTCTGCCTTTACTCCTGATATAACTCTTCTGATGGTCTGTTCACATGGGACTTCATCATCTAAAACATAGAACATAGACTTTAAGAACTCTAAGTTCTCTAACCAGAATAACCTTTGTGTTATGCAGTTATTGTTACCAGCAATCCTAGCCATTATGATTACGGATGATACTTCTGAGAAACAATACTTAATGGCACTCTGACATCTTGAAGCTTTGAAGTTTAATTCAATAATTCTCTGTAAGAACTGTTCATCATTTTTATCAAAGTTTACTTCTGGTGTCAGACTAATATTCTGCTGTTATTTCATTAAGATACGGAGCATAGAATATTAATACCTTAACCTAAAGTTTGATTTCTGAAACACATTTTTAAAGAGCAAAATCAGTCAGGTAACTAACTGATTAATTTTTATCCGAACTACTTGCAACCTTGTGATGTAGTTCAAATGGTGTTGGAGTGACACTCAGTTTATCTAGTTTTTTAATAATTATACAATAATTATTAAAAGTTTTCTACTGATAAAAGATAAAATAAATTTAAACATGTCATTTTAGTTGACTATATATCAATTAAATTGACATATAATAATTAATTAATATGATAATTAGTTTTATACGTCAATTAAATTGATATGATTATTAAGTTTATATGTCAATTAAATTGATATAAAAGAGCTTTACAACTCACCAAATCTGGTGTTTATCGCATTTTGATTAAATAAGAGACTTCGTGTATATTTATGGGTAAATAATTGAAAGAAGAACACGGTTAGAGTCTAAATCTAAGCTACTTCTCCCCCTTTACCACCTCGGTTAAGAAGTGGAATAAATATATTTGAACTTCCTAGTAAGATCATATCGAGCATAATTTTAGATGTTTCTAAAGCGTAAGCTTTACAGATAAACAACATAATCTTGTTGTTTTCGTTCTCATAGTTAGTAACTCTTATAATGTTCTCTAAAAAAAAGAGAGCTATTTCATAATTTCACATCAAAACTATAGCATCTCTTAAGGACTCTCAGAGACTACACACAAAATTAACTTGTTGAGTATTCTGTTCAGCAACGAGTTAACTCAAACAAATGAGCTTATGTAGCCTACTTTATATAGGAAACCACAACATTTCTCAAAGCTACAACGTATTTTGCAACTTCTGCAAAAACGATTTCTCTCTCATCATTATTTGCAAAGTTTACTCCGATAAACCTGTTGATTTGATCTATCTCATTTTTGTTTTTTTCTGAACTTTGATACTTAGTATCTTTTCCAAGTTTTTGCAAGATAGAGTCTTGATCTCTTAAAATCTCAGTCCACTCAATGCAATCATAAAGCTTTTTGAACGTAACTTTTATAAATCTTCTTGAAGGGTACAAGGTTACTGAAATTTTACCAATTTTGCTCATTCCTGCACTGAGTTCTACCCAACTACATGTTTGAGGTTTAATTTTCGTAAAAGTGCGAGAAAACTCTGAATTTCTATACGAAATATTACTAAATTCATTCCATAATTGGATAAATTTCAACTGTGATTTAGTATAATTACTAGCATATTGACTACTGTTATCTTTACCGTGAGAATCAGATGCCGTTATGATCGAAAAAGCTAAAGTCTCAATAAAATGATTCAAAGCTATTTTATTATTATCACTGATATCATGAGAAGAACTACCGTCAATTTCATCATTATCAACTTTCTCTGAAATTTCAATCTTAGCTGTTTTTAAGAAAAAATCACAAAAAGACTTTCGATATAGATCTAGCTCATCAGTTAAAAGATCAGTCCCTTCGACATAATTGATGTCATTGCAATTCACATCTTCATCGCTTAGTGCACATAGAAGATTGTATAAATCAGATATACAAATCTTAACTTGAGCCTCATCATTCAGATCGCATTTACAATGAGACACTATGAGGTTGTAGATCTTCTCATTGTATTGCTGCAGACACAGAGCTGCAAACAGGAGTTTTGCCTTATCCTTGTTATTGAGATCGATTGAGCCTTCACCAATGAATGTAAGCAGTAAAAAGGCATTTAACAGTCTTTTTAATGATCTTGGGTTAGAACCTATAGAGCTTGCACAGAGATCGATGTAATCTTGTAAATCGTTATCATCAATCTTAAGGTTAATCTTGTTAAAACCGTCCTTTAAGTAGTTTTTAATATCGTAGACAGCTACTGGTACTTTAAATGGCACCTGAATGATCTTGTCAAAGAAAGACTTACCCTTTTCATACTCTCGATTGCGTTCTTTTTCATCGATTTTTTCAGAGTTATATGAGGCAAAACCGTACTTTTCAATAGCACCTCTGATTACTACCTCATAATCAATTGCCAGCACAAAGACACACTGCTTACAATCTAGGAACAACTTTAATATTTCAAGTAACTCTACTGCTTTAGATGGAACCAATCTATCCAAATCATCAACAAAAATCACTACCCTATCTTTATGTTCTCTTTCACAAGCACGGTCTACTACCTCTTGAAAGTGTTGATGCAGAGTTTCAATCTGCTCTGCGTAGTTATCATCAGCAGTCTTTTCTGTACACTTTTTTAGATCTACATTGATGTTATAGATAGATACAGACTTTAAAGCAGTAGTTAAGGCATTACTGCATACAGAGGTAAAGTGCTTTATAAAACTATCATCATCTTGAAGCTTATTTAAAAGCACCTTAATCATTGAAAAGGCTAATGAGTTACCTAGCTCAAACTGAGAGAACTGCCAGGTATTAAAGAAAACTGGAATGACATCTTTTTCAATCTCATGCTCTACCATCTTCATGATAGAGGTCTTACCTGAGCCCCATGAACCTTGAATGGAGATTGTCATTGGAGTGTTACAGGCTTTAATGAATCTTGATAAACCATCTAAATGTTTATTGATGTTAAAAAGATCAACTGTTGCAGCCTCATCTGTTAGACCTTGTTTCTTGTTTTCTTCAGTACTCATTTAAGCCTCGTAAAGAGTTATCTTTGTATGTATGTTTGTTTGTAAATTTGATTAAAAGACCTAAATCAAGGTGTATCAACAGCTTGAAACCAATGTCATCACATCAGATGCCGACAGAGGATGACTTTGACCTATCGGTTACAAGTATGAAGTTTAAAAGCAGCATCATCTTTTAATGATTGAAAAGAGGATTGCCTTACTTTTAAGAAACGTTGTCTTGCATCTACTTGCACCTAAAGTTTCTAGTATAGAGCTTATTGTACACTACAATAGCTTTCTTCACTGAAAATTTACAGTTAAGATTCAGGCAACCTTGAAAAGCTAATTATCTTCCTTGTCTAAAAGCACATCAGAACCAAACTCGTCAGACTCAGTATTTTCATCATATAATTTACAAAAGACCATAGCTACGTATCCAAAGATATTAACCTTTCTTTTGGTTAAATCTAACTTTTGCTCATCATAATCTGTATTCCAAGTCTTTAAGATAATATATGGCTGTTCAATTGAAACTTCACGAATAATTGCACCTTCAGAGTCATCTGTAGCTAATAAGACGGGCTTATTTAGATATGTCTGCACATTAGGCTCATTAACGATAACAGCCTGCATGCCAGGATTTAATGATTGGCTTGTTAATCTTGCCATACTGTCATCAGCAATATTAAAGAGAAAAATCTTACCAGATGCGTAATAAGACTGAAGCCCAGATAAGAGATTAAAATTAACCTTAGGAGCTTTTGCAAGTACAGAATGAAGATCTGCTTCAAGATTAAGATCTTTTGCATTAAGCTCTGGTAGCAAGCACATAGAATTGTCTTTAGACAAGCACTGCTCAAGACTCACGCCCTCTTTAGGACCATTGACCAAAAGCTCAACCGGAACATTTAAGAACTGAGCTAATCTTGAGAAATTGTACGAACGTGGAAGGTGACTGCCCTTTTCCCATGATGAATAAAGAGCTGGCGTGATGTTTAATGATCTAACAATATCGATCTGTTTGATATGCCTACAACTTCTAATGTATTTTAATCTAGCAGCAACGCTAGATTTTTTAAAATCATCAACATTATCCATTTCCATTAGATACAACCATAATCGATATAGAGACAGATCTTTTCATTAAACAACTAATATGTCCGCTAAGGTCATCAAACAAGCTTGATAAAATAGCAGACAGTTTAACCTTATAAAACCTTACTAGCCTTTGTAAAGATTAAACTCAAAAGAATGAACTTGCAACTAAGACGACCACGATATTGACTAGTGTTTAAGATTTTGCAACTTAAAATACGATAGTAACGAGCTTCACTGATACGATTTCGATTTTGCTCTTCCCATGATTTAACAGTTGAATATTGATCATCATTAAGTAATGCCTTACGAGTCTTGAATTGATGAGCTAAAGCGCAATCGGTTCTTTTGTACTCAAGATTAGGATCCAAAAGCTCATTTACATCAACGTTAAGAACCTTTTCGATCATCTCTAATTTACTTAATGATAGGTCAGCTTTATTGTGGCGCAACGCATTAATATAATAAAAACTAATCTTACCATTGCTCAGCCGAATTAGATGAGAATAGCTAATCCCCTGCGCATCCAAGGACTTTCTTACGTTTGAACAGACAACTTCTTTTAGGCCCATAAAGCCTCCATGCAGCAAATAAACGTTACATTTTATAAAAAATTATTACAACTTTTCCACAGTATGTAAAGTACTTTTAAATTGTTGACAGGGCTATGGTATTTTAAAATCAATTCTTGACCACAAAATTAAAAAAATCTATTATCATTTAAGTTCTACACAATGCATTTGGAGATTTTATGAATATAACCAATACTACACAAAAGACTATACAAGCAATTCCTTTGGACAAAATAATGACAAGACCTCAGGTTCGCTCTTTACAGAACAAAGGTTTTGAAGCTCAAAGTAACTCTGAGGTATATCCTTACAATGAAGTCATATCAGAAGACTCAATTGAAGCTCTTGCCACATCTATTCGTTCTCAAGGCTTACAGAATCCAATCATCGTAAGACCAGCTCATGTTGATGATGATTATTCAAAACCTGTGATTAAAGACTGTTACATCATTGTCTCAGGTGAAAGAAGATACAAAGCTACACTGCTGATCCAAAAGCAACAGCAAGCAGAGATCGCAACAGGTACTTTTAATTCACAAGAAAAACTAGTTGATAGTATTGATGCCATTGTTAAAGACTATTCACATGACTCAGATGTTTATGCAGATCAGTTAACAGAAAATATTCAGAGAGTAGATTTAACTGGATTTGAAATATCTGATGCAATTATGAAATACAAGAGTAGCTATGAGAAAGAGCATCCTGATCATCCTAAATTAAAACGTGAATTTATTGCCAAGACTTTCGGTAAGAGCCTTTATTGGGTGTCTCAAATGACATCATTTGCTGAACTTGATGGTGCCAATGATAAGGAACTAATCTCTCTATTTAAAGAAAATGTAATTAGCCGTTCTCCACGTGCTGGCTATGAGTTAATTAAACTATACCGTAAGGATAAGCAGACTACTCTAGAAGTGCTTTACAAGTTTAAAAATGATGGAAAATTTTTTGACCGTGGTGCTATTCCTAACTTAAGAGATCTTATTGAAAAAAAGAAAGATGAGGCAAAACTGAAAACATCATCTAGCTTATTGAATGAACTTCCAGGACTATCAATATCTTCAACAGAAAAAGCTGATGATAAAGCTAATTCACAAGCTACAGAGCAAAAAAATGTTCCAAAAGCTAAAAGAGCACAAAAAGACACCAATAATGCAACAGATGAGAGTTTAAAGAAAGACGCAGAATCAAGCATTAAACAAATTACTCTTATGCTTGAGGATGAGAATGGCGATTTGCATAGCTGTGATCTTACTGATAAAAGCTTGGATATTAAAGAATCCGTTCTTGATTTAATTATCAAGCTAAATAATAGAAAGGATATTCAGATTAAATTGAAGCAAGGATTTGAAGTTAAAGTCACTTCTGATCAGATTAAGCGTATCTGTATTGATTTGAAATAATGTTCTTTAGTTTAAATAAATGGAGGAATTATGACCACTTCAGAAATTGATAGTGCGATTGCACTTGCAAACAGTTTATCTCATCTACGCATTGATGAGTTATTAGAAGAGTTAAAATGTAACTGCTCTCAAATTGACTGGAATTATATAGGTAATCCATCTTCTTTGAGAGATCTTCTTGAGAAACTTCTTGCTCTGAAAAATATAATTTTGAAACAAGATGAATTGAAAAAACAGGAGAAAAAGCACTGCGCAAGAAGACACATTTAACTACCATATTGCAAATCAGATTATACTTACAAATTGCTATACATTAGGAGCAATCTCAATAAAAAGAGAGCTATGATCTTGTGATTAGCTCTCTTTGCGTTTTATTGAAAACTCAAAAAGTTAACTAAATTCCAACTTCTTTATTTTAAGTTGCCTCGACTAAACATAGCGAAAAGGTATCATTCCAAAATCACCTCTAAGATAACTCTTTCTAAGATCACCTGTATCATCACCTTTAGCCTTAGAAGCTCTATTTACTACAGCACCATCTTTCTTAGAGTATGACACCAATCCTAATTCATAAGAGCTTACTACACCATTTTCTAAGAGCTCTGTATTTGTACAGCGCAAATCAATTGAGCTTCTTTAGGATTTAACCTTTTAGACTTAAACATTCTAACAAGTTCAGCAATTATCAAAGGATGTAAATCTTCATTTAAGCCATCAATTATGATGGTACAGCCAGATCTTAAGGTATACAAGATAAGCATCAGCTTTAAAATGAGGTTTTTAGTATCATCTGACTCATCTTCAAGATCAAATTCAATCTCATGACCACCTACAGTCTCATGAAACACTCTAATATCTTCAGCTGTAATGGACAGATCTTAATGTCAAAATCTAAGTTTCTTAAAGTTAAAACAAAATCTGCTAATGCACGTGTTCTTATGCTGTTAAAAGGACTGTCATCATAGGTCTTTGTTAACATCTCAACACATGCAACATATGACATCTCATGCTCTTTTGACACAATGGTGATACCTGTCATCAGAAAATCAAAAGCTGCAACTATATAAGAGAAATGCCTAGATAGCTATTTCTTAATTTTACTATGAGAGCATTTTCTTGCTGATGATTTAAAGCATTTTACGCATTGCAAATCAAACAGCTCATTTATGCCATCAGCAAATTTTGATACCCCTTGTTTTAGAAAAGTAAACTTTGTGCCATTTGCAAATAATGCTGATAAAAGAAATGCCGCAATAAACTCTATTGTAACTAGAATCAATTGATTGAAGTTAAGAAAGAACTCCTAAATATCTGAATCATAATGATCCAACATACGGAGGCTATTCCTTTACATACATAAATTCTAACTCACTTATGATCTTTTCTTTAGTTGTACCTTCAATACCAATTTGTTTTAGATCGATATGTTCATCTTGCATTTTTGTCAGAAACAGTTGCATGTCATCATAAACTTCACGAGGACTTTTAATCTGAGTAGAAGGATCAATAAGAGCTGTAAGCCTGAAAACATCATTTTTGTGCTTTTTGATATTTTTGCTGTCAACGTGTTCCCCCTTAGTTTTGAGGTTAGATAACTCTAGCCAAGCCTTAGCCTTAAAAGGGATTAGATAAGGTGCATTTAAAACGGTAACATTATCTAATGTAACTTTACCTCTTTTTAAAAACTCGTAATAGTCGTCATCTAAAAGAATAGCCGATAAACTTGATACTTCGTCATTAATTGGAATTGGGGTTAACACTGCATCAGATGAAAGATCAATAGCATCTAATTTTTTTGAAAATAGCTCAATCATTGCAGGGTATTGTCCTGACTTTGGATGAGAGAACCTATAGAACTGCGCTTTTCCCGTGCTCTTATTGCAATGCTGATATCTAGCCATTTTTATATATTCCCAAAACTTTTTTACAAATGCTATATCAACTGCCTCAATAATGAGGACAAGATCGAGATCTTTTGTAGATCGAAAATCAAGACCATGCTCTTCCATCAAGATGTCACAAGCTGCACCTCCAATGATTGTATATTGGTCTACATTATTCTTAAACCATTCCTTAAAACTTTCTATTCCTTTAATCATAAATTCTTTCCAACGCATTATTCAACATATTATCCACAGCTCCTTCTACTCTTTCATCAGCATCATCTTTTAAAGACAGAGCTAAAGACAACTCATCTACAGTGTTAGTCTTTGATAGCTTTCTAGGATCATATCTCCACATTTGTACTGCCACCTGATAATTAGCATCAATGAGGTTATAGGTCATGCAATCTTTAAAGCTTGATATGGAGACTGATGCATAACACTCAACTTTTGGAGCATTAAGCTCTGATAAGTCTGATAATGCAGAATATCCACTTTTTAAAAGATTAGTTCCAAGTTTTTCTTTTGGAATATATACTGTTCTTTTTACTGGATTAACTAGGTAATTTTGAGCTTTACAGAAAAGATCATTAGGTGCGCCTTCAAAATACAAGATCTTTAACACACCTGCTCTTTTTGATTTTAAAAGTCCAAAATCTTCAAGTTGTTTTGATGCTCTTGAAATTGATGTTGGAGTTAACTCTAAATCCTTAGCTGCTTTTATGGTTGTTAGTTCTCTACCACCTTCATAAATAAAGTAAAGTAGCAACATCTGAGCTGATGGAAGGATTTCTTCACGGTTAAGCTTTGGAGCATCACCTCTTTCCTGCAAATATACAGCCAAGAATGGAAGATAAATTTGTTTTTTATCTACAACAAAGGCTATTTTTTCACGGAGCAAGTACTCTTTGAATCTTGAAGTTAATTTATCTAGTATAAGCACCACAGGTACATCAACAATTTCATGCATTTTGTCTAATTGTTTTTTTAATGCTGCAACTTGCTCAAGTTCAGATTTAGGATAGACAAAAACAGCTCTGATACCATCTAGAGATACCTTTTTTACTTCATATCGAAAAGAAATAAAGTTTGGTAAATGTGCAATAGATCCTTCGTAATAAGTAACATCTATTCCTAAGACATGTTTTAAGTATTTCATATTATCAACCAGCTACTGCCAATCCTTAATCATAACTTATTTTTTATTATAACTTAATTTAAGTTATAAAGCATTATTTATGTAATAAAATTATATCTTACAACTTTATTTCAATATCATTTTACAGAGAGAGCTTCTAGGTAAAAGAGCAATCTTTTCGGGCGATAATTGTTTTTAGAAGATCTTGTATGGAAGATCTTGTAGGAAGATCTTGTAATTAAGTTTGCACAGATTTTGAGTTAGGTTTGCAAAATAAGAGCTGGATTCATCCTCAAATATTACAGAAAATTTTGCACCTAGGAAACCGCGCCTAAATCAGCTTTAATTTGTGATAAACACCTGAAAATGCCCAACCAAGATCCAATGATGCCCACCACAGTTACAGAAAACTACTCTGTTACAGCAAAAAATACTTACTGAACTTATACCAATCAAAATCGGATTAGTTACAGTAGAAATTCGTTACAGTAGATAAGTACTAAAATAAGGAAAATTACACAGGTGTTACACTTTTAAGAAAGGGGTCACACTGTAGCAGTACGGACGCCAATCTAGTACCTGCCACAGTGCAACGCTATGCAGATCATTATAACAAACGACGCCTTTGATATTGTAAAAATAGTCAAAATCACTTTCAAATTATCCATCTTGATGTCATTTCTAAAACATCTATACTGTAAGCACTGTGGTCGCAGACTTGCCTCAGATAGTTACTACAAGAGAGTCATACTGTTAAAAGCAAGACAACATTGCTTTAGCAGCGAACTTTCGCTAAAGTCTAATTACTTTTTAATGTAGCAACTTGCTAAAGATCTTATTTAGGGTCGATAAAAACAGCTCTGTTACCATCTCGAGCTACTTTTTTACATCGTACGTAAAAGATATGAAGTAAAGTAAATGTGCAACAGATCCTTCGTAATACGTGGCATCTAGCCCTAAGACATGTTTTAAGTAGTCAATTTTCACTGCATCTACTTTGATGTCTGCGTATCACCCTACATTGAAACAATACATGGTGCATACATACTTAACGCAAGTTTACCAAGTAACTGTAGAGAAATTCACAGCTGTATTGCAGTTTCTGACTTAATAACAGCTAAACTTTCTCTAAAGCTACAATCTCACATACTGGAGTATCACCCTTTTCTCTATTCTTAGAATTATTCTCTAAGACTAAAGCTACTGGGACTACAGTCTTATCTGTAAGACGTCTTGCGTACTTGTTCTTAATGATTTGCTCTTTAGCTTCAGAAAGTTTTGTACCAATATCTTTACTGTTATCAGTTACCTTTAATTCAAAGACATATAGGTAGTCACCTGCCTCGCTGTAATGTATGCTCTTCCACAAGCGCCCATTACCTCAGTTGAAGCTGTTACATTAAAGGTTAGCATTGCAAGCTTTAATACATCTCTAAAACATGCTTCATTAAAGTTCTTTACGGTTTCATATGAGAGTTCATTGATAAAGCAATTAAAGATGTCCTTTAGCTTGTCTAAGTTGTTTTCACAAAGTACATCATAAAGTGAAGTAGAAAACTTTTCCTGAACATCATTGTTATTTGTTAAAAGTCTTAACATGATTTCTGAACAGGCTTGCTTTACTTCAAGGTTAGGTATTCCTATCTGAAATATTTTTCTGTTTACTCCTTTGATACAGAAATATCCTGCCTGATATAAGATTGCAAATAAATCTATATCTGCAATTTTATCTATTACTGGATACAGTTTGTCACTTACTTTGTTAACTGTTGAGTCAATACTTAGCAGAGATTGCAATTCATCAACGTTGTACTTTTTTAACCCCTGCTTTAAGTAGTTTATTGCCTTTGCAAAAAATGCTTACCAAAAATTTGCTATCTACATTTTGTAGCATCAAAAGACTGTATTCTATGAGCCTAGTGTAACTGAATTTTACTTAATAATCTATTTATAATTTGTTATATATTGATAAACAATTTACTGTTAAAATAACAAATATTTAATCAATAATATGCAGATACCTTAATTTCCAATCTACAGCTTCTATAGAAATATTAAACAGAATTGCTAAATCATATTCTGTTCTACCCACCTTAGATCCTGCTAATCTTAAGACCGTAGCTGATGGCATTAAGATTTCAGATGCAAACAAGTTAGCTTCTTTTTCAAAACGATCATCGATGACTTTATAAAGTTCACCTTAAAGTCATCATAGAACTTGTCTTTAAATACAGTATGTTCTAAAACCAAGTAACCTAATTCATGTGCCTTAGTAAAACGTTGCCTGTTAAAAGACTCACTTTGATTATAGTAAATGTGCTTTAGTCTTGTTGTGCTATCGACAAAAGCAAATCCACTGTAATCTTTACAAAGATCTTCATCTAGAGGTCTTATGGTAACACCTAATCTTGAGGCAATATCATCAACCTTAACGGGTAAAAGATAGTCCCAGCATCTTTCTAAAATCTCATCAGTAATTGATGACATTCTCAATCCTGTGATCAAATCACTGTAATATTCTGCAAACTGTCACGTAAACTATCATGTTAACTATCCTGTCGACTTTCCTGTGTTCTCCAAGATCTTGTTAAGTGATTCAATGCTCTCTTTTACAGCTCTTTTAAAAGAATCTTCTGCCTCACTAAGTTCGTCAACTACTGCATCTTTATCGGTTAGACAATTTAAATTCAAAGAGATGAGATGGAATGATCTTGCTTTGTCATTGCAGCTATTATCGTTAGACTCAATAGACCAACGATCAACGTTAGCTTTAGTTTTACTGCCTTCTGCGTTCTCTTGTGGCTTAATACCTTCTGCTGTATCTAGAGAATTTTCTTCAGCGATTACACCTTTTGATTTTGAAGGATAAAAGATCATGCCTAACTTAGATTGATACCTTAGCATGTACATGACAGTTTTATAATAAACACTGTTCCTCTGTTCATCCTGAAGATCTCGTTTTCCATAAAGGTTCATGTATTTAGAATCAGCAATTACAGGCAGATAGTTCTTTCCTACATAGTCAGGAATAATTCTTTGAATTGGTTTACCCATTTCATCTGCAAAAAGGCAATCCTTTTCTTTAGACGACATAGTTTTATGGATAAAGTAATCTTTTAGCAAGGTTGCCACATACTCTTCCCAAAGCCAGGCACAGTCTATTAAGACACCATACTTACCGTCTTCAGTACCAAAACTGTCTAAAGTCATTTTCTTGTGTTTTAAAACATCAAGGCAGAACTTTTGAAGATCTCTGTGACACTTAAACAAAGGTGATGTTATAGGTTTGTTCTCATTTTTGTGAATGATTTGCCTTTTATCATAAGACCAGTAGTCTTGAGATTTAAACAGCAGATCATCAACTTCCTTTCCTTTTGGCTTTTTGCCTTTTTCAAAAAGCATCTCGTAGCAAAGTCTTACAAGATAGATGTAACTGTTCCTTGAGGTGTACTCGTTATAGGAATAAGCTACTTTGTAGTTCTCAGGACACAGGTTTAATTTGATATGTCGTGCAATATCGATAGTGCCTCTAGGAGCTGTATCATTCTTATAAACTTTTTCATAGGATTTATACTCGCCTTCACGATAGGCTTTTCTAAGTTTGGATAAGAAAGTTATTTTTAATAAAAAATCTAAGTTGATGTCAGTTTTGTTATTACCTCCTTTGGTTAATAACAAATCATTAAGATCATAGATCTTATTGAGCATGTGGTTTATAAATGCAAACCTGTGATTGTCATCTTCAAACCTTGAGTAAATCTCAATACTGCCATCATTACCTAAAGATAAGACACCGACGTAATTGCCTGTAAACCACTGAGAGCCTAATTTTCTAAATAAAACTATATCTGTATCTATATCTGTATCTTTTACAAAGACAGTTCCATTAGTGGCATCAGACAGTTCTTTTTGAACCAAACCTTCTGATGACCAGATAAAGATCTTTGCAAACTTTACTTTAGCAACAACATCATCTTGAGCCTGTTTTTTTTGCCTTTTATCTTCGGAAAAAAGCTCATCAAATATGGGGCTGTTATCACGGAAAGAATATACATTATTATTTTTGCTACTAAGCATTTGTATTAGAGCTTACTGTTTTTCGTTAAGAGGATCTTTTTTTGAGTCTTCATTATTCGAGTCCACAAATTTATCTTTGTAGGTCTCTATTTTACCATCTGTACCTTTAATGTAATCTTTAATAATTGGCTCTAAATGGTTATTCCACAGCTCTTCTTTTAAAGTTTTACCTTTTGTTCTGCTAGAATTTTTAAGTGAGGTTAAATATGAACCTCCTAGCATATAGTCTGATCCAAGCTTGACTTTTATTAGATCATTAAGATCATTAAATGATTTTTCAATTTTACTCATACAAATTGACACAGAATTAGTACAATCATCAAGAACAGAGTTAACGATGATTTCATTGAGAGTATCTTGAACTTCAACTGTTAGCCAAGAGAATCGTCTTCTAAAAGCAAAGTCCATAGCTTCCAAGCTACGATCAATCTCATTCATGGTTGCTAATATATAAACGTTCTCAGGGATGTAGAAGCCATGTTGAAAAGGATCATTTTCATCTTCAATTAAAGATGAATATTGAGTTTCTACTTTGTTTGTTACTTTTTCAGATTCTATATCAACAGGTGCTCTTTTATCAGTCTCAATCATACTGAAAGCTTCACCGAAGATCTTTGAAACTTCACCTCTGTTGATCTCATCGATGATGAAAAAAAATTTTGCGCTTTTAGATAAATTATCATTTTTATGTTTTTCGTTGAAATTTACAACTTGCCTACAGAAATTCTTGAATATGCCATCTTTTCTATCATATATGATGGTGTTGCAGTTACGATCTCTTTTAGGTCTTAAACCTTCAATAAAATCAGAATAGTCATAGCCAGGATGGAACTGAACTGTTTTTACAAAAGAGATATCCTTGAATTCATTTTTAAGTTCATCATCTGTTTTTAGATTTAGTTGTTCTTTACATTCTGATAAGAAATCAGTAACTTGTTCACGAGCATAGCCTTGACAAGCGAAGGTCTTTCCGGTACCAGGCGCACCTGTTAAGATAATGTTCTTGTCACCTCGTGAAATTAGCTCATCAATCTTGTCTGATAAACCTCCTTTGTTTTCTAGAGTTGACCAGAAGAAACAACCAAAGCAATATGATTTAAATAGGTTTTGGGCTTTTTTTATTAAATTATCATCTTTAATTTCTACGGAATTGGCATTATTTTGTCTTTCTTGCTCAGAAGGAACTTTAAACAGAGCTTCGACCTCATCTTTTAATCTATCTTTAAGAAATTTTTCAAATTTGTCGTAAACTTTAGCTGATTTGCTTTTCCAATTATCAGATTGAGAACTGCCATCTGTATTCTTCTGATCGTTTGCATCTTTTTTTGCGCAACTTTGTACATCAAGTTGCTCTAATACACTATTTAGCGATTCTTCTTTAAAGATTGGGATAAGTTTAGTATCTGACTTTTCCATATTAAACAAATAGTATATCTTGTTTAAGACTACATTGTTTGGCTTACAGTTTGAGTATAACTGGTCTATTTCATTATTATTGTTTTCAATACCTAATGTAAATTTTATGAAATGATAGGTTCCCTCTGTAAAATAAGATTGTGCGTTGTTATTTGAGGAAGTTTTTTCTGTTTGTTCACTACATATTTCTTGAGAAATACCCTCATTTTTGCCATTTCTATAACATTTGCTTTTAGGAGAGTAATAAATACCGTGTACAGCAGAACTAGATCCTCCAACAGCACCTAAATCTTTTAGATAAAACTCTACCCACCAAGAAAATGTTCCATATCCGTTGTCATTATGCTCTGGATTTTTGTCACCTTTTCCAAGGCAATATGTATCAAGATCTAGTCTTACAATAGTATGATTTTTGAGATTTTTAATGCAATAAACTTCACTATCATTAAGCTTGAATCTTTCTGTAAAAGCTTGATACTTAGACCATATACCATCTTCACCATAAAACTTTTTCTTAAGAGTAACGATATTTTTATCTAAATAGTAATTTAGCTGTCTTTTTATGATTTCTTGTTCTTTCTGAGACATCTTAATTCTCCTAACTTCCTGTAGAAATGGCATATTGACAAGTTCTACTTTAGACCAAATCTTTTGCTTTTCCTGATGACAGTTATCTTGATATAAGCTTAATTCTGTGAGTTATCTAATCAGATCACTTGTAACTATTTAATACATACCATGTATATCTTCATGCCATTCCTACTTTTAAATACTCTCTTATACAATTTACAAAGAACATAAAGCTAGGTGACTTATTCTTTGTAACCTCAAGATAATATCCAATGTTCTTTGCCCATGAAGTCTTTTCAGTACCTACTGCTTGTGTCCCCTTAGCTTTTAAAGATTTTGCTCCACCTTTATATACAACATCAGCTAATCTCTCCCAGGTGCCACAAATAGAATCGTTGACATACCCTTTTAAGATCTTTTTATTACACTTAGGATAGGCTTTAACTACTGCATCTTTATCACCTAGAAGCCAGGCTTCACACTCTTCAATTGCCAAACAGAATGTGGTTTGTGGCTTAATTTTGCAACTGTCTAGAACAAGGTTTAGCTCATTTAGAAAGCTTCTCTTATCTCTTTTATCAAGATCACAGACAACTATCACTACATATTGAGAGTTGTCATAGGCATAAGTTCTACCATAACCATTTAATAATCGTGGAAGTTGGTTTAACAAAGCTCTTTTACAAGGATCTTGAGAGGTTTTAAGATCTTTTGGGATACTACCTATTCCTTTATAAGCATGCACTGTAAAGGTATTATCTTTGGTACCAGCTAAGATCTTCGGTAAAAGTATTTCCAGCATTGCTTTACCAGAGATATCTTCAACTAAGATTTCAAAGTGCATTTGCAATATTCCTTAAATTGATCTTTTAGAATCAGTTGATTTTGGTTCAAAAGCACAAAACGATTTAATTTTTAATAACTCTCTAAGAGTAATTAGCAATGAATCATTGCAGCCATTAAAATTATATTAAAGATTAATTATCATCCAAGTAATCGCTATTCCAAAGACTTCCTAATTCAACACCTTCATCTGCAAGATTTTTAACCAGTTCATTGTTACTTGCTCTAGAGATAGTTGAAAACCCATCAGCTTGTTTTTCTAAAATCCATACTTCATCAGGATCTAATGCATTTACAAGATAAGGTTGATGAGTTGTAATAAATACTTGAGATTTATTGTTGCTCCTTAAAGCATATTCTCTGAACTCACAAGCTAACATAGACAACAGCTTATGATATAAACCATTTTCTGGTTCTTCAATACAAATAAGAGAGTATGGTTCAGGATCTTCTAACAACAACAAATAAGTAAATAGCTTTAAAGTTCCGTCAGACATTTGCTGAGCATAAAATGGCACCTCAAATCCTTGAGAGTAGAACTTTAACAATAAACGACCGTCTGATGTTGTCTCTGTATCAATTTTTTCAATTCCAGGTATTTTAGAAGAAATACGCTCTAAAACTGTCTTGAATCTATCAGGATGTTCTCTTTGCATATACTGAACAACATTTGCAAGATTTTCTCCATGGAGAGAAATATGCTTTTGAACTCCTGCTAATGGCAGCATTCTTGCTGAATCTGGAGAAAAATAACTTAAGTACCAATTTTCAATAAATTTTCTGAAAGCTACAATTCTAGGGTGTTGCTTAAAAGCACCTAATGATGTGATAGCTAAATGCCTATTGTCTTCAAGATTAACAATTTGAGCATCATCAAGGTTATCTTCATCAACAGATAAATCTTCAGCTACACGATTTGACCAATTTTCGACGTCATTTATTAACTTCAATCCTTCTTTATATGTTATTTCGGATTTAATTTTCTTGCCAGTTGAGAGTTCTTTCCAAACAACGCCTCTTCCGTTATAAAAGAACATAATCAAAGAATGCTCATCTTGAAAGATAAACTCGTCATCTGTTTGAATTAAGCTTTCTTGAACAACATATGGTCGAGTATTTTGATCTTGACCAATGGATACCGCATAGGTAATGGGGTTATCATCTTCATTATTTTTAAAATAAAAAACGAAAGTGATCGAAGATTTTGTTAAGTCACAACCTTTTGAAATTAGCTTAGAAAAACCACCTCTAACATCACAAGCATATTCAACACCATTTTTTAAACAGTCTGACATAAAACCAAAAGCTTCAAAGATACTGCTTTTTCCAGCTCCATTCTTACCTATCACTACAGAGAGATTTGTTAATGGCTTTACATTATTGTTTCTTAATTTTCCTAGGGTAATGTCTTTTAATCCCTTAAAATTAAAGATTCTAATTCCTAATAACTGAGGCATAGTTCAATCCTTTTGTTCATCATTTTGATGGCAACGATAAATAGAGATCGATTTAATATCTTTGAAATCTATGCGCTCTTCGTATTCATCAAGAATTTGATAAAACGGAACTTGAGGATATGGATTTCCGAATAAGAATCTACTGAACCAACCTTTTGATTGCCTTACATAATTATTTGATTCAAAAACTAAATCATTTTCATTTTTCGCTCTTATCTGAGATTTATAGTTATTAATTTTTTTTAACAACTCAATTGAATTGTCTTCAAAAAAATCAATTTGATTGTCTTTTGATAAATATCCTTTTTTGAATACATATGCAACACAGAATTTTTTTTCAGTTATTTTGCAATCATATGATGAAGAGTATTTCGGGAAAAGGAGATATACAACATTTGAATGTGTGACTACATTAAGAATATCTCCTGAAACAGATGCCTTCAAAATATAATAATCAACAATGTTATTCTCAACTGATGCTTTTACATAACTAAAAACAGGACTTGTGTGGCGACTGTCAATCCACACCCTTACACAATAAATCAACAAGAACAAAATAGAATTAACAGATAACCAACAAAAAATAAAATCAAGTATTGTTGTAGTTGTAAACTCAAAATTGCGCCATTTATCAACATCAAAAGTTACGGCAAAAAAGGCAAACGTTAATATAAATGAATATAAAAAAATATTAATCAATATGTTTACTAAAAAACCAATTTTGTCTTTAATCCCTAAAAGAAACGATCCTATAACCACCAATGTAGATAAAATTTTTTGATAATTAACCAATTCGCTTATTAGTTCTAGCATAAGATCATTCTCCTTCTTTGGCTAACTTTGAAATGTTATCAAATAACCTTCTTGAAACATGTTGGTTCAGAGGATTAACGCCATATTTACCTTTTATAGACACCCAAAAACTGTGTTCAGGCTTAGGAGAATACAAGGATTTTAAATTTGACTCATTATCGTTCTTTATAAAATAATTATCTTTCTCTTTACACATACTACACCCTACAACTTTTAATCTTCTTTTAAACTAGATAGTTCTGATTCTTCAAGAATAAACTGATTTATTTTGTTCCTGTCTTGCGTATATTCAATAACTCCTAAGAATTTTTTATTTGATGACTCTGATACAACTTCATTTACATGAGTTTCTTCAAAATGAAGGAATAATATTAACGATAAACCGTTAGCTTTAAGGTATGAGTCAAGAATATCTTTTCTTATTACAAGCTTGTTAAAAGAAGGTGAGGAACCTGAATATGATAAGGCAACAACTTCATTATTGCCATTTATCAGTTCACAGTTGCTATCTGAAAATGACAATTTACATTTGTCATATAGATCTTTATTAGGAAGATATCTTGATTCAACACAACCCTTGCTAAAATCGTATTCTTCTTCCCATAAAAGATAACAACAAGAATAGGTAAGTTTCTCAAGAATAGAGTTGATTTTCTGGTCGCCACCAATAACTTCTAAACCTGAATTGCATGCTTCAATAAGATCATTGCAACTTTGAGACCAAGGATACTCTTTTAGGTATGTTGTGTATGTTGATGGTGGATTAAAAACTTCTGTTTTACTGATAGCTTTTAACACTATTTTTTTGTCAACTTTATTGTATTGTTGCAGGTCAGTAGTTTTAATGAAGAAAGCATTTATAGCACCAATAATTAATTTATTTTTATCTTCATCACCAGAATACTTTCGAAAGGATGAATAGAGCGATACCCACTCATATTGAGCTTCTTGAAGTAATAAATTCTCAATAAAATTCCTAAGATTTAAAGGAAGATCTTTATCATTAGGATCTATTTTTTCGGAAAAATCAACACAGTTTTCTTTCTTTGAAATTTCTTCTACTAAAGACTGTTTCTTAAGAATATCTTTTGACTCTAAAGTCGGATCAAAGTCTCTTACGTATGGTTCCCAAGCTCCTTCATAATTTCTTCTATTTTCATTTTGAGAGCCACCATTTTTTAAAACAAAAAGATCTGATGCTATAGCGAGAGTTTTATAAAAAGCAATCCACTGATACTTTTTACCTATTCTCTCGCTTTTATCTGCTTGATTTGAATGATATGATATCGATGTAGAGCAATCATAATCACTAAGAGCTTTGTTATAGCCTATTTCATTGAAAATGATATTCATGGCATAATTTTTCAAAGCTAATTTATCACAATCAAAATCATATAAAGCACTTTCGAAAACATATCTGCCAAAGTCTCCATATAAAGATCCTTCTTCAGTTATTTTCATTGAATTCTTTATTTTTAAAGCTCCTATGTAATCAGGAACTTCAAATTCTTTGACGTTTGATGAACTAAAATTTGACTTATATGGAGGTCTTACTTTCTCAAGCTCAATTTCTGATGGGAAGATTTGTTTAAAATATGTATATGTGTATTCAATGATTTGTCTTGCATAGTCTCTTAAAAGAATGTCTTCATAGACTACATCTTTTGCAAATATGTTTTTATAGACAAACAAAGATATAGAGCTACATATATCTTGTTTGTTAGCTATACCTGACTTGATAATAGAACCTAAAATAATTCCATATAACCTTTGGATAACATATGGATCATTAACATTTGAAAACTTTTTTAATAGAGGAATTACAAGGTCTAAATGATGTTTTAATACAACAATCATTGCTTTAGAAGTTTCATCTCTTAATTTTCTATTTGAAGAAGTCAGTATCCAGGAAAATAAAACTAAAAGAAGGAATGTTCTATCTCTATCAAGATTGTTCAACAAATTTGCTTCGTTCAGGAAAGAGGTAATGATTTGATAAACTCTGCTTTCATCACTTCCAAAATAATCATTTATATAAGTTGTCCATTCTTTATCCCTTTCATTTATTGTCTTGTTCGACAAATAAGAATGAAGAAATTCTGCATTTAGAGGGCTTGATTTTTTTAAACTACAAGAGATAAGAACCTCAAAAAACAGATCAAGAGTTATATTGTTTTTTAAGCAAAATTCAAAGAAGAATTCAGGACGAATTGACTTGTTAGATCTCAATTTATAAGATTTTGCATATTCATCTAAATACTGTTGTCTAACATCCATATCTTTTATTGAACATATAGATTTTTCAACAGCAAAATAAGTTTCTTTATTACAATCTCTACTTAATTGCTCTGTGTAGAGCATGTCGATGAAATTTAATACTTGAGGCCTTACAAAGAAATCATAAGATTGCAACGAAATCTTTTTCGAAAAGTCTCTTTTTAGATACTTTATAAGTTTTTTTCGTTGTAAATATCTAAAAAGACGTTGAAATCGAAATAATTTAAAAAATGGATGTACCTGACTATCGTAATGTTCTTGCTTTACAAAATCTTTAAACAAATTGCATGCAATAGAGTAATCAGTATATCTGTCGTAAAAGAAACTATAGTTAGTTTCTTTATCATTTTCTGAATTATCAGTTGTAAGAATACGATTTCTCGTCAAAGCTTGTAAGAATACATCTTGAGATATTTTTGAATTTTTAAAAAAATGAAATTCTTCGATTTCTGAATATGATAACTTTCTTGATTTTTTCTTTACTAAAAAAGAATTAAAATCATCTAAAAAAAGATGTAATAATCGTTCATCTCCAAATATAGAAGTATTTATTTTCTTCAAATTCTCTTGAATTTCATTTTCTTTAATATTTAAGATATTTTTAAATAAATCTGTGAGCGGAAGATCAACAATTGCATCTTTTTTATTTACTGCTGACAAATATTCACATAACAATCTAAGAAAAAGAGGATTACTATATTTATCTTCAATGTAATCCAAAGAGCTAAAATCAATCTTGTAATAATTAAAAAAAGCCCCAACAGCGCTATACGTATTCTTATCTAAGCCACGATGAGTAATAACACTTATATATCTTGACTTAATTTTATCTTTAACAACATCTGATAATAGGAGATTTTTATAATCAGATCTAAAGCTAACTATAATTTTCAAAAAATTTTTATCTTCTACTTCATGAATCAACTTGTATAATCCACTTATTTTCCAGATATCAAGATAATAGCTTTCGTTTATCGCATCAATGATTAGAAATACAAGTGAATTTCGTTCCTTTCCATATTCATTAAGATAAATTAAATAATCGCTAAAATTATAATCGGTGTTTGTTATAGACTTTAATTGTTCAAATACTGAATTATTATTTGAAAAGGTTCTACCAAGGACAAATAAAGATAAAGGCTCCTCATTAATTTTAAGCTTAGACACTAAATGAGTTAAAAGATGAGTCTTTCCTACTCCGGGATCTCCTTCGATAAAACAAACTTTTGATGAAATATAATATTGAATAACAGGATTGATCCTTAATCTGCTAGGAAGAAATAATAGGCCAGTATAATAAAGAAATTTTTCCTGAGAGCCTTTTTCAGAAAGAACTAAAGAGGAAACAATTCTATTTATGTTAGTAATTTCTACAGAGCAAAGATCACTAATTTGCTTATACCAAGAAAAAGAACTTTTTACATTATGATTGTTTATTCTTTCAAGATTTCTAACTGCACTCTCAAATTTGAGTAAATAATCTCTACAAATCCCTGTAGAATTTTTGTTATCTAATAAAGATGTACATCCTTGCAAAGCATCTGATAACATCTGATTTAGTGTTTCTTGTGTATATTCATTTTCAAGAAAAAAGTTCAGTCTATTTGACGCATGGGTATCTATATCAAGATTTTTAGCAACAATATCAGAAACAAGATCCTGTGAAAATTTATTAATCTCAGTTAAACTCTTAGGTTTGATGTATTGCCATCCAAAGAAATAATAACCAAGCTCTTTATATTTTCTAGCTAAATCAGCAATATTCTCGCCGCATATTAGCTTAATTTGTATCTTGTTTTGAGACAGCTTTTCATAAATTCTTTTGTAAGATCTAGATTGTGTGTTCACATCCAAATTGCAATAAAGATAAAGAATGTCTAAATGTGAAATTTTTAGATTTTGAATAGTTTTATCTACAGAATTCTCAATTTGTGCATACCCTACTTTGTTTTGAAAGAACTTTGCTTGAAATCCAATCAATTCTTTGGTGTTTTTATTAAATACAGGATCAGTTTCAATTCCTGGATGATTTGGGTTGCTATGCAAATAGGTAATGCTTGGATCAAACTTTTGAACTTCTTTTAAGAATAGACATTTACATAAGTGTTCAAATTTTAACTGAATACTCTGTTCACTTTCACCATAATTACAGATGAATGCTGACATTGAATATTTATTTTCCATAATGAAGTCCAAATCTAGCTGTAGCTGACACTAACGATTATAGATAAACTTTTTCTTCATTTATAAGAAGAAAGCAACAATTAATTTATAAAGCCAAATTCAATAAATTTCAAGTCTTGATAAAATAAATAATTTATTGAAAATTAAATAAAAAACAAAAATATTACATAATGTGCGATAATTTAATACAGTTATCGTTAGTATTATATTTCACCTGAGGTTTGTCTTATGCCAGAAAACAAAAATTTCGGTCTATTCCTAAAAGAAGAACTAACTAAAAAAACAAATCTGAACGTAAGCCAGGTAGCCTCAATCTTAAAATGCTCAAGAAGCACATTAAATGATCTTTTCAACGGCAAAAGACAACTTTCAAAAGCTTTTGCTAAAAGAATAGAAGAAGCCTTTTCTTCAAATTCTCATTCATCTTCTTACAGTATAAAAGCAGATGATCTTCTAAAAAAGCAAGCAGCTCTCATTTATGGTACCTCAGGAGATAAACTAAATACGGATGACGATACAAATACAAGATCAAGTCTAGGCAGAATCAATAGTGAAAGATCTAGTGAAGCTTCTAATGATAAATACTCTTTATCAAACAATACATCCTCTATTCAGGATCAAGGTATTCCTTTCTTTGCAAAAATCACAAGACAAAAGATAGAAAGCTATGTTGATAACAATAAGCAAAAATGTAGAGATCTTATTCCAGAACTTGTTTATACTCTTATAGCAACTACAGCAAATAAAGACTATTTAGAAAAGTTCTATCTCCCATATGGTGATGATATATGTTTAAAAGGATTTGATGGAATTGTAAGTTACAATCAAAATCACCCTTACATACCAAAAGGTCTATCTGTATGGGAGATTGGTACCAACAAAGATCCTAAAAGAAAATTTGATGAGGACTTTTCTAAAGCAAAAGAAAAGCTATCAAAGTTATCTCAAGATGTTGATATTCATGATGTAACCTATGTAGCGGTCTTTCCTAGAACTATAAGTTATCAGAATAAGGAAAATTGGATACGTCAAAAGAAAAAAGAAGGATCTGAATTTAAAGATATTAGAATTATTGATGCTTTTCTTTTAGCTCAATGGGCCAATCAATCAGCCTCTGCACAACTTCATTTCTCAAAGCAATTTTCAAATGTTACAGATAATGACATTTTAACTAACATTCAAACATCTAAGCTCATGTACAGAGAAATGAACTTTAACGGAATTGCATATTGTGAAGAACTTTTAGATGACTTATTTAACTTATACAAAAATGATTATTATGGATTATTTAATAGCTTCATAAGAGGTGTATTAGGTAGCAACATCTTAAATGCAGCATCTGGAAGTAAGATCTTAACCAAAGCCTTTATCTGTTATCTTGCTAAGGTATATGACTATGAAGATAAAAACAATTCAACAGACGGTACTGTCAGTGGAATTGAATATCAAGTAAAGGCTACTCTTCAAGACAATGACGAAGAGAACCACCATAAAGACACTGACTTTGATGAGTATCAAAAATCAAGATACACAAATCTCTTTTTAAACACCTACTACATAAAAGACTATGCCTTACTATCAAATCTAATTTCATCTTTAAAAGTATTGTCAATTCTAATTGTTGATGAAGAAATCATTGACGATAGAATAAAAGAACTTTGCAGAGAAAACAACAATGTAAGGATTATTTCAATAAGAAATTTGTATAACTTTGATATATCAGATCCTTACAAAGAAAACTCATCAATTGCAGAACGCTCTGAGATTATCTCAAATACTAACAGTTTTCCGTCTTTTAAAGAAGAAATTATTTTAAATCCTCTAACCTGGTATAAAATTGAAAATACACTGAATGAGTTTACAAAAAAAACAAATTATTTATCAATCAAATCTTATGAAGAAAATAAAAATGCTGAGGCTATTTTAAATCCAAATAGTTGCAGACATTTAGCTTTGTTATCAGAAGGTTCAATTTCCAACCTGAGAAACATCTTGACAAAAGGAACTGATTTTAAGGTAACAAGAAGACATTTCAATCAAAACTTAATAGAACAAAATGAGGATCTGTCTTTTCTTTTCTGTTTCTGCCTAATAGGAAAAATCAATACAAAAGATAGTCTTCAAGTTGAAGTTCTAAAATCTTTGTACTCAAAAAAAACAGAAGATATTAAACAGATGCTAGCAAAGATTGTCCACCTAAAACTTTCTCAGAGCATAGCCTGTTTTTATAAAGGAATCTATAAGCTGACATCAAGATATATTGTGCTTGATTATATTAATGATGAACCAACAATCAATAAAGAAGACATCTTAAATCGACTATATAATATTATAGAAAGTTTAATCTATCTCAAAATAACATCAGAGACTGGTATTTTCTTTGAAAGAAATTGCATAACTAATCAGGAGTCTTTTGCTTATTATTCTGCTTTTCTAAGTGTATTAAAATTACAAAAAGAAACAGAATCAACCAACCGTAGAAGAAGTTTACCTTCAAACTGTGTAATCGATGAATTAACGCAACTTATTATCAGACTGCTAGATGTTCTATGTTTTAAAAAAGAAGACATCCTTGGAGATGACTATCCATACTATTTAAAAAATAAAGCCCTACAAAATAATATATTTAATGCATTAAAAGCAAACAGCAATAATAATAAACAATACAGCATTCTGAGTGCGATCCGTCCTTTTATAGAGCAGCTTTCTTATTTAGATTGTAGAAATTACTTAAATATAGTTGACGATCTTATATTGAGCTATTGCAAACGAGCAAAAATAGAAAAGGCAAATGATTTAGATGATTATTGCAATCCTTATCTTTCAGATGACTTGTTATATTCATTGTTCTTTGTTTCAAAGAAAATGACGAATTTAAAACAAGTAACGGAACTGCTTATACAGCTTGATGAAACAATGCAGAGCTCAGACAGTTCAAGCTACAATAAAATAACTGAATTGCTAGGATTGATGTTTGATATTTATAGTTGTAGCAACACCAGAGCTGTAGATTCAAGAGAAAGGATCTTAAAAGAGTTATCTTCAAAATATCCTGGGCCATGTAAAAATCTCGTAATTAAACAAATTGATCAAATTACTCTTGGAGGTCTTATTACATGCATGCCATCTTTCAAATGGTATGATTTAAATATCAAACTCTCTCAATCTCCTGACACCATACGATATGGTTTAGATAGGTATATCTATTTGTACCTTTCTCTAATAACTACCAGTAATTTATCTTTCGATGAACTTGCAAAGTGTAAAAATTTTGTAGATTACATGAGTGAAGAGCAGCTTCAACAGCTTGAATCTTTAATTGAACTATATTCAAAAAATTCAACTGAAGAAAAACAAATTGAACTACGAGATCTATTTAATCAAAAACAATTTTGGCTTCACCAAAAAGTAAATATTAGTGACAGTTTAAAGGAATTCTTTAAAAAAGTAAGAACAATACTTGAGTCAAAATCAATGTTATTGAAAGATAAATGGAAGGTAGAAGCGATTGCTTCTGATTTAATAATTGATGAGAGCTCTATTCCAGTTGAAGTAATAACAAAATTTAAGAATGAAGACAAATTAAAAGACTATATCCACAAAGAAAGATCTGCCTTTATATACAACACTTTTAAAAAGTTGGGAGGAGACGGACTTAAATGGATATTCAAAAATTGTAAAAATACATATGATATTGGGTACAGCCTAGTTAAAGATCACGAACTGTCTTTAAATGAAAGATTAAATTTATTTACCTTCTTTATCAACGAAATTTATATAACCAACAAAGAGCTCAACTCAATTAAAGAGTTAGATACAGAAGTAAATCAAGAACATAGTGACAGCAACTTATTATCAAAAATTTTACTTAATTCAAAAAGAGATAGCCTTACTCAAAGTAACTTTCAAAATCAGAAAGTTTCACAACTTGATAAGTATTTGACAGATTGTCGGACCTGTATTTGGAGTATGTCTTCAATTGATAAAGGATTCAATCTTAATAGAGCTTATGGAGATTATGTTAAGAAGAATAACCTTTCAATATCAGAAGAAGTAAATATTTTAATCAACTTTCCTTTTGATGAATGTACCTTTGAGCTTGCTGAAAGAACTAGTGATTTAGCCTCAATATATTGGGAAAAGGTTCCTTTATTAAATTACTACGAGAATTGGAAAAATAAGGAAATATTTGAAAAAATTCAGAGTTGTTTAAAAAAAGCAGATCGTCTTATTGAGCTATGCTGCGCAAGTGTGTTCTTTTTAATTAGAACCACGGACTACAAAGATTTTTCTTTAGAATGTGTTCTTGAAATTGTTGATACAATAAACAAGATCAATCTGTATAAATTCCAGAATAAGATAGATTTATTAAAATCAGATGAGCAGGATTTAAATATAAGGAAAAATGATGAAATTGAAAACCGACAGCCCATTGTTCAAAATACAGAATACAATAATTCTGTAAAGTATCAAAATAAGTTAAAACGTAAAGAGAAAGCCATAATAGAATTACAAAAAGATAAATTACTTCTTACAAAATTTGTTGCAAAAGTTTTAAAAGAATCATCATTATCCTTTGAAAATAAGGTTCTAATAGAATTACAAATTTTGCCTTATCTAATGTATGACAACTTCTCACATTTACGAAATGCTAGAGAAGAACAACTCATCTGTATTCGAGAATTAAATCTGTATTTTTCAGCTAATCCACAGAAGTACTTTGAAATCTTTTGCAAAAATTACCTACACGACCATTGTATTTTATTAAAAAAAGACAAATTATTCACAAACGAGAACAGCGTTATTTCAGTTGGTGATTTAGAAAAAGACTTCCCTGTTTACAAGTTTGATCGTGCTGCTGTTATTTGTCTTGAATCAACAGAACTAATTTTTAACAATCTGAATTGTATTCCTGGATTTTGTTACGCCCAAATTCCAGATCATAACTTGATTTCTAGATGGATTAATCAAGTAATTGAAATTTCTAGAAACAGTAAAAACGAAGATTTGATTTATATTACAAGAAACTATGTGGCAAAAACATTGGCACATACTCCTAAAGAAAAAAACAACCTTATGCCTTATAAAGAAGTTTGTCTTGCACTTGAAGATGTTGAAGATTATGACTTTTTACGTTTTTTTTACATTGCTTTCTTCAACAGTTATAGTCTTGCGAATATTTACCAATGTGATGATGGAGAAAGGAATCGCAGCTTAGCTACTGAGTACAAAAAAATCAGGAACAGTATTAATAAAGAGGAAATGCCATTAACATACAATCTTGTATCTATTCTAGAAAATGGCTATAAGTCTGACTCAAAACATGATAACGAAGATTACATCTTCAGAACATATTTTGAAACATAATAACTAGAGAGAATATCTTGCAAATATTTGGTTCTCCTGCTGATATACACTAACAATTAGCTCTGCTTAACATTTTGATTTATGCCGAGCTAATTTTGACTGATCTGCACTAGTAATACTTGATGATAAACGTCTCACATGCAATATCTTTTTTGAGAGCAGTCAATTCTTAAGGTTGAAGGATAATAAATGCTCTTGCACTTGTAACAAAATCTTGTGGCTCTAATCGTTGTACATTGTCACAAACTATTATGTCTCCAAAGAACAACCGTAAGCATCAAACTTCAATATATTTTACACTACTAGCTAACAAAAGTGTTTCTTCTAGAAATAAACCAAATTTAATCACAAAATGAACCTAGGTCTGGTAACACTTGATACCAAATCCTTGATACACACGAAACTTAATCGTGGTACCCCTTCATTAAAAATAAGATCAAATACGTCATTTCTTAGGCATAAAAGTAAATTTCAGGGAATACTGAAGATTACCCATCAGCACATTCTGTAGGTCAGCCCTGTGAAAACTGTTAAATTGTGTTATTCATCAAGATATGCAGCTCAAACGTAACTTTCCCAAGACCCAGCTGAGATAAAAATTTAAAGTTCGACAATGACCTTCAACAGATTGCGTATTACGCAATATAGGATCACACAATTCGTACTCGGGGATCATTTAGTTTACAACTAGGATCAGCAATGTTTTCTAGCATCATTTCATGAGAAGGATCACCTAATTCACAATAAAGGATCTGCTACCCTCCAAATTTAGCAAAACAAGGTGTTTTGCTTTTTATAAGGAGGAGTCTCATGACACCAAAACTAAAAGTAAAGCTAGTCCTGCAGCTTAGAGAGCAAGGTCTCAACAGGACAGAAATTGCTTCATCAAGGCATATTTCAAGAAAGAACGTCAATGAAATTTTCTCTATTGCTCAAGAGAAAGGTCTTACATATCAATCTGTAAAGGCTCTGTCTGAGGATGAGGTCTACGAGCTTATCTATCCAGATAAATATAAGCGTATGACAGATAATCTTTACACACTACCTGATTATTCCCATATTTACAGTGAGCTCAAGAGAGTTGGTGTAACTTTAAGACACTTTAGCTTGAGTATTCTGCCAAAGTAAGGTCTGAAGGAGGTGACCCTGTAAAGTACACGAAGTACTGTCTTGATTATCGCAACTATGTTTCAAAACATGAATTTACCAGTCATATAGATCATAAACCAGGCTACCGTTGTGAAGTCGATTGGTCAGGGCCAACAATGAAACTTAATGTCGGTAACATAACTGTTCCTGTATACCTGTTTGTAGCTTGTTTAACATACAGCCAATACGTCTATGTAGAGCCATGTCTAGATATGAAACTTAACACTTGGTTGGGATGCCATATCAATATGTACCGATACTTTGGAGGAGTTCCTGTATGCACAGTATGTGACAACCTTAAGACCGGCGTGGTAAAGCATCCTAGGGAAGGAGACATCATATTGCAGGGGGACTATGAAAGATTGGGTGAATACTATGGCACAGCCATCATGCCAGCCAGAGTAAGACGACCTAAAGATAAAGCCTCTGCCGAAGGCTCTGTTCGCATAATAGCTACTGCAATAATGGCCAGACTGAGAAACAGTCAATACAGCTCCTTTGATGCTTTAAAGTATGACATTTCAATTAAGCTCAAAGAGTTAAACAGTACTGTTATGGAGAAAAAAGGTATATCCAGAGCCGATGCTCTAAAGTTAGAAGCTACTTCATTACAGCCATTACCTGTAATTCCATTTTCTCTCAAGGAGTGGAAATATGAGGTCAAGGTAGCTCCAAACAGCCATATCTCCTACAAAAAGAACTTCTACTCAGTTCCTTATACCTACATTGGGCAATCAGTGTCAGTTTGTGAAGAGATTGTTACAAGGCAACTCAAAGTTTATGACAAAGATGTGGTCATAGCATCGCATGTGATGTTTGGCAATCATGCTTTCAATAATTACAGCTCGATTGAAGAGCACATGCCTGATAAGGTTCATAAACCTGAATTCGATGAAGATCGTATCAGAAAATGGGCTGAATCAGTTGGACCAAAGACCAGTCTGGTCATAGACAGGATTTTTGCCAATGTCAAAATCAAAGAACAGGGGTATACCCCATGCCTGTCAGTACTCAAGTTGAGTAGCAAGCATGGGAAACTGCTTTTAGAGCGAGCCTGCGAACTTGCACTTCAGCATTTTAATACCCCAAGATACAAGCACATCAATGCCTATTTGTTGGAGCAAATCGGCAAAGGTACTGCCACCTCTAATATTAGCGATGAGGAAAGGCGAAAACAAGCTAACAAAGGAGCTCACATTCGAGGAGCAGATTACTATAAGACCAGTACCAGCGTTAATGATGAGGAGAATTTATAATGGTTAAAGTAGTTTATCCTAGCATTCTATGTGACGATACTGTTAGAAAGCTTTCAGCTATAGGTATCGAAAAGATGTCTGATTATGTAAACGAGATTGAGGCCGCTCCTGATGCAGTGAAATTGCTGTTCAAAGATAAGCTGGAAATGATCATTGACCGTCTGTACCAGAACAAAATCAATGACACCATCAAACGCTTAAGATCAAGAGCAAAGCTGAGTGAGACTGATGCCTGTACTCAATCTATTGTGTATGATAATAATCGCAATCTCAGTCGTTATGCAGTCCTTGAATTGGCAACATGCGGTTTCATGAATTACGGAACCAATGTTGTTATTGAGGGAGTGACAGGCTCTGGAAAGACTTATCTGGCATGCGCTATTGCAAATGCAGCTATCGAAAAATGCTATAAGACTCTGTATGTTCGACTGCCTGATTTGATTCAGGAATTTGAAGAAAGAGAAGCTATGCACTTGTCAAAAACAGTACTGTACCAAAAATACGCAAGACCGACTTTACTGATAATAGATGAGTGGCTATTGCAACCAACTACAGAGTCTTTCTGCAATTGTTTGCTTGAAATCTTTAAAAGGCGAAAAGGTTTAAGTACTGTCATGTGTACTCTTTACGAACAATCTGAATGGCACAACAGACTTGGAGGAAATGTCCAGGCGGAATCGGTAATCGACAGAATAGTGCACAATTGCGTTGATATTGTGTTAGGTGATCTGAACATGAGAGCCTATACGAGTCCAACAAAGATGAAATAAAACAAAGACGAGGAGGCGATGCAGCTTAGACTGCATCGCAGATCTGATCCTTTTGGTGAAATCTACATGATCCCTCAAGTAAATGCATAATGACATTTTTATGAAATGGCAGATCCTTTTTCACGTTATATGCAATAGTGGTATTGGTGATGCTCTAAGAGAAACCTTTAGCTCATATAAGCGCCATCTTAAATTAGCATCACTTGTGATCTACATGGTGATTAAAAGAACCAATGCCATGCATCACTATGAGCCTTTTTCAAAGGTTACCTGGTTACCATGGTCTAGACCCATGAATGACGGACAAATCACCAGACTCTTTCAATCTGTTACCTATGATGAGGTTATACGTTTCTTTAATGCTCTTAACAGAAACTACTGTCAAAAGTATGGTAAAGATTTCTATAAGAGAGTCTTTGTTGCGCTTGATTCTATTTCTGTATCTACCTATTCAAATAACCTGTCTTTGGCTGAGTATGGCCATAACAAAGATGGTGATGATATTCCTCAGATTAACTACATGCTTGTCTGTGATGAAGTTACTGGTTTACCTATCTATGCAAAAGTTTATAAAGGCAATGTTGTTGATGTTACTACTGTTAAGAACTTACTTGCTGAACTTAAAATCATGCATTCACGTGTTACCTCCTGTAATGACAAGGAGGATTTTGTTCCTACCTTAATCTTTGTTACTGACCGTGGTTATGATTCTGAAGACAATCTGCAATATTACCTTATTCATCACTACAGCTTTGTCATCCGTTCTATGCTCCGTTCTAAATGGGTTAAAGACGTTCTCGTAGAAAACTATGACAAGCTTATGGAAGATAATTCCCTTGATACCTACACTTCTCAAAATATGTGCTCTGCTCAGGTAGAGTACAAGTATGACGACTTCCCTGTAGATAAAAGAAATAAGAGCAACAAAGCTACTGCTAACATCAGTGTTCACATGTACTTTGATGAAAAAATCAGAGCTAACAGCAGAGCTGTTATTAAGGCTAATACTGCTGTTTCCAGAGATGAATACAATAAGCTTGTTGATAAGCTTTATGCAGAGAATGAAACTGTTACTGCTAAACTTCTGTCTGAGCTTAAACTGGAAGACGCTACTAAGCAGAAGTCCGTCAACCACTATTGTGTCTTTGATTCTAAAGGATATGCAAAAATCTCTGCTGATAAGATTGATGAGAAACTTAAGTTCTCTGGCATCATTGTTCTCTTAAGTGATGCTATCACTGATGCTAAAGAAGCTTATTTCGCCTACGAAAGACGTAATACTGTTGAATCTAACTTCCAGATATTTAAAGATCATTTAAACTTTGACCGTATATTCTCATCATCTGACCGTGCCTTCCATGGCAAGTTCCTCTGTCAGCTTATTGCTGTTTCTCTAAAGATGATATTTAACCCCCTCATTAGAGATTATGAAAAGTCAGATGCTGCTTCTAAAGATGGTCTTAAGTTCTCAAACAAGTCTCTATCAAGAATACTCGAAGATCTAGATACCATTATGCTTTCTGTATACAAAGGTGGTTATTACTTTGATGAAATAGCTGTCATCTATAAAACAATGTATAAAGCTATTGATATTCCTTTACCTGAAGCTAAGCATAAATACGAGCCAGATCAGGATGACATGATCACAGATGAAGTGTTAAATGCTGAGTATGAAAAGATGGGTGAAGATCTTGTAGAGATTGAAAAACAGCTGTAACAAAAAGTCCGACTTTTTAAATCGGACTTTTGATGTTCGCAGATTACTATGTCATAAAAAACTTACAAAATCTGCGATCTTCAGAAAAGAAAATCCTTATATTTTAAGTGGCAATTCGTAGAGTGTCTGTCAAAATATATGTTGTCAAAAGAAAGGTAGAAGGTGTCAACCAGAAGATCAAGACCATTGAAGGAAGAGTTATGGTCTACCTGATGATGAGTATTTCTTTCTAAAACTTTTTGATGCCTCATGACAAAAGTGAGGAGCTTTGAAAGATGACTGATCAAAGATCCCTCAGTTTATAGGACTGAACCAAATTTATGGCAGTAAAGATCGGGGAAGTATAATCCTAAAATTTACTGCGCAATGTCAGTTATCGCATCTAATACTCTTTTATAAATAACGGGTGCAACCAATTCCGAACCATATCTATTAAGATGATTAAAATCTTTATACATTACTATATTATTTATTTTTACTTCACATTGACCATTTTTGCAGAACAGTTGATTAAAATCAATTACCTGAACATTATCAAATTTTTTTGATATTCTGTTAATTACAATTTTATGTAATTCAGCGAATTTGTAGTTTAGAGACTCTTTATATTTATATTGGCATGTTTTTAAAGTCAACTGATATGGTCTTAAGCAAGCTTTAGGATCAAATGGTAACCAAGGATTATCAAGAACGATAATAACTTTTCTATCTTTTAATAGATTTAAAGATCTGGTTACGGCAGTTGATAACATCTTTAAAGTATCTGTTTCGTTCGGATTTTCAAGATCTATGTATTTATGCGTTTCTGCCAAATCAGCTAGAATAACAACTTTAATATTTTTATGTTTAATAATGTAATCATAAGCATATGTTATTCTTTTGTAAAAATCTAATCTTCCATCAATTATAGTTTGTAAATTAATAAATGGGCTTTGGCTGCCTACTGGAAATAAAGCTATTGAATGACCATTTTTTTTGGCTAATTCAGATAAACCGTAAAACAAATGTGCTGCATGTGAACTTCCTAAAAGAGCTACGTTATTAAAACCAGACTTGCTCTGTAAAGCACAAGTCGTGTTTGGATCTGCATCATTCCAATGAGAAATAACCTCTTTACAGTTATCAATATAATCATCAAATAGCAGAAATGGGTTATTATATTTTTTTGTTTTTTTCTTAATTTGAATTTCTTCAGATGAAGGTTTTACGTCAGAATATCTGTTTTCAAATCCATTGAATTTGTAAACGCTATAGCCGAAAAATCCAGTAACAAGCAAAACAGTAAATAGACTTATAGCTTTAACTTTTGGATACTTGCCATATCTTAATGGAGGTTCAATAAAGAAAACAGTTAAGACTGACAACGTAATTGCTATTAATACGGCACATAACCTTATCCACGCGACAGGTTGTTGACCTTCACAAATATAAGCTATTGAAAGTAGAGGCCAGTGCCACAGATATAGAGGATAGCTTATAAGTCCAATAAAAACCAATATAGAATGAGAAAGAACGTATTTGTTAATGAATGCTGTTTTTCCTGCTCCAATTATCAAAATTGAACCTAATACGGGGATAAGAGCGAGTGATCCTGGAAAACTTGTGTCATTCTTTATTGTTAGAATTCCACTAATAATAAGAATCAGACCTGTAGCCGATACTAGATTTGCAAGCAATGTATATGCATTCTGAGAACTTGTCTTAGTATTATTTCTCAAGACATCTGAATAAATTAAACTGTTTACTATTTGTTGTAAGTTAATCCAGAATTTTTTATAGTAAATAGCCAAATAAGCGAAAATGGCACCAGAACTTAACTCCCAGAATCGGCACCATGGAAGATAGAATGATGCAGACTGATGATTGTGATGTATCCCGTATAGATTTAGACAGTAAGAAATTACAGTAAAGACAGTGAGGCTTAGGACAAAATTAAAATTTAGTTTGTAGATAACGTACAGAAAAACAGGAAAAATAAGGTAGAATTGTTCTTCTACACCAAGTGACCATAGATGAAGCAACGGCTTGGCATTTGATGCCACGTTAAAATAGTCATCACTCTCCTTGTATAATATAAGGTTATTTGTGTAAACTGAGCCTACGACAACATGTTTACCTAAGTTTTTGTATTCATCTGGTAAAAGTGCAAACCATCCCAAAACTAGAGTTGTTATGAGCACAGCAATCAAGGCAGGAAAGATTCTCCTTACGCGTCTTACATAGAAGTCAATTATATTGATTTTTCCTGGAGAATCCGGGGAGAAAAGACTTCTGTATAGGATTGATGAAATTAGATATCCTGAAATTACAAAAAAGATATCTACTCCAATAAAACCGCCTTTTAAGAATTCAGGAAAAGCATGAAAAAGTACTACGCTAACGCAAGCAATAGCTCTAAGACCATCAATTTCAGGTCTGTAGAATTTGCTTTTACCCCCCTACTATTAGTATATTTGATATATAGTTATTTTTTATCATAATTTTTAAATTTAAACATTAATATTTACACATTTTGTATTGCTAAAGTGCCAGATCTTTGGTCAAACTAATACAATCTGTCACATTTGGCGATTGATAATGCTATCTACCTTAGAAGAATACTACTTATATTGCCAAAATCACCTGTTGCACCTAGATAATACTTACCCTTAATCTTTATATTATCACTTAGCACAAGTTTTCTTGGATTTTGATCTCTATCTAAAAAATAGAACACAATAATTTCTTTTGGGAGAGGAAAATCAGATTCCAATAGTAGTGTTCCTTTATTGCTAAACCAGTAATTTCCCTTAAAAATGGCTCGTATATTCTTTAAATTTGATTTATTTAATAATGTAATTTCGTTACCTGTCTTTATAACAGAGTAATCATAATTGACACTTGTGATGATAAGATTTTTTATACAGAACCACTTTTTCTCTGAATCGCTGTTAAATGTGCTAAACATGTCCCCATTGTTTTTCAAACACAAAAAATAATACCCTGGAACAGTTACTTCAGAATTTGTTCCTTTTACAAGTTTTTCATAATTAATTGCCTCATTACGCAATGTTGACTGAATTTTAGTCAGTGAATAGGAACCATAAACACACGAATAAGATAAGACAAATTGGTAAAAAAAGAATATATATAGAAAAAAAACTGACATCTTTAACAAAGTTTTTTTTAAGTTAATTATTAGAATGCAAGATAGTGCCAAAAGGAGAAAAACAAAAGAGCCCGCCAAACTTCTCGGAATAATGTATGGAGAAAAAACCATAACCGCAACTGCAAAGCATGATGTAAAAAGAAATATGATGGATAAAACTATCTGCTTATCTGATGGCCAGATTTTTCCTAACCGAGTAACTGTTATAACAAAATAAAATAAATAAACAATTAAGACTAATTTGAATAGCTTAGGAACAAAAAATCCTGTTCTTCGAATGTGCAATATGATTTTTTCTAATAGCGAGAGAGTATTCCAACTCTCATAGTCACTCAATCTTTCATAATTTCCAGGAGCCAAAATAAGTGTTAGAGTTCCCAAAATTGAGCCTATAAATACTATTAAGAGTAACTTTTTGTCAAAACTGATTTTGAAATATTTATAAAAACAAACGATGGAAACCAAAAATAAAAGAAGAGATATACCCATATTTTCATTTGAGCATCCAGCTACTAAACCTAAAAAAAAGAAAATAGGCAGATAACGATTTTTTACACCGTCTTTAAAGATAACATAGACATATAACAGTAGCAAAACTAATGTGGTTGTAATTAGATAATTACAAGCTCCAACAATCCAAAAATTAATATGCCCTAGACTAGGATTTGAAACCCAGTATACAACAAAAAGAAAAGTTAACTTTTTAGTGGAGAATTGCATATTTAATATTTTGCAAGGAATTGCGGCAATTAAATAGCATTCAAGAGTAGAAATAAATGCAATAATAACTGAAGATATTAAGTGGTTTTTATAAAATAATAAAATAAATGAAGATGAATAATCTGCAACAAGTCTTCCTGACCAATTTAAATAATGTTTTATATGATTTTCTGGATTTAATCCCATTTGACCATAAAAGAAATCATCACTGTGAAAAGGAGTGTTATATTCAACAGCAAAAAACAGAAAAAAACTAATAATTAAAACAATTTGTGTGGAGAATAAATTTTTTAGGAAGTTTTTACCCCCCCCACGATGCTATCTTGTATATTTATAACATAAGTTATCAAAATAATATCCTCAATACATGCACAGTATCTTAAATTGTAAATTTACCTCCAAATCATTTTGTGATCGTGATCGGTATGATTTGGTTGTCGTAAAAAAAACTTATACACTATATGCTTAGCTCTTGAAAATGTATTACGAAATAGAAAGATGACTTTTATGTTGCTTTAGGTGGATTTTTTTGGAGTAACTTTTTAATATAATTAAATTAGTTGCATTATATTACTCAAAAAAGATGCCCATAATCATGTTACATCAAAATCAAGATGATTACCAATCATTAAATTCACCATTATGGTCAATCCACCACTTGACATATGTCACAAAGCGCTAGTTTTACAGTTCCCCCTCTAAACCAGCTTTCTCAATCCAACTAAATTTCGGTTCTTCCGCAAATTTGTTGAAAGCACTGAAAAGAATATAACAATATTCATCAGTGCTTTTTAATTTAAGCAAAAGCCGGCTTGCCTCTGAAAGCATCCATAATTCTAAGGAAGAAGTAGTCAAAATCACGGAATCCAAAGGCTACACGTTTAATGACTTTGATTTTGTTATTGATTCCTTCTAAAACACTTGTACCAATATGGTATATGCCAGCATTGGTAATACCATCCTTGTAGTTTTTCATATTGAGTTTCAGCAAACTTGGTGATTTCTTCTACATTTGATTCCGAAGTGCTAAATCCACGACTAAATTAATTTCATTCTTTTAAATTCATAGATTACTTTAAATATTTTTAAATTCAGATCTTTTATAAATCATCTTTTCTCTTATATTTTTAAAATCTTTTCTTATATTTTTAAATCCAAAAGGTCATTTCACAATTAAGCACTTTGGAAATGACCTTGTTACTTATTTACTGTTCAGTCTATTTTCTTCTGGAAGGGCCTTTAAGCTCTATTTCTATAGCAGGATGCAATAGTCTGTCAGTTGCAGCTTCAGCTTTAGTATCGCTACCTAAAAGAATTGGAAAGGCACTCTTCTTTAGCTGAGTTGATATAACTGTTGATGCTGTTTTATACCTGTCATCAATAATATTGAACAAATCTTGAGATTCTGATGTGGATATCTTTGAAATTCCAAAGTCATCTAATATCAATACCTTGAATTGTTGTAAATTTCGCATGAATCTAAGTTTATCCATCCCTAGCTTATTGGTCATTTCCAATAAAAGGGCTGAAGTTCTGTAATACCTTACAGAAATACCATTAGAACAGCAGTTGTATCCAAGTGCAGAGGCTAACCCCGTTTTTCCATAATGTAAAACTTTACATTATGGTAAGACTTATCTGGCATGCGCTATTGCAAATGCAGCTATCGAAAAATGCTATAAGACTCTGTATGTTCGACTGCCTGATTTGATTCAGGAATTTGAAGAAAGAGAAGCTATGCACTTGTCAAAAACAGTACTGTACCAAAAATACGCAAGACCGACTTTACTGATAATAGATGAGTGGCTATTGCAACCAACTACAGAGTCTTTCTGCAATTGTTTGCTTGAAATCTTTAAAAGGCGAAAAGGTTTAAGTACTGTCATGTGTACTCTTTACGAACAATCTGAATGGCACAACAGACTTGGAGGAAATGTCCAGGCGGAATCGGTAATCGACAGAATAGTGCACAATTGCGTTGATATTGTGTTAGGTGATCTGAACATGAGAGCCTATACAAGTCCAACAAAGATGAAGTAAAACAAAGACGGGGAGGCGATGCAGCTTAGGCTGCATCGCAGATCTGATCCTTTTGGTGAAATCTACATGATCCCTCAAATAAATGCATAATTCCATTTTTGGGAAGTGGCAGATCCTTTTTCACGTTATATGCAATTTAATGATATCCCAGAACAGAAACTATCTGATGGAGAGCTTTTAGATGATGTTCCTGTGAGTTTTCAGATGAATTAACTTTTACAGCTCCAGTTTAAATCAGAACAAAGAACCGTAAAACATAACTGACTACTAATTCAGTATATTGATAAAAATCTCTCCAAAGAAATTCTCTGGAAGTAAATCTGACAAAAATAAAAGAAGAGACAGCTAAGTTTGGTATTTATTGCCCTGAGCTGAACTCTATAAACTGAAGCTTTCAGGTTTATACATTTAATTCACATGATTGTTGCCTTTTAACCTGTCATTACAGGCAAAAGACGTTAAAAACATTATATAGAAATCTCTACCATGGATCATAAAGCAGATTTGATCAGGACTACTGAACTGAACCTTAGGATGATTGCATAGCGATTTAGTAACAGAACTAGAAGAGCAACATTAACAGTAAAAAATCAAAGGGACACTTTAACCACAACAGCGTAACAAAGTGACCACGTTATTCTTTTGTCTTAAAAAAACAGCCTTACTTATAAACAAACTTACGTAAATTCATAGAGTTATCTGATTGTATGAAGAGCAAAATTATTTTTTATGTTTTTTAAATTATTTGCTTGACAGATCGCCGTTCTCTATATAGAAAGCTCTTTACTGGCTGGACCTTCTGCTTTTAGTAACAACTGCTGATATCTGCCCAGATGTAATTTTCTGGTAATAAGTAATGAACCGTACTCATCACAATGAATAATTTTAGCTATACACCTTTGCTTGGAAACAAAGACTACCCAGTCATTACATTTGGTGACGTCAATCTTTAAATACTCATTAGCTACTTTGGCTAAACCGTAATAACCATAGCGTAAGTCTGTTGGTGCCACCACTAAGGTGATTTTTCCTTTACTTAAATCAATGTCCATTCTAGTGTTGCTCCAAACTTCTTAATAACTTTGCTACTGAATTTTCAGGTGAGGAAGTATTAAAACTGATGCTCTTACCGCCACTGAAGTTAATGGTTATGGTTGTTTGTCTAACAGTTTTTTCTGAACTGCGTTTTTTATAAACAGTAGGCTTAAAAGCTTTAGCTGGTAGTTCTAATACCTCTACCTTTTGCTCTTTGATTTTGTCACAGGATACTTTTGATGTTCCGGAAACTAATTCTCGGTATTGAATCTTTTGGATCCTGCTACTCATTACTTTGTAAGAAGGAACCGTAAAGTTATCAGATGTTGCCATCTCAGACAGTATGCTTTTGAAATCTTCGTTATAAAAGGCTGTCTTTGTTTTGTGTGATAAGACAAATCGCTTTGTAACCGTATCCCAATCAATATAATTGGTTAGCTCTTTAAAAGAACTGCTATGGTTGTAATTTGATTGTACGTTCATATGACCTCCGTTGATCTGTTGAAGGTCATTGTCGAACTTTTAAATTTTTATCTCAGCTGGGTCTTGGGAAAGTTACGCAAGAAAACATTGCTGATCCTAGTTGTAAACTAAATGCTCCCCGAGTACAAATTGTGTGATCCTATATTGCGCAATACGCACTCAGATATTCGACACTGTGCATTGGATCTTCAAAATGATCACCACTTAGACAATATGAACGAGACCTTCGCTGAAATGTAGAAACGTGGATTTACCGTGTATACTGTGAATGTTATTTAACAGAATCGCGGAATTACCGCATACATATAGGAAGGTCTCTATGAATAGGATAGTATACATTGGAATGGATGTCCATACTTCAAACTACACATTATGCAGTATTGATCCTGGGTATGGTGTTAAAAAGGATAACTACTTTGCTGAAGTGCAGTTTACCAATAACTTTGTATCAAATGTAGTCAACTATGTAAGCAAATTAAAGAAGAAGTTCAAAGACTGCATACAACTGACATGTCAAGCGTCAGACATATTTTTATTTCGTGCGTAGGCTCTAGATAAAATGTGAGCATATTCACAATGAAATTTACAAAGAACGCTCTGTCTGTAAAGTCAGAGGATGTTAGAATTATTTCAAGAATCAAGGGGGTGGGGGGGGGCTGAACAGTTCCTGTTTTTTAAATTATTTGGTGGACAGATCGCCATTCTCTATATAGCTCAATGTCAGTCTTAACCCTCAATGTTTGCCATATTATCTACTTAATATTGAATTAACTTTATTAACAATACGTTCATCCAATGTAGGAGATATTTCACCTGTTTCAAATTTAATTTTTGGTGTCAATAAGCTTGCCTTTGGTAATGATATATTAAAAAGGCAAGGTTCAGAATTTCTTAGCAAATCCACGTGTTCGTCCAAGTCTTGAATATTCTCGATATATGAAGATTTTATGCCATAAGCTTCTGAAATTTTACAAAAATCAGGAACCGTATAACCACCAATTTCGGCAGTTGCTACAAATCTATCTCCGTATAAAAAATGTTGTGTTTCACTAATTTTTCCTAACACGTGGTTATTCATTATAAAAATTTTGATTGGAAGTTTTTCTCTTTTTACAGTTTCTAACTCCTGAATATTCATCTGAAAACCGCCATCTCCACAAATGCAATATACAATTCCGTTATCTGTCGCTATAGATGCTCCAATTGAATATGGTAAGCTACATCCCATAGCTCCAAAACCACCGCCAATAAGAATCCTTCCTTTTAGTCCTTTAAGATGCAATGATTGAGCAGCCCAACATTGATTCATTCCAACATCAACTGCTACTATCGGATTTTTAGGCAAAAGAGAAGAAATTTTTGATATGGCTAAATTTCCTGGTTGGATATCAAATTTTTTTAAACACTCTTTAGCTTCTAAACATGCATTCTTCCAAACAGAATAGTCACCAACTTTCTCGGACAATAACATTCGCAAAAAGTCTCTTGCATCTGTATGGAATTTTTTTTCTCTATTTTTTATATTTCTACTTAGTTCATACTCATCAATATCAGCTCTTACTAAATCTGCATTTGGAGCAAATCCAATTGGGTTCCTGCCAACTTGTCTGATTCCTAGTCTTGCACCTATTGATACAACCAAATCGCAATGATTTAAAATCATATTGGCTACTCGATTTCCATGAGTACCAATGAATCCAATATGAAAATCATCCTGAGCTAAATCAACCCCATTGAGAGTTGTCAAAATTGGAATATTGCATTTTTCTGCAAACTCATAAACCATATCAACTGCATTCGCAGATCTTACTCCATTACCTATCAGTAAAATGGGCTTGTTGTATATTGAGTGGAAAATCAATGATAACCCCTCCCTTTCTTCCTAAAGTTGCAATATTATAAGCTCGTTCTACAATATCAGGAAAGCCTTCACAGGTATTTGCTGTTACTGAATATTTTGAAATATTTCTAGTCATAGAAACTAGATCCATTTCCTGAAAGCCATTTTGCCTTATGCCTGAAAAACCTTTCATTTCATTTGTGGGAACATTTCCACAAATTCCCATTACAGGACAACTATCAAACCATGCATCAGCTAACCCACTGATCCCGTTTATTGCTCCAGGTCCTGATGTAGTGAAATAAACTCCAAGACCACCTGTTGTTCGAGAGAGTCCGACAGCAGCTAAAGCACAACCTTGCTCGTTATAGCAGACATGAATTTTTATTTCTTCTTTTCTTTTGTACAATGCATCCATGAAAGGAATAATGTAGCCTCCAGCGTAGCCGAATATATGAGATACTCCATGTTCTATTAGAAAATTAACCAAATATTCAGAACAGTTCATCAATTTTTCCTCTTAAAATGTCATTTACAGTCTGTTTTCTAACCAAAATATGAACTCCAGAAGAATATTCTCTGTGTACAGCCTTAGAAATGACTTTTGCAAAATCTTTAGGATCTAATAAAGTGTTTTGATCTTCATTTGGATATAAACTCTTTCTCATTTTTGTTTTTGTTCGACCAGGAGATATGGCGACTGCATATAAACCATCATCAGCCCAACATTTTGTAGCCATTACAACTGCAGCTTTTGTTGCGCAATATTCGCTCCATGTTGCATGTTTTTCTACAGCAGCTGCGCTAGTAATATTAACTATATCCACTTTGGGATTATACTTCAAAGAAATTTCTGAACAAAAAAAAGTTCCCAATAAGTTAATGTCAATATGTTTTTTTGTGTTAGAAAGATTGGATTCCCTTATTGACTGTGGTACAACGTAACCTGCATTATTTATTAACACGTCAGGAATAAATTTAGAAATTGCATTTTCTATACTTTTCTCATCAGTTACATCCAATTCAGCTTTTGGTGGAGCGTAAACTGTGTAACCTTCACTTTCAAGTTCAAATTTTATAGCTTGCGCAATATCTCCATTTCCACCAGTTATTAGAACTTTTTTCATTTATTCACCATCATTCTTTTATATATTGATTCAATAATATCTAAATCTCCTGGGTATGTTACCTTGTATAGATTTGTTTCTGTTTCGATAAAGTGAGCCCTTATACCATGAAATTCGTACATTACTCTTGTTTCATCTGTCATATCATTAAATTTTCCACTTCTGTAAGCTGATAATAATAATTTATAGTCAAATGCTTGGGGAGTTAAGAGTTCATATAATGAATCTCGATTGATATATGTTCCATTTCTGAATATAACAGTGTTAACTAATGGTCTTACAAAAGAACATGATGGGTGAGAATCTTCGAGCAATTGTCTAATTTGTTTTTCTGTGACCATTGGTCGAGCAGCCTCTAATATGACAACTCTATCCGTATCAGATGGAATGGATTCTAAACCTTTTAGAACTGATTCTGTTCTGGTTACTCCGCCATGTATATCTTTTCCTACTACGATTATATTCTGTTTTCCAACTATTTTTTTTGCGCATTCATAAGCGTAACGCCATAAGGGCTTATTGTGAAAAATAACATCTTGTTTTTTTTCTTTGTACCTTGTTCCCTTTCCGGCTGCTAATAGTATTGCAGAATATTTCATATTAACCTCTATAAATAATTCGATTTTTGAAAATCTACTCTTTAAGTAACTGTTATGAACGAGACTATGTTAAGTAAATTTTTTTGTAACTATTCAGAACCCTTACCCAAAATAATTTTAGCATTACCGGAAAAAGCAACAGTTAAAGCATCAAATGCGTTAATACCATGCTTGTTTCCGGTACTGATGAAAGACATTACTTTGATGTAGTTCTGAGCACCTTTAATACTTCTAAAACATCCTGAGACTTTTGTCTTTGTTTTTACATTGCGAACATCACGCTCTACCTGATTGTTATCAAAAAGCACGGCAAAGTTATGTGCAAATCGGTACACGTCATTCTTGAAAGCTGCTTCCTATGATGATTGAGCTTTGACTGAAATCCCCGGAGATTAACGAGCGTCTGTGTATCGCTGTTCTCTATATACCATTCAACTATTATGAAACGTTAGGGAGGTCAGAGTAGGCATACTCAACAAGAGACCGGATATATAGATGCATTTACTACGTTATGAAAAAGTTATCAAAATCTCTTGTACGTTCAAGTGGAGCCACATATAAAGATCTCACTACAGTTGTGAAAACAATAGGAGTTAATCGGTTGAACTTAATTTCATAAGTTCTTGTGTATGTTTAACACTCCAAACATATCTTTAATTTTATGACATCCTTTTCCTGTATTAGACTCAAATTTTGGATTAGGAATCATCCAGTCATCATTGTAATTACATGATAGGTATTCTTCTGCATTGGAAGGAACAGTTACCATTCCAATGTCAGTCATAATTATTTTTGTTCCTTTGTACTTACCGTTGTTAAGAATATATGCAGTCCATAAATTTTCTGATGGATATTCAACGTCTTGAAGTTTATCATATGAATAAAAGTATAGATTATCGTTTATAATAAAATGTCCAAAAAAGTCAATTTCGACACCTTTATTATTTCTATAAGTTTGTTCTGTAACTTTATTATCAAGCAAAAAATCACGAATTTTTTTATATCCAATTTTAGCTAATGACGTTTCAAGAATTTTCCAGGAATTTTGATCATCAATGATTACTCCATAATCAATGTCGTAATCATTTTTAAGAAGTCTTTTTTCTCTTATCAATCCTAAAAGTGTACCGCAAGTAGCAAAATAAACTAGACCAGTATTTTTTAAGCATGATTCCAGTTCTTGTACGATATTAGGACCGTGTTTTTTTATACTGTTAATTTTTTTTCTTTGCAGTTTGTTAATTTTTGCTTGTTTATAAATTTTCAGTAATTTTTTTAAAAATCTATTACTGTTTACAATCTTTTTTAAAAATTTTTTCACAATCATCCTCTAATTATTTTATGTTTTAGAATGTTTTTTAAATAAATATAAGATTTATTTTTTAATATAGCTGACAAGGTAATATAGATTGTTCCACCAACTAAAATTTGAAAAGTTAAACATAACGCATTATTTTTGATTACTCTCTCAAGAGAAATAACAGATATTAACATTATCATAGACATTATTAAAGATGGTAACGCATCTCTGATATAAATCAAAAAATCGAAACCAATATACTTACGTACAGGATAGACATTAAAACAAAAAGCTATTATTTCTCTTACAACTAAAGTCCAGGCAATTGCCTCTATACCGTAACGTATTGCTATTATTGCAATAATTATATATATAGTTTTTTTAAGCAATTCTATCTTTAGAGTAACATCACTTCTTCCTATTGCTTTTATTTCCTGAATTAGAGTGGTTCCAAAAATTCCGATAACAGCTGCAATACATGAAATTCTTACAAATGGTACAGCAGGCAGCCATTTTTCAGTCATTAAAACAATAATCATTTTGTCCGCAACAGCTATCATACCAAACATTAGTGGAAATACAACATATCCCATAATCATTAAGCATTTTCTTCTGATACGCTTAATTTCTTCAATATCGTTACTTAATGAAAAGGCAGGAAATAATACTGCACTAAGTGAAGAGTTAATATTGTTATTAACTAAATCTGGAATTTTATTTCCCTGTGTGTAGTACGCCAGATCAGCTGGGGTATAAGCTTTTCCGATGATTAAAGCATTTAACTGATTAAATACCGTCCCAATAAAATCAGTTGCAAGAATTTTCCAGCCGTACTTTATAAGTGGTTTTGCTCGTTGTATTGAAAATACAAAATTTGGGTGCCATTTATTAACTAAAAATAAAACGGAAGTATCTATAACTGAATTAGTAAGATATTGGGCCACTAAGGACCATACACCAAATCCTGAATAAGCCATTGAAATACCGACTACAGCAGATACCACTGTTCCAATTGAAGTTGCAAAGAAAAATTTTCTAAACTCCATTTTTCTTGAAACATATGCGTATTGAATTGAATTTACTGCAGATACAGGTAATTTTATTCCTAAGACTCTTATCACAGAAGTTAATAGTGCATTGTCATAAAAATATGCAATAACAGGAGCTAAAAAGAATAAAACTAAATACAGGATCAAGGATAAAATTAAATTGCACCAGAATAATGTTGAAAAATCAGTATCATCAGCATCTTTTTTTTGAATTAAGGCTGTTCCCAAGCCACTTGTAACAAAAATCTCAGCTATAACAGTAAAGATATATACTATGGCAACAACACCATAGTCATCAGGCATTAATAACCTGGCCAGAATAATGGATACAACAACTGATACAACCTGTGCAGCTATCTTTTCACTAAAGCTCCACATCATACCTGAAACTATTTTGTTACCCTTCATTTGGCAGCCTTTGTTCCATTCATCTTCAATTTCAATTTTACCAAATATCTATACGCAGAATAATCCACACTGGTGCACTTCATTTCATGCTCATAAAAATACGCTTCATCGTGAGGGTTGTTCTTAAAGTAAACATCCCCTTTAGAACGTTTAACTGCATACTCATTATAAGATTTTGTGAAATAATGATTTATTTGAATTGGAAAATCAAGACTATCCGCTTTGTTATTGTCTGAAAAACTTAAATGGCCAAAAATATTTACAGGAGGAATATCAATTCCTTTGTAGTTAGCCCAAAAGTTATGATGAAGACAAGAATTTCTCTTTGAAGAAAATTTAAAATTAAACGATGTGTTATAGAAACATTTTCCAATATCACAATATTTTGGCCAGCAGACTGTAAAATTCTCACATACAAGATTATTTAGATCTCTTTCAATTCTTCCTGAGGTACCAAATAATCGCCAGTAGATCTTTACTGCACCATTTCTTTTTTCAAAAGGTTTTAAAAATGAATAAATATCATTTGTAGATTTTGGAACGATAAACTCATCTACATCGATAAAGCCAAGCCATTTGGTTTGGCCTGAATAGTCTGAAATGCATGAATTATAGCATTCCATCTGCTTCTGGTTATAAGGCCATTGAGTTAAAGTAACTACACCTTTTTCTATGTATGGAGCCAGTACAGAAAGGTAGTCATCTTCAGAATTATTGTTATATAAATAAAAATGTTCAATTCCTGCAATTAAATTAAACTCTATCCATTCTTTAAGATAAGGAGCTTCATTTTTAAATATAGTACAAACTGCAACGTTGTATTTCTTTTGTGAGGTCTGTTTATTTACAAATAAATATATTAACCAGTAAAAACAGAGTAAAAGAATTTTTTTTATAGATTTTAGATAATCTGCAAATCTTTTTTCTTTTGGAGTATCAAAAATAAAAAATTTGTTAAATTTAATCATAAAAGATCCTTTTTCTACTTAACTTGTCTCTATCCATCATCTTTATCTGATTTAAGAATATTATTACTAAAAACAAAACATGCTTAACTTGAGCACATTAATATTTAACGGTAGATTTATACTTTAAACTCCAGTAGCCAAGCCTTGCTGATGTTCTTTGACAATTTGTTTTTCTCTTTTAATCTGTGATTTTAAGGTACATCATGGAATCATCAGTTCAGTTTCAAGAGTTGGAGCAGTATGCTAAACAGCATACTCGTTTTTCTGCTCCCGCTGATTCTGAGCCAGATTTTAATGAACAGTATGTACAGGCTCTTCATGAGAGAGGATATACTGAGGATGATGCATTCTTTGATGACTACATGTATCAGGTGGAAACAGCACGAGACAGAGCTGAACGATTCCTTAAAAAGAGACCTCTTACCACAGCCATTATGGTATTGCGTAATGACATAAGACGAAAGTACGTTCAGTTTGATGAAAGAAAAAGTGACTATGTCATTTACACATCTGATGTGGTACTGCTTGTAGTTATGCTGTCATCTCTATATGGCAACCATGACTGCAGAGAACATGCTTAGTTCTACTTTATCTACAATCCAATCCTTCAGTACATCATAACTGATATGCCATCACCTAAATGGATAATATCAGCTGAAGAGATTAGGTTCTTTTTAAAGCTGATACCTGATGATGAGTTCTCATCAATGTTCAGACAGTACTTTTCAGATGCCAGAATTGAAGCTTATGAGCTCGTTCATAACATAAATAATGAAGACGACGATGTATCTGACTTCCGACACCTTTTAGGAGGTGACGGACAGGAATTACGTTCATCATTCAGAAGAGGTGAAAAGAGCTGTAAAAAGAAAGGAGCCCACAGAGTTAGTCTTTATGACTGCAGTGCACTCAATGTCATAAGCTACAGTATGGTAAAAGCCAAGAACAATGAGGTATCAGCCTTTATCGAAATGATTGATAACAGTTCATTACCTCAAGACAGTATCTTTTATGCTGATGCCATCAATACTACATCAAAAATGATTGAGTTTCAAAACTCAAGACACTTTGACTACATCATGGCTGTTAAAACCAACCTTTCAAACAGACCTGTAGTTATGGCAATGGAGAAGTACATATCAGAGCTTACTGATAAAACTCAGAACACCGGTTCACATTACCATGAGGTAAGAACAGATAAGGAAGGCTCACGTATTGAAGGGAGAACCTACGATATCGTTTCTGTAAAATCTCTTTTAAAAGCCATGGATGGCTTAAAAGATAAAGATGGTGGAGATATTCTTACTAAAGAGGATATTTTACCTAATATCAGGACTGTAATAAGAGTTTATAAGGAAGCTCAAAGGCACCTTAAAGACGATAAAGAAGATGGTCGTAAAGTTCCATCCACACTCTATTTCATCTCAAGCATTCCATTTACTGAAGAAAACTGTCATCAGACAGTATTCTCCGTAAGAAGCAGATGAATGTACGAAGCACATCACAACACCACTGATACAGTTCTGTTACAGGATATGCAACACTGCTGTGATGAAAATCATTTAGCATCTGTCATTAATCTTAACTCCATGTTTTATAACGTCATTTCCTTTGCAAGAGAAAGATATCCAAACAAGGGTATGACAATATTGAACACCGTACTAAGGAAACTGCAAGGAAAACTCCTCTTATCTCCTACAAGATTAGCTTTAAAATATTTGAGAACAATCCTATGTTAGCCTTAGCCTACCTCTTGGAGTACTTTGAAAACCAGCCTGTGGAAGTCTAATCAAAACAGATATTCAATCCAATCAGAACCGAGTACTCAGTTCTGAGAATTTCCTTTTGTCAGAACTGACATTTACCCTTAAAATTCAAAAAAAACACATTGTCAAAGAGCATCACATCAGGTTTACTGATGTTTTTTAAAACAGTGAACTTAAGCTATTTTATTTATCATGATTGTCATTGAGACGATACAATTAATGCTTAGCTGTCATTTCTTCAAGTATTAACTGAACTATATATTCCATCTCCCCCCATAGCGCTGGTCACATGGCAATGGAAGTATATTTTTAGCTAATTTATACTCAATATCATCTGCAGGGAGGATTTTAATAATATTTTTCCATAATGTTGGTATATAAATCTTCTTTTTTTAGAAGCTTCTCTCTGATTTTGTTCCCCTGCTTTAACAGAAGTGGGTACATATAGGGACCAGGTGGAAGCACAATATTTAATTGATTAACTGTCTTTAGTCTCTCGTGCAAAAACTTAAAATTCTGTTCTCGACACTTTTTTACATATCCGTAGTCAACACCTCGAACATATTGTGGGTTAGTTTTGACATTTTTCGTAGCGGAAGACTATCAATTAGATTTTCATTTTTAAGATTCAAATTGTAAAATTCATTGGCGGAACATTCTAGACGACCAGCTAAAAAAAGCAAGTCTATCGTATGATTTGTCATATGGAATTGATTCTGTAAGAATGCAATCAGTATATAAATATGCTTCATCTGGTACTCCAAAAAATTTTCTGCAAGTGTAGATTGTATCTAATCCTTTGATTGGAGGAGTATAGAAGGCTTGCACATTATCTACAATAAGATTTGAATACTTTTTAGAAAATGCGCGAATCTCATCATTGCTGTATTGACCGTAATAATTAATGAAGTAGACATAATCCTCAGGATCTTCTATATGGCTAAATATTGGAGTCAAACTGATATCTACAGGATAATATGAAATATCAACATTCTCTTCTAAACAGGTATCTGAAATCACAGAACAAAGAAACTTTGGAAGCCAGATTTTTTTGATTTTTCGGGCCCGTATCAAGTATCGCAGACAATTACGTGCACTGTTAAGCGCAATTCCACTACTATGAAATTCGTTGCCACTATTCTGCTCTAATTCTAAATAACCGCCAATTTCTTTCATCTGTGCCGTCCTAAGGCATATTTTTATGTATGCAACTAAAACTTAAGAATAACTCCTTATGATACGGTGTTATATACACAAAGCCTTATTCTTTATCAAGTCATGCGTTATAACGGTACCATTTTTCTGTATAGGATATTCGTAATTTATTTAAATAATCTTTTAATAATCCACTCAACAGTCAATTTCGGAAAATATCTGCAAACTTTCGGGGTTTCTTTTCGAATAAGACATTGTATGACATCATTTCTGCTTAGATTTTCGGCTAAAGATTGTCTATACATTTTTGTGTCGACAGATTTAATATCAGTAAAAGTCGTCTCTTTAGGATTTATTATAATTTTTTGTAATCCTTTTGCAAATTCAGCAGGTGTTAGAACTTGTCCTTCTAACATTTTCTTTTTTTCTTTAAAATAATTCTCATCCTCAAGTAAACGTCCTATTTCATCTATAAATTTTGATTTTACAGTGAATATTTCATTTAAAACATTTTCATTTTTAAGTAAACCAACAGCATCATCATCCCATTCTCGTTTTAATGTAACAGGAATACATCCTGATATGGCAGCATACTGAACCATAAGTCCACCGCTAATAGGATATGTGTTTAAAAATAAACGAGAATGTTTCATTACTTCTATTAAGTCACTTCTTTCTGATAAGTGAACTACTCTTTGAGGATACTTTTTTTTCAGAGAGTCAAGCTGTTTTACTGTGTCATTGCTTAAATACATAAAAGCAACATCATTATGTTTATCAAGCAATGATTCAACTATATTATAAAATGTATTGTTATTATCTAATGTTTTATATGTAGCTCCGCCACTTAAGATTACCTTTTTGTTTTTAATTAATTCAGGAAACCCCTGAAATATTTCATATTCATTAAGTATAGGATAGTATGGGAGGTAAACGAGTTTTTCTGAATTAACCTTTCTGTAATCTCTTGTAATTGCAGCGCCGTAGTTCCTAAACTCTATACAGTAATCAAATGCCTGAGCTCCGAGCCAGAATGCATGATCAGTTAGGTTTATTTGGTATCTTATAGCTTTTTCTTTAAGCAAACTAAAGGTTACAATACTGGCAACGTCATAAGGTGTGGTATACAAAAAAGCATAACTGAAGCAATGATATGAACAGACATTTCTAAGCCATACAATTTTATCGATAAAGTTTTTACCTTGCAAACTCAAAAACTTTCCATTACCTCGTTTAAGTATTCTTGAAACATGCGGTTGTTCAGATTCATCCGGAGAGACTGAAATATATAAAACTTTATAATTATTTTCAACTAATCCTGTTAAGTACTGCTGAACAAGTCCTCTTGCATCCAGTCCAAAACCATCATAGAAAAGAACAGTTTTGTCATTACTTCTGTGAGAAAATTCTGTTTTGAATTTATCTGCAATTGCGTTTAACAGAGTTTCAGATTGATCATCTCTGTACTTTTGATTGTAGATATACAGAAGTCTAGCCTTTGCACATATAAGTTCTAAAACATGTTCAAGGTTATTCTTTTTGAAATTATGTTCAATAGCTTTAGTAAGTTGTAATAAAGAAATATCAGCTAACTTCATGAAGTTATACGGCCTTTATGCAAGATTTTGTAATAGGTTCGGTTAACATATTCATTAGTTCCAAATCCTTCTTTATATTGTGCCAGAGGTCTGTTTAGAATACGTCCACTTTCAAAGGTTGATGTTCCAAAAGATAAATACTCAAATCCTTCTGCTCTGGCTTCTTCAATAAGCGATTTGTAAAGAAATTCATTTGCAAATATGTTAGTTTTATTCTGTTTGACCGCTAGGTATTGAGTATGAAAAACGTGATCGTCAAATTTAAAAACCATTCCTCCTGCGATCAGTTCCTTATCCAAATAGACACCATAAAAATCAGTATTATCAGGCAATCTTGAAAATTTGAAATTTAACAGTTCATCAAATGTGTGTACAGGTTTTTTATCAAATTTTAAATAATTATCACAAAGAACTTTATAAAAATCTTCTAGTTGCTCTTTTGTTTCAAGTTTTTTAAATATGAATCCATTTTTTAATGAGTAACGGTAATCTCGCCTTCTTGACGCTGAAAAATTTTCAATAACATCATCTTTATAGTTACTAAACTGAATATAATATCCGACTTCCTGTGAAACAGTGTAACCATTCATAAAGTAATAGTAATCCAGTAATTCTGTTTCATGTTTCTGATAGATTTTTCCCGGTGTTTTAAATAAAACTTCATCAATCTTATGTTCTTTAAGGTATATTTCAAGTTCGCTAAAAATTGAATCTAGATAAGCAATTTTCATGTATTGTTTAGCAGTTACTATTCCACCAAAAGTGCTACCCTGATGTGAGATCAAAACTTTCTTATTTACAATGTTTGCAGGAAGAACAGCAATAATATTTCCTCCTTTCATAAATAACAAGGAGTAGTCTTCAAAACGGTTTTCAGGGTGATAGGATAAGAATTTTCTTGATTGCAAAAATGTTCCATTAGCGCTTTTTTCAACAAATTTATCCCATTTTTGGCTATACTCAGTAGAATAACGAATAATTTCAATCTCTTTACTCATATTTACTCTTCTTCCTTGATTGCCTTAACAAATTCATCATAATCTCTTATGTACTCTGTAGGGTCGTAATGTTCACTTGCCAGCACTAGAAGAACAGAATCCTCACTAAATTCATACATATCTTTCCAAACCATCGTAGGCAAATAAATACCAGTATGTGGCCTATTTAAGCAATAAATAGCTTCATTACCCTCCCCATCCCGTACTCGGACCTTACTTTTTCCTGCAACATTTATAAGAACAAATTGAGTTTTCTTATTTGCGTGCTGTCCTCTTATTACATCAGTTTTAGAACCATATATATAAAATGCTCTTTTAATTGAAAAAGGAATATCAATTTCACCTTCAATAATGACTAGGTGCCCACGATTATCTCCGTATTCAGCAAATTCAAGCATTCTTACCTGGTTCATATTGTGCTTGGCCATTTTTTTAATTCCTATTTTTGTTAAAATTCATTCAAAGCGTTGATAACATAAGTCTGTTCTTCATCAGTCATTCCATTGTACATAGGAATTGATAACACTGTTTTTGCAAGATTTTCTGTAATAGGTAAGAATCCTGCCTTATGACCTAAGTACTGATATGCTTCTGCCAAATGTGGAGGAATAGGGTAGTGAATTATTGTTCCAATTTCTTTCTTATTGAGATAATCGATTAACTTTTCACGGTGCTCGCATCGAATAACATACTGATGCCATACGCAGGTTGCACCTTTTGCTAAACTAGGTAGCTGAATTTTATCGTTTTTTATTTCTCTTGAGTATCTCTCTGCTATTCTAACCTTTTCATCTGTTAGTTCATGCATATGAGACAATCTTACTCTAAGTAAACCGGCCTGAAGTTCATCCAGGCGTGAATTTGCGCCAACAATTTTATTGTAATATCTTTTTTCACTTCCGTAGTTTCTGAACACTCTGAATTTCTGTGCCAGATTTTCGTCATTTAAAACAACAGCACCGGCATCTCCAAATGCTCCAAGGTTTTTAGAAGGATAGAAAGAGAAACAGCCGATATCACCGAATGTTCCTGTCATTTTTCCATTGAAGCAAGCTCCATGAGATTGTGCGCAATCTTCAACAAGACGCAGATTATGCTTTTTGCAAATTTCTACTATCTTATCCATTTGTGATGCCATACCATACAAGTGAGTAACAAGAATAGCCTTAGTTTTTTCAGTAATTTTTTCTTCTATCTTATCAGGATCCATGCCAAAATGTTCATCGGGTTCGACAAATACCGGGGTAGCTTCATTTATTGTAATGCCCATTACCGATGCAATATAAGTATTCCCTTGAACGATAACCTCATCACCTGCTCCAATTTGCAGAAGTTTAAATGCAATCCATAATGCATCCAATCCACTAGCAAGTCCAACACAATATTTTGCTCCAGTGTATTTTGCAAATTCTTCTTCAAATAAAGAAACTTCATCTCCTAACACATACCAGCCAGAACGCAGAACTTCTAAAGCCTTATTCTCAAATTCCTTCTGATATTTAAAGAATCCTCTGTCCATTCTGTTTGGCATGATTTTCATTTTATGTTCTCCTGATATTACATTACAGTGATATGATAATGTATATTACATCTTATAAACAAAAATTTTCGACGTGACTCTAAATTTAACTACAAAAAATAGAGATATTTCCAAGTAACATGCTACGGAATATATCTTAACTAATAAAAGCAAATTTACTTGTTTCCTACCTGTTTCAAAATATCTGAAAACTTACAAAACATTGAAGGTGTCAATCAGGAGATGAGTACTGATCTTCTGTTTGAATCCTCAAGGCAAAGGCGGGTATTTTGAATACGACGGATTAAAGGCCCCACTAATTTTTAGGATTAGAAGCCAAAAAAACAGAAAAATAATTTAATATGGCAAAACAATCTAATCGAGTCAGATCACATTTTGACTAACGGTCAAAATATAAACGGTATTCAACACATAATATCCAGCACGCATGGGTATTGTTCATTAAAAATCGGCTTAGTATTAAGAGAAAATCAGCTTTTAGTGCATGGGCTTTTGCTAGTTTTCTGATTAAAACCTAATGAGAGGTATTTTAGAGGTTACGGTTATCTTCATCAAACCAGTAATTGCAGAAGTACACCATAAACTCCCATAGTTCCATACCCTGAATTAATTTAGTTATGGCTTTATTATATGAGAACGCTCTGGTTCTTTTAGCTTTAATGGAGAACAGCTGTCTTATGTAAGACAGGATTGGATATGAAATCTTATTTAGGACAGCAGTGTTGTAAATGGTGTTTTTATTACATGCCTGAACATTGTCCTGATTAAAGAGAGTTTCGTCATCTAATACAGAATGGTTCTCCTCAACCTGCCAGTAGTCCTGGAAGCAGGCTCTAACCTGTCTTATGGTGTAATCCTCATCAAAAGGTATTGATGAGATATAGTAGGTAACTTTGACAGTCTTACCGGTTTCTTCATTGTTAAGAATGTTTACAGTGGTCTTAGTCTTCTTTACAAGAACTGTAACACCTGCATGAGGAATTTTCATTCTCTCATCGAGGTAAGGTTCTGCAGGAAGTACTTCAATATCGGTAAAATCCTTTCTGCCGTGATTAGGCTTTTTACCTTTTTGAGATTTATCTAAAGCCTCTTTCTCAATCTTTGTTTCAGAATAAATGACAGCCTTCTTATGCTCACGGTTAAAGATACCTTCAAGGTGAGAGTGAAACTCTTTGTTACCATTGGTATCAGACATAGGAAAAAGATAGAATGCCTGTACCTTACTAATTTTAGAACTTACGTCAGCAGTGGTGTTTAGCTTGTCACACATGACAACATTACCCACAATGCTGGCATCTTCTATTAAGGACAGAACATCTTTACACTCATGGTTCTTCTCTGGGAAATGGCTCAGGCAAGAGGAGTTCTCTGAGAGGAATTTTAAAGCTGGGTTATGATGCCACCTTTACACATTCTGCTGCACTCTCCTCTTCTATATGTTTCTTTCATCTACTGACCGTCAAAGGATACTGTATCTGCAATATCATCCTTTCTGTCATAGAAGTTTTCATCATCGTATTTGATTTGCTCTCTGATATGTATTTTTACTCTGGTAAAGTGCTATACAAAGAATTTCTCCGTATCTTCAGGTGTAACAAGTGTCATTGCTGTTCTGATGGTGGTTGCACTCATAGGAGATTTAAATGATGGAACATCAGGTATGGAGATAAAAAGCTCCAGATAGTGGATGTTGTAAAAGTCAGCTATATCCTGAGCATTCTGACAGCCATACTGTTTGGCTATCATTATTACCATGAGTAATACATGCAGTGGATAATGCAGACTTTCTCTCTTACGGTATTCATCAAAACTGTCCTCAATGATTTCTGGACAGTTCTGAATATTCCAGTAAAGACTGTTATTTAGATTTTGATGTGACTTACGGATGTCAGCAACATATCTGTCAAATATTATGTCAGTCCTGTGAGGATTAAAGACTTCATTTCACGGAGCATAATCTGTTATGGCCTGTTCTAATGAGCAACCAGCTTTTTCTTCAATAATAGCATTCTGGACTGGTGCTTTGACCAATCTATCTTTATGTCTATCATGGGAATAAAACTACTCACTGCAAAACTCGCACTTAATCCAGTTGATATGAGGATATTACGATATTTTGAGACCGATTAATAGATATAAAAAGTTGCAATACTTAGTCTGATTAATCTAATACTTAAACCGATTTTTAATGAGCAATACCTTTGGCCTGCAAAGGTACTATGTACAATCACGCATTCAGTCAGTTCCTCTCAGATTTTGTGATCTGACGCAGTTTGACTGTTTTGCTATACTAATTTAGTAATTTCATTGCATTTTTATCTGAGTCTATTCATTTACTTAGAAAATGGAGCATCCGTTAGACTCTTTTTGCCATGTAAAGTTTTCAGATCTTTAAGTGAGTAATCATATTCTAATGCTGAAATATCATTTTTATTATTGTAAAACTCAGACGAATGTGCACCAATAATTCCAAGCACTGTATCAAAAATTAAATCATTTGTAAAAGGAGTATCAGAGTGAGATTTTAAAATATTAAACTGAGTTTTATGTTCCATAATATAACTGTCAGAAAAATACATCCAAAATGGAATTTCAACCATAGGATATGTAAAAGTTCCATTATTATGATATAAACCTAATGCAGCTTCATCTCCATGATCTGAAAAATAAATCATGGCTTTAAAATTAGGTAACTTTAAAGCTTTTTTCCAAATAAGTTCCATAATGTGATCATTATAATATATGGAATTACTGTAATCATTCAGAATTTTGGAGTCAGAACCAAATTTTTTGAAAGAAACTGGGTATCTGTCAACGTAAGAACCATGATTTCCCATAAGGTGAATAAAAATAAGATTTTTGTTTTTTGTTAGTCTTATTTTGTCTAAATAAGGTAGCAATTTTTCATCATATATCGTTTTCAAATAATTTATTGAGCCAAAATTATTTGTCCATAATTTTTCATCTGCACAATCCGCAATAATTGTGGTTGGATTATCGGCTACACCTGTTTTACTTTGGTTTGATAACCAAACTGTATGGTATCCCATGCTATACTTAGCAACTTCAAGAAGAGATACAATGTCTTTAGTCTTTATATTATGATTTTCATATTGATTTTTTTGTGTAAGCGCAAAGTTTAAAACAGCAACTGTACCTGTATCATTTGAAAACGCATTTTTGAAAAATACACTGTTATTATTTTTCTTAAGTTCTGTTTGGAAAGGTGTATTCTCATCCTTATAACCATAGCAGTTCATGTTAACCCTGCTTAATGATTCTCCAATGACAATAACATATGTTCCGTCAAATGCAGATTTACTAATATCTTCTAGCTTATTTGGCTTTATTGAGCGTTCCTCAGTAAACTTCTGATAATCTTTATAATATGTTAATAAAGCATTTGCGTCTCTAAATGGTGCTGTATAACGGTTATAGCAAAAATTCATAAATCCGTTATAACTCAAAATTATACAAAGAGTAAATAAGATGCAAGAGTATCGATTGAATCTTAAAAAAGATGATGAAACTGTTTTATAAGCCAATATGTAAGTAACTAAGGTTGTAAAAATAATTGCAAGCCACCTTCCGGAATGCCCCATATCTTTACAGTAGGAGAAAGCCTCTGATAAATTTGTCTGAAAAAATGCAAATACAGCATTACTATCAAATACCGGATTTCCAAGAGCCCAGTTTGCAAGATAACAGAATGAATAAAATCCAGGAAGCAAAAGAATAAATGATGCTATTATTCTTAGAGAATTTTTTATTATGGAATGATACTGAATAAAATTAGTTAATACTGATATACAAAAAGCTACTAAAAATGCAGTAAAAATTAGTGCAAAACTAAAATTCCATTGTTGAAATGCTTCATAATATTGTTGCTGAGGAAGTTCACCAATGCTCTTTTGAATTTTTTGCACAAAGAAGGTCGGAATATTACAGAGCAGTGATATAAATAGTATATACCCCCCCCAATAATTTTATTTTTACATATAAATATTAAACCTGTTAACAAATAACAGCTTACTATAAAAGTTATATTAGATTTTTTGATACCCCACATCAATGTAAAAATTGAAGTAAATGCAAGAGAAATAATAATTGCATAAATATAAGGATACTTTTGTGGAGATCTGTGTACCCACGATAAAATGTTAATTATTTTTTCTTTAATAAAAGTAAAAGTTTTCATATAAAAGTCCAACTACTGTTAACACAACAATTTCAATTAACAAATTCAAATATATAGAAAAATTGGTTTGTTTCAAAAATTCAGCTCATTATATAAAAGCGTAGCTATATAAGCAGTTACCTTTCATTATGTTTATTGAATTTTGTTTTTTTGTGGTAACCACGCAAGCTGCTTTACATCAGACAATTTTGAATATAATTCATCGATGTGAGTTGATATTCTTTCTTTTGTCAATTTACTGTAATCTACTTTAAGTAGACCATCTATAATCTCTTTTGAAAATCTGTACTTAATGATCTTCGCAGGTACTCCTCCCACAACAGCATAAGGAGGAATATCATGTGTAACTACAGATCCAGCAGCAATAACAGCCCCCTGCCCTATGTGTACTCCTGACATAATTGTTGCTCTCTCACCAATCCAAACGTCATCATCAACTATGATGTCTCCTTTTGTGCAGGCTTCAGCTTTTTGCCCCATTACCATTACTTTAAAAGGATAAGTAGAAATTGTAGAGATATCATGTTCAGCATTCAAAAGAAAAGTAACTTCGCCAGCGACAGAACAGAAGTTACCAATAGACAAATGGCTTATATTATTAAAAGACTTTACAGTAAAGCTTCCGTAAGAATATCGCCCCACCTTAACCAATTCAATCGGACACAGATTTTCAAGTAGAGTCATGTTGTGAGTATTCTGTAAGCGCCACATTCTTCGGTGCTTTATCAGGTTGAATTGATACCTTAAAAAGTTAATTATTCCCATCTTATAATGCTGTTTAAAATGAAATAAATCTGGAAATGAATAAAAGATCACTCCTGATAAAGATCAGTGATCCTCTTTATAGCTTCAAGATATTCAAACTTGAATTCTGTATCAGGTTCAAGGTAAGATCCTTCCCCCCACTCATTCCATGCCATTAGAAAAACATATTCTTTGTTCTGTTTTTTAGAAATGCGTACAAGTTGATTCATGTACTTTTCAAATTTTTGAGGATTCCCTCCTTTAATTATTAGGCCTTTTTTACCTCTTCTTGGCGTGTCATCATAATCAACAAAACCACATAAGTAACAGTCCTTGGCTGAAATTTTTGCATCAAACAGTATGTCTTTCCAAACTCTGTCATAATCCCAGATTTTTTGTTTTTTACATAAGCGACAGTACAGTGATTTTAATTTATGCTTTAATATCATTAAGTGATTGGTCATTGGAAACGGACTGTATTTAACCTGTTTTTCAAGTTTATTGCCATTTAAGATATCTCGATTCATGCAGACTATGCCAGGAAAACCATTTTCTTTTGCAAGACTGTCCCAGTATTTTACAATTTTCTGTATTATCTCAAAGTTGTTAGTTGTCTGATGAAATGTAAATACAGGTTTCCCATCAATTTTGATATATCGTTCGTCCCTAAAGAATTTCAAAAGGTAGTTAAAATGTATAGTCCAATCCTTTTCATCTCCATAAACCAATTCAGCAAGAATTCCTCTTTTTTCTGGATCTGAAAATTCTGTTTTTGATTTATCATCTTCAAATGACGGTGCCCAGTCGTTCTTTAATGACAGTTTGCTCCAGGTTCTGGTCCATGAGGTATTATCCCAGATAAACATGAAGTTAGTATCAATATCTTTATTGTTTAGCAAAATCTCAGATGGAGTCTGCAAAAGCTGCTGCTCTGAAGAAAACCAGTAATGATAGATGCCGAATCCATATATACCATGTTCTTTTGCTATTTTTGCCTGCCAGCGAATATTATCAGGATTTGAAAGATCATAGTAGTTATTGTTAAGCGGAATTCTAGGCTGTCTGTGACCTTCAAAAAATGGTTGAGATTTTTTTACAGCAACCCAGTCAGTAAAACCTTCCCCCCACCATTTATCATTTTCAGGTATTCTGTGATATTGAGGCAGATAATTTGCAATTATTTTAACTTTACTACTCATTGTCATTACTTACAAAGTTACGGTTCTTATATTACAGGCTCAACGAATATTTCATTGATTTGTCGAAAATACAATAAAATAAAGTGATATTTTTAATTCTAGAGATGCGCCCATTATGAAAGAAGGACAGTCGTAGCATTTATTCTTTTTTGCTTTGACCTTCATTAAATATTCATTTAACTTCCTACGGAAGAGTTTTTATGCTTCCAGAAACTTAATAATCTTTTTGCAGATTATAGTCCAGTTGTAACTGTTAATAATATGGTTAATTCTTTCTTTTCTCAAATTCTCGTCATTAACAATTCCAGAGTTAATAGTGTTCAAAAGAATCGAGGATAACTGTTCTTTGTTGCCAGATTCAAATATCTTTCCGTAGTTATCATTGATAATGAAATCTTCAACTGGGGAGATCTTATCAGAACCAATAAAATAGCAACCATATGATAAAGCCTCAAGCATTACAAGTCCAAAACTTTCCCATCTTGAAGGCAACACAAAAATCGATGCTTCAGTGTATATTCCTGAGAGTTCCTTCCTGTTTCGAATCTCTCCTGTAAACTCAATTTTTGAACTTAAATCTAACCTAGAGTTCTTAACCGCAGAAATATATTTCTTAAATTCATCAGTCATACTTCCGACAAGCAAGAGTTTCCAGTCAGGAATTTTATCTGAAATTTTTACGAATGACTCAACTAGATCTTCTGTTGCTTTGGCTTTAGTACCAAGTTGACCGACAGTAAGAATAATTTTCTTTCTTTCTTTTAAGGAAGTGGAGTTATCGTTTTTATTTGTGACAATTCCGTTTGGTATCAGTTCAACTTTTTTCTTTTTTAGGATTAAATTTAGACTATTTGCAACTCTACTAGATTCAACTGAAATTAGATCAGATATGTCTGCCAGTGCTCTTATAATAAAGATCCTTAAAGGATTTTTTCTAATCTCATCTACACCACGATCACCCATGTCACATTTTACGTACAGTTTCCCTTTTCTGTTAAAGACTTTATATAGCATTCCTGCAATTAAAGTTCTGATCCCCCAATGGTAAAGATTAAGTATTTTAATTTTTTTTGCGTTGGTGCATATAAATAGAAGTTGTTTTATTTCAGAGAATATCTTATTTGAACCTAATTTAATAAGCTCCAAATCATCAAAAATATCATATTCTCCTTTTCCTATGCAGACTAAATAAGATTTAATTCCTGTCTCTTTAGACATAATTCTTGGGATCATTCCAACGTCTTTATAGCAGTGAACATTTTCTGCGGGTAAAAAAATTGTAACAAAACAGTCATTAATTAGATTCATATTTCTTATAAAATTACCTGAGAAATTAAGCAGTGGGCGTATACAAGATGATAACAGAAGTTTACAAGACTAACATTTTACCACTTTACAATTGAAATAAAACTAAAATTAAAAAATACAACTATTAGTCTGTTTTTACTGATTAGAAAATGTATAAAACTTGAAAATTAGTAATCTTGTAAAAGCACTGATGCTGGAGCCTGTGAATCACCTCAATAGTCCGTCTTTGGCGAGATACTCACGGTTTAAATATGTTTTCAAAGTGCTTGTCATTAAAATCTGAAATCAGAGGATTATATCCTCAATAGGATAGAGAGTAAAATCAGCAATGCCTAAGCTGAGTATGTAAATAGCAAAATTAAGCTGTTTATTCATAAAGCCTGTGGATTAAGAGGCATCCAGAATATGCTCGATATGATCATGCTTGGATGTTCGAATATTTTTATACCACTTCCCAACAAAGGTGATACAGGGAAGAAAGTAGCTTAGGATAAGGCTCTAGCCGTGCACTACTTTCTATTTTTTACCCATAGTTACGCACGAAGAGCCCTTTTTTTATGAAAGCCAAATAAGGACTCAGATCTTATAAGGCAAATAAAAATCTGACCTTCCTTAGAAAGTCTAAAAAAAAATCATTAAGACTCAAGCAGTTATAAAAAAAGCTAAGTTTGCAACGTTTTAGCTCTCTTACGCTTATTAGCACCAAAGATCTTCATAACATAGCCATTAGAACTGTCTTGAACTTCAATATCATCACAGATGTAGCCAACTTCTCTAAGACCAGCAATGACAAAAATCCATAAAAAGACACAAGTAAAAACAGATCATGCCCACTTAGTGAATAGTTAAGTTGCATCCATAAGTTGCCCACCCTTAGATTTACCCAAAACCTTATTTTTAAGCCGTTTAGTATGAATTCACTTTAAAAATGAATTAGGCAGGATCTGAATCGTTCAAATTCTGCCTATTTTTGCTTTACTTTGGCTTTTGTATCATCTTTCTAAGCTCTTCTATTTGACGTATATATTGAGCTGTTTTCTCCTCATTCCTTTTACAGATGTCTGTAATTGTGTTTTCGTGTAATTTAAGTTCATTTCTGAGTTTGTTAACTTCAACTGCATTTTCAGACAGCTTATCTTTTAAAAGGTTCAGTGAGTTCTGGCTTTTTGTAAGCTCATCATTAAGTCGCTTGTTTTCTTGAGACAGACTGTCATTGTTGTCGCATAAATCTTCAATGGTTCGGGCTAGTGATGCTTTCAATAGCTCATATTGAGTTTTTTCTTCATTGAGTTTCTGAATGCAGAATTGCATATTGCCAGTAGCTACTAAAACCACAATCTGCTTAGCAAGTCTCAGACAGTCATCTTCGTTGAGATTGGAAAGGCGCAGATTTTCTTCAGTTCTATGCTTTTGCTGGTAATAGCTTGCTATGAACTTGGAAATCGTGGAATAGGAGCCACGAGATAAAAGCTCTCTGACAGATTTGGTACTAACCTTGTTGCCTTTAGCTTCTAGCTGTTGAATTGATGATGAAACATCATCAAAGGTGATATTTTGAGCGACACCTGTGAAAGGTGTAGCTCCTTTTGTGACATTGCAGTTTTCTGTATTATTACACTTTAGTGTAACGTTACACTTTTCTGTAATATTACACTTTGGTGTAACGTTACAGTTACTGTAACCTGTAACGCCTTGTTCCGTGCGTTTTTCAGTATTATCAACAACAGAACTCATTTTTTCAAGTCCTTTAAATCAGAAACTTCCATATCAACCTTTTGAAGCTTACCTTTGCGACGTCTTGATTGACCTTTAAGGTTAATGATTAAAGGATCTGCTAACAGTCTGTCCATCACAGCATCAACTGCAAGTGAGGCAAACTTACTGTTTTTACAGTCAGCGATTATTCTTTCATACCAGGTATCAATGGTAAGTTGTGAGAGAATAATGATAGAGCATCCATTAGCTCTGCATGAATCTAAAAGTTCCTTTAGACAGGTAATTTCTCTAGAGCTTCATACTATTTTTTGAGTGCTATTAGTAGCTATAAGTGTAATTTGCTGTAACGAAGGTGGGCATTTTATGGATTTACATGGTGGGCATCATTGGATCTTGGGTGGGCATTTTCGATTATTTACCAACCGCAACAGTTTGTACAGCTTTGCAGAACCTATGTTCTTTCAAGACGGGCTTGTACTGTTACTGATATGCAGTTCCATGAGTCAGAACGCTAAAAATGATGCGACACATTTTATGGGCTAGTGCAACATTCGCCTTCTTTGTGCCTCGTCTTTCTTTGAACCTTTGGTGAACCTCATGTAGGAAGCCATTTTTCATAAGACCGATACCAGAGGCTGCTTCAACCAAAAGAGCCTTGAGATATTTATTGCCAGGAGTAGTTCTACCTGAGTACTTCTTACCGGCAGACTCGTTATTACCAGGAGCAAGACCAATCCTCTTACAAAAGCGTCTTATGGAAGTGAATTGAGAGAGGTCATCGCCTAATTCACAGATAATACCCATAGCAGTAATGTCTTTGATACCGGGAATAGAAGTAAGCAACTTCATAAGGTGTTCATATGGTTTAAGCTTATCTCTAAGGTTAGTTTCAGCTTCAACTATCTGCACATCAAGGTATTTAATGTGTTCCATATTTTGTCTTATGGCAAACCAAACTTCACTTTCCATATCAGCCTGAAGGGCATCATAGATTTGCTGAGGTGTAGCCTTGAGCTTACCTTGTTTACAGGAGGTGATCTCAATAATGTGATTATAAAGAGTCTCTCCATGTTCACCATTGATTAGACAATCAATGATTTTAGTAGCCTTCTTACCACGAATATCACTGAATACACTAGAAGCTCTGCAACCAACCTGACACAATTGTTTGTGCATGATGTTAAGAAACTTCTTTCTAGATATTTTCAAGGTAAAGAAAGACCGCCATAAACATCGAAGCTGTCTGAATTCTTTTGCAGGAACAAATGAAGCTCGATAGGTTCCCTGTCTTGCAACCTCAGCTAAATGAATGGCGTCAGCTAAATCTGTTTTGCTACATCTCTTATTTTTAACGTCACGAGCATTTACAACGACAATCTGTTTATTGGTAAAACCTACGTTTTCCAAAGCCTCATATAAAGATTGCCAGTAAACACCTGTGGATTCCATGATAAGAACTTCAGCTTCTTTTGCCTTGCACCACGATGCAAAAGCATCAAGTTCAGTTTTTGATGCGCCTGATTCCCTGTTCTCATTGAATAAACTGCTACTGCCGTACTCACGGTTCTGATAGGTTGCAACTATCAGATTAGAATGAACATCTATTCCTATGGCACTTCTGTGAAGAGCATGAAACGTAGCAAGGTTTTCATGCTTCTTATGTACTACACTCATAGAGCCTCCTTTATAAAGGGAAGGTTGATTAGAAATTGATGATCTTTCTCCAAATAGGTGCCATAAGGAAACTTGAATTACATATTTACCAAAAGCAAATCTGTATCCGTTTTTTTATGCGAAATCGTTGAAAGGTTTACAACGTCATCATGCTGTTGTACAGCGATAGCACCTGCCATAATTTTTTTTACGGAGTCAGATGCTCTCAAAAAAAGCCACATGGACCGAGAAGGATCATCTCTTTAAGAATAGGTGATTTTGATAAGAAGTGTGATTGAGCGAAGAATGCCACGCTTTCATTAGCTGTTGTGAACGAACTCTCCGCTCATGTTATTTTTTTATGAGGAAATAGCACTGTCTGTTAGTAGTCCTACAGTTACTTCACCAAGTTTAGCTGCTTCTTTTAGTATATTGGTTATTCCGAGATGTATAAAATCAGCAGAAATACTTATGTAAACTTGTTTTGTCATATAATGTCTTGTCGCCTTTGTAAATTTATCATTGAATGTCTTGTAAATATCTTTTTAATCAAAAATCTAAGTGTTCAAATTTATGGATCACTTTAAAATCATAAGTTTTATAAAATTAAAAAACAGACAAATTTTAATCTGTAATGAATTAAATTTTCTGTATGTTTTTAAGTAATACTGAAAACTGGTATTTATGATATTTATACGCTTTCTTTTCTTAAATACAGAACATACAGTAGCAGAATGATTGTGTACCACCTGAGCTCTTGTACAGAGTGCACACTTATAGTTTAATCTTAATAATCTTTCGGCAAGTATTGGTTCTTCACAATAGAGAAACGTATTTTCATCCATAAAGTCAATCTGATTCAACTTTTCAAGATCAACCATCATACAACATCCCTGAGGACGATAAATAAAGGAATAGCCACCATTATCTTTTATTTTACGGCCTGCTTTTTTATAACTGACCATACCAAAAGTGTAATGCCAAAATGAAGGTCTAATTGAATCACGGTTATAAAGATGTCCTTGCGCAGATAAAATATCAGGATTTACGACAGCTATACTCTTATTAAGTGAAAAAACTTCTATAAGTTTTTTAATAAGCTCACTATCAGAAAAGAGTATATCATTATTCAAAATTAGGGCATAACTATAATTATGCTCAAATGCAAAACGAAGTCCTAAATTGTTTCCAGCAGCATACCCTTTATTCCTATCAGACTTAATAAAGTTAAACTTTTGCTTTAGACTCTCCTCTTGGAGTCTTATCGCAGAATCATTTGGAGAACAGTTATCAATAATCGTAATGTCTCTGGTATCGATGTTTAGAACACTGCGACAGACTGAAATTTCGTTTAGTGTTTCTTTCCAGGTTGAGTAATTCAAAATTATAACTGCTACTTTTTTAGAAGCATTATTCTGTTCGTTCACTACTTTCGACCTTAAGACTGTGCATTTTAAGTTAAATATTTATTTCTATGTACTAAATATTCAGCAAATATTCAGTTATTTTTAGTGTTTGAATGTTAAAAAGACTATTTGTATTTGAGTATTAATCTGAAAATCTTCATATCATCGATAAAATATCTTTTAAACATTCTTTTAGGTTCCTGTAAAAATCTGTAGAGCCACTCAAGACCATGTTCACTCATCCATCGTGGAGCTCTTTTGATATTACCTGCAAGAAAATCTACGGTAGCTCCGGCACATATAGATACTTTCGCATCATATTTACTGATGTTTTCAAAAATCCATTTTTCCTGTTTTGGACAACCAAAACATGCAATTAAAAGATCAGGTTTTGCTTCTGATAATAATGTATTTATCTTGTTCAGTTCTGCATCATTTTTCTCAAAACCATAGGTAGGTGCATAGGTTCCTACTATTCTGATCCCAGGCAGTCGCTTTTCAAGATTTTGCTTTGCCTGTTCAGCCACTCCCTCTTTACCACCTATGATAAATATTCTGTACTGTTTTTTTGAAGCTTCTTCGCACAGAAGCGGTACCAGATCAGAACCGGATATCTTTGCTTTGAGTGGTTTTCCATAAAAATTTGAGATCCACACGAGAGGCTTTCCGTCAACCAGAACCATATCAGCATTATCGACAATTTTCTTAAGATATGGATCATTTTCAATTTTTATGACTACATCAACATTGATTGCTACAACATATGACTTTTTTTCTGATTTTATAAGTTCTTCGACTGCATCAATCGTTTCACTCATTGTCAGGTTATTAACATATGTATTGAGCAGTTGCTGCTTTTGCATTAGTTGTTATCTCCGAAAAAACGTTCCTCGAGCATTAGACATAAGCAGTGATATACAGGAAGATGCAACTCCTGAATTTTATAGGTTTCTGTTTCAGGAACTCTTATGCAGACATCACTAAGACTCTCCAACCTGCTTTTATTCGCCCCGGTAAGTCCAATGACTTTCATGCCTTTTGCCCGAGCGGTGACAGCAGCATAAATAACATTTTTACTGTTACCACTTGTTGATATACCTAAAAATATATCATCAGATTTACCATAGCCGTTTAACTGCTGTGCAAAACATAATAAAGGATCACAGTCATTTATATATGCAGTAGTTAAGGCAGAGTGGCCATCAAGAGCAATTGCTGTTAAAGCCCCCTGAAGTTTATCTCCAAGTATTTTTCCAAGCTCTTTATCAGAATCAAGAAGTTTTTGCCGGAATTCATGGTTTAAAACTCTTTGCTTTTTAAAACCTTTCATGAGTTCGCCGACTATATGTTCTGAATCAGCAGCAGATCCGCCATTACCTGCAATTAACAGTTTTCTGTCACTGATAAATGCTTCTTCAAGTAAAAAATATGCCTGAAGAATATCGTTTCTGCATTCATGCAGAGAAGGATATCTTTTTACTAATATTTCTAAATTAGATAATATTGCACTTTTTAACTCGTTTTTTATGATGGTACACACAGCTTTCTCGCAAAATCATACAAAGATGTTACACTAAGATCCTGTCCAAAATCGCTATTACCGATTAGTGCAGTCTTACATCCGGCATTCTTGCCTGTAAGAATATCATTTTTACTGTCACCAATCATCCAGGACTCTGATAAATCAATATTCAAATCTTGTTCTGCTCTATAGAGCAATCCTGGTTTTGGTTTTCTGCACTGACAGTCAATTTTTAAAGCTTTTACTTCACCTTTAAATCCACTGTCAGGATGATGTGGACAGAAATATATTTTATCAAGATATGCCCCGTCCTGACCTAAAAGTGTCTCCATTTTATTATGGATAAGATGAAGTTTTTCGAAACTGACGTCCCCTCTTGCTACAACAGGCTGATTTGTAACTACAATTGCAAGATAACCAGACTGATTTATCAGTTTTACAGCCTCCGAAACTCCATCTAAAAGTTCAAACTGATTTAAATCTTTAAGAAAACCTACGTACTTGTTAATTGTTCCGTCTCTGTCAAGAAAAACAGCTTTCTGTCTGTTGATAAGATTTCTTGACGAAACCAGCCCATTTTTTAAATCCTTACATGCACTCTCGTATCTGTCTGGTGTTCCAACATCTTTAACATACTCAGGACTGTCATAACAGTACATCTTACCTGTACCACAAAATTTTTTTAAAATTTGTCTGTCAAGATCAACTTTATCATTATCAATCTTTGTATTCAGAACTTCAGGGCTTAACACATGCAGTCCTGCATTCACACGGTTCTGATAGAATTCAGGTCTCATGTCTTCTTTAGTCAGCCACTGCTCAACCTGTTTATCCTCATTAGCAATTATAAGACCACTGTCGTAAGGGTGATTGTTTGGATGTGTAAAGAGAGTCACTAGTCCATGATGTTCCTTATGGAATTTTACAAACCTGTTAAAATCCACATTAAACATAGCATCTGCGTTTAACAGTAGAAAATCATCAGTCAGTTTGTCTTTTAACTTAAAAAGAGCTCCAGCATTACCTAATGGCGAGTTTTCAATAAAATAATCAATGCGAACACCAAATTTACTACCGTCACCAAAATATTGAATTATCTTATCTGACTTGTAGCCAACAGTTAAAATAAGATCTGTATAGCCCTGTTCTTTTAACGAGATGATCTCTCTTTCCAGAATGGGAACTCCGAGCATTGGGATCATAGGTTTTGGAATGTCAGGAAATAAATTAGAAATTCGTGTGCCTCTGCCACCTGCCATTATAACGACTTTCATTCTACGCATCCTCTCTTGATACATAGTTTTCAGGAGTGTAGTGTATGACTCTGGTGCCACCATCTTCAAATTTAAATGGAATGTACATTAAATCATGCATAGCTTCTTTTACTGACAGATGAAATTCGGGCTGAACGTAGAAAACCAGAAATCCTCCGCCTCCTGCTCCTAGAAGTTTTCCTCCTAATGCTCCAGCTTTAATTCCTCTTTCATACAGTGCATCAATGCTGTCTGTTGATACAGCTGTTCCTGTCTTCCTCTTTAGTTTCCACGTCAAATCAAGCAGTCTACCAAAATCATCAAGATCTGTTGTACTGTCTGTAAGAACGTGTTCTGCTTCATTAACAAGTTTCAGCATATCCAGCAATTTTTTTTCTTTATCTGCTCGTTTTTCTTTACTTCCGATATTAGCTTTCTGAACCTCTGAAGAAAATCTTGTAAAACCAGTAAAAAACATCATAAGATTACTGTTCAGTAGCTGTTTTCTTTCTGGTGAGATAATAACGGGCAGAACATCGTATGTTTTATCAGTATTGAAGTTGATGCGATTAAAACCTCCGAATGAGGCTGCAATCTGATCTTGCCATCCACCAGTTTCTTCACACAAAACTCTTTCAAGATAAATCGCTTCATCTGCTAACTTTTTCTTATCTGCATATTTGCCTTTTAAAGCATAAAAAGCATTTAACATACCTACTGCAAATGATGAGGATGTACCAAGTCCACTTCTTGCGGGCAGATCAGCTTCATATGTCAGTCTAATTTCATGCATATCTAGCATCTGCATGGCATTTCTGATAGCAGGGTGTTTTATAGCCAGTATGTCTGTTACACGCTCAGTTTTTGAATAGGACAGTTCTGTACTATAGTCAAAGAATCTTGGTAAATGTCTTACATTGACATAACAGTATTTATCAAATGTTGTGGATAATACAGAACCCCCGAACCTGGAGAAGAAACTTTCCAAGTCAGTACCTCCTCCAAAGAAGGACATTCTAAAAGGTGTTTGAGTAATGATCATATCCGATGCCCTAATTTATAAAATTTGAAAATGTAACAAGACACATATGTTATAAGAGAATTTGAAAAGTGTTATTAGACTCGATTGTTTTAATTGTGTTTAATTAGCAATATGCCATGCTACAAATTATCTTCATAACACCTTTATATTGTTTTGTGTTACGAAAAGCAAGAGTTCAATAATGTATATTCTAGCATAAGCATAACAATTAACGTATTGTTTTGTAACACGTAGAAAACCATGAATAAGAAATATATGCAAATTATGTAATTTATTGAGGATATGTTCAGAAAAGAAAAGCTTTATATGTTAAGTGGCAATTCGTAGAGCGTGTATCTAAATATCCGTTGTCAAAGGAAGGGAAGAAGGCGTCAACCAGAAGATCAAGACCATCAGAAGGTAGAGTTATGGTCTACCTGATGATGAGTATTTATTTCTTAAACTGTTTGATGCCTCAAGACAAAGGTGGAGATCTTTGAAAGATGACTGCTCAAAAATTCCACAGTTTTTAGTACTGAACCAAAATTTTTAGGATTGAACATATATTAAAACAGCTGTTTTGATTATGGCATATTATTTGCGTCTGATATTGATACCAAATGAAAAGATACTTTTCAGAAATGCAATACAACAAGAGACAATTTTGCTTGCATAACAGCATAACTGCCCTCCTGTCATAATGGTGCTTTATTGCATCATTATGGAAGATTTGCTTCTGATAAGCTCTTTTTTCCATGTAAAGTTTTCAAATCATGAAACGAATGGTTGTATTCCATAGAAGAGAGATCATTATTTTTATAGTAGAACTCAGACTTTTGTGCACCTAATATTCCAAGCACAGTATCAAAAATTAAATCATTTGTAAAAGGAGTGACAGCGTGATTTTTTAAAGAATCGAATTTTATTTTGTGCTCACTGATATAGCTGTCAGAAAAATACATCCATAATGGTATTTCTGCCATTGGATAAGTAAACTGTGCCGAATTATGATAAATGCCTTTTTCGGCATCATCTCCATGGTCAGAAAAATACAAAAGAGCTTTAAAATTAGGTAACTTCTCGGCTTTTTGCAATATCAATTGCAAAACGTAATCATTATAGTAAATGGAATTATTGTAATTATTAACCGTTTCAGAATCAGATTTAAACTTTGCAAAGGACTGAGGATATCTGTCTGCATAAGATGCATGACTACCCATGAGGTGGATAAAGATAATATTTTTTTTGCCTGATAGATTTATCTTGTCAAAATATTCAAGAATAATCTCATCATACATCTTATCTGAATAATTTAATAAGCTAAATTCATTAGACCAAATTTTTTCATCAGAACTTTCTGCAATTGCAGATAAGGGATTCTCCCAAACACCGATTTTATTTTGATTTGACAGCCAAACAGTATGATATCCCAGACTGTATCTTGCTACATCAACAAGCGAAACGATGTCTTTAACTGCAAGATCTTTATTATTATATTGGTTTTTTGTTGTAAGAGCATAACTCAATACAGGTACCGTATGAGTGTGGTTAGAAAAAGCATTATTGAAGAAAATACTATTGTTATTTTTCTTAAGTTCTGTTTGGAAAGGAGTATTACTTTCTTTGTATCCATAACAGTTCATATTTACTCTGCTTTCCGATTCTCCTATAACCACAACATAAGTTCCTTCAAAAGTGGTTTTACTGCAATCTTCAAACTTCTTGATGTCATTAGCTCTTAGCCTAGTAAGATCAGAATATTCAGAAAAAGCATTTAAAACCTCTCCGGCATCTGCAAATGGAGCTGTATAACTGTTATATCTAAATTTGTCAAAACCGTTATAGCTTATTAAAATGCACATAAAGAATATAGAGTAAGAATATCGATTAAACTTTAAAAATGATGTTGATACTGTTTTATATGCAAGAAGATACGTAATGATAAGAATTAAAAAAACAAGCAATGCTCTTTTAAAGACCACCATATCTTTGCAATAAGAAACTGCTTCTGAAAAATTTGTTTGATAAAAAGCTAAAACCGCATTAATTTCTAATGTAGGGTTTCCCATTATCCAATTTATGAGATAACAGACAGAATAAAAAGAAGGAAGCAAAAGAACAAAAGACGATATTATGCGAAGAGTTAAAGTTACAATAACATTATGGTAGAGCCAATTATTTATTATATTAATAAAAACAACGCACGCAAAAGCAGAAAAAATCAACGCAAAGGTAAAATTCCAATTTTGAAAATATTCATAATATTGTGGTGCTTTAACTGCACTATCGTGAAGATTCTGGATGAATAGGCTAGGTATATTACAAATAAATGTTATAAATAATATATACCCCCCCCGATTATTTTATTTTTACATATAAATATCAGTCCTGTTAATAAATAACAACTGATTACAAATGTTAAAGTTGATTTCTTCAGTCCCCACATTAGGGTTAAAATTGAAATAATAAAAAGAGATGCTACAATCGCATATGCAAACTGATTTTTTTGAAGAAATTCATATATTGCAGATGTTTTTTTTAATATATAATTTTTAGCAAAACAGCATATTTTCATAACAAACCAAAGATTATAGTAACTAATTGCGGATATTGTACAAATCTTATTCAAGGAGATCTTACCATATGTATACGGTAATACTGCAATTTTCTACATGATATTCGCAGTATCTGACATTGAACAGTAAATCTCATGAATAAACTTGTCATGTTCTTATCTGCTCATGTTTTAATCAGCAGACGCTATATAAGGTCGATATGTGTCACTTATGTAGGATCTGCACCATTCTTCTCCCATAGATAACAGGATTTGCTGCATATCTAAGGGAACTCCTGTTAATCTTACAAACTCAGTACCAGGTGAATATGTCAGACTGATATTAGAGTTTGCAAGGTACTGATAAACTCTCATCCATGATGGTCTTGAAAGCTCGTTCTTATGGTCAGGTGTAGGAACCGTAAGTCTTTGCTCTTCCATCTTCTTTCTCTTCAGATATTTTGTAGCAGAATAGATTAAAAGAGCTAAAGTCATTACCCACATCAGAGCATTTATTCTTGATGGGCTTTCAAGGTACAAAGTGTTTACCAGTAATCTTTTATCTTTAAGGCATCTTCAGTTTCTCTCTACTACAGATTGCTTCTTATAGATAGAAAGTAATTCTTTCATCGTCCATTTACGCTCTGTATCATTAGTACAGCTGACGTAATAGGTTGAGTTTTCAACAGCAGCTTTAACGGCTTCACTGTTAATTGAAGCTACAGCATGAACTTTAACAGCAATAGTAATTGGCTTTTCATCTTTCTTATGTTTTCCTCTACCTTTATGTCCTTTTACCTCTTCATAGGTAATGTCTGATATAGATACAAGCTTAAGCTTTGCTGTAATATCATCGATGCATTTACATGGCATAGTCTCAAGTTTTATTAAAGCCTTTTGAACTTCTGTTCTCCTATAGTACATTCTCCACACCACATAGCTTTGACACCATCAGGCTCATTACTGTCTACAGGTACTAGCTTATCTGGCTCTTGAGCTAACAGATTAAAGTACTTTATTGCCTGACCGTAAGAGTCAGGTATTCTGGTTACAGTATACTGATGATGTAATGCTAGCTCTTTAGCATTATCACTAGTACATAAAGCACTGTCTGCTACCAGATATCTTAAGTTTTTAAACTGCTCTTTAATTAGAGACCAGTAAGTAATAATGACATCTTTAAAACTGGTCTTAGCACTTGTGTGGTCACTAACACATTTTTCAAATAATGGTATATGACTTAACTCATCACATATCATCAGCTCATTTATCAGATTTAATTCATGATGGCTGTCTCTACTGTATCCCTTATCAAGTACGATATCACAGCCATCTTCAACTCTGGTCTGACCTTCTTCATAGTGGAAACTGGTTGAGTCTATATGTACTGAAACAGGGTTAAGCTCAAGTTTAGTTGCTACAGCTTGAGAACATTTTAGAAACAGTCTTTCAGGTCCAAAGTCTTCTATAGCATCTAATAGTCTTGAAAGAACATCCCTGTTTATGTCTTCTACATTAAGCTCTTCATTACCAGTTAAAGCTCTTACAGGTTTTCCACGATAAAACTCTGAGGTTCCGTACAGTGACTGGTATGGTACATTTAATACCTGACAACACAATAGCTTCACTAACTCACTTTGAGTTACCTTTACATGTGAACCTATCTTTCCAATACAGAACTCAATTACTGGTGCTAAACCAAAGGAATCAAATCCTGCCACTGTAATTCCTATGTTTCCAAGCTCTGTTGAAAGTAAATCGCCTGTGTTATCAAACTGTACTGCCATCATCGTGATCCTGTAATATCATCTTTGATGGCTATCTTTTAACCTAAGTTGACTACATTCTCAAGCTTGTAAAACTAAGCGTAATCTTTGTATCACATTGTAATAATGTGAATATTGTAAAGTAATCAAAAAGTCAAATAATTAACATTTTGATTTATTTAAAATAATTGATACATTAATTACGCTTTTTTTTAAAGCGATTGAAAATCAAACACTAAAATAAGTCAGAATATATTCATATTTTTTTACTGCTCAATGTTAGTTATAATCTTTTAAAAAATTATAACTATGTTTTTTACTTTCTATCTTTAATCGTAAATATACGCGAAAAGCCTATTTTTAAAGAGCAATCAAATCTTAGCGTTTTTGATTTTTTTAGCAAAAATATGATCATTTAGCCCCTTTTCCAAACAACACAACCTTAATTGTTAGAAAAATTATCTTAATATCTAAAAGCACTGACCAATTATTGATATATTCCATGTCAAGCTTCACGACGTCATCAAAATTCTTGATGTTACTTCTACCGCTTACCTGCCACAAACCTGTAAGTCCAGGGGTCATTGAAACACGAGCTTTGTGTTTAGGTTCATAATTATTATATTCATCTACAGTAGGTGGTCTTGTACCAACTAAACTCATGTCACCTTTTAATACATTTATAAACTGAGGCAGTTCATCAAGTGATGTTCTTCTAATAAAATGACCAACTTTTGTGATTCTTGGATCATTTTCCATCTTGAACATCAAACCATTCATTTCATTTTGAGACATCAATGATTTTTTTATTTCTTCAGCATCACTTCTCATTGATCTGAACTTATAACATTTAAAGATCCTTCCATTTCTACCCACTCTGTCCTGAGAGAAGAGTACTGGACCTTTAGAGTCAAGTTTTATAATCGGAGCTAATACTAAATATGCAACGCAAAAGATGATGAATCCTACAATACCGCCAGTGTAATCTAATAAGCGTTTTGCAATAGCTTTTTGATTTGAAACAAACTTACGACTAACAGAAATACAGTGCAGATTACCAAATTTACTTACAATAATAAAAGACTTAGGTAAGTAGTCAAATACTTCAAGATTAATCTTTATATTAACTCTAATTCCCATTTCCTCGGCTTGAGATAGGACATTCTTCAGTTCTTCATTATCATCAAGATTGACGGTAACAAAGAGTTCATCAACATTATTATGAGTAATGTAATCTAATAGAGTTTGATATGAGCAAACGACATCTATACCGTAGATTTTTTTATTTTGTTTAAAGGTTTGAGGAACTGAAATACCACAAATTTCACGTCTCCAATCAAAATTTGTTAATAAACCTTTGATAGTATTTCTACAGTCATTGTCTGTTATTACGAGAATTTTGTTAGAAAACTTAGAGTTTTTATAAAGTCTTACTAATACGAATTTAATCAATAATCGTGAACTAAATTCCAATACCAAAAAGATAACGCCAAAATATCCAATAACAAGACGTTTAGAATCACCTAAACTGTGTAGTAAGAAAAGTATTAAAACTAAAAGAGAAATTAAAAAACATGTTAACTGCAATACAGCAACAGATTCTTTAAAAATACCTCTAAAAATAAAACTTCTGTTCACTCCAGTAAATGCTGTTGAGAACAAGTACTCAAATATGAAGATAAAAAGGTAAAGTCTAAAAGAATAAAACTTAACTGTTGTAAGAGCAAAGCCAAAATATAATGAATAAGCTAGATATAGAGATGCAAAAGCAACAAAACTTCCTGACAAAGCAAGAACATTTCTTATAATCTTATCAGAACTATCTTTATTCATTGTATTGATAAATACCTATTCTTCACACACAAAAACTTTGCCATTCTCATTTTGGTATAAGTTAACTTATCCAGTAAAGATATTTAAATTATTAGTAATAAATTTGCAAAAGCTCTTTAAGCAATCAAAAGACAAACAAAAACAGAGTTAATACTTATAACAACTTTTCAAGTTGAAAATATAAATCTGTTAAATCATGGCATGTAAAATCATGCCACTCTTTTTCTTAACCTTTTCCAAAATATCTGTAATATAGTTTTAGACTTAATCTTTACCACTATTTTTATCAATTGTAACTTTATCAACAGATTCTGCATCGACAGAATTGAGATTATCATGGTGGGATTTAGAAAATTGTGATCTATAAAGTACTGCATAAGAACCATTCTTTTCTAACAGATCATTGTGAGTACCCTCTTCAACCACCTGACCATCATTGATAACCAAGATCTTATCAGCATCCATAACAGTTGAAAGTCTGTGAGCAATCACTATGGTAGTTCTGCCTTCCATAAGCTTATCTAATGCTCTTTGAACCACTTTCTCTGACTTATTATCAAGAGCAGAGGTAGCCTCATCTAAGATTACGATTGGCGCATTCTTTAAAATTGCTCTTGCAATAGCTAAACGCTGCTTTTGACCACCAGATAAAAGTAAACCACGTTCACCGATTACAGTATCAATGCCATTTGGCAATTTCTGTACAAACTCATCAAGATATGCACTCTTGATAGCACGGTTAATTTCCTCGTCGGTAGCATCAGCTTTACCATACATTAAGTTTTGTCTTACTGTACCATCAAAGAGGAAGTTATCCTGGAACACCATAGAGATCTTGTCTCTTAATGATGATAAAGTAAATTCAGTGATATCGGTGCCATCAATGGTGATGTTACCAGAATCTAATTCATATAATCTTGGGATCAAAGAGCATACTGTTGACTTACCACCGCCAGAGTTACCTACTAATGCAACTTTCTTTCCTACCGGAACTGATAAGTTCACATCTTTTAAGATCATTCTCTGACCGTCATAAGAGAAGTTTACATGGTTAAACTTAATCTCTTTTGATATAGCTTTAAGTTCTTTTTTACCCTCTCCATCATTTGTTTCAAATGATGGTGTATCTAAGATAACATAGATACGCTCTAATGCTAATAAAGCTGTCTGTAAACCTACATAGTTATTACCAATACTCTTAATTGGAGTATAGAGCATGATTAGAGCAGCCAAGAATGCTACGAAAGTACCTGAGGTTATTTCTCCTGTGGTAATCAAATACATACCATAGTAAAGCACGCCAGCAACACCACAAGCTGTAACTAAATGCATAGCTGGTGATAACCAGTTGGTATCTCTTGTCATCTTCATAGAGAATTTAAAGATATCCTCAACTTCTCTATGAAACTTCTCATACATAGTCTTGATAAGGTTAAAGGATTTGATGATCTTGATACCAGAATAGGTTTCTACATAGGTAGTGTTGATCTTTGTCTGAGCCTCAACATTCTTAGACATGATCTTCATAACCTTTTTTCTGGCAATCTTCATTGGGATCACCAATAAAACCAGTACACCTAAGGCAATGAAAGACAATTGCCATGAGTTCCAAAGCAGAACTACCAGTAAACCTAGGGATGACCAGAACTTTGATAAGAAGAGTTTTACGTTAGTAATAAGACCTGTAGTAGCAGAATCTGCATCATTACAGAATCTTAAAAGAACAATACCTGAGGTATTCTTATCAAAGAAAGCAGATTCACTAACTAATAACTTCTTATATAAAGCTAATTTCAAATCAGTTGAAATTCTTGAACCTACATAGGTATTAACGATATTTGAGGTATAAATACAGATACCTTGCACTAAGGTAAATCCAATAATAATAAAAGGAACCTTTAAAGCAAATTCAGTATTTTTATCCACCATTACGTTATCCATAAATGGCTTTAAGAACGATGCAACAGCTGCATCTAAGCCACCTACGGGGATAGTAAGCAACACACCTAATATGGTTAAAAAGATATATGGTTTTAAAAATGGCCAGAATTTCTTCAATCCTGCTAATGGAGATAGTGATCCTTGCTCTATGATCACATCAAGTCTTTGAGCTGGGTGTTTTTTGTTCATTAGTTACCTTTTAACATATACGCTTGTAACCTTTTATTATAACTTTTTTATCACTTTCTTTTAAGTACATAAAAAAAATGGTTAAACCTTGTTGATTATTCATTGAGAAAAATTTGGAGGCAGAACAAAAAAAATAGGACATCAATAATCTCTTTTCCCTATTTAAGAAATCAATTAGCAAAAAGCTTTAGAAAGATGCATATTGCAGACAACAATCATAATTGACAACAATTTAATATTGTAAAACAAAACAATATTACATATTCAGGTCTCTTGAAATTGACCTTAAGTTCCAAGACGCCTAACTGATTGAAGTAAAAAAACTTTTAAGTTAGGCGCATCTAAGACTTTTTAGTACTAAACGTTATTTAAGATCTTCAAGCAATGATCTGAAACCATCATTTAGTAATGGGAAAATAAAGCCTGATTTTGCATTTAAATCAGTCTTCTCAATATGAAAAGTGGTAGCGCCCCTTTCTCTCTTCCACTGATTTACAGCAAGTCTTGTAAAGTAACGAGTTACAAACAGCTTTAGATCATCACGTGAGAAATTCTGATACTCTTCTGCTAAAGTATCTAAAATTCTCTGTGGAGTGAATAGCTCTTCTTGATGTAAAACGTGAATTCTATCTAAAATCACATAAGGCATTAAGTCACGCTCATCTGTCTGACCTGGCTTTAATTCAGCAGTTGGAGCCTGAGCTGAAATGTATGACATATCAGGCACATCAAGTTTCAAGCCTCCTTTTACAACCTCAATACCATCATCAGCTATATGCTGATTGATTTTTAGAATTCTGCTCTTAGAAATATCACCAATTGGAGATAGACCACCTGCTGTATCTCCATCCATAGTGCAATAACCTACAGCATCCTCTGAAGCATTACAGGTTGACATTAAAAGCTTGTTATAACGGTTTGCGATCATCCAGATACCTGGTGCACGAGAACGAGCCTGAATGTTCTGTAATGTCAAATCATCACGATCCCAGTTAAGCTTATCATCAGGTGTTGTTCCATTGATGATAGCAACATAATCTTCAACTAACTTTGCAATTGACCACTCATAATGAGTTGCTCCGATGTTATGAGCAACTTTTTCTGCTGCAGTTCTGGTTACAGAGCCTGATACAGCTGAGCCTTGATATACAGTGGTTAAGACCTGAGGCATGATCTTTTCTTTTACATATGACTGTTTATCACCTGTAAAAGCAGGTACCTCAAACTTTAATGCAGATAAAAGCTCTTTATACTCGTCATAGCCTAACTCTTGTAGTGCTGCTAACTGACCATAGCAGACACAAGTTGCACAAAGACCTGAATCAGCACCACCTGACATAGATAGAGCAAAACCATGAGAACGGGTCTTTAACATCCAGTCAAACTGACCTAATGCTACAGCTCTAACAATAGTGTCATACTCATTTAAGAACTCACTGATACCTGATGATGCTGTTACAAAATCAGCTCGCTTAAATGACAGATAGTTACTCTGTGAGACTAACTTACCGTCATCAGCAATAATTGACAGACCATCAAAGATATCAGAACCGCTTTCACAGCCTAATAAGTTAGTTGTTACAACGGTACATTTTAGATTTGAAGATAAGGCTACAGCATCTACAACACGCTTTTTATCATCAAACAGCTCAAAACGATTGGCCTCAGGACAGATTAAAAGCTCTACCTTATCAAGATAAGCTAAATCACCTTCATTAAAGTAAATACCCACTTTTTTAGTTGAACCGTTTAATTCGACGTCAAAAGTATTACTTGGGGTAAAAATTTCAGATCCTATATTAAAAGATAAACCTTCTACACAAGGAGTTCTAAAGAAACGAACTCTCGAGTCACAGCTGTTATAGCATGAGTGTAAAACACTTACACCTATGATCTTGCTTTTCTTTAATAGTACATAAGCATCATAAGACTTATTGTCAGAGCCAGTTAAAGGCAGACCTACACCTACAACTATCCCCTCAGGCAGTGAGTACTTTAAATTTAACAAAGCATGCTGTGCACCTTTAGTTAACTCACTGTGCCAGAACAGATCACCACAGTTGTAACCAGAAATTGCAAGTTCTGGAAAAGCTATAATGGAAATACCTTCTTTTACAGCTTGTGCGCATTGTTTGAGAATTTTATCAAGATTGCCATTAAGATCGAGAGGTGTGGTGTTGATTCGACCTGCTGCAATGTAGTTTAAATCTGCCATACTATAAACTCCAATGAAGAATTGTGTTGTGCATACTCAATTTGCTAATCAATTTACATCTTTGGTAAACGAAATGGTGATCCTCGTAAAAGAGAACTTTTGCAAAATCAGTTGCATCCATAGTTGTTTTGCATACCGTCAAAAATAACATAATTTAGGTCATAATGATTAACTACGCCCTAAAAATGAACATTGAGATAGATTTTATTGTTTAGTTTATTTTAATTATGTTTTACAACGGTGCTTTAAATTTAGAAGTAAAGCATTATTGATGAATTTCATCACAGAAAGAGGAATAAGCTGTAAGAGTTTTCAAAGCAGGATTGCTACAATTGAGTACAACAATTGTGTAAGTGCGTATGAGCACAAAATAAAAAAGTGAATAAGATTAGAGAGTTCATTTTATTAAACTGAACTTAATTTCAACTAAGCTCAATCTATATTCAGAATATGAACAAAGATATAAACCAATTTTTATCAAGGATCGGTATACGTGAGCAACAAGAATTATATTATTTCACAAGGTCACTGCAGACATTTAGGTGCAACTATTGAAAAAGATGGTGTAAATTTCGCCGTTTGGGCACCAGATGCAGCCGAAATTGATCTTTTACTGTTCGATGCAGTAGATGACGATTCCCCTTATGTAGTACATCTGTCCTCTACAGTTTTTAAATCCACCTACTTTTGGCATGTATTTGTTCACAATATAGGTGCAGGTCAAATCTATGCTTATAGAGTAACAAAAACTGTAGACAGTCCACAGGCACAATCTCAGGCAGAAGAGATTAACAAGATCTTAATTGACCCATATGGAAAGAGAGTACTCTTCCCTGATGATTACAAAAGATTCCTACCTAAAGACGAGAAGCTTGCTTTTAAATATGCACCTAAGAGTGCTGTCATCAATGTGGACGAGTACGATTGGGGTATTGATACTTTTCCTCACCATTCACTTGAGAACACCATCATCTATGAGATGCATGTAAAAGGATTTACGGCTGATAAAAGTTCAGGTCTTTCAGATGAGCTAAGAGGCACCTACAAAGGTCTTATTGAAAAGATCCCTTATCTTGTAGAGCTAGGTATCACAGCAGTAGAGCTCATGCCTGTATATCAGTTTGATGAAAAGGATGCTAGACCTAATATGGATAACTATTGGGGCTACAGTCCTATGGCATTTTTCTCAGTACACGAAGGCTACAGTTCCGATAAAAGTATTGAAGGACCTGTAAAAGAGTTCCGTGACATGGTCAAAGCCCTTCACAGAAACGGCATCGAGGTTATCCTAGATGTGGTTTACAACCACACCTCTGAAGGTGATGAGAACGGTCCTAGTTACTGTTTTAAAGGTTTTGATAAGGATGGCTACTACATCATTAAAGATGGCTATTATCAGAACTACTCTGGATGTGGCAACTCTTTAAATGCTAACCAGCCTGTTGTAAGAAACCTGATTATTGACTCACTTGTCTTCTGGCATGAGAAGATGCATGTTGACGGATTTAGATTTGATTTAGCTTCTATTCTAACCCGTGACAAATTTGGCGCCCCAATGAACGACAACACAACCTTGTTGTCTATTGATGCAAACAGACGACTTGCTGAGGCCAAGTTAATTGCAGAGCCATGGGATGCAGGCGGTCTGTATCAGTTAGGTGCTATTTCAGGGTCTAAATGGAGAGAGTGGAACGGACAGTTCAGAGATGATGTCAGAAGCTTCATGAGAGCAGATCCTGGTATGGTCAAAAAGTTTGTTTTAAGACTTTTAGGTTCTCCTGATATTTACAACGAGCATATGGTTGATGCTCAAAAGTCTGTTAACTTTATCACCTGTCATGATGGCTTTACCTTGTACGATTTGGTTTGCTATTCACACAAGCATAATCTTGCTAATGGAGAACATAACCGTGATGGTAATGATAACAACTATTCAGCAAACTACGGCTTTGAGGGACCTACCGATGATGTTCATTTAAATGAATTAAGACTTCGTCAGGTGAAAAACTTCATGGCAATTACCATGCTCTCACTGGGTACTCCAATGATCTGTATGGGAGATGAAGTACTGCGCTCTCAAAATGGTAATAACAATGCCTATTGCCAGGACAATAAGCTTAGCTATTTAAACTGGGATCTTAATGAGCAACAGCGTGAGATGTTTGATTTTACCAAGACACTAATTGGTCTTTCCAGAATCGGTAAAATTAAGCATGTAAATGATACACCTCACCATAAATTAGACAAATTGCTCACTAAAGCCAAGATCCAGTGGCATGGTATAAAACCATTCCAGCCCGATTGGTCTGATATGTCTCACTCAATTGGCTTTTTATACTACTACAGTAAACAAGAGATGTATGCCTACATCTTTGTTAATGCCTTTTGGGAAGATTTGACTATCGAAATACCATGCGTTCCAGGTCACCTTGATAAGAGCTGGTACCAGTTCATCAATACATCTCTAGGACCTGGTAAAGACGTAACTCCATTCTATATGAGTACCAGGTATCACGCAGGTGAAAAGATTAAAGTAAAAAGCAGAACTGTTTTAATGCTACTGTGCCCTAGCACTTAACTTTTAACAACTACCTATTTAGCAAGTAAATAGGTAGTTGTTCATATCAAAAAAAATAAATATAGCATTTAATAAATATATATAAAATACTTTATAATCTTTAATAAAATAAAGTACACTGGCATGTTTGGTTTTACTGAAGATGAGACCTTAAAGTTCTTAAAAGACTATGATCTTGAATATTGTTTTCCAATAGTAAAAGAGTACTACGGTGGTTACAAATTCTACGACAAAGAAATCTTTAATCCTGTAGATGTTGTTAACTTTGTAAAAAACAATTTTGAACAAAAGCGAAAATGCATAGCTTCAGAAATTAAAACAGATACCTACTGGTGTGATCTTGTTTCTAATAAAGATAAGAGTTAAAAGAAAAACTAGATAATTTGTCTGGTTATGCAACAAATATCATTCAGATCTTAATTAATGGTAAGTCTGCTACCTTTCAATTAAACGATTCCATGAACTATGACATTTTATCAGAGAATAGCTTTGACGACTTTTGGTCTCTGTTACTACACAAAGGATATTTAACAGTAGATTGGAATGCAACTGACGCCTTAGATGATAGCAGTATAAGATACAATAATATTTGTGTAAAACTTCCTAATCTTGAGATACGTGACTATCTTATCAAGCTCTTTCAGTCAAAATTTGGCTCTGAATTTATAAAGCATAACCTGCATAATAAGCTTGTTGATGCTTTGTCTTGTGGCAATCAAAAAGAAATCTATGACATCTTCTTTGACATGTTACAAAAATATGTCTCAGTCAGAGATACAGCAACTAAAGCTCCTTTAGAGAACTACTATCATGGCTTTTTAAATGGAATTTTTACCTGTTGTGAAAATCTCATCACTGATTACCATTCTAACTATGAATCAGGCAACGGTTATCCTGATATTACCTTTAAAGCAGAGCGCAATACCAAAGCTGTAATCATAGAGATTAAAGTAGAGCCTACAGGTTCGGATATAGCAACCTTAAGTGAAACAGCACTGTCTCAAATTGAAGGGAAGAATTACGCTGAACCTTTTATGGGAAACAGGATGATTCAAAGTATCTATGCTTACGTAATTGCCTTTGCAGGAAAGAACTGCGCTGTTAGCGTAAAAAAGCTGAAGTAAAAGAATCTTTTCAAATAGAAAGCAAAAGTATCTATTCTTAAAGAAGATGAGTAAATAAGTTAGATTTGCATGAAGCAATGTTTGCATCTGTATAAGCTATGTTGATGCAAACATTTCAAAATAAGGGATCTCTGTGTGCAACTATTCAGTTTAGCTTAGTCTTGATGTGCACCTAAAATCTTACAAGCTATTTCAACTGATGATTTATCAGGCATTGGAGTATTTTTGAGCTTGTAATCAATACCTAGAGCTTCATATTTATGTACACCTAATGAATGATAAGGCAGTACTTCAACTTTTTTGACATTTGATAAAGAATCAATGATCTTTCTTACATTCTGTAACTGTTCATTGTTATCAGTAATGCCTGGAACCAAAACATGTCTTATCCATACTGGTATATGCAGTTCATCTAAATGATGAGCGCAAGACAGGATGTTCTCATTGCCGATACCTGTTAGTTTTTTGTGTTCAGCACTGTCAGAATGTTTAATATCTAATAACACAAGATCTGTGTATTTCATAAGCTCATCGAACTTTTGCTTATACTCATCAGTATCTCTATAAGGACCTGCTGAAGTATCAAGACAGGTGTTTACACCAAGTTCCTTGAACTTTTTAAATAATTCAGTTACAAATTCAATTTGAACTAATGCTTCGCCACCGCTTACTGTAACGCCGCCATCTTTGCCCCAGTAGTTTTTATAACGCATGGCCTTATTGACTACAGTATCAACATCGTAAGTCTCCCCTGTTTTCATTTTCCAAGTATCTGGATTATGACAATAAAGGCAACGCATTGGGCAACCTTGCATAAAGACCACGAAACGAACACCAGGTCCGTCTACAGATCCGAAAGTTTCAAAAGAGTGGATATAACCTTGAGTCATTACATGTGTCCTATAAATTCTAGTTTCTGATAGATACTTGATGCTCTGAATCGTTATAAGTAATTCTATCTTATTCAGACAAAGGGCGCCAAAAGGCGCCCTCTTTATACAGATTATAGTGCAATTTTTCTAAATTACATTGCCTTGTGGCAAGTTCTAGAAATTACATCTAACTGCTGCTCACGAGTTAAATCGATGAACTTAACAGCATAACCAGATACACGGATTGTGAAGTTTGCATACTCAGGCTTCTCTGGGTGCTCCATAGCATCGATTAACTTCTCAGTACCGAATACATTAACGTTCAGGTGGTGAGCTCCCTGGTTAAAGTAACCGTCCATTACCAGAACTAAGTTCTTAACACGCTCTTCCTCTGAGTGACCTAATGCATCTGGGCTGATGGTTTGGGTGTTTGAAATACCGTCTAAAGCATACTCGTAAGGTAGTTTTGCAACTGAGTTTAGAGATGCTAATAAACCAGACTTCTCTGCACCGTATGATGGGTTTGCACCAGGAGATAAAGGCTCGCCTGCCTTTCTGCCATCAGGTAATGAACCTGTAGCCTTACCGTATACAACGTTAGAAGTAATGGTAAGAATAGAGGTTGTAGCCTCTGAGTTACGATAGGTATGGCGCTTCTTTAATTTGGTTAAGAAGGTTCTTAATAACCATACTGCAATCTTATCAGCACGATCATCATCATTACCGTAACGAGGGAAGTCACCTTCAACCTCGAAGTCAACAGCAATGCCGTTCTCGTTGCGGATTGGCTTTACCTTTGCGTACTTAACTGCTGATAATGAGTCAACTACGTGTGAGAAGCCTGCAATACCAGTTGCGAAAGTACGACGTACATCGGTATCGATTAAAGCCATTTCAGCTGCTTCGTAGTAGTATCTGTCGTGCATGTACTGAATTAAGTTCAATACGTTAACATACAGATCAGCTAACCACTCTAGAACGATATCGTAGTTTGCCATTAACTCGTCGTAGTTTAAGTACTCTGAGGTGATCTTAGGTAATCTTGGGCCAACCTGCATACCGGTCTTGCAATCAATACCGCCGTTCATTGCGTATAGAAGAGCCTTAGCCAAGTTGGCACGAGCACCGAAGAACTGCATTTCCTTACCAGTCTGTGTTGCAGATACGCAGCAGCAGATTGAGTAATCGTCGCCCCATACAGGACGCATTACATCATCGTTCTCATACTGGATTGATGAGGTATCAACAGAAATCTTAGCAGCATACTTTCTGAAGTTTAATGGTAACTTCTCAGTGTATAGAACTGTTAAGTTAGGCTCTGGTGATGGACCCATGTTTTCTAAGGTGTGTAAGAAACGGTAATCGTTCTTAGTTACCATGTGACGGCCATCCATGCCGAAACCTGCAACCTCTAGAGTTGCCCAAACAGGGTCACCTGAGAATAACTGGTTGTATGAAGGAATACGTGCGAACTTAACCATACGTAACTTCATAACTAAGTGGTCGATTAACTCCTGAGCCTCTTCCTCAGTTAGGGTGCCTTCTTTTAAGTCACGGTCAATATAAATATCCAGGAAGGTAGATACACGACCTACTGACATAGCAGCACCGTTCTGAGTCTTGATAGCAGCTAAGTAACCAAAGTATAACCACTGAACAGCTTCGCGAGCGTTGTTAGCTGGCTGTGAAATATCAAAGCCATAGCTCTCTGCCATAACCTTCATAGCATTTAAGGCTTTGATCTGATCTGCTAACTCTTCACGCTGACGAATGATGTCATCAGTCATGGTACCGCAACCGCAGTTTGCTAAGTCAGCTTTCTTCTGTGCTACTAAGAAATCAATACCGTATAGAGCTACACGACGGTAGTCACCAACGATACGACCACGGCCATAGGTATCTGGAAGACCAGTGATGATCTTGTTCTTACGAGCAAGTCTCATTTCAGGAGTATATGCATCATATACTGCCTGGTTGTGAGTCTTGTGGTACTCGTTGAAAATCTTGTGGAATTTAGGGTTAGGGGTATAACCATAGGTGGTGCAAGCCTCTTCAGCCATCTTGATACCGCCGTATGGCATGAAAGCACGCTTTAAAGGCTTATCAGTCTGTAAACCTACAACCTTCTCAAGATCCTTGCTATCAGCACTGATGTAACCTGGACCATAAGCAGTAATGCCTGAAACTACTTCAGTTTCCATATCAAGAACACCGCCCTTTGCGCGTTCTTCATGCTGTAACTGCTGTAACTCGCCCCATAACTTATCTGTAGCTTTTGTAGGACCTGCTAAGAATGACTCATCACCATCATAAGGTGTGTAATTGTGCTGAATGAAGTCTCTAACGTTAACGTCATCAACCCAATGAGAGCCGGTAAAACCGCGCCACTGTTCTTTCATGATTACTCCTAATTAAGTTCAAACAGATTTTTTTATCTGTCGTAAACGTTTCTGTTCTTTTTTAACTGAAACATAATCGCTTTTCAAGCATGATGATTATATAGATAAGATCCTTTTTTTCCTAGTGAACGGATGTAATGTTTTTGCAAAAAAATACCGATTAAATTCAGAAATGGCTTTATTACAAGGAGTTAGAAAGAATTTAAATAATTATGATTATTAAACTTAGTTAATTAACCTAGTAAACTCTTGAAGCAATCCTAGTTATAAAGATTTTTTTACAAAGGTTAATTAACCTCAAATTTTTGTAAATTTTAAATTATAAAATTCATGTTTAAACCTAAATTCAAAATTCACGTGGCTATTTTTGTGATCTTTGTAAACTATCGTAACGTTATTTAAATTGAGTACCTAACGTTTTTAAATGAACTATATTATTTCTTAAATAGACTCTATGGGGTTCACAGATAAAATCTAGATAAAAGGATTACCCTTTTCATCGGTCAATTTTTCTCTTAACAGACCTTGCTTATACATCTCTAAAAGATCTTCAAGATCTGTGATGAGCTCTTTTATCCCCTGTCCAAGATCTGTATCTATAACCATCTTTCTTTGTTTAAAATCTTCAACAGAAATTACCTGCAAGTCCGCAATATCACTGTTATTAGCAATAGCATCTTTGATGGTAGTAAAAGGAGTATGAGCCTTTAAATGCAAATAGTGTGAGCTATAGATTAAGGTATAGCCTGCAATACCTGTTTTAGCCTGATAAGCTTTGCAAAAGCCTCCATCTATAACTAAAAGTTTTCCTCCTGCTCTTACAGGAGTTTCTCCGTCCTTTACCATGATAGGAGTGTGGCCATTGATGATATGGCCATTATTCGGATCTAAAGAAAACTCTCTTAAAATTTGATTACAGGTTTTCTCTTCGTAATAATAGGTGTAGTACGGATTTCTAGGCTCATGCCAAGTTGACTCATCTTGTACAAACAGCCTTTCAAAGAGTTTCATTCTGCGACCTGAAAGTGGTGATAATGGACCTGTCCACATGTACCACAAGAAATCTAAATGCTCTTGATCTCGAAATGTATAAGCTTCGCGAATTTTCTTTTGGCAAAAATCCAGGTAATCACGACCTGACAGTTCATTACCGTCACATTTAATCTTTTTAAAGGAGCCATCCTCATCTAATGGGATACATCCATGGTAGAGCAAATTGCCATTAAAGCACTGATACATGGTACCTTTAGAATACAGAAACTTTACATGGTTATTAAGTCTTACTGAACCTGTAAATGACGCTACCAAATCATCTACAACTTCCTGTTCAGCTTTAGTTAATACATAAGGATGAGCTTTATCTACAGTTGGCAGATCAGTTGTCTTTAACTTATAAGTCTTACCGTCAGTTAAAGTAACCGAACCATTTTTAAGATCAAGACCATCTAATACTAATCTGTCATCTAATTCATACTCAGGATGTCTTTTTACTAACTGACCGATGAGTTTTACAGCCAAAACGGCTACGGCTTTATGGTCTGCAGGAAAGTTCTTTTCATTTTTATAAGTAGAATTTGCAAACATGGCAAGTTTTCTTAAAGAAATACCATAGCCATTCTCAAGCATTTTAAAGTTCTTATAGCGGATGTTGTTACAAAGTACATTCACAGCACACAAAGCAGAACCACAACAGGCACCAATCCAGAGTACATCATGATTACCCCATTGCAGATCAAGATCATGATATTTCATTAAAAGATCCATGCACTTATCTGGGTGAGGACCTCTGTCAAAGATATCGCCTAAGACATGCAGTCTGTCGACAGCTAATCTTTTGATAAGTTTACACAGTTCTAAAATGAAATATTTAGCAGAGCCAGTTTTGATAATCGCCTCTAAAATAGAACGGTGGTAAGCCATTCTTGAGTTTTGATCATCTGATTTAGCATGCATTAACTCATCTATGATGTATGAAAAGTCACCATCAATTGCTTTTCTTACCTTAGAACGTGAGTATTTTGAGGAGAGGTAATTTGATAGTGCAATTAAATCTAGTATGGTCTTGGTATAAAAAGAGTTTAAATCAGTGCTACCGTCCTTTTCTTTGTTTAAAAGACATTCATTTGGATAGTAAATGAGAGTGCATAGCTCATCTATTTGCTCTTTAGTGTAATCAGTAAAGACTAATCTTACCTTTTCTTTGATAACGCCTGAGGCGTTATTTAAGATATGTTTAAAAGCTTCATATTCGCCATGAATATCAGAAATAAAATGCTCTGTGCCTTTTGGCATAGATAAAACAGTATTGAGGTTAATCAGCTTGGTATAAACCGCATAACGGTTGTCATACTCTCTTGAGAGCAACTCAAGATATCTATGTCTTTGTAACATTTTATTTTCCTAGCTTTTATTTTGTTTTAGCTTATCTTTTTATAAGATATTGGCTCTTAATGGTGTAAGGTATCACGATATACAATTTGCGCAAAGTGAGCACTAATAAAGACACTGTGCACCAAAAGAGCCAATATATCTACTGTTCATTTATCTTATGTTCACTATAGTTTGCTGCAATAGAGTAAATCTTTTCACAATCGCTCTTATATAAAACAACAAACTTACCTTCACTATTGTTTTGCTCATCTACACCGAGCATACTCAAAAGCAAAGGAATGTCTTCAGTTTTAGCTCCAATTTCTTTAAATGACAAAGGCATTCCTATTGATTTAAAGAAACATCTTAATGCATCAATACCGGCACTTGCTGTAACTGAAGGGTCGTCAAAGTCAAATGCAACATTAAAGACGTTTGAAGCAAAACGGGCAAATCTCATGACGTCATGCTTTAAGACATACTCCATCCAGGCAGGAAACATTACCGCAAGTCCTGCTCCATGAGCTACATCATATAAAGCTGATAACTGATGTTCTAAGTGATGAGTTGCCCAATCCTGTTCTCTATCAACCCCGCAGATATTGTTATGAGCTAAAGAGCCTGCCCACATAATATTTGCTCTTGCGTTGTAGTTACGAGGATCTTCCATTACTGTCTGAGCATTCTTAATGATAGCCCTCAATAAACCTTCACAAATGTTATCTGTAACATCAACACACTCTGAATTTGTAAAGTATCTTTCCATGATATGAGCCATCATATCGGTTATACCACAAGCGGTCTGGTATTTACTTACAGTATAGGTAAGTTCAGGATCTAATATGGCAAACAAAGGTCTGTTCAGTTCACTTGAGCATCCGCATTTAATGATATGACCGCCTATTGTCTTTTGAATTACAGATGAGGTTGAACTTTCAGAGCCAGCTGCAGGAATGGTAAGCACAGCGCCTACTTTTAAAGAGGACACGGGCTTTCTCTTTTTAAGATAAAAATCAAAAAAATCACCTTGTTCACTGTCAGCTACTCCTAATGAAATAGCTTTAGCTGTATCTATTACTGAACCACCACCTACAGGCAAAATGAAATCTACTTTTTCTTTTCTTGCTATTTCAATACCTTCATAAACTAAATCTGCTCTTGGGTTTGGTTTTACTCCACCTAATAAAGTGTAACCAATAGAAAAAGATGCTAATTGCTCCTTTATAGATGAAATAAGACCTGAGCGAACAGCCGATCCTCCTCCATAAACAATTAGAACTTTTTTATATCCAAGTGATGAGATAGTCTGACCTACTTTAGAACTAACACCTTGACCGAAGATGTATTTTGTAGGTAAACAGTATTGAAAGTTTTCCATAAAATTATCCTTACCTATGTACGCTTATCTGATTAGCTTAAGTTTATTGAAAAAGGCTTTATGGAAATTATACAGAATATGAAATAGATAGTTTTGACAAAGATTCAAGATTTCAACGAACTTCAATCTATTCAATCATTAACTTCTTTTGATAGTTTTTACAGAAACAAAATTAATTAAAACTTTCACAGATTGCCGTACTAAGGTGTAGATAAGATCTTCTTAGGACGACCTCTAGGTCTTTTCGGTTTGTCCTCTTTTTTTTGGGGCAGTTTTAGGAGCAGGAATGGATAAATCGAGTTTTTCTAATTCATCCATAACACAGTCAAGAGTGTGAACCCATTTATCATCTGAACTTTGAGGTTTTTCACTATTAAAAGAGTCAGTCAATCTCCAGGCAGTGCCTAAATCATCAATCAAATCACCAAAAGACATCTTATCTAACAGATTTGTCTTAGAAACAGCTTTGAGTAGACGAGACGTGATGATGGTAGATATCAGATTGACAAACTCTTTACCCATTACAGCGAAATCACTTTGGACTTTAGTAGTATCAAAGCATTCAAAATGTTTAAACTGACGAAACATCATTTCTAAGAGCCATCTGTCAGCATAGCTCTGATATACCACCAAAGGATCAAGTTGCATATCAGACTCAAAGACAATCAGACCGAACAAGTCATTTTTACGCTCATACTTGTCATATTCGAAATTGTTGTTTTTAGAAGCTCTGTAAAGGTAGTCTCTACATTCAGCAGCACCATTTCTGGTATCCTTGAATGCATAAAGAAATCTGCCACCCTTAATCTGTTTACAGTTATACAGAATTCCACCTTCAACACCTTTCAAAAGTTTCATATCAGAGAGCAGATTGTTGCTTTTGACACGAGAATCATTGCGTTTAATAGGTGTCATAAAGTGCAATTCAGGATGTATAGCTCTCTCATAGTCAATTTTGCTAGTAGGAAATCCTTTGTCTGCAATAATGATACCTTTACTGATATTGTTATCATGGATAAAAGATTTGTAAGAGCTAGCATCAATACTGTTGCCAGGAAAAGCCTCAGCACAGATTGGTTCTTGAAGCTCTATATCATATAGCATAAAGCAAAAAGATATCTTTACAACCTTTAAATCAAGACTTATATGAGTATTGTGACAAGGAGTTTACAGAGCTGTTATCCTGTATAAACGTTCCATCAATGGCAATATGGTGTTCTTTTGCTACTGCTTCCATTCTCTTTTTAAAGAATTGAGCTTTACCTTAAAAGTCCATTCCAAGATCTTCATACATCTTAGTAAGAGAGTTAATACTGATATGTGCTCCAGGGTAATAAAGGCTGATAAAGGAGCGATTGGTAAAACATCGATATTCTAGATGAGCAAATACCAGGCTTAATGATTTGAACTGAAGCTACTGCCATAATGTTATAGGCAAGCTCTGCTCCGAATACGTCAATCAAATCCGAAAATAAATCTGAGCTTACAGATTTTACAAAGGCTGATGAACCATATGACAGAGCAAAAGGAGTTTTGTTGTGAACCTTAGAACCTGAACAGCAAAGTGTACTCTCTTTAACACCGCCTCTATCATTTTCACTCTTGCGTTGAACTGGTACGTATCTGCCATCAACAATATGACCTATAACCTTTCCATTCTTTGGTTGAGGGTTCTTTTTACCTTTTACATATCTAACAGAAGCTCTAACTCTAACAGCATACCGATTAGGTCCATCACGGCCATTGTCATCAACAATAGTATTAACAGGTCTTTCAACCTTACGAATATATTATGGAACAGCCATAAAAATCACCCTATATATAGTAATGTGGGACTATATATTCAAGTTGAATTTATGGTAATTTTATAAGCAACTAAGCCTGTTTAAAGACAAAATTTCGCCATTGCTTTTCGTTAGTAGATGCAATTTATGTGAATTGTTTGGATAGATGGGTAATAATCAAGTAAGAAAGCGGACTTTAGTATGGCCCCAGAAATTGATCACTTAAGTTTCTAGGTCATACTAACAGAATTTAAGGCTTGTTTCCTAAAATTAATTAGAGACAGGCCTTTTAACTTTTTACATACTCTGTCAGAGTTAACCAGTTTATATAATCTTTAATGGCTTTTTCTAAGTCATTTAAATCTTTAAATGTCTTTTCCTTACCATAAAACATTTCAACCTTCATCCTGCCAAAGAATATCTCAATCATGATGTTGTCATGAGTAGTAGCTTTCCTTGATATGCTTTGGATTAGGTTATGCTTTTTAAGCCAGTTGCAATAATGCATATGTTGATACTGCCAGCCTTGATCTGAATGAACCAAAGCTCCAGAGACTTTATTCTCTTCTAGTACATTTTCAAATCTATTTAGCATACGGTTAATCTGGTCAAAGGATGTGTGTCTGGCAACATCATAGGCAACAATCTCATTTGTACACATATCAATGATTGGAGACAGATATAGCTTTCCTTCTGCAATAGCAAATTCAGTAATATCAGTTGCGAAGCTGGTCATTGGCTTAGCAGGATTGAATTCTCTGTTAAGGATGTTTGGAGCAATCTTCCCAACAGTACCTTTGTAAGAGTTGTATTTCTTATATGCTCTAGGATGGGCTCCCTGAAGCTGCAGATGATGCATCAGCTTATGAACTGTCTTGTGGTTCAGATGCATGCCCTGGTTGTGTAAGGCTTACATTACACGTCTATATCCATAGCGTTCCTTGCTATCAGAATGAATCTTCCTGATTGCAGCAATCTGCTCACTATAGACTGCATCTAAACATTTAGAAGGTGCTTTACGTAGCTGGTAAAGGTATGAGCCTCTACTCATCTGAGCTTCTTCTAAAAGCATTTTGAATGGGTATTTAGTCCTTAGCTCAAGCACTAATTGTGCTTTTATTTGTTGGTTTTCTTTCTTAGATAATCTTGGGCTAAGGCCTCGAATTTTTTTGAGAATTCTTCATGGCAGCGAAGTCTTAAAAGTTCTTCTTTTAAGGCTTTTATCTCTTCCTTTGTATACTCTTCTTTATCGGAACTTAACAGACTGTCTAGGTTAACTTTATTTTTGTTAGCCTTGACTTCATCTTTCTTTGGGCTGCCAGTTTTCTTCATATTTCTCAGTCCTTCTTCTCCCTTTGACTGATAAATATCATACCAACTTTTTAATGTTGAAAGATTTTTTATTCCATATAGTTGAGCTATTTCTTCAAAACTATGTTTTCCTTCCGCATATGCCTTAGCAACCTTTATTTTGAATTCAGCACTGTAATTAGTTTGTTTGTTGTTAAGACTTAAACTGTTATTTCTTGCCTTAGAAACAATGGTTCGTACATATCTTTCTGAAAGTCCCCATTTCCTAGAAGGATAAGCTGTTCCGTACCTTTTATGATCTTCAACAACTAGAAGTCTTTCTTCATAAGTTAATTTCATAACAAAACCCCATTATCAATCATGTGATCAATAATGGGGTTCATACTACTTTGAGGTGATTTTTAATAGTCCGCTATATTGTGAAAGTTTTATTTAACTCACAGTCTTTTACAAGATCATTGGAAGGTCAATTTTTCTAAAACCAAAGAAAATATGACAATATGGCGAATTCTTGAGTATAAAGTTTGACACTGGTGATTTGGCATGTTCTACTAAGAGATAGGACCGTTAATTCGGCGTATAAACTTTAAAAGAGGTTAAATGATAATGAAGCTATTGTCTTTGTGCCTTTTAAGTACCGTATGTTTAGGTACTGTAAATAGCGCGATGGCTGAAAACAGCGATAAAGTAAATATTTGGAACTGGAGCTACAACATTGGAGAACACACTGTAGCTGACTTTGAAAAAGATACTGGTCTTAAAACAAGCTATGTAGAGTACGATTCAAATGAATTACAGGAAGCAAGATTATTAGCTGGTAATACCGGCTTTGATGCAGCTGTAGTCGTAAGCTACTATGTACCAAGAATGGCTAAATCAGGTGCATTACAAAAAATCGACCATTCAAAAATTCCTAACTGGGTCAAGTTAAACCATGCAAGATTAGAAAAGATGGCAACTTTAGATCCAAACAATGACTACGCCTACCCTTATATTGAGATCTCCATCGGTATTGGCTATAACAAGCAAAAGATTGAAGAGATCTTTGGCAAAGATTACAAAATTGATTCCTGGGATTTTCTATTCAAAAAAGAAAATTCTGACAAGCTCAAAAAATGCGGTATTGCTGTAATTGACTCTCCTATTGAGGTTATCTCAGCTGTTCAGCATTACTTAGGTAAAGATCCTTTATCTCAGAAAGCTGAAGATTACGAAGAAGCTAAAAAGATCTTAACAAATCTGGCAGCTAACACCGCTTATTTCCAGTCTAACCGCTATGTAACAGATCTTGCATCAGGCGAGATTTGTGTAGCTATTGGTTACTCAGGTGACATTATTCAAGGCAGACACTTAGCTGCACACGGTAAACATAAATACGATATTGAATATGTAATTCCAAAAGAAGGTTCTATCTTCTGGTATGACAGCTGGACTGTACCTCGTGGCGCAAAGAACTATGACAACGCTATGAAATGGTTTGACTGGCTATTAACTCCTGAGAACGCAAGAAAACTCTCTGACGAGTTAGGTTATGTTCTACCAGTTGATGAGGCTATGGACAACTTATCTGAAGAGCTTAAGTCAAATGACAGTATTATGCTTTCAGATGAGAAATTAAAGACCATGTACTTTATGCAACCTACTCCTGCTAAAACAACTAAGATAACTAACAGAGTATGGAATGCTATGAAGACAGATTCATCAAAAATAAAATCCTCAGATGTAACTGAGGATGATGCTAACGGTTGGGACTAATTGCCTCGATTGTGAGTTTTTCTAACAGGACCTCTGCTAAGTGATTTTGGCAGAGGAAAACGAGTGGAGCTGACCTTAAAGGCCAGCTTCTTTTTTACTAAATCATGTCTTGATGAAACGTCATCCTCCATCAAATCAGTTGCACTCTTGCCGTGAATTTTATTTATTGCATCAAATTTTTGAGAAAGCCTTTCTCTTTCATGGATAACTAAAAGCTCTTTTACCATCCCGTCATCACTTTGAGACAACAGAGCTCTCTTTACAGCTTTAACTAGGGCTTCTTCACTGAGCATACAGGTTCTCCGTAATGTTGATAGATAATAAGATCAGAGTGCTTTACAGTTTTTGCAAAATCGCAGGTTCTGACAATGGAATTTACATGATAGAAACGGCTTAAAATCTCGTTTGCAAAAAATGTTGGCTTAGTTCTTACATCTGCCACAAAGATATAGCGAGAGGTTTCAACTGTCAAAGGACTTACCACCAGATCTTTTACTCCTGCATCTAATTGCTGTTGAATTTCATAATCACGCTCCACCATATCCTGTTTTACCTTTAAAAGTCCGCCTAAGGCATTCTCACCTGTAACTAGAATATAGACAAAGCATAGAGTGTATAAAGATACTGTCAATGTTTTTGGCATTACCTTTATATCTTCTTTCTTTAAAATAAAGTAAACACCTAATATACAAGCAATCAAAGCACAGGTAAATGGAGTTGCGGTTCTTGCTGGGAAATTAGGAGAAAAAATCATAATTGCCAATGATGCAAATCCAAAGATAAAGAGGTAGAGCACTCCTATAAAATCATTTTTATATTCAGCAAATTTATCTTTTGAAAAGAATTTATTTTTATAAGCAATAAAGAGTAAATAAACAAGTGACAGAATTAAAGGTAATTCTTCTAACAAGGTTAAGAAGAAAATATCCAATGTCACTGCTAAATGGGAGAAGTAATTAAAGCTACCAGTTGTTTCCATCATCTCAAGACGAGCATTGTTACCAGGAGACAATACTAAAACTAAGAAGCCTATACAAGTACCAACAAAACCTGTGATATGCCAGAAAGATAACTTCTTTACCTTATAAAGATATAGACATAACAGGAAGTTAGCTGCACAGATAGCAAATCCTGTGTTCTCATTACACCAGCCTGAGATGATTCCTAACAGAAACATCATAATTGCAAAAGGTACTGACTTTTTACAATTATCCGCATTTATTGAAAATCTATAAGGCAAAAGGAATGCCAAAATGAAGGTGGTGGTATACAGATAGTTACATGAGGTAACTAACATAAAGATAACTTCACCATAGGCTCTCAGACATAACCATAAAGCTACAGTTATAAAAAGTACAGGCAGAATTAAAAGCTTAAATGGATTTACTCTTTTGCCTTTAGCTTGAACATAGATTAAGTAGATCAAAACTAAATAACAAAGACCAGCACCTACAGCTGACACATATTTACCGCCCCATAATAACAGCTGAGCTAATACATGTGGAGGGGTTCTACCACCCCAAGTAAAGTAGTGACGATATTGAGATACTACAATGTCGCTAAATGATGACACAAGATCTTGAGTACCCTCAATCATCATGTAACGGTAATCATTAGAAAAATATGGGATTATGTAAGCACAGGCTGTGATAAACACAAACCAAGCTAATAGATAAATAGGACTTTTTAGGTATTTCATTTTCAGTCTAATATTGTGCCAATTTGCAGAATTTAATCTATCTAGCATAAGTAACATCAGTCGTTCTTCTTAAAGAAAGACAGCATGTTTTTACTACGATAGATTTTAGCTAACACACAAATGATGTAAAATTGTGAATAGTATAACGCAACTTGTTATTTATTATCACCTTGTATTATCAAGATGATTCATCTTGTCATTCTTACTGATAGTATCGTGTGACATTTGATAGATCGTGTAATTCAATATATTGCTAAAAAATAGATATTGAAGACAGTTCAGGCAAAAAAACATAAAAGCAAACAACAATGCAGTTAAAAGATCTTATAAAGGGTGGCATCAATGCAACCTTTTCTAATACCGTAAAATCAATTGGTAATTTAAATTCTACAGGTTTGACAGGAGCCATAGCTGCTATTTATGAGCAAGCTACACACGATTGTACATCTTGTCCTATATTAGTAATTTGTGCCGATAGCTTTGATGCTCAAAGCTTAAGAACCAATTTAAAGGCTCTACTTCCTAAAACTGACATTGAGTATTTCTCAGATTGGGAAACCTTGCCATATGATACTTTATCCCCTCATCAGGATATTGTCTCTTCAAGAATAAAGCTCTTAGCTGCAATGCCTGAGATGTCAGATGGTATTGTCATTACTACTGTACAAGCTCTAATGCCAAGAATTGCTCCTTTGTCTTTTATAAAAAAGCAAAGCTTTTCTATAAAAGTTGGTGATAAACGTGACATCACCATGATGAAAAAAGATCTTACAACTCATGGTTACCTCCTTGTAGAGCAAGTACTCTCTCCAGGTGAATTTGCAGTACGAGGTTCTATTGTCGATATCTATCCTATGGGTTCTAAGACACCATACAGAATAGATTTCTTTGATGATGAAGTTGATAGCTTGAGAATTTTTGACGTCGACTCCCAAAGATCATTAGAAAAAATTAATTCTGTTTCAATGTTACCAGCTCATGAATTTCCTCTAGATGAGTCAGGTATCAGTCTGTTTAGAAGTAATTATAGAGATGCCTTTATAGGAGCAAATCTTACTAATCATCCTATCTATCAGGCAATTTCTAAAGGTGCAATTCCAGCTGGTATTGAATACTATCTACCTCTATTCTTTAGTGAAGTTGAACCTGTATTTAACTACTTAAATGAAAAGTTCAAAATCATAACTGTAGATGATGTAACTAAAGCTTGTGACGATTTCGATGTAGATGTTCATAAAAGAGCTTTAGAGTACGCTGGTAACTCAGATCACCCTACCCTTCCTGCTCAAAGAGTTTTTTTAACTCCTAAAGAATTTAATGATAACTTAAAAAAGTTTGAAAGAATTTCTTTATACAAAAATCCTTTTGCAAAAGATTCAGTCTCAAAACGTGGCTTTTACAATACTGATTTTGAAAAGGTACCAGAGATTGCTTTTAACCATCAGGAAAAAGAATCATCAAGAGCTTTTGTTGCCTTTACTGATGACAAAATCAGTCACGGTTACAGAATTTTAATCTGTGCTCTCTCTGAAGGAAGGCGTCAGTCCTTAAGAGAGATCATGCCTCAAGTTTTAGTTGATAAATTTGGCATGAAAGCAGCATCTTCATTTGAGGATTTTTTAAACGAAAAAGCCCCTCTGATGATGACTATTGCTCCTTTTGATGAAGGTATGATCCTTCCATCATCAAAACTGTGTGTCTTAACAGAAAGTGAGCTTTTAGGCTTTAAAGTTGTAAAACAAAGAAGAGCTTCATATAAATCGAAGCTCTCTCAGGATACCATCATCCGCAACCTCTCATCCTTAAAAGAAGGTCAAGTCGTAGTTCACATCGACCATGGTATCGGTCGTTATCGTGGTCTTAAGATCTTGGATATTGGCGGCATCAAAGGTGAATTCTTAACCATCGAATACCTAAATGGTGATATGCTCAATATCCCTATTACCTCTTTATCAAAGGTCGCAAGATACTCTGGATCTGAGAATCCTCCTTTATCACGATTGGGTAATGACACTTGGTCTAAAAAGAAAGCTAAAGCAGTACAAAAGGTAACTGATGTTGCAGCTCAGCTTTTAGATCTTTATGCTCGCCGTGAAGCTGTCGCTGGTACTGCATTTAAAGTTGATGAAAAAGCTTTGGATGAATTTGCTTCAGGATTTGGCTATCAGGAAACACCTGATCAGATGGCTGCCATTAACAACACTATTTACGATCTGTCAAAAGAACAGCCAATGGACAGATTAGTTTGCGGTGATGTAGGTTTTGGTAAAACTGAGGTTGCCCTACGTGCTGCTTTTGTGGTGGCATCAGCAGGCTCTCAGGTTGCAGTCCTAGTACCTACTACAATTCTAGCAGAGCAACACTATCAAAACTTTAAAGACAGATTTGCAGGTACTGCAATCAATGTTGAACTTCTATCTCGTTTTAAAACAGTAAAACAACAAAACGAGGTAATAAAAGAGATAGAAAAAGGTAATGTTGATATCATCATCGGTACACATAAACTCCTATCAAAAGACATTAAATTTAAAAAGTTAGGCCTTATCATTGTTGATGAGGAGCACCGCTTTGGTGTAAAACAAAAAGAACGCTTAAAGGAAATTAGAGCTCAGGTTGATTTGCTGACTCTTACAGCAACTCCTATTCCTCGTACTTTGAACATGGCTATGGAAGGAATGAGAGAGCTCTCTATTATTGCAACTCCACCAGAGCACAGACTTGCAGTTAAAACCTTTGTAACAGAAAAATCTGATGCCTTAACCCGTGAAGCTATCATGCGTGAATTGCGTCGTGGAGGACAGGTCTACTACCTGCATAATGATGTTGCAACCATCAACCAAAGAGCAGAACAATTAGCTAAATTAGTACCAGAGGCAAAAATCGGTATTGGTCATGGTCAGTTAAATGAACGTGATCTGCAAAAGGTGATGAGAGACTTCTATCACCAAAGATTTAACCTTTTAGTTTGCTCTACTATAGTTGAAAATGGTCTTGATGTGCCTACAGCTAATACCATCATCATCGATAGAGCTGATCTTTTAGGTTTAGCCCAGTTACACCAAATCAGAGGTCGTGTAGGACGTTCTCATCACCAAGCTTATGCATACCTCTTTACCCCTCCTAAACAGCTGTTATCAAAAGATGCTAAATTAAGACTTGATGCTATTTCTTCATTAGAAGAGTTAGGTGCTGGCTTCGTTCTTGCTACCCACGATATGGAAATTAGAGGTGCTGGTGAGCTTTTAGGTGAAGAACAGTCAGGTCAGATTGAATCTGTAGGTTTCTCACTCTACTCTGAGATGTTAGAAGCTGCGGTTAAAGCTCTAAAAGAAGGTCACGAGCCATCACTAGCAGAGATCACTCTTAATGAATGTGAAATCGATCTCCACTTACCATGTCTGCTACCAACTGACTATATTGCAGATGTAAATACCAGATTGTCTTTATACAAACGTATTTCATCATGTAAAACAGCGGATCAGTTTGAAGATCTTAAAGTTGAACTAATTGATAGATTTGGTTTCTTGCCAGATGCTACTAAAAACCTCTTTGAGATATCATCTTTAAAGGTTTTAGCAACCGATCTTGGAATTAAGAGAATTAACGGCGACGCTAAAGGAGGCATCATTGAGTTAAATCAGAATCATAAGATCTCTAATGACTATCTGATTAGACTCATGACTACCTGTAAACATAATGAATACAGAATCACAGGTCCTAGCTCATTAAGGTACAACGTACCTGAAAGTGAGTCTAGATCAAGACTTGAGATCTTAAAACAGTTGCTACAGGCATTTGCCGCTAATAGTTCACTTGCTAAATAAAGTATGCTCTAGAACTGAAAACACGTTGCGTGAGAGAACTATGAAACTTTTACAAATTGCAGTAAAGTGCATCTTTATTCAAAGCTAATAATATGATTGAGAAACTTGTAAGGGAAATAAAAGCGGAGAGACATTTTGCTTAAACAAAACAAAACGCCTTCTATATTTCAAGAAAGCGTTCCCTCATAAATATCCCCTAGTTCTGAGTTTAGAGGATATTCAATTTAGTTTAAGTACTTTAATTAGATGTACTTGAACTTAATCTCAGCAATCTTCTTTGACCACTGCTCAGGTCCAATCTTATGGATTGAGTTACCTTCACTGTCAACCGCAACGGTAACAGGCATATCAACAACCTTGTACTCACGGATAGCTTCCATGCCAAGATCTTCGAATGCTAGAACTTTAGCAGACTTAATTGCCTTAGATACCAAGTAAGCTGCACCACCGGTTGCCATTAAGTAAGCAGCCTTGTGCTTCTTGATTGAAGCGATAGCCTCAGGGCCTCGCTCTGACTTACCGATCATACCGTATAGACCTGTCTGTGAAAGCATTGTTTCAACAAACTTATCCATACGAGTTGAAGTGGTAGGACCTGCAGGACCCACAACTTCATTACCAACAGCAGGTACTGGTCCTACGTAGTAGATGAACTTCTTGTGGAAATCAACACCTTCAGGTAGAGGCTTACCCTGAGCGATTAAGTCACATACTCTCTTATGAGCAGCATCACGACCTGTTAAGATAGTACCTGATAATAATAAGGTCTCGCCCATCTTCCATGAAGCAATCTCTTCTTTAGTGATAGTATCAAGATTTACTCTCTTAACATTTGCACTTGCACCACCGATTTCGATATCTGGGTAGTCATCTAATGATGGAGGTGTGAAGGTTGCTGGACCTGTACCATCTAACTCAAAATCAATGTGACGAGTTGCAGCACAGTTAGGAATAATTGTAGTAGCCTTTGATACTGCGTGGCATGGGTAGGTCTTAACCTTAACATCAAGAACAGTGGTAATACCACCTAAGCCCTGGGCACCGATACCTAACTTGTTGATCTTGTCATAAAGCTCAAGTCTTAACTCTTCTTCAGCGTTCTTAGGTCCGCGAGCAATTAACTCCTGGATATCGATAGGATCATTTAAAGCTTCTTTAGCTAAAATTGCAGACTTCTCAGGAGTACCGCCAACGCCGATACCAATAATTCCTGGAGGACACCAACCAGCGCCCATTAGAGGGATCTGGCTTAATACGTAATCAACTACGCTGTCTGATGGGTTTAACATTCTCATGTGGGTCTTGTTCTCAGATCCACCACCCTTTGATGCAATAGCTACTTCTACCTTGTTACCATGAACCATCTCAATGTGAACTACAGTAGGAGTATTGTCTTTGGTGTTAATTCTCTTTCCTAATGGATCCATTAGGATTGACTTACGTAGAGGGTTTGTTGGGAAAGCATATGCTCTTCTAGTACCCTCATCCACCATTTCCTGAATAGTCATGTCGCCTTCAAAGCGAACATCCATACCGATCTTAACGAAACAGGTAACAGCACCTGTATCTTGGCACAATGGACGGTGTCCGATTGCACACATTTTTGAATTTACTAAGATCTGTGCGATTGCGTTCTTTGCTGATGGATTCTGCTCAATTTCATAGGCATGTTTCATAGCCTTTAAGAAATCTTTTGGATGATAATAAGAAATGAACTGAATCGCATCACAGACAGACTCAATGAAGTCAGCTGTCTTAATCAATGTTGTCATAGATGGTACTTTCCTTGTTCAGTGAACCGTTGTAATCAATTGTTTATTTGACTACAGCTGTCTGCAACTGCCGATTTTTATTTCTGCTATGTTTTAGCAGAGGCGGTTCGTTACCGCTAAAATTAAGTTGTAATTTGTATACAACAGCAGGAATTATAGCATAATTAGTCTGTATAAAAGTGACATCGCAAACGATTTAACAAAGCCTTGCAAACTAAATTTCAACATCAAGTAGTCACATCTCGACCTCAAAATGACGCTCGAAATGTCATAAATAACTAGGGAGACAAAAAAGTTACCTGTAAATTTGAGTAACTTTACGATTTTGTTCAAAAAAATTACCCATAAACTTAAGTAATTGTCTTGTATACCGTTATAATAACGAGAATGTTTCGGTTTTGAGAAGCGATTATGTTTATTACAATAGCTGTTATATTTGTTCTTCTAGCAAGTTTTCTTTTAATCATTGTGAATATGTACAGTGATTATGTTGCCCGCCGTGAGCAGGATGCTAGACTTATCTCTACTAGAGCAAGAAACATCATCACCGAATGTGAAGAACTGCTTTTAAACCAAGCTCAAGTTGCATTTTCCAAAACACTAGTTTTAGTTCTTCACTACAGAATTATCAGAGCTTTAAGAAAAAGAGCAATTGATCCTAAAACCCGTGATGAGGTAAAAGACAGAATTGCTAACGAAGAAAAGATCATTGCCGAGCTAAAAACCAATTACAAAGAATTAAGTACTTTTAAGGCCCCTGAAAATGATGCTATGGCTATTGCTCAACTTCGTGTTATAAGAAGATTACGTAGCATCTTAAAGTCAGAGATGACCTCAGGTATTCCTTTAAATCCATCTCAATTAAATAAAGAAGATCGTCGTCTGTACATTCTGGTGCTAAAAGTTAACATTTCAAACTTAATTCAGAAAGTTTTCGAAATGAAAAGACTACGTCAAATAGGTTCTTGCAGACAGCTTATTGATAAAGGTTTAAGTGTTATCAAAGCTTCTGGTGTAAAAGACGGTTGGCTTACTGAAAAAGAAGATCTTCTAACAAACCTTTTAAATGGCATCAATGCTGAAACTAAGATTAAAGATCCTGCTAAAAAAGAAAAGGCTGACGCTGATGGTCAGAGTTTAGCCGATAAGAGCGATCTTGATGAAATCTTTGGTGATAAGAAGAAGTGGTAATAACTACTTCAATCCATCTTCAAGAATACGGTGAAAACTAATTCACCGTTTTTAGTCTTGTTAAACTTTTTCTAAAGCAACAATCTCACAAACAGGAGTATCAGTCTTTTCTCTACTCTTAGAATTATTCTCTAAAACTAAAGCTACTGGTATTACAGTCTTATCTGTAAGACGTCTTGCGTACTTGTTCTTAATGATTTGATCTTTAGCTTCAGAAAGTTTTGTTGCAATGTCTTTACTGTTATCTGTTACCTTTAATTCAAAGACATACAGGTAGTCACCAGCTTCGGCTGTAATATCTGCTCTACCACAAGCGCCCATTACCTCTGTTGAGGCTGATACATTAAAGGTTAGCATGGCTAGCTTTAGTACATCTCTAAAACATGCTTCATTAAAGTTCTTTACTGTTTCATATGAAAGTTCATTGATAAAGCAATTAAAGATGTACTTTAGCTTGTCTAATTTATTTTCACAAAGAACATCGTAAAGTGAAGTAGTAAACTTTTCCTGAACATCATTGTTGTTAGTTAAAAGCCTTAACATGATTTCAGAATATGCCCGTTTTACTTCAAGGTTAGGTATTCCTATCTGAAGTATTTTTCTGTTTACACCTTTGATACAGAAATATCCTGCCTGATACAGAATGGCAAAGAGGTCATTTTTTGCAATATTATCGATTGTTGGATACAGTTTACTGCTTACTTTGTCCACTGTTGAATCAATTTGCAGCAATGACTGTAATTCATCAGCATTGTATTTTTCTAACCCTTGCTTTAGATAATTAACTAAGAACGTTGGTGTAGAACCACCTGATACTACCCAGTATGGAATAAAACCTCTATGTGGTGATTTTAAGAAATTTAATATTGACCAAGGATTGTAAACATGGTGCATACAATCTTCATCAAAACTGTATCCGTCATAATTTCGCTTTAGTTCTTCAACAACTTTTTCATGTGTATAACATTCTGTTGGGAACTTCCTGTTTAAAGTCTCTACAGCATTATCAATATACTCACTAAAGTACTTTTCTAACTCTTCACTGGTGTAGCCTAATAATGCACCATAATCGCTATCTAAGGTTAAATCTGTAAGATGATTAAACGCAGAGAATATTGAGGTATGTGAGTAATAAGTTACACCTGTGATAAAGATAAAACGGAATTTTCCTTGAAATGATTTAACTGTCATATAGAAGTTAGATAAGATCTTACGTCTATCTTCAAATTCATTGCTATCATTTAAGACAGCTGTTAATGGTGCATCATATTCATCTACTAGCAATACCACTTCACTTTCTGTATCTAGTGTCTTTTTTAGCAAGTTAGCCGGACTATCTATATTTTCTTTTGTAGGCTCAATACCTGCTTCTTCCAGTGAAAGCTTAAAGGCATCCACAAATTCTTTATTAAAAGAACTGTTTGAAGGAACCTCTCTGAATGTAGAAAAATCTAAATGGATAACCTTATATGTTTTGTCTTTCCATAAAGGTTCAATCTCTAAACCTTTAAACCTCTCTGTTCCATGAGCAAAGAGTTCATGGAAGGTATTGATAAGAGTTGACTTACCAAAGCGTCTTGGACGTGAAATGAAATATGGGCCTTTTTCATCTTTTGCAATTTGGCAAATTAAAGCTGTCTTATCTACATATACTCTATTATTGTCAATAAGATCTCTAAAATTGCATGAATTTGGCAGTAACTTTGTAAATTTCATGTCATCGTTCTAAAAACTTTCTGATCTTTAATCTAAAGTATAGCATCTATTGAAACATTAACCTTATGTTAAATAGGGAAATAGTATGTTATCAAATTCGTTAGTAAAAATTCCCAGCAGGGATTTAACCGTCGAGAATTTTCATACTTTGGCGTTAAAAGCACAAAGTATGAAATTCTGAGCTTGACTTATCAATCAGAACTACTCGCTACATCATGCGTTCATTGTTTACATAAACTTCTGAATCTACAATCTTAATCTCTGATCTGTACTCCTTATCCTTTTTTACAAAGAACATGGTCTGACCAGGATCTTCTTTTGTTGTAACGTTGATATTTCCGTTAACCACAGGAACAGATTCATCTTCTGAGGATTTAAAATCTAGTTTGCCAGAAGCTTTAATAGGAAGTTTCTTTTTATCATATAATCCGATTAAAGAGCCAATCTTGTCATCAATTACGCCTTCAAATTTATCAATGTCGATGCCTTTTATATTTGGAATTGAGTTTGGAAGTCCGGTTACAGCTCCTGTATACAGGCTACTTAGAGCATCAGCTGTAATACCTCTTACAGTAATAACTGCATCATAATCCTTTATATAATCAAGATTATCGCCTTTGGCTTTAAACTTAAGATCAAAGGTACCATCATCTTTTTGATTTTTAGCTTCTAATGATGCTTTTAAGCTATCAGATTTAAAACCAATAGTCTTCACACCTTTAGTTGATAGTTCCATTTCATCAAACTTCTTTAGAGCGCCGATTCCTGTAAACTTGGTCTTGTACTTTAGAGAATCGACTTTTCCAATAAAGTCTAGATTGATACTGTTAAATTCAGATGACAAATCAACGTTCTCATCTTTATCAAACTCTGCTTTAACCGATGCGGAAATAGGATTTATTGATCTGTCAAGATATCTTCCATCAAGCTTTAGCTTTAAAGTTGCATTTTGACTTAAAGCACTTATTTTTAACTTTGCAGAGCTCTTTAAAGTATTTCCATCAAGAGATAAAAGCTTTTGTCTTGATAAATAGTTGTTGATATCTTTTGTATCAAAAGATATCTCTGCATTTAAAAATCCATGCTCAATTTTTACAGGAATTGAAAAGTTGACATATGGGGGATATGAAAGTGTAAGTGTGCCCTTTTGTGAGAAAAAGCCTTTATCTTCAACATTAAAATGAGCAACAGAGGCAATCTCATGAGAGGTATTCTCGCCTTGGCTTGAGATGTCATTAATCTTTTCAATCTCATTATCTACAGCTGATTTTGTAAAATAAACACCGCTAGCATATACAACTGCTGCTACAGCTACAGCACATGAACTTACAATAGCAATTGTTTTCTTTTTCATGACAAAATTCCTTCAAAAGTATTTTGTATCAAGTTAACACAAATGTAACTTAAAAAAGTAAAGTAAGATCAAAAAGTTCATTTCATTCACTCTTAAACTTGTAAAATTTATTTTGCATTTACCATAATTTTGAGATTACCTCTTAAATTTTGATTTCAATGAGCACCAACAAAAACGCCAGGAACAAGTCCTGGCACCAAAAATCTTCAATCAAAAAGGATCTGCAACTTATTTTTGACCTTTAATAGCCTTTCTTCCTAAGAAAACACAATCGTCACCTAATTCTTCTTCGATTCTGATTAACTGATTGTATTTGGCAATACGATCAGAACGACTCATAGAACCAGTCTTAATTTGACCGCATGAGGTACCAACTGCAAGATCAGCAATTGTAGTATCTTCAGTTTCACCTGATCTGTGTGATACCACAGCTGTGTAGCCAGCATCATGGGCCATCTTAATAGCATTTAATGTTTCAGTTAAAGAACCAATTTGGTTGAATTTAATTAAGATTGAGTTTGCAATACCCTTTTTAATACCTTCAGCTAAGATCTTGGTGTTAGTTACAAACAAATCATCACCAACTAACTGAACATGTGAACCTAACTTTTCAGTCTGGTATTTAAAGCCATCCCAATCAGACTCATTCTGACCATCTTCAATTGATACAATTGGGTACTCATTTACTAGATTAGCAAGGTAATCAGTAAACTCATGAGAGGTAAATGACTTGCCCTCACCTTTTAACTCATATAGACCTTTTTGACTGTTATAGAACTCTGATGAAGCGCAGTCCATAGCTAGAGTTACATCTTTACCAAACTCATATCCTGCTTTTTCAACAGCCTCTTTGATGCAGGCAAAAGCTTCAGCATTTGACTTTAAGTTAGGAGCAAAACCGCCCTCATCGCCAACACCTGTTGATAAACCTTTCTTCTTTAATACTGATGCCAGAGCATGGAATACTTCAGCACCAATGCGTAAAGCTTCACGGATATTCTTGCCACCTACAGGCTGGATCATAAACTCCTGAATATCCACATTATTATCTGCATGCTTGCCTCCATTTAGAATGTTCATCATTGGCAGTGGCATTACATACTTACCCTTATGGCCGTATAGTTCACCGACATATTTATATAGAGGAACCTTGCGTGAAGCTGCCTCTGCCTTAGCTACTGCTAAAGATACTGCTAAGATAGCATTTGCACCTAACTTATCTTTATTCTCAGTACCATCTAGCTCTATCATGATCTTATCAATACCGGACTGATCGCAAGAGCATTTGCCTACAATAGCCTTTGCTATTGGACCATTTACATTAGCAACAGCTTTTAATACACCTTTACCACCAAAGCGTGATTTATCGCCGTCTCTTAACTCTAAAGCTTCTCTAGAACCTGTAGATGCACCAGATGGAGCTGCAGCGCGGCCAAAAGAACCATCTTCTAAATATACCTCTGCTTCTACAGTTGGATTACCACGTGAATCGATAATTTCACGACCGATAACTTTAACGATTTTTGACATGATTTCCTCTTAGCTAAAAATCTTAATTACGAACACAAAACAATTGTACAGATATAGTTAGTTACATGCAACTATAATTAGCTTTAGGTAATATTTTTTATTAAACGATACAAAATGTCAGCTAAGACAAATACTCAACTGATTTACTGTCTTTTCTCATGATGTTTTTTTTTAGATGAGGATTCAATTGTTCTAGTATTTTTTTTAAGAGCGTAAAATAGAGTGGATAATAGTTTTGCAACAAGAAGTAAGGTCATCTTATAACTGCTTTTTTGGCAATATTTTGCAAGATAAACCTTACTTACTACACTTAACTTTTTAACTAAATGGTTAGTTAGTTGTTTGGTTAGTTAGTTTGTTTGTTAGTTAGATAATTAGTTAAAATGGTATTCTTTTGCAGGAGAGGTTTCCCAGACCTTCTTTAAATCGTCAGGGATTGACAGGTTAAAACCTAACTCTCTGTATGGACCTATATTATGAAAATCTGAACCTAATGAGGCTAAGAAATCATACTTCTTGCAAAGTTCACACAAATACACATGATCTGCAGGCTTCTGCTGAGATGAAGCGACCTCAATTCCTAAACCACCGCAATCTTTAAAATATTCCATTAACGATCTTAATTTGGTGTTGGTAAGTGAATAGCGTTTTGGATGGGCTAACACAGGAATACCACCTGACTTTAAGATAGCATCTACAGCTACACTAATATCAGGCCAATTAGTCTTTACATAACAGCATTTACCTTTTTTAAGATAATATTCAAAGGCATCTTCATTGGTCTGAGCTCTGCCCATCTCAACGATGTAGCGAGCATAGTTGCCACGTGTAATTGAGGCACCTTCCCCCGCTCTTTTTACGCATTCGTTATATGAATCAGTAAATCCCTGCTTATCTAATTTGTCACCAATTTCCTGAGCTCTTTGAATACGTAAGACTCTTTGACCTTTTAGATATTCTTGAAGTGCTGGTGCATCTTTATCGATAAACAAGGCTACCACATGGATCTGCTCGTTATTCCATGTTGTTGACAGCTCAGCTCCAGGAATTAACTCAAGCTTACCTTCTGCTTCCTTTTTAGCCCTATCAATTCCTAAAACACAGTCATGATCAGTTAAAGCTAAATGAGTAAGACCTCTTGATATTGCTCTTTGTACTAAAGCTTCTGGAGTAAAAGCACCATCTGAAGCTGTTGAATGTGAATGTAAATCAATCTTTGAAAAAATGGCAGGCATTTTATTCTCCGTTTATCAATTCTAATTCTTCCCAACGAGCATAGAGCTTGTCTAACTCTTCTTGTGCCTTGTTTCTCTTGTTGGTAACTTCAATAGATTTTTCAGGACCATCAGCAAATAACGCTGGATCTGACAGTTGCTCATCTAATAGGGCAATATCAGCTTCTAACTTTTCAACTTTATCTGGAAGTTCTTTTAGCTCATGCTTTTGGGTAAAAGTAAGACCTTTTTTCTTTTTAGAATTATCTGTTTTTTCTGTTCCAGTTCTTGATGGCTGTTCAGAATTTTTAATATCTTTTTGAGAATTGTCCTTTGTTTGACACTCTACATTTTTAGAAATTCTCTCATAATAAGCTAACACATCAGACCAACCACCAATTACAGACTCAATGTGACCTTTACCGTCAAAGACCCAAGTCTCAGTTGCAACCTTATCGATAAAAGCTCTGTCGTGGCTGATAATGATAACAGTACCGTTATATGTTGATACAAGATCTTCTAATAAATCTAAGGTTTCTAAATCAAGATCATTAGTAGGCTCATCCATGATGAGAACATTTGAGCTTTTAGCAAAAAGGCGTGCTAAAAGCAGTCGGTTCTTCTCACCTCCAGATAAAACTTTTACTGGAGAACGGGCTCTTCGACCAGAGAACAGGAAGTTAGCTAGATAAGAGATCACATGCTTATTCTTACCGTTGATACATACTTCGGTGTGACCATCAGCGACGTTATCTGCTACAGACTTTTCAAGCTCAAGACCTTCATGGTACTGATCAAAATACTGTATTTCTACATTAACACCTGTTCTTACTTTGCCTGAAGTTGGTTTTATCTGACCTAAAAGAGTTTTAATTAAAGTAGTTTTACCAGCAGCATTTGGACCTGTAATACCAATTCTGTCACCACGCATTACGGTTGCACTAAAGTCTTTGATAACAGACTTCTCTCCAAATGAGATATTAAGATCTTTAATTTCAAAAACTAAGTTACCGCTTCTTTGCGCAGAATTTGCCTCCATAATGACGTTGCCCATTCTGTCACGTCTATTTGCTCTTATTTTTCTGCGCTCTTCAAGATCTTTTACTCTGCCTTCATTACGAGCAAGACGAGCCTTAACGCCGCGTCTGATCCAAGCCTCCTCTTGAGCTAAGATCTTGTCAAATTCAGCATTAGCTAATTCTTCTTTGCGTAATCGCTCATCACGAAGTTCAATATAGCGATTAAATGAACCTGGATAGGAATAGAGCTTGCCTCTATCCAACTCGACTATCCTTGTAGCGCAGTTATTGGCAAAGAACCTGTCATGGGTTACAAAAACTAGAGTTCCGTTAAAGTTTTTCAGCTCTTGTTCAAACCAAGCAATAGATTCAATATCTAGGTGGTTGGTAGGCTCATCTAAAAGTAGCAATTGTGGCTCAGAAGCTAAAGCTGCAGCCAGCGCCACCTTACGGCGGTTACCACCTGAAAGGGATTTTAATTCAAGCTCGGGAGCTAAACCTATTCTGTTTAGGATCTTACGCACAACCGCGTCTTTAACCCAACCATCATGTGATTCAATAAAAGCAGAAAGCTCCAGTTGCTCATGAGGATCTTCTGATAAAGAGAACTTTGATAAAGCTTCACCCACAACAGGTACACCGCTAGCTGCAAGTGAATAAGCAGTACCGTGTTCGTATGAAGGAGGATCCTGACATAAAGTTGCTATCTTAAGACCTGACTGAATAATAATTCTTCCAGAATCTAACTCTCTTTTACCCTGAATCAAACTTAACAGAGTTGACTTACCAGTACCGTTGCGACCTACAAGACATATTCTTTCATTCTCTTCAATTGAAAGGTTAGCGCCTTCTAAAAGTTTGTCAGCTCCGTTGTTTAAATAAGCATCAATAATGGATACAAGACTCATTACAGATCCTTAATTCCATCAGGTCCAAACACACGTGGCTTGTGAGAAGATGCTCTAGGTTTACCTTTTGAAAAGCCATCTTTTCCTTTAGAATATGATGACTTACCTCTGGAGTAGCCATTATCATAAGTTCGTCTTTCATTAAATGATGAATTGTCTTCATCACGTCTGAATGGCTTATGGGAAAACTCTCCAGGACGCTTGGTAAATTTATCCTGTTTTTCGTGTCTGTAAGTAGAGTGACTCTCTTTGGACTCGCCCCAAACCTTATTTACACCAGTATTTGTACTATATGTAGCGGTGTCTGAGCTATTAGATGTTCTTGAAGAGTAAGCTCTTGAATTTCTATAAGAGCTTCTGTCACCATTTCTTGAGTTTCTATCCTGAGAATAGTGATTTGAATCAGAATACTCATGATAAGTATTTTCTTTTACATCTAAAGCTTTCTGCCACTTAGGAGCTGCTTTTAATGTTGTCATAGGCTCAGGTGTTTTTACCATATTAGCCTTGGTGAATTTCAAACGGTAACAGGTATGAATTTTTTTATCTCGAGAAAAGTCACGAGGCAGAGTCGACTCAGAGATATTCTCAATTTCAAAACCATAATCTTTAATAGACTCATCGATTACAAAACCTCTGAAGTTGGTACAGAATATAACCTCACCACCATCTTTTAGATGTCTTGTAAGATTTGAAAGTAACGCTACCTGATCACGTTTTACATCAAAGCTTGTTTCCATACGCTTTGAGTTTGAGAAGGTAGGAGGATCTATATAGATAAGATCAAACGAAAGACCTTGATCTTGAGATAACCAAGCTAGACAGTCTGCCTGAATGAATTGAGCCTTATCTGTTGCTAAATGGTTTAGCTTAAAGTTCTCCATACCCCATTCAAGGTAAGTTCTGCTCATATCAACAGATACAGTTGATTTTGCTCCGCCTAAGGCTGCTGCAACTGAGGCTGAACAGGTATAAGAGAACAGATTTAAAAAGTCTTTGTCTTTTGCTTCTTTTCTAATTAAATCTCTGATGAGTCTTCCATCTAAGAAAAGACCTGTATCAAGGTAATCATAGAGATTTACTCTAAACAGAGCATTGTTCTCATTGACAGTCATGAACTCATTTTTAAGTTCTTTAGCTTTTTCGTACTGATTGTCGCCCTTTTGAACTTCACGGCTCTTTAAGATAACCTTATCACCAGTAACACCTGCAATCTCCACTGTCGCACTTAGCATGTCTAATTCATGACGCTTTGCTACACGAGGATTTACCTTAGCTGGAGCTTTGTATGCCTGGATTACATAGTAACCATCGTAGTAATCAATTGCAGCAGAATACTCAGGGACATCAGCATCATACACACGATAAGCATTGGTATTTACATTCTTTGCCCACTTGCGCATGTAAGTTAAATTTTTCTTTAAGCGGTTAGCAAAGTCTGTTGCAATCTTAATGTTCTGCTCTTCTTTTACGCTTAGATCTTCAGTCTCGTTAATATCAAAGACTCTTAACTGGCATAAAAGCTCACCATTATAAAGTTTGTAAACCTTATTTGAATGCAATCTCATGCAGGAGAGTAATTCTGGAGATGAAGAGATCACTGCAGCTCTTGCGCCTTTAAAGTTCTTCTTAAATCCAGCACCGATCTCAGTATAAAGAGCGATTAACTCATTAAAGTTACCCATTCTCTTACCGTATGGAGGATTTGTTACAATGGTAACTTTAAGATCTGAAGTAAATGGATTATAAAGATTCTGTACAGGACAGTGATATACCTTAACTAAATTCGAAAAACCAGCCTTTGCAGCATTTTCATTAGCAATATCTACAATTCTTTCATCAAGATCGAAACCTACAATCTCAACCTTTCTTTCAAGACACTTTGCTATACCGTTTTGAGATCTGTTTTTAGCTTCTTCTAAAAGGTTATTCCAGACATCTTTATCAAACTGTTTTAAGTTAAAGAAGCCATAATGTTCTCTTCTGATACCTGGTGCAGTATCTGTAGCCACACAAGCAGCTTCAAATAATAAGGTACCTGAACCACACATAGGATCGATAAAGTTATCACCTGTATAGCCTGCTCTTTTAATCATGGCAGCAGCTAAATTCTCTTTTAGAGGAGCAGCTCCTGTACCACGGTGATATTCACGCTTTAGAAGAGCGCGACCTGAGAGATCGATTAAAATGTTTGCACTGCCCTTTTTATCTAAATGGCAGTTAATTAAAACATCAGGATTTTCTCTATCAACATCAGGTCTTCCACCTAGAGTTGTCTGTAATCTGTCGCAGATAGCGTCCTTTACTTTTAAAGCACCATACTGAGTGTTTCTGATTTCATCATTGGTACCTGTGAAGGAAACTGCGATGGTATTGCTCTTATCAAAATACTTTTCCCAAGCTACACCATTAGCACCGATATAAAGTTCAGTGTCAGTTTCACAGTAGAACTCTGACATCTCAAGTAAAATTCTTGAAGCAAAGCGAGACCAAAGACATGCTTTCATACCAAAAGCAAAGTCGCCTTTAAAAGATACACCAGCTACAGTTTCTTTAGCGCTTTGTGCTCCAAGTTGATTTAATTCGTTTAATAAAAGAGTTTCTAAACCTTTAGGACAGGTTGCAAAGAATGATAATGCCATGAATTATAAGCTCCAAGTTTATGGCGATATTATACTTTAATCACCTGTACTTTAAACGCATTAAATCCTCAGATATTCAATAAATTTCTCTAAAAGAATTGAGGAAAAATAAAGTGAAAACTTACTAAAACAAGCAAGAATCCTATGTTGTACTTAGTAAATTTTTTCATGTAGTAAAGAGGAGTTGCGCCTTCAGTCTTAATATAGAACTTAAAGGTAATTAGACTTGCCATTGATGCAATGATAGTACCTAAGCCACCTACATTCACACCGATTAAAAGCATATTTGGATCTTTTGCAAAATTAGATAGCATTACAGTTGCAGGCACATTTGAAACTATTTGAGAGAGCGATACTGAAATAAAGTATTCATATTTATCAACAAAGTTCTCAGCAAAGCTTTTAACAGTTTCAATTTGACACACATTGTTCACAAAGATAAACAAGAAAACAAAGAGTAGCAACAACTTGTAATCTGCCTGTTTGAACAGACTCATGTCCATTATAAGAATTGAACTAAGGACGAGAGTAGACATCAGATAAACATCCAATACTCTTAGTACACTTAAAAGACAGAGCACAAAGAGAACAGTAGTTAAAGAACATCTTTTTGAGTTAATTGAGAGTACAATCTTGCTTTCGTACTTTAAAGGCTTGGTATCAATAAAATGAGTGGTTAAGAACAGCAATACAAATGACACTAGAATGAGAGGAAAAGTAACCTTTAAAAAAGACAGTAAATCATAGTTGAAGACTGTATAAATAAAGAGGTTTTGAGGATTTCCAATAGGTGTTAGTGTTGAGCCTACATTAGCTGCAATAGTCTGTAATGACAGAACCTTAATTAAGAGATCTTGCCTGTTTACTTTTACAAAGGCTGCAATAGCGATAGGTATAAAGATTATCAATGAAACATCATTGGTAATTAGCATGGAGATAAAAAAGTTTATAAAGATAAACAGTCTTGAGAGTGATCTTGCATTTCCTGATAGAGAGCACAGCTTCATATAGACTAAAGACAAAACACCAAGCTTTTTAAAAGAAGCTACAACTAACATCAGGCATAAAAGTAATAACAGGATTTTTAAATTTAAAGCCTCAATAGTACTTGTAATTGAGAACCTGATAAAAAATGAAGTTACAAAGGCTAGTATAGCTGCTGTATAAAGATCAGGATTTCTTCTTAAATATTGTAAGAGATTATAAATGGTACGATTCATACTAGTTCATTTGTCGGATCTCTACAGAAATGTAGATCTCTTGTTACTTAGAAAACTTTAGGTGTATGCAGATAAATTCAAACTTGCAGTATATCAAAAGATAAGCACTGATGATTGAAAATGTAAGTAAATGAGCGCGGTGGATTTAAAATTTTTAAAGTGTAGACTAAGAGCGTTACCTCTGGGGAGGGCTCCCCAGAGACAACTACAGGAATTGCACCTGTTTCTCTCCTGATATCAGCTCATTGGCCGTTTTAAAACTCATAACTACTTAACGACACAATGAGCAATATCTTTAGTAAGAAAGACAATATATTAAACAATAATTTCTTATCACTTTTGGCAAAAATTGACATAAAAATAAGACTAATACTCGCCTTCTTTAAGACCAGTAGCTTTAAAAATATCTTTAGGTGATATTCCAATCTCTTTTAAGTTTTTTGCAATAGAAAGTCTTTCTTCAGCTTTTCCTTCAACCTTTCCTTCGGCTTTTCCGTCATTGTGACCATCGGTATAACTTTTTTCCAATACGGCGCTATTGTCCCACATTTTTTTTAAACTACCATGGTAAGCAAATTTTTCTTTTTCAGAGAATTTTGCTATTTCTGCAATTCTAAATAATCTTGTAAACACTTGTTCTTTTAAAGCAACAGGCTTATCGTTTAAAGCAGAAAGATTTTTTATTGCATACATCCATTTATCTTGGATAGTTTCAAGTTCATCTTCTGTTTTGGTAAATTTAGGTAATTCAAAATAATAGTAAGCCAATTTGTCATAAAATTGGCAATTTGTGACCTTGTCGTATAAAACGACTTCATGTCGATAAGGCTCACTGTCTTTTTCCAAGACAAAATTTAAAATTCCAATTGTATAAACAGCTTTTAATTGATAATCCAAAACACCTTTTGGAGCCTGATTTCTTGTTGCAAAAGAACTATAAAATATGCTTCTGTCCTTAAAATAGTTCTGAGCTGCATTTTGCATTTCAACGATGATATAAGCATCATCAGATGTTTTACAATAAACATCAAAGATAGCATCCCTGTCAGTAACCAAATCACCTAATTGTTCCAAAGATAAATAAGACAAGTCTACAATCTTATCTTTTAAGTTCAAAAATGAATTTAAAAGCTAATTAAAATATCTTTGTTAAGCTCCGATCCAAATAGTCTTTTAAACCCAAAATCTGTATAGGCACAGATATATTTACCTTGATCGATTGACATAATTTAGTCCTCTATAAACTAAAGTCATCTTACATTAGAAACCGACATATTGGTGAATGTTTTACTAAAACTGATTTTAGAACAAACAAAAGTAGATTGAAGAGAAGATTCTTAACTAATGAACAGAAACAAAAAGGGATTATTAAAATATAAAGGGGCAAGAACTGCCCCTCTTAAGATCATTCAGTTAAACAAATTACTTGTTTAAAGCCTGAGCAACCTGAACTGCGATAGCTACGGTAGCACCAACCATAGGGTTGTTACCCATACCCATGAAGCCCATCATCTCAACGTGAGCTGGAACTGATGATGAACCTGCGAACTGAGCGTCTGAGTGCATACGACCCATTGTATCAGTCATACCGTATGAAGCAGGACCAGCAGCCATGTTATCAGGGTGTAAGGTACGACCGGTACCACCACCAGAAGCTACTGAGAAGTATTTTTTACCCTGCTCGATACACTCTTTCTTGTAAGTACCTGCAACTGGGTGCTGGAAACGAGTTGGGTTAGTTGAGTTACCGGTAATAGAAACATCAACACCCTCGTGGTGCATAATTGCAACACCTTCACGAACATCGTCTGCACCGAAGCAACGAACATTAGCACGCTCTGTATCTGAGTACTTAATCTCTTCTACAATCTTTAACTCAGAAGTGTAGTAATCAAACTTGGTCTTTACATAAGTGAAGCCGTTGATACGAGAAATGATCTGAGCAGCGTCTTTACCTAAACCGTTTAAGATAACGCGTAATGGGGTCTTACGTGCCTTGTTAGCGTTACGAACGATACCGATAGCGCCTTCAGCAGCAGCGAATGACTCGTGACCTGCTAAGAAGCAGAAGCACTTGGTTTCATCACGTAATAGCATACCGCCTAAGTTACCGTGACCTAAACCAACCTTACGATCCTCAGCTACAGAACCTGGAATACAGAAAGCCTGTAAACCGATACCGATAGCTTCAGCTGCATCAGCTGCAACCTTGCAGTCTTTCTTTAATGCAATAGCAGCACCTACAGTGTAAGCCCACTTTGCGTTTTCGAAAGCGATACCCTGAATGTCACCAACAGTCTTGTATGGATCTAAACCATACTTAGCGCAAATCTCTTTACACTCTTCAACTGACTTAATACCGTACTGAGCTAATACACCATTGATTTTGTCAATACGACGCTCATAACTTTCAAATAATGCCATCTTTGAGTACCTCGTTATTCTTTTCTTGGATCAATATACTTAGCGGCATTATCCCACTGACCATAGTGGCCCTGGATCTTAGCAATTGCGTCTTTACCAGACATCTCTGGGTGAGCCTTTAACAGATCCATTAACTTGCCTAAGTTTACGAACTCGTAACCTACGATCTCGTCATTCTTGTTTAAAGCTACACGGGTAACATAACCTTCTGTCATCTCCAAGTAACGTGGACCCTTTGCCTTAGTTGCAAACATAGTACCAACCTGGCTACGTAGGTTCTTACCTAAGTCTTCAAGAGAAGCACCAACTGGTAAACCGCCCTCTGAGAAAGCAGTCTGAGTACGACCGTAAACGATCTGTAAGAATAGCTCACGATATGCAGTGTTGATTGCATCGCAAACTAAGTCGGTGTTTAAGCCTTCTAATAAGGTCTTGCCGATTAAGATTTCTGATGCCATAGCTGCAGAGTGAGTCATACCTGAACAACCAATAGTCTCAACTAGAGCTTCCTGAATGATGCCGTCTTTAACATTTAAGGTCATCTTGCAAGCGCCCTGCTGAGGAGCACACCAACCCACACCGTGAGTTAATCCGCTGATATCTGTGATTTCTTTAGCCTGAACCCATTTACCCTCTTCAGGAATTGGAGCAGGACCATGGTATGCACCCTTAGTTACAGGGCACATATTCTCTACTTCTTTAGAATAGATCATTGGTGGTACCTAATTTGTATGTGTTCATTAAATAAGATTCTTTTTAGCCTTAGCCAAAAACAGCTTGATTATAATACAAGGCTTCAATTTTTTCCAAAATCGAAAGAATAAAAATCTATTAAAATAACTCAAAATCTTAAATTTAAGATTTTTATCCCGTAAGCGATTACGCCTTCTTATTTTCTCTACATTTTGGCTACCTCAAAAAAGCTCAATGTATCAAGTTTATGATTAAAATTTGCACCTTTTATGTGCATATTTACCTAAATGTAGTATCAATAGATCAATAAATACAAATCTATAGATTTTGACTGTAAAATGAACCAAATTTCTACAGAAAAGAAAGGCTTCTTGCCTTTATAAATATAAGGAAAATAACACTATGTTAGAATCTGAAAATCCAAAAGGTCCGTTTGCAAGGACTCTAAATCGAGTTCCTTTCATTCTGCAAATCGTAATTGGTCTTATCTTAGGTATCTTTGCAGCGTATGTATATCCTGATGACAAATCAGTGATCCCAACATTAGGTAACCTCTTTGTTAAAGCACTAAAAGCTGTCGCTCCTATTCTTGTATTCGTATTGGTAGCATCTGCTATTGCAAAGCATCAGTCAGGTCAGAAGACCTCTATGAAGCCTATTATTGTGCTTTATTTTGTAGGCATGTTAATTTCTGGTGGTTTAGCTTTGACCATGAGCTACATCTTCCCAAGCACCTTCACAGAATTAGCTCAGAATGCTGATGTTTCAGCTCCATCAGGAATTGGTGAGGTTTTAATTAACTTTGTTAACCAGGCTGTTGAAAACCCTGTTTCTGCATTTATCAATGGTAACTACATTGCAATCTTAATGTGGTCTATTGCCTTAGGCTTAATGTTCAGAGTTGCTCACGAGAACACAAAACGCGTATTAGATGATTTAGCTGCATCCGTATCTGGTGTTATTCGTATGGTGATCCGTTTTGCTCCTATTGGTGTATTCGGCTTAGTATACTCATCATGCACCCAGGAAGGAGGTTTTGCTAACTTACTAAACTATGTACATGTTGTTGCAGTGTTAGTATCAACCTTCTTAATGGTTGCATTCATCTTCAACCCATTATTAGTATTTATCACCACTCATCAGAATCCTTACCCATTAGTGTTCAAGTGCTTAGCTAAATCAGGTGTTTGCGCATTCTTCACAAGATCATCTGCTGCTAACTTACCTGTAAACCTAGCATTATGCGAGGAGATGAAGCTAGATAAGGCTACTTACTCAATTTCTATTCCTTTAGGTTGCACTATTAACATGTCAGGTGCAGGTATCACCATCGTTATTATGACTATGGCTGCAGCTCATACTTTAGGTATTGAAATTGACTTTGCTTCAGCATTCTTAATGTGTGTAGCTTCAATTTTATGCGCATGTGGCTCTTCAGGTGTTGCTGGTGGTTCTTTAATGCTAATTCCTTTAGCTTGCTCAATCTTTGGTATTCCAAACGACATCGCAATGCAGGTTGTAGGTATTGGCTTTATTATCGGTGTAATTCAGGATTCAACTGAAACTGCACTAAACAGCTCAACAGACGTAATCTTTACAGCAGCAGCCTGCAAGAGAGCAGAAAGACTTGCTGCTAAAAAATAATTTAAAGTAGAATTTTATTTAAGAAAGCTTCAACCTTACTGGTTGGAGCTTTTTTTATGGGATTAACAAACAAAACAAGCTCTATAAATTTCTGAATATAGTCTGTAGTTATCTAAATGATGCGCAAGAAATGGAATTTGTAAGTAAATGACGGTGAGCTCTGGATCCTAAAACGTGTTGTTCGTTAGCGTATACACGCTATTGAAAATGCAATAAACAACTAAGAAGAGATCGAGTAAGCAAAATATGCTCAATTGTAAAGAAACCCCTGTCACATAAAGCACATTCGCGCTCATTATAAATGAGCATTTACGCTGTCTTTTAAAAGAATGCAGAAAAAAAATCAAAGTCCTACCGTTAGCTCTTAACACTTTTTATTATGACATTCCTTGTTTAAGTTGTTAGAGCTTTTAAAACTTAAGATATACTTACTTGCACTGTCTTATTTCTGTTTTTACAGCATCAACATCAGCCTTTTCTATGATCTCATCCATTCTAAAAAAATAGCTTTGTACATTCTCACTAGTTAGCACATGTTCATGCTTTTCAATGGAATCAATCATCAGAGAATTTATCTTATCTAAATAATGAAACATGTCTTTATAATTCTTTAGATCTAATGAAAGGCCAGTGTCATCAAAGCCGTATAAAGTGCAGTTTTCTCTTTGAGAGCAAGCATCTGCTAAGTAAGTAATAAAGTTCTTAATTAAAGCAATATGTTCTTTATAGTACAAAGTTTGAAGCTTGTAATAGATTGCCGAAGAAGGTGGTATCACAAGATAAAATTCTGTGTCCTTTTTAGCATCAATAATGCTAAAAAGTTCCTGTTTTGTATACTGTTTTAGATAATCTAAACCATACAGTTTTAGTTCATTACTTTTACCGTTGGTATCAAGATAACTTTTAAGGATGTTTCTTGAAACCTCATTCCAAGAACATACTCCATTAAAGCTGTCTTTATATAATGGATCATCTATCCAAGATGCTGGTCTGTCTAAGGACTTTTGTACACCTACGCACTTTTCACTTTTAGAAAAAGTCAGCAAGCATTTTACGTAACCAGTCTTTAGATACGGAGACATAACACTTAGAGGATTGTCATCATAGATCTTCTGCCAGTTCATCGGCGCTAATTCCTGATAGAAAAGAGGAGACATTTCTAAAGAATAAATAACCTTTTTTATCTCATTGTGTTTAAAAGCATAGTCAAGGACTACCTTTCTGTCAGCCAAAGTTGAACCTGCTAACGAAATGTTTATAAATCTATCAGCACTACCGTGTTTAAATAATTTTGCAGTTGCCTCATCTGAACTGGTATTTTCAAGCATACTAGTTCCAATAATAAGCCCTTTGACATTCTTATTCTCAAGATAACCTCGAGCCTGATAGCGCATGCTGCCATTAAATAACTGCTCTTTGTTTGAAATAATATGCATAGGATCATATAAATACATGGCAACTGTATACAAAGCAAATATGACTATAAATAAAGACATGATAAGAGCAAAGATCTTTTTACTTGCCATGATTATCCAAATCCTTTTATTACCTTTATAACTGGGTAATACCTTGAATTAAAAAAAGCTTAATCTTAGAAATTAAAGTAAATAAACTCTGTATAGGTAGAACCAATTACTGCCAATGTCACATAGAACAAAATTAGAGCTACTAACACGCAAGCAAAATAACCAGTAGTTTTTACAAGCAGTTTTTGTAAATTATGATTGTGAATTTGTTTAAACGAAGGTAACTTAACTGAGTTTTTAGTTGATACTTTAGCTAAGAGCTCATTAGAGTTTTTAAAGCTTAAAACCACAATTAAAGCTAAGACCACATAAGTTACTGTCTGATAATTCAAACCGATGCTCTTTAAGGCTGTCTTAAAGTTAGATAACTGCTCTAGTGAGAGTGAACTAATATCAAACATGTGGATGTAAATTGTATAAGCCACATTAAGATCAGGAGCTCTAAATAGAACCCAGGCTATATCAACAAAGATAAAGGTTAAAATCCAAGCAGGAATTTTAGGTAAAGCAAAACCTAGATTATGAAATACTCTATGAGCAATGATGCCGACACCATGCAGAAGTCCCCATAAGACAAAGGTGTTGCCAGCTCCATGCCAGATACCAGTTATAAAGAAAACAATAAAGAGGTTTAGATAAGTTCTAAAGCTGCCATTTCTGCTACCGCCTAATGGGAAATATAAGTAATCTCTTAAGAAGGAAGATAAAGTTATATGCCAGCGACGCCAGAAATCCTTAATAGAAAGAGCTTTATAAGGGCTGTTAAAGTTAATTGGTAACTTAATGTTAAAGAAGAGAGCTGAACCTACAGCCATGTCACAGTAACCGCTAAAATCAAAGTACAGCTGAAAGGTATAGCAAAAAGACACTAGCCAAGAGGTAAGCAGTGTAAGGTTGTTAGCACTGTCAAAACCGTCGCCTACCCAAATTGCAAACTTATCAGCAATGATTGCTTTCTTTACAAGACCAATAATAAAAATAAACAGACCTAGGCACAGATTTTTATAGTTTAAAACAAGTTTTCTTGCCTTGAAGAATTGAGGAATTAGATCTTTATGATGAACAATAGGTCCTGCTATTAACTGAGGAAAGAAGGATACAAAAACAGCATAGGACACAAAATCGTATTCTTTGGTAAGACCTTTGTATGAATCCACAAGATAAGCTATCTGCTGGAAGGTAAAGAAACTTATGGCAAGTGGTAGCACAATGTGTACTAATTCATAAGATGTACCTAAAAGCAGATTCAAATCTGAGATTATAAAATCTGTATATTTGTAATAGCCAAGCATTACAACATTTGCAAGCACTCCAAAGACTAAGACAACCTTTCTTTTAGTCACATTTAATTGAGTGTTTTGACTATTCTCTAGAGCATTTTGCCTACCATTAGCTTCTTTTGAAAGTATAGATCCAACTACAAAATTGAAAACAATTGAACCTAATAAAATCCAAATGTAATCAAACTTCCAGTAGCAGTAAAAGAAAAGTGAACATAAAAGCAACCACAGCTTTGAGGCAGCAAAATAGCGCCTTTTACTGAAAAAGAAATAAACAATAATACTTACAGGTAGGAATAGTAGAAAATATTCAGGTGTATTAAATAACATTTTAAATATCAAGACTCATAAACCAAGGTACGATTTTACCATATTTTAAACAGTCAAATTCATAATGGGACCTTTTCTCTTTGTGAATTGATCTCATATTTACAGACATTGCTAAATCGTCGATACACCTTTTCTTGAAGTAGTTCAGATAATTTTTTCTAATTACAAAGCTATACTCTAAACATGAATTGTGACAACGTTTTTAGTATGTAAAGCAACAAAAAAGATATACCGAGGTTACAGGCAGAGAACCGATGATGCCTGAGGAAGCAATTGGCTTTTGGCAAAGTAAATTACGCTATGTTACTCAAGATCAAGTGCTTGAGGTTGCTCGTGAGTACAAAAAGCTTCCATTAGATGTCATTGTCATCGACTTTTTCTATTGTAAAAAGCAAGGAAATTGGTCTTTTGATAACGACTACTTCCCAAATTCAAAAGCAATGATTGATGAACTTTAAGATATGGAATATGAAAAAGGCAAATCATCTCTTTAAGTTTATTTTCCAAAAGGAGCTACATGGAGAGATACCAATACAGGTGCTGTCTATGTAGGAGGTATAACTATCACAGCAGATGCTCCTCTTGAATATATTCCAGTCTTTGCTCGTGACAACTTTGACTTAATCTAAGATTACACAAGGAAGCTTTGATTACAGGGCTTTCTTGTCTCAACCTAATTTTTAAAAAGAAGTTCTACTAGCTTTAATTTATTCAAAAAGATTGGTCTCTTTGTGTCCATTCACTTTAGACTCTACAGTTTTTCCTCGTTACTTCGCACTAAAAATCACCAAGAAAAATTTAGTATCTATAAATATTCAAGTCTTTTTCGAATCTTTTTTAAATTATTATTTTTATTTAATTTCAAATAAATAGACAATTTTACTTACAGTTTGTATCAGTAAAAAAGTCGTCTAAAAAAATCTTCATGGATAATCTTGCGCCATGGTGAGTAGTTGAATTTTTAATTCATGAAAGCAGAGTATTTTACTTAGGAAAAGACTTTTCATATGAGCAGTACCTCTAAAAACGAGCTTTTAGATTTTGACAGAACCGTGATGACTTTGTCAGAACTGTTATCTGATGAATTAGTAGGCTCATTAATTGAAGGTGCTGTCGACGAAATCATGCTTAATCCAGACAGCGCGCTCTATGTGAGCTATTCAGATGGGGAGAATGTCAAATATTGTGACATATCTCCTTCAAAGGCACAGATCCTAATCAGAACTGTTGCCTCTATGAGCAAAATTGATATTAACGTTAACTGCCCTATCGTCGAAACTGAAATTTCTTGCATCAATGCTAGATTCTCAGCTTTGCTACCACCATTGTGTAAGTATCCGTGCTTTTGCCTAAGATCATTACACGCGCTCTCTTTGAACTTTGAGCATTTAGTATCACAAAACTTTATCTCCAAAGAACAGTTAACCATATTAGATTCTCTGATAAAAGAGAGAAAAAACATCTTAGTTTGTGGTCAGACAGGATGTGGCAAAACCAGTTTTATCAATTCGATGTTAAAGAGGATTGCTTTATTTGAACCTTTCTCAAGAATAGTCTGCATCGAAGACACTCCTGAACTTAAAATCGAAAATGACAATGCGGTAAATTTAGTATCAGGACCTAATACTTCTATTAGTACCTTAGTTAAAGCAACCTTAAGGCTAAGTCCAGACAGAATTGTAGTAGGTGAGGTAAGAGCTGAAGAAGCCCTTGATCTTATAGATGCACTATCTACCGGTCATTCAGGAGGTCTTGCCTCAATTCATGCTGGTTCTGTTTTGCAGTGTCTTGAAAGATTAAAACTGCTTATAAGCCGTAACCCGTCCGCTCCTGACAATATTGACAGCATGATAGCTCTAGCTGTCAATGCCATCATTATTTTAAAAAGAGAACCTTTAAGACACGTATCCAGTATCGCCCTTGTCACTGGTTTAGAACAAGGCAAATTCACTTATAAATTCCTAGGAGAAAATAAATGAAAAACACTTTATTAAAACTTGCAGCTTTGATTGTCTTAACTTCAGTCTTTAAAGATGCTCTTGCAGCAGATACAGCATCTGGCAGCAGCGTATTACCTTATGAGACCTGGCTTAAGACCATACAGAAGTCTTTAACTGGTCCTGTGGCATTTTCTGTATCCTTAATTGGTATTGTGTCCTGTGGCGCCACCTTGATTTTTACAGGTGGTGAAATGGGTCGTTTTATGCGCAGTATTGTTTATCTTGTGATGGTAATGACACTGCTTGTAGGAGCAAACACCTTAATGTCATCTTTATTTAACGGTGCCACTGTAGAGATAGCTACAGTCTCTAATGAAATAGCTTTAAATGATAAAGAAAGTAAATCTCAAGAAAAAACTATGTCAGACAGAATAACTCATTTTAATGAGCAAAATCCAAGTTCAAAGCTTCAAGCTTTTGTTCATGACACCTCGTCTCCTTCATCAACTTTAATTGACAGTCCTAAAGTCAATAGAACCTCACATATCATGGACACCTTTAACGATGTAAACATCAACACGCTTGAAAGTAATTTTAGTTTTTCTTTTCATAAAAACAAAGCACTTATAGAAGCTTGCTAAATAGGTTGCAGGTAAATTGCTTACAGGTATGCATAGTCAAATATTAAAGGAGAAAGCGTGTCTGGAGTAAAACATCCTATTTATCAATCTGTATTGCGTAAACAGAGTTTTTTAGGCTGTGACAGAGAACTGTGTATGCTGCTTGTATTTATAACCATTGTAGGCAGCATTTTTAGTTTTTCCTTAGTTGCAACCGTGGTGCTTTTACTTGTTTTTATAGTGCTGTATTTGTGCCTCTTAAAAATGGCAAAAGACGATTTGTATTTAAGAAAAGTTTACTTAAAGAACATTCGTTATAAGCCTTATTATTTGGCACAAAAAACTTATTACTCAAGACAGAGTGTAAGAAAAAATAAATAACAGTAAAAATGGCTACTCAATCAGCCTTTTAAGAACATTCTAAATAATTACAACAGCAAAATTAGAAAACTATCTAACTTATTATGATAAAAGCTCTTTTTTCATCTTTATCACTGTCACTTGCGTTTTTGAGCATACTCATTTTGATTATGCTAGCTAAAAGGCTGTGGAAGCTGTACAAGTGCGCCTCAAACCATCCTGGTTTTACAGATCTTTTAGATTACGCTCTTTTAGGTCCTCAGAACACCATCATTTTAAAGAATGGAGGTCTTCTTAAGACCTTTAGAGTAAAAGCTAATGATTTAAGTTATGCTGACAGTGCACTTATTTGTCGCACTCAGGAATTAACTGCCAATGCCATCAGGAAGTTAGGTGGTAATTTCATCTTAAATGTCGACTTTATAAGACAGAAAGTAAATGATATTGAAGATTGTGAATATAAAGGCAACGATAAGGCTAAAAAACTCTATTTAAAAAGAAAAGAGTTTTTTAAGATCCATGATACCTACACGCAAGACTGTTACCTTACCATAACATCTTTATCTCACTCTTTAGGTAGTCTGCGTAATATCGCCAGCATCTTTGATGAAGATGATTTATCTAAAGACAGTGTAACTATTGCTGATGACAAGATTAACAGTGTCATTATAGATTTTTCAAAAAGCGTTGAGGCGATTAAAAACTCTCTTGAGAACACATTAAAGCTTGAAGAATGCACTTTTTTAGATAATAAAAAGTTAGCTGCAAAAGAAAATGCTCTTGATAATAGCAATTACTCAAAGTTCAGATCTCATGAAACAGTTAACTTTTTAAAGTATTGTATTAGCGGTAAAAAGCTATCTTTACACATTCCAAAATCTGATTACTATCTTGACTCTTTATTGTCATCAGATGACTTTACCTCAGGCTCATCTCCAAAGTTATCAGACAGATATATTGTCGTAGTTGCAATTGAAGGACTGCCTATAGAATCTGATTTTAATATTCTTTACAGACTCTGTGCTCTAGACTTTGATTATCGATTTTCGACACGCTTTATTAGCTATGACAGTTTTACCTCGCAGGTACTTTTAGAAAAGAACCGTCGTTTATGGGCGCAGAAAAAACACGGCTTTATTGAGCAGTTTTTAAACTCTAAATCAGACAACGAAAATCAGGACGCTGTAGAACAGTTAAATGATATTAGTGATGCTAAAAAGAACCTAGTCCAAAATTCTTTAAGCTTTGGCTCATACTGTGCCAATATCATCTTTTCAGGCACCGATCCTAAGATTTTAGAAAAGCAGGCCTTAAAGTGTGTGCAAAGTATTGAAGCCTCTGGCTTTGGCGCAAGAATTGAAACTGTAAACGCAACGGAAGCTTACTTAGGCTCATTACCAGGACATAGCCTTGAAAATGTTAGGCGCGCTCTGCTGCCTAATACAGTGCTCACCGATCTCTTACCCTTAAATCAGGTCTATACAGGACAGAGTGTGTCTCCTAATTTCAGATATGGTAAGAATAAACCTTCTTTAATGACTGTAAGAACTTTAGAAGGTTTATATGCTCACTTAAACCTGCATGATACTGATCTTGCCAATGCTCTGGTAGTAGGTCCTCCAGGTAGCGGTAAATCTGTGTTCTTAGGAAGTCTTATTCCTTCATTTTTAAAATATGACCAGATGAAGATCTTTGTCTTTGACAAAGGCAACTCTTTTTACGGACTGACAAAAGCTTTAAAAGGTAACCATATAAAATTAGAAAATGGTAAAGGTATCCGCTTTTGCCCATTAGCTAAAATTGATACTCCTAATGATAAGGCTAGTGCCTTAGATTTTTTAGAAAAACTTTTTATCTCGCAGGGCTATGAGACCGATCTTAAATTAAAGGATGATCTTCGTGATGCACTTAATCTTTTATCAGACTTTGATAAACACGAACGTACTTTAAGTACGATGTGCACACTGCTTCCTAGAAAAGAGCTCAAAACAGCCTTATCTGCTTTTACTAACAGTGTCATTGAAAACTCAATTTTAGATGGAGACTCTGATCCTTCTTTTGAATCTGATCTTACTGTTTTCGAATGCGGACAGTTTTTTGAAAAGAGTGATGACTTTTTATACCCAACATTGCAGTGCATTTTTAAACTCATCAATCAGAGCGTTATGAATGGTACGTGTGGCGCCATTATCATTGATGAGGCCTGGATGATGCTTGCTAATGAAGAGTTCTCAAAGCAACTTATCACCTGGATTAAAACCTTTAGAAAACACAATGTAGCAATTGTATTAGCTACACAATCAATTAACGATCTGTCTAAGGCTTCTAACATTGGTGATTTTTTAGACTGCATTAAAACCAGAATTTTTCTACCTAATAAAGATGCCAACACTGAAACTTTAAAAGGATTCTATAAAAAACTCTCGCTGTGCGACAGTCAAATTGATGCTATCTGTAAGGCAAAACCAAAGCATACTTTGTTTTTACATAAAGACATTAACTTTATGCCTTTTTCTTTAGCACTCTCTGATACTGAACTGAAACTTTTAGCACTCTCAGAAAACGACAAAGCTTACGTGGATGAAATGTATGAACGATATCAAGAAGAATTTGCCTACCATTTATAAGGAAAAGAAAAATAAGAAGCAGGCAAAAATTGCCTCCGGCATGAAATTTACAGATCTTGCAATAAAAGCACTGCGTACAGAACTAGTACCTGCCTTTATGGGGCTATTAGGAATGGCTTTAGGCTTTATCTCACTTGCCTACTGCATTGATTTAAGTGGTAAAACTCAGTTTCGACCTTATGTAGTGACTGTAGATAAGCAAGGCTCAGTGCTTTTTTTAGAAAATCCTAATCAGGACAGTTTAAATTCAAAAGTAAAGGCATCTTTCGTCTGTGAGTACGTTGATAGATTGTACGCTGTAAGTGAGGATAAAGCTTTGCAAAGGCGATTTATCAATGAGATCTATGCAAAAACCTCATTAGGCAGCGTAGCATCTGTATTTATAGATAACTTTTACACCAAAGCAAATGTTATGTCTTATGCAACAGCATTACGAAACACCGCAATCGAATCTGTAGTGTCACTGTCAGACAACACTTTTGAGGTCACTTTCAAACTTATGACCAAACAAAAAGAGCAAACCTTAACAGAAAGATACAAAGCTTTTGTAAGTTACAAAAGACTGAATGTCGCTTATGACAATCTTGAGGAGGTAAGACTCAATCCTCTAGGTCTGTTTGTAAACGAGTTTAATGTCAACAAAATCATTGAGGTAGCATCATGAAAATGAGTTTCCTTATTAAATTAGAAAGGTTATCTCTATTGTCTGTAATTTTGTCATGCCTTTTCTTCTCAAGTTACAGTGCCTTTGCTGACAATGTTGACTTAGATGACAGAGATTTAAAAACTCTTTCAAAACTTGACTTATTAGATGCAAAACAGGTGGCTGGTACTGCCTATAAAGCAGGATTGGTTACCTTTGCTTACGGCTCTGGAATACCTACTGTCGTCTGCGCTTTATTAGAATTAACTGATCTTGCCTTTGAAAAAGGAGAGAGCATTTTATCTGTTCAATTAGGAGATTCTGTTCGATGGAATATTGAAAGTGCCATTTCAGGATCAGCAAATGACAGTGTAGAACACCTAATTGTAAAGCCTTTAGAAGCTGGTCTTAAAACCTCAATGCTCATAACCACAGACAGAAGGACCTATCACATTCGTCTAAAATCAACTGAAGCTGATTTTATGCCCGCTGTAGTATTTTCATACCCTAATAGCTTAAAGTTACCATCAAAAAAGCATTATGGGGACGATTCATATTTACAGTACACAAGTAACTATGACTCAAATGAGGATCATAATGATTACTCAGAGACTAATTCAAGTCTTAAGAACTATTCTTCTGTGCAAAATGTTTCATATGAAGGAAACTCACGACCAGCGCTTAATGTTGCTGCAACCTACAATGACAGTACCCAAAGGCGAAACTACAACTACTCTGTTGATGGTGACTCAAAGATCATTCCGCAAAATGTCTACGACGATGGAAAAAGAACCTTTATAGTTATGAACAATCCCATAAATTCAAGCTATTTACCGGTGCTACAAGAAATCAGCTCAGAGAGTTTTTTATTCTTCGGAGAGGATAAAACTAACACCGTTAACTTTACTTACTTTGACAATACTTTTGTTGTAGACGGGATCTACTCCCATCTGAGACTTATCTCAAAGAATGGTGAAGAAAAACAAAGTGCTGATGTGGTAAGACTAGAATCATAGGTGAAAAGATGTCTTACTCTATCTTAAAACAAGGTCCTTTAACAAAAAAGCCTATCTTCTTTTTAATAGGTGGTTTTATCGCTGTGACTATCTTTTTTACTGTACTTTTTAGTTTAAAAGAGCAGGATAAATTAAACGAAATAAAAGAAAAGCAAAATGGTGCGTCAGTCCAGTCACTACAGTCTAATATCTCAAAGGCTGACAAGCTTGGCGTTTTTGAAGCTAAAGATGAAAACTTACACAAAGACATGGTCAGCAATGCTTCCAAAAACCGTAAACAAATTTTAAATGATGTATCAGCTAAAACTTTAGATGATGAAGATTTTGCTAAAGACTATGTAAAATACCAGGAAAGACATGCTCTTACAGACCGTTCTTATAAAGAGGATGATAACAGTCCTGATAAAAACAAATTTGTGACAAGAACAGTTTCTTTTGAAGATTTCGATGGAGCCCCAAAAGAAGATGAAATTACGCAAAATAAAAAGAGCAAAACTAATTCAGAATACTACGAACAGGCTTTAAAGGCCACTAGCAAAGTAAATCTTGAGTTAAAACATCATGGTTTAGGCAACTCTTTATTAGACAAAATTGACAACCAAAACGGTAATAATGCTACACCATCTTTTACACAACCAAAATTGAACTCTTTAGATGGTCCTAGTGCCTCTAATTCTCAAGATAAGCCTAATGAAAACACACTTGAGAGCTATGATAAGTTAAAAAGAAACAACTATGTTTTAAAAAGTGAAGTTAAAAATCCTAAGACTCCTTTTGCGCTGATGCAAGGCAGTGTTATTCACGCTACATTACTCAATGGTATTAACTCAGAGTTGCCAGGACAAATTACAGCACAGATCTCTCGAGATGTGCATGACTCAATTAGAGCTAAATATCTTCTTATACCTCGAGGTTCAAAACTTGTAGGTCAATACGCATCAGGTGCAGCCTTTGGTACAGAAAGGCTCTTTATTGGATTTAACAGAATAATTTTTCCTAATGGACAGTCAATAAACTTAGGATCTATGCCTGGTCAATCAACTAACGGCTATGCTGGCTTTGATGCTCAAGTAGACAACCACTACTTTAAGATCATTGCTAACTCGTTACTACTGTCTAGTATAAGTACCACAGCAGATCATTATGAGGATACCTACAATTTAGCTGGAGGTCATCAGCGTACTATCGCTGGATTTAAAGCTCAAGGCAGTTCAAATGTTTCACAAGCTCTAGCTAAGATCATTGAAAGAAACATCAACCTTTCTCCTACCCTATCTGTAGAACCTGGTTACGCCTTTACTGTTGCCATTACTCAAGACATTTTCTTTAAATCACCTTATGGAGCAATAGCTAATGTTCATTTTAAAAGATAGACTTTTCATGATATTAAGACTCTTATTAACTAGCATGCTGATATTCACAAGTTTAACCGTAAACGCTGAGGAAAAAGCCATGACCTACAGTCAAGGTCAAGAGCTAATTCAGCAAATGAACAGTACCCTCGCCGTATTACGTTCTTGGTCTAATGAGAACAAAACAAAATCGGACAAGCTTGAAAACTATATCAAGCATGACAATGTAAGAGAGCAGGATAACTACGAATATCAACATAAAGAGACCTGGGCAAAAGTAAAGGATCTTAATCAAAACTCATTGATGCTATTAGAAGCAAGTTACGCTTTTGCAAAAAAGACTGAGTCAGCTGCTGAATTTTCAAAAAACAGTATCAGAACTGATGCTTGGGAAAAGTGTATACGTTCTAAAAGCTGCACTTTTAAAAAGTTAAACGAAATGATGGATGAAGAATCCCTTGAAATCTCAGACTTTACTAAAAAGAGTGCTTCAGATACGCAAAAAGCTCTAATTGAAAGCATTGATAAATTAAATGAAATGTGTGGTGAATCTCAAGATGCTAAAGGACTTAACAGCTCTATTGATACTTTAAGTAAGGTTAATTCTACTCAGGTTACAGCTTTAAGTTCGTTATCAGGACAGGTCTCAAATCTAGCTAGAATTACAGCTCATAACTATCAGATGCAAAAACAAAACGAAGAGTTAAAGCAGAAAGCTGACGAACTTTACTACGCTGACACGGGAACAGTTGAGTCTCCGCATCTTGATACAAGCTTAAAGAACTATGAGTAACTATATGAAACATGTCCTACTTTTTTTAGTGCTTCTTTTAACATGTAAAAGTGCACCAGCTCAAGAAGTTAAAGATCTTACCCTCTCACCTGACGGTGTTCTAAATAGTCTTACCCTCTTGTTTATTGACAATATATCAGAGGCTGCAACTCCAATTAAGGAAGCTGCTAACAGATTGTTTTGGATCTTAGTACCAATCTCGATTGTAATGTTAGGTATCAAGAGTATCTTTAAAGATGGTAATATGCAGAGTCTTATGGGTGATCTTGTAAAACTTTTGTTAGTAACTGGCTTCTATTACTTTTTACTTGATAATGGCACTGCCATAGGTCACTCTGTAATCGACTCACTGACCTCTGTTACCACCAATTCTAATACAGGACCTTCGGAGCTTATAGATCTTACTTTTAATATTGCATCTAATCTAAATCAGAACATTAGTGCAGGATTATTTAATGTAGTAACAGGTTTCATCTTGCGATGCATGGTACTTGTATTTATGTTCATTATGTTTTTGGTAGTAATCAAATTTACTACCCTGTTTATCTGTGCGCATATTCTGTGTATCTGTGGTGTTTTTGTTTTAGGCTTAGGTGCTATTTCTTACACAAGATACATTGCCATAAACTTTTTTAAATCAATTCTCTCAATGTCTCTTGAATTGATGACTACATTGCTGGTTATAAACTCAGGATGCCTGATTTTAAAAAATTTAAAAAACAAATCTCAGGAAATTGTAGAGTCAGGAGCATCTGTTGGCTCTAGTGAATGCTCCGTAATTATTTTTACAGCACTTTTTATCTACATTCTTTCAAAATACTTACCTGAGGCTGTGTCAAATCTTGTGACCATGACCAATGGAAGAAATGCTAAAAGATCGAACGGTCGAATCTCTCTGAAAATTCCAAGTATCAATTTAAAAAAATAAGGATGGAAATTAAGATGGTCGGTGATGTAGGGTTCGAACCTACGACCCTCTGGTCCCAAACCAGATGCGCTACCGGGCTGCGCTAATCACCGAACGGAGTGCATTATATTAAGGAGATGTAATATTGTCAACAAATAATTTGTCAAATTTGTAGTCTACTGACTGAATTAGAAAGAAATTTTGATTATACGTTAAGGCATTTTTTATCTAGTACTTAGGTGATTTATAATGTAATAAATACGAATTGAGGATTTATTATGGACATGACACAGCAAAAAGTAACTTGCCTCATGGAAAGTTCTATCGACGGTCGCTTAGACGAATCTAGATGGTCTGTTTTATATGACAGCAATGGCGAAGGTGAACCTGATGTATATTATGAGACTAAAGCTAAATTAAATCCTGAATTATCAATTCTAGGAAAAGAAACAATTTTACATCACCATTGCAGTATTCCTTTTAAATCAGACACTCACACTAAGATTAAAGATCCTAAACCATTTTTAGGTATTAGAGAAAACGCAGAAATGACAGCAGTGTTTGACTCAAAAGGATCTATAGCCTATGAGAACAACGAAATCTGGGGTAGTACCCTGCTTGTTGTCTTAGGAGAAGACACCGCAAGTGAAGAGTATCTTGAGTTTTTAAGAAAAAAGGAGATCTCTTTTACCTTTGCAGGAAAAGATGGTCATGACATCAAAAAAGCGCTTAAAAGTTTATACTCTGATTTTGGTATAAAGAATGTTCTCCTATGTGGAGGCGGTATCTTAAACGGATCTTTCTTAAAGCTAGGTCTTATCGATGAACTTTATCTTGTGCTCTACCCTGGCATAGATGGATTGAGTGGCGTTAAATCAATCTTTGAGTATGAAGGTAAAGAAGGAGAAAAACCTTGCGATGGTCAATCTCTAGAATTACTATCTTGCGATGTTGTAAGAGCCGGTGTTGTACTTTTAAGATATAGATTTCATTTTTACTCAATATAAAGTTGCAATATCTTAATAATACTGTAAAATTATACGGTCAATTTTGGTGAGATGTCCGAGTGGCTGAAGGAGCACGCCTGGAAAGCGTGTATACGTTAACGCGTATCACGGGTTCGAATCCCGTTCTCACCGCCATAGCACCTTTTAGGTGCTTTTTTTATATCTAATATCAGCTAATTATCCTTTCTATTTTTTCTTAATTTTCAATAAAATAATCGTTAAAAATCGGTGATACTAGCAGAGTTAGTAGCAGAGCTAGTAGCATATAAATGCTATAATATGTGGCGCTTATGTGGCGTTTACAAATGTATAGTCACAAAAACGGCTAAACGCCACATGGAGAATTTAGGAGCATTTATGCTTACATTTTTAGAAATTAAAAAAGCTCAAGCAAAAGATAAGGAATACAACTTAGCTGATGGTAATGGCTTATACCTGCGCATACTACCCTCAGGTATTAAAAATTGGATTGCTAATTTTAGATCTGATGGTAAAAAGATAAGTAAGAAACTAGGATCATTCCCTGAGTTATCTATCAAAGAAGCTAGAGAGCAGCTATCTCTTTTAAAAGCCCAGGCTAAATTTGAAGGTTCACCTGTTATTAAGGAAAAGGTTCATACATTTGAAGAGATCTACTATGAGTGGATTGAAGTTAAGAAGGTTAAAGTAAAGAATTGGCAGGACATCTCAAACCGTATTGAGCGCTATATCCTACCTTCATTAGGTAAGATTGACTACAAAGCTATTACTCCTGTAGCTTTTGTTGAGATCTTAAAACAGGATCTTTATACCAGAGGTAAATACGAAACAATTAAGCGTATTTGCATGTATATAAAAGAGATCGACATCTATGCTATGAACATTGGCTACGTCAAAGAGCTACGTTTTCAAAATCTCTACTCTGTTTTTCCTGTTAAAACTGTTATTAAGAACAGACCTTCAGTACACTACTCACAGTTGCCTACAGTTCTTAAAGAGCTACAGGTATATGGGCTTAAAGCTCGTGCTACATGGGAAGTACTGCTTACAGGCTTTTACACTCTGTTAAGACCTAATGAATACTGTAGCTTAGAATGGTCTTGGATCAATTTTGAAGATAACACAATTACAGTACCTGCAGAGGTCATGAAGATGAAACTACCTCATGTGGTACCAATTACAAAGCAAATGCTTACTTTGCTGCTTAACCGCCCACGAGTAGGTAAGTATGTATTCCCTGCAACTCAATGTAAAGTCGTGCAGCACTTTAGCACCAACTCAGCTTCATTGTTTTTACGTCGTCACGGCTTTAAAGACAAGCTTGTGCCTCATGGCATACGTTCAATTGGTCGTACATGGATGCACGATCATGATATTCCTTTTGATGTTGCAGAGAAGTGTTTAGCTCATACTGTAGGAACATCAACACAGCTAGCTTATGATAGAAGTGATCTATTAGAGAAACGACGTGAAGCAATGCAACAATGGTGTGACTTTGTTGAGGATTGCTTAAAAGGTGGCGCAGATTTGCTGTTATGACAACTTCAAAAGTTGAAGATTGAATATGTAACAAAACCTTGACGCTCCCATTTTTCTGCGCTATTATCGCCGATGTAGGGACTTCCCTACCGTGCCTAAGAAACACGACACTAACTAGCGCTGACTTGGCGACACACGTCAATCTCACCATATTTAATACATAGCCTTTAGGCTTACTGTATTTGCTTTATGGTGGTGTGGTGTGAATATATTGAATAAGCACCGCTCGGCTAGTTACGAGTTTCTTAGCACCACCGACCCACTTAAGAAATGGGTTAATTAAGAAATATATAACTAGGAGACATTATCATGTCTAACTCAAATCTAACTTCATATAATTTTCACAACTCAAATATCCGTGTAGAACAGAACGATAAAGGTGAAGTGCTCTTTTGCCTGGCAGATGTATGTGCATCACTTAACTTATCAACACCAGCCAAGACAGCTAATCAGATCAAAGAAGAGTTTGGGAGGGATGAATTAAATTCATGTCTCCTCAAAGACGCTAATAACCACGGTCAACAATGCACCATGATCACCGAGCCACAGCTCTACTTTGTAATGATGAGATCTAACTCTAAGATTGCCCGTGAGTTCAGGCAGTGGATTTGTAATGAAGTGCTTCCAGAAATTAGAAAACGTGGCACCTATGTTGCAAAGTCAGAAAACAAAGAACCCGCAACTAAAAAATGGTACATTGAACAGCTCACTGCCCTGTTTGAATCTTATGGTGTTAATCGTGAAGTATTAGCACGCGCTCTTGATATAACCTCACGTGCTTTTAAGCAAGGTTACGCTATTGGTATCAACAAGGCTGAAGAAGAGCATGCAAGAAATGATTCTGAAATGCTGCTGTCTGATGATGAAGCTCAGGCAATTGATCATGTGGTTTACTATCACAAGTTATTCAGACCGGATATTCTGAAAGCATGTAAGGAACTGAGAGACATCAAAGCACAGGCTATGAAGTTGGTACTGGCACTTGATAACATACCAGATGCAAGGCTGTATGAGTCAGCTGTTGCAACTGATATATCAGTAAGTAAGTTAGAGAGATTTCAGCTGACTTATCCTAAAAAGTCAGCATAAATAGAAGGCTTATAAATCTTTGTAAGGTTGGTACGACAACAAATAGCCCCTAAAGATGGGGCTATTTTTATGCATGCATGTGCTTTACTCTGTCATGTACCTCGGCCTTTTTGGCATCATTGAACCTGTCCAGAGTGCCAACAAGATAGCCAGTGACACGTCTAATTCTCTCGAACTTAACGCCCTTGCCAACAATGCCATTAACAGCGTGTAATCTTGTGTACATTATTTTTTCTTCTCAGCCTCCTTTAAAAGTGTTTTTACCTTTTCACGCCATAAAGCTGGTACTTCGTCAATAGTCATAATTCCACGATTGATACGCATTAAATAAAATTTAACCATTCTTTTTTAACTCCTCTAATTGAGCATAAATATCTGAAATCATTGATCCTAGTTCTGCGATCGCATCTTCGGTTGTAGTGTCATCTGTATTCATGTCAGATATAACACCACCTAAGTCAGACACAGCATTTTCTAATATAGATAATTTGCTATCTACTTTGGCATCCCAGTTTATATCTGTAAAATTTTCTGTTACATAATCAATGGATAGATTGTCAATCTTTTCATTTTTGTAGTCTTCACAAATCTGATTAAAGATTGCTAAGTTCTCATCAATCCATGAGCTGAATATCAGAGAATAACGGACTTTGTTCTCATCGTTTGAGTTCGCAGATGCCAAACAGTCTAAGTATCCTGTAAATCCCTTTTGCTGGGCTACAGTATCAAAGTACACATATACAGCATCTTTAATACTTAAAAGTAAAGAATCACCACCTGCAGCAATTAAAGTTAGATCTTCACCTGTATCTTCAACTTTAATCGCCTGTTCTTTCTCTAAGCAGTAGTTATTGAGTTTTGCACCTAATTCTGTATTAATCGCTATGATTAAGTTTCCGTAGTTCTTGCCATCAACAGATAAATCAATAAAGTGTAAATTCTCTCGTTTTTGTCCAAAATAAGAAACTGATTTATAAATAATGTCCATATATAATTACCTATATTGCAATTTTCTCTTCATATTCGCCTGGTGTCTTTCCTACAGGGTCTATAGTAATTAGTTTATTAGTAATAGCACCCGTTTTAACAGCATTATGACTAGAATCAAATACTGTATAATTTGCTATAAGATTTTGTGTTATTGAAGCATTAGAAGGGAAACCACCGCCAAATGAACCTGTTGGATTCCTTTCACTATATGGCCAAATAACATTACTCAGAATACATGAATAACCAGTTACATTTGTAGAAGCTTTTCTTATTTCGGTAAGTTCAAATCTCCATGACGAATTAGAAGCACTTCCTATATATGTAAGTCTATATGGAATATGAACATAAACAGTACCATTAAAAGCTATTCTACTTCCACAAGCCATGCGATAGCCGTTAACCATTAAAGGTGATAATGTATAAATTCTGTCACCACTTTTAACTTCAGCGAACCTATCACCTTTGAAGCAAGGTATATAACCACCATCAATAGCAACGCTGGGAGTTGTGATCTTTGATGATGTCTTCACCATTGAATAGGTAGTGCCACCATAATTGATTTTAATTGTTGCCATATTAGCTATCCTACTGTGATCTTGTATCCATTCACGGTGACACCACTGGAAAAATTGTGACCGTCAGAAATATAACCGCTATCGTTTGTAAACTGACTTATTTTTGAATAAGTGGTATTAGTGTCCTGTGTAGTGATAGTACCTGTAGAGCCATTGCCTTTCGTATAAGTAATCGTTCTCCCATTTACAGATAAAGACTTAATGTAAGTAGAATTGATCTGTTGTCCTGCACTGTCTTGAGTTGCCTTTGTTGCACTGCCAGCTGATGTGGCCGAATTTACACGCGTTATGGATACATTACCGGATGTATCTGGCTTAACGCCGTTGATAGATTTAGCATAATTCTGCTGAACAATTGCGTGTGGAGTTACAGCCTTGGTAATGCTTGAAGCATCTGCTGTAATATTGTCACTTAGCTGAACAATACCTTTTACAGTAGTGGTGGAATCTGGAACTAAAGCTAATACATCCTGTTTAAGAGAAAATTTTTGCCAGACAGAATCGTTAGTACCTGGCTTAACAACTGATGAGGCAGGACCGTTATTTGCCATACAGAGATATAGACGTTCGTCGGTAAAGACAATATCATTCTTAGAATAATTTTTATCTCTTAAATATTCAAATGCTGTTCCTGTTGGAAATTTTAAAGTTAAGATAGCTGTTGCAAGTTGATTGAGAGAATTCTTGTCAGGTGTAACTCCAAGTTCTTTTATAGCATTAAGAAGCTCAGTAGTTATCATATGGAACCATGCTGCACCAGGCTGAGTTGCGGGAATACCAAGCGAAGGACTTCCTTCTGTTGGATATCCTTCCTGCAGTTCTTCAATTTTTGGTGCTGCAGCTGCAATGTCTTTTTTATATCCGTTAAACATATATTTTTCCTTATTTACCGTAAGTGAAAATTGTTGAAGTATGAGCCGGTGTATAGTGTTTAACTAAACACTCAAATAGCTCATTTCCCCATTTCTGAAGACGTTCAGATACTCTTGAAGTGGTTTTAAAAGGAATGGAATTAACTTTCTCGACGTTAATTGTATAGAACCAGTTAGCCCATATTTCTGAATAAAGGGCGTCATCGACAGTCGATGCAACTGTAAAAACATGTTTAGAATCAATCTTCGTTTCAGAATAACCGCATGACTGTCCTATCAGATAAACAAGCTCTTGAAATGTAAGGCCTAATGTTCTGATCTTAATTAAAAGCTGGGTTCTTAAAACCTCGAGATCATCATCTTCAGATCGACATTCTTCAGGAATACCCCATTGATGAAACCAGTCTAAAAGAGTTACTGAGGCTGACTGAGGATCAGATTCATCAATCATTTTAGAAATGTCAGCATCAAGCCGTGCAAATTCAAGAGCAGCAAGATATAACATCTTCATGAAGAAAGTGTTGTCTTCAAGTTCCCAGGCTGGTCCTTGCGGTAACAGTTTCTTCATTGCATCATAATAGTTATCAGTTGTGAAACTTACTCTTCCCATGTTATATCTCCCACGGTAGGCAGATAAGAATTAGACTGAGCAACTACATCTGTTGCCGGTTCAATAATGGTGTGATCAATCTCATCAGCTACGGATGATAAGGCAAGATGAATATGAGACAGATATATAGTGCCACCGGGCTCAGCTTCAGATTTGAAAAGATTATGGATAGCTTCTACGGCGGCGTTTCTAACAGCCAGCGTTGAAGGAGTTATTTTTAATTTGAAATTAATTTTCTGTTCTACAGGCGCTACAGCATAGATAGCAGCTAAAACTGAAGCTTTACTTTCAAGATGTTTCTGAACTTTATTTATAAGCGCAGTGTCTGGCATTGAATAATCATTACATAAGAATCTTACTGTAACAGTTCCAACACCTAACTCTTTAGGAAAACACCACGCAAAACCAACTCCTGTAACTTCTTTTGCCCAGGCAATATAATCAGCTTTGGTTCCCTGTCTTGGTGGTTCCTGAGTACGAAAAAGAATGCGTTGTCTTAACTCATCATCTGTCTCTGCATCTATTCCGCCAGCAATATCTGAATGTACTATCGCATTGGCAACACCTTTTAATGAATTGACAAGATCAAGTGTATTGCCTTTGTTAAGGTTATAAGCTTTACCAGATAGAATTGCTTTTACCGAAGTAATTCCTTCTGAATTTGGGCTTGAAGTGGTTTGATACTGTATACCAGACTGAGACTGTAGCAGGGTACCTACAGGAACGTCTACAACATCGTTGTAGTAGTTAAACTTAACTTCTCCCGTTGCTTTCGTTGCTGTTTTTCTAGTCAGATTGAAAATAGAAGCTCGCCTTTCAAGATAAGCCGTTTCAGCTGAATCAGAAAACAGCTGATTTTTGTAATAATCAAGTGCAGCATAAATTGAATGAGACACACCAGCAATGACACGGATAAAAACAGATAAGTCAGAGCGTCTTAATTCTTCTGAAGTTAAGCGTGATTTTGCATCATTCTCAATTCTTGTGATGATGTCACTCAATTTTGGCCTTAAAGTATTCATTTATACCTCTTTAAACTTATAACTTGTCTGTTTACCGTCAACTGTTAATACAACACTGATATTCACTCTGTTAATTTCAGAACGCTCTACAGATACATCTACATTTGAGCAGATACCGTCATCTATCATCCACTGAAGAGAATCTCTTGAAACCTCTTCAACCTCTGCTATAACATCATCAGTCAGTTTACGTCTTAAGAGTTGCCATAACTTAGAGCCAATTTTGTCACCTGGCTCGACAGGATAGGTATCACCCCACCAGCCGTATTTATTAGAACCGTCATAAACATCTCCAGTGTCTGCACGTCTCCATGTGAACAGGCTGATAACAACAGCTCTTGATAGGCTGTCATTCATATCTGCCGTTACAAGTGAGTTGTTTAAGAACATCTGCATAAATACTCAAGCCTCTTTAACTGTTTTCTGCAAATATGGCTGGCCGAAAAATCAAAAAGACGGAATAAACCGTCTTTCTGTATGTAATAACATTTAACTCCAAGTATGTCTTCAGCCGAAGTACATCGATACGACTTATCATGACAATAAACAATATTGTCAAATAAACTGCAAAGATCATCGGTTCTATACCATGAACCTTTGTCAAATGACCATACTGGGATTATTCTTTCTGATATATTCATTAACTTGGGGTTCCTGTATTTTCGCTACCACCTTGAACACCAGTATGAACATGGTGCTGCAGACTGATTGATCCGGCTGTAATATCATCTTCTGAATGAATTAAGCCCTTAGCATTAACAGTACCGCCAAATGATGCCATACCACCACCTTTTGTGCCTGTAATTAGAGTGCCTGTAACAGTTACATTTCCGTCAAGCATAATTGTTGGAGCGGTTACGGTTGCAGATGTTTTGCATGTTACAGATGAGGTGTCACAGTTAACCGATGCAGCACTTTTACAGGTTGCTGTTAAGTTATCGCACTTAGCTATAATGTCGTTTGTTGTTTTTACTGTTATTGGATCATCTACACCGTCAATTTCTATACCTTCACGTTTTAAATATACATGACGTTTCTTATCATCGTAGATAACAACTTCACCTGTCTTCATCTGAGTGATTCGATAGCGCCTGTCTGCAACATTGATAACTACACCATGATTGCGCTCATCATCGAAGAAGAGGTTAATTGCATCTGTTTTACCGTCTGTATAAGGTTCTGAACTGAAACCATAAGGCTCGATATGTTCCATCTCATCTTGGGTGGTGTCAGAATCATATCTTGTCTGAAATTCTCTGAGCTTTAAATCACCTGAAGAACCTGTGACGGTTGACCGAACTATCTGCGACATATTTAATCCTTAATGGTATTTGCCATCCTGTCCTACAAGCTTGACTTCTGACTTCGATGACCATGATCCATTCTTTTTTGTGACTTTTGACTTTTCCTGAGCAGGTTCATCTGTCTGCCTAAATCCTACAGGTGGAACACATTCAAGAGTGGTAATCATTCCATTGTTATCAAGTGTAAAAGTGACTTTGGTGATTAGCATTTCTTTTGTTGATGAATTTGAACCAACACCAGAACCTAACACAATATCATCTTTAATTTTGACTAAAGTGTTTACCTTCCACAAATCACCTTCAAGACCGTCTTTACCCGTGCGCCATCCTACAACTGTATAAGTTATTTTCTGTGACTGTGCTTTACGATATTTAGCTTCCTGTTCTGGGCCATTTGATATGCCACCATTCATGGTCTGCTCTTTATAACGGTAGAATCTGAATCTTTTAATTTCATCATCCTGGCATTTAGAAATCTGCTGAAGATCATCACCAAACTTCTTATTATTGCCCTTCTGATCATTGTCATACCAGTAATGAGAAAAACGCTGAGTGTAATCTTTCTGTGCAGATGCTGTCAGAATGTTGGTGCCTAATTCTAATGTTGCACCAGATGATTTCGGATCGTCAGTATCAGCAATTACCAGATTGCCATACTCATCATCCATAAAATACAGACCAGACGATTTGGTTAAATTCTGAATTGCCTTAAAAACTGTTTCACTGTTTTTAACAGTTGAGTGAACATTTGAATTAACCGCAGCCTTGTTTGACTCACAGACAAGTTTTATTCCATAAGGAGCTATTAACTGAGATACAGCAAGCTTTAAAGGGATGTTTTTAAACTGAGTAACAGCCTTTGAGATATTAGGAGATACGAAGGATTTACCGCCATTTATATTCTTTGTCCATGAATTATTTTTAATACGGGATAAGTCATACCCCTGTGGTGCTACATTGCAGTCAACTAAATCTTCGGTTTTACTTCTGCCAACGACTGAAGCTGTCACTGATGTACCGTTGTAGCTGATTGGAGTTGAATCAATAAAACCTGTCAGTACAAGATCATCACCTATTGTGAGCTGAATTTCATCACCAGAAGTAAACTTTGGAATTTCACTTTGAGCATAAACTTTTGGAGTTATATCTAGCTGAAATGTTCTAGATAGAGCATTAATCTCTGAAGTAATCGATACAGATGACCAGTAGTTATAGGTATTTGAACTGTTAACTTTAAGCTGTACTGTATTTTTATTGACCATAAAAAAGCCCACAATTAAGTGGGCCTCCATAACAAATTAAAACTAATATTTTTCACATTCAATGGAATCATCAGAATGCTGTATACAGCGATATTCTTTGCCATCGATCGTTACTTTCGTTCCTCTACTCATAGGATCAATCATACTGTTAACACCACTAAAAAGTTCAAGTTGCTCTTTTAAACTACCTAGAGATTCATAGTCGCGATCTTCTGCGTCACATGTATCATAAATACCGTTTACAGGATCACAATAAGCATTTGCGTTTCCAATTGAGGATAACAAAGCAATTAAAACTATTAAATTTTTCATAGCAACTATCCTTCTTTTCTTGAATTATAGTCTAAAAATTAATGGTTAAAACACTAAGATACAGATTTAGTAATTCTGATTGGAACCTTTTGCATGAACAAAGGAAAATGAATGTTATTACGTCTTATGATTTCATCCACTCTGCTGGTATCGCCATACTGTTCATAAGCTAAAACCAAAGTAGGCTGTGGCTCTTTTGGAGTTACAGTTATGGTTTTACCATCAGCTAGAACCTCATTTGTAAAGTAATGATAAACATTGCTGTAAAGTTCCTCCAGACTTTCATACAGATTACTGTCATCAGTTCCCTGATATATCATTTCAGCTTCAATAACTGAAAGAACTTCATTACGCAGTGCAAGAATTTCATCTTCAGATTTGGTATTTCCGGCAGTATCAGCATCCCCGTCACTCTCACCATCCAGTTTTGTTCCAACAAGAGAAACAATACCGGCTAACTGAGCAAGTAAAGTAAGCCTTACTGAAGTTTTTACAGCTTCAGCTAATTCTGATTTCTGAGTGTTAATATCAGTCTGCCTAAAATCAACTGTTGTTCCTTGAACCGTACCTTGAGCAGTTCCTTGAGATGTCCCAAGAGCAGTGCTGGTGACTGATGAGGTTGTACTTAATTCATCAGAATGAATTAAATTAAGTACAGCATGCCCTGCATTTCTCCAGTTCTGAATAACATTAGAGTAATTGCCTACTCCTAATGAATCAAAAAGGGATGAAACAAAGGAAGAGGAATGGCTCAAATCTGATGCTGCTGTTGTTATAAGATTTGATATGGAATCAGATAAATCAAAAATCTTTGAAAAAGTTGAATCTGAAAGACATCCTAATATATTGAAATATGTGCCATTTGCGATATCTGTTGCAATAGTAGTGTACTGATCTAAATCCTCTACAGATAGATTGAAAGTATCCAGTACATTTTCTGCAAAGTTATCAGCCCATGTTCTTAACTTTGAGCCAAAATCAAAGCCAGCTGAATGTGGGTATTTAGATTCACCAGCTTCAATAAAAGTCAGAGTGAAGTTAGAAATACGCTTTTCGGCATCCCATGTGATCTCTGGTGTATCAATGGGGTAAACGTTAAGCGTACCTAACCATGGGTGTATAAGCTTACAAGCAGAAACAATACCGTTACTGTCTTTTTTAGGCTCTTCAATGGCATTTATCAGCCTTTTGGTTCGCTGAATATAATCAGTGCCAATAATAAAGCCTGTAACAGTAAACTGTCTTTTAAGACGTCCTAAATCTTCAGTGTAAGGAATATCCCGCTGTGGATATTCATGAGTGATATTTCTTCGGCCAAAGTTAAATTTAGAGCTTACAACTTCAAAAGACACACCATTAAAAGAGGCCTTTCGTAATCTGGTAGAAAACATTACAAGCTCCTTAATACACCTGAATTTGTCTTATACTGAATGCGACCGTCGCCATGCTGAGATGTTGACTCAACTTCAGCTGTAGTTCCTTCAGCTGACTTTACATTGATATTGATATCGCCCTTTAAGGCACCACCAGATGCAGTTGCAAGAGTAGTTGCCGGCACATTTATATTTGAATCATCACCAAAACCAAAGAAGTTTTTAGTTTTATCCCAGCCGTTTGACAGTGTTGAACCTATCTTACTAATGCCTTTTGCTGCAGATTCAAATGGAGCAAAGAATACATCTTTGATTTTGAGCCATAAATTAGCGTAAAAATCGACTAGGCTTAAGAATGTTTCTTTAATGGTGTTTACAGGATCGTTAAATAAACCAGATAACCAGTTCTTTATATCTTCCCACACAGCCTTTATTGGAGATAATGCATTAAGAACATAACTGATCATTTCGCCGAATACTGCTTTGAGTGTAGATTCGGTTACATCTCTAACGTTCCCCCATAAATTAACATAAAAGTCGATAAGACTAAAAAACGTATCTTTTATGGTATTTACAGGATCATTGAATAAATTGGACAGCCAGTTTTTAATACCATTCCAAGCTTTTTTTATTTGTGACAAAGAACTTAAAATATAAGTGATCATCTTAGCAAAAAAGGCTTTAATTTTTGTGACTGTTGACATGGTAAAGCCAACAAAAGCATTCCATGCATCTTTGCACCATTTGCAGACAGTATCCCAATTCTTATAAAGAAAATAGACAGATGCAACAATAGCTGCAATCGCTGCAATAATGGCAGCTGCAATTAAGACAATAGGATTTGACCAAAGTGCAATATTAAATAGAGTTGTAGCTACTGTTACAGCTTTGATTGCAGTAGCTATCTTCAAGAATGCGCTAATAGTACCTATCAGAGCAACAACAAATTTACTTGCAAATATTGTGGATATAACAATCGCTACTGTTTTGACTCCACCGAGATAATTAAAAAGCTTTACAAGATTTTTGGTAAAAGTAACTGTTTGAGAAATTACCTGTTTAAAATCAATCTTTTTAATACACTCAACAAAATCCTTAACTGATGATGCAATTTCTGTTGCGATCCATTCTCGATTGGTTGCAATCCACTCAGTCATAGATGCAATAACAGGCTCAACGTAAGGTATCAGCTTTAAGCCAATAGCAAGGCTAAAACCTGTAACAGCATCTTTTAAACGCTGAATTGTGTCGCCCATTGATTTTGCTTTTAAGGTATCTTCATCTGATACTACAATACCAAGATGTTTTGCCTCGTCTGCATAATCTTTAAGAGCCTGAGAACCATCCTGCAGCATTTGGATCAGTTCCTGTCCAGACTTGCCAAAAGTGGTTGTCGCAATATATGCCTTTTCAGAATTGTTTTTCTGACGTTTCATTGCATCGGCTAATTCTGGCATTAGTTCAGCTGTGGTCTTCATCTGACCATTTGCTTTTTTCATTGAAATGCCTAATTTTTGGAACATTTCAACTAAGGCTTTGTTCTTGCCCTGTGCTGCATTAGCTAAATTCTTATTAAAGATAACCATGCCCTGATCAAGAGCTTCTGTTGAAGAGCCAGCCATTTGGGCAGCATGTCTTAAAGTTTGAACAGCATCAGTGGTGGTACCAAGTTTTATTGCAGCATCTTTCACTGAAGAGCCATAATCAGTAAATGTACTAATTGAACTCTTAACAGTTGCACTTACTGCAGTAAAAGCACCAGCAAGCGGTACAAGAGTTAATGCGCCTAACTTTGAAGCATTAGATGCAAAAGCCTGTGATGCTTTTTCAAAGTTTTTAAAAGAACTCTTTAATTTTTTTAACTGTGGTGAAGCTTTATCACTTACAGTAAAAAGAGCCTTAAACTCTTTGATATTTGCTGATGCCATTCTTATTCCCTTTGTGAATTAATCTCATCTGCAATACGATTCGACTGTACAACCATTTCTTCAAACCGCTCAACATCAAGTTGTTCAATATCAAGCGGTGAAAGATGCCAGAAATACGCAGTCGAATAGATACAGTCAATAAATTGCTTTTCCGTTCTTGGGCTTAATCCCCACTTCCGAAAAAACCGGTTACAACACCTACTGCTGCAGTGAAATCAGGAATTGACATCTTATCTACAGCTGATGGAGGTATTGAAGCAAGAGTAGAAATATACTTTGCAACAATATCAGGATTAAATTTTAGATCGCCTTCTGAAGTAAAAAAGATGGGATAACCAATTCTGCGAATATCACCAACACTAGGCTTTCTGAACTCTAAAACAGATACTGTCTCAGTGCCCATCTCAATAGGCACTGATAATTTTAAGTTTTCTGCAACTGACTTCATTTAGTTCTCTCCTAACGCTGTAAGTGACCATCAAGGCCTGTAAACTCTAATGACACAGTACCGTCTGACGAATTAGCTACAACTTCACCTTCAAGCCATGCACCATTTAAGGTGTATACCCAACCATTGGCAAGCTCTGCAGTAATTGTCATATCATTGCCAGACAGTGCATCAATATCAAAGTCAGGCTCAAGAAATGCAGTACATTTAACATATGGAGCTATATTAGTCTCACTGTATCCTGCCACACCTGTAGAACCTACTTTCTTTTCTTTGGTTGTTTTTAATAAAGGTATTTCGACTGAACCTTCAACAGATAACTGAGCACCGTTAGCTTTAATGTAACAGGTGCCCGCAAATTTTTTACCCATTTAAAAAATCTCCTCTTAATCAGAATACTGTAAACGGAACTGAGCCTGTAACGCAAAAATGCGAAGCTGATTAACAAGATCAGGAGGCAACAGCACATCAAGACGGTTAACATCTGAAGTATTACGCTCTACAATCAGATTCTTAGCGAACAGTTCAGCATTCTCAACAAGGCCGTCACGTTCCATGGCTGAATACTGAGCAATCAGCTCTGAACGAATTACAGAAGGGGTAACAATAGCCTGTCCTGCGCCGTATCTGGTACCGTCATTTGCTAGCTTATGGCGTGCATATTTTGAGGTAATAACGCCCTTAAGACGGGTAATGATCTCTGCTAATGTATACAGAGTTGTGATATCAAGATATGAATTATCTGCATCACCGAACTTGTTAACCTGATATGTGGTGATTGCGCGCTCAATCATTACAGTGCCTGACTGATAATAAATTGTTGCGATTCCATTATGGAGTAAAGTATTTTTATCATTAAAATTAAAACGCTTTTCCATACTTGGTTGCATTAAGCCGTTCAGTTCACCGGTTTGTACAGGACGGGCAGGATCATTAGTAATAAATCCGGCAATACGACCTAAAACAGCGCCTGTCACAATATATGCAGGTTCTGCATTCTTCTCTTCAATGCCGAATACTGTGGTATGCTGGTCATTGCGAGTATTACCAAAAGTAACTAAGCTTTCAGTATTACCTCTGAGGGTTGTAAACACATGACCATACTGCATTTTTGCATATGACCAACGTCCGGTGGAATCATTCATCTCGGTTTTTACAGCATCAAGCGCTGTAGCAGAATTATTTTCAATTCCAATAAACCAGAATGTTTCTGAGGCAACAGCCTTAAAAGCTTCTTTATAATCAGGCTCACCAGAACCATTTTTCATATCATCGATAGTAAGAGTAATGCCTGCAAGATCAGATTCTCCACCAACGTCGCCCTGAAGGTTCTTATCCAATCTGATTTCATTTCCAGTAATGCCAGCTACTTTAGCTGTAATAGTGATTACACTATCTTCATCATTCTTTTCAGCTGTAACGGGTAAATCTTTATCTGCATTGATTGCCTGAGTTAATGCAGTTAGGACTTCATTTGCAGTTGTTCCTGCAGAACATGCAACTGATACGAGCTGAGAACCAATATACAGATAGACTGCTCCGCTCTCTGTTGCTGTTCCTTTAACGGTAATTGAGCCTGTTGATGCAGTAGCTGACTTAATGTCTACAGGTAAACACCATAATTCTCCTGTACCATTCTGATTACGGAATGCCTCTGCCATTAAAGCTAAAGGCGAACCACGACCAAACTTTGTTTTTGCCTGTTCAGTTGAGGTGATTAATGTAGGAACACCTGCTGTTGCAGTTCCAGAAGAAGCCTTTGAACCGATTAAAAGGCTCTTCTTCTCTGCTGTTGCGGTATTTGCCATTGAATTGTCTACTTCTGCGTAGAACAAAGGAACACGCACGTTTGAAGGCACGTAATTGAATGAAATAGACATTATTGTCTTCTCCTTGGTTTAGTTACCATAAATCTTTATAAATAGTTTGATCTTGTGGCTCCGATTTAGCCTTACCCTCTGTAAGCCCTGTAAGTCTGAGTTTTGCATCTATATTTCCATCCGGCTTATCAGATTCAATTTTGTCTACATCAGCATAAAACTTGTCAAAATTGCCTAAATTCTCATGTTCTGTCTTGATATATGTATCATCCGTATCAAGCATATACTCTACTGTGAACTCTAACTGTACACACCACATGGCGGGAGTGGATGATGTATCAATAACTCTGTAATTTGCGTATTCATATACACACTGAGGATCGCCATTAGGAGCCCACCCTAACAAAGCTTTGAAAACCTCATCTTTTAAATCTTCAATTTTGTCTGCGCCTTCCTGTCCTCGAACATCAAGACTAGGAACACATAGAACCACTGCTATAGTCGCTGTTATTAACTGCTTATATGAGTTTTCTGAACTCTGTAGGGTTTTAGGATCTTCTGACTGGGTAAATACATAAGCACATGGAAGTTTCTCAGGGTGAACAACTGACAGGCTGACCCATTGAAGTGCCCCATAGACACGTTTGCTAAGTGATGGGCATCGCTCTCTTAAAGCTTTGATAGTTGAGCTGACTCGCATCCTATTTTCTCCAAATTTTTATGCCCTCTGTCATAGCGCTGTCTATGATTTCTTTTATTTGTTTTTCGTTCTGGGTCGTTGCTGTTTCAATGAAGTTTTTTCTTGGTTTAAGTCGTCCGTCTTTTCGACCATAATTTAAAACCGCAGGATAAAAGAAACTGTCTTCAATCGTTGATACTTGTACACGTGACCACAGATGATCTTTTCTTTTAGAATTTTTAATACGAACATGACGTCTCATACGTCCTGTATTACGTCCGGGATATTCGCCAGCTTTTGAAGGGCCCTTTGATGAAATCAGTTTTTTAGACTGCTGCTGTACGATTTTGGATGCCTTCTTAAGTCCTGTCATTACGATTTTTCTGTCAAAATCCATGACATCAAGGCCTTTTGGCATTTTTACACCAACATGAAAGAACTCACCCATCTGCTAGTCCTGCCATATTGTTAGCATTTACAGTTTCGCTTTGAATATCACCGAGTTCACGAGCTTCAACCATGGTAAAAAAGTTCTGACCATTGCACTGTGTTACCCTGATAGGAATATATGTAATATCGCCTTCTTTTATCAGAATACTTCGGCTTAAACTTCTTGCATCTGTCATTCCTTTAACAGAACGGAACCAGAAACGGTGTGTAGTTTTGTTCTCTGTCTGAATATTATTGAAATACATTGAGCCTGTAGGTTCAATTTTGCAGAACACTGTACATATAAGCTCATCAATACTCTCAACTTCATGACCGTTAACAGGATGATCAATTCGAGAATATATGCTGACTCTGTGCCTTAATTCTCCAGCGGTGGGAATTGATACGCTCATTACTCATCCTCTCGAATATATTTAATATAAGGATCAAGAAGGTGCTTGTGAAAGGTACTATATGTAGCTTGTTCTGACAGCTCTCTGTGTGCGTATAAATCGCCTACAAGGCATAAAATAAACTGTTTAACAGTTAATGGGATGTCACCATTAGGCGATAAAGTTGACACAGCCTCATCATCGAATCTTTTAATAATTTCTCTCTGTAAAATCTGCTCTGCCTGTTCTGTAGCTACAATAATGTAATTACGAATAAGATCATCTTCAAATGTATCATCAACCCTTAACTGAGTTTTAGCCTCTTCAAGAGTGCATGGAGTCTGAGAGATATCAGTTATTGGGCTTGGAGTGTAAAGAGACATTATTAAAAAATCCTATAAAAAAAGGGGGCATATGCCCCCAATGCTGACTACAAGCTAAATTATGCGGTTGCAGGAATAGCAAAATCACCACCGTTAATTGCCTGTGGCATCTCGTAAGCAACGCCTAAACGGCGCTCAACTCTGATAGTGATTAAGTTCTGAGTGAAGTTAACATTGTCTGAATCTGACATTGCAACGTTTAGAGCCTGTCTGTCGTATACAGTAGCACCTAAAGAGATGTTGCCTAAGATATACTTGCCGGCAGTTACAGATGCAGAAGTTACAACAGGAATACCCCATAATGACTTAGTTGCAACTGATTGAGGACCACCAAGGATGTAACGCTTCTGACCGTCTTTTAGCATTGCAAGCTTTGTCCAATCAGATGGATTTAACAGGATCACTTCTGGAGTAATGTATCTACCCTCAAGCTCTGCCTTATTCTTTAATACGAAGTCAAACAGAGTTGAATCTGCTGCAAAATCTTTAGCTACAATCTGCTTGCCTATAACAGGATCATTATAGTTACCAGCGTGGAGTAAACCTTCAAGTTCAGTTGAACCGCCTGTACCGGTAACGAGCTGAGAATCAACACGAGCCTGTAAACCGTACTGCATCTTCTGCTCAATATAAGCAGCCAAAGCTGGAGCGTCTGCTGCAAGCTGATTTGTAATCCTTGTCCAGTGGGCAACAGTAACAATCTTTGCAGTTGCAAGTGAAGTAGCCCCGAATACAGATTCAGGCTTATCATTCTTTTCAGCTACAACTGCAGCATTGTTTGTAAATGAACCTTCCTTGACGTATTCAACTGAATTTGATTTTACAGGTACATGTGGGAATAAGTTCTCAATAACCAATGGAGCTTGTGGAGAAACAACCATACCAGGCTTTCTGTAAGCTGGAATATTGCCATAATCAGAAGTTGCAGCATTAACGTCAGCCTTTTTGTTAAAAGTAAATAACGCCTTACGATTATTGTCAAAATTCTCAAATGCTGCAGACTTGATAAATGCCTGACCTAATGAAGGAGATGCTGTCTCTGCTGGAACTTCAACAGATTTCTGTGCTGTATCGGCTAAAGCTTTTGCAAGTTTTACCTGTTCATCACCAATACGTTTAATCTCTGCCTCAATAGCTGATTTTGACGCTTTATTATCGGAGATTACATCCTCGATTTTTGCATCTATGGTCTCAAGGCCCTTTAAAATATCGTTATTTTCCATTTTTTATTTCCTGTATTTCATGAAAATTGACTTGATGCGTTCATCAATGTCATTGTCTACGTGATCGTGAGTTTCTCTGTCAGCATCACACTGATTTAGCACACGTTTGGCTACAGATATAATCTCTTTAGCCTTTGAGCGAGAAAAGCCAGCATCACGCAGACATTTCTCAAAACCTTTAATATCATTACAGTCATTAAAATCTGCTGACTTATAACTTGAAATTCTTGCATTGTCATCGGCAGGCAGATTTACAACTGAAATCTCATAAAGCCTGTCAATTGCCTTAATTAAGCAACCACTACACAAATCATCAGGATCTTTTTGTTCACAGCCCTCTTCGGAACATGAAAAGCAGATTGATAAACCGGTCAGCGAGCCAAACTTAATTGCGTCAAAAACTTCTTTTGCTTTAGCGTTATTTAAATTCAGCTGTCCTTTAACTTTTAAGCCTACATCATCAACTGACATCTCTGTCCATTTGCCAATAGGCACAGACATTGGATCATGACCATACAGCATTGTAGGTAAGTCGCCTTTTGTAATTACATGATCAAATGCTTTAGGCGCAATGGTATCGCCGTACGAATCAACTCCATTGAATACTGAAGCATATCCTTCAATGATGCCTTCATCAGAGATTTCAAGTTGTGACTCTTTGGCACTATTATTGAATTTCATATTTACTCCTTACTGTTTAGTAGGGTTTTCTGTAATTGGTGTCTGTGATACCTGAGTTGCATCTGCCTGTCCTAACTGCTCAAGAGGAAACAGATTGCTCTGAGCTGTCAAAGTATCACCGTCTTTAACTGGTGGTAAGCCTTCTTCAACGCGGACTTCATTACGTGTCTTCCAGCCGTTCTGAACTGCAGTTGCTGCAATGCGACTGCGAGCCTCATCATTAGCACGGTTAAGAAATGACAGACGGAATTTAACAACATGGTTGTATCGTTCTTCAACACATGGGACACGCTTCATTATTGCCTGTTCAAGGCTTATAATCATGGGCAGAATGGTTGACTTGTAAAAGTTTGCTGTAACCTGTTCAATGTTTGACCCTGGGGCTCCACCACTTGAATTGACAAGAGCAGATGGAACTCCAAACCAACGACAGATTTCTTCGACACTGAATTTACGTGTATCTAATAATTGCTGTTCGGCAGGATTAAGGCTTAACTGCTGAAAAGACATATCTGCAGGTAATACAGGTATCTTGTCATCATTCCTCATCTTTTGAAATTGATCGGCAATTTCACCTTTTTGTTTGTCGGTTAAAATCTTAGGAGTAGTCAGAATGCCACTCATTTTTCCTTTTTTGTTGAAAACTGATACAGCAGTTCTTTGAGCAAAGTTAGATTCAGCCAAAGAAATTTTCATAAAATCCAGCTTCTTTAGACCGGTAATGCCGTTACCCATACATTTCCAATGAAGAACGTCAGATGATTTATAGTCCTGATAATGGTCGTTCTTATCAAGATAACGATAAATTAACTGACCATTTGAAGGATCTCTGTAAATCTGCATCTGCTCTGAAGACAGAGGATATATGCCTTTGACCTGCCCTTTTTTGTCTCCTGTCCATCTGGAGATTAACGCATAAGCATTACCATGCAGACAGTAGTTAACAACCATTGCAGAAAAGAACTCATACGGAGTCATATCAGCGTTTGGTGACTCTGACAGAATATAATTAAGATTACATTTTGTATCTGCGTTCTTATTACCTTTACCGTCAACAATAAATACATCACAAGGCAGAGATGCAATAGTGTGACTTAAAAGATCAATACAAGCCCATACAGTAGGAATCTGTAGAGCCATATCCGGTGAATATGCATTTGTTCCTTCAACAATTGGCACCATAGGGCTGTTATTCTGCCAGCCTGAGTGATCACCTATAGTGCCACCCCAATTTGTCAACCATTTAAAAACATTCATATTTTTTACCTGTAAATCTAATAAGCTAAGTCGATATTTAAACTGCCTTCAAGATAATCTGTTGAAACCTGCATAAAAATAGCCTGTCGTAAAGCCATGATTAACGCTACAATGCCATCAATTTTGTTCTCTGGGTTTTCTTTTCTTGGATAAATATTATCTTTGGCATCTAAATGTGCGACTACATTCGATGCCATCCACTCAAGAACAGGATTTCCATCAGTGTGTAACAGTTTCTGATAAATCAAAGCCTGCATTTCTTTCATAGCTTCACTGAAATTCTGAACCGTTGGCTTAATTTCAACCATGGTCAAACCTTCATTAGCAAGGTTAGAAGCTAACTGATATGCCTGCCAAGGATCAAAAGCTATTGCTAAAGTGTCATAATGCTGGGCATCTTCTTTGATATAGTCTTGAATAAGCTCTAAATCATTAATAGAACCATCGGAGACATGGATTAAGTCCTGTTTAGCCCAGCCTTGATATTGTGAATTTGTAGAACTGTTTATTCTATCTTCAGGTAACCAGAACTCAGGAAACACATAGAAGTGAACTTTGCCATCATTCTCTTCTCTCCAGAAAAGTCGCACTAAAGCTGTGATATCTGTTTTAGCTGCAAGGTCAAGGCCATAAATGCAGTGACATCCCTCAAAATCATCAAGAGTTACATCTGTTCTGATAGCTTTTCGCCATTTATTCATCTGCAGAAAAGCGGTGTCAGCGTTGCACCATATATCAAGGTGCTTTGTTTTGAAGTTATTTTCTGAGCTGGGATTCTCCATGGCTTTGCGCAAAGTCGATAATATCGCCTTGGGCATCACTGATATATTCCAGTTAGGATTAGCTTTTTGCAGTGAGCTTTCTTCTCTCCAGTCGTCGCCTTCATCAATCGTATAGATAATGCCGAAATGAGTATCATCTACAACGGAAGTATTTAACAATTTTTCAACGTACCGTCTTATCTCGTAGCAGATACCGTTAATCAGAAATCCTGCTGTGGTAATCATCCACATAATTGGCTGTGTACGCTTACCGATTGAAGTCTCGACAACGTCATACACTTCACGAGTTTTATGTGCATGAAGTTCATCGATAATAGCGCAATGAGTATTCAGACCGTCAAGGGTCTTTCCATCAGCTGACTTTGCTTCAAATTTCGAATTAGTACCAGGAATGACTAGTGAATGAGCTAGAACATTCAATCCGTATGCTGCACGCAAATCAGGATTTTTCCGAGCCATTTCCTGAGCATCATTAAAAACAATCTTTGCTTGATCGCGAGTTGTTGCAAATGAGTAACAGTCAGCGCCCTTTTCATTGTCAGCACACATCATGAATAAACCGATGCAGCTTAATAAAGTTGACTTGCCGTTACCTCTTGGGACTTCAATATATGCTCTCTGATAACGCCTGTGATTGTTATCATCAACCCAGCCGAATACTGTGGTAAGAATAAAGATCTGCCATGGCTCAAGTACTATCTTTTGACCAGCTTTTTCAGCTTTTACGTGACAGAGCATTTCAGAAAACCGACAAGGTCTTGATGCAAGATTTACATCAAAGTGATACTGCCAGCGTTTTCTTTTAAGATCGTTCTTCTGTCTCTTGCATGCTTCAATAACATAACGACAAGCAGGGAGCTTCTTAGCCAGTACGTCGTTAATATAGCCATTAGCGATGGCGATATAATCACGTTTCTGCATAGCCTATAAATCAAGAAAGCCATTCTTGTTATCTGAATCTGACTTTGTTATAGATACTTTCGAACGAGATGCAGGAGTAAACCCCAACTCGGTCAGATAATTCTTCAAAATAGATTTCAGCTCGTTTTGCTGTTTTAGCACTGGATTAACAATACGCTTACCCGTCTCTTCATCAGTAAGCATTAAACCTTCATGTTGAAGTATCGCTTCTAACTCAAGGATCTTAGACACTGTGTCAGCCCACATCGCAAAAACAGTGTAATCTAGGCTTGAAACCATTCCGTCCGGCATCTGTGATATTGCAAAATCCCAATGTTGCTTTGCTACATCATTAAGCCAGGACGGAGCTGATACAACTTTGATGTCTGTCTGAGGTTTAGGCTCATTTAAGTTTGTTCGACAAGGCTGTAAGGTTCCCTGCAGTTTTTTAATTGCAGTTGGTTTTCTTGGTCTTGCCATTGTTTTTTTACCTATCTTTATACACTTGAATAATTTTTATATAAATCAACAAGTAAATTACTCCCATTTTGCACGCGTGTGTAAAGAACTAACGGGGCGGTTACATTCTTGTGTATGAACTTTTTTAACTCCCCCTACGGGTCTTGAGAAAGTTACTGTCTTCAATTGCTGTCTTTCTGCTGTGGCATTCATGACATAAAGCCTGTAAGTTCTTTAAATTCCAGAACTTATTCATGTCGCCTTTGTGAGGAACTATATGATCAACATCTGTAGCTGGTTTGATTCTGCCGTGTTTGAGACATTCAACGCATAGAGGATGCTCAGCAAGAAATGTCTTTCTGAACTTCTCCCATTTACTTGTATATCCTCTTTCTCTTGAAGTTCCTCGATGTTTATCAAACTCATTTGATACTTTTGTTTGATGTTCTCTACAGTATGCTGAACCTTTAACTGCATATTCTCTGCATCCGGCATACTGACATGGTTTTAAAAATAAATTAGGCATATATTAAGAATTAGAAAGCACAGACAATCTGCGACAATCATCTGTGCTTTGGTCGTTTTATATACAAGGATTTGTTATGAATAATCAGCAAGAAACCATTGCTAATGCAGTAAAAATCATTAAAAAGAATCTGCCTACTGAAGAATTTCTGAAAAACAATAAACTCTCAGAAGCCTTAAAGTCTATTTATAAATCTGTTGACTACATCAAGGGATATTTTGAAGCGCCAGCTTTTTCTATTTTTCAGTATGGTTTCAGATATTCTCCAGAACAGATTCAGAGAATGTGTAAAATTGTTCAAGGCTTTGACAAACTAAAGTCACTTGATACAAGGTGTCAAACCATATTCATGGTGTACTACAGAAATCAGCAAATTTCCGTATTAAATAATGTGCTTGTTAGTTATGCTGACAAGGATTTTGTTGAAATCCAGAATAATATTTCAGGACTACCTTTAACAGCTAAAGAAAAAGAAGAATTAGGGCTAATAAAAGACGAAAGCCGTAAATACTTTTATTATTCAACAATCATTTCTGTAGTTTTAGCGGTTGCCCCATTTGTTGGACCTAAAGCTTATGAATATGGCAAAAATTTTATATCCGGAACAAATTTTGTACAAGAGTATCAAGAACAACACCAAACAGAACAGTTACCGAAAAAAGACCAACTACCCATACAACGGAATAATAATCAGTCAGAGAAGACCAAGCAGAGTAAAGATTTGGAGAGCTTGCAACCAAAGCAACAGCAGGAAAAATAACTGATAAATATCTTAATATTTTTTTCATTTGCTTATGCTCCCATACCACTCAATCAGATTGTTGAGGTAAGTAGCGTTAATGTCGCAGTCCTTTGCAATCATTAGCTGTTTTTCATAAAGTCGCTGAAATTTTGCTTTGTCCGCTCCAGAGCATCCACATTTACCTTGTGATACTGAGGAGGAAGCTGAGGCATCTTTGGACAGTGCTGAGGTGTCGGAATCGGTGTACTCTGAGAACTGCAACTGCAGAGCATTAAGTTCATTGATAGCGCTAGCATAACGCTTTTCAAGATCATCCAGATCTTCCTGCGTTTTTGTTGCATTGATTTGCGCTGTCTTCTGGTGCTCATGTTCAACCTCCAACTGTTGAATCAGATTAGTTTTTTCTTGCTCCAGTGCATATTTCGCAACGTTCAGACGTTCAATTTCTGCCTGATCGTCTCTTGCCGAATAGCCGGTCAGAAAACCGACAGCAAAAGCTAATGCACCAGCAATCAATGTATTCTTAATGGATAACATTGGGAAACTCCAGAAACGAAAAAAGCACACATTTCTGTGAACTTCTTTTTGACATTTTTATACTAAGAAAGAAATAATTTAGCTTCTGCTTTTCTGCGCCTGGTTAAACCTTCAACTTCAACATCACCGGCCTTGAGTTTTGCCCACAACTTGAATCTCACAAGCTTGTAAATTCCACTCATTACTCATGTTTAGCTACAAAGCTCAACAATCCATCTAAATGATCAACTTTTAGATAAACCTGAGCATCGATAGTCTGCTGTCTGGTGTTTTTTAACATGATATTGTTAGCTCGTCTGATGCGAACATACTCAAGCACAAGATCATTACCTTCATGCCAATCCGCACCTTCAAACAAGTAAATTTCAGCAACTCGTCTGCGTAAGAGACCTGCTAAATACTTACCACCTTGTGATTTGTATTGTAAAAACAAATCAGAGTTAGGAACACCACTCTTTAACGATTTCCATAAGCTTGAATTAGTTAATCGAGTAATGCCACAGTTGTAAGTAAAGCTTAAAAGCGCATCAAACTGATTTTGATTAACTTCTATCTCATCAGCATCAACTGCTGCAACAAGAGCCTTTTCAAACTTCTTTAGATCTTGAGAGAATACAGCTTCTGCTTTAGTAAGTGACCACTTATCACTTACTTTTACATCTGGGCCATAATGACCATAACCGATGGTGTAGTGCTTCTCATTATCTGTAGCTTTATAAGCCTTTTCTGAGTAAGTTTCAAAGCTCTTGATTAAATTCTTACAATTATCACTTGCTTGCATACCAATAGCCTAGATACTCACATATAGATTGAATAGCTTCGTCAGCGCCATAAGCGATGACAACCTTATAACCAATTCTTGCTAAACGCTCATGCCATATTTTTTGTTCATCAGAAACATGAGACATGCTTTTAACAGCTCTCTTCATCTCTATAAAGAGACCTGCGTAACCTTGCTTGGGAACTGCAAACATAAGATCAGGAACACCCGCTCTTACGCCTTCACGTTTCATGCGATAGGCTTCTTGAGAGAACTTTGCTGTAGTTTTACGCCTTGAGCCCCCATTTGGTATTGCAAATAAGAACTGACCAATAGTGTCATTTCCTATCTTTTGATGATCTGCCCATGCAACAACTCTCTGTTGTTCAACTGTCTCTAAAGGGCAAACTTTCATTACCGTCTCCAAAGACAAATGCAGACAAAGCAGATCACACTTATGATTGCATATACCATTGGCACGCCAGCAATAGCTGCTATTAAAGCAAAACCAAATTCAAAAGCATAAGCTCCAAAGTGCAACAAGTTATTTCTCATTTTGTTGCTCCTTTAAGGTATTTCTTGGAGATAAGCTCAAAGATATGACCAGAGCCTAAGAAACCAAGTGGAATTGCATACGCTATTGCATCTTTATAGTTAAACTTCTCGGTGCCAAACCTCCATGCAAGCCATGTAATAGACAATGTACCAGCACCACATAATATGGCATCTAATACGCGCTCTTTGGTTGTAGGAGGATATTGCTGTAGAGTAGAACGAAGAAAGGCTATTAGTGCGCCTGTAATTCCTGCAAGAATAAAATGGAAATAAGGCAACTGCAATATATCATCAAACATTTGCCTTTCTCCATATACGAAAAAACCTGCCAAAAGGCAGGTTTTTCACACTAAATTATCTCGTATGTAATACATTGAATCAGTGTTTTTACCCTGTAATCACACTAATCCACTGTATTGTTTATAAGTGTATTTCATAAAAACGATCCGTTAACGATCCGTTTTATAAAAAACTACTAACTTATTGAAAAGAAATAAAATAAAGTTTAATAAAATTGTTGACTGACACAAAAAATAGGGCAAAAATAAATTTAAAGTGTGATTAAAATCACTAAATTTTACCCTTAAAAGCTTTCAATAAAACTCTTTTAAAAGACTGCAGCCTTGCTTCAGCATCATTTAAGACAGCCGAATAATCTAGTAGGTAAAAATCAGCTTTTGTTATTACATTATTTCCAAGTGTATCGTATACATCTGTTGTTTTGCAGAAGCACTTTCCTTTTGAGAACAATGGTACATACGTGGCAGTCCTTATCTGTCCAACATATTCATCTTTTATATCTGCAACACCGTAATACCAAATTCTGTTTACTTTTTTAAAGTAAGATGCAAAAGCTCTTGCGCTATTGGATAATTCAGTATCTAGGCTTGAGATTGAACTATAATCAGAGTTTCTCTTTTTAATCTCAATGATTACTAAATCTAAACTTACTTCATGTTTTTTAGGATCATCTGAAAAAGCTATTGCAATATCAGGTCTGTTATGCTTTTCATAAGAATTAATCAATTTTGATTTTTCCATTCTCTGATAGAGATCAGATATTGTCTTATCACTGTATATGTAATCAAAAGTAGAAAAACGCTCATCAAAAAGCCACAGATTATTCATGCAAGAGATGTTTTCTTTTTCGGACTCAATAACCGACCGTTGCTTAACTAACAAGTTATGAATTACTGATTCTTTGTCTTTTTCATTAGTTGACTTAATAAATTCAAGAACCTTAAATCTGCTCATTACATATTCAGCAAATATGTCTTTGGCAAAAGCATATCTTTTGGCAAATTCAGTTTCTGACATGGATTTTACATCCATATCAAAGAACCTCATTCTAGCTTCCATTTGTTTTTTATATGCTTCCTTCTCGATATCATCAACCTGGAACAAGCCAAATTTATCTTTATCAACAAAGTTGGCAATAAATGGTTTCTGTTCTATCAAGTCTAAATATGACTTTTCAGATTTTATCTTAAAATCCTTAATTTCACTGATCGCCAAAGAGTTAATTTTCTCAGTAATAGCCTTTTGTAGATCACTTTTTATTTTTGGATTCTTAAAAGTAGGTATTGTTCTACATACATCAGTTTTAGTATCTGATATTTCATCATAAACAATAAAAATACATCTTTGACCAGCAAAAGAGGCATTTTTAAGTTCATCTAGTTGAACACTTCTATTATCAACACTGATTGCAATAAAGCTATATCCATCCTCTATGGCTTTTGAAGCAAATTGATAAAAACACTGGTAAGATTTGACATTATTTATTACTGGAGTGTCAAGATTTAGAGTTGTCGCATTAAGATCAGGTATATCAGCGCATGTGATTAAAGTTGTGATTGGAGTTCTTTTGTTTAATGAGTTTTCCTCAACAAAATTTGTTGTTATGGATATTGTAATATCTTTCTTGTTTTGCTTTAAGCTGAGCAAAGTTACAAAGAACTCTTTTAGCACAGCATTTTTTAAATACTCTTTGCTAAAGTTACTCGTTTTGATATTTTGAATATCACTTACAGGATCAGATAGAGAGATAACAGTGCATTGTTCTTTGTTACTACCATCGTTGTTTTTAATTTTTTCCAATTCAAGTTTGTCATTAAACTCAAATTCAACTTCTCCATTATCGACATTAACACTTTCTATCTGAACCTTTTTAAATGCTCTTTTAAAGGCTAATCTTCCAACACCTTTATGAAAATCATCCTGAGGATCGTAGAGAGTGATAAATCGCTTAAGAGACTGTTCAGTAAAACCATTACCATTATCTTTAATGGTAATACCTAAATTTTGAATATTTCCATTCTTAGATGAAGGTAGCTTACCTGTTATTTCAATCTGTATTGATGTGGCATTGGCATCTATCGAATTGGCAATAGCTTCATTTATGATTTGTTCTAACTTCACATTTGAGTAGATTGCCTTTACAGCTTTATCTAGAGATACTCTCATATAAAGATCCTGATTAGTGTTGTTTACCTGGTTACGGATCATATTACATCTCTCATTGTGATGGTATTTTTATAAAGAAAAATTATGAAAGCTTACACATTTATAAAGCTATGTAGCATCTTCTCTTTAAACTTCATCTGTCTAAAGTTAGCTCTTTCCTGATCTTGAGTGTAAGCAACAGTTTTAGGTTCAAGGTGAGACATGTGCTCTATACCTAATGCCCAGCGTATAGCAAGAGTAGGATCTTTTTGAGCGCGTCTGTAATGTCTGCATAAACGTCTGACCTTCTGATAAGAGAGATTTAAAGCGTTGCAGCACTCACATAGAGAGCGGTATTCAATGCCGTTATATACAAAAGTTCTCATTAACACTCCTTAACGCAATCTACATTAAGAGGTGTCTCATGCTCTTGGTTGTATACCTGTACAAGATGCGCAAGAACTAACTTTTCGCCCAGGATGATTACATCTCTCACTGCCCTGCCTGTAAGGTAGCGTATAGCATTATCGTATGGAGTAGCATCATATCTGTCTTTATAACGCGCTCTTGTTGTTCTAATACTGTGGTCATGCTCTTTAAGTACTGACAAGATGTCATACTCATCAAGACCACGAACATAGTACATTGAGAACAACTTGTACACCTGAGGTCGTGTTTGCTTTAACCAGCACATACAAGCTTCAATTACAAGAGCACTCTCGTCGTCAATAATATAGTCTTCGTGGGCTGTTGCTGGACAGTGATATCCTACAGCACCAAAATAACGTGCCCATAAACCGTAGTTGTGCAGAAGACTTAAATAATCAGATGAGTAACCATCCTGTATTGCTTCTATGATGTACTTAGTTAGCATTTACCTTCCTTACACGCTCGACTTATAAGCACTCCTAAATTCCGTCAATCTGGTACATTCTAAAAGCCTTATCTGCAGGTACATTTGGAATGATTACAAGATCTTTCAATGTGAGATTTGTATTACCTGTGATGATCTCTAATGCTTTAGCTTTAACATTTGGAGTAATCACTCTGATAAGAGCGTTTGAATCACGTGTTTTAAAAAATCCCATTTTTGAGATAGTCTCACGATCTTTCTCATTGTTCTTAAGTGTGCTCTCAGGTACAGCCAGTACTGTGAACTTGTTAGCAGCAGAACGTCTTAAATCAATAAATAGCTGTGGCTGTAGCACCAGCATGTTAGTAAGAGCCATAGCATCGTTTAATGCTCTGTGAGCTTTGTAAATAAAACGATTATGAGCAATGATTTTTACAAGGCCACATGATTTATAACCATAACCTAACCAATCAATACCAATCATTGAGCAAGCCCAAGGTATCTTGCGCATTGGTTCACTGTCTTTAAAGATTCTGTCAAAGAACGGACAGTCAAATGCAGCATTGTGAGATATCACAAGATTTACATCAGAGAACAGCTTAAAGATCTTTGCATAGTTAAAATCTTCACCTGCAACCATCTCATTGGTAATACCTGTGATATCAGTAATCATTGGAGAGATTTCTTTTTTAGGCTGCTTAAATCCCTGGTACTTGTCAGTGATTTGAAAGATCTTACCATCGTCTTTAGAGTAGGTAACTTTGAGAAAGCCTAACTCGATAGGATCATCATTAAACCTGTCTAAGCCTGTAGTCTCAAAATCCAAGATAATGGCTTTGCCCACCTTTTCGTTTGGATATTCTTTTCTGTACAGAAAGATTGAGCCATACTTGTTACTTTCACTAGGCTCTTCAATAGCCTCAGGAGGTATAGGCAACCTTCTGTCAGGTGGAATGTTGTCATAATCGAAATCTTTACCGTACATTAAAAAACACCTCTCCATACCTGTCTGTTGACTGCATCAGCGCCATATTGAGCTATAAGCGCTGACATATACTCGCTGTTAGCAAGCATTTCATTGGTAAGCACACTAGGCATCTGCATTTGAGCCTTACCTGTGTCTTGGCATCCATGCACGCTGTCACTGTCACGATTGTTAGCTAAAGATGTGGGTTGTGACAACGTACATGAATCTTGTTGTGCAGTAAGTGCCTCTTCATAAACACAGTCACTTTGCTGCTTAAATCTTTGTCGAGTTTTCTTAAGATTATTAACCCAGTGCTCACATAGTCTTGTAAGCTGAGATAATGAGATCTCTTTACGGTTTCCTCTTTGATATCTCCATGTACCGTCTTTGACGTAGTAAGAGTGCATCTTCTCGATTAACTGCTCTACGTCTGATGCAGACAGCTTGTAAATATCACTAAGGGTCTGTCTTAGAGTTGAGGTGATAACCTCGTTCTTGTTGTTCTTTTCATCGATATTGTCAAAAGCATGTTCATAATCAACAAACTCACTGTTGATCATCTCACCGCGCTCATCATAGGTGATAAAGAGCTCAATACCACGAACGTTCTTTTTGATGATTCTGACTTTTTGATTTTGTGGCTTTAGAGCAACAGTCTGTTCTTGAAGTTCAAGCTCGTGAGCCTGATTTTCAAAAACTTCCCCTTGCTTCTTACTATTAAGATCAGATCTATATATATATTTATTTTTATCTATATTTAGATCTTTATTATAGGAGTGTGACAAATTGTCGCACCCCCTGTGACAATTTGTCGCACCCATGTGACTATTTGTCACCATCTCAACAGAGTTTTCCACAGGCTCTAAAGAGTTTTCAACAGGATCAGCTTTCTTGGCTTTTGACTTCTTTTGCATCTTTTTAAGCAGAGTTGGCTGCATAGATTCCACTCTTACTTTCTCAGCATCTTTCATGATGTTGGTAGTTAAAAGCTTGATGTTGCCAACGTCAGTTTCGTCAATGTATACGTAACCGCGCTCTTTTAAGGTCTTTAAAGAGCGTTGTATAGTTCTACGGGGCATATTAACCTTAAGAGCCAGGTTATTCATTGTTGAATAATAGCCATTCTTAAAAGTAGACAATGCAACCAAGATAATCTTTGGAGCTGGTGCTAATTCCAACTGCATCAAATCATCTGATACATACGAGGTAATTGTGTCCATATAACTCTCCTTACTTTGATAAGGTAGAAGGTTCTTTGTTCCAGTCAGGAGCTTCAGCCCATACAGGGAGCTCAGGATGTGCTAGCTTAAGAAAGTCAAGGCGCGCTCTAGGTACTCCGCTTTTATACCAAGAGCAGACAGAAGATGTCCTAATATGACACTCTCGTGAGACTTGATTTACACCACCTAACTGGGCAATCAATTTTTCAGCGAACTCACCTTTAAAAGTATTAGTAATCTTTCCCATTTAAAACAACCATATATCTAGATATTTCTATGTATTTAATGATAGATAAATCTATGCAAGTATGCAAGCGCAAATTTTTGAGAAATATTCTAAAATAGTAGGTATATCTAGTTATTTTTATGAGGCAACGTATGGCAGATTATTCTTCTTTAGGTAAGAGAATCCGCTATGGATTACAAAAAGCAGGTAAGACACAAGCTGACTTATGCAAGTACACAGGATGTAAGTCATCTACAGTTAGCATGTGGTGTAGTGACAAAGTAAAAAATTTAAGTTCAGAGAATGCATTAAAAGTTAGTAAGCTACTAGGATTAAATCAGATATGGCTCATCACCGGTAAAGGTGAACCTGAGGGTGATCCTGTAGTTGCATTGGATGATGATGAAACTCCATCAGATGATTATGTGCAGATTAAAGAGTACGGTGTTAGATGTGCTGCAGGTAATGGCTGTGAACCTACTTATGAAGAACAGACTGAGAGTGTGCCTGCGACGTATCGCCGATCATGGTTTCAGCGTATTTGTGTGAATCCTGAGCATTGTAAAAGATTTATTGTCTCAGGTGACAGCATGGAGCCAATTCTTTTTCCCGATGATAGAATTTTAGTAAATATGGCTGATACAAGCCCCATACATAATAACCATGTTTACGCTATCGTCTATGGTGATGAAGTAAGAGTAAAGCGCCTAATACAGTTAATGAATGGCGACCTAATTATTCATTCCGAAAACCCTCAATACCCAGATGAAACTATACACAAAGGTGATGAGATCAACTTCCGAATTATTGGTCGTGTCATAGATAAGTCGGGAAGTGGTGGGTTGTAATTACACAATATAGATAAGATACAGGAGTCTGTATGACAACATCAAAAGATGATAGAAAACGAGTAAAAGCAAGATTTTTTGTAGTTGATAAAGCTAATACAAATTTATCTTACAACTCTGCAGAAGTATTAGATCTTCTTAAAAGAGCTTTAGATGAGAAGCCTAAAATATCTGACAGACAACTAATCTTAAATAAAAGCAATAATGATGATGAGTCTGATATTCTTGCTCATTACGAATGGAATGCTAATAACACCTATTTATTTGGGCTTATAATGAGAATAGCACCTGAATCATCCACAGGCTCGTTTTCACCTGATGTTTTGAATAAAGAACAATGTTCTATTGACGAGTTGATAACAAAAGACAGTATCAATTCTATTTGTATAGATCACTATTACTTCATATTAAATAATGAGTTCTTAATTACTAATTTAACAGGTCTTAAAAATATAGATTGCTTTCAAACTTACATTAACTGGTTAACAGAAAAAGTAAGAGGCGATCAGCTGATAGCTTTTGTTCCTAAAACAACTTTACCGAAAGATGTACCTATAAGCTCATTAAGAAAATTAGAGTTTGGTGATAATACAAAGATTATGACAGACTTGAACAATCAAAAAGAGAAAGTTTCAACTCATATAAAGAAGCTATCAAGTAGGTTGTTAAAAGCTCTTCTTAAGGATTCTGATTATTCATCACTTGAAGATATTGATTTAGAAGAATTGATATCTGCAAAGCTGATAATTTCTGTAAAAAGAAAGTCTAAAGATATTGATGAAGATGACTTTCAAAAAATCATGGGCACCATTTTAAAACCATTAACAAATGATTCAGGTATAACGTTAATTGGAAAAAATGGAGAAAAGCTATCAGGATCTGATATAAAAAAAGTAGAATGTTTTACAATAGATAAAACTTCAAGGGGACATATTGATGAAGCCCAACTTAAACAAAAATTTGAAGAGTGCCTCTTTAAATTGAAGGAATAGAAAATGTTAAGTCTGTTTTGTAGATATTTAACTGCTTTAATAATGTCAGTTGTTATATCTTCATTGTTTGATATTGAATGTAAAGATCAAGTTATTCAGACTTTATTTACTGTAATTGGTATAGCTTATTCTATAGCTATCAGCAATATCATTGGTTTTAAAACAGATGATATAGTCAATGTTAAATATAGAAACATCATAAAAAACAAAATAAAAAGCATGAAGAATATGAATACAATAGACTTTTCACTTTCAATACTTGTATTCATATCTTCATTTTTATTTACAAATTTCAAGTTCTCTCTTTATTTTGTAAGATTTAACATATCAATGTTTGTTTTGTTATCTCTTCTTTTTTCTCTTTTATATATTGTTTGTAGTTTTGCAGGTTTACAACAATTAAGTGAAGATGTATCTGATAGATTGTACAAGGAAAAGAACAAAATTATTTCAGAAGGTTAAATGCTAATCAGTAGTTTTAAGATGAAGTAAGAGTAAAGCGCCTAATACAGTTAATGAATGGCGACCTAATTATTCATTCCGAAAACCCTCAATACCCAGATGAAACTATACACAAAGGTGATGAGATCAACTTCCGAATTATTGGTCGTGTCATAGATAAGTCGGGAAGTGGTGGGTTGTAAACAAACTTTGACATTGTAGTTTTAATCTTTTATAGTTGACAAAAGTAAACGTTCACAAATAACAGCGAGGTAACTAAGATGGATTTAATGCTATTTTTAAGAAGCATTGCCCGTTGTTGCTTCTTTATTACAACTAAGAATAGACAATCTGATTTAAACAAAGCTAAGTATATAGCCTCATTAGATCGTATTGAAGAAAACCTAGACAAAGAAGAAGAGCTAGGCTATCAACGTCACTTTATTGCTGTAGGTAATAGAATAAGACGTGCTGCCAAGGAATTATCTAATGCCAACTAATAACAATCAAATAGATAAAGATAATTCAGCTAAAACTCAAAAGGTTGCTCTTATCAGAACTCACCAAGAAGTTAGATCTGGTCCAATTCCATCTCCTTCTGAAATGAAACAATATTCTGAGGTTGATTCTTCATTGCCAAACAGAATAATGGCAATGGCGGAAAAAGAACAGCAACAAACGTATGAGCTTAGAAAAAGTATTATTGATAAAAGAGATTTTATCTCTTGTAGAGATTATGATTACGATGTCAAAGCTCTTAGATACTGTACTTTTCTATGCTTTTTATTTATGTTGTTAGCTGCTTTGCTGTTTTATTTGGACAAAACTGGAGCAGCAGTCTTTTTTGGTGTAACAGCTTTTATTACATTACCTAAAATTTATTTGGCGCCAAGAGCTAATAAAACAGGCAAAAATAAAGAAGATAAAACCGAGCAACAATAAAATAACAAAAGCCAGTACTAAGATACTGGCTTTTACATTTTAGATTACTACATTAGGTGTTTTACCTGAAACACTCAAAGCATCCTCATACTTCGATTCGCTTGTATTACCTTTACCGCAAAGCATCTGATTCATCAGTTTTGTAAATAATTCTATTAAATCACATCAAAATTTTAGCAGCTTTCCTTTAATTAAATTCCTTTATTTTTCAATCAAGTAAATACAACATATTATTTATTACTCGATTTATCTATTGATACCTTTACTAGAGTAATCTATTATTTAATCAACAAATAGATTTATCTAGTTACAGGTATTCTGAAATGGCAACACTAAATTTATCTCTCGAAGTATCAGATATTCAGATCTCAACTCTTACTTTAAAAGCAAACGAGTATAGAAAACTCAACGCTGAGATTGAAAACGCAAAAGAAATAGCATCTAAGTTCTTTGACAGAGTTTCTTTAAGCTTAAAGTCAGACATCAATAAAGAGCTTAATGAGAAACAAATGGCCTATCTTGATGCTGTGAATATGATTGTTACAGCTCAAAAGATTGAGGACAAGATCACTGACGCTGTTTTAAATCTTGGTAAAGAGCCTGAGACAAAGAAGCCAACAGACGATACCAATGACAAGCATGATCAAGACAAAGGTACTCCTGTAAAGTCTGTAAAAGCTCCTAAAGCTACAGCTAAAGAAGCAAAAAAGACTGCAACCGAGCCTGTCAAAGATTTACCTGTAAAAGATCCTGTTGAAAAGAAAGCTGATGGAGCATGTGATCCTGGATCATCAGTATCTAAGGCTGTTAAAGCTGCTGCGCTTAAGGTAATTCACTCAACTGATCCTCAGTGGTTGTGGAGCGTTCATCAGTTAGCTTACAACCAAATCAAGAATATACCTGCATCATTTGATATTGGTGTACTTGAAGATCTTGCAGCATGCCGTGCATGGGAGCTTCTAAAAGACAAAGAAGAAACTGTACTTGAAGGTGTTAACTTCAACGCTCAATACTTCGACAAGCAAGAAGGCTTTAAATGTTGCAGGGGGTTGGTTAGGACAGGACCACAGCTCAAATCAGCAATGGCTTTCAAGGCTCTTCACTCAATATGCGTCAACTATTACCAGTTCAATTCTAAAGGTATCAGCTTTGCTAGCAAGTTTATCTCCTATTGCAATTATGCAATAAAGCTTATTGATGATGAAAATGACAGGTCACTTGTATTCGCTGAGGCTGACAGACTTAAGAAAGCTTTCATTGATAACTGTCATGCTAAAGAACAGGAGAGCCTCATAAATGAAACTAAGTAAAGACACAAAAGCTGTATTAAGCGACCTTATGGCTGGTGTTGGTTTTATTGGATGCTGTGCTGCAACTATCTACCTGTACAGCTATGAAGATGAGATTTACACCCTGTTAAACAAATTCTTTGGGCTCTAGTGACAGACTCAAGACTAACAGACATTGAGGAGTAACCAATATGACTAAAGCTAAGCTCAAACAAAAGCTATATGACCTGATGGTAAACATTACCGTAAGCATGTTCATAATCTTAGCTTTTTTCATGGTGGCATCAATGTTAGAACAATTTCTGTAGCAACGGAAGCAAGCAGAAAGAGCGCGCTCATCCGCTCTTAAATATGGTGAGTAAGTTAGAAACATGAAAATATCTCCTTAGTTGAGATTTACTGAGGTTGGGTTATGCACCTTCCTGACCTCAGGCTTTTTAAACAAGTTTATAAGGAAATGAAATATGAATTTGCTTAATAAAACAGAAGTTGCCATGAAGCTACACATGACCACGCAGACGTTCTTGAGACACTTAAGACTGGATTGGACAGATTTTCCTGAATCTTTCCCATTAACAAATTCAAGTAATGCTCAAAGAGTATGGATAGAACCTGATATTGATGATTGGGTTCTAAAAAAAAGACAAGATTATCTTAAATCACACAAGGAATGAGTTAAAAAATGAGAGTTTTAGTTCACAAGATCTTCTTTGATGAAGAACCAAAATCAGAATATTCACCATACAGACATATACACAGTGCTGAAAAGAAGATATGTATGTTTATCAACGACAATAAGATTGAAAGTAAAGATATCCAGTGCATACACGCTTTTCCAATGACTGATAACAGTGGAAATTTAGTAGACGGTTATGCAAGCGTTTTTTATTGGGTAAATAAGGATTAACAAGATGAAGAAATTATATGGCGTTTGGTTTAAGAACAATTACGAGCCTTTAGCAATGTTGGATATCAAGCTTACAGATAAGACATTAAAGCCTTATGAGCCTGTAAACACATATATTTTGTATAAGGCTCTATTTATGGGAGCCAAGCCTACAGATATTAGAGCAGCATTTGTAGCTTTAAAGAAAGGTGCTTTTCCAAATGTTATAAAAAAGATCCTGTCTTATATAGACAATCCTCAAGAGATCTTAGAGGCATACAACGCACTTGATGCTTATGAAACTGAGAGCAAAACCATGGATGAGATCAACAAAGAGCTTGATAAAGCTAATCCTGATACACCCCAGGCTTTTGCCAAAGGTGTAATTGAAGCACAGAAAGCTAATGAGGCTAAAGTCAAAAATGAAGTTAAAGATGTTAAATCTGATACCAAGACAGTAGAGCGCGTTGAGACTGTAGAACCAAAGCCTACAGATATTAAGAAAGAAGACAAAAAGCCAGTGATTGAGATTAAAGATGAGAAGAGCATTGAGAAAGCCTGCCGAAGCTCAGCAGAGGTTAAAGCAGATGAAAAGACGGAGACTGAGATTAAGACAACTGCAAAGGTTTCTCCAAGAACAGGAACAAAAGGAGCTGATGCAGCAAAGCAAGCCGTTCATGTAGCAAAGGTCAATGTAGATAAAGCAAAGTATGTCTTTGGTGTAAGAGTAGGCACATACGACAAGCTACTTCGCGCTCTGGGCTTTGATGATGAGTATATCAATGCAAACTTATCAAACTTTGAGATGGATAGCCATGCTCTAGAGTTTGTTGTAGTCGATGAGCTTTGCCATAAGACAAAAGTTGATAAAGGTACCTTGGTATTTCAAATGAAACGTTTATTAAAAGCTTATGAGCTTAAATACAAATATAGCAGCTTAAAAGATGATGAGCATAGAGCTGATCGTGTGAAGTTTCGTGTAGGTCTTTTAAATGCTGCAAAGCGTTTTGAACTTAACGGCAATCATCCTTTAAACAAGATAACTGTAGCAAAGGCATAACTATGAGAGTAAGTGAGCTTAAAGCTTGGCTTAAGAGCGTTGAAGATGAATTTGATGGTTCTGATCCTGAGATTGGTATTGACGTCTTAGCAGGCAAACATATCGAGTTCTGGTCAATGAATTTAGACGGAGCTCACTTTATTAAAAAGGATAATTGCCTGTCTCTCTTTCAAGTTCGCTTACGCGCTCCTATTCCTCATGGAGCTTTGCTAAAAGTTAAAGTACCTGGACTGGATAGCTTAGAGTGCAATCTGCATGATGCTATAGCTCGTTTTGTTGAGGAATACGAGGTATCAGGCGACCTAAAAGCATGGCAAGAGCAGGATATCGATATGCAGGAGTTTACCGTTGCTGTTATCAAAGATGATGTCTCTCGCTTAGTTCGCCTGTCTGAGGACTTGTTGTGTATATACAACAGAGATGATCTAATCGAGAAGTACAGTTTATTAGTTACTAAAGAGTAAGACCCAGTATGAAGTTTTTAACTGTTGAGATGGATAACTTTATTAAAGAGCGTGTGCTTTATGAAGTTAAGGTAAATAAGCTGTCCCCTGACGATGCTCATGATAAAGCAAAACAAGCTTTAAAAGACTTGATCTTGAGAGTGTATGGCGCTGAGACAAAAGCAATTTACATTAAAGATTACGGCTTAAAACCTGATGTCGCTCTTCAGGCTGCTGTAAGTGATTGCAAGATCAAGATTGAGACTTACTTTGATACTAAGGCTCCTAAAGTGGGAAAACAATCTGACAAAGTTGTCTGGACAAATGGCTTTCATGATGGACATGTTGGTTCCAAGAACAAGAGAGAGCACTTTATTAAAGTTAATGCTCAGCTACTGGAGAGTTACAAATCTTTTGAGGAGTTAACTTCTTTAGATCTTAAGCAGCTCTTTTGTATAAAAGCTGACTGTAATCATTTAAGTGGAAGGTTAAATCAGCTTAACAGATGTCACGGCTTTCCACCATCCACAGGTAAAAAGAAGCATATAAATGTATATAACCGCGCTCAGGTATACGCATGGTTAGACAGTCATAAAGCACTCATCCAAATCGTAAATGATAAACCAACTAAGGAATAAAACAATGGAACATGAAACATCACAGAACCTTATCAAGGTTGAACTGACAGTTAAACAACTTACAAGTATCTTAATCAATTTTGATTATCTGAATAAGCTGGCAAAGGAACGTGGAAAATCACTAATAGCCATTAAATACTCAAATGATATAGAGCCTTTTAAGAAAGCTTTGAATTACACCCTCGCCGAAGATCCTCGTCAATTCTCAGCTGAAGAATGTGACCTCTTATATTGGGCTAATAAGTTTGTTAATGATCCTGATGCTGTTAAAAAGATTGATGAGTTTTTCTCATACTTTAATTCTGCTAATGATTAACAAGAGTATAGCTACATTGAAAAGCATGAAGTATGCGCCCCTACAATTTGGTTAGCCGTTTGGTTAAAAGGTGAATAGTATGAAGTTTAAGAATTTTGATATTGAAGATGTGTTTGGTTTCGATGACACTGAACAGGCAAAGGCATATATAGGCAAAAAGGGATACTATGCTGACCATATAGAAAAATTAGATGATTACATCGAAAATAAAAGTCATATTGATACATTATATACGATCAATAAAAGTCGTGACATTTATCGTTTTATGGTTGGTTGTAGTTATGACTACTGTGGTTACTATACCTACTTTTTACCATTAGAAAAAGTAAAGAAAACAGAGCCTACAGAGACAAAAGTTACTTATAGATATCGACCTTTTAGGACTATTGCGGAAGTTGATGCACTTTTAGCTAAAGATAGTGTAAAGCATTATTGTTTCGTTGGCAGTGATTTATATCTTAGATACAAAGCTAAACCTAACATCATTAAGCATATCTTAATTACAAATCTGGAAGTAGATACGAATACTAATGAATTGCGCTTTATAAACGGTTTTACCACTAATCACTTGGCTAAAAATTTTGATATTAAAATCGCAGGGTGTTGGTTGCCTTTTGGGGTGGAGGTTAAAGATGAGTAATGGCGGTTTTGGTTCTACAGGAAGATAAAAATATGAAAACAATCTATGAATTTATTGCGGTGCTGGTGACTCATCCTTACTTCCAATGCGCGCTCATTGCTTTTGGAGTGGTTCTTGGTTTTTGTTTAGCGTTTGCAATAACAGATTTAATTATCTGATGGGTTGAGGAAGTGAAGGAATAAAGATTTTTTTGAGTGATACCGCATATTTTACTTATTGATTGCTTGAATAATTTTTCTTTTTATCATAATTAGTTAGAGAAATAGACTTATGCTTACTCCTACTTACGACTTTGAGTTTACATGGGATTTTAATCCAATGATTGACAAAAACAAAGAGTTAATAAAACTCACAATTCATTATGACCAACTTTTTAACGATGATCATGAGATGGAATTGGGAGCTTTAGCCACTTCCTGGCAAGGCCTCGCAAAACTACTTATTGGGATTACTGAATTTAGTTGTTCAGGAAGAATGTCTGTAGATTCTTCAAATGTAAAAGTTACAACAAAAGCGACTTTAACAAAAGGTTCTCTTTTGTCTGAGATTTATGTCTACGTAAAAGATTTAGGTTTATTTGAAGGATCTGGTTCAAATCTTATTACATTGTTTCTCTCATGGATTTTTTGTAAAAGACAAGAAAAAAAAATAAGTTCTCAAGATATAGAATTAGAATATCTAAAACTGAATAACCAAAAACACTTTGACCAATTAAATAAACAGCTTCAATTAAGTCAAGATGAAATAAAGGCGTTAAGACATGATTGTGATAACCTGGCAAAGTCTTTTAATGAACAGCATCCAAAATTAAACACCCACTGTAGACATTTTCTTTCACCTATTAATACTCAATGCAAATGTATTGAGGGGTTAATCAATAATGAAGTGATTTTTAAAGCAGATAGCAGTACAAAAGAGTTATTTATCAAACAGAGTGAAATAGTAGATGTTACTAACTGTACAATTGAACTCCGTAAATTAGATAAAAAAAATGGATCATGTACTGTCATTTACACTGACCCTATAAGCTCAAAAGAAATTATCATTCCAGCAACTATAACCGACTTGAAGTTTTTTACACTAAACAATGATTATCTGGATTCTTTCGCTAACAGAAGTACCAATGATAAATTAAAAGTCAATGGTCAACTTATAGTTAATGAAGAAGGAGTTCCGATAAGACTTAACATACAAGAAATTTCAAAAATCTCCTAATTTGACTTCTATCTGTAACTGCGCTATTATCGTCGATGTAGGGACTGCCCTACCGTGCTTGAAAACCACGACATATAACTAGCGCAGATGTTGCGACAAGCATCATCTCACCTCTTTAAATACACAGTCATTAGACTTCGTGTATCTGCTGTATGGTGAGTGTGGTATGAATACATCGAATAAATACCACCCGGCTAGTTACGGGGTTTTCAGCACTCACCGCCCAAAAGGCAAATTGAAAACATCTTAACTAGGAGCCAATCATGGCAAATTCTAATCTTTCAACATACGATTTTCACAAATCAAATATCAGAGTAATCACTTCAGAAAACGGCGAAATCTTGTTTTGCCTAAAAGATGTATGCTCAACTCTTCAGCTCTCTAATATCAATCATGTAATCAATCAGCTTAAAGAAGAATTTGAGGGGGTTACATTAAACGTAACCCCTTTCAAAACTCAAGGTGGAACCCAGAATGTAACCTTCATCACCGAGCCACAGCTCTACTTCGTAATGATGAGGTCACGCGCTAAGGTTGCTCGTGAGTTCCGTCAGTGGATTTGTAATGAAGTATTACCTTCAATTCGCGCTCAAGGTGCCTATGTTGCAAATAAAACTCATGTTGATGATCATGAGGCTGAGGCTGAACAAAAACGCTGCTGGTATGTAAAGCAGCTTACTGACTTATGCCAGAAGTACAACATCTCAGATGAGGCTTTAGTTGCAGCTGTTAATATTGCCCAACGTGCATTTAAGCAAGGCTATGCTATCGCGCTCAATAAATCTACAGATACTACAGACAAGCAACCAAAGGCAGATGATAGATTAACCATCACTGAGGATGAGGCTACTGCAATTGATCACATGATCTACTTCCATGATATGTTTAAGCCAGATGTCTTACAGGTTTTCAGAAAGGTTACTAAGCTACAGTCTCAGCTTGCAGCACTGGTATGTACTATCCAAGATCTTCCTCTTGCTCGTCTTTATGAGTCAGCTACAGCTCCTGAAGTAAGCTGCCAAAGATTAAAGAGATTTAATACTACTAAATCAAAGAAAGGTGAACTTGTGGTTGGTGCTTAGCTTAGATAAATGAAGAAAGCCCTCTGTTAGAGGGCTTTGTAGATAAGCTTTATGCTACAGCTTTATCTTTTACGTCTATGGTCAATTTCTTTAGCAACGCCCTTGAAACGTGAACCGTCTTGTTTCACATCCATAAATTGACCTGTAACTGCATCTCTCTTTACAAAGGTATCATTTTTAGGATTGTAAGTTTGTGTACGATCCTTCTGATAAAACTCATTGGCTTTACCGATATCTTTTTTTTAACAGTTCCTTGATGAAAACAGTATGATTTTCCTAACGTTCACCACTAATGAACTAAAAAGAAATTATCTATCTTCAAAGCATAAAGCCAAATTAGTAAACCTATTTAAAGAATTTAATGATTGCTGTATAAACAACCAGCTTTCTTTATAACCATTTACCACTGAAAAATCAGAATTCTTGATGAAATTTAAAAAATCATTGGAGTTTTCACAATGAATTGCAAATTCTTTTGCTTTTTTTACTTTTAAATTTGAAGCGCAATTTTGCAAATCGTACATTACATGATCTAGATTACATGACATGTAGTAGCATTCATATGGAATTTTTCCGATTTCTTTTGTTTGAAGTAATTTACGGATATTTTGAGATTTTTGTAAATTTCTTTGTTTAATTCCATCGACGTTATTAGTTTTAATTTCGTTTAGCGTGTAAAATGGATCTTTATAGTTTTTATCAAAAACAATATAGCTACAAGGTATGAACGCTCCATCCATATCAATAATTTGAATAATTTTTGATACATCACTCTTCTTAAAAAAATTTTTTTCTATTTCTTCTTTTACAAGATTATTTATATGACTAATGATGTTATTTGATTTCACATTTTTTTTAGAAGTAATATCACCATCTGCTACGATAACATTTACCTTATCATTTTTTAATAAATCAGATAACGATTTAGATAACGCAATTCTTTCTGATTCACCTTCAACAATTACAACAATGACGTTCTTTTTCACGATTTCATTCCTGCCTTTGCAAATGCAAATTCAATTTCAGCATTGTCAGTTTCATCGTATAAACTTTCTTGAGTCAAGCCAAGCTGAATAGCTCTATAGTAGTATTTTCTTAAATTATTATTTGTCTTAATATTGGTAAGTCTTGTGTATCTGTTTTCTTTATTTGTTGTGGTAAAGGCAATAAAAGATTTATCAATGGTTTCAAGTGCCCTTAAGTTGTGTGCAGTAAATATTAGCTGTCCTTCTCCTGCTTTAGAAATAATCTTTAATATTTCACCTAAAAGATATTCAAAAATCCCTGAATCCAGCTCATCAATAGCAACAGTGATTGAAGGCTCGTTATAAACTTTAATCAATAAATTTAATACAGAAATGATTTTTTTAATACCTTCAGATTCGTACTTTAAAGGTATTTCTTTTTCATTTTTTTTAGAAGTTAATTCAACAAGACTTATTTCATTGTTGTTTTCGTCAAATTCTGTTTTTCTGCTTACGATACCAACCTGTAATTTAGGTACAATTTTATTCAAAACTATATTCATGTTATTAATGACATTTGAATAAATGTTGAATATTTGAGCTGGTATTTTGTTCGGCGCTGCTAAGCTTAAAAATACTGTTCCTGATGCATTTTCACTTTTAAATGACAGAGGAAGAGCACCAAGACTGATAAGTGATGAATTAGATGTAGATATAACAAAAAGCTGTGTTTGTGCATATAATTTCAGTCTTTTTATTATTGCAGGGATTATTTCATTTTTTTTATCATCAATAATTAACGAAGCGAACTTATTGGAGAATATAAATGATCTTGATTGATTTTTGGCGAGCAATTTTGTAACAATCAATTCTTGTTTTATATTCTCGTTACCACCAAATAATTCGTCATACTTTTTTCGTGGAAGAAAAACATCTTTAGCTGAACTTACATTTGTTCTGATTGTCGCTTGTTTTCTACCTTTCTTTGAAGAGTCATTTCTGATCGTTAAAGAGAGTATCTCATCGTAAATTTCTGGAAGTTTTTCTTCATTCAAAGACAAAGTCGCTTCGGATATATCGGTATTTTGTTTTACCTTAAATTCATAAGATACTTCATATACTTCGACTGCTTTGCAATCTGATAGTGAGAAATTGAATTTTAAGTAAAAATTCTCTGAATCTACATTGATGTAATTTAATACTGAAGGCTCTAAAGGACGGCCTTGAAGCACAGACTTTAAGATCTCAAGACCCTCGATTACTGATGTTTTTCCTGAACCATTCTGTCCAAACAGAGCAAGCACACTGTTATGGCTCTCACTTTTTTTATTGTCCAAAGAGAGAGCACCGTGAATGGTATTTTTAAAATTATCAATTTCAATATTTTTAATCTTTACTGACAGGTTATCCATCATAGTATTAGAACCTTAAAAGTATTAAACAATATCTCTGAATACATTTTTCAATTTATTGGATTGAACAAATTATCCCAATTTTATGATATTATAACTATAAATATGGTAAAACGATACATTTTGTGTAGATTATTTAAAATAAATGAGTGTGCTGAATCACGTGGGATCCACCGCCACATATACGCCACACAAGGCATCTTATATGCTAGATTTAATTATAAATCAAAAAGTAATTTACAAAAAATGGTGGTCGTTCTCACCGCCATAGCACCTTTTAGGTGCTTTTTTTATATCTAAAATCAGCTAATTATCCTTTCTATTTTTTCTTAATTTTCAATAAAATAATCGTTAAAAATCGGTGATACTAGCAGAGTTAGTAGCAGAGCTAGTAGCATATAAATGCTATAATGTATGGTGGCTGTATGGCGTTTACATATGTAAAATTACCAGAACGGCTAAACTTCACATAGAAATATTATTCAAGTCTTAATATACTGCTATCAATAAATTAAAATCTGAAAAGAAAAGATAGTGCAATAGTAAGAAAGCAATTAATCAGATAAATTTAGACAACTGTCTATAAAAATAGACTCACGTATTAATATATAAAGATATAAAGGCAAAGATGTTATCCTTAGACATTAGTTATTTCAATAAATGTATTGTATATTAACGTCAATACAATTCTTGAAGGTAAAAACGTGATAGTGAAAAGAGTGTGTCATGTCTAGTTTAAATGATAAAGAAATATTTGATCTAATCGAAAAAAAGCAACTGTCAATAACACCTCTGGATCCAAATAACATTCAACCCAGCAGCATAGACCTGACTCTAGGATCAACTGTTGACCATTGGGAATGTAGTCAAGATGAAACATTAGATTTGACTTTAGACAATAACAAACAGTTCATTGAAAATCAATTTAAAACAATTGATATTACAGATGGATATGTTTTAGAACCAAATGATTTTGTTAGAGGTCACTCCGCCGAGACCATCAAGCTACCAAGTTTCATCAATGGAATTATTGTAAATAGAAATAGTCTATGTTCAGTAGGTTTGGATGTTTCTATATCTCAATATATTAATCCTTCCTATCAGAAGAATAAAATTATTGTAATCAGAAACATAAGTCACAATAGAATTAAAATTAAAAGTGGTATAAGAATCTGCCAGTTAATTTTGTTCAGGATGCAAGGCGATTCAATTCGTAACTATGCAAATAGGCACTCAATAGACTCTTTAAAAGATTTTATTGACATTAAGAGTGCACAAGTTAATAAGAATATCGATAATTCTTTATCTGACTTCATGGAAAAGCGAATTGAAGAGATTGCTTCTGGAAGAAACAAATGAAACTATCAGAACAAAGAACTCGTTTAAGAGGATACATTTATTCTCAAAGCTATAGAAATATTCTTACAGCTATAGCTACTAAAGAGCTTTCCTCGATATATAAAATTAGTAAGAATGAAGCTCCACTTACAGAAAGTGATATTAGTAATTACATCAGAGATAACTTTGATCATTTAAACAGTGAGACAAACAAGGCTATCGAGCAACTCGTTAAAGAGATCCTTCCTGATGATGATTTTAAAACCAAAGCTAAAAAGCATTTCAGATATTCTTTGATTTAGATGTTTTAGCTATTCTTCTTCTTCCAGTCTTATATGTATGTGTCAGATATTCAATAATTGAATATAAAGAATCTAATACCATAACAGAATGCGCAGATTGAATTGTTGCATCTATCTTTGTATTGCTTCAGTTGTCTTTCAGTACATATTATTACTTTAAGAACAAGTAAAATAATATGTTACTTTTTAAGTAAGAAATTTACTGAGCCGAGAGTTTGTTCATTACGCATTCTCACAAGAGTTTGAGTATGAGGAAATATTCTTAAGATATCGTCAGAGAAATGAATTTGAAGTCATGTACAGATATTTCAAGAATCACGTTGATGCTGATACCTTAAATGTCTCTACTGAACATACCTTCAATGCCAAACTGTTTATCGGTCTATTAGCTTCAGAGTTTCTTAACAGCTTAAAACTAAAATCCTTAGAGTGGAATAAGACTGCACCAGAGAAATCAAAGGTAAAGCTTAAAGACAATTCAATGTATATGACCTTTAAAGATCTCGATACACTTGAATGCATTCGTCATGGTGATGTAATCATACCTACTACTAATATTCTGAAAAGACATGAAGCCTTATTTAATATGATGGGAATTGATCCTGTCGTACTTCAGAATACAAAACTTAAGAAAGCTACTTTAGATGATGAGATGGGATTAACTGTTTCTGACTAATCTCGTGCAAGAACAAAAACGAGATCTTAGGGGTGGAATAAGACTGCTCCTGAGAAATCAAAGGTAAAGCTTAAAGACAATTCAATGTATATGACTTTTAAAGATCTAGATACGCTTGAATGTATCCATCATGGTGATGTAATCATACCTACAACAAATATCCTTAAAAGACATGAAGCCTCATTTAACATGATGGGAATTGATCCTGTAGTGCTTCAGAATACAAAACTTAAGATAGCTACTTTAGATGATGATATGGATTAACTGTTTCTGACTAATCTCGTGTAAGAACTAAAACGAGATCTTAGGGGTCAAAAAAAAAGAACAGCCTTAAGCTATTCTTCCCTTCATTTGGAGCGGGAAACGAGGTTCGAACTCGCGACCCTAACCATGGCAAGGTTATGCTCTACCAACTGAGCTATTCCCGCATTCCAAGTGGCGTTTAAAGTGTACCCACAACACTTGATTTGGAGCGGGAAACGAGGCTCGAACTCGCGACCCTAACCATGGCAAGGTTATGCTCTACCAACTGAGCTATTCCCGCATCCAATGCGTGCCATTATACAGAAAGATTTTTTCAGATCAAGAATTGACAAAAAATTTTTCTTAAACTTTGATTATTAATACCCAAAATTAGGTGGCAAAAAACTGCCACTACAATCTTTCTCTCCTTCACCTTCTTTTGATAATAAGTCAAAATATATAATTATTTCTCTTATTTATCAAAATATTAGCAAAATTCTTTTATATAACATTTAAAAGTTGGCACGTAATTTTCATATAAATTTTCAAGCAAATAAAAGCAGTTAAAAAACTGCATATTTTAGGAGAGAAAAAAATGTCTTTATATGTTCAGACCAATGTATCATCTCTGAACTCTCAGAGAAGATTAAACAGCGCAACCAAATCGCTTGATACAACTTACCAGAGATTATCTTCAGGTCTACGCATCAATTCTGCTAAAGATGATGCTGCAGGTCTACAGATTTCTAACAGACTTACCAACCAGATTAACGGTTTACAGCAAGGTAACCGTAACGCAAACGACGGTATTGCATTATGCCAGACTATGGAAGGTGCTCTAGATGAGACAACCTCTATGTTACAGCGTATTCGTACCTTAGCTATTCAGGCTGCCAACGGTACCAATACCACCGTCGACAGAGAGGCTATTCAGCAGGAAATTTCTCAGTTATCAGCAGAAATTACCCGTATTGCTTGTAAGACTACTTTCGCGGGTCGTCAGTGCTTAGCCGGTGTCAACGGTTCTGATAAAGGTGGTGTTCTAGACAGTAAAGGTAAAGTATCCTTCCAGGTCGGTGCTTATGCCTTTGATACTTTAGGTGTAAGTATGTCAAATGGCTTTACCCTATCAGGTATCTATGCTGAAAAGCACGGTAAAAATAAAATTAAATCAACTGAAAAGCTTAAGCAACAAAGTGCTGGTCTGTACGTAAACGGAGGAGCCTACGAGTTCAACTGTTACACCCAGTGTAACGCTCAATACACCATCAAGGCTATCGATGAAATCATTAACGTGGTTGATTCAAAGAGAGCTGAGTTAGGTGCAATTCAGAACCGTATGGAATCTACCATCAGAAACCAGGAAAACGTTGCTGAAAACGTATCCGACGCAAGATCAAGAATTCGTGATGCCGATTATGCCGAGGAAGCATCTAATCTGTCAGCACAGAACATCGTGCAACAGGCTGCAACCTCAATCTTAACTCAGGCAAATCAGCGTCCATCAATTGCTATGTCTCTTTTAAATGGAGGTTAGTAGAACAGGTTTACAAGAACCGTAATAAGGTTTCTCTCCTGAGCATTATATGCTCATTGGCCGGGAAAGCATCCCGGCCCTTTTTGGAGATTCCTTGTCTATTGGCTCTTACTTAAAAATTTTATGCATATAGTTTTTCTGTGATCTGATCTTTCTTTAAGATCGGAGCTTTGCTAATGGCAATCATGTAATTCTCATAATAAAACTGTAACCAGATAATTTAGCTGTCTTTGCGTTACTCATTACCCTGTCATTTACTAGAATTAAAATGGCTATGGCAAAGTCAATCAACACTCAAATTACATCGATTTCCACTTACTACGCAGTCAACTATTCCAGATCATAAAAACGTACACTTTCTTTTATCTCATATTTAATTCACTAAAGCTGCATTCAGTATTTAAGAATTATTCTTCCAATCTTCTAACAAATATCTCTACTAACAAATAAGAAGTGTATGAATTCACGCAAAAACGGAATTCTATAAAACTTATCTCCATAACTTTAACAGCTTGAATTAACGTGGCAAAAAATTGCCATTCAAAGATTAATACGAGATTTACCTTTGACAATAGAGTAAACAATAATCTTAAATATTCTTAATAATCAAGACATTATTTTTTGTATTTTAAAAATTGGCACGCATTTTTCATATATAAAATCAGCTTTAGAAAAAGTCTTTTTTCTGGAGAGATATAAAAAGGCTTTAGAGCTTTCTAAAGGATGAAATACCAAGTAATTGGATTTTTGGGGAGAAAAATAAAATGGCTCTATATGTAAAAACAAATACCTCTGCCATCAATTCGCAGAGAAGATTAAATACAGCAACTAAATCATTAGATACAACTTATCAAAGATTGTCATCTGGTCTTCGCATCAATTCTGCTAAAGATGATGCAGCTGGTTTACAGATCTCTGATAGATTAACTTCTCAAATTAACGGTTTAGGCCAAGGTAACCGTAATGCTAATGACGGTATTGCTTTATGTCAGACCATGGAAGGTGCTCTTGATGAGACCACATCCATGTTACAGCGTATCCGTACTCTGGCAATTCAGGCTGCTAACGGTACTAATACCACCAATGACAGACAGGCTATCCAGGAAGAAGTAGCTCAGCTGTCAGCTGAAATTACACGTATTGCATGTAAAACTACTTTCGCAGGTCGTCAGTGTATTGCTGGTGTTGGCGGTGCCGATAAAGGCGGTGTATTAGACAGCAAAGGAAAAGTATCCTTTCAGGTTGGTGCATACGCTTTTGATACCTTAGGCATTTCCCTATCTAATGGTTTTACCATGTCAGGTATCTGTGCAGGTGCTGCAGGTGGCGCTATTGCCAGTGGCAAAGATAAGAGTACCACTTCAACTGGAGTCTATAAGAATAACGGTATGTACGAGTTTTCGGTTTTCACAGCATCTGCAGCTCAACACACCATTCAATCTATCGATAAAATGATCAATGTGGTAGATTCTAAGCGTGCTGAGTTAGGTGCATTACAGAACCGTATGGAATCTACAATTCGTAACCAGGAAAACGTATCTGAGAACGTATCAGATGCAAGATCACGTATTCGTGATGCTGATTACGCTGAGGAAGCTGCAAACCTATCAGCTCAGAACATTGTACAGCAGGCAGCAACAACTGTTCTGACACAGGCTAACTCAAGACCTCAGATCGCTTTAAGCCTACTAGGAAGCTAAGCTTAAGATAAAAATAACTACTCCCCTATAGTACTCAGGTAATTCCTGAGTACTGGAGTAAGTGTTTATCGAGATTCTTAAAATTTAGGAAAATGTAAAATTATAAACAAGCTATCTTTTATAGATACGCTTGGGTATCGCTATGCATAAACAGAGATACCTAGTTTTGAGGAAAGAGATTCTTTCTTTTCCTGATCTGACACTGCTGTATAAGCAGCTGCATATGATGATTTAGCTGTTTTTTGATTAATGTAGCGTTCAGCCTCTGCATATACGTTCTCTGAATTAGCTGAAGCTTTAATTGTAGATGACTGAGGGTATCTTTGCTCAAAAGCTACCTTTGTGGCGTTAGCATCATCCTTATATGCACTATTGTTTCTAGACTGCTCGTCAATTCTCTGACGGTTTGTAGTACTCTGTATCAGTACAGATGAGCCCTGATAACTATTTACACTGCTTACAGCCATTTAAACACATACCTTTTGGTTAATTCTTTTTTAGCTTCTTGATTTGTTATTAAAAACAAATTTTTTAATCTCAGATCATTTTAGTAAACAATGCCTTAAATATCCACTTTTTTGTAAAAGCAGTGGCAAAATTTGCCAGTTTAAGCATAGTTTAGTTATAAGTCTTAGTGATGTTGCTCTGATACTTTCTTCCAAGTAACTTCATTGCGCACATACAATGGAAGAGCCTGAGATGCGTCTACAGTCTTACCTTCTTCGAAGAGTTCTTTACCCTTTCCTAAAATAAACTGAGCCTGAGGAAAATCTGCACTTACGTTGGCATCTGAATCAAAACCATACTTTTGTAAAACAGCTATACCACTTCCTGCTAAAAGGTAATTGTCAGTTTTCAAAAGTGACTTAATTAAAGTAATAGCATCTTCTGGTTTTAACACGCGCTCTTCATCTAAAAGTTCTAATGAATTGTTTACATACTTATATACAGCTAAATAAACTTCCCCCATACGGGCATCAATTGATGACACTACATAATCAGGAGTTTTGTTACTATCTGCTAAAGCTTCTATTGCTAGTGCTTCTAAGGAGGTTACTAAAGCTACCTTTTTATCTAGACCTAAAGCTAGACCTTGAGCTGTAGAAGCAGCAATTCTTACACCTGTAAAAGAACCTGGTCCCTGACTTAAGACAATTCCGTCTAAGTCATTTTTAGTTAGAGAGCTTTCCTTTAAGAGATCATCAATCATAGGAATAATGATTTCAGCATGATGTTGAGGTGCTAATTCAGATTTAAAAGAAATTTTATCTTCATTTAAAAGTGCTACTGAGCAATTCTCTGTTGATGTTTCAAGTGCAAGTAATTTCATAAGATAAAATCCTCAAGTAAGAAAAGCATTTTTAGATATTGTAAACGACTATAAACAGCCTTTTCGTGCATCGAGTAATTTTATACTTTTAGAAGTTGATTTTGAACACTTTATTCTTCAAAGAACTTACCTTTTGATTCTTTGATTTTTCATTTGGCAATTTAAATTTGACTTTGATGTGTAAAGGATCATTGCTTTGAGGCTAGGCTTTAAAAGAATTCTAAAAGGCTCCTTTAAGCTAAGTAAGGAACAGCTTAAAGGAGAACGAATTTCCTATCTAACAAATTCAGTATAGGTAGGCATCGTTCCAGATCATGACATGTTTATATAATTTTCAAAAATTTTTTTAGCTGATTAACGTTTTAACAGCATCAGTAAAATCACCTAAAAGAGTATAAGTGCGCATATCTGGCAATGACTTTTTGAAGATTTTTCCAAAAGATTTATTCTCAAGTCTAGGATCGCAGATGACTAAACCGCCTTTATCATCTTCATGTCTAATCAGGCGTCCCACACCTTGACGTAACTCAATGACAGCCTCAGGAATACAGATTGAGATAAAGTGATTACTCTTACCTTTGTTTTTAGCATCAAAAAGATCACATCTTGCTTTAAATATTGGCTCGGATGGTGAGTCAAATGGGAGCTTATCAATTATAACTAAAGATAAAGCTTTACCAGGCACATCCACACCAGCCCAAAATGAAGATGTTCCCACAAGAATCGATCTGCCATCTTCCTTGAATTTTGTAAGCATCTGTGAATTTGACAGCATGCCGTTTTGACACAAGATCTTGCGCTTACCTTTAAATTTGGCAAGTAAAAGCTCATAAGCAGACTTTAGAGCTTGATGCGAGGTTGTCAAAAAGAAAACCCCTCCATCAACAGACTCGATTAATGGGGACAGCATGGTTATGATCTTTAGAATTCTACTGTTATCTGATATAGTCGGAAAATCAGCACTTGTATAGAGTAAAGATTGTTTTTTATAATCAAAACTGCTCTTTACGGTTAAACAGTTGGTATCTTTTCTTGCACCTATATCTCTTAAAAACTTATTAAAGTTTCCAGCCACCGAGATAGTGGCTGACGTCATCAAAACACTAATACCGTGATCTTCGCACTGCGCTAAATATGGTCCAAAAATCTCCTCGATTTCAAGTGGAGTCAATGACAATGCATAACTTTTCTTTCTTACAGTTACAGTACCTACGTACTTACCATAATTTGGATTAGTGCCATCTGAGCAATCAATATTCATGAGTGCAACTAAAGTATCTAACTTGCAACTGATGTATACACAGCCACGAGAAAAGAAATCCTCGTCAAGATCTTTATTTTCTTTATATACCTTAAGATGATCTGTTAGAGCTCTATATACGTTACCTGCTAATTCTCTAAACTTCTCATTGCGATGCTGATATGCATAGAAAGGATCAGTATTGTTTTCATCATAGTCATTATATTTATAGTAGAGTAGATTTCTACAGTTCTCTCCTCCACCTTCAGCAGTTTTAAGATATGCGCCTAAATCCCTGTATGCTTTATAAAGCTTTTTATAACTGTTTTCAAAGATACCTAAAGGACACTTAAATTGTTTTTTCATGTACTTTAAGTCTTCTTCGAATTTCTTTAAATCACTTGACCCTACAGATTCTGAAAGATGCTCTCGTCCAATTGATGGTAATTCATGAGCCTCATCAAAGATGATGCTTCTGTACTTTGGCAATAAGATACTAGGTTGCATCACATCAAAAGGATTTTCAATTTGCATATCTGCAAAGAACAAAGAATGGTTTATAACAACAACCTTCGTTCTAATCGCCTTTTGCCTTGCCATAAAGGGATAGCACTCATCGTAATAAGGACACTTTTTCTTATAACAGTTCTCACCAGCACAGGTTACTTTACTTACTACTCCTTTTGAAAATAAAGAGTTCACCTCAGCAAAATCACATTGTGGGGTATTAAGTTCTAACTGATGTTCTGTCCTTTGAATTAGTAGTTCTAACTTTGCAAGATCTTCTTTTTTGATGAGATCTGACTTTTCATTTAAATCTAAAAGCTCTTCATCTGAGGTATTTTCGTTTTCTACCTCTTCAAACTTAAGAGCATGTGAATTTACGAATTTCTCACTTATTTCATAGTACTTTCTCTTGCAAAGATAGTTGTTAAATCCCTTTAAAGACATAAAATCAGGAGGTAACTGTAAGAGATCGAACAGTCTTGGCAGATCTTTTTTGACTAACTGATCTTGCAGTGCTTTTGATGCTGTAGAAATAACAACAGTCTTCCCTGACTGGATTGCAGGAATAAGGTACGCAAAAGTTTTTCCAGTTCCTGTACCCGCCTCACAGACAAGTACACTCTCGCTTTCATTATTAACACATTTCTGCCAGGCATCAGCCATTGTTAGCTGACCTTCTCTTACTTTAAAGTCGGGGATTTTCTCAGAAAAAATTCCATCTTTGCCTAGGTACGAGATAGCGTCTTTTCTTCTTTGAAAAGAAAAGTCATCTGAATCAGTGTCATCGTAATTTACATTAGTGAAGTTATCAGCTGTTCCCTTATAATAATTACTGCTTTTAGGCTTATTGCCAATATCCTCACTATAAGTTACATACCAATCCATAAATATAAAAAGAACTAATCCTTGATAGCAAAACTTGCATAAACATCTGAAGAAATTGTAATTTTTTCAGGGCTATACTCTGTGTTACTATCATTTTCATCATTTGCTACAGCTAAAGTAGCTACCTTTGCCATTCTTGACTGAAGTCTGTAAGAAGATACGTTATTTGAATTTGTAAATTTCAAAGAACAAGCCTTTTTAATTTTTACACCAAAGCCTTTTGCTAAAACAGAAGCTTTGTTTTTGGCATCATTTATAGCTTTTTGATTGGCTTCATCTTCAAGTTTTTTGGTATCTTTGATGGTATATTCAAAGCCGTTAATTTCAGTAATACCAGCATCAACAGCAGCTGTTGTTAGTTTTTCAATTAAAGAGAAATCAGCTACTTTAAAGGTGATATCTCGTGTAGCCACATATCCTTCAAATACTCGCTTACCTTCATTTGTATATGAATATCTTGGATATAGTGAAATAGTTGAAGAAACAATATGCTCCTTTTTAAGACCTGACTTTTGAGCACTCTCGTATAGTTTAGTTATCTGTTTTTCAGTTTTTTCACGAGCATCTTTAGCATTCTTTTCCTCATTCTTAGCACTATAACTTAGAACTGCAAGATCTGGAATTGCCTCAACTTGGCCATGACCATTGACCTCAATGAGACCAGCCTCTGAGCAACTGTTTGCATATGAGTTATTAGAAAATGACAATAAAGTTGCAGATAACACTAAAAACAAGACTTTCTTATTCATGATAGACATCCAAAACTAGATAAAAACAAGACAATATTGCTTTTATAGCTTAAAAAGCACAAAGCAGCTTGCTTATTATGATACACGAAACAATGAATTTTGTTTTTTAAATCAACTAAGGTAGTTACCACATAGGTAACAATTAAGATAGAGCACGACCACAGTGTAGCCGTGCTTAAATAGGAAATGAATTATTTCTTATGTAACTGACGTGAAGCTTCTGCTGCAGCAACTACAGACTCTAATGAAGAGTGAGCATCTGATGCTGATTCAACAGCAGCACCAACAGCACCTTCTAAAATTGGAGCATCAGCAATTCTAACTTTGCCTTTTAAAGGCTCTTCTAACATAGAGATTGCTGCCTGTGAACTGATTACACCTGAACCTAAATCACATACAACAACGACACCGTCACCTTCGTTAGCGTTTTTGATAGCTTCTAAAATACGCTTTGGATCTGTACCAAGCTTACCCTCTGCATTTCCGCCTGCAGCAATAATTGGAAGCTTGTGATCACCTGAAGCAGAGATCTGCTCAACCATATCGCAGATGCCTTCAGAAACCTTTTGACTGTGTGATACCACCACAATACCAATCATTTATAACTCCTTAACAATCTTTATAAACTTTGCCTTGATAAACTTTGCAAAAAACAAACCGTGCACAGCACAATTTATGTAACACTCTAAATTTTCAATATTTTAAGCAAAATTCTATACCGAAACTTGATCATAATTCACATCATCGATTTTTATTATCTATTTGTTAATGCGACGAACGTAAAATCATGTTCACTTCTAAAAAAAACGAGATCTATAGCCAAAAGATCCAATTGCTGACCTTTTTATATGCTCTTTAACTATAGTAACCATTTGCCATTTTTAAATATTACAAGTGGCTAAGATAATATATAGCACAGATACGACTTGCTTTGAACTATCAAAATTGATTTTTTTGTTAATTTTGCTATCTGTATTTTCTTATTACTGAAATAACTGGGCCTATGATCACAACTCTTGAGTTGTCAGTAATTTCAACGGGAGGATATTCCCTATTTCGAGGCAACAACATTTTGGTCTTACCAAAGCGAATTTCTTTAATAGTAAATTCATTATCAACAGATGCAACCACTACATCTCCATCATGAACCTCTAAAGAGGAATCTACAAGTACATAATCACCATTCATGATCCCTGCTTCTTTCATTGATTCCCCTGAAACTCTATAAATATAGGTAGAAGATGGCGACTTTACCAAAAACTCGTTTACATCAAGATTTTCATCAATATAGCCACCATTTGGAGCTGGAAAACCAGCCTGAATGCTTTCCTGAGCTAACGGCAACTCTATATGAGTTCTCTCTTCTACAGCTTTACCAAAGGATTCTAGTGAGTCTTTCATAGGATGGTATACGTTATTAAAAAACAGCCTGTCATTTGAAAAGATCATACGCCAAAGAGTAAATTTTGACCATTACTATGAAAACAATGATATGAAGCGATGTTTATGTGACTCATATATGATAAATTGAGCTTTCATCAAAATCTTATTTGATGAAAGCATATGGAGAATGAGAGATTAACTTTTAGAAAAGACGAATACTTTCAACTTTAGACCACATCGTCGATTGAAGAGCCTAAAGTCTTTTTCTCTTCTACAAAATCACTTTCAAAGTCATTATTTAATGTGCTCTCTTTTTCGTGACGATGCTCTTTTGAAGCTGTTTTATGTGATCTGTTTGCAGCTGTAGTTTCTCTTACCCTTCGATTAAACACTAAGCTATCAGGACCTAAAGCTGCCCTAGGTACAATGGTATATAAAAAATCTTGACTCATATGTACCTCCTATCTTGTCTTAATCTTTCCTCTTACTTATTTAACGGTTTTTATAAAAGTAAATTTATGTATTATTGAATTAAGTGAGAAAAATTATGATGCTATGCCTATTTGATAAAAATTCATCATGATACAAATCGTACTTTTTACTTGAAGTTCAAAGGTGAAGTTTATGCTATAATCGAGCTTATACAGTAATTTTTTATTTTTAAAATTCAAATAATTGAACGGTGATAACATGAGCGAAGAGACTATTTTTACAAAAATCATCAACGGTACCATTCCTTCAAAGACCATTTACCATGATGATCTAGTTACAGCTTTTCTAGATATCAATCCTAAAGCTGAACACCATATTCTAATCGTAACAAATAAGCCTATTCCTTCAGTATCACAGGTAGAGCCTGAAGACGAGCAGATGATGGGACACCTCTTTATTGTTGCAAGAAAAATTGCCGAAGATCTTGGTGTAAATGAGTCAGGTTACCGTCTTATCGTAAATGTTGGTAAAAATGGATGTCAGGAAGTTCCTCACATTCATATGCACCTTTTAGCAGGTGGTTATTTAGGTGGTTTTGGTTTCCCAAATGACAAATTTTAATCCAAAGAATTTAAAAAAGTCTTTATTACTAAGCTGTATGTGTTTAGGTATACTTTCACTTACTGCATGTAATACTTATTATTTTGACAGTTCTGTAGGTCCAGAAGGGCAGACAGTTCAGGCAGAGCAAGTTCGTCCTCATAAAAAAGCTCCAACAAAAAATAATAAGAAAAATACTGTAAATAAAAAGAAGTCTCAAAATCAAACTGTTGTTAAGTCTGATGATAAAGCTAAAAGTGATCTTGTTGCAAAAGCTTTTAATCAGGAGATGCAGGCAGGTGTCGTAAAACCTTATGTACCAGATGGTGGCAACGACCAAGCTGAAGGTTCCCTGTTGCCTGTATTAAACGATCTTAAAGAAAAAGAGAATTCTTCACCATTAGCATCTGTATCTGTAAAAGATGTGGTACAAGGTAATGTAGATCTTAATAATTTAAATCAGGATCAGAATGCTACTACTAATGTTGAAACTCAATCTAAAGTTCCACAATCATTTGTCCCTGAAGAAAATACTCCTCAGGACTTAACCAAACTAGAAAAAGAGGACAATGCAACAGCAGTTAACTCTCAAGAAGTAGAAATCGCAAACTCAAATGAGGAATCAACCCTTGAAAGTCTACAGAGTGCACCTGTAAATTCTAAGTGTGGAACCGCTAATACCAGCAATGCAGCTCAAATTGCCTACAAGATTGCAGTAGGTCAGGCTCAAAGGTTAAAAAATGAGCAAGGTCCTGTTTATATTGCACCTACAGTAGTGCCAGACAGCGTATCTGACTGTATAGGAGATCTTTCAGGCGCAATCCGTCAGGCATTAAATTCTGCAGGCATTGAAACTGTTGTAGGAGCTGGTGTTGATGTTTCACAGAACGCTGGTTCTTCTGCAGTTATTCCTTCTTTAGTAAGAGCGTGCAGACAATCTGGTATTCCTATCTTGAATGTCTCTGTAATTAGACACATAGGACCAAAGACTGTAATCAATATTAGAAACATGAGAGCAAAAGACGGCATCACGCTTGTTCAAAATACCTCTCAGCTTTAAGTGTAATTTTTTAAACAGTGACCTTCGGTCACTGTTTTTTTTGTGTGTAGAAAAAGTGATTCAATTATCAGATGTAACCATCATGCGCGGAAGCAAGTACCTTTTAGAAAATGCTTCTGCTAGTATATTTCCTGGTCAAAAAGTAGGTATTATCGGAAGAAATGGTTGTGGCAAATCTACTTTATTTGCTGCAATCAAAGGCGAGATTGCACCAGAGTTAGGATCATTAACTGTTCCTCGCAATTTTAAAATTTCAGCAGTTTCTCAGCAAACTCCTTCTTTAGATATTTCCGCTCTTGATTACGTAAAACAAGGTGATAAGGATCTTACAGAACTTCTTGTTCAAAAAGAAAAAGCCTATGCTGAGAATAATGGTGAAAAAATAGCCTTAATCGAAGATAAATTAGGTATTGCCGGTGTCTGGACCATCGACTCTAGAGCAAAAATCTTATTACACGGTTTAGGCTTTGCTGAAGATGAAATGCAAAAGGCTGTAAAAGAGTTCTCTGGTGGTTGGAGAATGCGACTAAACCTAGCTCAGGCTCTTATTTATAAATCAGATGTATTGCTCTTAGATGAGCCTACAAACCATTTAGATTTAGATACAATTATCTTTCTTGAAAACTACTTAAAGAGTTTTGAGGGTACTATTCTTTGTATCTCACATGATCGTGACTTTTTAGATACTTTCTGCTCACATATTTTACACTTTGAATCAAACCATCTAGTCATGTATACAGGTAACTATTCAGACTATGAGAGATTGAGAGCAGAAAGGATTAAAAACGAAAAAGCTAATCGCCGTCGTGAAGAAGCTTCATTAGCTCATATGCAGGACTTTGTTGAGAGATTTAGATATAAGGCCTCTAAAGCAAAGCAAGCTCAAAGTATGTTAAAAGCTATTGACAGATTAAAGCTTACTGCCGTTACTCAAGAAGAATCCCCTTACCATATTAAATTTGCAGATCCTGAAAGAACTGTAGATATCATTGCAGATTTGAAAGAGCTTGATTGTGGCTATTCAGAAAATGACATCATTTTAAAAAAAGTTAACCTGATGTTAATAGCTGGTGACAGAATCGGACTTTTAGGTCGTAACGGTCAGGGTAAATCAACTTTAATTAAAACCTTATGTTCTGTGCTAAAACCAGTACATGGCACAGTGACCTTAGGTAAAGGCATTAAGATTGGTTACTTTGCTCAGCATGAACTAGATCAGCTCTCAGGTCAGATGAGTGCTCTAGATCATTTAAGAGCAATTGATCACAATGCTAAAGAAAAGGATTTAAGAACATTCTTAGGCTCTTTCTCTTTTAGTGGAGATAAGGCCACACAAAAAGTTGAAGATATGTCAGGTGGCGAGCAAGCAAGACTTGCCTTAGCTATCGTTGCCTATCAAAAACCTAACCTCCTACTTTTAGATGAGCCTACCAACCACCTTGATCTTGATATGCGAGAAGCTCTGTCTTTGGCCCTATCAACATATAAAGGAGCCTTAATACTTGTATCTCACGACCGCCACTTATTAGAAGCTATTGCTAATAAACTGTGGCTCATCGATGATGGAAATGTTTCAGAATTTAACGGTGATCTTAATGATTACCAGGAATTTTTGAATAAAAAGAACCGCGAGTATAAAGAAAAACTCAACGAAAAGACACAAAAACAACCTAACCAAAATTTGGTTTCAGAAAAAGCTAAAGCTCAAACTTATAAAACCAAAGAACAAAAAAAACTTGAAGCACAAAAAAGACAGAGCTTAAGACCATTAAAACTTGAAATAGAGAAATTAGAAAAGCAAATGGAGAAAATAAAAAAATCCCTTGCTGATATTGATACTACCTTGTCTGATCTTGAGCTTTACTCAAAAGAACCAGAAAAGGTAGAAATACTCTCGATTGAAAGAGCAAAACTATCAGATGAGTTAGATGAATGTGAAATTGCATGGATTGAAAAACAGGATGAATTGGAACAGGCAATGAAAGAGTAATACTCTTTGTTCATGTTAATTTTGAAGAAGGCTTCTGCCTTCTTCTTTTGTATTAGCCATCTATTTTTTCAATCACAGCCCTGCCTGAGGTCATCTGAATTACAGATGAGGTAAACAACTCAGTACTGTCGTTAGGGATCATCACGGTAAACAACACCTTATCGGTGTATTCCTGATTTAATACTTGAGCATTTACTTTAATTAGCAAACGTTGGAATAAAGTGACATTTGAATGCTCTATTTGAACTTTGTAAGTAGTCATTAAAACCATTGGTGTCGTCTTTAATGACTCCAAAGCCTGCTTGACACTGTCTTGATAAGCTTTTACCAAGCCTCCGGTTCCTAAAAGAATGCCTCCAAAATAGCGTGTTACAACAGCTGTGATTTCACCTACATCACAATGTAAGATTACATTTAACATAGGTTGACCTGCTGTACCATGAGGCTCACCATCATCAGAGCATCCAGCATAACCTGAGGTACCAGGTTTATCTGCATTAAAGGCAAAGCAATTATGCCTTGCATCCATAAACTCATTAGTTACCTTGTCAATAAAAGCTTTAGCTTCATCTACCCCATGAGTTCTTGCAATGGAAGTGATAAAACGACTTTTTTTAATCGTCAACTCGGTTCTATGAATTTCGCCTTTTTTAAGATCTGGTACTAGATATGTATCGTTACTCATGAATATGACTTTGTTGTGCTTTTAAACTGCAAATATATATACTCAAATTATCTAGGTGCAATTATACAGGACGATTTATAAAGACCAATTACTTTTCTCTAAATATGCAAAAGTAAAGTTTAATAAATTGATTTAAAAACACAAAATTGTGTTAGCATAGGGTAACTTTAGTGTATTAAGAAGGAATAAAATGACTTTTGAAGATCCTCTACTTTTAGCCATCACCTCTGGCGCGTTTATCTTTATGTGCACAACTTTAGGTGCTGCTGTTGTTTTCGTACTTTTAAAACAAAAGAATCGTATCTATACCCAATTAAGCATGGGTTTTAGTGCCGGCATCATGCTCGCAGCCTCTATTTTTAGCTTAATTCTACCAGCTCTTGAGGCGGGAAACGCTACGGGTAACTCACGCTTAATACCGGTGATTAGTGGCTTCTTTTTTGGAGTCCTGTTTTTAATTATTTTAGATAAATCCATGCCTCACTTGCATGTACTCTCAAAATCACCTGAAGGACCAAAATCTAATTTAGGCAAACACACCTTAATGTTTCTTGCTATCACCATTCACAATATTCCTGAAGGCATGGCCGTTGGTGTGTCAGCAGCTGCCTCAGGTACAGGTATAGGTCTTGTAAGTGCTACCGCAATTTTAGCTTTAGGTATTGGTATTCAGAATATTCCAGAAGGCGCTGCCGTTTCCATGCCCTACTTTGCTGACGGAATGTCAAGAGTAAGATCATTTATCTTAGGATCACTCTCAGGAGCTGTGGAACCTGTTGCCGCAATCTTAGTGGTGCTGCTAGCTGATTCTATCGCACCATATCTACCTTGGTTCTTATCCTTTGCAGCAGGAGCCATGATGTATGTTGTAATCGAAGAATTGATACCTCAAGCTCATAATCTTGGGAATTCTGATAAAGGAACAATCAGTGTGTTAGCAGGATTTTTATTGATGATGTTTTTAGATGTAAGTTTAGGATAAAAATTGATATCACATTGATGTTACGGATAGAGCAAAAACTCTATCCATAACCCAAATCTTTTTAGATCACTTTTCCTAAATATGCACTTGCTGCAAACTTAGCTGCTGTAAGTAATCCATCTCCTAACTTATATAGTATTGAATAATCCTGGTCATCTACTTTCTTTTCTAATAATTCCCATTCTTCTTTTTTAGGTGAATTATTTAAAACAGAAAATCTCTCTTCTAATGAACTCCTGTTATTAGCTGTTACCTCTTCAGTTTCGTCACTTGCGCTATCCTGATATGCAGAAGATAGCTGAGATAAGAAATAGTTATCATCAGTATCTGACAAACCACTGTTTGAAGAGAAACTGCCTTTAAAGCTATCAGTTTTATTAGCAGATGATGTCAGAATAGATAGAGCTTTGGCAAAATCTACTCCATTATCACTGCTCTTAGATACCTGAAGATTATTCTGTGTTACAGAATTACTATTCTGTACATTAAGATTCAGATAACTGTCAAGAGATGATCTTGTTAATGTCGCTGACATCCTAACCTCCTCGAACGGCAAGTATTGCCGTTTTTAATTTGCTATATGGACATCAGCAGAAAGTATGCCAAATTCATTTTTTTTGGCACACTAGAGAAAAGAAATTTAAGACTAGTTTTGAATTTGATATTTGTCTGACAGTAAACGTTCAAAAACAACTTCCTCATAGCCTTGGTCTTTATCGCGAGGAGTTTCATCCTTGAACTTGTAATTACTCTTAACCCAAGCTTTTTTGGTTTCAGTCTTAGGTGAGGTTACATTCTTTTTGCAATCGTTATAGATATAAACGTTATGTATATCGTTTATATCTTTTAAAATGATAGGAGCTTCTTCACCTGAGGCAAACACATACCAACCCTGTGTGATCCACTTGGTCTTATCAATACGTGCATTTACTGCAAGAGAGCAGTCTTCTGATGTATCATTGCGAACATCAATCAACACCTCAGCGTGTGACTGAGAAATAAGACCTAAACCTAACACTGCTCCTGCAATTATGCCTTTCATTTTCTTACTCCGTACAAAACTTTCGCTATATTGTACTATATGAAACCACAAAAATTATCCAACAATCATTCAATTATTTTAAATTTTCTAAAAATCTTCTCCTGAAAATAAAAGAGCTCTAATACAAAAGTAGAAGAGCTCTTAGAAATAATTTGTAGTATTTTCTGCTACTAATTCCAACCAGTAGCTTCACGAATTCCATCTGCAATATCTGCTGCAGTTGGAACTACGGTGACGCCAGCTTCTCTTAAAGCCTGTTGCTTTGCAGCAGCTGTTGCATTTCCTCCTGAGATAATCGCACCAGCGTGCCCCATACGCTGTCCTTTAGGGGCTGAAGCTCCAGCGATGTAAGAGACAACTGGTTTGGTCATATGCTCTTTAATATACTTTGCTGCATCCTGCTCAGCAGTACCACCAATTTCACCTACTAAAACCACAGCCTCAGTTTCAGGATCATTTTCAAATAACTTTAAGATGTCTACAAAGCTTGACCCCTGTACAGGATCACCACCGATACCCACACACGTAGACTGACCAAAACCCGCCTCTGTTGTTTCTTTAACAGCTTCATAGGTTAAAGTGCCTGAACGAGATACAATACCTACCTTTCCTTTCTTAAAGATTGAAGCAGGCATAATACCAATCTTGCACTCATCAGGTGTTAATACGCCCGGACAATTAGGTCCAATTAAAGTTGTTTTTGTGGTCTTTAACTTTGCCTTTACCTTTAACATATCCAATACAGGAATACCCTCTGTAATACAAATTACGAGTTCAAGACCAGCGTCAATAGCTTCTAGAATTGAATCAGCTGCAAATGGAGGAGGCACCATTACCATTGATACAGTAGCACCTGTTGCTGCTACGGCTTCTTTTACAGTATTAAATACAGGTAAGCCTAAATGAGTCTGACCTCCTTTACCAGGAGTTACTCCTCCTACTAACATAGTGCCATACTCTAACATTTGTTCACAATGCTGAGTACCCTGTGAACCTGTAATACCCTGACAGATAACCTTTGTATCTTTGTTGACTAAAATACTCATTTTAAATCCTACTCTGCCTTAGCTGCCTGAACTGCAAGTGTTGCGGCCTGTCTTAAATCACGTGCAGATACAATATTAAGTCCACATTCGTTTAAGATCTTTTCACCTACATGTGCCTGATTACCCTCAAGTCTTACTACGACAGGAACTGAGATCTTAATCTGCTCTACTGCTCCACGAATACCTTCGGCAATCATGTCGCAACGAACAATACCACCAAAAATGTTTACCATGATGCACTTTACATTAGGATCTTCTAAGATAACCTTAAAAGCTTCCATAACACGCTCTTTAGTTGCAGTACCGCCAACATCTAAGAAGTTAGCAGGAGCTCCTCCTAAGTTCTTAATAATATCCATAGTCCCCATAGCAAGACCGGCACCATTAACCATACAGCCGATATTTCCTTCTAAAGGCACATAGCTAAAACCAGCAGCTACTGCTCTTGCTATACGAGGATCTTCTTGAGAAGGATCATCTAATTCTGCCATTTCAGGATGACGATAGAGTGCATATGGATCTGTATTAATCTTAGCGTCGCAACACAAAAGATCACCTTCTTTAGTTACCACTAAAGGATTGATCTCAACTAAGGACAGATCCTTTTGAACAAACATCTTGCAGATCCCTAAAAAGATCTTTGCAAATTGATTTACTTGCTTTCCCTGTAAGCCTAACTTATAAGCTAGTTCCCTCCCCTGATAGGACTGAGGGCCTGTAAGCTCATCAATAGCAACCTTTAAGATTTTCTCAGGCTGATTTACAGCTAGCTCCTCAATTGACATACCACCTGCTTCTGAAGCGATAATAGTAAGATGAGCGGATGCTCTATCGATAGTAGCTGAAACATAGAGTTCTCGAGCTATATTTGATGCTCTCTCAATTAAAATTCTGTTTACAGGCTTGCCGTGTGGACCACTCTGACGGGTAACTAATCTTTTACCTAACCACTTAGCAGCGAATGCTTCAGCTTCAGCTGGAGTCTGTACTAAAGCTACTCCACCTGCTTTTCCTCTAGCTCCAGAATGGACTTGACACTTAACTACAAAAGGACCTGGTGCTAATTCATAGGCAGCCTTACCAATACCGGTTGCCTTAGTGCTTACAAAAAAAGGAGCAACGGGAAGTCCGTACTCCTTAAAAATCTCTTTTGCCTGATATTCATGTATATTCATTTTTATTACTTCCCAAAATTTTTAATTATTAAATAACAAAAAGGGCACCTGCGTAAAGTAGATGCCCTATTTTGGTTAGTATTAAAACAATGAATAATTAAGCTTATTCAGCACTGTTATTTTGTTGATTTACAAGCTTAATTCCATCCTCATTATACTCAATATCACTGATATCACGTGCACCCAAATAGATCATAGAATTTGTCTTATTCTGTTTAAATTGCACCAATTGAGCGCGAATTAAAGTTGTGTATTTATCAAGTTCTGCTTTATCTGCATCATTAACGCTCTTTAATACAGCCAGAACTGGTTGACCTTTATTAGTAGTTGCTACACTGTCATTTACTTTATTTGGAATTGAGTAAACCTCTAGAACGTAGTATGGATCAAGAGTTTGATCGTCTCTTGATATAGTTACATCAGAAGCTTTAGTTACATTCTCTGCAACCTCAACATCCTTACCCTCAGCTACAGACTTTTTGATCTCAGCTAAGATAGCTTGAGCTTTTTCTGAAACTTTGTGATTTAAAGCAAGTCCGGTAGCCTTGTCTTTTACTTCATCTAGCTTCAGCAATGTCTCATCTTTATAGTCATTAACATTTAATACGATGCAAGCTTCATTGCCTAATGAAATAACAGCAGAGTTTACATTTGAAGATCTGTTCTCTTCATTAAATGCTAACTTCTGAACATCATCTGTAGATAAAGGCCACTTTAATGACTTGTCGCCAAGTGATACTACTCCAGAATCTAAGATTGGTGATTTTACTTCCTCTGATGCTGCCTCTAGTGAATCAGGCTTCTCGTATGAAACATCAGTTAGCTTAGCAGTCTTTTCGTTATATAACTCTAAAGCTTTTGCATCAACAAACTTAGCCTTAACTTCATCTTTAATGTCTGCTAACTTAGGAACAAATGACTCAGTAATACCATCTAACTTTAAGATGTGAGCGCCAGAATCGTCAATTACAACGTCAGATACATCACCAACTTTGTTAATTGCAAATAAGGCAACATCAAGCTGAGATGATAATGAACCTTTCTCTAATAAGCCTAATGAACCATGATCCTTTTCAAAATCCTTGTCATCAGAATATTTAGAACCAACCTCTTCAAAGCTCTTACCTGACTTTAATTCAGCTAAAGCTTCTTTTGCCTTCTTTGCGTAATCATCTGTTGAAGCCTTAATCAAGATCTGTGAGCATTCACGTTTTTGTGGAACTGTAAAATCAGTCTGATTTAAGTTGTAGTACTCTTCTAATTTCTCATCAGTTACCTCAACTTCTTTCTTTAAGTCATTTACTGTTAAAAGAATATAGGTAAATTTTACACTAGCAGGCTTCTTAAATAAGTTCTTGTTCTCATCATAAAACTTCTTTACCTCTTCATCATTTACACTAACAGTTTTTTCAAGCTTTTTAGTGTCTACAGTATAGGTATCGATAACTCTAGTCTGAGCAAATAACTTTGCTAAAAGCTCTACTTCGTGAGGATACACTGAAGATCCTGATAGTAAAATTGGATTTACTAAAGTTTCTTGAGCTAACTGAGTACGTAACTGCTCAGCAAAGTAATCAGGACTTGACCCCATGTTACGAACTTTAGCTAAGAATAAATCGTTGTTGAACTTGCCATCCTTTTGAAAAGCTCTTTCTTTACGAATAGCATCTTTTACCTGTTCGTCACCAACTCTAACGCCCTGCTCATAAGTAACAGAATTTAAAGCTACATTATCAATCATGCGCTCTAAAACCTGCATACGCATAGCTTTAACATTTTCAGGATTTTCAAAGAACTTGTTTACCTGTGGACCATACTGATTCTGCATCATGCGAACCTGATCTTGGTACTGAGCATTCCACTGTTCTGTCTTAATGCTGTATTTACCAATTTTTACAGGATCAGTATTAAGTTTAGGGATCAAATAATTGCCGACACCAGCAAAAATAAATGAAAGAATAATAATCCAGAATAGGATCTTAAAAACTTTACCGTGCGCACCATCACGCAACTTATCAGTTAACATTTTTTAATTATCTCCGTAGCACTTGCTACACATGGTGAAAACAAACTTACCAAATTATAAAAGAATTGCTACTAAAATTAAATTGCACAATTCACATAGATGCGCTTTTGCAAAAAAAAATCCCCGAATTTTCAAACTCAGGGATCTTTTGACAAATAAGTAAAATTATTTGTTTACGATATCCTTTAATGGCTTGCCTGCCTTGAATGCAGGAACCTTAACTGCAGGGATCTGTACAACTTCACCTGTACGTGGGTTACGGCCTGAACGAGCGGCTCTATCACGAACTAAGAAATTACCAAAACCGATTAAAGTTACAGTCTCACCTTTTGCTAATGCATCCTTTACTGAATCTAAAAATGCATTTACTGCTGCAGCTGAATCTTTGATAGTTAAACCTGACTTCTTAGCGATGCTATCAACTAATTGACTTTTATTCACAATGTACTCCTAATTAGGTTTGTTAAATTGCGCGTACTTTATGTTAACGCTTGAGCTTATAGCCCTTGAGCTATTATGCACGTGTTTTGCGTTGTTTATAGATTTATTATTTCGAAATATTGATCTGCATCGAATTTTTTTCAAAAAAAAGAGGTGTAAAAGTACTATCAGAATGCGGTTTTGCAAATTTTTTGTAAAATAAACTCCTCGTTTGAAGTTCAAATTTGTTCATTTGAGGAGTTAAATTTGAATTGTTTCAAGAAATCAAAGCTTCGTTTACAAAGAACTATTCTTTTTTCTTGTCATGATCTCTTATATAAGCTAACAGAGGTGGCAGGAGATCATCTTCAATATGAGCTACTTTCTGTCTTAAAACATAAGCATTGTCATCTTTCAAATACTCTAAATTGTCCTGACACTCCATCAGCATAGGCAGAGTATTCTCTACGCTTACACATAGTGGTTTGATGATCTTCAAAAATGCTTCTGGGTTTACCACCTTATCTGAATTTACCTCAGGAGCAATCTTCTCTAAAACTTTGATTAGAGCATCAGCTGAACCTACAATCTTTTTGATTTCATCATCTATTGTATTTTCATCTTTGTTTTCTGTTTGCTCTTCATCAAATTTTACAAAAGCTTCATCTTCTTTGTCTAATGATGCTTTATTCTCGATGTCTTGATTATTCTGGGTGTTGCTCATTTGTTTATTCCTACAGAACAATGTTCATACTATCTTCTTTCTTTTTTCTAGAACCTTTTGATGGTTGCTTTTTATCTTTCAAAAGCCAGCTAGTAGTTGGCATGAATGTATAAGGATCATGCTCTAAAGCTGTCTTTAAAACATCTTCAATTCTAGATACAGGTTTAATTGTCATTTTTTCTTGAACTACAGGAGGAATGTCCCAAAGATCTTTTTCATTCTCCTTTGGGATCATTACGGTCTTAATACCACCTCGCATAGCTGCAAGTAGTTTCTCTTTCAAACCACCAATTGGCAGCACATCACCACGTAAGGTGATCTCACCTGTCATAGCAACATCAGATCTTACAGGATTTCCTGTTAGAGCAGATACGACTGCTGTTACCATACCAACACCTGCTGAAGGACCATCTTTAGGTACAGCTCCTTCTGGTACATGAACATGTAAATCGCAGGTCTCAAAGAAATCCTGATTTAAGTGCAAATTCTTTGATAAGGTTCTAACTACAGTAATTGCTGTAGAGATTGACTCTTTCATTACATCACCTAACTTACCTGTTAACTGATGTTTACCCTTACCTTCGTTTGCTACTGCCTCTAACTGTAGAATGTCGCCTCCAAGTGTTGACCAGGACAAACCGTTGACGATACCTACCTTGCTTTCTTTTAGCTTTGAGGTGAAGTCATACTTCTCAGGTCCTAACATTCTGTGAATGTCTTCGATGGTTACATGTGTAGCCTTAAGTTTCTTAGCTTTAGGATTTTCGATCATCAAATCTTTAATAGTCTTTCTGATAATCTCTGTTAGGGTACGCTCTAATTCACGCACTCCAGCCTCATGAGTGTAGTAACGAATTAAGTGTAATAACACATCATCAGCTATAGTGATCTCTTTTTCACCTACATTAGCTAAACGTAACTGTTTAGGGAACAAATGCTCTTTAGCAATATGGAACTTTTCATCTTCTGTATATGAAGATAAGTCGATGATCTCCATACGATCTAATAAAGGTCCTGGGATGTTATATGAATTTGCTGTTGTCACGAACATAACATTAGACAAATCATAATCAATCTCTACATAGTTATCTTCAAAGGTAGAGTTTTGCTCAGGATCTAAAACTTCTAATAAAGCTGCAGACGGATCACCATGAACTGATGACACAACCTTATCAATTTCATCTAATAAGAACAGAGGATTGTTTACACCAACCTTTGCCATATTAGAAATAATGCGACCTGGCAGAGCACCTATATAGGTTCTTCTGTGACCACGGATCTCAGCTTCATCGTTAACGCCACCTAAGGCTACTCTTACAAACTTTCTGCCTGTAGCTTCTGCAATAGACTTACCTAATGAGGTTTTACCAATACCGGGAGGTCCCATTAAACAAATGATAGGTCCATGCAGTCTATCTGCTCGCGACTGAACAGCTAAATACTCTAAAATCTTATCTTTAACCTTAGTTAAACCATAATGATCTCTGTCTAAGACCTCTTTAGCCTTCTTTAAATCATGATTTACCTCTGAGCAGTCAAACCAAGGTAAAGATAACAAGCAATCAATATAGTTTCTTACAACAGAGTACTCAGATGAGTTAATGCTCATTGAGTTTAGTTTTCTGATTTCTCTTTCAATGCGTTTATGGACGTATTCAGGAGCCTTTAGCTCCTCATTTCGTGTCATAAAAGCTTGAACATCATCATCCTCTGAAACAGATACACCAAGTTCTTTCTTAATTGCTTTTAACTGTTCTGCTAAGAAATACTCTTTCTGATTCTTTTCCATTGATTTCTTTGCTAAATCAATGATTCTGTTCTCAAGTTCAGATTTATATGAATATCCATTTAAAGCACTGATTAAAATGCGTCCACGCTCTACAGAATTCAATGAGGATAAGAGCATGTACTTAGTTTGTGTATCAAGCTTTAAGATCTGTGTTAAGGTATCAGTTAGTTTTGATAAAGAACTCTCTTCTAAAATCGAAGATATTAAGTGTTTTGGAACAGAATCTTCAATTAAAGCTCTTGAGGTCTTATCAGATGAGTCAATTGCATACTGCAAACATGACTTTAATACAGATAAAGTATCTGCAACATCTTTATCAGACTGAACTTCTTCGTCTAGTACCTGAATTCTTGCTTTTCTAAAAGGTACATTCTCATCATCAATGATTTCAATTAACTTAATTCTTTCAAAACCTGAAATTAAACACTGATGAGTATTAGCATCTTTCTGAGTCATGCTCAAAAGCTTGCATATTACACCTGTTTTGTGCAAATCTTTAAATTCAGGTTTTTCATCAGCTTCGTTTAACTGGCAGAAAACAGCTACATTGTGCTCATCTTGCTCCTGAGCATAGGAAAACGCAGCAATAGAGCTATCTCTTGCAGCTGTAATTTGTAATTTTGAATTAGGAGTTATGATAAGAGCCCTTAAAGTAATTAAAGGCAAAATCATTTCTTTCGAACTATTCTTTGATGAACCATTCTTAGCAGTACTACGTCTATTTGTAGCTTTCTTTGAGACTGTTTTAGTTCTTGTCTTTGTATTTTCTGTCATGTTCTTCCAGTATTAAGAGAAACTCTCTTATAGATAAAAATCTGAATATAAATAAAGCTGTGTAAGATAAAAAAGCCCCTCAATCGTGCTTGAAGGGCCTTATCTGTAAATAGTATTATTAAGAGTTAGACGCGATTTCAAAATCGTCTTTCTTAATAACTAAAGGCTCTTGATGATTTTCAACTGTATTCTTGTCAACAATTACCTTTTCAACATTCTTAACCGAAGGAATATCATACATGGTGTTTAGGAGTAATCCTTCTACAACAGAACGTAAACCTCGAGCACCGGTGTGTCGTTTGATAGCGCTATCGGCAATTGCATTTAAAGCCTCTGCTGTAAACTCAAGTTTTACATTCTCAAACTTAAACATAGCTTCAAACTGTCTGATGATTGCGTTTTTAGGCTCTCTTAAAACCCTAATTAACTCATCACGGTTTAGTTCTGATAATGCTGTAATTACAGGTAAACGACCTACAAATTCTGGAATGATACCAAACTTTACTAAATCATCAGGCTCAACTTTCTTGTACTTGTCAGAAAGAGTTAACTTATCGTCTTTACCGTATACCTCAGCACCAAAACCGATACCAGCTTTCTTTGACACTCTCTTCTCAACAATCTTATCAAGACCATCAAAAGCACCTCCACAGATAAATAAAATCTGTGAAGTATCTACTTCGATATTCTTCTCTTGAGGATGTTTTCTGCCACCATTTGGTGGAACTGAAGCAACTGTGCCTTCAATCAGTTTTAACAGAGCCTGCTGAACACCTTCACCTGAAACATCACGTGTGATTGAAGGGTTCTCACTCTTACGGGCAATTTTATCGATCTCGTCGATGTAAATAATGCCTTTCTGAGCCTTTTCTACATCAAAATCACAATTCTGTAGTAATCGCACAATTACGTTTTCTACATCTTCACCAACGTAACCAGCTTCAGTTAAGGTAGTAGCATCTGATATAGCAAATGGTACATTTAAGAATCTTGCTAAAGTCTGAACCAGTAAGGTCTTGCCAGAACCAGTTGGACCTACCAAAAGAATATTAGATTTTCCTAACTCAACGTCAGAATCAACACCTGAATGACGTAATCTCTGATAGTGATTGTATACAGCCACAGATAGAACTTTCTTTGCATCATCCTGACCAATTACATACTCATCAAGATGTTTTGCAATCTCATGTGGTGTTGGAACATTATTTAAATCAATACCGCAAGCAGAATGCTTGTCTTTATTATCAAGTCCCTTAGCGGCTAACATCTCATAGCATTGCTTGATACAATCAGAACAAATACAAATGCCGTCTCTTGCTCTAATTAATGTTCTTGTGTCTGAGGCTGCTTGACCGCAGAACAGACAAGTGCTTTTTTTCTGTTCTGACACGATTACTCACCCTTCTTTGAATTAAAATCGGCTATCTCAGCACGACTTGAAATAACTTTGTCGATTAGACCATACTCAAGAGCTTCCTGAGCTGTCATGAAATTATCACGCTCCGTATCGCGTGTGATATCCTCAATACTCTTGCCAGTGTGTTTTGCAAGAATACTGTTTAATGTATGCTTAATGCGCTGTGTCTCATGAGCATGGATCATAATATCAGTAGCTTGACCTTTGAATCCGCCTAAAGGCTGGTGAATCATAATTCTTGCATTAGGAAGAGCAAATCTCTTTCCTTTAGCGCCACCGGTTAATAAAAATGATCCCATTGAACAAGCCTGTCCCATACATAGGGTGCAGACATCAGGCTTTATATATTGCATGGTGTCGTAAATTGCAAGACCTGCAGTTACTACGCCACCTGGAGAATTGATATACAGATAGATATCCTTGTCAGGATCCTCTGATTCTAAGAAAAGGAGCTGTGCTACGATCAAATCTGACATATGATCTTCAACCTCACCAGTCAGAAAGATTACTCTGTCCTTTAACATTCTTGAGTAAATATCAAAAGATCTTTCTCCACGAGCTGTCTGCTCGATAACCATAGGCACTAATGTAGATGCCATTCTTTCTTGATCTTCTGAATTGAACATATGTAGCATAGCTCCTTAATTAATATTTAAGTGTGTTATTAGCGATGGTTAACTAACTGATCGAAGGTCATTTCTTCTTCGCCATCAGCAGCTTTTTCCATTACCTTAGCAACAACTTCTGACTCTAAAGCTGCGTTCTGAACAGCATCGAACTGAGTCTTGTCCTTACGGATCTGCTCTTTTAATTCAGCAGGATCTTCGTAAGCACCAGCGATCTGCTCTAACTGAGCCTCAACAAACTCATCAGAAGGTTTTGCTAAACCTAAGCTCTCAACAATCTTACGAACGATAGCGCCTAAGCGAGCACTCTTAACAGCCTCATCATTGAACATATCATCTTTCTTCAATGAATCTGGTAACTTCTTCATGCCATATGCACGCATCTGCTGCTCGAAGTTCTTTGCTAAACGCTCTTTCTCAGCTTCAACATAAGCCTCAGGTACAGCGAACTCGCCATACTGAGCTACTAAAGCATCGAATAACTTACCACGAGTAATTGTGTACTGAGCACGGTTTAACTCACGCTCCATATTCTTGCGTAATTCTTTCTTGAAGGTATCTAAAGAGCCATCTTTTACGCCGAATACTTTAACGAAGTCTTCGTTAACTTCTGGTAAAGATAACTCTGAAACTGAGTTAACAACAATGTCAAACTCTGCATCCTTACCCTTTAAATTCTCTGCGTGGTAGTCCTCTGGGAACTTAACTTGAATTGTGAACTTGTCGCCTGCCTTGTGACCTTCGATCTGCTCTGTAAAACCAGGAATCATCTGAGTCTCACCAACAGTTAATGAGAAGTTTGAAGCCTTACCGCCCTCGAACTCAACACCATCGGTACGACCTGTAAAGTCGATTGATGCACGAGTGCCCTTAGAAACTACTGCACCATCCTTTACCTGCCACTTACCCTGCTGCTTACGTAAAGTCTCAATCATGTTGTCTACGTCAGCGTCTGTTACAGATGCCTTAATGCTCTTTAACTTTAAGTCTTCAAATGGCTTTAACTCTAACTCTGGGTTAACTTCAACAGTTGCCTCATAAACGAACTCTTCGTCGTTCTTGAAAGTAGCTTTCTTAACTTCAATCTTAGGATAGCCAACAACTTCTAGCTTTGACTCTTTAATAGCCTGACCTAAAGTCTCGTTTACTAATGAATCATAAGCATCTGAATAAATCTGACCGCCAAACTGCTGCTCTAAAACTTTAGTTGGAATGTGGCCCTTACGGAAACCATCGATTCTTGCATTTTTAGCGTACTTGCGGAAACTAGCGTCATATGCCTTTTTAACATCTTCTGCTGGCACAGTAACGGTTAGAAGGTGCTGAACGCCCTCTTTTTTCTCGGTTGAAACCTGCATCGTTTACCTCTATGTCTAGGTTGCAGTAATTAACAAACATCATTGACGCAGCGGAGTAATAAACTGTGCTGTACGTCTTTAAATATAAACTGGGATATTATACAAGCCTAACAGCATCTAATCAATGTACAAATTTTTCGCATTCTTTGAATTTGTACGTTCTGTCAGCTTTGTTTTAAATTGTTTTGCAACTCTTTTTATTTTTTTCATCTGCTTATTTGTCATTCTATCTTTGAATGAACTCTAATTGCATTGTTATCTGCCTTATGTTTATTACCATTGGTTGTTTACAAGCAAAATTGGTTGTATGCTTTTTTTTAGTTTTCAACCTTAACAACGCGATTAGATGATAATCTAAATTTATTCTACATTATGGAATATTAACAATAATTTTGAGAGTTCAAAAATGATAACATCACTTGGCATAATTGAAGGGTACTACGGCAGGATCTATACTGAAGCTGAACGCCAATCACTTATTTCCTTCATAAGTGACATAGGATACAGTTATTACATTTATGCTCCTAAAAATGACTGTTCTCTAAGACTTAAATGGGACGATAAATTTTCAAAAGAAAAAATTGATTTCTTAAAAAGATTGTCTTTGTACTGTAAAAATAACTCAATTGAGTTTGGTATTGGAATATCACCTTTAGCCATTACATCTGATCTGAAAAAATACTTACCTATTCTTTTGAATAAAGTTGATTTTTTTGTAAAAGAGCTAAAAACAAAAGTAATCGCTATTCTTTTTGATGATATTAAGCTTTATACAGACGATGAAGGAATTCATCAAAAAGAAATCATGAATAAAATAGCTTCATATCTTGCATCAAATTTTCCTAGTACAAACGTAAGACTTGCTTTTTGTCCTACTTACTACAGCTTTGATCCCATCCTAGATAAATGCTTTGGTAAAAGACCTTCGTCATACTTTCAAGAAATTACAAAAAATCTTAACAAAGATGTAGAAATATTTTGGACAGGTAATAAGGTTTTATCAAAAGAGATCACTGATAAAGATATCAATAGTATCAATTCTCTTTTAGGCAGAAAGGTAACAATTTGGGATAACTATCCAGTAAACGACGGCAAATTTATCTGCAAGCATATTTACACAAAAGAATTTAAAAACAGAATAGCGCTTGATGGTGTAGCCTTTTCACATGCTGTAAACCCCATGTTAGAAGCAGAGCTTACCAAAGTTGCTATTGCGACTCTTCCTTTGTGCTATAAAAACGAAAGTAACGAGAAAAAACAACAGCTAAGACATAGCTTATTAGACTCTATGTTCAATAACAAAGCAGATCTGCTCTTAAAATATCTTGATGTCCTAAATGATGAAGGCATTGATGCATTCACGGATAAGATGAAAGAAGAGTTGAAAACTCTACTTTCAAACATTAACACCAAAGCAAAACATGAAATTTTAGACTTTCTATCAGGAGTCTATAAGTTTGATCCTGCGTGTCTCACTTCATAATTTCTGAAAATTGTACTCTCGTATTGATTTTTCTACTCTTTTTGGAGTTAAAATCAATACATTTCATGAAGGACTGAGTATGATCAAAGATGCTAGCTTTTATATAAAAAGAATTAAAGATCTTCCCTCTTCACTAGTTGAGGTCATACGAGAACTATATAAAGAAGTGTCCTCTCACCGATTTATCTGTATATCTATGCAGGAGCTTTGTCAAAAGCTTGAACTAGATTACACAGAAAAAAGTTTTGAAGACAACTGTCAAAAGAACTATGTCTGCATCAATACTTATTTAGAGATGTTAGGCTTAAAACTTGTTCCTTGTTCAATTCCTGTTGATTTGTCTTTTTATGACAAAATTTTTATCACTCCTAAACCAAATCTTAATAATGATGAAGATTGTGCGGCTGTAAGGGCTCTTATCAAAGAAAAAAGAACTCCTACACAAAGTGATGCTGTTCATATAAGCAGAATGAACAACAAATTATCTAACTACAATGTCATGTTAAGAGTTTTTGAAGGTTTATTTGTGGTTAGCTCTTCAAAACTAGATCCGCACCAAAGACTTGCGATGAACAATGTTTTAAGTGAGCTTGAATTGCCAAAGGAAGGTTTAGGCTACTTAAGAGCTTGTTATACCTACGCTAGTGAATATAGAAACAGGCATTGTAACTATAAGAACAGTCAATACTGCTTTAAACCTTTAAATGACGAACAGCAAAAAAGAGTAAGCAGGTATTTAGCAGTTATTTCTGCATCAACCTCATACAGGGAACCTTTAAATAAAGATTATCCTTATTTATCTGATTTAGAGGATGAGTTAAAGAAAATTGCTCATACCCAACCTGCCAGAATTGCCAATAACGCTCACATACTAGCTAAGGCTGATATTGAAGCTTTTACACTTGAAAACAGATTTTCAAATGTAAGGCAATCTTCTTATAACTATCTGTTCACTTTTGTAAATGGAAAAAAAGAAACAGCTTCATCTGAAGATATTGTCTCAAAAATAGCAGATAATTCTCCTATTAAAGAGAATATGCTAGTACTAAAAATATATTCAGCTATTGGAAAGTATGTAACTCCTAATATCACAAAGCTAATTCCTAGCAAGGATGACATTTCTCTTCATTATTTTGATGATATAAAAGAAAAGAGTAATTCAAGAGTTTTGCCTTGCCTTTATATTACGGACAATAAGGAGCTGTGTTTAACATACCCATGCATGGTTTACAGAAATGACAAAGATCATGGCTTAAAAGCAGGAATGCTAGACAATGCCTTTGTAGCCTATCTTAATAATTCAACACTGTTACCAATTGGAGAAAGAGGAAATCTCGATTTAGTAACAGTTACATCAGCTAAAACCAATGATGCTATTCTCTTTTATACTTTCTTTTTAAGGCTGATCCTCAATAATATTTTTATATCATTTGACGAAAAAGAAAATGCTAAAGCTCTAGCTGAATTAGAAGAAGAATATAAAAACTCAGAAAAGAGGGAACTTCTCTTTGTAAGAGGACTTTATTTTGCCCTATTTGAATGCTGTAAAAATCAAATTACAATTGATGAGCTTACCTCAAAGGCTCTTTTTGAATTTCCTCCAATAAATTATTTAGCAGCTAATGTTTTATTAACAAATAACGACAAACTTTCAATCTCAGAACTTTATGAAAAAGCTCCTGTTATTTTTTACAACCTAGTTTTTAAGGAGCTAAATGAGGATCAAAAGATTTCATCTTTGTTTAAGGGAATAAAGCCTAAGACCAAACATTTATCTTTATATATTCATAAGCTAATTCATAAAGAGTTCGATAGTAATAGCATAGATAGCTATATTTACATTGGTAAAAAGCCTTTCAAAAAAAATGAGAGTCAAAAACTCAACAATATGATGTTATTCGACAGCCCTGCACACGGTTTTTCAAGTAATATCTGCAAACCTTTGTGGGTTCTGTTAGGTCATCCTATTTTTTCTAATTTATTTATGCCTTTGTTCAGTAATGAAGCTGCAGCAAGGTTACTAAACAAAGAAGTTATCGCAGATCTTTCATCTCATTCTGAATTAAGAGATCTTATCTGTTCTAAAATCAATGTAATTAAGTTTTTAGGTAATCTTGAAAGTGGTAATCAAACAATACTAGCAAATTTAGTTTCAGGAAAACTGACAAAACTTGACGAACAGATTATCAAGAGACAATTAAAAGATTTTACTTTCACTAAATATGATCAACTTTGTGATATTTTCAAAATTGACTACTCATATACTGCAAATGAAACTATTGAAGAATGTTTACCTACTTTAGGGCTTATGGTTGTGCCTATTGATCGTGCTCTACCAAAGGTTGCAAGAAATAAGTTAAAGTACCATAAGATCATTTCTACTCACTTAGGCGAAAATTCAGTTGACCATGATTTTTTAAACAAGCTATGTGCAGCTCAAATGGCTTTTATTATTTTCTCCTTTATTGTTCCTGTAAGTGTCGCTGAGGTAAAACTCTCAAGATATATGGAACTTACAGCAGACCAAAATGTATTTGCAATAAACTTCTTTAATACCTTAAGAGATCTCATGAAAGGATGTAAACCTTTTGATGAAAAGTTCTATAGAACCTTATATGCTGAACAAAAAAATAATATAAACTTTAGATTAAGCTTAAATTATTTAAAGAAATTAGCTACAGAAGAAGTAAGCACATCTCCTCTTAAAAATTATCTAGAAAACAAATTTAATGAAGTGTTTAGTTATCTATCTTCAAGACCTGCCTCAGTAATCGATAATAGTAAAGAGGATACAGTTCAAAGTAAGACGAAACAGTCTTTATCTAAACAAGAAGAGAACGTATCTTCAAGTTTTGAAAAATCTTCACTTGTTAAGACCTCAGATCATAGTTTCTTTAAGACAACAAGCTTTAATTTAAAAAAGCTCGATACTTCTCTTATTGAATCAAAATTAAAAGAAAGCTCCCAAATTCAGGATGTAATCAGCAAAATTAGAAATGATTATAATGGTGTAGACGAGGATGTTGTTAACACATCATTAGATGATAAAGCTGATACTGGCTCAGTAACTGAGAATGTTGCTAATGCGAACAGCACTGAAAAGAACGAAATCAATGCTGCTCAAAATTTATCTGCTGATGCAAGCAATAATGAAGATAAATATACTTATCCATCAGAGAATTGTAAAAAACTAGTTGATGCTATAAAGGCTCAAAACTGTGAAGTTATCGATCTTAACGAATTTACAGGAATTTGCACGAGCCTAAAATTTATGTCAAGAGATGCTGCCATTGAGGAAATCAACGACTGGGCTTATGAGAACTTCGACGATCCCTTATTTGATGTAGCTCCTGAAGAAAATTGTGTATACATTACAACAGATATATTAGACAAGCTGTAAAAGCATTGTAGAAAAGAAAAAAGGAATAGTTTTTTCTAAGTGGTGCCGATAGCACCACTTTTTGTTTAAGATTTACCAAATCTATATCTGTAGAAGAATAGAGGTGGAACTGCAATACCTAAACTAATTGCAAGCATAATACCAAAACATCTCATACCATGATGCATGATAAGGTAAGCTTCTTGCACAAGTTCTGTCTGTGCATCTTCAATAATTCTTGCCATAGCAATCAGACACTGATAAGCATCCATACCAGGGATAAGAGAAATAATTGAAGCTACTGTGAAGATAACTCTTGTTACTTTAAGTTTTGGAGCGATGTAAATAAACAGCAGAGATGTAACAGAACAGGCAATGAAAGTTGATACAACAACTTCAAGACCACAACCTAAGAATAAAAATGTTCTTAAGCAACGGGTCACAGCTCCACCTAAAGCCACAAAACCTAAATACTTAACAGGAACTTGGAACAGCATTGCGAAGGCTACAGCAATAAATGACGCACAGCCAGTTTCCATAGCCCATCTTATTAAGAATTCAGTTGTAAAATTTAAATCTAACATTGAAACAAACTCCAACTAAATCCACATTAGATATAAGGCACCTAATAGTCCAGAAGCTGCACATGCTGTCAGGATGATTGAATAAACAAGTCTCATCACACCAATTTCCAAGTATCCTTTGAAGATATCCAAGAAACCATTCATGTAAGGGAAGCCAGGAACTAAAAGTAGAGTGGTAGCCATGATTGCTAATCGAGTTTCTTCGGCTGACGCATTTAGGACATATGTACACATAATATAGGTTGTGGCACAACCTAAGAAAGCACAAGCCATAAATACAAAGGTCTCGAAAAAGCCCTTCTTTAACAGCCAAAACTTAAAGAACATCAACATAAAACCGCCAATTAAAGCAGCTAGGCATACTGTTGCACTACCACCATTACAGTAAGCGAAAGCAGCTGCTGCAAAAGCTTCAATTGGGATTAACATGTTCTTGTTATAGTGTGCAGGTCTTACAGCTCTGATCTTGTGGTAGATAAGATCAAGATCTGTAATTTCCCCACTAATTACATCATTAGCGATGAAATTAAGTCTTGTAACACTGTTCATGTTAATGCCAAGACTTTTAATCTTAGCAATTCTCTCAGCGTAGTGACTATTACCATCACAGCATCTTACTAAAAAGAAAGAACGGGTTAAGGTGAATTCAGGATTGATGACATGCATTGCTTTTGCCATATCATGACAACAACGCATAATAAGGCGTGTTTCTGCACCAGCTAGAGCCATACGCCATCCAAAAGTGCACAGAATTTTTGTTTTTTTATTAAGATCCGAACTGGTATCTAAATCTATATGAGGCATTTTTGGTAAAACTCAAATTAGTTATAAACACACTCTAGTTTTTGTTCTTTATCAGAGCTATGTACTCTTGCATGTGACCATTCATGCTCTTCGATCTTGCCATCGGCATTCTTAATATAAATATTCATAGGGCAGTGCTCAGGCTTTTCAGCAAGCTCAACACCTTCATCGTCCCAAGAAGCTTCCATTACAGCACATGCTGAAAATGGAACAGAAACAAATAAAAAAGCGCTAACAGACAATAATTTAATATTCATATTGTTCTCCACGTCGAAAATTAAGATTTTTTGTTGGCAGTTTAAAAATTTCTGAACTGCCAGGTAGCTAAATAATATACTCTTATTTTTGTGATATAGCACACAAATATTAGTTAATAAATGATCATTTTGGGTGAAAAATCAGTCTCCTTATTTATGCTACTGCAATGTTTGTTTAATGTTTTTTACGCAAATCTGTGCAATATTCCTTATTTTGTCTGGTCAATAATAAAGAATAAATTTAATAGATATGATAAAATTAAAAGAAATGAGGCCTAACAGTCGTTAGGCTTTGTTTTTTTTATTTCTTTTTTATTCCAATGGTATTTATTAAATGTCATCTCTTGCCCTGTTAGTTATTTACATATCAGTCGGCGCTGTACTTGGTATTGCTTTAGGTCAATTAAAGTACAAAGGTGTCGGTCTGGGAATTGGCGGTGTGCTGTTCTCAGGTATTTTAGTCGGACACATTGCAAATCATTATTTTGGTTTCGAGTTACACGTACCAGGCGGTGTAACTGCAGAAGCTAGCATTCTGCACTTCTTACAAGAGTTCGGCTTAATGCTGTTCGTTTACGCAATTGGTATTCAGGTAGGTCCAAGTTTCTTTGCAGCTTTACGTGGTAATGGCTTGAAGCTTATTTCTTTAGCAGTATCTATTATTGTTTTAGGTTGCTGTATTGCTTTAGCATTATTCTATTGTGGTATCGTAACACCAGATGCAATGGTTGGTATGTACTCAGGAGCAATCACAAACACTCCTGCATTAAGCGCTGCAAGCCTTATGGTTACTGATATTGGTACAGCGTTGCAAGGTTTAGGTAAAGACCCTATCGCCTTAGGTTTAGACGTAACTAAAGTTCCAAAAGCTTACGCTGTTGCTTATCCTTTCGGTGTTTGCTCAATTCTGATTACAATGATCTTAATTCGTTCTTTATTTAAGGTAAGTGTTGACGGCGAAGGTCAGGCTTATCATGATAGCAAGAACGCAGGTCGTGATGCCCCAATCGTATCAAACGTACAGGTTGAAAACTCAGAGTACATTGGAAAGACCATTAACGACATTCCTTGTGTAAAAGAAGGTACAGTTATCTGCTCTCGTATTAAGAGAGATGGTGTGTTGTCAGTCCCTTCAAAAGATTTAGTTCTTCAAAAAGGCGATCTTTTACACTTAGTTGGTGGTTCAAAGTTTGTATCAAAAGCATCAATTGCATTAGGTACTGAAACAAAAGACGTTTTAACCACACACGGTTCTACAATTTCAGTTCGTCACTTAATCATTACCAATAACAATGTAATGGGACGCACCTTATCAGATTTAGATCTTGAAGGACACTATAACTTAGTAGTTTCTCGTGTTTTCCGTTCTGGCGTTCAGTTTATGCCAACCCCAGACTTAAAGTTAGCTTTAGGTGATGAATTAAACGTTGTAGGTACTGTTGATAACATTAAAAAGGCAGGTAAAGTTGTTGGTAACTCATCTGCTACCATGAATCACGTACCAATGATGCCTATTTTCATTGGTCTGTTTGTTGGTATGTTATTAGGTTCAATTCCTATTCCAATTCCTGGTGTTCCTTCTCCAATGAAGTTGGGTGTTATCGGAGGTACTCTGATTGCAGCAATTTTACTTGCAAGATTCGGTGATACATGGACAGGGAACAAGATGCATTGGAGACTTCCAACTGCTGCTTTATCAGCATTTAAAGAAATCGGTATTACCCTGTTCTTAACTATTGTTGGTATTAACGCAGGTGCTAACGGTTTCTGGGAAGAATTAACTCAAGGCTTAGGTTTACATTGGATGGCTTGGGCAACCTTAATCTCAATTATTCCATTACTGATTGTAGGTTTTGTTGGCTACAAGTTACTCAAGGTAAATTACCTAGTATTGTCTGGTGTTCTAGCTGGTTCTTACACTGATCCTCCAGCACTAGCATACGCAAACAACATGTACAAAGATGCTGAAGCTTCATCAATTGGTTACGCTACAGTTTATCCTTTTGTAATGTTCCTACGTATTCTGTCTCCACAGATCATGTTAATTATTGTTTCATCAACTTTCTAATAATAGATGACATTGAATAACATTAGTGAAATCCGCCCGCACCGAGTAAATGCGGGCGGCATTTTTATAGCCTTACTAAAAGGTGCATTGCAGCCTTTATCATGTGTTGTGACTGTACCTTTAACTTTACTCTTTCCTTCATTAACAACTTTCTTCTTGTACCATGTTTTCTCAAAACAAAATGACAAGATTTTATCCTTCAAAAAAGGTCTTAAATTTGATTTTAAGGCAATGCTAGGTACAGAAATTCTTTATCTATTAGGTCTAACAGCCCTTTTCCGATATTTCTGTTACAAAGCAAGTGAATTCATTGAAGTATATAAGTACAAAGCTGTTAGAAATCCAACATTGCAGATAGCTACACCAGAGCAATTAGAATATTCTCACGCTCTTACAACGCTTATAAGCACAATTGCTGTAACAATTATTATTTTACAAATCATAATTATGGCTTACAGCTTTATTAAGGCCTATGACGTAGACAGGAGAGTCTCAACAGAACATCCTCTGAAGATAGTTTTTAGCACTATTTTCAGAAATCTGCCTGTGTATATTCTGTTTACCGTAGCTCTCATTTATGTCTTCGCAATCATTGAGACCTACTTTGCAAAATATAAATTACTGCATATTGAAGGTTATATTCTTGGTAAAGATAATTTTGATCCAGCTATAACTTTTATGATCATAAGAATTTTTGTTTTGCATATTTCAATATATGCACTAAATTTATTTACATTTTGTGCTCTAAACATAAGAGAAAAACTTAAGTTTAAGAATTAAAAAATACTTTTTATATTCTAAAAACTGTTTTGTATCAATAATCGCACAATGTAAAAAATTTTCTTTTAATGTCAGCTGATAAAGAATATAATTCACTGACATTTTACTTTGACTATTTTTTAGACAATTAGTCTGTATCACTGCTTATCATATTCACAGCTAAATGATGACTGCCAATGTGATAAACGCTACTTTAAAAACTGAGGTTATATGAGCACATCAATCAGTTATGCCAAGGCAGGCGTGCTTAACTTTTTAGGCAGCGCTCCAGCTTGGTATAAAAATGTAATTATTGCTTTCTTAATCATAAACCCAATCGTTGCACAATACTCACTGTTTGTAGCAGGTTGGTTATTGGTTATTGAATTCATTTTCACTCTTGCTATGGCTCTTGACTGCTACCCTCTTGAGGCTGGTGGTCTTTTAGTAATTGAAGCTTGCTTTATCGGCATGTGCGATATGCACCAGGTTACAAAAGAGATTGAATCCAATCTTGAAGTAATCATGCTACTGATGTTCATGGTTGCAGGTATTCACTTCGTTCGTGATTTCTTGCTGTTCTTCTTTACTAAGCTATTGGTAAAAGTAAGATCAAGTGTGCTTTTAGCTTTAATGTTCTGTTTCATGTCAGCTATTTTGTCAGCTTTCGTTGATGCTTTAACAGTTCTTGCAATCATTATTTCTACTTGCGTTGGTTTATATCAGCTGTACATGTCAATCATCACAGATAACAATGCAATGTCTATGCTCGCTAATAACGACAGCATCGTACCTGAAGAGCACAAAAAGAGCTTAGATGAGTTCAGAGCTTTCTTACGTAGCATTTTGATGCATTCAGCTGTAGGTACTACCTTAGGTGGCGTATGTACAATTGTTGGTGAGCCTCAGAACTTAATCATCGGCGATGTTTGCGGATGGAAATTTATCGATTATGCATTACGCATGGCCCCAATCTCAGTTCCTGTTTTAGTTTGTGGTTTAATTACATGCTTTATCGTTGAGCACTTCAAACTCTTTGGTTATGGTCATAAGATGCCTCAGGCTGTTTATGACATCATGGTAAAGAAGGATGAAGAGCAGACTAAGTCATTAACCAAGCGCGATAAGTTAAATCTTATTGTTCAGTTTTGCTGTGTAATCTGGTTAGTTGTAGCTTTAGGTTTCCACTTAGCATCTGTAGGTGTTATCGGTCTATCTGTTATCATTTTAGCAACAGCTCTTTGCGGTATTACTTCAGAAGGTCCTGTTGGTAAAGCTTTCACTGAATCAATGCCTTTCTGCGCTTTATTATGCGTTTTCTTTACTGTCGTAACAGTAATTTCAACACAGAAACTGTTTGATCCAATTATTGCATGGGTATTCTCCACTCCTAAAGAGTTACACTTACCTATCTTCTATATGGCAAACGGTATCATTTCATCAGTATCTGATAACGTATTCGTAGCCACCATTTATATTGAACAGGTTCGTGATTCTTTATTAAATGGTGTAATTACACCTGAACAATTTGACGAGTTAGCAATTGCAATCAACGCTGGTACAAACTTACCTTCAGTTGCAACTCCTAACGGTCAGGCTGCATTCTTATTCTTATTGACTTCACCTATTGCAGCTTTAATCAGATTACCTTACTTTAAGATGATGTACATGGCATTACCATATACTATCGTGTTAACTGTTGTTGGTCTTCTTGCAACCTGGTTCTTGATGCCAGAACTAACCGGTTGGTTAATTCGTGAAGGTTGGGTTCACGGTGCTTCAATTGAGTTAATTCAAGGTCAGATGAAGTAATCTGCCTTTAAATTTATTAACTTGGCTCTGCATTTGCAGAGCCTTTTTTATTCAAAAGATAAAAATTGCACAATAATGAGCCTTAACTCTAATAATATTGCTATACAAAATGATATTATTAGCGCCGTTAACCTTACAGAATAATAAATAAATTGGAGTCTACCTTGTTACAACTATTTAAAAGTATTTGCGCATCAAGATTCTGCTGGTTTTTGCTTTTCCTATCAGGAATTGCGCTAGAGGCTTGCGGTCTTTATTTTCAGTACGAATTGCATTTAAATCCATGTGTTAATTGCGTTTACGAGAGAGCTTATTTCTTAGGTTTTGTTGTGGCAGGTTTCATAGGCGCAATGGCTGCAAATTATGTTATTGTAAGATTCTTATGTGTTGCTGGATTCTTAGCAAGTGCTATTGGTGGACTTTTAGTAACATGGGAACACTACAGAGCCTACACTAGTACTTCTTTATTTGGTAATACCTGTAAGCTAGAAGCTCAATTTCCTGACTTTTTACCTCTAGACACCATTGCTCCTTGGATGTTTAAACCATTAGGTTTATGTTCTGATAAGCTTGATTGGGAGCTTTTAGGACAGAGCATGCCATTTTGGATCTTAATCGCATTTGCAAGTGCTACTGTTATTGCCATCCTAATGTTAATCAGTTTCTTTGTAAAAAAGAAAACAAGTAACTTTGATAGATTGTATAAGTAACGTTTTTAAAAGATCCTTTCGAGGATCTTTTTCATTTCCACATCTTATCTCCTCTCCATCAATAAATATTTTAATCTGCATATCCTTAACAAACATTATGCTATTTGCATAACTAATTTTAATAATATTTAAACCAAGCAAAATTTTCAGATCTACAATAACAGTAATTATTACTATTATCAAAATCTTTAATGAGTTTAACTCTAGCATTAGATGATATTTCAATAGACGTAGATACACTTTTTCATACCATTGATTGTGGTATAACTGCATATAGAATTTATGAGCAAAAAGTAATACTACGAATCATATCGTGGTTAAGCAATTTAACAGTGAATGTGAAAGAATTGTTGGTATTAACTTAGACAGCTTTACAAAATCTGTTACTGATTTTGAAGATCTTGTAACTCCAAAGTACAAAGCTGTATTAAAGAACATTTACTCATAGTTATCTAAAACAAAAGATGAGGTTCAGTTTGAGCTTGAAATCGTTAATTTTATGCATAAAACAATCTATCTTATGTCAAATGCTATTGCGCTTAATAAAGGCGATGATGACAGAGGTCATTACATAAGTGTCCAATCAACATTCATGGATATTACTAAGTTAAAACACAAGAAAGAACTCATTAGTAATATTATCAGACATGCTCCTCTCACGGACGTACTAAACAGATCAGCTTATGAGTACGACATGGATCTGATTAAAAGCGATTTTTCTAGCTATCATCTTCGTCCTCATGGAGGTAAATTCATCACCTTTGTTGTTATTGATATCAATGGATTAAAATTTATCAATGATGCTCTAGGACTCAGTACTGGTGATGAAAGTATAAAAGCGGTTGCAAATATTGTTCAAACAAGTCTAAAGAAGATCGGTGTTATATACAGAACCGGCGGAGATGTGTTTTTTGTCATATTAAAACACATGACAAATATGAAGTAAGAACGTGTTTAACTGGACTTCATGCTCTTACTGATAAATATAGTAGATATTTAATTAAACATATGTCATTATCATTAGTCTCTAAGACCTTTAGCATAGACGAAAGTGACATTGATATTAAGAAATTCATCCAAATTGCAGAACAAAGAATGTATGAAGCAAAACGCTTTAAGACAAGCTAAATCACCTGTCTATTCTCATTCTTCATACAAGCTTGAGTAAATTGCAACTCAAGCTTACAAAATCTCATTTCTATAAATCATCACATAAGTGCAAAAGTCGCCCTACATAAACTAATTATGCTATATAACAGTGCATTTTGTATTTAAAATAGTGAGAATTGATTGCTAATGATATTATCAACTAATAAGGTCAGTGAAATTGTTATTTTAGACGCATTCTTTATGAACTGACCGCTAATTTTATAAAAGGTAAAAGTACTTACTATGATTAAACTAGACCACATAAATAAATTCTACGGTGACTTGCACGTACTCAAAGATGTAAGTCTAGAAGTTGCCGAAGGTGAGAAACTAGTTATTATTGGACCATCAGGCTCAGGAAAATCTACTACAGTTCGTTGTATGAACTTTCTGGAAACACCAACATCAGGTCATGTTTACATTGATGGAAAAGAGCTAACACAAAAAAACAAAACTAAACTTATTCGTGAATACATGTCTATGGTATTCCAACAGTTCAACCTTTACCCTCATCTAGATGTTTTGCACAATTTAACTCTGGCACCAATCAAGATCTTCCATAAGAGCAAGGAAGAAGCTGAAAAGTTAGCAATGCACTATCTTGAGGTTGTAGGTTTAAAAGATAAAGCTCATGTTTATCCAACTACTCTATCAGGTGGTCAGCAGCAAAGAATTGCGATTGCAAGAGCATTATGTGCCCAAACAAAGATCATTCTGTTCGATGAGCCAACATCTGCACTAGATCCTGAAACCATTCAGGAAGTTCTAGATGTTATGATAAAGCTTGCTAAAGAATCAAATATCACCATGGTTGTAGTTACTCATGAGATGGGATTTGCCCGTCAGGTTGCTGACCGTGTGGTATTCATGGCAGACGGAACTATTCTTGAAGAAGGTACACCTGAACACTTCTTTACAGATCCTAAGAATGAACGAGTAAAACAGTTCTTAGGCAAGATATTAAAACACTAATTTCATTACGATTATGCTTTAAGGAGCTCTTATGAAATCAATAAAAAATTTACTTTCTTTAGGCGTTGCGGCTGCCTTAGGTATTGCTACATTTGCTTCAACTGCTTCAGCAGAAGCACCATCTGACGTAAAAGAAATCAAAGCTATTCAGGACAGAGGCGTTCTACGTGTCGGTGTTAAGAACGATGTTGTAGGTTTCTCTGTAAAAGATCCTTTATCAGGCGAGTACACCGGTTTTGAAGATACCTTAGCAACTTTAATTGCTAAAGAAATTGGTGAAGATGTTGAAGTTGAGTTTACAGCAGTTACAGCAGCTACCAGATCAGAGTTAATTGATTCAGGTGATCTAGACTGCGTATTAGCAACCTTCACCATTACACCAGAGCGTAAAAAGAACTGGGATTTCTCAACACCATACTATCAGGATGCTGTATCTGTACTAGTTGAGAATAAGAGTGAAATCCACCACTTAAAGGACTTACTTGGTAAGACTGTGGGTGTTTCATCAGGTTCAACCTCAGCAAAAGCTTTAGTTCAGGCTATGATCGATAACAAGATCCTAGATGGCAAGAACTTTAATGCTGATAAGTTCGATCCTGCGACCTGGACAGAAGGTGTTAAGTTCCACCAGTTTGATAACTATCCTGCAATCTCAACAGCATTAGCAGCAAACGAAGTTCAGGCATTCTGTGTTGATAAGTCAATTCTGAACATTTACAAGACTTCAAGCCGTGGTTTCATTGATGAGAAGTTCGCTCCACAAGAGTACGGCGTTGTAACTAAGAAAGGTTCAGGCTTATCAGCCTTCATAGATGGCTTAATCAAGAAATGGTTAGCTGATGGCACCATTGAGAAGCTAATCAAAGAGAACAATCTATAATTTTCAATTTTAGATTTGTTTAACTTGATAAGTTAAATAAGTTAACTTCAATAAAAAGTTAGTAGGTTGCCCCTTTTTAGGGGCAACCATGTTTAAAAAGGATAAGTCAATGGGCAACTTATTTTCTTTAGATGCTTGGATGATGGTTTGGCACTTTAAAGAAACTTTTATTTTAGGTTTTTTAACCACAATAGGAGTTTCTCTGTCAGCCTTGCTTATATCTTTATGTCTAGGCATTATCTTTGGACTGATGGCTACATCTGGAAAAAATGCTCTTGCTGCCATTGCTCGTGTTTATGTTGAGTTTGTTCAAAATACCCCTCTATTGCTTCAGATCTGTTTTTTATACTATGCTTTGTCATTCTCAGGACACAGTATCGGAATTTTGATGTCAGGTATTATCTCTATTGGTATTTACCATGGAGCTTACATGGCAGAGGTTATCAGAGCAGGCATTCAATCAATTAACAAAGGTCAGTTTGAAGCAGCCTATACTCAAGGTTTCAATTACTTTGGTACCATGTACTACATCATTTTGCCTCAGAGTATTAAGATCATCCTGCCTCCAATGGTAAATCAGGTTGTAAACCTAATTAAAAATACCTCCTGCTTGTACATTATTGGTGGTTCTGATTTAATTTCTTTAACCTACAGTTTTGTAACAGGTGCAAGCACCGGTGGTGCATATGGACCTGCATATTTAGTATGTGGTGTTCTGTTCTTTATCTTCTGTTACCCTCTGTCAAAGATGGCTTCAAGTTGGGAAAATAACTTAAAGAAGCGTGACAGAATGACACCAACTGCCAAATAGGAGATACCATGGAAACTTCACTATTACAAGAATGGATGGCAAGCTTTCATATTCTAAGCATTAATGCCATTATTATTTATATTCTAAAAGGTACCCTGTTTACAGTTATTATTTCTGCTATTGCTGTATTCTTGGGTGTTATCTTCGGTTCTATCTTAGCTTTAGTAAGAAACTACTGTAATGCTCCTAAGTACAGAGTATTCAAATACCTTGCTATTACCTACATTGAAATCTTCCGTAACACTCCTTTACTGTTATGGATTTTCATTTGTGTAGTTTTCTGCCCTGTTCCTTCAATTTTTGCGCATAAGCTTTTCGGACTAACAACAGTCGAAACAAAATTATTGTTTAAAGCCTCAATTGCTCTAATCTTATTTACTTCATCAGTTATTGCTGAAATTATACGAGGTGGTTTGAACTCAATACCTCAAGGTCAGTTTGAAGCTGGTTACTCACAAGGCTTTAATGTGGTTCAGGTTATGATTTACATTATTCTGCCACAAGCAATCCGTAATGTAGTTCCTACTCTGTTAAGTCAGATCATCACTACTATCAAAGATTCATCATACCTTGCTAACGTAGCAACAGTTGAACTTATGTCACGTGTAAGACAGATTTTAAGTTCTGCAAATATGTATAATGGCATTGGTAATATCAACGTTTCAGATGTATTTGTTCTTTATGGTTGTGCTGCTGTAATCTACTTTATTATTAACTTCAGCCTATCATTATTTGTACGCCACCTGAACGCAAAAAAGAACAAGATCAAAATTACAGCTGTAAAAGCTTAATGAGGTAAGCTATGTCACATTATGTTGTAACCATCTCAAGACAGTTTGCTGCAATGGGTAGAACCATTGGTCTAAAAATGGCATCTAACTTAGGTATTGAGTTGCTTGATAGAGATATTGTAAAAGAAGCAGCAAAACGACTAGGTCTCCAGAAAGGTGAAGTTAGCCACTATGATGAGAATCCAGGTCGTCAGAGCTTTTTCTTAAGAAAGACTTACCTTTTTGATTTCTCTGTTTATAGTATCCACAATAATGTTTTTGAAGTTCAAAAGAACATTATTCAGGATTATGCAGACAAAGAGTCTTGCATCATCGTAGGACGCTGTGCTGACAGTATTTTGAGAGACAGAAAAAACATTTTAAATATCTGCATCTATGCTCCACTAGAAGCACGTTTACAAAACTGTGTTAAAGAACTTGGAATGGATGAGGATAAAGCTTTAGAGCAAATCAAAACTGTTGATGAGGCTCGTGCTGCTTACAGAAGAAAGCATTGTCCTGAGTGCACTAGTGAGTTTGACGATAGACATCTGATGATTGACTCTAGTCGCTTTGGTATCGAAAAGACATCTGAGATATTAACCGATATCGTTAAAAACACTGTCGCTAAAGATTAACGGTTAAAATTAATTCATCATCCAAGATTTGATCCTCCTCTACATACTTTTGTATTGGAGGAATTTTTCTCTTAATCTTCTTCAAAAATTATTTCAAGACATCTTCATTTTTATACCAAAACCACCAATATTTGTATCTGTAAACTAGATTTTGCCCACTTTTAGATCCTTTTTGCTTTCTGTTTGTTTTATTAGCACTTGTGATACACTAAACGGTGTCAAGAGTGTTAATTCACTCTTTTTGTTTTAACTTAATATTTTTACTAATTAAAAAAGAGTTTACTATGAGTATTTGCAAAGCATGTTGCGAAAATCAAGGCAGCGAAAAGAAGCGCCTGCGTATTGCAATTCAGAAATCCGGCCGTCTAACTGACGAAACAGAAAAATTATTTAAGAGCAGTGGTATTAAGATCTCTGCTAGCCGTGATCATCTACTTGCACATGCTGAAAACCTGCCTATCGACATTTTGCGAGTACGTGACGATGATATTCCAGGTCTTGTAATGGATCATGTTGTTGACTGGGGTATCGTAGGTCAGAATGTTCTAGAAGAGACCACTATGCAACGTGAAGTTGACGGTCTATATACAGGCTTTAACGAAGTCATGAAATTAAACTTCGGTGATTGCCGTCTTTCTGTTGCAGTTCCAACCGAACACAACTGGACTGGTCTTAAAGATCTAGAAGGTTGCAAGATTGCAACAACATACCCATTCTTATTACGTCGTGCCATGAAGAATGCAGGTGTTAACTACAAGTCTGTTCTTTTAACAGGTTCTGTTGAAGTTGCTCCTCGTGCTGGTCTTGCAGATGCCATCTGCGATCTTGTATGCACTGGTGCTACTTTACAGTCTAATGGTTTAAAAGAAGTTGAGACCATTTACACTTCAAAAGCAGTTTTAATTGGTCGTGACCAGCCTCTATATCCAGAAAAGCAGGCAATTGCAGATCTTTTAATTCAAAGATTCAAGGGTGTAATGTCTGCTGTTGAGAGTAAGTACATTATGATGAATGCTCCTCGCAACAAGTTAGAGGCAATAAGAGCAATTCTTCCAGGTGCTGAAAATCCATCAATTATTGAGTTAGAAGGAAGTCCTGATCATGTAGCTTTACATGTTGTTTCACGTGAAAAGTTATTCTGGGAAACCTTAGAGCAGTTAAAAGAGTTAGGTGCAACTTCAATTCTAGTCGTACCTATCGAGAAGATGCTCGACTAATACTAACTTAATAAGTTCAAGGGGCATTAAGTCTTTAATTTGATTTGTGCCCTGTTAAAGGATATAAGATGGAAGTTAAAATTTGGAAAGAGCTTAACGACGCTCAAAAAGAAGAAGCATTAACACGTCCAGCACAAACAACATCTGGTAAAGTGCAGGAGATTGTAGAAAACATCATCTCACGTATCCGTAAAGAGGGCGATAGCGCCCTTTTTGAGTTTTCAAAGACTCTGGATAAATACGAAGGTGATAACCTTGAATTAAGCGAAAATGAAATTTCTGATGCTTGTTCTAAAGTATCTAAAGATTTAAAAAAAGCAATTGATACAGCTTACGAGAACATCAAAAAATTTCACGCTGCACAGACACCTCACACTGTAAAACTAGAAACCTATCCAGGTATTGTTTGCGAAACTCACACTCATCCTATTGATTCTGTAGGTCTTTATGTTCCAGGTGGTTCAGCTCCATTAGTATCAACAGCTTTAATGCTAGCTGTTCCTGCAGCTATTGCTGGTTGTCCTGAAGTTATTTTATGCTCACCTCCTCCAATTTCTGATGCCATTATTTATGCAGCAACCAAAGCAGGTGTAAAGCGCATCTTTAATTTAGGTGGTGCTCAGGCAGTTGCTGCTATGGCTTATGGCACACAGACTGTACCTAAGGTATTGAAGATCTTTGGACCTGGTAATCAGTTTGTAACTATGGCAAAGCGCTTAGTATCAAACGATCCTCATGGAGCTGCTATTGATATGCCAGCAGGTCCATCTGAGGTTTTAGTAATTGCTGATGACAAGGCAAATCCTTCATTTGTAGCAGCAGACTTACTTTCACAGGCTGAGCACGGTCCAGACTCACAAGTAATTTTAGTAACTCAGTCAGAGCAGTTTGCAAAAAAAGCTATGACAGAAGTTGAAAAGCAATTAGCTGTACTTCCAAGAAAAGAGATTGCTACAAAAGCTCTATCAAAAAGTACAGCAATTGTCGTAAACAACTTAGATGAAGCATGTGCAGTATCTAACAGATATGCTCCTGAGCACTTAATTTTACAGGTTGAAGATCCTGAATCATTGTTAGGTAAATTACGTAACGTAGGTTCAATCTTTGTAGGTGCATATACCCCTGAATCTTTAGGTGACTATGCATCAGGTACTAACCATACCTTACCAACTTATGGTTATGCTAAAACTTGCTGTGCACTAGGTACGGACGATTACCGCAGACGTTATACCGTTCAAAAGGCAACCCATGACGGATTAAAAGCAATTGCATCTACCGTAACCACTATGGCCGATGCTGAAGGTTTAGGTGCTCACAAGAATGCTGTGGTTGTAAGAGTAAATAGTCTTTAATAGGAGTTATCCATGAATTACGAAAAGTTAATCACCAAACACGTACAAAAGCTTGTTCCATACCAGTCTGCTCGTCGTATTGGTGGTCATGGTCATAACTTCTTAAATGCCAATGAATCTCCTAAGAGCGAAGGTTATTTCTTAAATTCTTCAAGCTTAAACCGCTACCCTGAGTGCCAGCCTGAGGAATTAGTTGAACGCTATGCTGATTATGCTGGTGTTCATAAGACACAGGTAATCGCAACCCGTGGTTCTGATGAAGCTATCGGTCTTATTGTTAGAACTTTCTGTGAGCCAGGTGTTGAAGGTATCTTAATTGCTCCTCCTACCTATGGTATGTATGAGGTTGCAGCAAACACTAATGATGCTTTAGTTGCTATAGCTGAGCGTAATGATGATTTTTCATTAGATGCTCAGCACTTAATCGATGGTGTAAAGAAAGCTTCATTTACTGTTAAAGCAGTCTTTATTGACAGCCCTGCTAATCCTTTAGGTATTGTATTCCCTAAAGATGAGTTGATTAAATTGTTAAAAGCATTACCTGACACTTTAATAGTATTAGATGAGGCTTATATTGAATTTGCTAATAAAGAAGACGATTTAACATATTTAGTTAACGAGTATGAGAATTTAATCGTAACTAGAACTCTTTCAAAAGCATTTGCACTTGCCGGTATCCGTTGTGGTTTTGCTATTGCCAACGAGAATCTCATCAAAGCTATGCTTAAAGTTATCGATCCTTACCCTATCTGCGATCCTGTAGCTCAGATTGCTGTACAGGCTTTATCAGATCATGGTGTTGAGATGACTAAAGAGCGTGCTTTAAAGTGCAATGAAAGAAGAGAAAAGTTAGAAGCTGATCTTAAAGCTCTGCCTTTTGTTAGAAAGATTTTTGTTTCTTTTGGTAACTTCTTACTAGTTGAGTTTACAGACGGTCCTGCTGTATTTAATGCTATGGCTCAAAAAGGTGTTATCTTACGTTCATTTGAGACCAAGAAAGGACTTAAAAACTGCGTTCGTATTTCTATTGGTTCTGAGGCTGAGTTAGAAGAACTCATGCGCTATTTAAAGGCACTGGAGATTTAATTTGAAAAAGTACCTTTTTATTGATCGTGACGGAACTTTAGTTACAGAGCCTGAAGATTATCAGGTTGATGCTTTATCTAAAGTAAAGTTTGAGAAAAATGTAATTCCTGCTCTTTTAAAGTTAAAAGAACACGGTTTTACATTTGTGATGGTATCTAATCAAGATGGTTTGGGAACAGACTCTTTTCCGTTAAATACCTTTACGCCAGCACATGAGCTTATCTTAAATACTCTAGAGAGCCAAGGCATAGACTTCGAGCAGGTTTTAATCTGCCCACATAAACCAGAAGATAACTGTTCATGCAGAAAGCCTGAATTAGGGCTTGTAATGTCTTACCTAAAAGATACTTCATGGGATAGAGAAAACTCTTATTTCATCGGTGACAGAGAAACCGATGTAAAGATGGGTAAAAACATGGGAATTACTCCTATCCAATACAATCCTAAGACTATGTCATGGGATAAGATAGCAGATTCTCTTACCACCCTACACCGTATTGCTACAGTAGAAAGAAATACTCGTGAGACTCAGATTTCAATCACTGTTGATCTTGATCATGCAGGTAATTCAAGTTTTGATACAGGCATAGGTTTCTTTGATCATATGCTTGATCAGATTGCAACTCATGGTGGTTTTTCTATCAATGCTAAGGTAAAAGGAGATCTCTATGTTGATGATCACCATACTATTGAAGACACGGGTATAGCTTTAGGTCAGGCTATTCTGAAAGCTTTAGGTGATAAACGCGGCATAGGCAGATTTGGTTTCGTGCTTCCTATGGATGAAGTCTACGCAAAAGTCTTTGCAAATTCTTTAGATGATGACAATGTCACTGTTGCTTTAGACATATCAGGACGTCCTCACGTGAAGTTTGATTTTGATGCAGAATTTACACGTGACAAAGTAGGTCAGATGTCAGCTCAGATGGTACCTCATTTCTTTGAGTCTTTATCAGTAGCTTTAGGTCTTACCCTACATATGTACGTCTCAGAAGGAAATGCACATCATCAGATAGAAGCTTTATTTAAGGCTTTTGGTCGTGCACTGAGAGTTGCTCTTGCTCGTCATGGCAATGAATTACCATCTTCAAAAGGAAAGCTCTAACCATGAAGATTTACATCATTGATACAGGCTCTGCTAATCTTAATTCTGTAGTTCAGGCCTTTAAAAGATTAGGTTATGAGGCTGTGATCTCATCTGACACAGATAAGATGAAAGATGCTGACAGACTGGTTTTACCTGGAGTAGGTACAGCTTGTGCGGTTATGGATGGTATTGAGAAATTTAAACTTTATGATTTTATTCTCAACACAAAAAAGCCTCTTTTGGGTATCTGTTTAGGCATGCAAATTCAGGCAACAGACTCATCTGAGGTTCCTTTGAATGTAGCTGGTGAAGTAATTAAATGCTTAGACATCGTGCCTTCTCATGTCGTAAAAATTCCTGATACAGGCTTGCGTTTACCTCATATGGGCTGGAATACAGTACATCATACTGATCATCCATTATTCGACGGTATAAAACAGGATGCTTATTTCTATTTTGACCATTCATTTGCAATGCAGGTAGGTCAATATACAATCGGCACAACAGAGTATGGCGTACCATTCTCATCTGCTATCGGTCGAGACAACTTTATGGGCGTTCAGTTCCACCCAGAGAAGTCATCTCAAGCTGGTGAAAAACTATTAAGCAATTTCATTAACAATTTCTAGGAGCAATCATGATTATTCCTGCTTTAGATCTTTCAGGTGGACACGTAGTTCGCCTAAAACAGGGCGATTTTGCTCAGAAAACTGTTTTCAATGTTGATCCCATTAAAAGAATTTTTGATGCAGCTAATCAAGGCGCTGAGCTTATCCATATCGTTGATTTAGACGGTGCTAAAGATCCTATTTACAGACAAAGAGCTCTAATATCAAAGATTGTCAAAGCTTCTCCTCTTCCAATTCAAACTGGAGGTGGTATTCGTTCTGCTTTTGATATTGAGAATCTTTTAAATCTAGGCGTAGAAAAAGTTGTTGTAGGATCAGTTGCTGTAAAACATCCTGAATTAGTTCGTGGTTGGTTAAACTACTTTGGTCCTGAACACTTTACCCTAGCATTGGATGTTCGCCTAAATGATGGAGTTCCATATGTGGCAACCCATGGCTGGCTAAAGACTTCTAATACTACTTTAGATCAAATCTTAAGACACTACCTTCCATACCATATTGAACATGTTCTGGTAACTGACATCAGCCGTGACGGTATGATGAAAGGAGCTAACAACAATCTGTATGCTCAGCTGTACAAGAAATACCCTGATTTAGACATCATTGCATCTGGTGGTATTTCATCATTAGCTGATATTGAGGCAGTTGCTAAAGCTGGTGCTCACTCAGTTGTATTAGGCAGATCATTACTAGAAGGCAAATTCAGCGTTGAGGAGGCTGTTAAATGCTGGCAAAACGCATAATCCCCTGTCTTGATGTACGTGATGGCGTCGTGGTAAAAGGAGTTCAATTCCGCAACCACGAAGTTATGGGCTCGATCATCGATTTAGCCAAACGCTATGCTGATGAAGGTGCAGATGAATTGGTTTTCTACGATATTACTGCATCCTCTGATAACCGTCGCGTTGGTAAGTCATGGGTTGCTAAAGTAGCTGAGGTTATCAATATTCCTTTTGCTGTAGCAGGAGGCATTAAGTCAGTAGAAGATGCCAGAACCATCTTAGCTTATGGAGCTGACAAGATCTCAATTAACTCTCCTGCTCTTGCCGATCCTGAGCTTATTACAAGATTAGCAGACAAGTTTGGTGTGCAATGTATTGTTGTAGGTATTGATACCTACTTTAATGCTGAAAACAACCAGTATCAGGTAAAACAGTATACTGGTGACGTATCTCGTACTGTAACCACTACATGGAATACACTTGACTGGGTTAAAGAAGTGCAAAAGCGAGGAGCAGGCGAAATCGTTTTGAATATGATGAATCAAGATGGTATGAGAAAAGGCTACGATCTTGAGCAGTTAAAGAAAGTACGTGAAATCTGTAAAGTACCTTTAATTGCCTCAGGTGGCGCCGGTACTATGGAACACTTCTATGAAGCCTTTGAAATTGCTCATACAGATGGTGCTCTTGCAGCTTCTGTTTTCCATAAAGGTACCATTCATATTCCAGAACTTAAAAACTATTTAAGATCAAAAGGAGTTTGCATCCGTGATTAGATATTTTCATGGCTTCCAAAGCATAGATGAATTAGATTTCGAAAAAGTTGACGGTTTAATGCCTGCAATTGTTCAGGATTGCCAAACCGGTCAGGTGCTGATGATGGGCTATATGACCAAAGAATCTTTACAAAAGACTTTAGATACAGGCTTTGTAACCTTCTTCTCAAGAACAAGACAAAAGCTTTGGACAAAAGGCGAAGAATCAGGTCATTTTCTTCATATGAGATCAATCACCTGTGACTGTGACAAGGATACTCTCTTAGTTTTAGCCCGTCCTGATGGTCCTACCTGTCATAATGGAACTACAAGTTGCTTTGATGAGTCTCCTCTAGCAGATGCAACCTCTCGTTACATCTCAGGCAATCCTTTAAAAGATTACAATTTCGTAAAATAATCTTATCTTCTAGCCTTCTGTATAGAAGGCTATCTTAGTTTATTCTTCATAAAAACACTCTTGAGTTACCCTACTCAATGCTCTGTTACCTTTTTTTCTTTTTAGAGTGTGATCTTTTGATTGGTATTAAAGCAAGTTAGCTCTGGCTGACAAATCTTACCTTATACTAAGAATTGATTTGGATGTATGATATGTCCCTGATAAAAATGCCTAATAAAAGATGCATTAAACTAAGGACTTAGTATGGAAAACACTCCACACATTGGTTTAGAACCTGAATCAATTGCTATATTTACTCTACTTGCAATTTTTGGTCTTTTAATTGATCTTTGGGCACACAGAGCTGATAAACCAATTTCACTAAAAGCTGCAACCTTTTGGTCTTTATTCTGGGTAGCTGTAGGAGCAAGCTTTGGTGGATTTATGTACGTCCATTTCTCCCCTGAGGTTGCCTCATTATACTTTGCAGGTTATGCCTTTGAAATGGCACTATCAGTAGATAATCTCTTTGCCATCATGGCTGTATTTGCATGGTTTGGCATTAAATCAGGTTTTACTCATAGAGTTTTATACTGGGGGGTTCTAGGCGCTGTTGTCTTCAGACTTATCTTTGTTTTAATTGGTACCGGACTCTTCTCTTTAGGCGCTTATGTAGAATTTATCTTTGCCTTTATGGTTGCCCTATCTGCAATCTTAATGATTAAGAAAAAAGATAACGATGAAATGTCTGATTTCTCAAATCACCCTGCATATAAAATTGTAAAGTTCTTTGTTCCTCTATATCCAAAGTTAGTAGGGCATAATTTCTTCGTTTCAAACTCTCATGTTCAAGCAGAGCTTAAAAAAGAAGAGAATAAGCATATTGTCTTAAAAAGAAAAGGACTTATCTATGCAACTCCACTGTTCTTATGCTTGGCTATTGTAGAGACCTCTGATGTGATGTTTGCTTTTGACTCAGTACCTGCTGTAATTGCTGTATCTAAAGATCCTTTTATTGTGTACTCATGCATGATTTTTGCAATCTTAGGCTTACGTTCAATGTACTTTATCCTTGATGCATTGAGAAACGCTCTAGTATATCTTGAGAAAGCTGTGATTGTACTACTGTTCTTCGTAGCCTTTAAACTAGTAGCTTCTGCTTCATTACAGTTATTTGGAGTTGGATTTGAAATTGATGTTTATACATCCTTAATTGTAATTGCCACTGCATTATCAACAGGAGTAATTACATCTCTTTTATTGGGTAAGAAAGCAAAAGCATAGTAAACACTGTTCTGTAGTTACCTCTCTAGTAGAGAGTCACTAAAAAAGCAGGATCAATTTCTAGGAATGTACCTATAATTGGTTCTGCTCTTTTTTTGTTCTAGCTTTAGTTATGTCTTTAATCTTTGTTTATACTAATCTGTTAACAAGATCTTATTTACAAGATCTCTATCCTCTGGGTTTGTAATTGATGCAGCAGCATCATAGATGATTCTGCCGAACTTACATGCATCAACAGGATTTGCTCTGTCTAAATCATCAGCTGATCTTTGAAGTCTTGCTTTTAAACCTGATGGCTGTTTATTAAGCTCTTCATCGATTGCATCTGATAATAAAGCCTGGATCTTTTCCTTTTGACCTTCAGTAACTTCAACTCTCTTAGGATTGTCTCTGATTTCTGCTTTAAAAGCATTTCTTAATGAAGATAAGTAACCTGCATACTCCTCATCAGTCATCTTCTCAAATGCTCTTGCTGAACCAGATTGGAAAGAGCTAGAAGCAAATAATCTTCTGTCACCATTTACAAACATCTTGCAATCACGTGGAGATAAAGTTTTAACTAAGTATCTGTTAAATACCATGCTCTTTTCCCTATCTTCTGGGGTTAAACGTCTTAAGCCTTGTAAACTTAGAGCGTTAAAAATCTGCATCGAAGTTGCTAACCATAAAGATTGGTTCTTATTCTCTTTCTTATTAGCAAACAAGCCTTTTTTATCTAACTCTTTTGTTAAGTAGTCGATCATTTCATCATCAAAGAGCTCTTTGTAATGATTTTTTAATAACTCCTTTTTGCTTTTTGAGAACTTGAAACCTGATGCCATCTTGTCAAGATATTTATCTGTAGAAACTACAGTTTTAATGGTTTCTTTAAACTGCTCTTGAGGTGTTGATGGACCTCCCATAAAGAAAACCACAGCAAACACAACAATTACTGCTGCTACAACTGCGCCGATTAATGCTTGAAGAGTGCTCTTTGGTAAGTTATTTAACTTTGAAGTTATCTGCTCAATAATCTTATTCATAATAGTTATATTTAAATATTCCTAGTTTTGTTTGCTAAAACAAATTTATATTAAAGAAAGGATGTAGATCCCCTTTCTTTTCCTCGTGAGGAGTGAGCAGATTATCATATATTATACAATCGCGTTCTTGAGGTACAAAAAAGATCACTTTTAGATCATTTTGAGGATCTTTTAAGAAAGAAAGCACTGTATCCACAGCAACTTTAGCTGCTTTCTGCATTGAAAAGCCTAAAGTACCGGTTGCAATAGGTGTAAATACAATTGATTTACAACCGTGCTCTTTTGCGATTTTTAAAGCTCCCTGATAGCACTTTTTCAATTTCTCAATATCATCAGGTGTTACTTCAAAGGTAACTTTTGGTCCTACAACATGGATGACTATTCCATATGGCAGATTGTATGCTCTTGTTACTATTGCACAACCTTCAGGAGCATCTCGACCCTGCATGATTGAATAACATTCAAATCTTAACTGTAATCCAGCAGCTGAATGCAGAGCATTGTCAGGGCAGTTGTGTCCAGCTTGCTTACATCCTAATAAATTTGCCTCTGCACTGTTTACAACAGCATCAGCTTTAAAAGCAGTGATATCTCCTGTGTATACAAAAACATTCTGATTGAGAAGACATGGTTTTAAAGAGCTTTCATCAATTATTTGCTTTTCTGAGAGCTCTTGTTGAAGCAATTCATCTTGCAGAGAAAAGAACTCCTCGGGTAGTGGATTTTTCTCAGAATGCATATTCATAAGACCTCTTAGAAGAGCTCTTTGTGCAAAATAATCTTTTGAGAAATCTTCAATTTGGGCTTTTAGATTTGGAATATACTCTACTAAGATCTCTATTAGACGTGAAACAGCCTGTTCTTTTTGAAACATGAACTTTCTCCTTATTATGATGCAAGAATTATATAGGCTTATATATGCTGTTTGTAAAAGTTAATAAAAAGATCCGTCTTTGTGCAGGTATTTCTTAACAAACAGATTTTAAAGATGTTTCATTGTCATAGCCAAACTCCTTATTTATTAGACAAGATAATCAACCATGCAAACAAAGTTGTGCTTTTGAGAAGAAAAGAACCTCTAATGTTCAGTCTATAGTTCAATTCTTATCTTTATCTTATTAAACACTTGAAATTAAATACGCAAATCCCCATGTGAAGATGAGTAAACTAGGATCAAAAAGGTATATATAATCATGGACGATAACAAGAAAGATAATCTTGAAATCACTTTAGAAGATCTAAATGAGCTCAAGGAAAAACTACGTTCATTAAAAGAAAATATCGATAAAAAGACTGCGGAGGTTATCACCAAAATGGCTCCTCAAACTGAGGATGCTAAAGATAACTGTGATACTCCATCAGTTAACGAAAAATCAAATATTTCTGTCTCAGAACCATCACCTGAAGAAGTATTTGTTATTCCCGTTTTTGGCAGACCGGTTATGCCTTCACAGATTTGCCCTGTCCAAATCAAGGGGGAATGGGAAGATCTGATTACTGAGATTGCAAGATCACAATCAAAATCTTTTGCCTTATTTGCAATTGATGAAAAGTACAAAAAGAAAGGTTCAATCACTCCAACTGATTTTCCTAAAACTGGTACTTTAGTAAGACTTCTACACGCAAAGAGTGTTCCTGGTGAAGTTCACTTTGTATGTGAAGGCTTATGCCGCGTCCAAATCAAAGAATGGACTAAATTTGATAAAGAATTAAGAGCTGTTGTAGTTTACCCTCAGAACATTGAACCAGAGGCTGGTTCTGAGGCTGAGGTAAAAGTAAAAGCTCTTGCTATGAACTTAGTATCATCTCTTCAGGAGTTACTGCCTTTAAATCCAATGTACACAGATGAGATGCGTCAGTATCTACTAAGATTTGATCAGAATGATCCTTCTTTGTTAGCAGACTGTGCTGCTTCTGTAACCACAACCAGCGCTAAGAATCTGCAAGACATCTTAGATACCATTGATCTTTTAGAAAGATTAAAGAAAGCTCAAGCTATTATTAAAAAAGAGCTTAAAGCTGCTAAACTCCAAGATGAGATTAAGAGTTCTGTTAACGATAAGCTTTCTAAAAGACAGAAAGAATATGTCTTAAAAGAACAGTTAAAAGAGATCCAAAAAGAGTTAGGAACTAGAGCTGACAGCTATACTGAAGCAGACGAGTTTATTGCTCGTATGAAGAAACTTACTCCTCCTGAACTTATCAAAAAGAGATTTGATAGGGAGATTAAGAAATTCAGTATGTTAGACAGCTCCTCTCCTGAGTATGGTGTTACCAGAAACTATTTGGATATCTTATCTTCAATTCCTTGGGGTAAGTATTCAAAAGAAGAACTTGATATTGCAAAAGCACGTTCTGTTTTAGACTCTGATCATGAAGGATTAAAGGACGTCAAGGACAGAATCATTGAATTCTTAGCCTTAGGTGCGCTAAAAGGCACAACTAATGGCTCAATTTTGCTGTTCGTAGGACCTCCTGGTGTAGGTAAAACCTCCATTGGTAAGTCAATTGCAAAGGCTCTGAACAGACCTTTTTACAGATTATCTTTAGGTGGTGTAGGTGATGATTCTGTAATCAAAGGTCATCGCAAGACCTACATTGGAGCAATGCCAGGCAAATTTGTGCAAGCTTTAAGAGAAACAGGTGTAATGAACCCTGTTATCATGCTCGATGAAATTGATAAGCTCACAAAATCTTATCAGGGAGATCCTGCAGCAGCTTTACTAGAAACACTTGATCCTGAGCAAAACAATTCTTTCATGGATAATTATCTTGATGAAAGATTAGACTTGTCTAAGTGCTTGTTCATCTGTACAGCCAACACTACAGATACTATTCCAGATGCTCTTTTAGACAGAATGGATCCTATAAGATTGTCTGGATATATTGCATCAGAAAAGCTTGCTATTGCTAAAAAGCACTTAATTCCTAAGGGACTTGAAAAAGCCCATATGAAGAAATCTCAAATCAAGCTTTCAGATGCAGTCTTAAAGAAGATCATCGAAGAATATGCTCGGGAAAGTGGAATGAGATCAACTGAGAGAGCTATTGATAAGATTATAAGAAAAGTAGCTGTAAAGATTTTAGAAGGAAACAAATCAGTTACCGTTACTGCAAACTCTTTATTCAATTATTTAGGTACAGCTCCTTTTAAGCGAGAAAAACACTTAGAAGGTGTTGGTGTAATTACAGGTCTTGCATGGACTTCTGTAGGCGGCGCAACTTTACCTATAGAATCAGCAAAGGTAAACAATGAAGGCAAAGGCTTTGAGCTTACAGGCTCTTTAGGCGATGTCATGAAAGAGTCTGCCCATATTGCTTACAGCTTTATTCAAGGTCATATTGCTAAATATTGTCCGCAGAAGAAAGACTTCTTTAAAAAGGCTTGCATCCATGTTCATGTACCAGAAGGAGCAACTCCAAAAGATGGACCATCTGCTGGTGTAACACTAGCATCTAGTCTCTTGTCTTTAGCTATGAACAAGGCTCCTAAAAAAGGGTTTGCTATGACAGGAGAACTTTCTCTTACGGGTCAAGTCTTAGCTATTGGCGGAATTAAAGAGAAGACTATTGCCGCTCGTCGTATGGGCATTATGAATATCATTTGTCCTAAAGCAAATGAAGATGATGTAAAAGAGTTACCAAAAGAGGTAACTGAAGGAGTTCATTACTACTTTGCAGATACCTACGATGATGTAGCAAATGTAATTTTTGACTTGAAAAAGAAGTAAACAGAAATAATAAAGCCACGGTATTTGCCGTGGCCTCATAAGACCTGACGGAAGTCAGGTCTTTTTGTATATGAGATTATTCGTTATCTTTTATCTCGTATACTGCTTTATTTAGAGCATTCTTTGGCTCTTCATCACCTGAAATTGATTTTAAAATTGCATTGCCCATAGGATCCCATACTTTTGAAAATTCAGGTACGGTTGGCATTGCATCTGCATTCTTAATCTGAATTGCAATTGCATTAGCAAAATCGTCATTAGTAATTAAAGGATTATCTAATACTGCTTTAATAGGAGGAAGCTCAGCAATCTCTGAATAACGAATCAGAGCATACTCAGGTCTATTGATGTACTCTAAAAACTTTTCTGCAAGATCTTTATTCTTTGTTTTTGAAGAAATTACATAGCCCTTTGCACCATAAAATGGACGCATTGCTTGACCGTTTTTAAGAATTGGTAATGGAGCTACACCATAATCTACACCAGATTTTGCATAATCACCTAATGCCCAAGGACCATTGATTACAGCGGCAACCTTGCCTTCTTTAAAGTAATTATCCACAGCAGCAAAACCATTGCTTGATAAAACTTCCTTTGGAAGATACTTTGAATATGAGGTAATAAATTGTAATGCTTTTACGGCACCATCATTATTTAAACCAATATCATCTGGATTATATCTGCCATTTTTATTGCCAAAGACATAGGCACCATATCCACTGAAGATACCGTAGGAAATATAAAATTGATCTAACTTTCCAATAAGACCATATTTGCCTTCTGAGAGCATCTTGTCATTGAATTTTAAGTAATCATCCATAAACTCATAAGGATATTCCAGTAAGGACTTATTGTAATAAACCACTAAGGATTCAATTGAACGTGGGGCTGCATACAGATCACCGTTGTAGCTAAAAGCTTCAATTGCTAAAGGTAAGTACTTTGCCTTCTCCGTATCAGAAGAAAATCTGTCTAACTTAGTGATTAAACCTTTATTTACTGCACCACTAATCTGATCAGAAATTGCAATAAAGATGTCAGGTGTACTCTCACCTTTTTGATTTAATTCTGAAACCAAATCTACATGCTTTACAGAATCTTTTTGTTCGATAACAACTTCACAACCATTTTCTTTAGCAAAGTTTCTAGCAGCCTTTTCAATACCATAACCTTTGCCATTATCTTCCCAAACAACTAATCTTGATTCTGCAATTGATGCAGTACTTACTGATAAAAGAAATGCACATAAAGTGAGTTTTGACAGTTTTTTCATAGACATCCCATTTATATATTCAGAAAGGTAAAATAATTGTTTTTTGCCCTAAGAAAATCAAAATGTTAATGACAAAATTGTGGTTATTTTACCTATTTATAAAAAAATTCCTAGACTAAAAATTTATCCTTATGTAATTCATTGAAATATTACTTTAGTCTAGACTGATTTTCTGTGACAAATTTCTTTATCTGTAAGATTTTTGATGTCTATTTGTCAATTTCTATTGATACAAATACTGTTCAATTCTGATTTTGGCGTTTTTAAAAGTTGACTTATACGGAATACCGTATAAAACGGTTCTGTTTAGAGCGTAATTTAGGTCACCAAAAACATCATTCATTTTATTTATATTAGGCATAGGCTCTAAGAACTTAATTTCATTGACTAAAGTACTTGCCAAATCATCATATTTAATAAAGGATTCATTTAAGACAGTCTTAATAGGCGGAAGCTCAGCTTTCTTGAAGTATCTGTCCTCTGCATACTCAGGTCTGTTTAGAAACTGAATAAACTTTTGAGCAAGCTCGCTATGTAAAGATTGAGCAGGGATGGTATAACCTTTTACTCCGAAAAATGGAGCTAATCTACGTCCATTTTTAAGTTTTGGTAATGGAGCTATACCGATGTTAATTCCGGCTTTAGCATATTTTTCTAAAGCCCAAGGACCATTGACTACAGCAATAGCTCTTCCTGAGGTAAAGAGTTTATCAATAATGGCATCACCATTTTTCTCAAAAATATCTTGTGGTATGCAGTTTCTAGCATATTCTGTAAGTTCAGCTAAACCTTTCATTGCTCCTTCTGAATCTAAGCCAATATCATTGACGTTTATAGAGCCATCTGGATTTCTACCAAAAACATATCCTCCATTACCCCTGATAAAACCATAGGCATAATAGATGTCGTCAAACTTTCCTATAAGGCTCAAGCGATCTTTGTTTTTATTGTCTTTAGCAAGCTGTTCATATTCTGCTAAAGTTTCTGCTGGGTATTGGATAAGATCGGCATTGTAATAAACAACCAAAGTCTCAATTGAACGAGGGGCTGCATAGATTTTTCCTGACACTGTAAAGGCACCTACAGCCTCATCAAGATAATCTTTCCTGTCAATTGTCATGAAATCTAAAGGCATCAGCAGATGATCTTCTTGTGCTTGTCCAAATTTGTCAGAGATGGTGACCATCACATCAGGGATTCGTTCACCATTTTTGATATGCTCTTTTAATACATCTAACTGTTTTGCAGAAGATATTTCTCTTAATTTAATCTCACAATCATTGATAGCTTCGAAATCGGCTATGGCTTTAGTAATTGCAAAAGATTTTGACGGCTCTTCCCAAACCTCAATTTGCTCCTTTTCCTGAGCATAAACATTAAACGACGATAGTAGGACCAAAGATGAAATTATTGCTAATTTAAACATAGTAGGTTACCTCTTATTTTTTCTCATTCTCAGAGGTAAAGATAGAAGAGTTCTGTTAACGTTACATGTTTAAATTTGTTAATTGTTTGTTCCAATTCTTTGATAAGTATCACTGTTTTTAAAATTCTTACAACATTTTTTATGCTTCGCGCTAAAAGCGTGCGATTACATATCAAATTTTAGATCTGTGACAGATGCGACAAAAAAAAATACTGATTAAATAAAATATACATACTTTTTTATAAATTAGGAGAACTTATGTCTTTTTGGCAACAAATCGTAGCTTTTGCATTGAGAGGTTTAAAACCTTCATATTATTGGAGACACTTTGTCCTGGGAGCCATCGTTCCTGTCATTATCATTGGATTACAGATTTACGTCGGTTTTTCAAATCCAGAGATCTCAACAGGAACAGCTGTAATTGGTATTCTAAGTTACATAGCAGGAGCACTGTTTCTACTCATTCTTTACCCTTTTTCAAGATTTGCCTACGAAAGTATCGTTGAATTTGTCATGGGTAATAATGTAATAATTTCAAATGCCCTGTTATTTCTAACCTATAAGTACATCTCTTATGCAATCTTGTTGTGCTTTAGTTTTGTCATTGCCCCTATTGGCATGATCATTTTATTTTTCTACAACAAGCATCAGTTCAAGCTAGCTCAAGAGCAGGCTGTTCAAGCTACAGAACAAAATCAATAGTGAGGTTATTATGAAGTTCTTATCAGCAATATTTGCAATCTGTCTGTTAGTAAACGTAAGCGGATGCTCGATGTTCAATCATCAAATGGGAACAAGGATCACCGACAGACAGTTACAGTCTATCACTAAAGGAGAAACTACCACTGATGTACTAATGACCACCTTTGGCGCTCCTGATAAAACCTTAAACTCTGGTGATGACACCATGTATGTTTATAATTATGAGGTGCTCAAGAGTATTGGCAGAAATGTTCATGAGACAGTAACCTTTGTTTGTGACAAGAATGGTGTGGTAAAAGACTATATTGCTAACAGAAAAGCAAAAAGTACTGGTAATGCACTTTTAAAGGCAGCTGGCAACTAAAAGATAAAGTAAGTAGTAAATGAAGATTAAGCCTATGCTTTTCAGTATAGGCTTATTTTTGAAAGGATTTCTAAAGCTTAGTTTTTAAAGTCTTTATATGGAGTGAACACTAACTCGATATCCTCACCAGACATTTCTCTGTACTCCCCCTCTTCAAGATCCTCATCGAGTCTTAATTGACCAATGTACAATCTTTCTAACTCTAAAACCTCATTACCTACACATTCAAAAAGACGTTTTACCTCATGAAAACGACCTTCAGTTACGGTAACTAAAGCTTCATTATCAGATATAATCTCAAGTAATGCGCTCTTATAACGAGTCTTTTCCTCAGGATGTTTTAAGCCTTTAGCAAAATGCTCTATATCGTGCTCAGAGATTTTCTCTTTGGTAACTGCTCTATAGGTCTTGGTAACACCAGTTTTTGGAGAGGTGATCTTATGATTAAGATCGCCATCATCAGTGACAATAATAAGACCGGTAGTATCAATATCAAGACGACCAACACAATGCATCTGTGTAAACTTTGGAATGTCTGAAAAGATATTGATAACAATTGGGTTATTGTTATCCCTGTCAGCACAAACGTAGCTATTTGGCTTATTCAGCATAAAGATGCGCTTTTTAAAGCCATCTGACACTGACACTTCATTGCCGTCAATGACAATGTCAGCCTCAATGGAGATTTTTGCGGCAGGATCTGCAATTACTTCACCATCAACTTCAACATCCCCTGCCTTAATAAGCTTGGCAGCATATGAGCGAGGGACATCGAAGTTATGTGATACGGCTTTATCTAATCTTAAAGTATCTTTAGCCATGGTATTTGTGCAGAACTAATGATGCGTTAGTACCACCAAAGCCAAAGCTGTTTGACATGACAGTCTCAAGTTTAGCTTCTCTTGCCTTATTAGCTACGATATCAAAGCCTTTAGCCTGTTCGTCTAATTCCTCGACGTTTATTGATGGAGCAATAAAATCATTTTGCATCATTATAAGACTAAAGATAGCTTCACTTACACCAGCAGCACCTAAGGTATGACCTGTCATAGACTTAGTAGATGAGATTGGTGGACAGTTATCTCCAAATACTTCTCTAATAGCTTCAAGCTCTTTTAGATCACCTAAAACAGTAGAGGTACCATGAGTATTGATGTAATCGATCTTGTAATCACATCCTTCTAGAGCGCGCTTCATGCAACGCATTGCGCCTTCACCTGATGGGGCCACCATATCATAGCCATCAGAGGTGGCACCGAAACCTACAACTTCAGCGATAATATTTGCCCCACGTGCTTTAGCGTGTTCTTCTGACTCTAGAACTAAAATACCACCGCCGGCACCAATTACGAAACCATCTCGGTTAGCGTCATATGGTCTGGATGCTTTCTCAGGAGTATCGTTATATCCTTTAGACAGAGCTCCCATTGCATCGAACAGACATGAAATTGTCCAATCTGCTGATTCACCGCCACCTGCGAACATAATATCGTGACGACCTAAGGCAATTTCATCACAAGCTAATTCAATGCAGTGAGCTGAAGTAGAACAAGCTGAACTTACAGATAAAGATGCACCTTTAATCTTAAATGCAGTTGCAAGGTTTGCTGAGGTGGTTGAACTCATTGCCTTAGGAACTGCATAAGGACCAATCTTTTTTACGCCTTTTTCACGTAGAATATCAGCTGCATCTACGATGGCTTTAGTATCACCACCACCAGAACCAGTAAACAGACCAGTTCTTTCATTGCTAATATCTTCTTCTGTAAGGCCAGCCATTGCTATAGCTTCTTTCATTGCTATATAAGAATATGCAGCAGCCTCACCCATAAAGCGTAATGCTCTACGATCAATAAATTCTTTAAGGTCAATATCAACTAAACCTGCTACCTGTGAACGCATTTGTCTGTCCACGAAGTCCTGAGATTTTTTGATACCTGATTTACCTTCCTTTAGTGACTTTAGTACTGCATCTACACCGACACCGATTGATGAAACAATACCCAAGCCTGTTATGACAACTTTTTTTAATGTCATGCTTTCTCCGAATTTGTAAAAAATTCTGTGACGATTTTTTTTAAACTTTTGCTAAAACTGTTATTAAAAACGTTACATTGCAACAATATCATAATGTTTTACAAACACAAAATGAATTACAGTATTTTATAGGTGATACCAAGGTCAAACTTTTATATAAAAATCTAGTTTACAAGAATAATAAAGAATAAACTTAAGCTTGATTTGTCGTTTCTTTTATACAAATTGTTCATTACTTTTATCATCAAACTATGACCATCAAAAAACAATTCTTTCCTTTAGTTTTAATTCTCTCTTATTCAATTTTCTCAAGTGCTGAGACCTCCGATATATCTCTTCTTATAAAAGAATGTAATGAAGGTAGGGCTAATTCGTGTGGTCAAGCAGGCGTTTATTACGAAAACTCTGAGAATGCTGATTTGAAAAAAGCTGAACAAATGTATTCAGCTGGTTGCGACCTTGATGATATGTTTTCTTGTGGAGCTTTAATCTATTTACCTGATGATAATGATAGTTTCAATAAAATTAACAATCTGCAAACTGATATACACAAGAACACCTCGGCTACTAATAACAGTTTTAATTCCTTAGATGAGACAATAGCGTCATTTAACCACAGAAATTTATCAACTGATCTAAAAAAAATCTTTTCAACTTTCAATGACTACTGTGCACAAGGTGAAGGAAAAGCCTGTCTTTATTCAGGTGTCATGAATAACTACGGCTTAGGTACAAAAAGAAATCTCAAAAAGGCTATATCTAACTATGAGAGCGCCTGTGACAGCAATATATCTAAGGCATGTTACAACCTAGGTTTCATGTATGAATATGGAAATGGCGTAGTAAAAAGCATCAAGACGTCATTAAGCCTTTTTGAAAGAGGTTGCGCTCTTAATGATGGCAAAGCATGCAATAGTGCAGGTTTCTTATATGAATATGGAAAAGGAATAAAACAGAATAAAGGTACTGCTGCAAAATACTTTGAAAAAGGCTGTGACTTAAATGTCGGTCAAGCCTGCCGTAATCGCGCATGGCTGTATGTAAAAGGTAAAGGGAAATACCATAATCCAAATATGGCATTTTCATACTTTTTTAAAGGCTGTGAACTTAACGATGTTAAATCATGTTCTAGCGTTGGATATTCATATTTGCATGGAAGTGGCACCAAAAAAGATCTTGAGATGGCTCGAAAGTACTACAAAATTGCCTGTACACGTGGTCACAAAAAGAGTTGTTCATTCAAGTAAATACTAATTTTTAAGATGTAAACGGACAAATCTTTCTCACCATAAAGCACATTTATGACATTTGTGATTAGTAACGCAAAATTTGTTGTATAATAGCGCTCGTTTAAAAGCAGGTTAACAGTAACCTTTTAAACATAAATTGTTTTTTATAGGTATAAACTTTTATTAAATATGGCAAAAGAAGAAAGCATTGAAATGCAGGGCACTATTCTTGAGACCCTGCCTAACACCATGTTCCGCGTTCAGCTAGATAATGGTCACATCGTAATGGCTCACATTTCAGGCAAAATGCGTAAAAATTACATCAGAATCTTAACTGGTGACAAAGTAACCGTACAGATCACTCCTTACGATCTGACCAAGGGTCGCATTACTTTCCGCGCCCGCTAAATCAAAAAAGAATTTCTTGTCATAAAAGATGTTTCCCTGAGTATAAAAATTTACTCGGGGATGTATTTTTTTCTCATACTTACCTTTGTAAGCTCAAATACAATTAAAAGTAGCAAAAAAACTATGAGCAAATCAGAATTATTTAAAAGATATGTGCTGTTTTTTTTCTCTGTAGTTTTGCAGGGTACAGCTATTGCGTGCATCACTTTTGCGAAAATTGGTACTACACCAATTTCGTCAACAAACTATGTATTATCGCTTCATTCAACTTTTACATTAGGTGACACAACCTTTATTTTTAATATTCTTCTGATTGTTTTGCAGATTATGTTTATTTGTATCGGTTCAGAGAAGTTAAAAGATCATATAAGCAAATTAGTAATGCAGATCCCTGTATGCTTCGTTTTCTCTTTTATGATCGACATTTCAACTGACGTATTAGTATTTATTCTGCCAGCCGAAATTAGCTACTTTACTAGCTGGTTTTTAGTTGTGTTCGGTACTGCACTTTTAGCTTTAGCTGTCTCCTTATCTGTTACAGCTAATGTCGCAATGGTACCTGGAGAATACTTTATTAAGGTCTTCCACCCTATTGTTAAAAAGAGCTTTAGCTTTGTAAAAACATTCTTTGATATTTTCTTAGTTACATCAGCTGTTATTTTATCTTTGTTCTTAACTGAATTTAGTGCTATCGAAGGTGTTAGAGAAGGAACCTTATTTGCAGCTTTATGCACTGGACCTACCGTCCATTTCTTTATTCCTCTGTGTGCAAAACTAATTCCTTATTTAAAAGGTAGCACTAGTGTTGAGACTGTAAGTTCCGATAACACTCATAAAGCTCAAGAGAATAAAGCAGAAGCTACTGTTTCTGACAATAACAAAGACTAAACTTAACTCAAAATAAAAAAGCTTTGTCATCACTACGGCAAAGCTTTCTTCCTTATTCTGTAATAATTATGCTAAAGTCTTCTATTCGTTGCTGTTTACAGGTTCACCAATATCTCTGTTATCAAAAGTCCTCTTGCCGTTTACTATTGAATTAACATAAGCATTGATTAGATTTGTTGAAACTGTGTTGTAGTCTCCTGAGATCTCTACAGTGTACATATTGTTTACTTCACCAATTACAACTACATCTCGGCCTATATTTGGACAAGAGGCTGTATAAAAACCTTTTCCTAGAGTTTTAGCTTCTTTACACTGGTTTTGATTTACATAATCATCAACCACCTTTTTAGCATCTTTACCCAGGGTTCTCTTTGAATAGGTAAAACGAATTGTTGAACTGGGTGTAGGCTGTGTTTTATTAACTGGTGAAGAGTAAACTACAGTATCCCCTTCTACGGTTACATTCCAGGATTCAGGCACAGGAGGAAAATAAGCTACTTGTACAGCTGTAGCTTCCAATGAATATAAAGCACCTGCTAAAAATGAACTTAAAACTAATGAATTACTTATAAATCTTGAAATTCTTGTTTTTAATTCAATCATATTTTTCATCAGTTTCACTCTCCAAAGCTTTAATTTCATCTTCTAGTAATTTTATCCCATCGCCTACGCTTACGCACTGACAAAATCTTTTAAAGAAAGGATTTAACTCTTTTCTGTGAACTCTTGCATATCCTAAGAACTGCTTTGCTCTATCCATAACGATCTTTTCAGTTCTGTCAGACTTTGAAAACTCTTCGATTACCTCAATATCTGTCTTTAAGACCTGCGCTAATGAAAAAGGCTTTGCATTTTCTTTAATCACATGACCTATATTAGGAACAGGAAATGCTCCTCGTCCACACATAAAGTGATCACATAAAGTTTGTTTTTCGCATTCTAAAGCTTCATTTCGTGAGTTTATATTTCCATTAGCAATTAAAGTAATACCTGGACACAATTCATGTAAAGGCTTCATACAAGACCAGTCTAAAGCTTCAACTCTGTAGAGATCTTTTCTGGTTCTGCAATGAACTGTAATTTCTTTTACACCATCGACAGCTATAGCTTTAATGATAGTTGGCGCTTCACTCTTATCTAAAAAACCTAATCTTACTTTTACTGACAAGTCACAAGCAGGATCTAACTTTGCTCTTACTGTTTCTACAATTTCATGCAATAGCTCAGGCTCCTTTAAGAGCATGGAACCGGAGTGATGAACAAATCTTGAAGGGCAACCAAAATTGATATCAATAGAACGTGCTCCAAGATTATTTGCAAGCACAGCTGACCTTGCCATAGTATCCGGATTGTCACCTAAAAATTGAATACGCACATCGGTTCCATCTTCGGTTTTACAGTCATTTTGATATTCAGGAACTTCACGTAACAATGTCTTCTCTGAAACAGGCAGATCAGTTACTCTAATGAACTCAGAAAAGCACAGATCATAACCACCGTGTGCACATAGAACTTTTCTCATGGGACCATCTGCTAATCCCTCTAATGGAGCTAAATAAACTTTGTAATTATTCATAGTAAAGGCACACTCGGTTAAAGATCATTTTTAAGACTAAGGTTAAAGCTCGCATATCTTAACAAATTTGAAGCTTTGTTATGATTTTTTTTAGGACAACTCCTAGCCTGTGATAAAATCATTTTATGCTAAGGAGCGACTATGATTATAGCAACTCATAATGGCACTTTTCATGCTGATGAAACTACAGCCTGTGCCATTTTAACCTACCTTTTTGAAAACAGTTCAATCATAAGATCACGAGATCCTGAAGAACTAGAAAAAGCAGATATCATTATTGATGTTTCAAATCAAAATGACGAAAAGCATTTTGATCACCATTCAAAAGAATTTACTTTAAGCAGAGATAACGGGATTAAATACGCCACAGCAGGTCTTATGTGGAAAAAGTTTGGTCACGATTACTTAAAAGCTGTTGCTAAAAAAGAACTTCCATTTAATCCATCTGCAAAAGTTATCGATGAATCATTCAAGCGTATCGATACTGATTTTATGACCATGATTGACTTAAATGACAATGGTCAATTAACAGCTTATGTTGATGAAATTTCTCAAGCGGATACTCCTAAAGAAAAAGAGATTGTTGGTACTTTAAACGAACTGTACCAGGCATCCCCTGATATTCCTTTTATTGTTGCCATGATGAACATTCCTAATGCAACAGGAGCTGAACAGGACAAAGCCTTTGCTGCAACAGTAAAGATGCTGAGAACTATTCTTTTAAATACAGCAATTAATGCTCTTACAACTGAAAGCGGTATTGATAAGGTTTTATCTTTCTATCATGGAGGTCCAATGCTTATCATCCATGAAAGATTACCTTGGACTCAGGCTGTATTAAATCACCCAGATGAGTTTAAAGATTGCTTGATTGCAGTATATCCTGATAGAAATATGCGTTGGAGAGTGCAGTCTTTACCTGTATCTAAAGCACAAAGATTTAAGAATAGACTTTCTGCTCCTAAAGAGTGGAGAGGTTTAAATGATGTTGAGCTAGACAAAGTTACTGGGCTTAAGAATTTAACCTTTATCCATAAATCAGGCTTTACTGGCGGTGCTCAGACCTATGAGGATAATCTTGAGTTAGCAAAGCTATGGTTAGAGCTTGGAGAAAAGGCTGAATAAGCCTTCTGGTTCATTGTTTGTAAATATTTAAGGCGATCTTATGATCGCCTTTATATTTTCAAAATCAGAAAACTACTTAATCTTAATTACAGCTTTACCTAAATTACCACGAGCGCGTAAGAAACTTACTTCCCTGTTTAAAGATGATGGAGCATCATTCTGCTTATAGAAGAAGGATCGCTCCTGCACTTTTAACTTGATTGAGCCATTACCACCTTCAAGTTTCTTTCCGTTTGAAAACTCTGAGTAAAGATAATAGATATCATTGTCGGTATCTAAGTTAATAATACCTTTCTTTTGTGGTTTTACGTTATACCATCCATCCACAACCCACTCTTTTGAAGTTTTATCTAGATAAGAAAAAGCCATCACCACAGTAGCCTTGGTCTGATTATCTACGGTTACTTCTAAAGCTTGCGCATTGCAGCTTATAAAAGCGCCTATAAATGCTGTTAGCAAAAATTTTTTCATGGATGTGTCCTTAGCCGTTATTTATGGAGCAAAGAAACCTGGTCCGCCTTTTTCATCATTAGAAGAACCATTGTCTTTGTCACTGTTATTATTTTGAGAACTGTCTTTTATACTTGTGTTTGCATCAGCACCGATATTATCCTCTGATGACTTCCTGTTACTAGTTGAATCAAGTCCACTTGTATATTCAGAAAGGTCTTTTTTCTCGTTTGATTCCTCTGAACCGTAGTTTCTAACTCTAGTTCCTTCGGGAGTAAATTTCTTTACAAAATTCTCTATACCGTTATTTTCAATTTCTGATCTGAAGACTTTTATAAACAATCCCATATAAACCATAGGCAACAGGCATACCAGACCATATGACAATTTTATGTTAATGAAAAATTCAATAGCTAAAACTACACCTACAATCGTATTTGCAAATGAAGACATACGTAACACGTTAACAAAGCTGGTCTTCATTTTTCCTACAAATAAGAAGATTGCCTTTGATAGAACAGCAATTACTAGTGCATTAAAAGCTAAAATAAAGAAAAACCAACCTGCGATAAAAAAGTACATTACAGTTTTGGCAACACCAAAGACAGCATCTACTAAAGAAGCTGCTTCAACAGGATTAAAATCAGAACCTTTCTCAAAGAGATCGGTATAGGCTACAACAGTGTCTTTGCCTCCTGACTTTACAGCAATAGTTTTTGAATTGAGTTCAACTATAGGATTTTCTGTATTAGCAATATTTTTATCATCTACATTGTAGACAATTGCTAACATGCCTTTAGAAGTTTTTATTTCTTTGTAGGCATCAGAACTGTTCTTTGGTGTTAAAACTCCATCATCAGATAAATAGCTTGGAGGAATTGAAGCTACAAGAGACGGTAATTCAATACTCTTAAAAGTATTTAAAACTGCATTTACCTTAATGGTAGCAGGGATAGATAAGACTAAACTTATGATAAATAAGTACGCAAGTCCCATTCCTTTTAACTTAAACAACACGTCAAAATAGAACCTTCCTGAGCACAGTGCTTTTATTGGGTATTGGCAGTAAGTCTTCAGATTATCTTTGCTAATCAATTGATGTATCCTCTTTATACGAGGCATAGAATAGCATACATACATACGATATTGATACAAAGAACTATGGAGAAAGTAAGAAATGAGAGCAAATATTCAATATGCTTCTATTTACGCTTCTGCAAATATCATAAATATCTAAAGTCAAATCTGAACCTTGATTAAAGTTATGTTTAATAAATTATCCTTTACCAACACAGATGGTATTAATTTTCATAAAAATTACACGTCATTACAATGAACTAGAGCTATGTTTTTGTTAATACCTTTATTATGCAGGTGTTTTGTCATATTATTGTTACCGTTATCTGATACCTACAGATAATACTCTTCGGCACACAATGCCATTAAGACCTCTAAACTAGCTTATCAGGCTAATTTAAGGCAAGTGGGTGCAAAACCACCCTTTTGTTGCAGACAAACCTACCCTCTGTAACTGTATTCACCTAATTCTAAGGAAACACCTTTCAACAGGACTTTAAACCATCTGTTGCTACCGCTTCAGTCGTGGAGTTTTAATTTTTTGCCAATAGGAAATTTTTACTTAAGGAAATATCAAAATGTCATTTTTAATCGCTGTAAGCAGGATCTTAGCCAAGTTTACTGCCTTATTCGTGATTGGTACTGCTGTACTAGCTTACTTTGTTCCACAAACCTGTACTTTCGTGAAGGGTACTACTCAGATCATTATTCTTGGCGTAATTATGCTTTCAATGGGTATGACTTTAGGTAGACAGGATTACAAAATTTTAGCTCAGCGACCTTTTGATATTTTCGTAGGTGCTGTAGCTCAGTTTACCATCATGCCATTACTTGCAATTTTCATTGCACAGACTTTTAACCTGTCAGATGGTCTAACATTAGGTCTAGTTCTAGTAGGTTGCTGCCCTGGTGGTGTTTCATCAAACATCATGTCTTTCTTATGCAAAGGCGACGTAGCTTTCTCTGTTGGTATGACTACAGTTTCAACTTTAATTGCGCCTGTTGCTACTCCATTATTAGTTAACCTGTTAATTGGTCAGAGAATTGATATCGATCCATGGAGCATGTTCCAGTTCATGCTGTTAGTTACCATTATTCCTGTAGCTATCGGTTCATCATGCAATATCATGTTCCACAAGTATGAGTTCTTCAAGCAGGTTCGTCAGGTAATGCCTGGTGTTGCTGTAATAGGTTTTGCACTAATCGTAGGTGGTGTTATCGCAGTTCATGGTGACAAGTTCTTACAGTCAGGCTTAATCATCTTTGCTTGCATCTTCTGTCACAATGCATTTGGTTATGTTTTAGGTTACGTTGCTGCTAAATTCTTTGGTATGAGCACAGCAAAAAAGAGAACTTTATCAATCGAAGTTGGTGTTCAGAACGCTGGTTTAGCAACTGGTCTTTGCGGTAAGTTCTTCCCAACCTCAGCAGAAGCAGCTATTGCTTCAGCTGTTTCATGTGTATGGCACTCAATTTCAGGTACCATCCTTGCAAACATCTTCTTATGGTTCGATAAGAAAGCTGAAGAGAACAATAATTCTGTTGAAAACTTAAAAGCAGAATCAGAAAACTAAAAAAGAATACCCTAACTAGTTCAAAGCTCTTTGCCTAAAAAGCAAGGAGCTTTATTTTTTTCTTTGGCAATTTTCTGAATAACTTTACATTTAAGTGCACTGACACAAAGCACAGATCATCCCTCGTTTGACAATACTCTCTTATCTTCTGAAAATAATAAAAGACAAATTTTATAAGGATATCTATAAATGGAGCTTTCAAAGACAGTTAAGCTTGCACAAAAGCTAGTTAGAATTGAATCTGTTACACCTAACGATAATGGTTGTCAGGAACTTGTAAAAGACATCATTAAACAGTTAGGTTTTACCTGCTATACAGTTGAAGAAAATGGTGTAACTAATCTGTTAGCACTACATGGTCATGGAGCTCCTTTTACCATGTTCTTAGGTCATACCGATGTTGTACCTACAGGTGATCCTAAAACTTGGGAACATGATCCTTACTGTGGTGAAATCTTAGAATACGATGGTGTTCCATATTTATACGGCAGAGGCAGTGCAGATATGAAAGGCGGAGACGCTGCCATGATCTGTGCGATGTGTGACTATGTTGAAAAACATCAAAATCACAGAGGCACCATTGCGCTTCTTTTAACATCAAATGAAGAAGGTGATGCTGTAGGAGGAACTCCTTTTATGGTTGAATACATGAAAGAGCGCAATATGATCCCTGATTATTGCATCATTGGAGAGTGCTCAAGTGATGAAATTTTTGGTGACTCAATCAAAAACGGCAGACGTGGCGATTTAAATGCATCTATTTATATCCACGGTTTACAAGGTCATGTTGCTATGGGGGACTGTGCTAAGAATGCAGTATTTGAGGCTTCTCGCTTTATTCAAGGAATGATTGATAATCCTGTTGACAACGGCACTCCATTTTTCCCACCAACCTCATTTCAGGTATCAAACATCAAAGCAGGAACCGGAGCTGATAATGTAATTCCTGGTGATTGCTATTTAAGATGTAACTTTAGATGGAATGATCTAGAAACTCCTGAAAAGATTGAACAACACGTAAGATCTGTTGCTAAAAAGCTCAATATTGACTGCGATATGGAGTTTAGAGAAGAAGGTAAACCATTCTTAACTAAAGACGGAGCTCTAATTGATGCTTTATACCATGCTATTAAAGAAGTAACAGGAAAAGAGCCTACTTTAGGAACATCTGGAGGTACTTCTGATGGCAGATTTGTAAGACCATTAGGCACACAAACTGTTGAATTTGGCCCTGTTGCAAAGTTGATCCATAAAGTTGATGAAAGGGTCGGCGTAGATGAATTAGATAAACTCACTACAATCTACGTAAAGGTTCTGCACGAGCTGATGGATTAGTAATCATTCTTCAGATAAGTTAAAGGCAAGCAGCACGGATTAAACTACTGTTTGCCTTTATTGTATGTAAGAGTAACAAAACGAAGAGCTTTGTTGCTTAAATTTTCGAAGTTATCACAGATTCTTGATCAACTCGTCACCAAACTCACTGGTTGTAAGAGTGGTTGCGCCTTCCATAAGACCTGCAAAATCAGAGGTTACTCTCTTTGAAGTAATAGATTTTTCCATTGCTTCAACGATTAAGTCAGCAGCCCCCTCCCAGCCCATGTGACGTAACATTAGTTCAGCTGAAAGAATGATTGAACCAGGGTTTGCTTTGCCGGTACCTGCGATAGTAGGAGCTGTACCATGAGTAGCCTCAAAGATAGCGCTATCTGCGCCGATGTTAGCACCTGGAGCAATACCAATACCGCCAACTTCAGCTGCTAAAGCATCAGAGATATAGTCACCATTTAAGTTCATAGCACAAACTACATCATAATCTTGTGGGTATAAAAGAATATTCTGTAAGAAAGCATCAGCAATACAATCTTTAACCACGATCTTTTTACCGTTTTTAGGATTTGTAAAGCTTACAACGCCCTTTTCATCTTTGGTTGCGCCATACTTTTCTTCAGCTAACTTGTAGCCCCAGTTCTTAAAGGCACCTTCTGTGAACTTCATAATATTGCCTTTATGAACGATAGTTACAGACTTTCTGTCATGATCTATAGCATATTCAAAGGCAGCTCCAATTAAACGCTCAGTACCCTGTTTTGACATTGGCTTTACACCGATACCGCAGTTTTCTGTAAAGCGGATCTTTTTAACGCCCATCTCTTTTTCTAGGAAGTTAATCAGCTTCTTGGCGCCTTCTGAATTTGCTTCCCACTCAATACCAGCATAGATATCTTCAGCGTTTTCACGGAAGATTACGGTATCTACTAACTCTGGGTGTTTTACAGGTGATGGAACACCTGCAAAGTAACGAACAGGACGCAGACATATATATAAATCTAGAGTCTGACGTAATGCTACGTTTAATGAACGGATACCACCGCCTACAGGAGTTGTTAGAGGGCCTTTAATCGCAACATGATATTTTCTAATAAAATCGAAAGTTTCATCAGGTAACCAAGTATTCTCTCCGTAAACCTCTACAGAGCGACCGCCAGCATAGATTTCCATCCAAGCAATCTTCTTTTTACCCTGATAAGCTTTTGCCACAGCTGCATCAACTACTTTTTTCATTACAGGGGTGATATCAGCACCAATTCCATCACCACGGATAAAAGGTACGATTGGGTTATCAGGAACAATCAGCTTACCGTTATCATCGATTACAATGGCACTACCATCACTTGGAACTACAACTTTACTTGAAAACATATTTTCTCCATCTCAAAAGCAATGAGTTGTTATCTGATTTCATTGTATGCAATTTTTAACATTGAGCAAACGCATTCAGCATTTTTGAAAAAATGATCCGTGCTAAAGCAAAAGATAGAACAAGTAACATCAAAATACCTATAAATGAACAACATTCTGCGCCTAGCCAATGTAAATTTATCTATACAAAATTAATTCATATGGCTGACATTGTTTTATAAAGAGACTGCAATGTGCCTTTCTTCTTTTAGAATCACACTGGCGCAAAAGGACATTTTTGTATAATTCACAGTAAAATCTGCTAAAATTAGCGCCGTTGGAGAAATAACATGTCACAGAGATTTAAACCTTTTGCTACCGTAGCTCTCATCGTTGAGCACAATGGTAAATACCTGATTGTTGAAGAATATAATGAAGATCAGGATAACAGACTAGTTTTTGGCAATCCCTGCGGTCATATTGATGCGCGTGAAACTATTCTTGAAGCAGCTATTCGTGAAGGTCATGAGGAAACAGGTTGCGATGTAGAACTTTTAAGCCTAGTTTCAATTGATGACTACGTAAAAGATAATGAAACAATCTACCGTTTCTGCTTTGAAGCAAAGCTTAAAGATTATCAAGAAAAGATGTCACCTGATGATCCTGATCAGGAAATTTTAGCTGTTAAGTGGTATACAAAAGAAGAGATCTACAACGGCAAAGACAAGTGGAGAACCAGACTTGTCGGTAAAAACTTTGATGCCTACTTTAAGGGACAAAGATGCCCTTTGTCTATCATTAACAGCATTCACCCTTAATAGAAAAACAACAGTATTCGTATAAAAAGAGTAAAAAATGGAATTTGATGCACGTATTCCCTATGAAAAGCTACAAGGCAAGCACGTGGTGCTAGGTCTTTCTGGTGGTGTTGATTCATCAGTTAGTGCTGCCCTTTTAAAAGAAAATGGTATGCACGTTACAGCTTTGTTCATGAAGAACTGGGAAGAAGACGACACCAATTCATATTGTGCAGCAGCAAAAGATAGAGAAGATGCTCAAAAAGTATGCGATAAATTAGGTATTGAGCTTAAAACCATCAACTTTGCAGCTGAATATTGGGATAACGTTTTTGAAATTTTCTTATCTGAATACAAAGAAGGCAGAACTCCTAATCCAGATATTCTTTGTAATAAAGAAATTAAATTTAAAGCATTCATGCAGTACGCTATGGAAGTTTTAAATGCTGATTACATTGCTACAGGTCATTATTGTCAGCGTAGCTTTAATACTAAAAGAGCTCACCTTTTAAGAGGTAATGACAATAACAAAGATCAGAGCTATTTCTTACATGCCATCGAACAGAATGTTTTAGAAAGAGTACTTTTCCCAGTAGGCGATATTGAAAAGCCTCAGGTTCGCGCCATTGCTGATAAATTAGGGCTTGCCACAGCTAAGAAAAAGGATTCTACTGGCATTTGTTTTATCGGTGAAAAGCGCTTCCATGAATTCCTATCTAAGTACATTCCTGCAAAACCAGGTTTAATCAGGACTGTTGATGGCAAAGTAGTCGGTAAACACGATGGCTTAATGTATGCAACTATTGGACAGAGAAAAGGTCTGCATATTGGCGGTACCAAAGATGGTAACGGCAAGCCTTGGTATGTTGTAGAAAAAGACATTAAGAATAATGAGCTGATTGTAGCTGAAGGAAATGACGACTCAGCACTATATTCAGTAGGTCTTGAAACTGTTCATGAAACATGGATCACAGAGTGTCCTACTCTTCCATTTGAATGTACTTGTAAAATCCGTTACAGACAGCCTGATGTTGAGTGCATTGTCACAAGAGATGGTGACAGACTGATAGTAAGATTTAAAAAGCCTGTTGCAGCTGTTGCTCCAGGTCAGTCAGTTGTATTCTATCAGGGCATGGATTGTCTAGGTGGCGCTGTAATCGACAGACATATTAAAGAGAATTAAAATGGCAGATATAAAATCAGAAACAATTGCTTTAGGTGCTCTTTTTCAGTGCTGTACACAAATCCAGAGAATAGCTTCAACTGGTTATTATGATGAAAAAGCAGTTTCATGTGTGTTAAGAGCGCTTGCTGTAACTGATCCTAAATCCGTTGAAGACATCTACAATCCTGAATATTTAACCGTAGGTTTTAAGCAGATCATTGATAGTTTAGGTAAAACAGATTTAGCAAAAGGCGCTGATACCATCGTCGTAACCAAGATGGCCTTAAAACTGATTACTCTTGCACACAGTGTCGAAAGAAACCAAAGAATTTACCAAAGACTCTCTGACGAAATTGATGCTTTATCAAAAGCAGTAACTACAGAACATAGTGACTTTTTAAATGACGAACTTTGTGTGTCTTCAATTAACACTCAAAATAACTTCCACCTGTTCGGATCACTCTATCAATCAATTATCAGCCCTAACTTTGCAAAGCTTTTAATCTATGGCGATGAAAGATTTTTAAGAGATACTGATAATCAAGAAAGAATTAGAGCACTCTTACTAGCTGGTATTAGAGCTGTAATCTTATGGAGACAGGTTGGTGGCAGACGCCGTTACCTAATCTTTAGAAGAAAAGAGATTTTAAAATATGCAAGAATGCATGTTTAGTTAACAGGATTTTATTGCTCACTAGTACTAGCTATGAGTGAGCAAAAGTAAATGCAAAAAAAAGAATTCTACTTAACCAAAAGAGGATCAAAATGGAATTATCATCATTAACAGCTGTATCACCATTAGATGGTCGTTATGGTTCTAAAACTGAAGAATTACGCCCTATCTTCTCAGAGTATGGCTTAATGCGCTTCCGTGTTCAGGTAGAGCTTACCTGGTTAAAGCACCTAGCAGCTTGCGAACAGATTAAGGAAGTACCTCAGTTCTCAAAAGAAACCATCGCTTTTATCGATGACATCATCAAAAACTTCTCAGAAGAAGATGCTAAGAACATCAAAGAGCGTGAAGCTGTAACTAACCACGATGTTAAAGCTGTTGAGTATTTCTTAAAAGACAAGACTGCTACTAATTCCGAAATTGCAAAGGTTCGTGAGTTCATCCACTTTGCTTGTACCTCTGAAGATATCAACAATAACTCTCACGCTTTAATGTTAAAGACAGCTCGTGAAGAAGTTATCTTACCTATCTTAGATAAGATCATTGATGCAATTACTGATCTAGCACACAAATATGCTGAAGTTCCTCTACTAGCACGTACTCACGGTCAGCCAGCTTCACCTACCACCATTGGTAAGGAAATGGCAAACGTTGTATATCGTATGCGCCGTCAGCGTGACGAAGTTGCTCGCGTTGAAATCATGGGTAAGATTAACGGTGCTGTAGGTAATTTCAATGCTCACTCTGTAGCATATCCTGATATTGACTGGTACGCATTCTCAAAGCGTTTTGAAGAAGATCTAGGTTTAACCTTCAACCCATATACCACTCAGATCGAGCCTCATGATTACATGGCTGAGCTTTTTGCTGCAGTTGACAGATTCAACACTATCTTAATCGACTTTGATAGAGATATCTGGGGTTACATTTCAAATGGTGTATTCACTCAGAAGACTATTAAGGGTGAAATTGGTTCTTCAACTATGCCACACAAAGTAAACCCTATCGATTTTGAGAACTCAGAAGGTAACTTAGGTATTGCTAATGCTCTGTTCGTACACTTAGGTAACAAACTACCTATTTCACGTTTCCAGAGAGATTTAACCGATTCAACCGTATTGCGTAACTTAGGTGTTGCTTTTGGTTACTCAATCATTGCTTACAAATCAACCTTAAAGGGTATTTCTAAGTTACAGGCAAACCCAGAGCACACAGCATTAGAGTTAGATAACAATTGGGAAGTTTTAGCAGAGCCATACCAGACTGTAATGCGTCGTTACGGTATTGCAAATCCATATGAGAAGTTAAAGGCTTTAACCCGCGGTCAGAAAGTAACAAAGGAAATCATGGAGAACTTCTTAGAGTCTCTTGATATGCCTGAGGAAGCTAAGGCACTATTACGTGGTTTAACCCCTGCTACTTATATCGGTCGTGCAATTAAGTTTGCTAAAGACATCTAATCATTAAAATCATATGTCTTAAAGCCTGTCATAAAATTTCATGACAGGCTTTTTATTATGTTGATTCTTACCATATTCAAAAGCCACAATCAAAAAATTCAATTTCTTAAAAAAATCATCTGTAGCTTAGAAATAGCTAATACCTATCGCTTGCACTAATAATTACCTATAATCCCTAGTAAATTAGTGTGTTTTTAAAATCTTACAAATCAAAAAGTTAACTCTTTTCCTACTAAATATATATGTTTAGTAATTGACATTATTTTTTTCATAGATCAAGATATACACATGAAAAGGAAATAGTAGCAACTAAAACTGCTTAAGGAAGAATTTCATGTTAAAAGTTTATCGAATGCCCTGTTGTAGATTTAACTTATAAATATTAACTTCAAATAAATCACAGTAGGATAATTAAAAATGACAGCACATATCAAAGATTTTATCGAACAAGAATTCTATCATTTCCACTCACATCCTGAATTGTCTTATCAGGAGTTTGAAACCACAAAAAGATTAAAAGAAGATCTAGAAAAGAACGGTATTAAGATCTTACCTTTAGATTTAAAAACCGGTGTTGTAGCAGAAATTGGTCAAGGCAATACTACCGTGGCTATTAGAGCTGATATTGATGCTCTTCCTGTTCAGGAGAACACAGATCTTTCTTACAAATCTACAGTTTCTGGCGTAATGCATGCCTGCGGTCATGACAGCCATGCAGCAACCATCCTAGGTGCAGCTCTTCTTTTAAAAGAGCATGAAAAAGAGTTAAAAGGTAAAGTAAGAGTCATCTTTCAGCCTGCTGAAGAAGCTCCTGGCGGAGCAGGTACCGTGATTAAGGCTGGTGGCCTAGATGGTGTTAAAGCAATCTTTGGTATCCATTCGTCATCACTATTTGATGTAGGAACCTTAGGTATTAGCGCAGGTCCAAATCATGCTGCTGTTGAAAAGTTTAAGATTATCTTTACTGGTAAAGGCACCCATGCAGCTCAACCTCAGCAAGGTAACGATGCCATCATCATTGGTACTAACTTTGTTAATGCAGCCCAATCTATCGTTTCAAGAAACATTGATGCAAGCCATGCTGTAGTTGTGTCAATTACACATTTTGAAGCTGGTACTACCTGGAATGTAATTCCTGAAACTGTTCTATTAGAGGGTACCATTAGAACCTACACCAAAGAAGACAGACAGATTGCAAAATCTCGCCTTGAAGAGATAGCTAAAGGTATTGCTTCAACATTCAATGCAAAAGTAGATTTTGAGTGGTTAGTAGAGTTGCCTGCAACCGTCAATGATGCTCCTTTATCTGACTTTGCTAAAGAAGTTGCCTTAAAGGAAGGCTTTAAGGTAGAACCAAATCCAAAATCATTAGGTGGAGAGGACTTCTCTTTATACCAAGAAGTAATTCCAGGATCTTTTATCATGATAGGAACAGGTGCTAGCTACCCTAACCATAATCCAAACTTTAAGGTAGATCCTAAAGCTATCTACCCTGCTGCTCAATATGTAGCAAAACTGGCTACTACTTATTTGGAGAATAACTAATAATGAGTGATGTAACCACAAACACTGTAAACAGTGACAAAACTATTATTAGTTTTGAGAATTTATCTAAACGCTATGAGAAGAAAGGTCAGACTTTTGTAGCTTTAGATAATGTAACTTTTAAGGTAAATAAAGGCGACGTTTACGGTTTAATCGGATTTTCTGGTGCAGGTAAATCAACACTCCTAAGAATGGTAAACGCCCTTGAGACTCCAACAGAAGGTAAGGTCTTTGTAAAAGGTGTTGATTTAACCACTCTAAAAGAAAGTAAGTTACGTGAAATCCGCAAAGACATCGGCATGATCTTTCAGGAGTTCAATCTGTTAGAGACAAAAACTGTCTTTGATAATATCGCCATACCTTTAGTGCTAAGGCATGATAACAAGCAGAAGATCAAAGCTCGTGTTGAAGAGCTGTTAAAGTTCGTAGGTCTTGAGGATAAAGCAAAGGCTCTTCCAGGTGAACTTTCAGGCGGTCAAAAACAGCGTGTTGGTATTGCAAGAGCGCTTGCTACAGAGCCTGAAATTCTACTCTGTGATGAGGCTACCTCAGCTCTTGATCCTGATACTACAGAGTCAATCTTAAACTTGCTAGCTAGAGTTAATAAAGAGCTTAACGTAACCATTCTTTTTGTTACCCATACAATTAGAGTAGTACAGAAGCTTTGCAATAAGGTAGCAATTCTAGAGCATGGTAAGTTAGTTGAAAACGGCTCTGTAATTGACATTTTTTCAAAGCCTAAGAGCACTATTGCTAAACGCTTTGTTGAGACCGTAATTCCAAGCAAAATTCCTGAGAGTATTGTTGCTGAACTAAAGAAATATGAAGCAAACTATAAAGTTATCCGAATTTTCTTCCACGCAGAACATGCAACCGATGACGTAATTTGGCAGATTAACGCCAAATTAGGGGTTCACACCAACGTTATGTTCGCATCAGTTACAGAGTTACAGGGGCGAGTACTATCAATTATTACCCTGCAGTTAACCGGTAACGAAGAAGACTTTAAAAAAGTTGAGGATTACATTAACTCTCATGGCATTGCTTTTGAGGAGGTACCAGTATGATGGACGCATTCTTTAAATCTCTTGACGTAACACAGTCTCAGTTAATTGACTGCGCTAATCAAACTTTATACATGGTATTTGTATCCTTAGTTCTAGGCTCACTAATTGGTATTGTCCTAGCCTTAATCTTAGTACTCTCAAGAAAAGGCGGTATCAAAGAGAATAAGTATGTATTCTTTATTGTAAATACCTTTATCAATATCGTGCGTTCAATACCATTTATTATTCTCCTAGTATTCATTCTACCTGTAACTAAGGCCATTGTAGGTACACGTATTGGTACAACTGCTGCCTTAGTACCTTTAACCTTCTTTATTGCCCCATATCTAGCTAGACTGTTTGAAAACAGCTTACTTGAGGTAAATCACGGCATTATTGAAGCTGCTAAGGCAATGGGCGCTACTACATTCCAGATCATTATTCACTTTTGGTTACCAGAGGCTAAAGGCTCACTAATTCTCTCAACTACCATTGGTACTATCGGTCTGTTAGGAGCAACTGCAATGGCTGGTGTCATCGGTGGTGGCGGTGTAGGTGATTTAGCTTTAACCTATGGCTATCAGAGAATGAACTTCCCTTTGATGCTGTTCACAGTTATCGTGCTTATAGTCTTTGTGCAGATCATTCAGAGCATTGGTAACTACTTTGCTGCAAAAGCTAGAAAGCACTAATCAAAGTTTTTTAATTGGTTATTCCACAGGATTCGTTTTGTTAACAAAAACAAGTTTCAGTCAAATTAAGGAAAAATTTATTATGAAAAAATTATCATTAACCTTACTTGCAGCTTTAGTTGCAACTTCAATCTCAGCAAATAGTGCATTTGCTTTTGATAAAGATCATTCAACCTTGGTGTTTAGTAAGTCACAGGGTCCTTACTCAGAGCTATTCATCAATGGTGTCCAGCCAATCTTAGAAAAAGAAGGCTATACCATTAAAGGCGTTGACGTATCTGACCTATTACAGGCGGATATTGCTTTAAACGAAGGCGAAGTTGATTTCAACGTTGAACAGCACACAGCTTACATGCAGAACTTCAATAAGTCTCAGGACGGTCACCTAGCAGCTATTACCCCTATTCCAACAGTTTTAGCAGGTATTTATCCAGGCTCAAAGAATGACTTATCAAAAGTAGAAGATGGTGATGTAGTTGCTGTTCCAAATGATGCTTCAAATACAGCTCGTGCTTATAACATTCTAGAGAAAATTGGTTGGATTAAGCTTGATCCAAATATCGATAAGACTAAGGCAACTCAGAACAATATCATTGAGAATTCTCACAAGTTAAAGTTTGTTGAGATGCATTCAATGAGTATTCCAGCTGTAGCAACTGACTTTGCTTATGTAGTTATCACAGGTTCTGTTGTTTACAACGCAAAAGTTGATCCTAAGACCAAGTTAGCTGAAGAGACCATTGCTCCTCACTTATTACTACAGGTAGTTGTACAGGATAAGTACAAGGACAGCATTTGGGCTAACGATATTAAAGATGCTTATCAGTCAAAAGAATTTAAAGAGTACCTAGATAAGAATAACGACGGCTTATGGTTTGTACCTGATTATTCTAAAGAAGCTAAGTAATTTTTAGATCTTACCTAAAAAGCTGTACTGACTAGTACAGCTTTTTGTTTTCAAAATAGTTAAAAACTTGGGCTATTTTGAAGTATCTAAAGGAGCAAATGACTTTACTAAGTCGTCAATTGCTTTGCATTGAGCTAAAAATGGTTCTAGTTTATCTAGAGGTAAAGCCGAAGGACCATCACACTTTGCTGTATCTGGATTTGGATGAGCCTCTAAGAATAAACCTCCAATTCCTACAGCCATACCTGCACGAGCTAAATCACTAACCTGAGCTCTACGACCACCTGAGGCTGCACCAGTACTATCTCTGCACTGTAATGAATGTGTAACATCAAAAATCACTGGATAATTGCCACATACCTGCTTCATGACACCAAAACCTAGCATATCAACTACTAAGTTGTCATAGCCAAAGCAAGTGCCTCTATCACAGAGCAATAAATTACTGTTACCGCACTCTTCGAACTTTTTAGTGATATTTACCATCTGACCTGGTGATAAGAACTGAGGCTTCTTAATGTTAATAACTTTGCCTGTTTTTGCCATAGCATTTACAAGATCAGTCTGTCTTGCTAAAAAAGCAGGGATCTGCAAAACGTCCACAACTTGAGCTACAACTGGAGCCTGTTCTTTTTCATGAATATCAGTAATAACTGGTACATTAAAGGTCTTTTTAATTTCTTCAAAGATCTTCATACCCTCATCTAGACCAGGTCCACGATATGAATAAATTGAAGAGCGGTTAGCTTTATCAAAGCTTGCTTTAAAGACATAGGGAATATGTAACTTTTCTGTTACCTTTACATAATGCTCGCAGATCTGCATTGCCAAATCGCGGCTTTCAAGTACGTTCATACCACCAAAGAGTACAAATTTACCTGAATTTGAAACTTCAATATCGCCTATTTTGATTACTTTATCTACCATATCAGCACTCACTTAATTTTGCTTCACTAAAAAACTGAAGACATCTGTTTTGTGAAAGGAATTGATAGCTGATTTTATCAAGAGCAATACTGTTTTAAAACAATTTGTTTTGTAAGGTGAGGTGTTTATAAGAATTTAGGAATAAATAAGCCTGTCAATTTGCTTCACAGGCTTAAAGGCTTAGATAAATTATAGATATTAGTTCTGCTCTTTATAAGCTAAGTAAGCCAGTAAATTTAAACTGGCGTTGTAGTAATCCTCTGAGGTGGCAAGGTTAGGCTCCATAATTGGCTTACCCATAACTAAATCACGCACAGCTTTAAGACCTGAGCTCATATTATAGGATGCAGTCTCACCTGTGGCGACATTAACCCATGCTGGAGTACTGTACTCTGGATACTTTGAATACCACTCTCGCCATACATTTAGCTCTTGAGCATTCTTGTTTTCCCAGTAAAGGTATAAAGGAACTCTAATTGCGTCATAGCTTGAGCGAGCTGGCCACTGCTCTGCTGGGATCATCTCATCAGTAGGAGTCAATTTTATCCAATCAGGTGCTAGTTTTACTCTCTGGTTCTTTAAATCAAAGAGCATCTTTTTGCCATCATTTATTAAATCATAGAACTGCTTTAAATGAGTCTTATTATAGATATTAGAAAGAGCTGGATAGATAAAATAGCTTGGATTTACGATCACATAGTTATTGTAATAAAAGCCGTTTACAGCAGGAATGATGACGTTATAAGAGCCATATTTGGTAATAGTAAGGGCCATCATATGCATGCACAGGCTCTCAGCCTTTTTAGCGTAATCTTTATTCTTCCATTTATCTGCAGCTTTAAATAATGCATTGGCAATCATCAGATCACCGTCGGTTGCGTTATTCTTATCAGCTACAGGATCACCACCGTCACGTTTATAAGCCCAGAAAAACAAACCTGTCTTTTTGTCATAAAGATTTGCATAAGACCAGTTTAGAATTTTGTCAAAACTGTCTCTGTCATTATAGGCAACAGCAAACATTAAACCATAGCTCTGACCTTCTGAGTGGGTCATGTTATTGTTGCCTGTATCGATGACAGCACCTTCATCACTTAAATACTTGGCTTTATAATCATCCCATGCATTAGCAGACACAGCTTGTGTAGATAAAGCTAAAAGTACACAAGTTGCTTTTAATAAGTGTCTTATCTTAAGTTGACTTATTTTCATTGTTCACCTTACTTTGATTTAATCTAGATTTATCTGCCTAAATCAAATTTTTAAGTTTGTTTTTATTATATTTTTTGTAAAAAATAAATATACTCAGATTTTTACTAAAATTATCTAAGCTAAGTCACATTATTTAATCTGCATCAAATGATCGTTTGCCTGTTTTCCTATGCTTTCAAAGCTAAGACCAATTCCTGAGGTTTTAAAGATACCACCACACACTTTAAAGCATTAGGTGCACCTGTCTGCTCAAACCAGCCTTTATATAAACCACATAATAGTACAGAGAACAATTCTAAAAAGTTATCTGCATAGTCATTATCTGTACACTCTGGAACTTGTCTTAGATTTATCTTTAAATTATCCCCTTCATCAGACAGAGTAACTACACCAAAGCCTAAGTCCTCTAAAATATCATTCATTTCAAGATTCAATCGAGACAGTGAATCTGTTACATGCACTGGATACTCATCAGACAGTCTTAAACCTGCTTCGTAAATAAAGTCGCAGACATCATTTTTACTTGCATTAGCTTCCATCATTTTCATCATGATGGTAACTAAATCTAAAAAGCCTTTAGATGATGCTCTGGTATCTTGAAAAAACCTGCTCATTTAATGACCTCCTAGGACTGACTTGATGTAGAGCATTTCATACATTTCGTTGTAATCGCCAAAGGTGTTGTAATTTAAAGAACCACCAACTACTAAATCATCTAACAAGTAGTAATCAAGATTTAACTTAGCAGAGCCCCCAATACCGCTTTCGCTCTTTGAAGGGAATCTTGAGTATGGAGCTAAACCAAAATCCTTGAGCATATTCAGATCTGACTGATACTGTTTGTTAGTTGGGAAGTAATCCTCTTCATTTTCTTTATATGACTGATAACCTAAAGCAATATTTGCTGTAAATTTCAGATCATCAGTTCTCTTCATATAGGTAAATGGAATTGAGGCAATATAGTAGTTCTGAGGACTGAAATAACCACCATGACCTAGAGTAAAGTGATTCTCATTATGAGAATAGTTGTCATAGGATAATGATAAGCCTACAGTCATATCCTCATACATGGTAGGTTTAAAAGGATGAACATATAAAGTACTCTTTAAACCATAGCTTGAGTTAGACAGGACATTCTTACCTAAATATCTATAGGCATTAGTTTCAAGTGAAGCTCCTACAAAGCCATCATCGTAGGCATACTCAATAGAGCCACCGTTCTTGGTAACCCCCCCCCAATAAGTGCCAGACATTCTGTCTTCATATCCAAAATAGGATAATAAAGAATCAGTCATAGCTCTTCTCTCGCCTTTAAAGCGCAATTCGCTATAGGCACTTAAAGGTATCTTAAAGTAAGTTCCACCGACAACAGTAGTACCTTCCTTGCCTACAGGAGTTATACCAAAGTCTAACTTGTAATTATCATCAGATAAAGCTGCAGCAAAACCTACACCGGTCTTTCTCTTAGCTTTAGCATCAGCCATTACTGCATTAGCAGACTGCAGATTATTAACAGCCTTCATGACAGCTCTTACATCTTTAAACTGAGCAAAGTACTGCATTAGTCTCTGTCTGCCTTGTGCTGACTGCAATGAAAAATCAGCAGCATTTAACAAGCGGCCCTGTAATAATTTAGCTACATCTGCCTGATCTTTAATCTTATCCAGGCCATTTTGCACCATGAAAGCATTGATATTGCCAGCATCAGTCAGTTTTGAATAAGACTCTTTTAAAGCATTGATTCTAGTAACCAAGTTCTGAACACCAACATTTAGTGCATTAGTACCAAATTCATTAGATGATGATGGCAGCACAGTACCTGCGCTAAAGCTATCCATTCTTGCAGTAAGATCAAGCTTTAGGCCACCTAATACAGGAGTTGATACAGTTACAGGTACAGAAATTCCCTGTAATTTACTCATACCATCCTCACCGTCTTTCTGTCGACCTTCAACAGAAACACTTGCTGTTGTTGCAACCTTATCCTTTAAATCTCTTATCATGAAGTTGATTTCATTTAATGAATTTCTCTTCTCAGTTGGAGACATATTATAAGAATAAGAACTATTAGCTTTTTTGTTCTCCCAAGGTAATATTACCTTAGTCTTCATGATCTCTGATGAATTGCTCTTATTGGCAAATGGGTTATTAGGAGCTCTTGATGTTGAAGCTACAGATAAATCAGGATCTTCTACATTATTAGCTGAGGCATAGTCATATCGACTATCAATTAAAGCACGGGCTCTGTTTAACTTTTCTAGAGCATCTCTATAGTCTTTGTTCTTGTTATCAATTCTAGCTAGCAAGGTTAAGACTTTTGGATCATCAGTATTCTGCAACTTCATAGCAAGAACTGTTGCAGTGTCATAATCCTCATTAGCTAAAGAAGCGTTGATTGCACCTTGTAAGGCCTCCTGATTATCAGCATTGACACTTAAAACTTGTTCATAAAGTTTATATGACTCGTTATACATGCCATTATCCTGATAAATTCTGGCCATTGCCATTCTTAGGGCAGGATTTTCAGGATCTTTTGAAATTAGAGGATAAATCACATCATAAGCGTCAGCATAACGGTTTAGATTACGCAGGGCATCAGCTTTTCTTACAGCGTCCCCTGTAGCTATCTTTTCTATATCTGAGTAATTAGAATTAGCTAACAATTGCTGATTCTCAGAGAACATTCTTGCCTTATCTTCATTACCGGTCTGGTTATAAACTGTAATTAAATCAGCATAATCAGAGATAGATGCATCAAGATCCATTGGTCTTGCAGCCACTGTATCAGCTAAACTCAAAGCTTTATTAGGATCGCCTGCCTTTAAATATAAAAATGCTAAATGTGAAAGCTGTGTATTTGAAAGACTTGCTTCGTTCAGGTTCATCATACGCAATGTATTTAAGGATGCCTGAGAATTACCAGCCTTTTCATACAGTTCAACCTGACTGAAGGTTCTGTTAATTGCAAGTTCTTCTTTTAAAGCTTTAACCTGTGGTGTATCTTTTCTGATCCTTGAAACAGCGTTATCTGCCTGTGAATATTGTTTGAATTCACTTAACAAGGAAGCTGCTGCTAAAAGATCCTCATCATTTGCATTATCTCGTGTCAAATAACTTATCTGAGAAGAAGCTCCTGCCTCATATCCCTGTTGTTTTAAGAGTCTGCCTAAATCATAGTGAAGCCATGAAGCTTTAGGATATTTGTTAAGTCCCTGCTGTAAAGTTTCAATAGCACCAGATACATCTCCTGTACTTGCTTTTCTTTGAGCACTTTCTCTTATAGGAGGAATTGGATCAACGTAAGCTTTAGATGCTGTAGCATTGCGGATCTTATCAGCTAAAGATACAGGCATGGTTGCAAGTAAACCTTTAGCTTTTTCACTCTTGCCACTGTCTCTGTACAGATAATAGAGCATTTCATTAGCACCAGCATTTGTAGAATCTGCAGCTAATACAGTAGTAAGAGCAAGTTCAGCCTGAGCTACATTACCCTGCTTCTTTAAAATGTCAGCCTTTGTAAGCAAGGCATCAACATCATAAGCATTCTTTTGTAATATTGAATCTAATTGAGCTAAAGCTTCTTTGTAATTACCTGTAGCCTCATATGAAGAAGCTGCAGCTAAGTTTGCATCATGATCTAATTTATCCTTTTTACTTCCGCCTAAAGAAGCTGCTTTTGCTAAGTATTCATGAGCTTTTACGTAGTTTTTAAGCTCTAAGTGCAAGTAACCTATTGCTTCTAATGCATCCTGATTATTAGGATTTTTTGCCAAGATCTTTTCAAAATCATGAATAGCATCTAACTTATCTGAAGCTGACTTGTCATAGGCTTTTTTAGTCATACCTCCTATGATAGTGCTGTCATAGTGAGCTTTAACCTCACTGTCATTTGGATGACGTGAAGCATAATCTGAATAGTATTTTTCATCATTTTGCTCAGGATCAAGCCATAATAAAGCCTGTCTTAAAGCTTTATCTGCATCCTGAGATTTAGGAGCATAGTATGCTAATACAGAGATACCTTTTCTAATCGTACTCTGACGGTAACTTAAAATTTTGCCATAAGTTATCTGAGCATTGACATCATTGGCATTAGTTTTGATGTAATTGACTAATCCTGTTAATGCCCTTTGATAGTAGTTAGGATCACCTGACATTGTGAGGTAATACTCAGATACTAACTCTTTTGGTGGCATTACACCTGTAAACAACTTTTGATATTCAACTAAAGCTGCAGTTACATTGCCTGATGAGGCTAAAGCTCTTGCATGATTTAGCTGATCAGATGACAGTGACTGCATATTTCTCTGATTATCCAGTTGCAAGATATAGGTACTGCCAGGAGATAGCTTATAGAGCTTGTCTCTGTAGAGCTTTGCATTCTCATTGTCTTTTACTTCAAAAGACCACAATGACATTAAGTACAAGCATTCTTCATTGTGAGGATCAGAGATTAAAACTCTTTGCAATGACTGCATAGCTCTATCGTGCTGTTGCTTGTCATGCCAAAAGTTAGCCTGTTTGATTAATCCCTGAATTAAATTTGAATTATTGTTATTTAAGGCAGGAGCTTGATCACTTTGAGCTTGTTGAGCACTTTGAGATTGTGTATTAGTTGCTCTGTTCTCTGTTGCAGCTTGAGCATTATTAGATGCAACAGAACCGCCTCTCATTGCAGCGCGTCCTGACATAGATTGAGACTGATCTTCAGCATAGGAAGAGGCTGCTGTTGCATCATGAGTTAATAAGGCCATCAGGATCACAGAGATGGCATTAAGCTTATTTATTGTCTTTGACATACCGTTTACCTAAACCTTATCTAACCATTTTGTCTGTTACTGTTTTCTAAAAGACGAGCACGAGATCTTCTTTGTAGATATTTTGAAATGATATATGACAACAAGATCAAAACAATAAATGATGAAATACATAACCAAATTACATGCTCACCAGCAAAGGTTAAGATCTTAAAGGAGGTAGAAACATTTCCTGAGAAGATGTAATCGCCAACATTAAATGACATAACTTTATTAAGACCTGAGATTAAAGTAATGTCTCCACGAACTTCGCGGTTAACTTTTGAATTTGACAAATCGTCGGTTAATTTATCTAGTTCTTCATCATCAGTTGCTGTAACAACTACAGCAATTTTATCTGAATCAAATGGTGAGAGGAAACTTAAAAAGCCTCGCCAAGCCATTGAAGTTCTTACATAACGGTTGGCATCGAGATTTTCAGCTCTAAAATCACCACTTAAGAATCGTCTTAAACCTCTAAAGAATCCACCTCTAAAAGATATAAGACCATAATCATAAATGTTAAGTTCATTACCGTTAAAGATAAAAGCTGACCCATCAAATAACTTAGATAAATAGTCTTTATGAGACAGATTTGAAATCACCAGTAAATCCTTATCTTCAAAGAACTCGGGCTCTTTTGTAAATAAATCTGAACCTATGACAACTTGCTCATAACTTACCATGGATCCTGTTGAGTTACCTGCTCTTGCAACCATATTCATAAGTGTATTGAGCTCAACAGCTGTAGGGTTATCAGGTAACAGAACAACTGTATGAGAAAAATCAGAATACCTTGTAAATGGGAAGCTTGCTCCTACAAAATAAGATAAATTTGGTAGTCGTGCAAAATGTCTTGTTTTTGAAAGATCAATATAACTTGACTCATCAATAACACTCTTTACATTAGGATCTGAGATAACTGAACAAGGTGTATTTGGCTTTAATCTTAAATCAAAATAAAGCTCTAAGTTATTATCACCATATATCATGCTTGGAGAAATCTGAACATGACGCTTATCTTCACGAGCATCACCACCAGACAATCTCCAAATATTTTCTAATAAACCTTTCTTATTTACAGGTAACTTATCTAAATAAGCTCCTGATAACAGCAGATTTAAACCTGACTCATTCTCGTCAATATTTTTATCTAAAGGGAACTCATAAGCGACATAAAGATCACCTGAATCTTCATATAACTGATAAAGATCTGGAGCTGCCTTAAATGACAGATTTAAAGGACCATGAGTATAGCCATGAGTTACTAAAGACTGGTTGTTTTTAAGTAGTGAACTTAATAGAACCTTTTTATTTGAGGAGATCCAATTTGGAGCATCATAAGCCTCTCTTAATTCAGGCTTATCATCTTTTATTTTTAAATAATCTGTAGCTGTTGATAAGTTTGCCTTCACTAAAGAATAAACAGCTTTAATAAAATCAGACTTGTTTTTAGCTACAATAAAAATATTCTTGTAAGGTCTGCTATATGGATTATCTTTAATGTAAATGCCTCCCTTTTTAGGCATATCAATACCAGCTACAGTTTGTCCCGGATGGGCAAAGACAATTGAATTGTCCTGAGGCAAGGTATCAGATGAAACATTAAATTTAACTGTTCTGTAATCAGCTATAGTCCCAAAGTAAGATGCTAACATCAATGGTCCATACAAGATGTCAGTTGAGGTATTCTTTGGTAAAACAAAGTTAATTAGAGTTTGAGCTGAATTAAACCTATCAAAAAATGGTAATGGGAACAAACTTAAATCTGAGCCTAATTCTAAATTGTAACCATTAACTGAAAGATAACTTTCAGGATCGATTAAGATCTTTTGCTTGCCAGAATAATCAATCTTACAAACAAATTCCTCATCAGTCATTTCAAGTGTGAGTGAATTTTCCTGAGCTAAATACTCAGCAGGGATATCCAACTCATAGTTAGTTATTTCTGTTTTAGCTACAGGTAGTGAACCTAAAGCCTGACCATTTACCTTCACATCAATATGGTTGGTATTCCCCTGCATAGCCTCAGTCATACTTACGTAAAGATCGAGTCTTGCTGAGGTGATAACCTTATCAATAGGTAAGGTAAATGAAATACCAGCACTCTTTTGACCAGGATAAATTTCAATACCTTTTGGACTTCCCATGTTTGTCAAGGTTATTTTTGAAGCATATGGCTTAATTTCATTGTCCTGAGTTAGTAGCTGATGATTCTGTAAGTTGTCATCATTCTGCATTTTTGAGAAATACAAATTGTCACTTGTAGTTTGATCACTTGCTGTGTTATCTAATGGCTTTGAATCTAACAGGATCTCTTGTAGTGCTGCTGGTAATTCATTATCAGCAGTTGCTGTAGCATTAAGCGCAGTTTTTTGCTGTCTAAAATCTCTATCTTTGGCAGAATTGGAAGCCGCAAAAGAAGAGGCTACAGCGCACAACAATGAAACTAAAGTCAGTGTCTTAAATAAATTTTTCATCTTATTTACCTACCACAGACACATGAATATCATCACTTCTTCTCTTGCTAAATAAAGAATCTTTAATACATGCAAGAATGGTAATAAATGATCTAATAGGATTATCTTTCTTATAATCAGGTCTTACCCAAGTATCAGCACGTGAGAAGAGTAAGCGCACAAACTCACGCCTTGTATCCAAATCGACATTTACAAAGGTAAAACGTAAATAATCTTCGTTTTCATTATCTCTGTGAATTCTCTTAACAGGAACACACATAGTGGTGTAATCAGTTGCAATTTCGATATCGGTAATAGGATCATCATCAATATTTAATTCGCCTGTTACAAAGTTATCAACACGGCAACCTCCCATAGAAAGATCGCGCATGATAGTTCTTGAGCAGATGCCACTTGCCTGATACACATTTACAGGAGTCTCTAAATACAGACGCTGCATCTTACGTTTATTTGCTGTTTCTCTACCCACACAGATAGCAGCTAAAAGTAAGATTGAATTTACACAAGCCCAAAATATATTCAGCAAAGTAGGACCTAATTGCAAATCAAAGTAACTTGGGATAGAAAGCTTAACAATACTGAAAATCACAGCAAAGATAAGCAGACCTAAAGTGATTAAATGAGGTCTTACTGAGGTTGCATCAAAGAAGGCTTTTTCAACAGTCTGACCTTTATCAGTAACGTTGAAAGAACCATGATGAGGCAAGAATAAGGTTACAAGTGTAGGTAATACAAGATGGAAAGACAGAATGGTATCGTAAATCTGTCCCCAGAAGCTGTATCTATAGTTACCATATAGTCTTGAATTTGAGAAAATGGATAAGACTAAATGAGGTAAAGCATAAGATAAGAGCAACCCTACGGAACCATGTACAATAGAAATACCAAAAATCAGGTACAGTAACGGAGTTACCATGAAGATAATACATGGAACAGCAAAGAAGAAATAGGTTGTAGCTGATAAATAGCAAAGTCTTTGAGCAAATGAAAGACCTTTACCTAAAAGAGGATTGTCCAATCTAAAGATCTGGATCATACCTCTAGCCCATCTGTTTCTTTGCTGCAAATGCTGAACTAATTTTTCTGTTGCAAGACCACCTGCCAAAATATGATCTAGGAAAGCTGTCTTCCAACCACGTCTTTGTAGACGCAGAGCGGTATGAGCATCCTCGGTTACAGTCTCAACAGCAAATCCGCCAATTTCATCTAGAGCCTTTCTTCTGATTACAGCACAAGAACCACAGAAGAATGTAGCATTCCAGTTATCATTACCACGCTGAATAGGACCGTAGAATAGATCATTCTCAGGAGGAATATCACGACCTAAATAAAGGTTTCTCTGAATAGGATCAGGTGAATAGAAATGGTGAGGAGTTTGCATTAAAGCTAACTTTTCATCTTGTAAAAATGCACCTACAGTTGACTGTAAAAAGATCTTAGTGGTGATATGGTCACAGTCAAAAATTGCAATTAACTCACCATTAGTAAGTGTCATTGCATGATTTAAGTTACCAGCTTTTGCATGATCATTCTTTTGACGGGTGATGTAGCCTACATTTGCCTCTGTAGCAAAGGCTGCGAACTCTTTTCTCTTACCATCATCTAAAAGATAAACCTTAATCTTATCTTTTGGATATTCAAGACATTGAGCTGCAAGAACTGTGTCGCGAACTACTTCTAATGACTCATTGTAGGTAGGAATATATACATCTACTGTTGGCCATAAAGAGGTATCCTTCGGTAATGGCACAATTTTACGTTTCAATGACCATGAAAGCTGGAAGAAACTTAACAGCAAAACCATGTAAACGTAAATTTCAGCAATCAGCAATAAAATTCCGAAGATCATATCAATCCATGATGGAAAGACGAGAGTCTGTGTTATACGGAAGAACATATAACGAGTAGAGCAGACAACAGCTACCATCATGATACAGAATGACACGAAGTGCTTTTTTGAACAGAAATGAGCAATAAGACAAGCACCAATCATACTTAATCCAAAGATAAACTGATTGTGTGCACTCATTGGGGCTACGATAACCAAAACTAAAACAGGTAGTGCTATCGCTATTAAAAAGAAAAACGTTAGATAAGGATGTTTCATTTTTATCCCCTCTTAGTTTTGCTTTCTCAATGGATTGATGATCATTGTGCCTTTCTTAACATCAAAGCCTAAGATAGAAGCAACCTTTCTTGCGATAACTTCAATATCAAAAGCGGCAGCTGAATTTTTGTTATAGTCATATACAGAGATCTGCTGACCTGCTGCCTCGGTTACTGAAGTATCACGATGGATCATACCTAACAAATTATCTTTAAAATTCTTAATTGCAAAGCTTTGAACTTCTCGATTTAATTTAATTCTGTTATCAATCTGATTCAAAATAATGTAATAACCAAGACCACCACCTACAAGGCCATCCATAAGACCGCCTGCAAGCAGTTGAGAAAATAAAGACACTGATGCTGCATCTGCAAGTAAAGGCACAATCTGCATATTTGATACAGAAGCAATAGACTCTAAAGCTTGAGTGTAACCAGGCGCAAAATCAGCAATAACCAAAAGATCAGGATTATTAAATAGTGATTTTTGTACTGTTCTAAAGTAGTCAGGTGTCTTTAGAGCATCATCAAGGACTTGTCTTTGCTCTTTATCTGACTTGCCAAAAGGCAACATATAAAGGTTCTTGTCTACATTGATACATGCACTGATCCAGTCCTTATCAGGAATTGATACAAAGCCTCTTTCATCATTTAAGGACATGCCAAAATATAGTCTTAATGCATTTTGAGGATCAAAATCAATTACAACAACTTTAGTACCAGCTCTTGAAAAGGCATAAGCTAAATTTGCAACTACTGTAGTTTTACCAACACCACCTTTTGGTGAACATACACTTATTACTGGCATTTTAATAATCTCTTATAAATAGCTTGTAGAGAATCTTCATTGGTTGAAGATGTTTCATGATTTGACTTAAATAAAGCAGAAAATCTACCTTTAGATTTAGTATTTTCAGAATAATTTGTATTACTGTGAATTTCTGAGTATTTGTCAGAATATTTCTCTGAATAGCTGCTGTTTTTTAAGGCACGGTTTTGATTGTTAAATGAATAGTTATCTTTTGGATAGTCTATAGGAGCACGAGCCGCAAAACCAACATCATCATTATCCTCTCGTAAAAAAGAAATAAGAGAACTTCTGTTTTTCAATGGTTTTGCAATATGAGCAATATTAATAGGATCTTGTTTAAAATTGACTGGTGTTGAATGTTGTCCTTTGATTAAAGACATCACAGAGTCATGATCCTTAAGACCATCACCATTGCCTAAAAGAGATTCAGGATGTTCCTTTTCATCCTGTTCTTTTGCAATTTGTCTTATTAACGAAAAAGCAGAGTTTTGTAACTGATCCTGAGGATCTGTGTTCTCATCAAAATTCTGAAAGCTAACTTCATTTTCACCATAAGCTTTTACAAAGTTATTCTCATCGTTTGCTTTTGACATAGCTTATTCTCCGTTCAGAATGAACGTATTATTAGGCATCACATACCTATGGTATTTCAAACAAGAAATAGAATTATTTTTTACATTTTTGATTCTAGCATACGACCAAAGTTTATTTTTAGACACGACTCAACTCTGAACAATAAAAAAGCCCATTTCTCATTGAAATAGGCTTCTTATTAGTTAAGTATTATCTGACTAAACTCTAATCTTTGATACTAGCTGTGTAAGTTCACTTACGCTATCAGTTGCGGTATTAACAACCTGCTGTGTTGTATCAACTTCCTGAGCGAAACCCTGAGCAGAATTGGTAATACTCTGCATGTTGGTTGAAATTTCAGAAGTTGCAGTAGTCTGCTCTTCAGCAGCTGTTGCAATCTGACCAATCTGAGAATTTACAATTTCAACCTTTTCAATAATGCCATTTAATAATGACTCAATTGAAGAAGCGTCAGCAGCTAAGGTATCCATTGATTCAACAGACTTAGTCATAGATTCATTTGCAAGATTTGCCTCAGTCTGAACCTGTGAAACCATGGAGGTGATTTCCTGAGTTGATTTTGAGGTTCTTGAAGCAAGAGCACGAACTTCATCAGCAACCACAGCGAAACCTTTACCAGCTTCACCAGCACGGGCAGCCTCAATAGCTGCGTTTAAAGCTAACAAGTTAGTCTGAGAAGCAATTTCATCAATTGTCTGTACGATAGTACCAATCTTTTGGGCTCTATCTACTAATGATCTGATCTGCTCAGCATCATGCTTTGACTTGGCAACCTGCTCCTGAATTGCATCGATAGTCTGACGTACTTTATCCACACCTTCACGTGTAGTCTTATTTGAGTCTTCAGCATTAACAGCTGCTTCCTGACAGTTCTTAGCGATATCTGAAGTTGTAGACACCATCTCATCAGCTGCAGCTGCAACTGTTAAAGCTCTATTCTCTGTTGACTTAGCAGAATCTGCAATAGCATCGGTTGAGCTGCGAATTTCATCAAAGTTCTGATTTAACTTTGACTCAGAACTCTTAATCGCGCCAACAATTCCCTGCCACTCTTTACGCATATCTTCTAATGAGCGTAAGAGTACGCCAAAATCATCCTTTAATCTGGTCTTAACTTCACGAGTTAAATCACCTTTAGCAAAAGCAGATGTAACTTCTACAGCCTTCTTAATGGAACCTACGAAGATTGATGATAAGAGGAAACTTACAAATAAAGAAATGATAACCACAGCAATAGAAACAAAGGTAACTACCACAATAGGTACATTAGAATTTAACGATCTTAAGTTATTTAAAATCTCGCCTAAGATACCAACATTAACCTTTACTAAAGATTTCTTAGCATTAGACATCTTAGGATAAATTTCAACAGTGTAGATACCACGAGCCATTGGTTGGAAGTTACGCTCTAACACTGGAACTAAACGATTTTTATAGTTATCAATTGCTGATAACACATCATCTTTTACAGAAGCTGTAAGGTTTGAAGGATTATCCTGTGCAAGAGCAGTTACCTGTTGAGCAATCTTGTTTAATTTGTCATCAACGGCACTTCTATTATCCTGAGTAAATTCTCTGATGTTACTTACAAAGGTAAACATCTGATCATTTACTTCGTTGATATCAGAACTTAATTCTGTATTCGGGGTATATTTTGTCAAAAGGATTGAATCTGTAAAAGAAACGGCTCCTTTGATGCTTCCAAGGTTATATAAAGAAACTGCTGAAATAACTAAAGTCAGCACGATAACGGTAGTGAAAGCAGTTAAAAGTTTAGCTTTTACACCTAGATTTTGAAACCAACCAAACATAGTATGTCCCTTTGAAATTTTTATTATTTATCTTACTAGTTCTTATAGTGAACGACATCTATAAGTAAACATGGTTATTATCGTCAATCTTGCTAGTTTTGTTTGATAACTTTGTTAAGGAATATGAGTTACATCAAAAAATATAACTTGATTTTACGCACGAGCGCGCATTTTATAGCTCTTAAGTACTGTTTGACAATACATGAAGAGCTATAAAGCATATTTGTAAATGGATATATGTTGAATTTTAACTAAATAATTATTTTGCTTTTTCTGAATTTAGTTCTAATTCGGCAGGAGATTTAGGTAAATCAATTAAATCAGCATCCGAATCGTCTGAAATTGCTAGATCATCACGATTTGATCTAAAAGCAGTCGCCATGACGATACTCTGAGCCTGACTGTCAGCTGACTCATCTTTAGTTTCAAGAAGCTTTTGAGCTTTTTCAGTTCCACTTAAAACAATCTCAGTTAAAGCATGTTCCTGCATACTTACAGCTACGTATCTGTTTGCCATATCACGAACACTCTGTAAGAAAGTCAGATACATCTCTGATGAATGCATTGAAACATGTTCTCTTCCGATAATAGCTACTAACTCTAACTGACACTTATCAATATCGCGATTCAACTTTTTACAATGTTTTACCATTGCTTCAAAGTGCTCTGCATTAGGTTCTGTTTCAATCAGTTTCAGATCCTCTGTAAGTTTTTCTAAACGTCTAATTAACTCATAGAGACTCTCTTTCATCACGCCTTCAAAGATAGTATGACGATTTGCCACATGATTTACAGCCTGATCTAAAGAGTATCTAACTGATTTAGCTGCTTCTCTCATATTTGAGAATACTAAATAGAAGAAGAACTTTGCATCATTTGTGCACTTAGTGTTCTTGCCAAGCAAGGTGCCATTACCTACTGCTAGAGAATAGTAGGCAGAACGCTTTAATGACAAGGCATCAGTTACATTTGAAGACTTGTTACGAGCTTTTCTTAAAGCAAACTCGTTATCATCAAAGAAAGCGTCAATCGCATTCTTTAAACAATCAAGATCCTTTGTAAAATAAACAGGAACTGATGAAGCTACTGAATGTAAGATTTCCTCATCGTTCTGAGCACTTAACTGAGAAATTGCAACCTCAGCTTTAGTCTTTCTAAAGAAGTTGGTGTAAATAATTAGGCAAAATACGGCTGGAGTTAAAATTAAAGCAGCCACAAAGCCTAAATTAAACAGGATAAAGTTAACTGTAAAGGCAATGGTAAAGGCACAAATTCCGGTTAAGAACCAACCTGCAATAACTGTTATCACACCAGAAATTCTGTAAACAGCACTCTCTCTATCCCAAGCACCATCAGCAAAAGATGAGCCCATAGCAACCATGAAAGTTACATAAGTTGTAGATAAAGGCAACTTTAATGATGTTGCTACAGAAATTAAAGCAGCTGATACAACTAGGTTAATAGATGCTCGAACATAATCAAAAGGTAATCTTTCCTGACCTTTTTTAATTAGAGGCTGCTTATAACGATGGCGGATAAACTCTAGTGATTTTTCAGGCATTGAGTGATAAACAGTGCGTGATACACCTAAGCCCATTCTAGTGATAATTCTACCTAAGGTAGAAGCGCCAAACTGCTCACGAGAACCTGAGGTACTTGAAGATAAGTTAATTGAAGTCTGTACTACCTGACGAGCTTTCTTACTTACCCACAAGGTGATACACATGGTAAGACCTGCTAAGAACAGCCAGAATGTCTCGGTAACATTAGTGGTATTTAAACAATCCATTAAATAAGTAGGATCACCACCTGCATTTGCACTCCAATCTTTGTAAGAGTCCAAGGCTGCTAGAGGCACACCCACGAAGTTTACAAGATCGTTTCCAGCAAAAGAGAATGCTAAAGCAAAGGTGCCTGCTAAGATAATAAGTCTGAATACATTCAGATTCAGCAGTACCATTGCCTGACCTAATACTGTAAATCCAATGAAGATGCACCACATGATAGTTGAAAAGTGCTGATCCATGTACTCAAGGTATTCAGGTTTCATGAAAGATGCGCCCTTAGCTCCTTTCATAACTAGGAAGTAAGCAATAGCTGATAATGAAATACCACAGAATAAACCTCCTAAATACTTAACTGAGTATTTAAAGCGGAATGTAAACAGCAGTCTTGCGACGAACTGTACAATCATGCCTGAGATAAAAGCAATGACTACAGACAGCAAAATTGCTGACACAATTGTGGCGGTTTTATCAAGCTTAATGTAATTGAAAATCTCTGTATATGACATTGAAGAATCATATACTTTGTAGACTGAAGCAAATGTTGCTGCACCTAAGATTTCAAAAATAATAGAAACTGTTGTAGAAGTAGGAAGACCTAGAGAATTGAAAGTATTTAACAGGAGTACATCAGAAATCATCACTGCTACGAAGATGAGGACAATTTCTTCAAAGGCAAACATGTCAGGATGCAACATGCCTTTTCTTGCAATTTCCATCATTCCTGATGAAAATGTAGCACCTGTAAGGACACCGACAGAGGCAACTATCAGAACCACATATAGAGGCGCAATTTTTGTTCCTACAGATGAATTTAAGAAGTTTGCCGCATCGTTACTAACGCCAACAAACAAGTCTAGTGCAGCTAATAATAGCAACATCACTACTAACACAAATACGATAGTTCCGAACATATCTTTCCTTTGCTGTGTCCTAATTTTTAGCTAATTTTATATTTTCAGCTTTAACTTTCAAAGCAATTTATTAATTTTTTAAGAACAAAGTTAAATGTTCTATTTATGAATGTTAAGTTTATGTTAAATCTTAAAACTGTGATTTACATTCAAAAGACACACTTTAGATCTACATTTTTATGCTATTTATTCGAAATTTTATATGTCAGATAATATAATAGATAAATATTTTTTACCTTTTTTTAACACATGATGGAACAAGATTTACAAAAAGATATTACCTACGAAAGGATTAAGAAGCTAATTATAAATGGCACCTTTCCTATGGGTAAAAAGATCTCTGAACGCAAGCTTGAACAGTCTTTAAAGGCTAATAAGGCGCCTATTAGAGATGCCTTAAAGCGTCTTCAGGCTGAAGGCATGGTTGTAAGAAAGGCAAAGAGCGGAACCTATGTTTTCTCTCTGACTAAAAAAGAGCTGTTAGATTTATTAAAGTTCAGATTTGTCATTGAATCTCAAAGTGTACTTTTATCTTTTGAGGAAAATGCTGACAAACTTATTTCTGAAACTGAAAAGATCTTACTCAAGATGAGACTTGCTCTAACCTTGAATCAGGGGGAAGAGTACCTTGTTCAAGATGCTATTTTTCATGAAACCTTGGTTAACCTGTGTAACAACAGTTATTTCATGAGTTCTTTTGACAGAATTTCTGCAATTATGGATACAGCAAGAAACTTTTTAGGTAACAACCTAGAGCATATGCAAAAATCCATTATTGAACATCAGAATATCGCAACTGCCATCAGTGAGAGAAATATAGGCAGAGTTGTAGAGCTTTTAAGGGAGCACATTTTGCCTGAATTTGGTGCTTATTGGAAAAACTTCAACTTAGAAGACGATCAATAGAAATTTGCACTCTTAAACTAAAACTTCCTCTTTTATCTTAATAATCAACGATTGAATTAGGACAAATGTCCTAATTCTTATCTTATACTGTATTTCTTTACACTTTTTTAACATTTCGTTATGGTATTTTTAACTCTTTTGTGAAAAAATACACACGCAATTTTGATTGGTAAATTTGGCTAAGATAGCCTCATGCCATGCTGCACTAATGCCCTCAAATGAAACAGCTTAAAAGCTGGCCAATTGGAGATTACCATGATTTCAGCATGCCTAATAAACGAAGATGACAGCCTGTCAATTATTCAGATAACACCAAAAGAACCTCTGCCTTCTGATGTGATATGGCTTGATGTTAACCAGCCAGACGATGAAGAACGTCAGTGGCTTGAAACTTTATTTGTTGAAGACGTTCCTGAAGAAGACGAAATGGATGATATTGAGTCATCATCTCGTTTCCGTGTAGGTCCTGATGGTGTACATATCTTGTCATTATTCCCACAGCGTCTTTCAAATGAAACCCGTGGTGTAAACATGTCTTTTACAATGAGAAAGAATCTTCTGATATCTTTCAGGGAAGATGACATTTCAATTGTTAGATTGTTACGTTACTACATTCGTCATAATAAAGTTGAGATCCGTTCAGCTTTAGATATTCTTTTAAAACTTCAAGATTTAAAAGTTGATCAGTTGTCTGATCTTATCGAGGATGCATACAGCACTTTGGAAGAAACCTCAGATCAGATCACTGATGATACCCATGTAGACGAGACTCTTGAAGAACTTGTAAACCAAGAGGAATTGAATTCCCAAATTCTGCAGGCTCTTCACGATACTCGTCGTGCTTTAAGATTCATCAGAAAAACATTTGAAAGCTCAATTGATGATAGACAAGGAAGAACCTTAGATGAGGTTTTAAACGATATTGAGTCTATTTTGCCTCATACCTCATTTATTTCTAATAAGATTAACTTCCAGCTAGAAGCTTCAATGGGATACACTAACCAGAAGCAGAACAGCATCATCAAGATCTTCTCGGTGGCTGCGGTTGTGTTCATGCCTCCTACTTGGATCGCTTCTGTTTATGGTATGAACTTTAAGTTTATGCCAGAGTTATCCTGGTATTGGGGTTACCCTCTTTCAATTGGTATGATGATCTTGTCTGCTGCTGTTACCTATCTGTTCTTTAGAAAGAAAGGTTGGTTGTAGTCTGCAATAACATTGATTAGATCTTATTTAGTTAGATGACTGAGGTTGTGCAAAAAATTAACTCTTTGCACAACCTCAACATCAAATTCAAAAAAAAAGATTACTTTTAGATAATTCCTTTAGCTTTAGCTCTCTTTAAAATTTCTTTGAAAGCTACCACTGAATCATAATTACAGTTTTTAGCTTGCTTTAATACATCTTCTTTATCTATAAACATTACTCCAGAGACTTCACTAGCTTGTCTTACTGTAATCACATCAGCAATAGCTAGGTACAAATATCCATAGAAGAAATGATCTGTTTTCTCATCTTCAATTCTTAATGTTTCTAGTGGATAGAAATCTACCTTTTTATCATCAGCATTGATACCGACTTCTTCTAATAATTCACGTTTTGCAGCTGCCACATATTCTTCACCATGTTGCATTACACCGCCAACTACTGCATCAAAGGTACCAGGAGAATAATCTTTGCATAAAGTTCTAATCTCAACTAAAAACTTACCTCCCCTATTGCATACTGCTATGTAAGATGCTCGGTGTGGAAGTTGTTTTTGACGCATCTCTTTTCTGGTAACTGTATCTGTGACATTATTGTCTCTATCGACAATGTCTACTAACTCTTGTGCGGACATAATCTTTCCTTTTAAGTGAATGAAATCACCTTTTTCTTTGTTCATAATAGTCTTGCATATATAATGTGCAGCAATAGTTCAATAACTCAATATTATTCAACATCCACAAATATAGCAAACACATGTACTAATTACAGGAACTTATGGAAAAAGAAGAAAAAATAATTGCTCTTGAAGAAACAATTGCTTGGCTTGAAGAACAATTAGATGCCCAAGCAAATGAGCTTAATAACATCTATGACAAAATGGATAAACTTGAAAGACAGTTTAAAATTTTATATTCAAAGGTTGGAGATCCATACGCTACGAGAGCGATGAAAGATGAGGTTCCTCCTCCACATTACTAATTACTTAATACTCTGTATAAAATCAGAACGTAACAATAAGCCTCTCTCTATAAGAGATAAAAAAATGGTTCAGTACAGAAAAATGCGCAATTGTAGACAGTTTTAATCAGCTTTCTTTATTTCGTTGAATTGATTGTTCAGTAATAATAAAATGCTTCTTGCAAATTCCATGACACAAGTCATGAATCATGAGACATCTAAATCTCATCCTTATTAGAGGCGATTATGAATTTTATTAAAGCATTAGGCACAGTTGCTTTTTTCACTATGGCTGCAACCGGTTGCTCTACATCTAATGAATATCTTGATTTATCAAATCCTGTAAGAGTTGTAGCTGAAGAGAGCAACGGTCCTACAGTTTGTGTATCTGATGTAACTGATAGCCGTGTATTTATTGGTGATGGAAGTAAAGATGACACTCCATCAGGATCCGTTTTATCTGAAGAATACACCTCAAGAGCTTACGCTAGATTAAAGACAGCAATTGGTGAGCCTGCAGGTGGCTTATTACTACCTAATGACAAGACCGTAGCTTCAGTTGTAAAAGAGACCATTGAAAAAGCCTTAGCTGACAGTGGTTACAGCGTAGTTGAAAACGCAGCAGCTGAAGATCAAGGTGTCATCAATGTAGCTATCAGTGTTAAGAAATTCTGGGCATGGCCTGAAAAAGGTAATTTAAACACTAGCATTAAGTCTGCAATTGAACTTGATGTTTATATGCAGGATGGCGCTACACAGAGACACTTGAATTTAAAGAATACTCAAACTAGAAAAGCTCTAACTGCTACAAAGGCTCAGTACAAGAAAGTAACAGAGGATTCTTTATCTAATATCTATTATCTTGCTACACAGAAATTTAAAGCACTTCCTAAGAACTAATTGATGATTAGTTGCGACAATAAGGCTTGCTTTTATAAAGCTTGCCTTATTGTTTAACGTTCTCAAAACTCTCTCAAATCTTCAGTCTAAGCTAACATGGTAAAAAATACTTTTAAAAGATTCAGTCCGTAGATAATAATCACAGTTCCACATACTCTATTAACAACTGTCATTACCTTAGAACTGTTATTGCCTCTGAAGATCTTGCTAAAAAGAGAGATTACAAAAATCAAGCCTGTAAACCATAAAAATGAAGCTGAGATAATGCCTGACATAAATGGTAGAGCTTGGCTTGAGAGTAAAGTTACATGGAAAGCTCCTAACATCATAGTGCCATCAATGATAGCCTGAGGATTAAACCAGGTAACTACACAAGCTGAGGTAATAGTTTTACCAATAGGCATTGAAGAACATTCTCTTTTAACATTTTCGGTCCTACTCTTTAATAAGCTGATACCAATCTTAATAACAACAATGCTTCCAATAAGTAAAATTGCAAGTTTTACAAAGTCATACTTTTCCATGATAGATCCAATACCATAAAAACATGAAGCAGATAAGCTAATATCAAAGCAGGCCACAATAATGGCTGTAAGAAAAGCTCGTTTTCTAGAATCATTTAAAGCAGAATTGATAACGAAGAGATTTTGCATGCCAATAGGAGCCAAATAAGCAAGCCCCATAGTTAACCCTTGAAAAAAGTAGGTGTACATTTAATAATACCAACCAAAATAATCTATACTTTAATAAAATCTGATGTTATTTTTTCTAAACATCTACGTTCTTATGCGATTTTGATGACATTATATTTTTTTTAATTTTCTTGTAACCGACCAAAAGTTACTTTTTTACCCAACCAAGTTATGAACACAAAACAAACTTTAGAAATAAACTGGCATCCAGATAAAAGTTCAGCAGTTCCAGCTTATCAGCAAATAGTGGATTTCTTTTTGTCATCTGTCAGTTCTGGGGCTTTTCCAATAGGCATGAAATTGCCTTCACAAAGAAAGCTCTCTGAGATCTTTATGGTAAACAGATCGACTGTAAGTACTGCCATAGCCGAGCTCTCTTCATACGGCATTTTAAAAGGAAGTTATGGAGCTGGTACTGAAATATCGAGCAATACTTGGTCTTTACTCTTAAAAGGTAACCAAAACTGGTCACGACATTTATTATCAGGAACCTTTAAAGAGAACATTTCTACTCTTCAAACGATCAATCAACTAGAGTTTCAGCCAGAATTATTAAGATTAGGTACAGGTGAAATTGACCACAGGCTTTTTCCTAAAGACTACTTAAAAAAGGCTCTTTTGCTTACCGCAGATACGGTCACTGACTTAGGTTATCTTGAACCATTAGGACTTTATGAGCTAAGAGTTGAGATTCAAAAGCATTTGCAAAAGCTAGGCATTAACACTACACCTGACTGTATTCTAATAACCTCAGGATCACTGCAAGCTTTACAGTTGATTTCTGTTTGCTTGCTAAAAAATGGATCTAAAGTCTTTGTAGAAGCACCTTCTTATTTAAAGTCTCTTCAAGTATTTCAATCAGCAGGTTTAGAGTTGTCTGGTATTAGTATGGATGAAGATGGTATAGAGTATTGGAAGATCCTGCAAAAGCTCAATAAACAAAATCAAACAGGACTAGACTCTAACCTCAATGACTGCTCTTCAGTTCTGTATACTATTCCTACAAACCACAATCCTACTGGTTGCTGCATGAGCAATAAAAGACGGCAGGAGCTTTTGGACTTTTGTCTAAAGCAAAGATTACCAGTAATTGAAGATGGTGCCTATCAAGAACTCTGCTATGAGAATGAGGTTTACACTCCTATAAAGGCATTAGATACTAATGACATGGTTATTTACTTGGGCACAGCATCTAAAACCTTATCACCAGGACTTAGAATTGGTTATCTAGTAGCGCCTCAAGCTATCGTTCAAAGGTTAGGCGACGCTAAAATGCAGATGGATTATGGAGCAAGTTCTTTATCTCAATATGTTTTCATGCACTTTTTAAAGTCTGGCATGTACGACAGCTACCTTTTAAGCTTAAAAGAAATTTTAAGACACAGACTAACTAATGCGCTTAAGATCTTAGATGAGATGTTTAAAGATCTAGCAAGTTGGTCAACGCCAAAAGGAGGCTTTTACATTTGGCTTACCATTAAAGCTCCTATAAAAATGGATGAACTCTTTAAAGAAGCTATTAAAGCGAAATTACTCTTAAATCCTGGTGATATCTATGACTTTAAGGCAAACAATTCTTTAAGGCTGTCTTATGCTTACGTTAATGAAGAAGAATTTAAAAAAGGAGCTTTGATCTTAAAAAATCTTATTATCAAGATGAGAAAATAGCGTTTGCTTGAGTTGAAGACTTTAGATTTCAAATTGCAGATACAATAAAGCTCCTGATTAAAAACCAAGAGCTTTACTTTATCTAGATAAGATTAGGTTTAATCCTGAACATTCTCATCTTTGTCTTTTAAATTTGCAAAGAAGGTTGCAAGGATAGGACCAGAAATATTGTGCCATACTGAGAACACTGCTCCAGGAACAGCTGCAATTGGGTTAATTGCACCTGTTGTTGCTAATTTAGCAGCCAAGGTTGCAGCAAGACCTGAGTTTTGCATACCGATTTCGATTGCAAGTGTCTTTTTCTGAGCTAGCTTCATGCCAAATACCTTACCCAATAGGTAGCCGAATAAGTAACCGATGCAGTTATGTAAAGCTACAACTAAGAAGATAATAAGAGCTGTTTCTGCAATTCTTTCAGCACTAGCTGAAACTACAGCTGTAACAATAGAAATAATTGCAAATACACTGATTAAAGGTAATGCAACTACAACTTTCTTTACAACTGTACCAAATAAGGCATTCACAACAACACCACCAATGATAGGTAAAAGCACAATCTTAACAATTGACCAGAACATAGCAGCAGGATCAACTTCAATGTACTGATGAGCAAATAACCAGAATAGTCCTGGAGTTACTAATGGAGCTAAGATTGTTGTACATGAGGTAATAGTAACAGATAGAGGAACATCACCTTTACCTAAGTAGGACATTACATTTGATGAGGTACCACCAGGGCAACAACCTACCAGTAACACACCTGCAGCTAGATCTGCAGATAAGCCAAATGCCTTTACTAAGAAGAATGCAATTAAAGGCATTAACACGAACTGACCTACAATACCGATAATAACCTGAATAGGACGGTGGAACACTTCTGAGAAGTCTTTTGGTGATAAGGTCAAGCCCATACCAAACATAACAACACCTAAGAGGATTGATACATATGGTAATAAGAATAAAAATCCCTGAGGGAAATAATAAGAGATTAAAGCAAAAACAATTACCCATAGGGCAAAAGTTTTACTAAAGAATGCACTTATAGAAGCAAGAGTTCTTAATGCGTTAGACATACAATTTTACCTATTGTTATTAGTTAATTTTTGTCTGATATATTAGATCCATTATTTTAACTGTCAATAATCTGTGATCTGAGAGTAATTTTCAGAGAATTCACCATAAAAGATCAACTTCGCATTCATCTGCACACAAAAAACACATTATTAGATTTCGTCATCATTATCGTTAAAATTAGAAAACACAAGCTAACTATCAAGAAACAATGAAATGGTAATAAACCTATGACAAAACCTATTATTGGCATCTTGCCATTGTATGACAGTGAAAAAGACAGCATTTGGATGTTACCTGGCTATCAGAAAGGCTTAGAAAAAGCAGGAGCAAATACTCTCATTTTTCCTTACACAAGCGATGTAGATGAGATCTTAACTATAAGTGCATTATGCGATGGTTATCTGTTTACTGGAGGCCAAGATGTTTCACCAGAACTTTATCATGAGAAAAAGCAGCCATATTGTGGAGAACTCTCCCCTACTCTTGATACCTTAACCAAAGTTGTCTTTGAAGATGCTGAATTCTCAGACAAAGCCATCTTAGGTATCTGCAGAGGTTGTCAGATTCTAAATGTTCTGTTTGGAGGGTCCCTGTATCAGGATCTTAATATTCAATATCAGTCAAACAACGGCAAGCATATAGAACATCACCAAAACAAACCTTATGACAATACTTCACATAAAGTTACTTTAAACACTGATGGTTATCTTCACAAGCTGTTGAAAAAAGATGAACTGCAAGTCAACAGCGTGCATCACCAAGGCATTAAAGATGTTGGTATTGGCTTAAGCGTTAATGCCATAAGTGAAGATGGCATTGTAGAGAGTATCAAAGCTGTTGATTACAACTTTATGCTTGGAGTGCAGTGGCATCCTGAGTACAACTACTTTAGAAATGACGATAGCCTTACTATCCTAAAAGCTTTTGTAAGGGAAACAGCTGAAGAATTCAGCTTATAATTTTAAAGAGAAAAACAAAATGACCACTACTATTTTTCATTGTAATGGTCTTTCATGAAGTAAACAGTAAGAACTGATTACTTAAAGAACTCTGATAGTTCTGCTACAACCTGCTTTTCAACAGCTAAAGCAGCATCTCTTGAAGGAGCACTGATGCTGATGTAAGTCTTTAACTTAGGCTCAGTACCGCTAGGTCTTACAACAACTGAGCAGTTACCTTCTAACTTGTACTTTAATACATCAGACTTAGGAAGACCATTTAAGCCCTTTGAGTAGTCCTCAACAATCTCAATCTTCTTGTTAGCAATGGTGTAACCTGTGCCTACTTTCTCGTGGAACTTGTGCATGATATCAGCCATCTTAGCCATACCAGCTGAACCATCAAACTCGAAGCTGTGTAAGGTGTTCAAGCAGTAGCCATACTTCTTATATAATTCTTTTAATTTGTCTAGTAAGCTTAAACCTTGAGTCTTGTAGTAGCTGAACATTTCACAAATCATGTAAGCGCCGTCAACAGCATCCTTATCTCTTACATAACCTGAGGTTAAATAACCATATGACTCTTCAAAACCGAATACATAACGGTCCTCTTCATGTTTCTTCTCTAAGAAACCAATCTGCTCACCAATGAACTTAAATCCGGTTAATACGTTAATGGTCTTTAAGCCGTAGTTTGCAGCAATACGCTCAGCCATATCAATAGTTACGATAGTCTTAACTAATAAAGGATCTTTTGGTAAGGTACCGTGCTTCTGTCTTTGTGAACAGATATAATCTAAAAGTAGCATACCAACTTCATTACCAGTTAATAACTGATACTCGCCTTTATTATCCTTAACTGCGATACCTACACGGTCACAATCAGGATCGGTAGCTAACATTAAGTCAGCGCCTGTCTTCTTGCAGTACTGTAAACCTAACTGCAAAGCTTCCTTGATTTCAGGATTTGGGAATGGGCAGGTTGGGAAGTTACCATCAGGATTTCTCTGCTCTTCCACAATGGTAATGTTCTTGTACCCTTCCTCATCTAATATTCTGGTTACAGGCTCTAAACCGGTACCATTTAATGGAGAGTATACGATAGCTACGTTCTTATCTACATTCTCTCCGTATAGAACAGACTGCTTCTTAATCTGTGCGATAAAGCTGTCTAAAACTTCTTCTTTAATGTGAGTAATCTTGCCTGACTTGAAAGCTTCATCAAATGGAAGCTGCTTTACATCAGCAAAGATATCTAACTTTTCAATCTCAGCTAAAATTTCAGCTGCAGCCTCAGTGGTGATCTGGCAACCATCATCACCATAAACCTTATAACCGTTGTACTTACTTGGGTTGTGGCTTGCAGTTAACATTACGCCAGATGAAGTCTTTAAATAACGCACTGCATAAGATACTGTTGGAACTGGAAGTAATCTAGGCCAAATGTATACCTTGATGCCGTTAGCTGCAAATACGCCTGCTGCTGTCTTTGCAAAAACGTCTGACTTGATACGGCTATCATATCCAATGGCTACAGAAGCTTTATCACCATATTTTTCAACTAAGTAGTTTGCAAGCCCCTGAGATGCCTTAGCAACAGTATGAACATTCATTCTGTTAGTACCAGAACCAATTACACCTCTTAAACCACCAGTACCGAAAGCTAAGTTTTTGTAGAATGAATCTTCAATCTGAGCATCATCATATTTCTCAAGATCTGCCTTGATATCTGCATTAGCGTGCTGAAGCCAACATTCATATTCGGATCTGTAGTCCATTTATTATCTCCAGTTAAAATAAAAATTTTTTTTAATCGTTCAGTCTGTATCTTACAGCAAAGCACTTTTTATTGTTTGATTATGTTTTGTTGCACTTAAAAGAAAGCTATTTTTTAAGATATTCTTTAAACCAAATCGTTTTGATTTAAAAATTAACTTTTACATAGTCTTCTTAAGAAATTGCTCTATTTTCTCATATATTATGGAAAGATACATCACTATTTTTACAAGTTGTGACTAATTTTATCGTTTCGGATATATAAAACTTGCAAAGGCTAGAAGAGCTACAAAACTAAACAGAATAGTAATGAAAAATGACAAGATTATATAATTTAGTGGCTTGATTTCAAAAATGATCAAAGCAAATCCTATTTTTGATAAAAGCTCACACTAGTTGTATAATGCCAAACAAGTTTTTTTACCTTATTTATAAGAATTATCATGAAAAAGATTGTATTAACTGTTGCCGGTGCATTAGCAATTTTGGCTACTTCTTGTGTTTCACTTCCAGATGCTGCAAGAAAATTAGACCTAAACGTTGATTCTGTTACATTTGCTAACGAAAACAACGTAGAAGGCTTTAATGTTGAATACACAGTTCACCATAATTCAAGCGCTCCTATGCCAATTGAGAATGTAAAGATTGATATTGCTATCAATGGCAAAAAAGCAGCTACCTATGAGAACGACAAAACTAAAGAATTACCGAACCGTGTAAATAATCACTTTAAAGTTTTCGTTCCTGCAAATTTAACCTATACAGTTGCAAAAGAAAGCTTAAAGTACACCCCAATGCTTCAGATGATGGCTGAAACAACTGTTACTTTAATTGTTGATGATGATAAAGATTCATCTGCTGCAGCTTTTAACGTAACCAAGAAACTAAAGGGAGTAATTCATGCCCAATCTAACTAATGCTGATTACAGAAAGAATTCTTTTGAGCCTAGAATTGCCATCGTTCAGCTAATTTTCGGTATTATTTACGCTTTTGTAACTGGCGTTGGCGTGATCTTGGCATTCAAAGTTTATGAAGCTACCAATGAACAGCCTTATATGCAGTATTTCTTTGTGGTATTGTTTGGTGTTTTAGCTTGTAAGAGTTTCTGGATTTTTGCTAACACAAGAATTGCACAGAATACAGGTGTGCATACAAGTGCCACTGTAGAAAATATCGTTCCAACACACGGTATCACTATTGTTGAAGGTATGTTACACATGCCTGATAATACAACACTTCCAATTGAGAGTCGTTTTGCAGGTGAGACTGTAGGTCACGAATTAAAAAGAGTTTTAGAAGAAGTTAAATCTAAGAAAGTTCCTGCTTTATTAGTTAACAAGGATACCAAACGTCCTAGAGGACAATTCCTAATCAGAACAAAAGCCGGCCACTTAGACGAAAACTTCGTAAATCAACTGAAAAATAAGTAATTAGGATGTAGACATGAGTCTTTCAAGTACAAAAGAGATCCTATCCGGCAAAATTGCCATAGGTGAAAAGGTAACAGTTGCAGGTTGGATCCGCACTCGCCGTGATTCAAAGGCTGGTTTCTCATTTTTAGCTGTGAACGATGGTTCAGGCTTTGATAATGTCCAGGTTATCGCTCCTAATACACTTAATAACTATGAGTCTGAAATTTTAAAATTGACTACTGGTTGCTCAGTTGTAGTTGACGGTACCTTAAAGGCATCAGAAGGTAAAGGTCAGGCTTATGAAATCAATGCCGACAAAGTTTTTGTAACTGGTTTTGTTGAAGATCCTGATACCTATCCTATGTCTGCAAAGCGCCACAGCGTTGAGTACTTACGTGAGTATGCTCACTTACGCCCACGTACCAATTTAATGGGCGCTGTAATGCGTATTCGTAACACCGTAGCTTATGCAATTCATTCATTCTTCCAAGAGAATGGCTTTATGTGGGTTGCAACTCCGCTTATCACCTCTTCAGATTGTGAAGGTGCAGGTGAAATGTTCACTGTGACCAACTTCGATTTAAACAACGTTCCTAAGAACGAAAAAGGCGAAGCTGATTTCTCAAAGGATTTCTTTGGCAAGCACGCTTATATGACTGTATCAGGTCAGTTAAACGTTGAGACTTATGCTTGTGCATTCTCAAAAGTTTACACCTTTGGTCCTACTTTCCGTGCTGAAAACTCAAACACCACTCGCCACTTGGCTGAGTTCTGGATGGTTGAACCTGAGATGGCATTTACTGATCTTGACGGTTGTGCAACTACTGCTGAAAAACTATTAAAGTACGTTTTCAAGACTGTACTGGAGCAGCGTGCTGATGATATGAAGTTCATCGCAGAACGTGTAGATAAAGATGCTATTACTCGTTTAGAGCACTTTATAAGTTCAGACTTTGCAAAGGTTGACTATACCGATGCTATCGAGATCTTAAAGAAAGCAACTAAGAAATTTGAGTACCCTGTTGAGTGGGGTATCGATCTTCAGTCAGAGCACGAAAGATACCTAGCTGAAGAGCACTTTAAAGCTCCTGTCGTTGTAAAGAACTACCCTCGTGATATCAAAGCTTTCTACATGAAGCAGAATGACGACGGTAAGACTGTTGCTGCTATGGACGTATTAGCTCCAGGCATCGGTGAGATCATTGGTGGTTCTCAACGTGAAGACAATTTAGAAAAATTAGACAAGCGCATGGATGAGCTTGGAATGAATAAGGATAGCTACTGGTGGTACCGTGATTTACGTCGCTACGGATCTGTGCCTCATTCAGGTTTCGGCTTAGGCTTTGAGCGTTTAATCGTTTATATCACTGGTGTAGGTAACGTAAGAGATGTAATTCCATTCCCACGTACACCGCACAGCGCTGAGTTCTAATTAGAATTCACCATTTAACGGTTATAAAACCATATCTAAGAGATCTCTTGTGAGATCTCTTTGTTTTTTACTTCTCAGTTCCACTTTTTCTACCTTTTCGTGCACTCATTTCGTATTTTTTTGGTGCAAATCACAATTATTTTCGTACATTTTATTATTTTTATAAAAACATCAGCTTTTTTGAGCTAGTATAAAGAAAAAATTTAAGAGGACAGATTTTATGTTTTTAAGCTTTAACGGTTCATGGTGGTGCCCTGCTTAGTTGCGGGTCGAACTGTTATGCTTTAAAGAAACCCGCATTATTGCGGGTTTTTTCGTTTTTGGACAAGGAATATGAAACTAATTAACTTTCAGACAAAATATTTAAAAGATGCACATCTCTTTTACAAAGAGTATTGCCATAAGGACAACACAGTCTTACTAGAGTCAGCAGAAATAGTTGATAAAAGTGGCGTTCAAAGTTTAATTGGCTTATCAGCAGCACTTAAAGTTACTTGTGACGATTTAAAAGTAACAGTACAGGCACTAAATCAAAATGGTTTAGGTCTAGCTGCAATGCTAGCTAAAAGTCTCAACACTGAACTTTTAAAAGATTCTTTTTCAATTACATATAAGAGACCTGATAAGAACCTAGATGAAGCTACAAGACTAAAAGCAGAAGGTCCTATGACTGTAATGAGAAAGTTACAGGAACTTTTAAAGCCATGTGAAGGCATCATTGTAAGTGGAGTCATCGCTTTTGACTTTATCAATAACTTTGAATATATAGGCGATGTTCCAAAAGGGAAAAACCCTTGTTCAGATTATGGATTTTACGTATTTGATATTTCCATAAGATCAAATCATGTACATAAAGAGACCACAGTCAATGCCTATGTTTTCAATGAGAATTCATACAAAGAAACAGCTTTCGAAGCTTTAGATATTAGAGATAAGATCGATACCTTCACATCAGAGGATACCCTGCACCTTCATTTAGGTATTAAGCCTGAAATCAATCCTGATCTTGATGATGAGAAATTTGGCAAAATCGTAGGTGAGATTAAACAACACATTATTGATGGTGATGCCTTTCAGGTCGTTCCTTCAAGAACATTCTCTTACAAATGTGAAGATCCTCTTCTAGCTTATTCTTATTTGAAAAAATTAAACCCATCTCCTTACATGTATTACATCAAAGATCCTAAGTTCACTATCTTTGGAGCAAGTCCTGAGTTTGCGGTGCGCTTTGAAGCTTTGAATAGAATGGTTTCAATCAGTCCTATTGCAGGTACTAGAGCTCGCGGTCTTGATGAGAACGGATTAATTGACAGAGAGCTTGACTCAAGAATTGAACTTGAATTAAGAACCGATAAGAAGGAAGTTGCAGAGCATTTAATGTTAGTTGATCTTGCCCGTAATGATCTAGCAAGAATTTCAAAACCAGGTACCCGTTACGTAGATAATATGTTACATATTGATAAATACCAGTCTGTAATGCACTTAGTATCAGATGTTCATGGAACTCTACAGGATGATTTAGACGCACTTCACGCTTATCAGGCTTGCATGAATATGGGAACTCTGTCTGGAGCACCTAAGATTAAAGCACATGAGCTTATTTATAAGTACGAAGGCAAAAAACGTGGTTCTTACGGAGGAGTAATTGCTATTTTAGGCAACGACGGTTCATTTGATTCTTGTATTGCCATCCGTTCTGCTTTCGTAAAAGACAAAACAGCATATGTTCAGGCAGGTTGCGGTGTAGTCTTTGATTCTGACATTAAAGCCGAATGCCAGGAAACTGTAAACAAAGCTCGTTCAGTTTTAACAGCTCTTGCAATGGCACAGGAGAAATAATCATGAAAAACACAATTATATTTATTGATAACTTCGACTCCTTCACCTACAACTTAGTTGATGAATTAAAGGTTTTAGGCAATAACGTATTAGTTTACAGAAACGATACTGATGTTGAGTTAATCTCAAAGATTGCCAAAGAGCATAAAGAATTGGGTGAAAAAGTGCTCATTATGCTCTCACCAGGACCTTCATCACCTAATGATGCTAATAACTTAATTCCAATCATAAAAGACAATTTAGGTAAATACCCTATGTTAGGTATCTGTTTAGGACATCAGGCTTTAGGACAGGTCTTAGGGGGTAAGGTTGAGCATGCTCCTGTCATTGTCCATGGAAAATCATCTATGATTGAGCATAAAGGTCAACTGTGCTTTAAAGATTTACCAAATCCATTAAAGGTAGCTAGATATCACTCATTAGTGGTTACTAATCTGCCTTCAGATGTAGAAGTACTCTCTACTTTTGACAATATGTGTATGTCTTTATATAGCAAAAAATACAATGTATTAGGTTTTCAGTTCCACCCTGAGTCAATCATGAGTACTTATGGTAGGAAACTTCTAAAAAATGCTATTGAAGAGTTGTAGTTAAAAGGATTGTAATTATGCACAAAACAGCAGGACTAATAAGCGATTCTTCTGTGACTGCAATCGCAGATAAACGCACAATCAAGTACACTTTTGGTGCAAATTATCAAAATTTCAGATTATTTCATAAATTATATTGTCTTTAATAAAGAACTTGTTTTAATATCAAAACATAGAATTTTTCAAGAATAAATTTTTATAGAGATTACAAATGAAAGTTGCATTACAAATCACATTAAACGGTCGTTGGTGGCGCCTCGTGTTATAGCGGGGATTTTGTGTTTGTATATACTACTTTTATCAGGAAACCCGCTTAGTGCGGGTTTTTTTATTGTTTCAAACTGCACTAAGCGATAGTCAAAGTTTAGAAACTAATGGAGAAAAAAATGAAAGAACAACTAGAAAAGTTATTCAATCACAACTCACTATCTTTTACTGAAACTCAGGATGCTTTCTCTGAGCTCTTTGAAGGCAAAGTCGATCCTGTTGTTTTAGGATCATTCTTGACCGCATTAAAGATGAATGGTTACAGTGCAGATGAAATCGGTGGTGCTGCAACAGCAATGATTGGTGCTGCTGAACCATTTACCCGTGATACCTCTGTTGATGTAGGTGAAATTGTAGGTACCGGCGGAGACAAGTTAAAGACCATCAACATCTCAACCATTTCAGGTATTATTTGTGCAACTTTAGGCTTACATGTTGCAAAACACGGTAATACAGCAGTTTCATCAAAAACCGGAGCCTCAGACGTACTTACACAGTTAGGCTACAACGTCAGAACTTCAAAAGAAGATACAAGAAAAGCTCTTGAAGATGAAGGTTTTGCTTTCTTCTTTGCACAGGTATATCACAAAGGTATGCGCTTTGCAGCTCCCGTACGAAAGGCTCTAGCTACCTCAACTATCTTCAACATCTTAGGACCTTTAACCAATCCAGCTCATGTGAACTACGAGCTTTTAGGTTGCTATGATGTAAATCTATTAGAGACCTTAGCAAAAGCCCTGAAACTTACCGGTGTTCAAAGAGGAATGGTAATCAACGGTAACGGCATGGACGAGATTTCAATTTTCGGATCAACTAAAGTATCTGAGTTATTAGCAGACGGTTCTATTAAGAATTATGAACTGACCAATAAAGATTTTGGTATCACAGGCAATTACACTCAAAATGATCTTTTAGGAGGCACTCCTGAAGAAAACGCAGCTACAGCAAGACTTATTCTTTCAGGTAAGGGTAATGATGCACACAATGCTGTAATTAGTGCTAACGTCAGCGCAATGTTGCACTTAGCAGGTAAGACTGAGTCATTTAAAGATGGCTTTGAGATTGCAATGGATGCTGTTAAATCTGGCCGTGGCATTGAGAAGCTTGATGCTATTTCCAAAATTACCAGTGAAGCTTAAAGACAAGAGACTTTAACTACAGAATTAAATTAACGATATCAAGGTTAAAAATGTTACACACAGAGCCACTAACAGCACAAGCCAAAAGTTATCTAGGTCTTAATCATGAAGGTCTTGAGGGTACTGTCCTAGCTACAATCATCAACAAAAAAGTTCTTGATGTAAAAGAGATTGTCTTAAAAGGACAAAGAACAGCTCCTCTAAGATCATTATCTAAAGCACTTGAAAAGAAAGATGGCAGAAACTTTATTTTAGAGTGCAAACAGTCCTCCCCTACTTTAGGTGATTTTTGCAAAGACTTTGATTTAGATAAGCTAATTTCCTGCTATGAAAAAAGAGCTAGTGCCATTTCTGTTCTGTGTGAAAAGCATTTCTTTAAAGGCTCTCTTGATTATTTAAAGTATGTTAAAGAGCATTGCTCTCTTCCTGTTATTTGCAAAGATTTCATCATCTGCAAAGAGCAGATTGATGAAGCTTACATTGCAGGAGCTGATGCTGTTTTACTGATGTTAAGTGTACTTACCAGAGCAAAGTTTGAAGAACTCTTCAATTATGCTCATTCACTAAACCTAGCTGTCTTAACTGAAGTTGACGACAAAGATGATGCAATGTACGCAATCTCTAAAAAAATTGAAATTGTTGGTATCAACAACCGCAATTTAAGAACTTTAGAGGTAAATCTAGACAATGCCAGGGAGCTTTATAAATTATTTCCTTCATCTGTAAAAGTTGTCTCTGAGTCAGGTATTCATACTCACAAAGATTTAGTTTCTTTAAATCCAATTAGAAACTTCTTAATAGGTTCATCTCTTACAGCTCATCGTGACGTAGTGTTCAAAGCAAATTCCATGCTTTATGGTTTAAACAAACTGTGTGGTCTGACCACAATGGACGCTTTAAAAGCTGCTGTTTCAAACCACGTATCCATCGGAGGTCTTATTTTTGCGCCTAAGTCCCCCCGTTTTGTAAGTGACGAAAAAGCTGTTAGCTTTGTAAAAGAGTTTAAAGGACAAATCCGCTTTGCCGGTGTTTTTGTAGATGCTACTGTAGAGGAGATGGTAAATAAAGTAAAAACAGTTTCTTTAGATTACCTGCAATTGCATGGCAATGAAAGTATCGACACCATAAAAACATTAAAGAGTCTTCTACCTGATACAGGAATTATCAAAGCCTTTAACATTAAAGAGCTAAGTGATTTTGTAAAGGTCGATAAATACTTACCTTTTGTAGATCTAATTATCCTTGATTCATCTAATCCAGGTTCTGGTACAAGTTTTGACTGGAATTTAATTCCAGACTCACTCGATAAGTCAAAGTGCCTGCTCTCAGGAGGCATTGGACCTGACAATGTAGAGAAAGCATTAAATTATGGCTTTGCAGGACTTGATTTAAATTCAAAGCTTGAAAAAAGTAAAGGCATCAAAGATGTTGAACTTATCAACAAGACTTTCAAGCTTATAAACAATTACTAAAATTTCGGAGTATATCATGACAATTTTAAATCCTTTCTTTGGAAAATACGGTGGACAGTACGTTCCAGAGGTTTTACTACCAGCACTAAACCAGTTAGAAAAGACATTCGTTGAAGCTAGAAATGATCCTGAGTTCAAAAAGGAATTAAGCGATTTATTAAATAAATATGCAGGTCGCCCTACTCCGTTAACCTTATGCAGAAACATTACCAAAGGCACTAAAACTAAGATCTATTTAAAGCGTGAAGATCTTTTACACGGAGGTGCTCATAAAACCAATCAGGTTTTAGGTCAGGCATTACTTGCAAAGCGTATGGGCAAAACCAAAATCATCGCAGAGACAGGTGCTGGTCAGCATGGTGTAGCTACTGCTTTAATCTGTGCTCTTTTAGGCTTTAAGTGCCGTATTTACATGGGAGCTACTGATACAGAAAGACAAAAGCCAAATGTATTTAGAATGAGACTTATGGGAGCTGAAGTTGTTCCTGTAAATGTAGGTGCGGCAACTTTAAAGGAAGCCTGCAACGAAGCTCTACGTGACTATGCAGCTAACTTTGAAAACACTCACTATATGATTGGTACAGCAGCAGGACCTCACCCATTCCCTACTATCGTACGTGAATTCCAAAAGATCATCGGTGAAGAAATTCATGAGCAGATCTTACAGGAAGAAGGTCGCCTGCCTGATGCATGTATTGCCTGTGTAGGTGGTGGTTCAAATGCTATCGGTATGTTTACTGATTTCTTAGATACAGATGTTCCTTTATACGGCGTAGAACCTTACGGTTTAGGTATTGAGACACCAAAACACGGTGGCACTATAGCAAGAGGCACTGATGGTATCTTCTTTGGAGCTTATTCAAAGAATTTACAGAATCATGATGGCCAGATTAACGAGTCTTACTCAATTTCTGCAGGTCTTGATTTTCCTTCAGTAGGTCCACAGCATGCTTACTTAGGTGAAACCGGCAGAGTTAAATATGTAGGTGCAACAGATGATGATGCACTTGAAGCTTTCGTGGAGTTATCTCAGCAAGAAGGTATTATTCCTGCTCTAGAATCATCACATGCTTTAGCTTTTGCCTTAAGACTTATGAGACAAAATCCAAATAAAGAGCAGATCTTAGTAGTTAATGTATCTGGTCGCGGTGACAAGGATATTTTCAACGTCTCAAATATTCTTGAAAAGAAGGGCTGTGTAACTGAGCACGGTGTATCAACAGCAAATTTAAAGGTTACAAAGTAAGGAGAGCATCATGGAAAACCGTTTTGAAAATCGATTTGCCGAACTTGATAAAAAAGGTGAAGGCGCTTTTTTACCTTTCGTAACCTTATGTGATCCAAACTATGATACTTCACTTAAGATTTTAAAGGCACTAATTAGAGGTGGTGCTGATGCTTTGGAACTTGGTTTCCCATTCTCTGATCCTTGTGCAGATGGTCCTGTAATTCAGAATGCTGATAAAAGAGCTCTAAAATCAGGTGCAACCACTGATGATTTCTTTAACCTAGTAAAAGAGATTAGAAAAGAGAATGACTCTATTCCCGTAAGTATCCTAGTTTATGCAAATGTTGTTGTTGCTCGTGGAATCAATAAGTTCTTTCATGATGCTCATGAAGCTGGTATCGATGGAGTTTTAATTCCTGATATTCCATGCAATATGCTTCATACATGTGAGAATTTTGAAAAATGTGCGCATGACAACGGCGTTCATACCGTGTTAATTGCACCACCAAATGCTGATGAGGCAACCTTAGAAGAGATTGCAAAGCATTCTAAAGGTTACACCTATGTTCTATCACGCTTTGGTATTACAGGTACAGAGAATACCTTTGGTAAACCTGTAAAAGTGATCAACAGAATTAAAGAGTTACATGGAGCAACTCCGGTTTTAGGATTTGGTATTTCTACTCCAGAGCATGTAAAACAGGCTTTAGAGATTGGAGCTAAAGGCGCTATCGCCGGTTCTGCCTGTGTTAAAATAGTTGAGAAGAATCTTAACAATGTACCAAAGATGCTTGAAGAGCTTGAAGCATACGTTCATGCGATGAAAGAAGCTACAAGAGCATAAAATTTTAAGTTGTAAAGATGGCGTACTTTGATACGCCATTTTTATTTGTGAGGAACTAATGGCACTCTTTTCTACAAAAGAAAACTTGTTTTTTATGGCAGGCCACTTTGCAACTGATCTGTGTCATGGATCAATGCCTATTATCTTAGCTTACATGTATCAGCAAGGCAGACTTGACTCATATTCATCAGTTGCTCTTTTAATGATGGCAAATACCATTCTAAACGCTTTAATTCAACCAATAGCAGGCAATTTAGCAGACTCAAAGCCTAGACCTTATTTAATGAGCATAGGTATTGCCTGCGCCTTTTTAGGAGTGATGTTTATTGGTACCGTTCAAAACCAAATTTTACTCTACTCACTAGTTTGCCTGAACGGTATTGGCTCTGCTATTTTCCACCCTGCAGGTGGTAAGATGGCCAATACCTTTGGTGGTGCAAAGCTTGGTAAAAGTATGTCTATTTTCTCTGTTGGAGGAAATTTTGGATTTGCTTGCGGACCATTCTACTTTACAGGTCTTTATATTTTATTCGGTCTTAATGCCACCCTGGCAATGTGCATTCCAGGTATTGCCGTGATCATCATCTTCATGCTGAAGAACCATTACTACACTGTAGCTTGTCTTCACCATAATCATGAGGTTAAAAAGGCAATCAGTGAAAATAATCAGCAAGAAAACATCAAAGGATTTATCTACCTTGTAGGTATACTCTTCGTAAGATCAGCAGGTTGGTTCTCTTTCGTTTCATTCTTATCTTTGTACTATATGCACAAATTGAATATCAACGATGAGATAGCTACTCTTTTAAATGGCATGGTAGCCCTAATTGGAGCTATTGCTACATTCTCTGGTGGTACTGTCTCAGATAAGATTGGTTTTAACAGAATTATTACCTGGGCATCTTTAGCCTCAGCTCCATTTATTATTCTGTTCACTCAAACTGATAATGCTGTAATAGCTACTTTACTTTTAGTACCTTTTGCTCTGTTATTCTTTGCAGCCATGTCTCCTACTGTAGTTGTAGGTCAAAAGCTTCTATGCAAGCACGTAGGTATGGCAACAGGCTTTACTATAGGACTTTCTATGAGTTTTGGAGGCTTAGTAGCTCCTTTAATGGGTATGTTAGGCGATGCCTATGGCATTGAATACATCATGTATGCTGTAGCTTGCTTTATTACCATAGCTGCAATTGCAACTATCTTTCTGCCAAAAGTTGATGCTAAAGCTTAAAACAGAAAGTATTCTTTAAATTTTACAGTACAGCCAGCGCAATGCTGGCTGTTTTGTTTTAATTGGAGTTAGTAGGTACAGGCTTGCCATCATCGCCAATGGTCATAGGTTTTGCTTTACCTAAATTGTCAGAATCCTGGCTGTCTTTGTTTTGAACAGCATCTGCTCCAATAGGTTTGCCATCATCACCAATTGAGGCTACCCCACCACCTGGTGTAAATACTTGTACCTCTGGAACCTTATCCTCTTCTTTATCAGTTTTTAGATCAGATAAAGGATCAGCTGCTGAGGTTTCTAAAACTTCATTCTTAACTGGTGTTAAACCATCATTTGGCATCTTAGGCTTTAAAGAAAAGCCTTTAGGAGAAGCATCTTCAGGCTCTTTAGTTAAATAATCAGGTAACAGGGTTACAGTACCATTGTAATTTTGTACCATCTTATTAAGCCTTGAGCAGTCAGATAAAACCTTATCTGAGATGTCAAAAAAGCCTTCTAAAGGTACAGAATAAACACGAGGCTTCATTCTCATACCTTGCAGTAAGGCAATACGCAACTGACCGCCTTCACCAATCTGCAAGAAGAGATCGGAGAGTTTTTTCTGCTGTGATTTAGTAAATGGAGCAAATATAATCCTTGAAGGAGGGACAATCTGCCCTCGCATTGAGTACTCTTGACCTTTATCTACTAAGAATCTGGCAAATACATATCCCCTGTTAGTATCATTCATGGAGATATCAAGAGCTGACACGTCTAATTCAAAAGCAGGTGTAGCACTTTGATACATACAACCAGTTTTAAAGATGTATTTATTAGTAAGTGATCTTTGAACTGTAAATACAGCCTGTCTGTGCATCACTGTACGGTCTATCTGCAATATCTTTGCTGGAGACCCATTATTAAAAGTATTATCGTGGCTGTCTAATAATCTCCATACATATGAGGATGAAATAGACCAACCAGAATTCATTACTGCACTACAAGTATATGGTTGTAGTGAGAGTAGTAAAGCCGATGTAAGAAGTGCCTTTTTAATCATGTTTTTATTGTATTACAGATTTTCTGTGATTAAAGAGGATAAGTCACAAAATGACATTAAAGATGAAAAAGGCTGACTTTACATTAAGATTTTGTAGAGTCAGCCTTTGTACTTAAAGGATATCTATTAGTACAGAATTCTGCACTTTAAAGTGCCTTCAATTTGCTTTAATAAAGGAACAACCTTCTCAGGCTCATTTGAGTGAATATCCATAACCACATAACCAATTTCGGCAGTAGTCTGCAGATACTGAGCTGCAACGTTGATATCTAACTTTGCAAAGATTTCGTTGATCTGACGCATTACACCAGGAACGTTCTTGTGGATATGCAGCAGGCGTGAAACGTTCTCTCTAATTGCAGGAAGAGATACCTCAGGGAAGTTTACAGCAGTTAGAGTTGAACCGTTATCTGAGTACAGAGCTAACTTCTCAGCAACTTCAGTACCGATGTTGCGCTGAGCTTCCTCAGTACCAGCACCGATGTGAGGTGTTAGAATTACATTATCAAACTCACGTAATGGAGTTACAAACTCTTCACCGTTCTTTGATGGCTCCTTAGGATATACGTCAACAGCAGCACCTGCTACCTTACCAGAACGTAAAGCTTCACATAAGGCATCAATATCAACTACAGTACCGCGAGATGCATTTATAAAGCGAACACCATCTTTCATTTTGGCAAACTGATCTTTTCCAATCATACCCTTTGTGGTTGCAGTCTCTGGTACATGTAAAGTAATGATATCTGATCTTTGAAGTAACTCATCTAATGAGGCTACCTGCTTTGCATTACCTAAAACCATCTTGTTCTCTGTATCATAGAAGATTACAGATAAACCTAAAGCTTCAGCTAGAATACCTACCTGAGTACCAATGTGACCGTAGCCAATGATACCGATAGTCTTACCACGGGCCTCATGACAGCCGGTTGCAGCCTTATTCCAACCGCCACGATGTAACAAAGCGTTACGAGCAGGAATGTCACGCAATAACTGTAAGTACTCACCTGTTACTAATTCAGCTACAGAACGGGTATTTGAGAAAGGTGCATTGAATACTGGAATTCCAAATTCAGCTGCAGCCTTTAAATCAACCTGATTGGTACCAATACAGAAACAACCAATACCAATTAACTTTTTAGCATGAGATAAAACTTCACGAGTTAAATGGGTACGTGATCGAATACCGATAAAATGAACATTCTCAATTTTATCTAAAAGCTCTTGACCATCTAAAGCTTTCTTTAAGTACTCAACGCTTGTGTAGCCAGCCTTTTTTAAAGACTCTACAGCACTAGGATCAACGCCTTCTAATAATAAGATCTTAATCTTTGACTTTTCTAAAGATAATGAAGGATGCATGTTAACCTCTGTGATTTAGTAGTTAGTTTAATCATTAAAACAGAAATGCCCAACTTTTTCATTGGGCATTATTCTATTATTTCTTAGATTGATTTACCTTTCGGCGCTCAAGCACAGCATTATTCAGAAGCTCACATATAGCCTCTGTATCTTCTATGTTGATGCACGCGTCAGTAATTGACTGACCGTAAACTAAGTTGCGTAAATCCTTTGGAAGATCTTGACGACCTTCAACTAAGTTAGACTCAAGCATTAAACCGAAGATGCGGTTGTCACCAGCTGCAATCTGAGCTGCTACATCCTTAGATACATCAACCTGTTTCTTAAACTGTTTGTGTGAATTTGAGTGAGAAGCATCAATCATAACCATAGGTTTTAGACCTGCTTTTTCTAATGCCTGACAGGTATTCTCAACATCCTTAGCACTGTAGTTTGGCTCGTGACCACCACGTAAGATTACGTGACAATCCTCGTTGCCCTTGGTATGAACAATAGCAACGTGCCCCATCTTACTTACTGACATGAAAGTGTGTTCATTAGCAGCAGCAATAGTTGCATCAATTGCAATCTTTACAGAACCATCAGTTGCATTCTTAAAGCCAATTGGGCATGAAAGACCTGATGCTAACTGTCTGTGTAACTGAGACTCGGTAGTACGTGCTCCAATAGCGCCCCAAGCGATGAAATCATCGATATACTGAACAGTAATAGGATCTAAGAACTCTGTAGCAGCAGGCATGCCTAAGCTGTTGATGTCACATAATAACTTACGTGCAATTCTTAAACCACGATTGATATCATGAGAATCATCAAGACTTGGATCGTTGATAAGTCCCTTCCAACCTACTGTGGTACGTGGTTTTTCAAAGTATACACGCATGATCACAATTAACTGATCTTCGTACTTCTGTCGTAGTTTCATTAAGCGGTTTGCGTACTCAATTGCAGCCTGTGTGTCATGAACTGAGCATGGGCCTGCAATAACCACTAAGCGGTCATCAACACCGTTATATACATTATGGATCTCACGTCTTGTCTGAGAAACAATCTGATTGGTAAATTCTGTTGCTGGAAACTTTTCGATTACAGCAATTGGAGGTAGCACCTGGTACATTTCACTAATTCTCGTATCTACAATACCGTGCCCTGCCTCATTAGGCGGGGTCAGGTTTAAATTCTTATCAATGGTCATAAAAGCCGCCTAATTAATTAAAAGAATAAAATCGCCAATAATAATAGTTTGAGGAGTTGAATGAAGCCTTACACGAATTGCTTGTCAAAATACTGTTTCTAGTATTCCCCTGTATCAACAAATTATTAGTATTCACGATTATTACCTAATATAAATTAAACAAAAAAGGAGGTCAGTAGCGATACTGCCTCTCTATCCCAAACTCTAGGAGTAGTTCATTATAATGACGAATAGACAGGATCTTCAAGTCAAATAGACAATTTGAACGAAAAATATCAAAAATGTCAGTTATTTTGCGTTAAAAATGTGGTGATTTTCTACCAAGTCTCCGTCTTTATTGTCGATAAAATAAGGACTTTTGATATAAATAAGGCACAGTGTTTATTTTTTGCAAACTGTGCCTATTTTGTAAAAACGATGACCAAGCTCACTGTCTTAAAAAGATGCGACAGTTCTTACCTACCTAGAGATCTAATACTAAAGTCACTGGGCAGTGATCTGACCCTAAGACGTCTGTTTCAATCTTTGCATCAAGAACTTTAGCTTTTAGCTCATCAGATACAAAGAAGTAGTCAATTCTCCATCCGACGTTCTTTTGTCTTGCAAAAGTTTTATATGACCACCAACTGTACATATTAGGTTCATCTCCATGGATAAGTCTGAAAGTATCAATGTAGCCTGAATCCACCATCTTGTCTAGAAATGCGCGCTCTTGTGGCAAGAAACCTGTGTTATTAACATTAGTCTTAGGCCTAGCTAAATCAATTTCCTTGTGAGCAATATTAAAATCACCACAGACAACAATAGGCTTATCTTTTCTTAGCTCCTGAGCATACTTAAAGAAGCTGTCAAAAAAGCCCATTTTATAAGGTACTCGCTTAAATTCACCTGTTGGTTTGCCACTTTCATCTAGTATGGCAGCTCCACCATTTGGGAAATAGCCGTTAAAGAAATGAAAATTTTCAAACTCAAGATGGATAATTCTGCCTTCACCTTTGTATTCAACGTCAGGTAATTCAAACTCTACAGACAGTGGCTTTAATTTAGTAAAAACAGCTGTTCCTGAGTAACCTTTTTTTACAGTTGAAGAGCAAAAAAAACTCTCATAGCCTGGTTTATTTTTTAAATCATCAGATAACTGTTCTGTGTTAGCTTTTGTTTCCTGAAAACCAATTACGTCATAATCAGTATTTCTAAACCAATCAAAACCTTCTTTGGTCGAAACAGCTCTGATGCCATTGATGTTCCAAGAACTTAATGTAATTGCCATATCTTACGCCACTATTTTATTTGAATTTTACTTTACTAGATTGTCTGTATTAGTATCAATACCACCGCCTAAAGCAGTCATCAATGATACTGTTGCCTCAAGATTATCTCTTTTTGCTCCTAAATAAGCAATTTTTGCGTTTCTCATGGTATCAGCTGCTGTTAAGAAATCAGTTAAAGCAACCAAACCAGCTTCATAACGAACCTTGTAGCGCTCGTAATTTCTTACACTCAACTCATAGCTCTGCTTGAAAGTGATGAGTTCCTGACGGTAGAGTTTCACATCTGTTATCAGATCGTAAACTTCCTGTACCGCCTTTATGTAGTCTGAAACAAAGTTAAGCTCAGCTATATCAATGTCCTTTAATGAGCTCTTTTTTTCGATATTAAGTTTGTTGAAGTTTAAAAACGGCATGGTAACCGCAGCTCCTAAAGAGCCTATAGGATTAGATAAGAATCGCGCAAAGGTATCAGTATCCCCAGATGACACTGTAGCTGAAAAAGTCAAATCAGGAAAGAAAGACATCTTCTTTTCATTATAGCTTGCATAACTTTGCTTTAATAAAGCATCATCTCTCATTAAATCAGGTCGTCTTTGTAATAATTTTGATGGAACTGATAATGAAAAATCAGGCACTTTAGCTTCATCTAAGAAAGCGACATCTACATTTTTGTCTGCAGTGATACCTAAAACGGTATTAAGTGCAGTTTTTGCCTTTTCAAGTGCAGCTCTTCTTGAATCTAAAGTTGATTGGACTTTTAAGTGATTGATTCTGGCATCATCTAAATCAAGACTGTCAGCAGCACCTGCCTGATACTTCTTATCTACTAAATCTAATCTTACTTTGGAGTCGTTTAGATCATCTTCACCTAGTTTTACAGCTTCTTTGGCATAGGCATACTGCCAATAGGCCTTAGCTGTAGTTTCAATTACAGTAAGTCTCATAGATAAGTAATCATAAGCAGATGCGTGATACTGCTCTAGAGCAGCCTCATTTTGAGCTTTCAATTTACCAAATAAATCTAACTGATATGACAGTGAAAATGAACCTTGAGAGCTTTTATGAGAAGCGTCATGGTAATCTAAAGCTCTTTTAGTATCTGCTCCTAATTGAGCATTGGCAGTAGGATGATTGTTTGTAGCGGTAAGATCGATATTCAACATCGCCTTTTCAAGATTTACATATGATGTTTTTAAATCATAGTTATGCTCTAAAGCTCTATTTACTACGTCTGTCAACCTTGCATCAGAGAACTCTTGGTAATAAGCTGAATTTACCTCATTACCTGTAAATTCGAAAGCTTCTTTATATGAGGATACTGTAGGAAATTCAGGTGTTTTATATTCTGTAAACATCAATGAGCATGAGCATAAAGACAAACTCATAACGACCAAAGCTAACTTTTTAAAGCATGCTTTGCGTAAATACTTTTTATGATTACTTCTAGTCATAATAAAATCTCTTCTCATTATGCTTTAACTATGCTTTTATGGTTGTACTCAACAGTTCTACAATTTTTTCTGTTACTTTGTAAGCTTTGTTAAATGAATTAACAGGCAGACATTCATAAGGACCATGACAATTTAATGCACCTGTAAAGATGTTTGGTGTAGGCAGACCTTCATTTGACAGATTTGAACCATCGGTACCGCCACGAACCTTATTCTCAACAATGGTTACACCTGCTTGTGTATAAGCTTTGCGTAGGATCTCAAGAATTTCATTATGCTCTTTTAAAACTTGTTCCATATTTGCATACTGGAACACAGTCTTCAAGGACACTCGACTTTCACCGTAACGGTCATTGAGTAAAGACACAATTTTTTCTAGGACTTTAAGTCGCTTTTCCATGCCTTCTTTTGTAAAGTCACGGATGATCATGTTAATCTTTGCGCTCTCTGTAGTGCCTTCAAATTTATGCACATGGTAAAAGCCTTCTTCTCCTTGAGTATTTTCAGGTTTTTCATCTCGAGGCAACATATTGATAAATTCATTGGCCATAGAGATAGCGTTCTTTAAGGTTTTGTAAGCTACAGCTGTATGAACTGACAGCCCCTTAAAATTAACGATTGCGCCATAAGCATTGAATGTGGCTATATCAAGTTCACCTTCTTTAGTACCATCAACGGTTACACCGTAGTCACAGTTGATGTCTTGTACATCAAGATGAGTTGATGACAGACCAATCTCCTCATCAACAGAGAAAATAATTTTTAATGGTCCATGCTTTAAATTCTTATTGACCTTTAAATTGTGCATTAGATATAAAAGCACGCTGATGCCAGCTTTATCATCAGCACCTAAAAGAGTATTACCGTCAGTTACGATAATATCTTGTCCTTTCATTTCCTCAAGAGAAGAGCAAATTGACTTATCTAGGATTAAACCATTTTCAAGTCTGATTTCCCCACCCTGATATTTTTTGACTAAATGAGCTTTTACATCGGCACCAGAGCAGTCAGGCGCAGTATCCATATGAGCTAATAGACATAAGGATTTGGCGTTTTCACAACCATCACTTGCAGGTATTGTTACAGTAACGATACCTTTATCATCCTGTTTAGCATTGAAACCTAATTCACTAATTCTTGAGATTAGGTATGCTCCAAATCTTAACTGTCCTACAGTTGATGGAACTGTTTTTGAGGTAGGATCAGATTTAGTATCAATTACAATTAGATCTTTAAAAATATTAACTAAAGGATCTACGCCACACAGATTATCAAAATCTTTAGTAGTACTCTCTTGCATATTTTTATCCTTACTCTCTAGCTAGAGCATCAATTGGGTTCAATCTTGCAGCAGAACGAGCTGGCATATAACCAAACAGCACACCAATTATTGATGAGGTTAAGACCGCAATTACAATTGAGGCTAATGAGAATGATAGAGGTATGTTAGGAACAAAGATAGACAGAACATAGCCTGTAACCATTGAAAAGACTACACCTAACATACCGCCAATTAAGCAGACTGTAACAGATTCAATCAAAAACTGCGTCATAATGTCAGAGCGTCTTGCGCCTACTGCCATTCTAATACCAATTTCACGAGTTCTTTCAGTTACAGATACAAGCATAATATTCATCACACCAATACCACCTACTACTAATGAAATCACAGCAATTGCAGAAATTAACAAAGTGAAAGTACCCGTTGCCTGGTTTATGGACTTCATGATGGTATCAGATGACACCATAAAGAAATCTTTTCTGCCATGACGCGATTTTAACAACGAGGTAATAGATGCTTCTGCTACAGCAGGAGAGAATCCATCTGCAGTTCTTACGATAATAGATGAAATATAGTTTTGCTTTACAATTCTGTTCATCATAGTGCTGTATGGCACATAGATATACAGATTGTCTGAATGTCTGAAAGCTACTTCCTTATCAACAAGTAAGCCAATTACAGTAATAGGCTTGCCCTGCACAAACAGTCTTTTACCGATAGGATCTTCATTTTTGAAAAAGGTGTTTTTAGTGTTGTAATCAATAACACCAACCTGAGGAGATAATGAGGCTTCATCTTCAGAAAACATTCTGCCCTTTTCAATTTCCATTCCATAAACTCTAAAGTACTCACCTGATACTCCAATGACAGTTGCTGTTGCATCTACATTGTATCTTTGAACCATACCTGAGTTTTGCACTGTAGGTGAAGCTGAATCCACAAAAGGCTGACCTTTTAGAGCTTTAAGATCTTTAACTGACAGTGTTCTTACTCTACCCGATCTCATATCACCCATTTTCTGACCTGGCATAATGGTAATGGTATTAGTGCCCATGGATGAGATATTTGAAATGATCTGATCAGAAGCACCTCTTGCCAGAGCCACAACTGTTACCACCGACATAATACCGATGATAATACCGAGCATAGTCAGTAAAGTTCTCATTCTATTTGAAATCATGGCTCTGATGGCCATGGTGTAAGCCTCTTTGAATCTGTCAAAATAAGCTCTGTAAGAATTTACGACTTTATCTGAAAAATGAACTGCCAGAGAGACATCATCTTTATTCTGATGATCAGAGATGTTGTCATTTACAGTATCAGACTCAATGGCTCCATCTTTAATGGTAATTACTCTATGAGCATGAGCTGCAATTCTAGGATCGTGAGTAACTAGGATCACAGTGTGACCTTCTTTGTTTAACTCAGTTAGAATATCCATCACCTCGGCGCCTGACTTTGAATCAAGAGCACCTGTAGGCTCGTCGGCAAGAATAATCTGTCCACCATTCATCAGAGCTCTTGCAATAGAAACTCTTTGCTGCTGACCACCTGATAACTGTGAAGGCTTGTTCTCAGTTTTATTGCCTAAGCCTAAAATCTCCAGTAATTTAACTGAGCGAGACTCTCTTTTTTCTTTGCCAGTACCTGAATAAATAGCAGGAACCTGCACATTCTCCATCGCGTTTAAATGCCCTAATAAATGGTAGCGCTGGAAAATAAAGCCAAAGAAATCACGTCTTAAGGAGGCCAGCTCATCAGGTAACATGTTAAAAGTGTCATGACCGTCGACCTGATAACTACCTTCAGTTGGTGTATCAAGACAGCCTATGATATTCATTAAAGTAGATTTACCAGATCCTGATGGACCAATGATAGCAACTAGCTCACCTTTATTGATGGTAAGGTTGATGCCATGCAGTACTTCTACTTTAGACTCGCCTTGTCCAAAAGACTTTTTAATGTCTTTTAAATTCAAAAGCACTTTACTCATTAGAATGGACCCTTTCTACGTCTATCATTCTTCATGGCAGCTTCTTCAGCTGTTTTTACATCATCACCGATAACTACTCTATCCTCAGGTGTAATGCCTGAGATAACTTCGATGTACTGATCGTCTTTTAGACCTGTCTTAATTTTTCTTGTCTGAACCTTATCATCACTGTCTAAAACATAAACAGTGCACTCATTCTCAGCCATGGTTCTCATGGCTGTAAGAGGTAATGTAAGAACGTCCTTTTTTGAAGCAACATCAATAGTGACATCGGCTGTCATATCAATACGTAAGGTTCTGTCATAGTTATCTGCAATTACATCTGAGTTGTAGTAAATTGCTGTTGAATTGGTGCTAGAACTTGAAGATGATGAACCTGTGTTTGTTGCAGATGATGATTCATATGATGAAGGAGCAGGATCAATTCTGTCTAACTTTCCTTTAAACTCTCTGTAAGGAAGACCTAAGATAGTAAAGGTACAATCCATGCCTGGCTTTACATTTACCACATCAGCTTCAGAGATCTCGGTTTCTACTTTCATATGATCTAAGGTAGCTAAACGTAAGATGGTAGGTGTAGTCTGATTGGCATTAACAGTCTGACCTTCTGAAACTACGGTTGCATAAACAGTTCCGTCAATAGGCGCTTTGATCTTGGTATAACCTAAATTGGTATTGGCATCATCTAGCGACAGCTGAGCTTTTTCTTTTTGAGCTTTTAACTCTTTTAATGAGGCTAAAGCCATGTCATAAGCGGCGGACGCCACCTCAGCATCCTGCTTTGAGGTTGCATCTGCTTTAACCAATCTCATTTGACGCTCATACTCCAGTTTTAACTTCTTCAACTCAGCGTTTTTTGAAGAAATTTGCGCATCAATAATGGCAATTTGAGCCTTGGCAGTTTTTAAAGCTGTTTCCTGAATTTTAGGATCGATTTCACACAGAAGCTGCCCCTGTTTTACCTCGTCACCTGTCTGTACATAGAGTTTTAAGATCTGACCTGAAACCTGAGCACCAACATCAACCTGAGTTTGTCCTGCAATAGTACCTGTTGCAAAAACCTTTTTACTGATATCTCTTTTTTGAGCATTAACAGACATGTAACTTACAGGTTCAGTTTTAAAAAAGTTATATCCAATGTAGCCTACTAGACATAATGCAATTACTGATAAACAAGCATACTTCTTAAATTTTGGAGAATTTTTGATATTCTTTATATCCAACATAGAAATTCCTATTTTCATGCATGCTGACATTTTGAGATAATGATAGCTATCTTAAATTTTGTATATTTTCAGCGTAATTTTATTTTTTTGAAATTAGTGATTACTTAGAGCTTAAATAAAATAGTAAGCGTATTCTAACATCAAGACGACAAGATTTTTATTCTCTTACATAAGCGTAACTAAAAAGTATTAAATACCAGAAGATAAGCATAAAATAAGAGCTTGAATGAGAGAATAGATACAATTTGATAAAGTTTTTCTTTTAACACAGGATTTAACATGAGTGCTCAGCAATCTGTAACATGTACAGTTATCTTAAATGAAGGCAGAGAAAAGTCTTTGCTCCGCCACCATCCATGGATCTTCTCAAAAGCAATTCAAAAAGCTGATGAATCGTTGCAAATGGGTCAAACTGTTGAGGTTGTAAATCAGGCAGGAGAGTTCTTATGTTATGGTCTTTACAGTCCTAATTCACAGATTAGAGTAAGAGCATTATCTTTTGATGAAAACGTAAAAATCACGGATGATCTTGTTGCATCAAGAGTAAAAGATGCAATCTCATTAAGGGAAAAAGTATTTGCCCGTGGCAATGACGGTGTAAGACTTATCTCATCTGAAGGCGATTTACTACCTGGATTGATTGCAGATAAGTACAATGAATTTATTGTAATTTCCATCTCCTCATGTGGCATGGAAAGATATAAGAACATCATTTGTCAGACTTTAAAAGAAATCTTTCCTGAATGTTCAATTTATGAAAGATCAGATACCAAATCTAGAGCAAAAGAAGGCTTACCTGTAAGAAAAGGTGTAGTTATTGGAAGAGAACCTGATGATACCATCTATGTTCGTGAAGAAGATCAGGTCTATATTCCTGTTGATATCAAAAATGGACATAAGACAGGAGCTTATCTTGATCAGAGACTATCTAGAATTAAAGCAGGCTCCTTATCTAAAGGAGCTTCAGTATTAAACTGTTTCTCCTACACTGGAGGCTTTGGTCTTTGGGCTTTAAAGGGAGGCGCAAAGCGCATTGAGAACGTAGATGTTTCAGAGCATGCTCTAAATGCTGCTAAAACAGGTGTTGCCTTTAATCATTTAGATCCTGGTCGCTGTAAGTTCTTAAAGAAAGATGTTTTTGCCTATCTGCGTGAACAGGTAGAAAAAGGAGCTAAATATGATTTGGTAATTCTAGATCCTCCTAAGTTTGCTGAAAGCGCTGCTAACTTAAAGAAGGCTTGCCGTGGATATCAGGACATTAACAGATTAGGACTTAAGCTTGTAGCTAAAGGCGGTCATCTTTTAACCTTCTCATGCTCAGGTCTTGTAGATCCTGCTCTCTTCCAAAAGATTGTCGCAGATGCTGCCATCGATGCTGGTGTTGACGGTCGAGTTTTAGGCACTCTAAGACAGGATGAGGATCATGTAGTATCCCTTCCTTGTCCAGAAACTTTCTACTTAAAGGGCTTAGATATAGCTGTGATGTAGCATAAATAGATCTAGAGGATAAGTTATTATGATTAGCTATCAAGTTGTAAGAGTTACTCCTTTTGCTCAAAATTGCAGGATCTTTATCAATCAAGAGAAAAAGCAAGCTGTTGTAAGCGATCCTGGTGCAAGAGCTGACGATATTTACACTGCTCTTCATGATTCAAATATTGAATTAAAGGCAATTATAATTACACATATGCACTTAGATCATGTAGGTGGAGTTGCAAGACTCCATGAGTTATCTAACGCTAAAATCTATGGTAGCTCAATTGAAGACTCACCTTTGTTGTTATCTTTAGATAAGCAAGCAAAAGCTTTTGACCTTGATAAGGCACCTGTCTTTGATACTCAGTATTTAAAAGATGCTGAAATTATTACCCCAATGGATGACTTTAGTTTAAAAGTCTTATCAACCCCAGGTCATACTCCTGGTGGTGTAAGCTACTATTGTGAAAAAGAAAAGTATGTTTTAACAGGTGACACTTTATTTGAAGGATCTGTAGGCAGAACAGATTTTCCTTTGGGAAATACAGACGATTTAATGCAGTCAATTAAAGAAAAGCTCTTTACCTTACCACCTGAGACAACTGTTCTATCAGGACATGGTTCTGATACAAGCATAGGTGAAGAAAAAGCAAATAATCCTTTTGTATACTAACCTTTTGAGAACTAATTTCTTTTATTGCTATGCTCTAGCATGAAGAAGCTTAGCATATTGCATGAGGAGCAATGCTCCTCATGAACGTCGTAAAAATCTTAAAGATCAATTCTCTTTATAGCAGTTATTGCTTTTGATATTTTTCTATTATGCATGAATGTTGCTTGGATTTAGAGTCATAGTTAATGCCGATTAAAAGAATATTATCGGTGTACTCTTTTACTCTTGAAACATAGTCACGTTCTTTTATCTGCTCAAGGGCTACCTTTGCACTTGCATCCTTTTTAAGCTCAATGATTAAGGCAGGCTTTCCTTTTTTTGAAACTTTTTTAGGCAAATAGACAATATCAGCAAAGCCTTTTCCTGTTGGAAATTCATTTAATGGAGCCAAGTAATCTTTCTCTGCTGCAAGATAGGCCATTAAGACCACATAACGCAGTGCGCTTTCACTGTTATATTCAAGAACAGGTACTTTGTCTTCATGAACTTTAGCTAAAAGATTTGCAACTGTTTCTGTATATTTGTTTTCTGTAGCCAACACAACCTGTTCTGAAAGCTTTAAAGCACCCTCGTACTGTGGCCAGTGATTGTCTCTTACAGAATGCAATAGCTCCCTGCGAGTTTCTTCATTAGGAACATAGATAGTTGATTCTTCATCGTTATAGCCCAAGTAGCCTAAATGAACTAAATAAACGTAGATAGAATCTTTGTTTGGAAAATTTTTCTCTGCGGTATTAAAACTTTCAATATCATAAATTCTAATTGAGGTTCCTGAGCAGAGCTTAATGATATCGTCTTTTAGACCTTCAAAATTCAGATTGATGGCTTCTTTTACAAGGTCATAGGCTGCAGTTGCTGACCAGTAGCTTTTGTAAACGCCATGTTTTGCTAGTTCAATTATTGAATTTGGATTATAAAGATCATACACACCTACTTTATAGCCGTCGTACCAGAATTTGGTAGTTTCAAAATCAAGTTTGTACTTTTCACACAGTGTCTTTACTTCATTTTCTGTAAAGCCATAGTATTGAGAAAAAGGTCCTGGATTTAACATGGTGTATTCACTAAAGTTATTTAGTGCTGACTGAGTGTTGTATCTTGCAATAGGTAAAATACCTGTTATGTAAGCCAAATTTACAAAACGCTCTCCTGCTCCTTTAAACAAAGCTCTTAAAAGGTCAATATAATTCTCTTGAAGCGTTGAATTGTTTGGATATTCTCTAAACACAAAATCCCATTCATCAATAATAAAGATAAATCTCTTTTTTAAGCAACGAATAGCTTCTGGTAAGGAATAACTCTTATCTTTGTCAAAGAAGTCTCTATATGTATCTTTCAATTCTGAGACAACATTAGTATTTAAATTCTCAAGATACTTGTTTCCATTGTCTTTGTTATCAGCAAATTCTGTCATATCAAGATAGATGACATCATGCTGATTTAGATGACTTTCAAAATCAGGTGAAGAAGCTATTTTTAGATCTGAGAAAAGTGCCTTTGAATCACAGCCTTTTGAGTAATAAGCATTAAGCATCTTGACCGTAACACTCTTACCAAAGCGTCTTGGTCTTATCACGCAAATATACTGGTCTTCAGTGTCGATAACTTTATTTGTTAATGCAATTAACTCTGACTTGTCTACATACTCAGAGTTTCTTACTCTTTTAAAAAGGTGGTTATCAACATTAACGTACATAAAGCTCTCTCTTGATTTAACAAGTTCATTCACGATTTGCATCTCCATTATAAGGTATTAAAAATTAAGATGCTTATGCTCTCACTCTTTTTTAAAGCACCGCTTAATTACTTATAAAAAATGCAAATCTTAAAAATTAAATTTTAAAAAATGGCTTAGCTATGCGCTCCATGAAGAAGAAAAATATTTATGCTTGACTAGATTTATAAAGATATAAGATGGCTTTTAGCATATTTTGTTTTAGCCATCGTATACTCTATTTTGAAAACGGAAACTATTTGAAAAGATCAGATAACTCTTCTTTTGAAAGTAAAGGCATTCCTCTGAACTTACGTTCCTGGTTGATAAGATTCTCTTCTACATCCTCAAGATCAATTCTTAAGAAATAACCTTTTTCTTCTAATGCCTTATCAAGATCTTCAACACTAACCTTTGGTAGAGTTTTGTGTTTAGACAAAGCAAACATCATGACAAATTCAGGAGTTCCAAAGGCATCTAACAGGGCTGCTGGAATATGGGAGAATACATCCTTTTCTTTTAAGTAAAGATATCTGCCCTGCTTATTATGACTCTTGTATACAAATACCAATCTCTCAGACATATCAGCTCCGTTTTAGATGATAAATAGCCCCTGACAACTTCGTTTTGTCAAATCTTAATCATAATTTATAAAGGCGTGGTTATCGCTTTACAATGCCATTTCATTTCAAAATAAGTCAATTCTTAAAGAATTCAGCATATTTTGTGGGCTGTGCGACAACCTTTTACGCACATTTTAGTGCTTATATGCTAAAATTTAAAGAATTAGATTGTAGATACAACAAGGATTAAATAATGTCTCTAGGACAGAACAGCAGTACTCTAAATCACGGCGCTAGTATCGTGCGTACAGGCTATTCTTTCAACACTATTTCTCTTTGTGAAGGTTCAGTAAAGGAACTTGAAAATATTTTAGAGCAGAAAATTGCTCCTAATAAAGAAATTTATGAAAACACACCTGTAGTAATAGATGTCTCACAGGTTAATTTCTTAGTTGATGTAGACTACAACGCTCTTTGCGAAAAATGCAAAGAATACTCAGTTTATCTGATTGGACTTTCAGGTATTCATACTGAAGAAAGAGCCAATATTCTCATTTCAAGACACATTCCTATCGTTAATTCTTCAAAATTTGCAAGAATTCGTGAAGAAAACTTCAAGCCAAAAATTATTGAAAAGACAGTTGAAGTTAAAGTGCCTTATGAGGTTAAAGTTCCATATGAAGTAAAGATAACAGAGCCTCTACTTGTGGTTGAACACAATGTAAGAGCAGGAGAGCTTATTTCAGCTCCTGACAACTCAGTGGTTATCTTTGGTAATGTTGCAAGAACAGCAAGAGTGATTGCATCTCACAATGTTATAATTTTTGGTGATCTTTTAGGTGAGGTTTACGCTGGATCTCCTAAAAATAAAGATACTCAAGGATATAAAGATGCTTTTATCTACGTAGGAGGAATGTTCCAACCTACCCTGCTTGCTATCTGCGGACAGTATCAGACAGCTGATGATATGGAAATGACAAGTGCACTCAAAGAGATTTACAACCAAGAGTGCAGAGCCAAGATTACATTAGACGGCAGAGTCTTAAACTACCGTCTTATCTGAATTCAAAACTAATTAAGTTCTAACAAGGAAAAAAGGAAATTATGTCAGAACAGGATTTAAATAAGAATAACGAAAAAGTAGAAGACGCAAAAGAAACTACTGCAAAAGAGAATACCGAAGTTGCAACTGAAGAAGCTAAAAAAGCATCTGAAGAGAAAGCAACAGAAGTAAAAGATGAAAAGCAAGAAGAGACTAAAGATGAGTCAAAAGGTATCAGCAAAGAACCTTTTAAAAATCTAAAAGTTATCGTTGTAACCTCTGGTAAAGGTGGTGTAGGTAAGACCACCTCATCAGCTGCTATTGCAACTGGTTTAGCACAGAAAGGTCATAAGACAGCAGTTTTAGACTTCGATGTAGGCTTACGTAACCTAGACCTTATCATGGGCTGTGAAAGACGTGTTGTTTATGATTTCATCAATGTTATTCAGGAAGAAGCTAAGCTAAATCAGGCTTTAATTAAAGACAGACACGTAGACAATCTTTACGTACTACCTGCTTCACAGACTAAAGACAAAGATGCTTTAACTCAGGAAGGTGTTGAGAAGGTACTTCGTGAGTTAGACGACATGAACTTTGAGTTCGTAGTTTGTGATAGCCCTGCCGGTATCGAAACAGGTGCTTTAATGGCTTTATACTTTGCTGATGAAGCTATTGTAACTACAAACCCTGAAGTTTCATCTGTACGTGACTCAGACAGAATTATTGGTATCTTAAACGCAAAATCACGTCGTTCTGAGTTAGGTATGGAACCTGTTACTGCAAAACTACTTCTAACAAGATACGTTCCAAGCCGTGTAAAGAAGGCTGAGATGTTATCAGTTGAAGATGTTCAGGATCTGTTAACTATTCCTTTATTAGGTGTAATTCCAGAGTCAGCTGATGTTCTAAAGGCGTCAAATGCTGGTAACCCAATCATTCTTGATACAGAGTCAGATGCTGGTAAGGCATATGCTGATGCAGTTGAAAGATTATTAGGAAATGAAGTTCCATTACGTTTTGTTACCGAGAAGAAAGGCTTTTTGAGCAAACTTTTAGGTAAAGGCAAATAAAGTTTGGAGGATCTATGTCAATTTTAAAGGCTATTTCAGATGCCATTTTTAAAGATAAGTCAGAGTCCTCTGCCGTATCTGCAAAACAGCGTCTACATTTAGTTCTAATCAATGACCGTGCAGGCCGTAGTACTCCTGACTACATGCCAAAGTTGCGTCAGGAAATTTTTGAAGTATTGAAAAAGTACATTCAAATTGATTCTGAGCAAGACGTTGAGTTTAATATTGCCAATAAAGACAATACCTCAATCATGGAAATGTCTGTTTCTTTAGAAAAGAAAGACGAGACTGAAGATAATAAATCTTGAGATCTGAATCCTAAATTTTACAGATCATAGCTACTAAATTTTGATCTGTTTCTTGGGATAATTATTTTAAAAGTCTAAAAGAGATCTCTATTTTTTAGAGATCTCTTTTACTATATAGATTTTTCATAAGTAGATCTAAAATTCTGAAGTATCCAAATCTGAAATTGACTTTATCAATTGAATTTACCGACAAAAAAACTAGCTACTGATGTATGCTTTGGAGCTAATTTTCTAAAATTAAGTTGCGCTGTTATAAAATTATTAGGTCAATGTTTTAACTAAAAGCTAAGCGCTTTTATATTTATGGCGATTTTTGTCACTTAACACCTTATTTAGAAAAACTAATACGTTATACTTTATATAAGAAAAAGACCTTTTATAAATCAGGATCCTCATCATGAGCAACAAACAATTCTTACCATTACCAACAAGTGTAGATAACTTCGCAGAGCTAATCACAAGTAGTTGCTACTATGTTGATAAGACACCTTACTTAAAAGAAGTGTTTGCAGATATCACTACAGCAGATGATAAGTCTAAAGTTAAAGGCTCAAACGTACTGCTCTTTACAAGACCAAGACGTTTTGGCAAAACTTTGCTCATGAATATGTTTGAATCTTTCTTACAGATTAGTGGTAAAGAGCCAGGAAATATTACTAAGCACCTAAACTACTTTAAAGGAACAAAAATCTTAGAGGATCAAGATTTCTGTGACAAGTACATGGGGCAGTGTCCCGTTATCTCAATTACCTTAAAGGATGTTTGTGGAGATGATTTTGAAAGTGCCTATTTAAAATTAGCTGAAGTTGTTTCTAATAAGGCAAAGGAATTTAGTTTCTTAAAAGACAGCTCTTATTTAGATGAAAGTGATAAAGCTAAGTTTAATTTACTAATAGATGAGATATACCTAAAAAAGGCAGATAAACAAGCTATATCCTATGTAACATCAGCAATTAGCTCCCTAAGTTTAATGCTCTACAAGCACTTTAACAAACAGGTTTATGTTTTAATTGATGAGTATGATGTGCCTTTAGCAAAAGCGCAGTCTTATGGCTACCATAAAGATATGGTAACTTTAATGTCATCTTTTCTAGGTTTCTTAAAAGACTCACAAAAAGATCCTGAAACGAACAAACCAGTTGTAAAAAAAGTCATCTTAACAGGATGTTTAAAGGTAGCTAAGAACAGTATCTTTACAGGTGTTAATAACCTAAAGGTAAATACAGTCACCAATAAAATAGATAATTACACAGGAATGATTGGTTTTACCAAAGAAGAAACACTAAAACTTTTAAAAGATTATGAGATGGAAGATTTCTCAGAGGTTGTTAGGAACAACTATGATGGATATAAGTTCTATGACAAAGAGATGTTCTGTCCATGGGATGTTTTAAATTTCGTAGAAGACAACTTTAATTTTAAACAGCAAGGACTTTTATCAGAAATAGAAGCAGAAAACTACTGGGCAAATTCAACCTCAAGTCCTGCTGTATATGAATATCTAGGATTCCTAACAGACAGTGACAACCAAAAGATGCAGGACTTAGTTGATGGTAATTCAATTAGTTTTGTCCTAAATGAATCTATGAACTATGACTGTTTATCAGAGCATGATCCTAATGATTTCTGGTCATTACTACTGCATACGGGTTATTTAACTTTAGATTGGGAAAAGACTAAGAAAGACGAACTATCTAAAGATAATTCCTCTAACAAAGAAGTCTATGTAAGAATACCTAATTTAGAAATCAGAAAATGCTTTAAAAATGATATTAAAAAGAGATTTGATGATGTTATAAAAAAAGACAACCTAGCTTTAAACATTGCCAATGCTTTATTAGAAGGTAATGTTGATTTTGTACAAGGTAAGTTAGGACCATTATTACGTTCTTTCGTCTCAATCAGAGATACAGCAACTAGAGCACCTCACGAGAACTACTACCATGGATTCTTAAACGGTATCTTTACTAACTGTAAAGATAATCTAGGAGAATATCATTCTAACTTTGAATCTGGTGATGGATATCCTGATATTCTCTTTAAAGATATTGACTGTAGAAAGGTAGCAATCATTGAGATTAAATCAGCATCTATAGGTTCTGATATTGAAACTTTAAGTGAAAAAGCTATATCACAGATTATAGATAAGAACTACGCTGAGCCTTTGATGTCTAATAAGACTGTTAAACACATCCATGGCTATGGTATTGCTTTTGCAGGAAAGAGTTGCTTTATCTCAGTAAAAAAGATAAAGTAATTGTTTCTATAAGGATCATCTCCATGCTACAAGTGTAGATTGAGATGCTTAGTCATAATTGTGTGCATGATCTTGCAGGCTTTCTTATATCTCAAAAAGAAAAAACGGACTTAGTAAAACCTTAAGCTTGCACCTTGTCAACAACAATCACATCGCTTGATTCAAAAGGATCTTCTTTTTTGTAGCGACTTATGATGTACTCAACTTCATCAGTTGTGCACGCTGTAAGAGATTTTATAAGATCAGAGCCTACTAAATGTTCTTCTCTTAAGTTATCTAATCTCTTGATAAAATCAAATCCCCTTTTGGCAACACCAAATTGCTTGCCTACCATTCTTACATTAACTCTACACTCACCAAGATCTTTTAATGCTTGTAACTCCATATCCATGCCCTTTACAAGCTTTGCATGACATGCGATTTCGAGCAAGATCACAAGATAAGCTTTAGCTTTTGAATGGATTGCAACCTCCGCGTTGTTTCCCATGATAGAGTATCTTATTTTGTCGGCAAACAACCCCTCAATGTGCTCATAGATGGTTGAATCTTTTGCAATCTTATCTTCAGCCACATCTCTTAAAAACTCATACATTACCATGGTTAAGATAGGAGAAAGATTAGTCTTCTCTAAGATCTCTTGCAACTGCAAGGCACAGTAATATGGATCATGCTTATCATTTGGATTTTTCTTTGGAGCTTTGAGCATTTTTTAATCCGTAATCATGGTGAATCTTTATGAAATATTATAGGTAAACAAGGATAAAAAAAACAGAGCCCTTATTGATAGTATGAACTCTGTTTTTATAAGCTAGGATCTAGAAAAGCTCTAAAAGAGAAACTCTTTTAGTTAAGAGAACTAATTATCTTTAATTATCTTTATGTAAAGAGATAATGTAAGCTACCTCATCTACTAAGATCTTTGCAAAGCCTGGACCATAAGTTGCAGCACTTGAGAACATGTTGCAGGCTGAACTTGCGTTCTTAATGTAGTCTTTACCGCGCTCTGTTATCTTGATGTTAGCAGGATCAGTATGAATATCAATTGTAAGCTTGTCCTTGACTAAGGTAGGTACTAAATCAGCTTTAATTCCTTCAACTAATTTTGCATTATCTAAGACCTGAAAAGCAGCAATTACAAGACTGGTTACAGGGAATGGCTTTGGAGGCATCTCACTTGGATAAAGCTTATGCAATGCATGCTGTTTTTCGTTACATAGCACAGCTACAAACTGAGAGAAAGTCTTATCCTTTGGAGCTTTACCATCTTCGATGAATTTTAAAATTTCAGCACAGGATAAACCTACAGTTGCTGCAAACGGCATATTGTTTTGCATTACAGCCATCAATTGCTGTGCGCAACCATATGGAGTAGCTTCTGCTACAGCTTTTTTAGCTCTCTTTAATTTAATCTCGTTTTCTACACTTTTCTTTGACATAGTATTCCCTTATTTTGTTTAATTCTCTGTTTGAACTCTTATTAAGAATCTAATTCTTCATACATTTGGTGCAGCTCTTCTAGTTGAGACAGTGCTTTGTTTCCATGTGAATCGATACTATCACATAGTTTTTTCATCAACTCTAAAGCTGCTGCATATACACTTTCAATGAACTTTTCTTCTTGGGTTTCATCATATTGAAAATAACACTGATCTACATATTCTTGAGCTGTATAGTATGCTTTAAGTTTTGACGATTTTATGGCCAAATTCATATTAGAATTAGATTCTTCAATATCTTTAAAATCAACTGAAATCCCATCCACTAAGGGGTACAGTGAAGCCACTTGCAAAACTGCAAAATAAACATGTCTTGCAAATCCTGCTTTTTCTTTTTCATCTAAATCAGAAGATCCTATAATGAGATTTACTGCAATCTTGAAATCTTTCTTAATATCATCTTTAGTTGTCCATTTTTTATGTGCAATATTTAGGATCAGGCATAAAAGAGACATAGCAAAGATCTTTCCATATGAGTCATTTTTCTCAATTAGATCTTTTAAAGCATGAGCATATGATGAGTCATTTTCGTAAGACTTTCTTAATGATTCAATTTCATTTTCTGGGTTTATAATTTTCTTCATGTGATTGTGCCTAAACTCGTTTTTAGTATTCTTCTAATTCTCCATAAAAGTATCGCAAACATCTAGGAGCTTATCTTTATATTCAGGATCTTCAGGATTGAGCTTATCTGGCAGAGAGTCAAACAACATACCATCAAGCGTAAAATCATTACCTTCTTCAGTAACTCCTAATCGTGAAGGTTTAATCTCCAGATGAAGGTTGTCATTTTTTTCATCAAAATTTCTAAAATCAATACCAATACCATCGACTAGTTCAGGTCTTGAAACTATCTGCAAAGCAATGATGTAGAGATCAAAAGCAACTTTCTCTTTTGCTGTCTCTGCAATTGGATCAAAGTTAAAAGGCTCTGTATATGCTTTAACACAATTAAAGAAATCTACCTTGATACTGTCTTTGGTTTTCCACTTGCCTTTTTGCAAGTTTTTAAACAGAGTGCTTAAACTTGCTCCAAAAATAAGTGCATATTTTTCATTTTTAGAAAAAGTGTCCACTAAAGCTCTAACGTAGTTTTCTTCACTTTGGAACTTGGATAATACCTTTTGTGAAAATTCCTTATCTATTTGTTCAAAAGGATCTTGCATATAACACCTAACACCATTTTGAAGTTATTGCTACAAAGTTTGCGAAATCATTACCAATCAAATCTTAGTGTCAAATCTGAGCTTTTAAATGCTTATCTAACCTTCAAATTTCTATTGTCATAGATGCTCATCAGGATCTTCACAACATCACCTAACAAAGCAGCCATCTTTTCATGTTTTACAGAATCATCAGCTAATCTTAAAATTCTTGCATAATCCTGAATAAAGTTCTCTCCAAACTCAGTTACTCTAATTTTTGATGACTTAACTGTAATATTCAGATTGCCAGGGGTTGCTTCAAAAACGTCAGCAAATTTAATGTTTATACCTTGTAACATTAATCCCAGCTCTGCTAACTGTAGTACAAGGCAAGTACTGCTTCTTACAACATCAGAGTTCTCTGATACATCTGTTGTCAAAGACGCATATTCAGGAATTGCTTTTAATTGTGTAAAGTACTTAATTACAAGCTCTTTTAAACCTTCTACTATATGTTTGTCCTTCTTAATTAAGTCTTTAGCTACACTGATTAAAAAGTTAGCAAGTAAGGTGCAGTAGATACAGGAAAAAGACACATTATCAGAGAACATCTTTTCAAGATGTAATACATACTTCAGTTCAGGAGATAATGTCTCATTACTCTTTGATGCCTTGTCATCGGCATAACGGTATTGAGGGCAATTTTGATCAAATATATTCATTTTTATAATCTCAGTTAATCGTTCAGGCTTAATCTTAACAAAGATAATGCATCTTTAAAAAGAGGAGATGATTATTCTGTGATAGATCATAAGGTTATAATCAAAAAAAAAGAGGCTCGAACAGTGAATATGATTGACAAGCACTCAATTAGATAAGAGAAAATTACGTCTTACTGAAAAGTCTTCAAAAAAGGAGGTGTTTTTACTAAAATCTTTCAAAATTTGTATGTACATCAAATTTTTTAATTTTCAAACACTTATAATACTTGTCATAGATTTCAAATCTGAACAGATCAAACAAACATAAGGAATATAGCGGTATTAAGAGCAATCTTAATACCGTTTTTCTTTTAAGCCCTAAAACCTAAGGTTACCCTGTCGCGCTCTTCAAGATCTTTTATTGTAGCTACCTTTTGATAGCCCTCATTTTTTAAGATCTCTTGAACACCTTGTCCTTGTAAATAACCATGCTCTAAAAGGAGAGGTGCATTTTCTAAAAGGTAATCTTTTGCTTTTGACGCGATAGTTCTAATGTCATCTAAGCCATCGGGTCCAGAAGTTAATGCTGTAACAGGTTCAAAAGGAAGTGAAGATGCTTTTAAATGAGCGTCATTGTTCTCTATATAAGGAGGATTTGAAACTATCATTGAGAACTTTAAAGTTTTATCTATAGCACTAAACCAGTCAGACTCTATAAATTCAACCTCAAGATTTAAGTTTTTGGCGTTCTCCTGAGCAACCTCTAAAGCCCCATGAGAAAAATCACAGGCATAAGCTTTGATGTTGTCTTTAAGCTCAGACTTTAAAGCTAAGATGATGGCGCCTGTTCCTGTTCCCATATCAAGAACATTACCAGATGGTCTGCATTCTAAAGCTGACTGTACCAAAGTTTCGGTATCAGGTCGCGGGATCAGAGTATGCTCATTTACCTTTAACTTTAAGCCCCAAAATTCTTTGTAACCTAAGATATAAGCTACAGGATAACCTTTAGCCCTTTTTTCAATTAATGCATTGAATTTAACTAAAAGAGAGTCATCTAATAACTCATCATCATGAGTAATTAACTGAACTTTGGTGTAGTGGGTAAGATAAGAGAGGATTAAAGAGGCATCTAAGGATGAACTCTCAATGGAAGCGGCGCTAAGAGTTGCCCTAGCGCCTTTTAAAGCCATAGCGATACTTAGCACTAGAGAGCGCCTTGTGATGCCATCTGAGCTAACTGCTCAGCCTTAAACTCTTCGATAACTGGCTTTAAGATAAGATCAAGATTACCTGATAAAACCTCATCTAGTCTGTATACAGTAAGATTGATTCTATGATCTGTAATACGGCTCTGTGGGAAGTTATAGGTTCTGATTCTGTCAGATCTGTCACCTGAGGATAAGATGCTGTGACGCATCTCAGTTGCCTGAGCATTACGCTTATCTTCTTCTAACTGAGCTAAACGAGAATATAAAACTTCCATTGCGCGAGCTCTGTTCTGATGCTGTGAACGCTCATCCTGACACTCAACTACAATACCAGTTGGTAAGTGAGTAATACGGATTGCTGAATCTGTCTTGTTAATATGCTGACCACCGGCACCTGATGAACGATAAGTATCAATTCTCAAATCAGCTGGATTGATAACAGGAGCTTCAGCAGGTGGAATTTCAGGCAATACCATCACTGTACATGCTGAAGTATGAACACGACCCTGAGTTTCAGTTACAGGGACACGCTGTACACGATGACCGCCTGACTCAAACTTCATATAACCGTAAGCTCCTTCACCTGAAAGTTTGGCGATAAGCTCTTTATAACCGCCCATTTCACCTTCAGACTCTGAAACAATCTCTAACTGCCAGCCCTTTGCATCAACATAGTGTGAGTACATCTTAAAGAGGTCGCCTGCAAATAAAGCAGCTTCGTCACCGCCTGTACCGGCGCGGATTTCTAAGAAGCAGTTACAATCATCTCTCTTGTCATGAGGTAACAGCAATAACTGTAATTCATGCTCTAACTTTGCAACTTTTTCCTGAGTAGGGCCAATTTCTTCTTCAGCCATAGCCTTCATATCAGGATCATCACCCTTTAACATCTCTTCCATCTCTTTAAGATCATCTGATGCTGTGGTGTATTCTTTAAATGAGGTTACAGTTACTTGTAATTGTGAATATTCACGGTTTAATTCGCGGAATTTATCCTGATCGGCAATAACATCAGGCTGGCTTAATAACTGCTCAACTTCCTGATGGCGCTCTACTAGAGCTTCTAATTTACGTAAAATAGACTCTTGCATAATTACTTTTCAACGTTAAAAAATTTTGGAGCTATTGTAGCAAATTTAAGATTTTTTTAAAGGCTGTAAGCGATTTTAAGGCGCTTTAGGATGAGTTGAAATGATGAACAGCAACTTTAGGTAATTACCGCAAATGTTGCTGTTCATGTGTCGACTGAAATAAATTTATAATCTTGAGTTAAAGCTAAAACTAGTCTTCCTGCTTTTCGTTTAACTTCTTGCGCAGAATATCAGCATAATCCTTTACTGTATTCTCAGGTACATAACCTACAACAGTAAACAATGGATAGCCATCTACCTTAACTTCAACTACAGGCTCGGTTACATTGCGCTCTACTGGATTTGGTAAATAAGTATAAGTATGTACCTTTACGTAGTGGTATGAAACGAAGCCTTCAAAGTTTGAAACGCTGTAACCTGTTAAAGATACATAAACTAAATCTACAACCTGATCGATAGTAAGCTCAGGATAGGTGTACTTAGACTTTCCAAAATCCTCTTTTTGTTCTTCTATCTGTAGAGTATCTGCACTCTTTCCTTCTTCAGATTTAGGAGCCTCATTTACTTTATCAAAGGCTTTAATAATTCCCTTTAATGCATCTAATGCCTCTTCAGGGGTTAAAGTCTTTTGCTTATTGAAAACATTTGTTCCGTCAATATCAACCTTTATACGCTGAACATGGTGGTGACCGTCTTCAGTTGCATTTGGAAGTCTTTTTCTCTGAGAAATCAGTTTTACTAAATGTCCATCAATAATAGAAACGATGTGGGCATAAGTTGGGGTTCCGGTGCTTAAATTAAAAAATGCCTCTTTAAAATTGGAACGATCCATTTGATCCTCCTTAATCTAATTGCTTGTCTTATTGCTTAGCAATAATCTTTTCAAATGTTTATATCGTATCTTCAAATCGTGTTTAACAGATTTTTTCACAATTTAATTTTGTGTTAAAACCGTGTAAATTTACGTTTTGCGTATTGAAACATAAGAAAAAGAAATTAAGTATAAGATAGATCACAAGATTTTCATTAGAAGAGAGATTTTTTGCAAATTATTTGACGTTCTGAACAAAAATCTTGTAAACAAAGAGAGAGTTAAAGCAGAGATTGGCTTTTCATAATTCTGAACAAGTATACTATTCTTGAATTGCAAAAATGCCTAAAACAAGATGTTGACTATTGCTATAATTTTGCAGCTTGTAAGTCTCTGACTTATATATAAACAAGGTTTAAGAAAGTCTTGATAACTGTATAAATCTACTCCTCGTCGTCTTCATAAAAGCTATCATCGAAGTCTTCATCATCATAACCATACTGCTTTACCGTACCAACACTTTTGATACACTTTGAACGTTTAGATAATGATTTATCTTTTTCTGCTTTTGAAACATGAATAACAAAATACCAGTCATCACCCAAATCATAATGAAAATAAAACTTTGTTCCCTTTTCCGGATTTAGGTGAGTTAATGGGATGTGAATATCATATTCGCCAAAATCAGGATCTGGATCATCATATTCTATTTCTTCGGTACAATTTTCAGTCTCATCTGAGGAATTTTTTTCCTCAGAATCTTCAGCACCGTCTTCCCAAAAGTCATAGGGACAGTAATCTTCACCTAAACTATAGGTAATATTTCCTTCTACATTTCTTAGCTTTGTTCTAAATTCATACAAATGGTCAAAGTCAAAATCAAATGCATACAAAATATCGCCAGCTAGCTCATCGAACTCACTACTTCCATCTACTTGTAATGTTCTGTAACAAGTTCTAGCCATTCCATAGGATATATTTTTAAGGTATAAAGCATGTTTTTCCTTTGATTTTGTCATAGCTTATTTATAAATTCAAAAGGATAACGTTACAAGCGCTATCCTCCACTTTGAAAGTAAATGATTATTATTCACCTGCAGCAGCTTCAATCAGATCATCAAGATCATTTTGAACCTGTACTAACTCAGCTTTTTTCTGCATTACACTGGCATCATCAGGAGTAGAAGCTGCCTTTTCTTTTGAAGCTCGTACTTTAGCAATTTTTTCTTGTAATGTCTTTGATAAAGCCTGTTTTTGCTTTAAGGAAGCTTCAACTTCATCTAACTTATTTGTAAGAGCATCTAACTCTTTTAGCTTTGCCTCGCGGTTATTAATAAGCTCTGCTCTCTTTTGTCCTAAAGCAATGACGCTTTCTGATAATTCATGCTGTTCCTGAGCCAAATCATGAATTTCCTGTTTTTTCTGTTCAGAACGCTGTGAATATGAACCTGATACTACACAGCCTAATTTATCTAACATACCAGGATCGGTAATTTTAGGATCGCACTCTTCAGGTGTCATTGTGCAGGCAGTAAGCATTAATGGCACAGTACACATTAAGATTATTTTCTTCATAATAACTCCGTTAATGAGCACTAAATTTAGTGTTCATGAGTATAAAACTGTTATCTACAAGCTTTTAATTTTTGCTATTTTATTAAGCTGTAGTAATTCCGTTAACTTTGTTCTTTACAGCCAAAGTCTTCTCTGAGTAGTCTGCGATAGCACCTTCAAGTGCATTGATACTCTCATTGGTCTTAGCAATTTCCTCTTCAAGAGCCTTTTGCTTTTTAAGAGCATTATCCGTATCAATAGCTCCAACTCCACCCTTGCCGTCTTTTAGACCTTGCAGGGCATCAGTCTGAGCTTGTAAGTTCTCCTTATCAGCCTTTAAACGCTCCTGCATATAAGCTAGGTTCTTTGACATTTCATCAGCTTTTTTCTCAAGATCTGCTTTGGTCTTAGTACCATCTTTAATGCCATTTTCAATCTGTTGAATCTCAGCTTCATCTGAAGCTAAAGTTTCATTAACAGATGCTTGCAAGCTCTGCGTACTCTTTAAAGAGTCCTGAACCTTAGCTTTAGTTGCATCTAACTGATCCTCAAGATTTGAGTAATTAGCACGCAATTTATCGAGCATGTAGTTACCAGTCATACCTACAGCACAGCCAGCTGCGGCAGCAGCAAGACATAATGCCTTTTTATCTTTCTTTAAAAGTAAGCATGAAAGGCCTGCTAAAGCAGCACCACCTGCGCAGGCAACAGCACCTGATTTTGAGAAGAATGAAGGCTCATCCTTCTTTAATTCTGGATTTACATTAGAGTCGCTTCCACCTAATGAAAACTCACCTGAGCTTGAACAGCCAGTGCCAGCTAAGGCTAAAGAAATTGCAACAGCTGCTGCTGTAAATTTGTTTTTAAATGACATATTGTTTTCCTTTGTTTGACCGTTTGTTTTGTGCATTTTAATTGATGAATACTATCTGTGAATATTCATTGGAAACTCATATTTCTTACCTGTATTAGACTTACTCTCAGAGTATGTTGAGATACACTCAGAGTTTCCATTCTTACCCTCTTTACATACTACTGTAGGCATTTCATAGCTTGAGCCATCAGTGCACTTTGCAACAGACTGACTGTTGATGTTAAAAGAGCCTGACTTTAAGCCTCCAGTTACTTTACCGGTGCATTTAATGCCGTTTTTCTGAGTGATGGTCGCAGTCCCCTTACCATCTTTAAAATCATACTGAAGCTGTAAAGGCTTATTGGTATTTCTGTCAACGATTGGAGAATTTACTTTCCATGTTCCATCAAAGTTGCCAATATCTCCACTTTGTAAGTCTTTATTAGAAATTGAAGGACCATCTTCATGTAACTGAGGTGCCACTACTGTCTGATTGTTATCGGTTGCCGGCGCTACATTATCCTTTTCACTCAATTTTGGTGGATTTACACCATCTTGATTGTCAGAAGGTGAGGTGTTCTCTTCTGTATCAGAAGCTTTTTGATTATCATCTGCTGTATTGTTATCAGTAGTCTCTGGTGTTGTACTCTCATCCTGTGGCACTGCATTCTCATCAGGAACCATAGGTGTTTTGTCTCCAGTTCCATCTAGAACTACCCCATCATCAACTCTACCGTTCTTTACGACACCATCTTTTGTAATATCTGGTAACTTAGTCTCAAAGCCATCTGTGGACAGACCTAAATTATCACCGCGAATATCTGGTATTGGCAATGACAAATTGTATTTAGGATCTAAAGATGAATCTGGGAACACCTTAAATAAAGGCAAGCCTCTTGCAAAGAAGAACCACCATAAGAGGTATAGCAGCAAAGGTAATAAAAGTAACAGTAATAAAAGACCTAACAGCCAGCACCACTTGTGACTTCTTGTAACTGCAGCAGTGGTAGCTGCAGTTGCAGCAGCTGTAGTGGCAGCTCCTGAGATGTTGGTTGTTGCAGCAGTTGCTCCCAGAGCTGTTTTATGAGGAGCAAAATTGCCTACAGGTTTTAGACCGTCAAAAGGGCTGCCTGTAAGTTTGCTCCCAGCATTTAAAAAGCCCCAAAAGGTAATTACAGGCTCACCGTTTACAATATAGATACAGCTCTCATCAGGATAATGTATTGCAGGGAGCACAATGTTTGCTTTGTTATTACCGGTTAAAAAATGAGCAAATAACTTATCATTTGAGGATAATGAACGGGCCTCTAAGTTATAGCCAAAGTTTAAAAACTTCTCTTCTAACTCTTCAAATTTCTTTAAAGCTCTAGCTTTTTCATCAGGACTTGCAGCATTCCATGACACTACCTCATAGTCACCATCAGCTCTATTTGACTGGAATGGAACAAACCAGTCTACATGAGTACCATCAGATGAGAAACGAGGTGTTGCAAGACAACGGGCATAGTGTTCACCTAAAATTGATGAATTCTCAATTGAAGCACGGAAGGCATCAGCTCTTTGCCATACTAAAACACCGTCTTCACCAATGGCCTGGTAATTTCTTAAATCACCACTGTTTAATAATCTTGTTGCCATGAAATATATCCTTTTGTATTACACAGTGCTCTTACTGGGTATTTTATTCTTCAAAAACTTTTATTCTTCACAAACTTTCTTTAAAGAAGCCCCTGCTTCTTTTAAAACTGATTCAATCTGAACTGCATCTTTAGGCTTAAAGACCTTTCCTCCAGTGTTTCTGGCAATACAGGCTGCGCTGTCAATATCATCTCCAATTAAGATGGTATGGATCTTAAGTTTAGGCTGACGCTCATGGATCTTTTTAGCTACATAACAAACATCCATCTGTTCAGTAAATGGACAGGTATCCTCTCCATCTGAAATTAAGATACCAACTGCATCAGAATTTACACCGTCTAAAGTCTTTGACAGTTCATTCAAACCGTTTACTAATGGTGTTTTACCATCATAAGAATAAGGATTAACGTTATTGATAGCGTTAATTAAAGCGCCTCTGCTGTTTGGTCCGAAAAAGCCTCTATTTTTAGCTACAGGACAGCCATTGATCTCAATAAAGCCAATCTTAACGTTTTTATCAACATTTGAGATTAAGTCAGTAGCTGCTTTTTGAGCTGCCTTTAATCTGTTGGTATAACCGTACTTTAAGAGCATAGATTGAGAACCGTCAAAGGCTATAGCAAGTTCAGGCATCTTGCCTTCTTGTTTTAAGGTCTTGCACTTTGGAACTTTGTTTTTCTCCTCAAGAGCTCTTTTAGTTGCTAATTCCTTTTGTTTTTGTTCTTCAGCCTTTCTCTTAGCCTCTGCCTCGGCTTTGGCTTTAGCTTCTGCCTTAGCTTTAGCTTGTGCCTTAGCTTTTGCCTTTGCTTCTTCCTGAGATTTTAGTGCATCAGCTTTTGCTTTCTCTTGAGCAGCCTTTGCCTCTTCATCTTCTACTGCTTCAGGCTCTGCTGTTTTTTCTTTTTCTTCTACAACAGGATCTTTTGCCTCTTCTTCTACAGGCTCTGTTTTTTCTTCTGTAGTAGCAGGCTTAGCTTCATCCTCTTTTTTAGGCTCTACAACTTGAGATGGAACTTCCTTTTGAGGAAACAGGGAATTAAATCTGTCTGTAAAATTGCCTTCAAATGGCCATGGCCTTAATAAGAACCACCACAGCAAAAAGAGTAATAACAATAAAAGCAGAAGTAAAAGTAAGAATGGCAGTAAGCACCCTCTTTTCTTTACAGGCACTGTTGTAGCTCCTGTTGGAGGCACAGCTACATCTTTATAGTGAGGATTAAATGACACCGGCGCAATTACAGCCTGTCCATTTACCATAAAGACTGTATTATCGCTTGCTATAATATCGGAGAATTCTTTGCGATGAGTTTCAAGAGCTCTATTAGACAGTGGAGTTGATGACTTTAAATACTCAATTACCTTATCACGGCGATGCTCTAATACATTCAAGGCATCCTGATACTTTATTTTATTAGCTTCAGTTACTTTATCTAATTCTCCTGAAAGTGGAGTTACAAAGTTTACATAGTCACCTGAAATTTCTGCTTTAGATATGATCTCTGAGTACTCTTCGCCTAAAGCACTTTTAATCTCTTTTTTAAAGTCATCAGCATAAAGAGCATATGACAGGATCTTAGGAGAAACTTTAGACTTTTCACATCTTAGAATTCTTAACATCTTACTTAGTTCCTATTGATTGGCACTGCTCTGACCACATCTTTTGATTTTTATCTCTGTCTTTTGATAAGTTCTTATAAGACATTAAATGAGAATAGTACTTGTCAACAAATTCGTCATAGCTTGTCTCAGCGCCAAAAGCTTCTTTTGAGGAGGCAAGCTGTGACTTAAAATCTTTTAAATTGTAGTTAGCTGAAGCATTTGCCATAGTGTCTCCATAATAGGTAATAATGGAGTGCAAAGCATGCTTATGACGAGTGTAGTTGTTGTTAATTTTTTCATAGAACTTACAACGCTCCTGATTTTCATCACAGCGCATCTTAGCTAACTTTCTGATACTCTCAAAATACTGTACAGAGCTAGTTTCATCTGCAATTGACTTACATAAGAAGCCACCTAGTCTTAAGTTTGCTGTAATGGCAACATCTCGCATACTCTCGCGCTCATCGTTGGCTTTAACAATCTTTTCTTTCAAAGAACCTAATTGACCGTTCAAATCGTCATTTGATTTTGCGAGTTTGTCATTTAAAGCCATCAAATCTGAGTTAATATTTTTAAGTTTTTCAGTCTTTTGCTCTAATGACGAATTCTGAGCAGACAATTCGTCATTAGCACTCTTTAACTTTTCCTGCTCTTTTTTAAAGACTTCTTTGTTCTTTTTATTCTCTGCATCTAATTTGGCAATTTTATCAGCTTCACCAGAAAGAGCATTATCATCGCTGTCATCGTCGCCTAAGGATAAGATCTCTTCATTTAAGTTCTTAACTTCTTTTACGGAGGTAGCTACTGGCAGCCCCAAAACGAATCGAGTGCCTGTATCAGGAGCTGAAAGAGGCTTGCCATTAACATATAAAGGCTTTTCAGTTCTTAAAGCACTTGTCAGTGCACTCTCTTTTGACAGGTAACTGCCTCCTCTTACACAAATTCCACCTGACAGACCTAATAATCTTCCAGTTCTGACTGCTTTAAAAGGCTCTAATGTCATTTCCTGAGCATTACCTAACATATCATATAAGCCTAATGGATTTGGCTTTTTTAAACCTGTAAGCTGGATCTTACCGTTAGCACTATTAGCCCCCTGATACCATGCATATAAAGAGATGTCATCGTTCTCCATAGGTGGACGCAGTGCTTCAAATTCACTTTGAGTAACTTTAGTACCGCCACGGGCAGCATATTCCCACTCTTCATCTGAAGGTAATCTTACGTAGGCTTTCTGCCCATCTACAGTTGGTACGTCTTTAGCTTTTTGCAGATAAATTGAATAAGCATTAGCTGCATTGATAAAATCAAAATAAGATACTTTTACAGCAGGCAGACGCGACATCTTATTTGGAGCCTTGCATTTAGAACTATCTGTTAAGGCATCGTACTGACCTTTCATGAGCTCATACTTAGACATTAAAAAGTAATAGCCATTTTTGTCATAAAAAGAGCCTTGTACATATCTCTTATTGGGATTCTGCCCCATAGGAGACTCGTTTTGCGCAGTGCCTGCGTTATATTTTTTATCTTTGATTTTTTTAGGATCATTTGAGGTATAGACTTTTCTGAAAACCATGATCCCATCACAAGGCATAGATAAAACTACGTCATCTTTTTGAGGATTTGGATTGTAAATTTCATTTACTTCATCTGCTATTGCGCTGTTTGTCAATGCAAGTGAACATATACTTGCCAGCACTAAAGATAAACATAATTTTTTCATACTAAATTAACCTTAGTGTATCTGCAATCTTTAATGAAAATACCTTAAAGAAGCAGACTAAATAAGTAATTAAAAGAGTTACGACTATTGTTGAGAGATAGCCTGCAACTACATGCATAATATTTAAGGTACTTACAACCGAGCCCTGACCTAATAAAGAGGTAAAGTAATGATTAAATACCCACATACCTGTGTAAAAGAGCAAAAGTGATAAAGCATAAGCTAATGATGATAAAATAGTGTTCTCAATTAAAACCATCATTAAAACTTTTGTCTTTTTAATACCGGTTAATAATAAGAGAGCATAACTTTTTTCTGCTCTTAGAACTGAGGTTAGAATTAAACCTGCACTTGCAAAGATACCGCCTACAACCGAGGTTATGGCTATTGCGTAAAAGATAAATGAGAGCACACTTGAGATTGCCTTTAAATTCTCTATTGATGAGAGCATACTAAAAGTCTGATAGTTCTTACTACGCAAATACGTATCCACTGGAGCTACATCATCAAGTGTCTTTACATAAATTCTGGCTTTAGCAAAAAACTTTCTGTTTTCGTTTAACTTTGACCCATTTGAGAATACAGGAGGTTCATAGCCATCTTTAAAATCCTCCATATAAATAAGCGTATCAAAGTTAACTATAATAGCATTGGTAGATAAGTACTCCTTTTTAACAATACCTTTTACGGCAAAGTTAACTACAGAGTTTTGTCTTGCGCCATCGGTAATCCTTGAGACGATGTATTTAATGCTATCCCCTGATTTAATGCCTAAATCATGAGCTAAATTCTCGCTTAAATAAACTTCAGTTGCATCTAAAGTATCATCAAGTTTTGAAGCTCTTAAAAGAGGATCTCCTTTTTTAGTAGGAATAGCAGACAGCTCTCTTTTTATCTTGCCATTAAAAGCAATATCTACAGTGGTACTCAATGATCTTGTAAGCGGAAGTACAAAGTCGATTTTAGGATTATTCTCTAAATCCTTAAAAAAGCTCTCATCAAGCTTATACCCTGTCTTTAGCTTTAATTCTAAATTTACTGGAGATGACTTTAGGTTATTCTCAAGTGAGGAAATGATACCGTAACGCAAAGAGAATAAGAGTAAGAGAGGAGCAATTACCGAGCATAAAGCACCAATTAAACTTAAAGAGATCAGACGATTAAAACGCAGTGAGGATACAGCTAACTTAAAGATCATGATTGTCCTCACTAGATACGCTATCATCACAGATTACAAATTGACCTTCATTTGCATCAATCTTTGCATATGACAGCGACTTTAAATTGAAGTCTTTAACTAAGAGTAAATCATGTGTTACAACTAAAGCACACATATCAAGCTGTCTTGATAAGGAGACAATACTTTCAAATAAGATTTTGCCATGTTCAGGATCGAGTGATGAGGTAGGTTCATCAATAAAAACAATCTTAGGTTTGTGACTGATAGTTTTTAAGAACACCGCTCTTTGACGCTGACCTATAGACAATTCATGAGGATATCTATCTAAAAGAGAGTCCATTGAGAATTGGGACATCTTCTCATGTACCTCTTGATACAGAGCTTTTGTATCAAGTTTTTTACCTTCTAATTTATAAAAGGAATCCGCACTTACCTCAATTTGCAGTTTTAGATTCTCTTTTATTGTAAGGTATGGGATAAGACCTCCTGTCTGTGGCATATACCCCATTAAAGATGAGCGAACTATACACTGCTCTTTTACAGACAGTTTTGACAGTTCATAACTATCTAAAAGAAGAAACTTTGAAACAAAGTCCTGACGCAATAGCCCCAAGCACTCTAAAAGCGTACTTTTACCGCAGCCAGAGACTCCAGTAATAGCATAGACATCACCAGAGTTTAAACTTAACTCTGGTAACTCTATCTTGTAGCCACAGGAGCCGTCTTTTTGTTTATAGGTATAAGACAGCTCTTTTACTTTAAAAGACACAGCCATAAATTATGGCAATACCTCTAAAGGAATTGGGTAAACAGCCTCAGATGAGTCTTCATCTTTATTAAGCTTTACCCAGCGGGTAGCATCATCATTACACTGCTGATAGTAGCGTAACTTATTCTCTAGATCTTCAACGGTCTGATTCTGTTCATCAGGTCCCATGCTTGACCAAGTATCTTCATCTAATTCCTGGAGTTTGCTCTTGTATGGAAGATCATCTAAATACTCGCCTAAAAGACCTAACTCACCTAACTTTAAGGTGCTCTCCTTACTGATTGAGTTAGGATCACGCCCCATGGATACAGCAACCGAGCGTAACTGATTGAACATATCCTCTGGCTCTAAAATACCCTGATTTGCTGAATCTAAGATTTTTGAGGTTACATCTTTTAGTGATGACAACTCACCTTTAGTCAGTAAGACAACAGGTGTACTTGTTGCCTGACCGTGAGAGATTAAATCTCTGTCAGCAATCCAGCCTGATAAGAAATCAGGTGTCTTAGTACCAAGCTTTGAACCTAGATAAGCTAGCTGCATAGCATGACCTAAAGCTACAGTATCCTGCTGCATCTGTGTATTCTCATTATCAGCAGGTACCTCAGGGGCAGCTCCTACAGCATCTTTACCAAAGGCTAAGAGTTTTACCTGATTGGTAATATTCTGTGCCAGTTCATCAATTTTTTTACCAAAGTTTTTAACGTCACCGGCATTTACTGGATAGTAAAGGGACTTATTGATGGTGTCGTTGTAGGTAAGTTCTTTATACTGACTTTTTGCTTTCTCATGATCGCCGTTACGCTTGCCAGAATCTGTTAAAAGATGCATTGCATACACTGCTACACCTTTGTGGGCTGCTTCTACTTTAAGTTCACGTGCATCTAAACCTGTAGATGAGAGTTTATCAGAGCCTTTAATACCGCCAGCATCGGTAATAAGCACGATATAACGACCGCCATAATTAGACCAGTCAACCTGCTCTAGAGCAGTGTTAATACCTGCAAAAGAGTCCTCATCAAAATACTTACTTGAAACTTTTGCCTGATTTAAAGTGTTTAACTTCTCTTTAAACTGCTTTTCATCTGTAGCTTCACCAGGTTTTACATAAATCTTTGAGGTGTACTCAAGACCAGGTGTTGCCTTAATGTTTGATCTGAAAGACACTAAACCAAAGTGCACACTGTCTGATAACTTTTGCTCTTTAATAGTCTTAGTAATGGCACTAATGGTCTCTTTAGTTCTATCAATATAAGGCTGCATTGAAATACTTGAGTCAATAACAAATACTACCGCTGCTTTAAAGGTCTTTAATTCATTCTGCTCATTTGAAACATTAACCTTTTTTCCTTCCTGTTTGGTAACAGAGGCAATCTTAAGCTCACGCACATAGTTACCATCATCGAACATAGTCTCTTCAAAATCTAAGATAGGTAACAGATAGAACTGCTTTTGATAATCTACAAAGTGCTCAGGCTCAACTGAAACTACTCCGTCTACATTCTCTTTTGCTGCAACCTTTTTCATCATTGGCTCAACTAAAGCTTTAGGATCTTTTGCTTCAACTATGTTCTGCAAATTCTCTTTATTCTTAAAGATTAAAGCACGGTTTCTGTTAGCAGGATTTGTAAACATTAAAGCTGTCTGCATTTTCCAGTCAATGGTGCAATCCTTGTTTAAGTAGCCTGAGAGCTTACCAGTATCATCAGGACCTACTTTTAAAGTCTTACCATCATCAGCATAGACATAAAAGCGTGAAAAGGCATCTACAACTTTGCCATCATTATCATCACTTTTAGCTTTTAATCTGCATGATGGAGTAGTTAAAACACGCTGATAAATAGAGCTTTTGCCTTCCATTAACAAAGGAGTATCAGCATAGGCTGAATTTATTGCAAAGGTTAAAAGAACTGCACCAGTTAAAACTTTTAATTTCATGTTATCTGTCCTTTAAAAGCTAATTCTTTAATGCTGACAAGGCGCTCTTAGCATTGTCATTACCTAATTGGGCTGCCTTTTCATACCAGTAAACAGCCTGGCTCTTGTCTTTAGATGCACAAGAGGTAGTCTCTTGAGAATTAGGATCAAAGTATTGTCCATAGGTATAAGCTACAGTTCCATCTTTTCTGCCATAGCTTGAGAACAGTCTCTTGCCTAAATCGCACTTATCTTTAGAAAAAGCATCTTTTGCAAAGGCAGATACTGTAGCACTATCAGGCTTTGAAGCAATACAGTTTTTAATCATAACGTTGTCAGGATCTGAAGTGATGACACAAACTGAAGAACCTGCGCTTGAAGAAGCTGTTGCAGCTGAGTTGTCTGCTACATTAGGTTCTGTTTGAGCCGGTTCATTGTCTTGAGTCTCAGTAGTATTATCAGATGAGCTGTTATCTGAGGCTGTGTTATCTGATTGAGAGTTATCCTCAGTTGCAGCATTGTCATCTTTTGCTGAATTATCATTTGCCTCTTCTGTCTGCTCTTGAGGTTTAGGCTCATTAGCATTTGATGAGTTATCTTTTGAACCACCAAAGAAGCCTGCTAAGAACAGAGCTAACAGACCTAAGATAAAGAGTAAAAGAATGATTGCACCAATAATGGCAAGAAATTTTCCCTTACCAGAACTCTTTGTAGCTACAGTGGTTGTAGTAGCAGTTGCAGCTTCATTTAAAACCGAATCTGATGATTTAATCTCATCAACTGTAGCTTTATCTTCAGTAAAAGTAGGTTCTTTTTTCTCATTAAAGGTAGCAGCGTTAATGCTCTCACCTTCTTTTTTAACGTAATCCTGAATTACTTTTAGTGTTCCTGTTACGCTTGCATCAAAATAAGCAGGATCACCTACAGTTTTTGAACTTACAGGATCATATTCAAGAGCTTTTACTTTAAACTTGCCACCAAATGAATTTACCTTTTGAGCTAGTTCATTGTTAATTTCAGGGGGCAAAGGAGCACTAAAGCCATTATTATCAAATCCTATTTCCTCAGGTTTTAAGGTAACTCTTTTTAACTCTGTACTGCCGTTTGGGTCGAAGAAGGTTAGATCTAGACCTGTACTTACCATCAAGTCGTTTGAAAATGAATTTGACTTTAAAACGATAGAGCAACCATTACTTGTTGGTACTAACTCTGCAATTTTCTCTGCCATATTATCCTTCTTAAAATTCTGTTCACAGTTTTATCAGTGTCTTATGCTAAACCTGCAGCCTGTTCCATAGTATCTAAGTAAGAGCACAACTCATTGTTTTGAGCAGCACTTAGGTTGTACTTACTCTCTGCTGTGAGATTTCTTACACTCATCAAATCAATAAAGACACTAAAGTAATCGTGGTAATAGTGATCCTCAATATTATCAACTAGTGACTTGTCGATATTAGGAACCATACACATATCAGGATCTGAGTACTTAATGTTCTCTTTAAAGAAATCTCTGTCAGAATCATCTTTATCGACATGAGTAATTGATTCTCTATTTAAAGTACCTACATAAAGGTAAGTATTAAAATCAGAGATTAACTTTAAAGCACGCATGCACTGTCCTAAAGCTAGTGCATCACGGCTTGACATATTGCCTTCATATGGCTCTAGTTTTGCAATGACGCAATCTTCGACTTTAAGCGCTGTATAGGCTTTTGATAACTCATTGGTGTAGTTTGTAAGTAATGACTTCAATCTCTCTTTTAAGTCTTTATCTGAGACAAACTGATTATTGTTATCTAAAAAGATTGAATAACAAGCTACAGCCTCAGGATCTTTTTGAACTTCACTTAAGATAGCCTTTCTCTTTTGCTCTGATAAGTTTCTTAACAAGTTTGCATAAATCTCATTAAAGAAATCACCATTACAGATTGATACAAGATTATCCTCTCTCATCTTAGTCAGTGCTCTGGCAAATCTGTAGGAGTTGTTGCTGTTACCATCTGACTGATTGTCAGTGTAATCTTTAAAGGCTTTATCTTTATCAATTTCAATAAAGTCGCGTAAGTAACTTAAAGTACCTGCTACTCTGTCACACTGTAACAGCTCCTGCATGAGTTTAAGCCCCTTAGCATAAGCTTCTTTTTGTGCCTTAGCGCCTTCGCGCTTAGCATACAAGGATAGAGCATCAACAATTTCTTTTACATCTTTTAGAACCAAATCACAGGTTCTGTCTTTGTTAACTTTGTAGTCAGCAAAGTTCTCTCGTAAGAAAGAAGCTAAATAGTTAACACCACCATCACTTGGCTTTAAAACCTCATCAATAGTCTTACAGCTACCGTCTTTTTCATGGTAAACGTACTTTAATTCTAGGCATGAGGAGATCCTAGTCTTGTACTCTTCTATCTGAGTTTTTACGTATTCATTAGGTAAGAAATCAACTTCTTTACCTTTTTCTTTTACGTACATATCATCAGTTTCAGGAATATTTGGCTTTCTTACAAAGAAGAACTGATTAAATGGAACACCTTTTACCCACTCATCAACCCAGGTATGATGGAATGACTCTAAAGCTTTGTTAATCTTTGAGCTGATACCTGAGTAATCCACTACTACAGTAGGATCCCCCTTTTCTTTAGCTCTTTCATTAGATTTTGCTTTATCAAGGCCTAAACAAGAGCAACTGTCAAAACGAGTGAAAGCGCCGATTAAAGGAATTTTGCCAAATTTAGCTCTTTCATCAGCAGTTCTGCCTACATTCTCGTAAACCCAGTGCTCAATACTGTTAATCTGCTCTTCTAAAACTTCCTGCTGTTTAGATACAGCTACACACCATAAGAGCACATCAATTTCATGACGGTCACAGTAAAGTTCAAATAAGTAACCTACCTTACCACGACGCAAGTACTCAGTTGTGTCTGTATTTGGATCTTTAAATTTCTCAATTTCATCAGTCTTTCTTGAGCGACAGCCTGGGAAATCCAAAACATCAAAACCGTCGGCATTACTCTCTTTTGGTAATGGGAAGGAGAACTCACGGGCAGCAAAGGTCAATGAAGCAAAGGAGATGGTCTTTTTTATCTCATTGCCATCGTTTACTATCACCACCTCTACACTCTTACTTGGATCGTCTTTATCTTTAAAGACATTCTTTAAAACACCAATATCAAGTAAGGTACCATCCTCACGGCGACGGAAATCATTTTCATTGGCATTAGGATCTTCAATAAAGCAGTTTAAAGGTACATATACAGAACTTGCCCCTTCCAACTCCATAAGCTGCTTTCCTAATTCAGTAAACAAAGTAGTAAAGGCATCTAACTCATTCCACAGGATTGAGAACATCTTTGCTCGTCCTGCAAAGTTTAGTTTAGATACTAACTTTCTGCATTCAGACCAGAAATAACAGTCAATTGGGAATTTAGCATTATCTCCAAAATCACTTTTAGACTTTCTAATTGCATATTTGGCAATAGAAACTACATCATAGTCATGGATATAGCTTTTCTCATCTTTTAAAGCATATTTATCAGACTTTAAGTCCTCAAAGAAGTTCTTTAAAAACTCAGTAGAGCCAATTTTCTGGTTTTGTGTTGACAAGTAGTCACATTGAGAACCAGCAGGAACTGCTTTTAAGTTCAAATCTGAGTTATAAGAGTTAATGAGTACCTTGACTAAATCAGCCTCATCAAAGACTTTTACTTTAATTGGAAAGCCTGAAACGCCCTTATCATCAAACTTGGTAAAGCGGGTGACAATACCTGTTGCCTCAAAGTCACCGCCTATAGGGTTCATGTGATTGAAGAAACTTACCTTTTTACCGTCAAAAGTAGCTGTTAAATCATCTCCACCAAAGGATGCTAAAGTTGAAACAAGGTAACTCTTACCTGCCTGAGAGGCGCCAAAGACACCTACAGTAGTCTTTACAGGCAGTACATCGTAAGCTGTTTTTGCCTCTTCAATTAAAGAGCAGAGTTTGACTTCAAGAGAATTTCTCTTTTCCTGTACATTCTTATCATCAATACCTTCAAACCAAGGAATTACCTTTTGACATGTTGATGCAACCTCATTGAGGCGGTTATTTGTAAATGTATTTAAAGTCATATGAAACCTTATTTTAGTAGTAAACCAGTATTGTTCCAGTATTCTTCATCATCACCTGAGACTGTCTTTAATCTCAGGTTTAAAAATTCCTTGATAGGAGTTTTATTACAGTCACTTTGAGTTGCATCTTCAATCTTCATTAAGAAAATTGATGGAGCATTGTCAGGATCTTCATCTCGCATAAACTTGATACATCCATATACAGGACTGCCGGTGCAAGCTTGCTTGCCTTCATAGGTCTGTCCCTGGATCTTCAAGTCATAACGCATCTTGCCATCTACATTGCCTGTCATAGCTTTCTTTGCATTCTCTAAGCGACGGAGCTGATCGTCTTTGTAACTTACAATACATGGTTCTAAAAGTGAACTTAAGGTACGTAGGAACAGCATACGCTGTCTTTTTTTATTGGCATCTTTCTTTTGAGCAATGGTAGATGCCAAATCACCCTGATATGAGGATTTATAGTTTGCTATAGCCTGCTCTTTTAGTTCTGCTCTCTTCTTGTCAGCACCAAAGAGTTTTGACATGCCACCTATTTTTGCATTGTTAGCCTCATCATCGCCATACTTCTGAGCGCTTGCCTCAAATTGAGCTTCGATATTTTTAGCATCTTGTGCATTCATGCTTTCAAGGGCAATCTTGCCAGTATCAAAGGTCTCTTTCATCTTAGACAGGCACTCCTGGATATATTCTTTTTCACCACCAGTGTCTACTGCTCTTAATTTAGAGAAAAGCTCTTTATCTAAACGAGCATAGTACTCATCAGTAAAATCTACATCATCAGGGATGATCCACTCTTTAGTATCTTTTACTTTTTGCAGATCATTTACATCATTGTACAGACCTACACTAAAGAGCATTGCTGAATCAAAGTGAGGATCATAGAACTGTCTGTAACCAAGTTTTAAAGGCAACTCAGTGTTGAATTTTAGATTGCCGTCATCATCTGGTCTGGTAATTCCAGGAATGTTCTTTACAACATCGGCTCCAGCCTTGGTAAAGATAGTATCCATGTCATATTTTGATGAACGCTTTTCTACAGGCTCTGATAACTCAGATTCAAATAGCTGTTCAGCCTTGGTACTGAATCGGTACAGAACCTCGTTCTTATGTAACATACTCTCATTGTCTAATGCTCCAAAGTAACGCATAGGAGTTGAGGATGGTAATGGATTAGTGTTAATTCTAAAGTTAATGAGCTTATTAGCATCAGCAATCTTGGTGTAGCCTAAAAGTGCACCAACAACCACTGTAGACTTAGGATCACCGATACGACCTTCTTTTACACCAAAGGATGGATACCAGCCATTACACTTATAGTTGTGCATAGAAATGATTCTATATGGTGATAAGGATGACTTACGCTCAATAAAGCGTCTTAAGCCAGGGATCTTTGAAGGACGTCCGGTTAAAAGCAGGACATCACAGCAGTAAGAATTTACGATGGTATTAAGGTAATTTAAACACTTGCTGATAACTGAATTCTCACCTCGAGAGATATCGTAATTTATCTGGTATAAGTCAAAGACTAATTTTCTAGATAAGAGATCATAGTCTTTACCTAACTGATTATTTAAGTACTCAATTACGCTCTCGTCTACAGCCTTTTTACCCTCTTCTAGAACCACCTCATCATTAGGATTGTTCAGCATCTCAAGATTACACTTGTCTTTACACAGGATAAAGTCTTCAACTGTACCCTCAACAGAAATATCGGTATGACCTGCTGGTACTTTTTCTAAAGATTCAATCCTAAATAAAATTCTGTAGGCAACTTTTGAAAAGATCTGCTCTACTGTCTGTACACGGTTCTTACGATTTTTTACATCCTGTCCAGACATGTTACCTATAATCTTAGATAACTCCTCATTAGAGCCTAATTTTGGAATGATGTAGTTTCTTATGATATCTAAGACTAAATCATCACCTGCAATCTTAAAGCCATCACGTAAGACTTCTCTTATCTGAATTGATGCATTCTGATTGCTTACTTCTTCAGAAAAATTGCCGTTGTCATAATCAGTTGACTCTTCACACTTTCTGTCAGGGAAGCTGTAATCAGCAATTACTAAATCAGTAGTACCACCACCTATATCAATTGAAGCAATTCTGGCAGATACGGATGAGGCTATCAGATTGCTTGACTTTGGACGGCTGATTTCATTAAATCTGCCATCAGCGTCATGGCGTCGGATCTCTTTAATAAAGGACTTACAGTTACCGTTGAAGACTCTTTGGGTCTCGTTATACAGATATACCATTTGACCTGCTAAGGTTTCATCCCATTTTAAGAAGATCTGAGGTACTTCAGGAAACATTAAGCGAGCCTTTTCTACATAATGGAACTCGTTAGCTGGAGTTGGATCGTAACCGTAAGCTTTCCAAATGACACCAATTGCCTGATAAGCACATGATCTGAAAATCTCTCGTTCAACATCTGGCATTGAAGGCGGTGTAGTTAGAACAATTGATTTTAGTTTTCTAGGCAAGGCATGATCTTCCATAGATGAACGGTAATAGTAACTGTTCATCTGCATCATTGCCTGCAAGATGATCTCAATTAACATGAAAGTCATAGCTGACTTTCCTGAGTAATTAGCCTTTAACTGACTGTCGTCACCTGTGCTTGCAAATAAGGCATCACCTGTTGAATTTAAGAACTTTGATACAGGCAGATAGGTAGCAGCCTTCTCTCCTTCTTTGTTCTTTAAAAGATCAAAGTACAGTTTTTCATTCTTTTCATTACGACGGTATACAGGTGTCTGATAATAGGTTGTATTAAATTTCCACTCAGATTTAGGGGTGTCGTTAATCTGCCATAAATAGCGCTTAGGAGAGTTAAGTCCGGTGTTGCCCTCATTACCCTTGGCCATAGCAGCAAGTTTGGTAGCCTCGGTACCAACGCGGGCTAATGAAGGCCACTTAAAGGCATCTAATCTTGAGGAGATATCAGAGCAATAGTTAAAATCAAAATTTGCTCTCTGGAACTGAATTCTGCTTGCAAAGGCACCAGAATATACGTGCTCTGGAGCGTTTAAATCACGAATGATAAGAGGCGTACTGTTAGGGAAAGTATCAGAGCTGCTTAACATTGAAGTGCCCTCTTCTACTAACAGACCACAAGTACGTGAATTACCAATATCTAAGATTAAACTTACATCTAAAGAGCTGTCAGTCTCTGTATGAGTTTTATCAAAGTGAATGAGCTTAATATCATTAGGCATAAAGAAATGCTTAATGAAAGCTAAAACATTCAGATAGTGCTTTTCATAAACTCTGTTCTTAATGTATTGATCATCATCGGTGGTAGCTTTAGCCTTTTCTGCAGGATTGTTTGTAGATAAAGGATAAATCTCCTTCATGATGCTCTTAATCCACTCAGAGACAAAGCTGATACCATTTCTACCATTTAATAATGAGGTAGCTTCAATACCATCTCTAAAGGTAAAGCTTGTATCAATATCAACAGAAGATGGTGCATTGTGCAGAGCTTCATTATCCTGACTGTTATCTACAGTAGTGTCAAAGGCTAAGGTTAAGTGATAGCGACCGCCCTTTTCTTCAGCCTGTCTAGCTTCACTTAAATTGATGATTCTTGCTCGAGCCCAGTTAGCAGGACCTTCCATTTTACCTTTATTAAAGTAAGGAACAGGAAACCACACACCATTGAACAGCTTTAAAGACTCTAAAACTCTAACGTCATTTTCAGAATCAAACTCTTCAACAACTTCTCTAGACTGTTCATAATCAAGTGATTCATCGACAATATATTTATCCTGAGCACGATTTAACCTTAATCTTGCAAAATGATCACCCATGCCACTGATTTTTACGAATTTGCCGAATTTTACATAGGCAGGATAGGTATTAAGATCATCTGACTCAAAGTTGATTTCATTAGCAGGATTTTTGTCAGATTCAAAATTGATTTCAAAGTCTAAGAACTGAACTCCAGAATTTGCAATCAGATCAATTTCAGAATTTTCTTCAACTGTAGTATCGCGAGATAAGACCTTGCTGAGTCTCTTGATTGTCAATGGCTGATTTTGCTTCACAAGAATCACCTTATATAAAATTGTTTACATACTGTAAAATAATTTACCACAACAATGATAAATGAGCTGAACAAGATCATCTAATTATTATACAGCGCACAAATAGTGCATTAAGAAATTGTAAAGTCTTGGTAGGGCTTGATTTCTGGAGATTTTCCTGAATTTCAGGCATAAAAAAAGCGACATCTAAGTCGCATCTGAGATGGTGGATGCTATAGGACTCGAACCTATGACCCTCTGCTTGTAAGGCAGATGCTCTAACCAAACTGAGCTAAGCATCCAAGTGGTGGGTTGTGAGGGGGTCGAACCCGCGACCAACGGATTAAGAGTCCGCTGCTCTACCAACTGAGCTAACAACCCACTTGAATGATTTTCTACTTTGCGCATGGTGGGTTGTGAGGGGGTCGAACCCGCGACCAACGGATTAAGAGTCCGCTGCTCTACCAACTGAGCTAACAACCCAGCGCATAAGAATTTGTTTGGATGGTGGGTCGTGAGAGATTCGAACTCTCGACCAACGGATTAAAAGTCCGCTGCTCTACCGACTGAGCTAACGACCCAATCACCGAACGTTTTGTTTTGTTGATTAACTCAACGGCGACTATTTTACTAAAAATTTATGATCTTGCAAGCATTTTTTTACAAAAATTTCATATTTTTTCACGAACATGATTTTTAAGCGGTTCTTATTCCACCATTAGTTTTGAGATCTTAAAGACTTTGCCTAGTTTGTTAATAGATAATGTAAGATATTCAATAAAAAATGATACAGATTGCTTATTTGCTTATAGAACAATTTGATAATTATTATTGATTTATAAAAGAAAACCATCCAAAGATTTACCTTTGAATGGTCTTAAAGCATAAAGATTTTCAATCAAATGAGTGAATTATAATTTCTTTACTAGTTTAAAGAAGCCAGTTCCTTCTTTGCTAAAGCTGTTGAGCTTGAGGTAGGATAAGTTTTAATCAGAACTTCAAAGAACTTCTTAGCCTTATCTTTATCGCCTAGAGCTTTTGAGGTTACACCTAACTTATATAAAGCATCTGCTCTCTTGGTTGAACCTTTAAACTTGGCAGTGTTTAAGAAACTTACACGCGCGTCCTGATATTTCTTCTGCTTATACTGAACCTGCCCTAACCAGTACCAAGCATTGGGAGTTAAAGAGTTATTAGGATATTTAGTTACATAGTTTGAAAAACCAGTAGCTGATTCTGACAATTTATTTTTAACTAAAAGGTTATAGGCACTCTGATACATCTTTACAGCCTGTGCATCAGCAACGGGTAAGGATGAGTCACTGTCTGCTGAAGAAGTTGCGACAGCTGTGCTTTGTGTCTGTACTTTACTCTTAGATAAAGTAGCTCCTGAATTACCAGTGACAGTATTGATTGGAATTGAGTTTGTGTTATTAGCATTGGTATTAGGATCAGTCTTAGCGTTCTGAGCGGTCTGTGCGTTAGCATCAGTATTATCAGAGCCATTTTGACCACTTGTATCACCAGAATTTGCAGCTAACTTTGACTTTAAATCAGAATTTTCTTGTTGCAGTACCTGAAGATCATGATTTAAAGACTCAATTTGGCCTTCTGAATCTGCTAACTTGCTTTGTAGATCCTGCACCTGATTCTGAAGCTTTAACATATTCAACTGCATTGCCTGTATCTGAGCATCATCAGCATTTGCACTAAATGAAGCTGTTATTGCTAAAGCCAGAGCTGAATATTTAAATAAATTTAAAATTCTGTTCACTTTTGTTGCTCCGAATTAATTGATCCGAAATGTTTTTTTAGATCATATACAATTCACAAGAAAATAACAAAATAGTCTGAAAATAGTCATAGTTAGACCTACGAAAAAGGGTGAACCTAAGTCCACCCTCATATTCTATTTTGCAATACTTATGCTTAAATTATAAACGAGCTTAAATTATAAACATAAGCTTATAAAATTAGTAGTTTAATACAGCACGACGGTTCTTAGACCAAGCTGATTCATCATGACCTTCAACAGCAGGCTTCTCTTCACCATAGCTTACGATTGAAAGCTGATTTACATCAACACCTAAGTTCTGCATGTAGCGAGCAACTGAACGAGCACGTCTCTCACCTAAAGCGATGTTGTACTCAGGAGTACCACGCTCATCGGTGTGGCCTTCGATAATTACACGAGCCTCAGGGTTCTTCTTCAAGTAAGCTGCGTTAGCCTGCATTACACCTAAGTACTGATCCTGAATGTTCTCTGAGTTATAAGCAAAGTAAATGGTGTGGTTGTCTGCTAATTCAGCAGGGCCATTCCAACCGTCAGCTGAACCGTTAGGTTCACCTACGGTTAAAGCACCATCAGAGTCTAAACCTAAAGATGCATCTGAACCATCTTCAACTAATGAAGACTGATCATTTTTTGATGAACATGCAGTCATAGTTACTAGAGCTAGAGAGCAAATCAAAGTTATCAAGTAGTTCTTAAACATTTTTTATTTCCTGTAAGTTATGTTTAACTATTGTTTTATCAATTTTGTAGAAGTTCTTCTAGCCTTCTACATAAATTCTGTTACTTCTGCAGTAATGGGCCCCATGAAGGAGAGCTAATCTCACCTGCACTTGATGGAAGATTTGCCTTAAATCTACCGTCAGATGATACGATAGCCAGACCTTTACGTCCTTGATATACTGTTGAATATATTACCATACTTCCGTTAGGTGCAACACTTGGTGATTCATCTAATGAAGAAGTTGTTAGCATATAAATGCTACCGTCTGGATCAACTCTTGCAACTCTAAAGCCATTAACCTGAGTAATAACGATTAAAGACTTGGTGCCAGGGATCTGCTTTGCTGATAAGTTCTTTGCTCCCTGATAGGTAACTCTCTGAGTGCTCTGAGTTGCAAAGTCGTATCTGTAGATCTGAGCTCTACCACCACGCTCTGAGGTAAAGTACAGTGACTTGCTGTCAGCAGCCCATGTAGGCTCAGTATCAATTGCCTTGTTACTGGTTACGCGAACAAAACGAGATTGAGTTAAATCAAAGTAGTAAATATCAGGTTGACCATCTTTTGATAAGGTCATAGCAATCTTAGTACCATCTGGTGACCAAGCTGGAGAGCTGTTCAATCCTGAGAATGAAGCTAACTTCTGACGCTTCTTAGAGATGATATCCTGAACAAAGATAGCAGGTGATCTCTTCTCAAAGCTTACATAAGCCAAACGTCTGCCATCAGGTGACCATGAAGGAGTCATGATAGGCTGAGTTGACTTCACAATTGGAGTCTCGTTGTAGCCATCATAATCAGCAGTCATTAACTGATATGGGAATGGGGCACCAAACTTGGTTACTACATAAGCAATACGTGTTCTAAAACAGCCTCTCTGACCTGTGAATGCTTCATAGATTCTGTCAGAAATTCTGTGAGAAGCCTGACGCATAGTAGCTAAGCTTGAATCGCCCTTATAGTGAGCTAAAACTTTGCCCTTGTTTGCGCCCTGTAGACCTACAACCTGGAACTCAACGTTGTAAACCTTATTGCCTTTATCCTGAACAACACCTGCTACAGCAACTTCAGCACCTGAGGTTGCAGCAACATCAGCATTCACCTGACCATTCTGAACACCACCCTGAGGCAGAGCTGAGGTTGCAATTGGTGAAAACTTACCAGATCTCATTAAATCAGCAGAAACTACTGATGCCACATCAAGATTTACAGCTGAAGCTTGTGAAAATGGATAAACGGCGATCTTATGACCTTCGTTAATACCACCAGTAATTTCAATCTGTAATTCAGCATTGGCTGTTGTCGCTGTAAGTAACACAGCTACGGCTGCCAGAATTCTCTTTAGCATGAATTTAACTCCCTGAAAAATTTTTAAATATTATATGCCTATCAAAGCTTAGGTGTCATAGAAATCTTTATATTAGAGCACTCTGGGCAAGTAGCAGGTGGTCTTGGGAACATACCCACCATTCTAATTGCATCCAGTGCACTCTGGCAGACCTTCTCATCCCCCTGACAGCTCTCGTCAGTTACGGTACCATCAGCTGTTACCTTAATTGATACCACAACCTTTTTGCCGTTCATTGACTGATCGACTCTCCAGTTCTGCTCAATTAAGCCACGAACCTTATCACCGTAACCGCCATCTCCGCCACCACCGCCAGAGCCTAAGCCCTGACCGTTCTTTTCATCGCCATCAACGGTACCTAAAATGTCGCCTTCTAATGAGTCAGCTTCAGCTTTTGCTTTGGCAGCAGCTGCTGCCTTTGCCTTAGCATCTGCCTGAGCTTTTGCCTTTGCTGCAGCTTCAGCTTTCTTTTTAGCTTCAGCTTCTGCCTTTTTCTTAGCTTCAGCCTCAGCTTTCTTTTTAGCCTCTGCTTCAGCCTTCTTCTTAGCTTCAGCCTCGGCTTTCTTCTTAGCCTCTGCTACTTTCTTAGCTTCTTCCTCTGCCTTTTTCTTAGCCTCAGCTTCAGCTTTCTTCTTTTGCTCAAGCTTCTTCTGTTCTTCTAACTTTTTCTGCTCTTCAAGTTTCTTTTGCTCTTCAAGCTTTTTCTTTTCCTCAGCTTTCTTTAAAGCTAAAGCTTTTTCTTCTTCAATCTTACGAGCTTTTTCGATTTCTTGTTTCTTTTGCAGAGCAATAGCTTCCTGACGTTGCTGTTCTTGAGCTTTTTGCTCCTGAAGACGCTGTTCCATCTCCTGTTTTGCCTGTTCTACAGAGGTATCCTCTTGAACAGTTTCTTCAGGCTCTGGAGCAGGAGCAGGTGCTGGAGCTGCTTTTGCTGTTCCATTAGGATTGCCTTTAGCTGGTGGCACAAAGGTTGCATGCATGATGTCACCTTGTCCCATATTAGGCCTTGTTGGCTTATCAAGCGAAAATCTGATAAGCAGCACTCCTAGCAGAATAGCATGCAATGCTACTGCTATGATAAAAGCTGCTTTCATGTTAATTTTCATATAAAAAAACCGTTAATTAGAATTGATTGGTTCAGTAACCAGACCTACACTCTTAACACCACCGTTTTTCAAAGCATTCATCAGCTGAATAACATTGTCATATGCTACCTGAGCATCACCTTGAACAACTACTGGTCTTGAAGGATCTTTTTGTAATTGAGCTGATACATAAGCTGTAAGTTCATCTAAACTGCCCATTTTCTCAGAGGTAGTATCAATACTTACATAATACTGTCCAGCCTTATCAACTGTTGCGATAATAGGAGTCTGCTGATTTTCGTTCATAGTCTCAGATTGTGCCTGAGGTAAATCCACAGTCACCCCCTGCATCACAACAGGTGCTGTTGCAATAAAAATAACCAATAGAACCAGCATAACATCAATGTAAGGAACCACATTGATCTCTGCTTTGGCTCTTGACTTGCTACGAGTACGTGCAGTCTGCATGATTAGCGCTCCTGACCGTTACTTTGAGGTCTAGAGAAGTTTCTCATTCTGTCACCTTCAACCCCTGGGGTCTGGTAACGAACAGAACTTTGTGCATGAGCAGCTCTATTTAAACGGGCTCTGGCAAAAGCTGTCTGCTGCTCTTCCCCTCCTACTGTAGTGTGAGAGAAAGTCTTCTGAGGTTCACGAACATATCCTGTAGTGCTCTGTGAATGATAGGTTGGAGTCTGATGCATTGAAGACTGCATTGAAGACTGCATAGTTGAAGCAGTGTTCTGAACATTATCCTTTTTCTGATTCATTTCAGAACGAACACGAACCAAACGTCTGTTTAGAATTGTTGCAAACTCATCCATGAAGTTGATGTATCTGTTCTCTAAGGTCTCAACTTTAGTTACGAAACGGTTATAGAACATAACAGCCGGAATTGCAGCAAACAGACCCATAGCAGTAGCAATCAAAGCTTCAGCAATAGGAGGAGCTACCATTGACAGTGTTGCATTCTTTACAGCAGCTAAAGCAATGAAAGCATGCATAATTCCCCAAACAGTACCAAACAGACCGATATAAGGACTGATAGAACCTACGGTTGCTAATGTTGCCAAGTGTGACTCAAGATTTTCTAATTCTCTTGACTCAGATACTTTCATCTGACGGTAAGTACCATCCATCACAACTTCCTGATCAGCGGGTCCTGAGTTAATCAATCTTACGAACTCTTTAAAACCAGCTGTATAAATCACCTCAAGACCGATTAGTTCATTTGAACGTTTTACACAGTCCTGATACAGATTGTTAAGATCAATTCCTGACCAAAACTTCTCTTCAAATTCATCAGCCTTAACTCTGGCATTCTTGTATGCACTAGATCTTGAAACAATAATTGTCCATGAAGCTACTGATAAAGACAGTAAGAACAGCATTACCACCTGAACTAGTGTACTTGCATTTAATATTAGGTGGGTAATAGACAACTGGCCTGAAGTATCCATTTAGAACTTAACCTCTAAGTTTGTTACATCCTCTGGTATAAATTGCTTGATATAAGCTAAAGCCTCACGACTCATTGGAGTAGGCTTCATCTTGTTCATATCTAAAAATGCAATCGAGCATTCAAATTCAAACAATAATTCTGAGTGTTGATTATAAACTTGTTGAAAAATTTTTAAACTTGCAAATCGAGCTTTTGTTGGAATACAGGTAACCGTAAGCAGATCATCTAGCTTTGCTGAGCTAATATAATTACCTTTGATATTTTTTATTACAAAGCCTAGCTTTTGCTCCAACATAGAACTTTGACTCATTCCCATTCCGCGCAGCCACTCAGTTCTGGCTCTTTCGCAGAATTTTAGGTAGTTGGCATAATAGACAATTCCACCAGCATCAGTATCTTCATAATAAACACGAGACTGATTGGTAAAAACTTTTGCTGTCATTATGATTTTTCCTTTTCAATCTTTAAACCAAATTTCTTATAGGCTTTATCAGTAGCTATACGACCTGTTCTTGAGCGTTGCACGAAGCCCTGCTGAATAATATACGGCTCTACAACATTCTCGAGGGTATCTCTGTCATGGCCTAATGAAGCTGCCAAACTTTCAATACCTACAGGTCCGCCTGCAAAATCATAGATAATGCTGCGTAAATACTGTCTGTCAAAATCATCAAAACCGTCTTCATCAATTCTTAACATGGTAAGGGCTGACTTTGCGATATCCAGGGTGATTCTGCCATTACCTTTTACCTGTGCATAATCTCTTACACGACGCAACAGTCTGTTGGCAATACGGGGTGTACCGCGTGATCTTTTAGCAATCTCATGAGCACCATCTTTATCAATTAGAACTTTTAATTTTGAAGCAGAGCAATTGATAATGATTTCAAGTTCTTCTGGTGTATAGAACTTTAACTGCAGGATAATGCCAAATCTTGCACGCAGAGGTGAGGTTAAAGTACCGGCTCTTGTTGTTGCACCAACCAGAGTAAAAGGATTTAGAGTGATCTTAATTGAACGGGCTGAAGGTCCCTCACCTGTCATAATATCTACCATGTAATCTTCCATGGCAGGATATAAAAACTCTTCGATTACAGGTGACAGTCTGTGGATCTCATCAATAAAGATAACGTTTCTAGGTTGCAAATTGGTAAGCAGAGCTGCTGCATCACCTTTCTTTTCAAGTGCAGGTCCTGAGGTCTGTGAGATACCTACAGATAGTTCATTTGCAATAATGTTAGATAATGTTGTCTTACCAAGACCTGGAGGACCGAAGATCAACACATGATCTAAAGCTTCTCCACGCTGTTTGGCAGCTTTTAGCGCAATCCCCAACTGCTCTTTTACCTCAGTCTGACCTATGTAGTCATCCAAAGTCTGAGGTCTTAATGCTCTATCTTCTGAGGCTTTAGTATTTTCTAAAATTTCCTCTTCAGGAGTTTTTTCAGGTCTTATATCTGAACTTACTTCTAGTGAGTCTGCAAAAATACCTAAATCTTTATCTGATGGCATAAGTTAAGTGCGTCCTTTGGTAATTAAAGCTAAAGCTGCAACAATGATTTCCTGAGTGGTCATATCGTGATTTTGTGCTAACACAGCTTTTACACACTTGATAGCATCGCCTTCTTTATAACCTAAGGCAGTCATAGCAGCAATTGCATCATTAAAGTTCTCATTAGCCTGAGTTGCAGCACTTGCATTAGAACCTAAAGCCACATTTTCGGCTACTGAGAAGTTCTTTAATCTATCCTTTAACTCAACTACCATTCTTTGAGCAGTCTTTTTGCCCACTCCAGGGATCTGCTCTAAAGCTTTAGACTGTTCACCCAAAACAGTTTCAACAAATGAATCTACATCAAATGTAGATAACACAGCTAGAGCCATCTTAGGACCAACACCGTTAACCTTGATTAAGGTTCTAAAAAGCTCTCTCTGCTCAACTGAGCTGAAGCCATATAGAATTTGAGCATCTTCTCTTACAACATGCTGGATAAATACAAAGGTATTCTCGCCTACCTTTAAATTACCAAGACAGGTAACTGGCATATCAACTTCATAGCCAACTCCACCTACCTCAATAAGTGCAGTTACACCATCTATTCTTAAAACTTTTCCTTGTAAACTTCCAATCATTAAAGATTACCTATTGTGTTGATAACTGCTATCCAAAGATAAAGCATAGCTATCATTATTATTTTTCTCTTTGGAATCTGCCATGAACTGAGCCTTGTGTTGCCACACCAGCGCCCATAGCTTTTGTAACTTTACTTGTAAAGCAGTGACAAAGAGCACAAGCTAAGCCGTCAGCAGCATCAGCTTGTGGATTACCATTTAATCTTAAAATCTTTTTGACCATGAACTGAACTTGTTCTTTGTCAGCCCAACCATACCCTACTACAGATTGCTTAATTTGCATTGGAGTATACTCAAACACACTTAGACCTTGATTAGCTCCTGCTACAATCGCGCTCGCTCTGGCCTCTGACAGTTTTACAGTTGACTGAACATTTTTAGATAAGAAGGTTTCTTCAACTGCCATTGCATCAGGTTTGAACTGTTCAATTAAAGCTGTGACACCGTCATAGATGATCTTAAGTTTTGAAGCTAAATCTCCATCACCAGTTTTAATACAACCAGATCCTATATACACAGGCTCATTGCCATTCATTCTGACAATGCCGTAGCCTGTAAATCTTGAGCCAGGATCGATACCTATGATAATTTCTGACATCTATCTTATCTTTTGTAAAAGGACTTTTGAGGTTGTACTCTCATTAACTTTAAGCAAAAAATACAGGTAAAAACGCCTGTAAATTAAACCATTTGTTTAAAAGTTAATGTTTAATCTAATATCTGTAAATTATACCTTATGAATTTAAAAATTGCTTTTTATACTTACAGAAAATAAAAAAAGCAGAACCTAAAAAGATCCTGCTTTAACAATGAAAATATGAGATTTCAAATGGAGCAGATTGCGCTGTTCCTACATAAGCGAACTATATTAGAACCAAGCCTCTGCCTGTACACCGAAGATGTACTGATTGTTATCTCCACCATTCCAATCTAGCATGTAAGAAGGTACCATTGATTCATGACCGTAATGCTTGTAAGTAGCATAGAAACGGATCTCTGGGCGTGTCCATGCATTGTAAGCATCAGGATTTACAGCATAAGCTAAAGTTAACTTACCAATGTTTTGATTGAACTTAGAACCATCAACATTTTCTCCGGTTAATGTGTAATAACCACCTTCAACCATAAATTTGGTCATCTTAGTTAATACATAAACAGGGCGTAAAACAGCTTGGAACATCTTTGACTTAGGAGCCTCACTTACTGTCTTACGATCTACATATGTACCTCTTACGTGGTATAACATGTGGAATCTGTCGGTAAAATTAACAGCACCAAAGTTCATTAGATCCCATGCATAGGCATTTGAATTTACAGTTCCATAAACAGAACTTGCTAAATCGTTACCATAATCAGCGCCAGCCCAGTTTGCATTGCCGCCTTTGGCATAACGTAGAACTGTATTATTCCAACCGTTTAATACAGGCATTCCTAACTTAACAGCAAACAAGTTACCGTTCTCATAGTCCTTAACTGGACTTACACCACGAGATGAAGAATATCTCTGAGGCATAATACGAGTATAGCGTAGTTCTAAGTTGCCAGGACCAACAGGGAAAGCGTATGCAACATCCACCTTGTTGTCAGTAACATAGTATTTATTATTACTCTTCTGGAACTCTTGATCCTTAATATCATTCTTAACCCAATGTGCAGAGAATTTACCTGAACCTAATGATATGTTCTCAATACCAACACCATTACCTGATGTATTTCTCCAGTATTGGTCAACCAAGTGAGAACCCTCACGGTTATATTTCTTACCTGCCCATAATACAGCATCAGGGTCAATATCAAATAGACCTTTAACTTTTAAATAGCCTTGGGTTAAAGCTAGCTCAGTAGAACCCTCATCTCGTAAATCGGTGTAGTTACCATCGACCTTAGCTTTGTAAGCTACTGATGTAACGAAATCCCACTGAGTACCATCAGTCTCATTTAAAGTTAGATTAGGAGCAACCTCAATATATGTATCAAACTGATTTCCTAAACGTCCAACTAAATTTTCTTCCTGAGACTTATGAGCAGACTTACTTGCTACACCAGTACGGAAATATGAAGCATCACCGTGAAGTAATGATGCACCAATACCACTAGCATATGCAGAAGACATAGAGAAAGAAGCTGCAACAACAGCAGCTGCCAGAAGATTAACTTTTTTCATTTTTTACATCCCATAATAAAGC